>Ga0116168_1000001_pt1 | contig 432793 bp, 336 predicted proteins | sample AD_UKC129_MetaG_FD_89795 | JGI IMG/M metagenome (GOLD analysis project Ga0116168, IMG submission 89795) | Active sludge microbial communities of municipal wastewater-treating anaerobic digesters from Canada - AD_UKC129_MetaG | ecosystem: Engineered > Bioreactor > Anaerobic > Digestate | place... | reverse complement strand
TGTTAAAAACGTTTGCAAGAATTGATTACCCTTCGGTCGAAGCAAACTATTTAATTTCCGATTAATCTGACAAGCCGCTGGGTCAGCTTCTCCGGTTTTTTTATTTCACATTCCCATACAGTAATGGCTTTCCAGCCCAAACGCCTTAAAAGCATTTTATTTTTTTTATCCTTCGAAATGTTTTTTTCAAATTTGGCAAGCCAATATTCCTGATTGGCGGATGGGGTTGTGCATCGGCGGCATCCTTTGTGACGGTGCCAAAAACAGCCGTGGACAAATATAACCGTTTTATATTTGGTCAGAACGATGTCCGGTTTGCCCGGCAGATCTTTCCGATATATCCGAAACCGATACCCCAGACGATGAAGAAGCGACCTTACCGCTTTTTCCGGTGCCGTATCCCGGCTTCGGATTCTCGACATGTTCCAGCTTCGCTTCTCCTTTGTTAAATGGTCAGCCATATATTTTTATCGATTCAGTATTTTCGATTTAAGATACTCTTTGATTTTTTCAGGTCCCAATGCGTCTAAAAGCCTGACTCCGCCCAGACGGTTTAAAGTCTTTGCAATTTTAACGTATTGTTCCTTGCCTTGTATATCTGGATACTCTTTCAAAAAATCAAGCACAGCATGAAGAATGGTTCTGTTCCTGCCGAAATTTCTTTCAAGCAGATTGTGCTGAATATCCTGCGAGTATAGCAGAATATTTGTCAGTTCATAAGGGTCTTCTCTGCTCTCATCATATGTTAAATGAGCAAACCACCAAAGGCGAGAGATGCCGTTTCTGCTTAATGCTCTGCTGCTTTCGCCGTCAAAATAATATCTGCTGATAATGGTTCCATCTTTCTTGGGAGGCCATCGCCAAATCATGTAGTCCCAAAATGTTTCATGACAAAGATATGCCCATAATCGCTCCTCGGCAGCTTGCACCGGGTTGAGCCTGCCCCTGAATGCTTCATATATTCGCTTCGAATTCTCCTGGTCCGTATCGGATGGTTCACCTTCATTAGTCAAAAGAGAAAAGTTGTCGGGCAGATTAATCTGAGTCTCATAGTAATAGGCTCCGCCTCGAAAATATTCATTAAGCCAAGGGGTCTTCTTTTGATAGAAATCGATTCGATTTAAAGCGTCCTTTTTTAGCTGTTCCAGTGATTCCTGCTTAAATACTTTGAGTTTCATAACCTATCCATCATTTCAAAATCAACCGCCGCTCTCATATACGGATTTGCAAAAACCTTTTGCGCAGCTTCAAAAGTGTTTTCTTCATTCTTGATATTGATTCCCATCTCACGAAGTTTATTTTCAAGTGATCTGAACCATCGGTACTGCCTGTTTTCTGAGAGATTCTCGTCCGTAGTTTCTTTAATGAATTTTAGTCCTTCCATCAATACAGGTATGCCGAGCAAAGATGTTATGATGCCCTCTTTCTGCTTGTCAGTACGCAAGGCCTCATATTTGTCAAACATATTCTTCGGAAGAAAAACATTGATTTTGTCTGAATTGAGACTGATGTGTATTTCGCCTGTTTCTCTTTCTTTGTCGAGTCTGAATACAATAATTGAATCGGGTTTTTGAATAAGCTCATAGTCTGAGTACACATCGAGTATCACCGGTCCGCTTGCAGCCAAAATTTCTCCCGGGTGCATTGTAAAAGCGGTCTGCTGATAATCTGGGTGGAGCCCTTCAGGCTGGTAATTCTCTATAACATCATCAGCATAGACAAATGCGGAGATTTCAGTTTTGCCGCATATCCGACCCCATGGGATTTCAATTGTTCCGCTGATGGTGATGCAGTCAGACCATGCAATGTTTTCTATTTGATATTTTTCCCGAAAAAAGGTCCTTCCGCATTCAAAATGAAGTGCAAGAACGGCTCGGTGTTCTTGTAATAGCTGTATTATCGTGGAATTGTGTAACGCGATTGTGTAGGTGAAACAATAGTTTTTTTTGTTTTTGTCTGCTTGATAAACGACAGCCGACTCAAATGTTGAGTTTTGTATGTCATCGGAAAAAGCTGACAAAACAGGATAAGGGAATCTCTCGGTCGTCTTCATTTTATTATCCTTAAGGTCATCTTTTCCTTTTCTTCAAATACCAGCTTATAATGCTGAGGACTGTCTGGATTTAACTTTACGAAGAAACCATTTTGTTCTACAGGCAGCTCCTTGTTGTCCTGCATCACTTTTTCAATCCGCAGCATTTCCACTTCACCGTCATCTCCAACTGCTCCGAATGATATTCTGCTTTCAAATTCGGCATCAGACCGAAGCACTATTGTATAAGACTGCTGAACTTCATCATACATGCATCGCATGCGCAAGTTCCCTTTTGGAGTTTTCTTGCCCCCTTTTGTCCCATTGCCGCCGTCCTTGGCACCGCTGCTTCTTCCGTCATGTCCATCGCCCCCTTTTCCGCCTCCTTCTTTGACGCCCCCGCCGCCGCTTGTCCCTTCTTCTTCTCCAGTTGTTGCATTTTGACCACCTTCAGCAATTGGAGGGGTCCTTGGGGGCAAACCAGTTATCGGCGATGTAGTTGTTTCTTGGGGGCCCGAGGGAAGCCCTCCTGGTAAGCTTGGGGGTATTGCCTCCGGCCCGAAAATCTGGTCGTCGGGTAAATACTGAGCCATTTCAGAAATTTGAAAGGAATCACTTATCTCGTCATTCAGAAAGCTGTCTATGCAACTGCGAATCCAATACCTAATTGTATCAATTACCTTTTTCCCGTTTTCTCCTCGTTTTGGATCCCATTTGTCATGACGAGGCGGTTCTAACTTCCGCAAGATTTCGTTGCCGTTTTCATCGTGGCAGATATATATGCCGCTTATAGGCTTTCGACTGCTGAAGTGTCCCCAGGTATCAATAATCATTCCGCTTTTTCTGCATACAGCAATAGGTTTGCTTTCCCGCATGTCATCAATTATCAGCCTCAGTTCGGAGTTGCCTACAATCTCAAGAGTGCGCGTGTAGGGGACCCCGTTTTTATAAGCATTAAAATATCGGTATGCTTTGAATGCTTCATGCTGTTTATAATGTTCCATATATTGGGCTATGTTATTAGAGTCTATAGCGGTGTTGTTTATCTTAAATACAATTTTCTTCATGCAGATAGCCGGCCAGAAGTTCTCCAGAACAGAGATTATTAATTGTTCCTCCCAATGACCGCTTTCTCGGTAGGCAGGGACATAAATATCAGTTCCTGTAATGCCGACAGGTCTTCGGAAAAGTTCAGGTATTGCATTACGGATAGAATTGAAGGAGTATACACCGTTCCTTTGAATACATTCACCAATGTAGCCGGTGGGGTGAACTTTTTGTCTTTGTGGGTTGAGGTGAGTTACCAAGCGGGAGACACCCTGAAAAGCTTCATTCTCCGAGGTTCGTGTATAATAATAAACAGTTCGAAGTTTGGAAGCGGCGAAAGGAGCGTACTTTCCTATGCCGAAAGAGCCTCCGGCACCTGCGTCTTTGTTGCAGGCTCCCTTGGCCCTGACCAGAGAATACCACCTGCCCGTTCTGTCAGTATCTGTCCCTGTCAGTCCAGTTGTGCCGTAATCGCTTATCTTTAGGACACCGATTGTTTTTTGCTCGAGACAGGTTTTAGCCCTTGAGAAAAAGGAGACTGCTTTAGGATCACCTTCCCAATAAGATATGCATCTAGTAAAAACATCTTTTAATTCAAGCAGACACGGCAACTGATCAATCAGCATCGTAAGAAGAGAAAAATGCAGCTGCACTTCTTTTTTGTCTAAAGCAGCATCACAAGTATTCTGACCGCATTCTCTCGCAATATGGTCCTCTACATCTCCTTCGAATGTCTCGATTCCTGCATCATTTAATCCTTCTTCTTCTCCTTCAAATGGCGGAAATGCCAGCTGTATGGTTTGCATGATTCCTCCTGCGCATATCCTGACTTTCTCCATCCGCAGAGTCTTTTAAATTATTTATTAAAGATAATTTTACTATATTTTACAAATCCTTTTCAACCCCTTTTTTCCGTTTTTTTGGGGGCATTTGCCTTCGGCGTGAGTGTTGGGAGTTTCAGGCTTCGGGTTTCGAGATTCGGATTTCGAACTTCTGGCTTCGTCTTTTCCTCCGGCTGCCGACCGCTGGCGTCTGGGCTGCTGGATTTCTGCTTTCACGAATGGCCGCGATGGACCTGGCGGTATTTGTGCGGCAGCATCCCCGTTATCTCCAGAAACGCCCGCCGCATATTGGAGGTGTAGTGAAATCCGGAGCGAATCGCAATGGTCTCAATCGGCAGATTCGTCTCGACCAGCAGCGTGCGGGCCAGTTCAAAATGGGCCCGGATGATTTCATCATGGATAGACCGGCCCAGGGCCCGCTGAAACTTCATCTGCAGCGTCCGCTTGCTCAGGCACAGCTGCTCGGCGATGTCGTCCACCTGCAGCGGCTGCGACGCATGGCTTCGGATGTACCGCAGCGCCTTGATGAGCTCCTCATCCTCCAGCGCATACATATCCGTCGAGCCGCGCTCCCGCACGCCCGCCGGCTGGATGCGTATCCATTGGCCGCGCATCCGCTCTTTTCCGCTGATGATGTCATCCATCAGCCGGGCCGCCTCATATCCGGCCGTTTTGAAATTAAACGCGATGCTCGACAGCGGCGGGGTGCACAGACTGCAGATGGCCTGGTCATCATCCACCCCCAGCAGGGCTATTTCCTCCGGAATCCGCAGCCCCGCCTCCGCCGCCACATTGCTCAGATGACAGGCCAGCACATCGTTGCTCACCAGGACGGCGATGGGTTTGGGCAGCTGCCTGAGCCAGTCTATCAGGGGCTGCTGACCTTTCTGAAGGATGGTGTCGATCCACAGTTTGGCGGCGGGCACTGATTCGCTTCGAATCGGACGCGGACTGCTTTGAAATGTGTGGAGTGTCCCCCCATCCCGCTCGACACACCGCCGGAACGATTCCATCCTTTCCATCGACCAGCGGGCTTCACTGATTCCAAAAAAGGCGAACTGAGAGAACTTTTTGCCTTTGAAATAATCGTAGGCCGTCTGAGCTATCTGGTCCGGGTCGGCGCTGATATATGGAATCGAAAGGAGATTTTGCAAAGTCGAAAATGCGATAATCGGCATCTTGATTTTGAGGATTTGTTGGGCCATCATCGAGGTTTGAATATTGGCAAAGGCCCCGCGACAGCCGCGTTCTTTCAGGAACTCAATGGATTCAAAAGACGAGTCTGCCCAGATTATCAAATCCCAATCCCCTTTGTCCCGAATGTACTCTGTGATGCCGGACATGATTCCTTGGGTGTTGTGGGTAATAGTGCTGTAGGCGAAGGCAATTTTGACTTTTGGTTTCATTTGGCGGCCGACAATATTTGTTGTTGCGCAAAATAAATGTCCGATAGACAGAATATACATTGGGATTCCGAGAAAGTCAAGGAGAATGCCGGCGATTCTCGATGAATTAAATCCTGAAAAGATGGACAAAAGCGGTTTTTCTCTCATATCTCTATGAAATACAAGCCGTTGCGCAAAATTGTCTTTTTTTAAGCGCGAGATTGCCTTGTTCATCTTTGTTCGAAAATCGAAAATGAAAAGGTCAGGCGGACAGTATGAAACAAGGTTGAAAAACTTGTGGGGAAAAAGGGGAACATTATGAAACGAAAGGCGTTTACCCTGATTGAGTTGCTGGTTGTCATTGCGATTATCGCGCTGCTTTTGTCTATTCTGCTGCCGGGACTGAAGACGGCAAAAGACATTTCCAAGCGCGTGATATGTGCCTCCCGTCTTCGTCAGGTGGGAGTGGCGATGCGCTCGTATTCCCAGTCATATGAAAATCTGCCGGATGCAGTGGACAGAAACGGCAAGCAGGAATCAGGCCATGGGTATGCAGTCTATCGCGGAGATAAGCCCGAATGGATTGATGCCAACGGCAAGCCGATTCCGATTCGCTGGGCCAAACTGTACGAAAGCGGTTTTATGGAGGAGCCGAAGATTTTTTACTGTCCGGGCAATCGTCTGGAACTTTATAAATATGAATCCTACTGCCAGCCGGCCCCGTGGAGCACTTTGCCGCAGGATTTCAATACGCGGAACGGCAGCAACCAGTGGATTCGCATCGGCTTTACCTATTTTCCCATCGCCCGCAATCCGGTGATGTCCACTACGATTTTTGCCCCGGCGGCCTTTCCGAAGAAGTTTACAGACCTGCATCCGTCTCTGCCGTATGCGACGGATGTCTTGTGGGGGCGAAAGAATCTCAGCCATCAGCGTCTTCAGGATTCCGGTTCGGAGTATAAGGCATCCAATAATTATTCGGTCAATGCCCTTTTTGCGGATGCTCATGTGAGCAACTGCAAGAATCCGGAAATCTTTAAACATCCGGTCTGGGACCGGTTTGACAGCAGCCAGGTGGATTATAATGAATACTATTACACCGTCTTCCGTCTGATCGGCGGGATGTAATCTCTTTGCCTCTTGCGGGTTCCAGCAAACACAGTCAGGAAACAGAAAACAGGGAAGAAAATCTGAATATGATTCCGGTTGCCGTCATCGGTACAGAGGGGTATGCATATAAGCAGCTGGAGCGGATTTTCTTTTTAAACAACTGTTTTGATGTGGTGGGGGTCTGCAGCGAACCGAACCGCCGCGAAAAGGGCTACCAGATGTGCGTGGAACGCGGCATAGAGGTTTTCGACGATGTAAAGAGTTTGCTGGAAGCGGTGCAGTCACGGGTGAAGGCGGTTTTTGTTTTCACGGGGATTGACAGCCATTATCAGTATGCCCGGCAGTGTCTGGAGCAGGGATTTGAGGTCTTTTTGGAAAAGCCGCCGGTGCCGACCATTCAGCAAATGGATGATTTGATTGAATTGGAGGAGCAGACCGGTCGGCGCGTGGCGGTGCTGTTTCAATATTTGTACAGCGGGATTGTTCAGACGCTCAAGCGCCGGATTGTCTCAGGCGAATTCGGGCAGGTTCGTCGGGTTCGTTCGCTGGCGGCCTGGCAGCGGCCGGATGCCTATTTTCGGCGGAATCACTGGTGTGGTACGGTGCGGACCTCCTGCGGAGAATGGGTGCTGGACGGGACGCTGAACAATCCGCAGGCCCATGTGTTGAGCAATTCGCTGTATCTGGCGGGTTCGCAGGCGGACCAGATGGCGTATCCGCTGGTGGTGGAGGCCGAGCTGTACCGCGTGCATGAGATTGAGTCTGAGGATACCAGCAGCATGCGGATTGTCTGTGAAAACGGCTGTGTTCTGATTCATAACACTACCCTTTGTTCGGCTTCCGAGGTGCGAAGCGAAACGGTCGTCGAGTGCGAACGGGCGACCATTACCTACCGCAATTTCAATCAGGCCCAGATTGTTTTTAATGACGGACGTCAGGCGGAGTTTCTCGAAGAGTCCGAAGACCCGCGGATGGAGATGCTCAAGGATGTGGCATTCTGCTTTGAGACGGGCCGTCCATATAAGGTGCCGCTGTCGCTGTGCCGGCCCTTTACGCTGTGTGTGAACGGGGCGTTTGATTCGAGCGGGGAGCCGGCGGATATTGACGCGGCGCACGTCGTCAAAAGCCGTCATAACGGGCTGCCGATTACCCTGATTAAGGATATTGTGCCGATTATGCAGCGGGCCCATTCGAGCTGCCAGCTGCTTTCCGAAATTCAGGTGCCCTGGGCCCGTCGGGGGCGTCCGATTGTGATGAAGGAGTATTCGAGTTTTCCCGGTCAGCGGGTGTCGTGGGAAAGCTGACGCCGCTGACCGCGGCTGTCTGTGCTTTGATTTCTTCTTGGATGGATGGAGGGGATGTTGTTGTCTCTGTTCGGGTTATTGGAAAACACAAGGCAGCCTAAAAGAAAATGGTGCTGTCTGGCGGGAAAGGTTAGGCGAGGATATACTGAATTTGCGTTTACGCTTCTGTGCAAGGTAGAAAGGCAATGAAAACAAAGAATCCATCCTTCGGGTGCAGTCTGCTTCGAAAGAGTTTGATTCTCTGGCTTGGCTGTTTTCTGGGCAGCGAGGTTTGTCGGGCGGCGGTCTCGGCAGGGCTGCAGACGGATATTCTCTATGGGAAAGCAGGCGGACAGGAGCTGCTTTTGGATGTCTGTGTGCCGTCGGGCCGGGGGCCTTTCGGGATTGTTCTGTATATACACGGGGGGGGCTGGAGCAGCGGCGACAAGACCCAGGACCGAGATGAACTGCTGGAAGTCTTTACGAAGGCGGGGTGGGTGTGGGTTTCGATTGATTATCGGCTGGCGCCTGCGCATCGGTGGCCGGCGTGTCTGGAGGATGTGCAGACGGCGATTCGCTGGGTAAAACAGCATGCGGCCGATTACAACGGTGACCCCAATCGGATTGTGCTGGCCGGATACTCCGCCGGCGGGCATTTGGCCTGTTCGGCGGCCATTTGGGGCAGAGAGGATACGAGGGTGCAGGGGGTCATCGGCCTGGCGCCGCCGGTGGATATGGTGGCCGACAATCAGCGCCGCGGCGGATTGAGCACCTCGATGCAGAATCTGCTGGGACTGGGGCCGGAACTGAACGAAGCGTCCGCAGCGGTTTTGAAAAAGATTTCCCCGATTTGGGACGTTCAGGCGGGACTGCCGCCGTTTCTGCTGGTTCACGGCACCCGAGACCAGAGTGTCCCCTATCAGCAGTCGCTGGATTTGAAGGCGGCGCTGGAGCGATGCGGCGTGCCGTGTGAGCTGATCACCATAGAAGGCGCGGGACATCGTCTGACGGAATGGGGGCGGTTTGAGCCGCACTGGAAGGAAAAAATAGCCGATTGGCTCCGGAAGTCCTTCGGCACTTCTTCCTCCGTTCCCGGTCGACGCATAATTGTCAGTGCAGATGGAAAGGGAGATTATCCCTCCGTTCAGGCGGCCATTGATTCGATTCCGTCGGGCAATGCCGAGCCGGTTGAGATTTGGATTCGGCCGGGCGTGTATCGGGAACGGATTGTCATACCGGAGGGCAAACGGCTGATTCGAATGAAGGGAGAGGATGCCCGCACAACAATTCTGACGTACAATTTGTATGCGGCGATGCGGGATGAGAGCGGCAGGGAAATCGGCACGTTTGCGACGCCTTCGGTGACGATTCGGGCGGACGATTTTGCCGCGGAAGACCTGACCTTTGAGAATACGGCCGGGCCGGTCGGGCAGGCGGTCGCGCTGGCGGTCTTCGGCGACCGATGCGTCTTTCGGCGGTGTCGGTTTCTGGGCTGGCAGGATACGCTGCTGGACCACCGCGGGCGGCATTATTATGAGGACTGCTACATTGCCGGCCATTGCGATTTTATCTTCGGCAGCGGGACGGCGTTTTTTGACCGTTGTCAGATTCATTGTCTGGAGGCCAGCTATATCACAGCCGCCTCGACCCCGCCGGAGCAGAAATGGGGCTATGTCTTCTCGAACTGCCGCATAACAGGGGAGCCGGCGGGACGGGCCAAGACCTATCTGGGGCGTCCATGGCGGGATTATGCGAGTGTGGTTTTTCTGAATACGGAGATGGCGGACATCATCCGTCCGGAGGGCTGGCACAACTGGAACCAGCCGGCACGGGAGAAGACGGCCCGATATGCAGAATATCAGAGCCGCGGTCCCGGGGCCAATCCGGCGGCGCGTGTGTCGTGGTCTCGGCAGCTGACGGAAGAGGAGGCCCGACAAATTACGGTGCCTTCCGTCTTGGGCGGTCAGGACGGATGGAATCCGAAAGCGGCGGGAGTGCCTGCTGCTTCTGGCGGAGATTCTCAGGGTCTGCGGCTGTGGTACACGCGTGCGGCGCAGGAGTGGACAGAGGCCCTGCCGATTGGGAACGGGCGTCTGGGGGCGATGGTGTTCGGCGGGGCGGCCCAGGAGCGGCTTCAGTTCAATGAGGATACCCTCTGGAATGGAGAACCGCATTTTTATCATCACGAAGGGGCGGTCCAATATTTGCCGCAAATCCGGCGGCTGCTGGCGGAGGGCAAACAGAAAGAAGCGGAAGAGCTGGCAGCCCGGGAGTTTATGAGCGTGCCGCTGCGGCAGAAATCGTATCAGCCGTTTGGGGATTTGTTCCTTCGTTTTGAGGGACATCAGGAGGTTTCTGATTATCAGCGGCAGCTGGATTTGGAGTCCGGCGTTGTCCACATACAGTATCGGCTGGGGGGTGTGAAATATGAACGAACCTATTTTGCCAGTTATCCGGACCAGGTGATTGTCGGAACGATTTCCTCAGATCGGCCCTGGCAGGTTTCGTTTACGGCCTCTCTTCAAAGCCCGCACGAAGAGATTGCCGTCCGGCGAATCGATGACGGTCAGATTGAGATGACCGGTCGGGTGAAGGACGGGCAGCTGCGGTTTGCGGCTCGGCTTCGCATTTGGAGTGAGGCCGGAACGGTCAAGGTTCAGGAGGACGGCTCAATTGCGGTGGAACGGGCGGATGCGGCCTTTTTTGCGCTGACCGGCTTTACGAGTTTCAAGGACTTTCAGGATATCAGCGGCGACCCGTCGGCCAAGTGTGCCCAAACCCTCGAAAAAATAGCCGGAAGGACCTATGCGGACCTTCTGTCCGCTCACCGGGCGGATTATCGCAATCTTTTTGGGCGTGTTCGGCTTGATTTGGGGCAGACGGCGGCAGCGGAACAACCGACGGATGAGCGGCTTAAAGACCCGCAGTCCGACCCGGCTTTAGCAGCACTGTATTTTCAGTATGGGCGGTACCTGCTGATTTCCAGTTCTCGTCCCGGAAGCCAGCCGGCCAATCTGCAGGGCTTATGGAATGACCAGCTGAACCCGCCGTGGGGCAGCAAGTACACGGTGAATATCAATACGGAGATGAATTATTGGCCGGCGGAAGTCTGTAATCTGTCCGAATGCCATCAGCCGCTGTTTGATTTGATTGCGGATTGTGCGGTCAGCGGCCGCAAGACCGCTCAGGCCCACTATGGAGCCCGCGGGTGGGTGCTGCACCATAATACCGATTTGTGGCGGGGCACGGCACCTATCAATGCTTCCAATCACGGCATTTGGGTAACGGGCGGGGCGTGGCTGTGTCATCATTTGTGGGAGCATTATTTGTTTACCCAGGATGAGCGGTTTTTAGAGAAGCGCGCCTATCCGCTGATGAAAGAGGCCTGCCTGTTTTTTGTCGATTTTCTGACGGAGGACCCGAAAACGGGTTGGCTGATCAGCACGCCGTCCAATTCTCCGGAGCATGGAGGGCTTGTGGCCGGCCCGACGATGGACCATCAGATTATCCGCTCGCTTTTCGAAGCGACAATTCAGGCGGCCCGTCTCTTAAAAAAGGATGACGAACTGGCCGCTCAGTTAACCCAATTAAAAGACAGAATCGCTCCCAATCAGATTGGACGGCACGGTCAGCTTCAGGAATGGCTGGAGGACAAAGACAAACCGCAGGAACCCCATCGTCATTGTTCGCATTTATGGGGTGTTTATCCCGGCCGGGATATTACGCTGCAGCAGCCCGAACCGTTTCAGGCGGCCCGTGTGTCTCTTCTGGGGCGGGGAGACGGCGGGACCGGATGGGCGAAGGCCTGGAAGATGAATCTGTGGGCGCGGTTTGAGGAGGGCGGCCATGCTCATCAGCTTTTGTTGGATGCGCTCCGCAACAATACCTATCCCAATTTGATGGATGCTCATCCTCCGTTTCAAATAGACGGCAACTTCGGCGGCACAGCGGCGATTGCCGAGATGCTGCTTCAGAGCCATCTGGACCGGATTGACCTGCTGCCGGCCCTGCCGAGCGCCTGGCCGAACGGTTCCGTTTCGGGCCTGCGGGCGCGCGGCGGCTATGAGGTTGATATCGAATGGGAGAACGGCCGGCTGAAGCGAGCCCGGATTCGCCCCTCCAAAGCAGGGGTCTGTCGAGTCAGGACGTCAATTCCGGTCGAGATTGTCTCCGGCTTTCAGCGGGTCGATTTCAGCCAGAAAGAAAATGCTGTGATTGAATTCGAAGTTCAACCGGCAAAGATTTATACCTTGACCGCGAAAGCGTCTTAATGCCATAAGCGGTCCGGAAAGGAACAATAAGAGTCGAAAGGATTTTTCAATGAAGCAGAAACGAATGCTCGGAAGCGGGCGGTTTCTTTTGACGGTTTTTGCAGTCTTTTGGATTTGCGGCTTTCCGGCTGCTGCGTTGACGGAGGAAGAGGGCTGGCAGAGTGTGCCGGAGATTCTGGCCCGCATTCAGCCGCCGACCTTTCCCGAACGGGATTTTGTGATTACGGATTACGGGGCGGTCGGCGACGGAAAAACGGTTTGTACGGAGGCCTTCCGCAAAGCGATAGCGGCCTGTCATCAGGCCGGAGGCGGACGCGTTGTCGTGCCGGAAGGGACCTTCCTGACGGGACCGATTCATTTGAAAAGCGGGGTCAATCTCCACCTGAAGGAAGGAGCGGTTGTCCGGTTTTCCAGCAATCCGGCGGATTACCTTCCGGTGGTGTTTACGCGGTTTGAGGGGACGGAGTGCATGAATTATTCGCCCCTGATTTATGCCTTTGAGCAGGAAAATATTGCGATTACCGGCAGCGGGGTTCTGGACGGCAGTGCCGATGAAAAGACCTGGTGGCCGTGGAAAGCGGCGCAGAAGACAGATGTGCAGAATCTGGTCAAACAGGGAGAGCAGGGGGTTCCCGTGGCCGAGCGGGTGTACGGCGAGGGTCATTATCTGCGTCCGAATATGGTTCAGCCGTACCGCTGCAAGAATATTTTGATTGAAGGGGTGATGATTCGCAGCAGTCCGATGTGGCATATTCATCCGGTGCTCAGTCAGAATATCACCGTACGAAATGTCAAAGTCATCGGGCACGGACCGAACAATGACGGCTGCAATCCGGAATCCTGCCGGGATGTGCTGATTGAGGGCTGTTATTTTGATACCGGCGACGACTGCATTGCCATCAAATCGGGCCGCAACAATGACGGCCGCCGTGTGAATGTGCCGTCGGAAAACATTATTGTCCGCAATTGTACGATGAAGGACGGGCACGGCGGGGTTGTGCTGGGCAGCGAGATTTCCGGCAGCGTTCGGAATGTTTTTGTTGAAGATTGTCTGATGGACAGTCCCAATCTGGACCGCGGCCTTCGCTTTAAAACCAATTCCGTGCGAGGCGGGGTGATTGAGCGGATTTTCATGCGCAATGTGGAGATGAGACAAGTTCGGGAGGCGGCGCTGAAGATTGACTTTTATTATGAAGAAGGAGACAGCGGGCCGTTTAAGCCGATTGTCCGCGATATTTTTATGACCAACGTGGTCTGCCGCAAGAGCAAGTATCCCTGGCACATCCGCGGCTATCCGCACAGTCCGGTTCAAAATGTGGTTTTGAAGGGGTGCGTGTTTGAAAATGCAGAAAAAGAGGGCGTGGCGGAGGCGGTTGAGTCGTTTCTTGTTCTGCCCAAGGATAAACCGGCGGCCTCGACGGAGCGCTGGTCAGAACGAATGATTCGCTCCGAAATGACCCGCAACCCGCAGGCGTGGATGATTGATTTTTCGCCTAAGCCGCGATGGAAGTATCCAAGCGGGCTGATGATGAAGGCCATCTGGACGGCCGGGATTCTGTATGACAAGCCGGAGTATCTGGAGTATGTCAAGAGTTATTACGATATACTGATAACCGACGATGGGCAGATTCTGACGTATGATGCGGCCACCTATAATATTGACAACATCAATCCCGGCAAGACGCTGATTGATGTGTATTTGCGGTCTCCGCAGGCCAAGTACCGCAAGGCGATTGAGGCCCTGCGGGAACAGATGCGAACGCACCCTCGGACCTCCGAAGGCGGCTTCTGGCATAAGAAGATTTATCCGCATCAGATGTGGCTGGACGGGTTGTATATGGGGGCGGCATTTCTGGCCCAGTATGCGGCGGTGTTTGAGGAAAAGCCGCTCTTTGATGATGTGGCACGGCAGTTTGTTTTGATGGAAAAACATGCCCGTGACCCCAAAACAGGGCTGTTGTATCACGGCTGGGATGAGTCCCGCACGCAGAAATGGGCGGACCCGTCAACCGGCTGTTCGCCGCATTTCTGGGGCCGGGCGATGGGCTGGTATGCCATGGCCCTGATTGATACCCTCGATTATTTCCCGACCGACCATCCGCAGCGCAAAGAACTGGTGGACATTCTGAACCGCCTGATGGAAGCTGTGGTCAAGGTCCAGGACCCCAAGACCGGAGTCTGGTATCAAATTGTCGATAAACCAAATGAGAAAGGGAATTATCTGGAATCCTCCTGCTCGGCAATGTTCGTGTATTCCCTGCTGAAAGGGATTCGCAAGGGATATCTGCCTTCGAGTATGACGGAGGCGGCCGAGAAGGGGTATGCCGGCATTTTGAAAGAGTTTGTGGAGGTTGCGGCGGATGGGCAAGTGCATCTGCATAAGGGCTGTGCCGTCGCCGGGCTGGGGGGCAGTCCGTATCGGGACGGTTCGTTTAACTATTACATCAGCGAGCCCGTTCGAAGCAATGACCCCAAGGCCGTCGAACCGTTTATTCTGGCTTCCCTCGAAATGGAAATGAAAGCAGGTCTGATTGCCGCCAAATAAACAAATTCGGTTTTCTATGCAATGTTGCCGTTTTACAGGCGGTTCTCTTCTTAGCCGAAGCGTCCTGATTTTGGGGATGCTTACGGCCGGAGTCGTCCAGAGAGTTTCCGGCGGGGAGTATAATCCTCCGGAACGTGTTCTGGCCGAACGTCCGACGATGGAAGGACATACGGCCCAGCCGCTTCGATACCGTCCGGAGGGACGGGATTTTGTGATTGAAAACGGCCCGGAGTTCTTTAATCGTCCTTTGTACGGCGGCAATACGGCCTTTCGGGCGGATGCAGGGGATAAACCGGAGATTTCGCTATATCTGCCCGGCCATGGGGGAAATGTCCGCTTTGGAATCCGCACAAAAGACGGCATTCGCTGTCTGAATGAGGCCCGGCGAATTGTCAGCCGATACCGAGCCGGTTCCATGGTTTATGAAATCGAAGACCCGCTGCTGAAAAACGGTTCTCTGCTTTTGACCGTACTGGCCCTTTATGAAAAGGAAGGGATTTTGGTCAAAGCAGAATTGCAGGCAGAAACCGAACCCTGCGAGTGGCTGATGGTTACCGGCGGAGCAAGCGGCCGGCGCGGACGCCGAGGAGGGGATATCGGCTGTGAAACAGAACCCGTGTCGGAATTTTTCCGGTTTCGTCCGGAGTTCTGCCGCGAGAATGCATTCTCGATTCGGGAAAATGCCTTTGTTCTGTCCGGCCGAATCGGTTCCCTGGCGGGATTTTTTTCACCGAAAGCGGCGGTTCAGACGGCGGACGGTCGGCACTGGGACAACCTGGAAAAGGTGGCGGCTTCTGCCGGCGGGTCATTTGACTATCCTGTGGCTTTTGCGGCAGTTCCGCTTCAGAAAGGAAAGGCCGCCTATTTTCTTTTGCATCGGCTTGCGTCCGGAGAGCAGGCGGAGTTTTCCGGGGATTTTGAATCGCTGTTTGAGCGGACCGAACAGCATCGCAGACAAATTGCCGGCCGGGTGCTGGCGGATACGCCGGACCCCTTTCTCAATGCGGCGGTTTCGGCCCTTTGTGCGGCGGCGGACGGCATTTGGGATGAACCGCAGGGTACGGTGATGCACGGTGCAGCGGCCTGGCGGACGGCCTTGGCGGGCTGGCGGGGGGCTTATGCCAACGATGCCCTCGGCTGGCACGACCGGGCCCGGCGGTACCTTCGATATTGGGCTCAAAGGCAGAATCTGCAGGAGGCGGCGGCGGAACCCGGACCGGACCCGGCTTCAAATTTGTCCCGCAGTCATCCGGCCAAGCAGAGCCGCGGCGACATCGGCGGCCGGCACTACGATATGAATCTGGTGTATGTGGACGCTCTGTTTCGGCATCTGATGTGGACGGGAGATTGGGCGCTGGCGGAGGAACTCTGGCCGGTGCTCGAGCGGCATTTTGAGTGGGAGCGTCGGCTGTTCCGCCGTCCCTTCGGGCCGGAGCGTCTTCCGCTTTACGAGGCGTATGCGGCCATCTGGGCCAGCGATGACTTGCAGTACAGCGGCGGAGGAGTCACGCACGCCTCCGCTTACAATTATTATCAGAATCATCTGGCGGCGCGGCTGGCCCGGCGGCTGGGCAGGTCTCCCCGGCCTTATGAGCGGGAGGCCGAACAGATTCTCAAGGCCATGCGGAAGCATTTGTGGCTTGGAGAGGACGGCTGGTATGCCGAATGGAAAGACTGGCTGGGCCTCCAGCGGACGCATCCGAGTGCAGCGCTGTGGACGTTTTACCATACGATAGACTGCGGGGCGGCGGACCCGATGCAGGCCTGGCAGATGAGCCGGTTTGTAGATACGCAAATCGCGCATATTCCCATCCACGGCCCCCAGATTCCCCAAGGGCTCTGCTGTACGCTGCCGACGACGAACTGGATGCCTTATACCTGGTCCACCAACAATGTGGTGATGGCCGAAACGGCCCATACAGCCCTGGCCTATTGGCAGCTCGGCCGGCAGGAAAAGGCCTTTTCGCTGCTGAAAGGATGCATCCTCGACAGTATGTATATGGGGCTTTGTCCGGGCAATCTGGGGATGACGACCTATTTTGATATGGCCCGGGGGGAAGCCCAGCGGGATTTCGGGGATGCCGTGGGGATTGTCAGCCGGGCGGTTATCGAAGGTCTGTTCGGCATTCGTCCGGATTCCCTCCAGGGGCAGCTGGTGGTTTGTCCGGGATTTCCGGCGGAGTGGGAATGGGCTCGCCTGCGGCATCCGGACATTGTCTTTGCCTATCAGCGTTCGGGGTGGACGGACAGCTTCAGCATTCGTCCGCTGTTTTCGTGTCCGCTCAACCTGATTCTGCAGATTCCGGCCCGCGGCACAGATGTGGAACGGGTCTCCGTGAACGGCCGCTCGGCCTTCTGGAGGGTCCTGGAAGGGACCGTAGGCACTGCAAGAATCGAAATCACGCCGCGTTTAGCGGATGCGTATGAGGTGCAGGTAGTCTGGAAGGGCCCGGCGCCGGCGCGGGCACAGACGATCCCCGTTGCTGCACTGGGGGAAGAATGGACGGCGAAGATTGACTCGGCGAGATTTCAGAAGGTTTTCGACCCGCAGGGGGTGCTGGACAAAATTCGAGTTCGGGGAACAGCGATGGAGGGCCGAACGGTCGGAAAAGAAGGCCATCGGACGGTTTTTGCGGAGGTGCAGCAGGGGCGGATGAAGTGGCTGGAACCGCTTGCTCTGGAGGTGCGGCCGGCTGTGGAGATTATTCCTTCCGTCCGTCAGGACCCCCAGAGCATTCGGTTTCGCATCCGGAACAATACGGGCCATGTTTTCAGTGAGGCGGCGGTGACAGTGGGCACCTGGCACAGGGAGCAGCCGCTTTGGGTGCCGGCTTACGGACAGTCGGAGGAGATAATCCTGTCCGTCGATGAAGTGCCGCTGATGCCGGGTTCGAATCGGGTTTGCGTGAAGTTTTCCGAGGGCCGTCGTGCCGAAGGCCTGGTTGTCAATTGGAAACTATCGCTTCAGCCCAAAGAGCGGATGGAAGCGGTGCATCTGACGGAGGTCTTCAATGAACAGCTCCGCCGCATCTTCCAAAATGAATATCTCAGCCCGCGTTCTCCGTTCTGTTCGCTGTCGATTCCCAAACAAGGCATCGGCAGCTGGTGTGATTTTGCCAAAACCTTTGAGGTGGACGACAGCGGCCTGCGGCGATGCGTGCAGGAGCAGGGCGGATTCTATCGACTGCCGCAGGGCATTGTTTTTGAATGGCCTGCTGACCCGCAGGACAAAAATATTGTCTTTGTTTCCCGGTGGGAGAATTTTCCGGATGAAATCACGATTCCTTTGTCCGGACAGGCAAAGCATCTGTATCTTTTCATGGCCGGTTCCACGAACTCGATGCAGAGCCGCATCGACAACGGCGAAGTGCTTGTGACCTATGCGGACGGCAGGCAGGAACGGCTGGCCCTGCACAATCCCACCACGTGGTGGCCGATTGACCAGGATTATTTTCTGGATGATTACGGCTTTCGCAGACCGGAGCCCATACCGCCTCGTGTGTACCTTCGAAGCGGACAAACGGCCGTTTATGACGCTGTGGAATTCAAAGGCAAAGGCGGGATGGTTCCCGGAGGAGCCGCAACGGTTTTGGATATCGCGCTGGAGCCGGCCAAGCCCCTTCGCTCTTTGACCGTGCGGGCGTTGGCAAATGAGGTGATTATCGGATTAATGGCTGCTGTGTTGGTTCGCTGAACAGAGAAAGGAGTTTGTATGCGTAAAAGACAAGATGTTCTGAATATCTCGGCTCTTTTGGGGCTGCTGTGTGTTTGTCCGGTATTTGCGGCTGCCTGGCCGTCGGATTTGCCGGTGTCTGAGCTGCCGTTTTCGATGACGCCTCCGGAGGAACCGCAGATTCCTGACAAGAGATTTGTGATTACCGATTACGGAGCGGTAGGAGACGGCCAGACGATGAACACAGAGGCCTTTGCCCGCGCGATGGAGGCCTGTGCCAAAGCCGGCGGCGGCCGGGTCATTGTTCCGGCGGGGCTGTGGCTGACGGGTCCGATTCGCCTGGTCAGCCGGATGGACCTGCATCTGGAGAAAGGGGCTGTGATTCTGTTCAGTCCGAATATCGAGGATTATCCGCTGGAGGAAAGGAGTTTTGAGGGTCGGCAGGAAGTCCGTCGGATGTCTCCTTTGACGGGGGACAACCTCGAACATATTGCGATTACCGGCTCGGGGATTTTGGACGGGTCGGGTCAGGCCTGGCGCCCGGTCAAAAAAGAGAAGATGACGGAGCGGCAATGGAAGGAACTTGTGGCTTCCGGCGGAGCGGTGGAGCCGTCGGGTACAATGTGGTGGCCTTCGGAGAAAGCCATGAACGGCCCCCAAACCGCTGCAGACCTGAAGAAACGAAAAGCCCCGGTGGCGGATTATGCAGCAGCAGGAGAATTTCTGCGTCCGGTGATGGTGTCGCTGGTCAACTGCCGGACTGTGCTGCTGGATGGGCCGACGTTTCAGAACTCGCCGGCCTGGAATATTCATCCGCTGCTCTGCGAAAATATGATTCTCCGCAATCTTCAGGTTCGCAATCCCTGGTGGAGTCAGAACGGGGACGGTTTGGATTTGGAATCCTGCCGAAATGTTCTGGTCTATAACTGTACGTTTGATGTGGGGGATGATGCGATTTGTATGAAGTCCGGCCGGGATGAATACGGGCGGCGCCGCGGAAAACCCACGGAGAACGTCGTTATTTCCGACTGCATTGTCTATCATGGACACGGCGGTTTTGTGGTCGGCAGTGAGATGTCCGGCGGAGTGCGGAATATCTGGGTGCGCAATTGCAGTTTTTTGGAGACGGACATCGGGCTTCGCTTCAAGAGTACTCGGGGGCGCGGGGGACTTGTGGAGAATATCTATATTCAGGATATTTTTATGGCGAATATTGCCGTCGATGCAATTCATTTTAATCTGTTTTATTCCGGGTCTGCGCCGACACTGGAAGAAAGTGTCCATTCGCCTGCGGCGGAAGTGAATGAGGGAACACCGCGGTTTGAACGAATTTTTATCCGAAATGTTTTCTGCCGGGGTGCGAAGCGTGCTGTCTATATGCAGGGACTTCCGGAGATGCCGGTTCGGGATGTTGAAATCAAAAATACGGTCATTTCGGCTCAGTTGGGCGGCCTTTTTCTGGATACCGAGCGTCTGCGCTTGTCAGAGGTTTCCCTTCTTCCGGAAAAAGGGCCCGATTTGACTTTTACAAACAGCCGAACCATTCTTCTGGAACGGCTGAAACCTTCCGCTTCCAAGGACGGCTTTTTGGTTCTGGCAGGGGGCAGGACAAAAGATATTCGGCTTCTCGGAGCGAACCGCTCAAATCTTTCTGAGCGGATTCATTATCAATACGGCTGTGCTCCGGATGTGCTTAGCTGGGAATAATTATCACAAACACAGAGAGAAACGGCGAACCAAGGGACAAAATTATGAACTTCAGAATGTTTTTGAGCGTGCTGGTTATGGGGACGGCGGTCTGCCGGGCTTCGGAATGGCCGACATTTCGATTGAGCAGCTACTTTAACAAAGAGGCCGCCTGGTACGGTACTCCGGAGGCCTTGGGTTTGGCTGACAATATTCTGACGTGGCAGGATGACTACGGCGGCTGGCCGAAGAATGTGAATACAGCCGTCAAGCCCTATGACGGAGACCGCAAGAATCTTCACGGAACCTTTGATAACGGGGCGACCACCGGGGAACTGCGGTTTCTGGCCCGTGTGTATAAGGCCTCCGGGCAGGAGCGGTATCTGCAGGCGTTTCTGAAAGGGTTTGAGATGATTTTGAAGGCCCAATACCCCACGGGCGGCTGGCCGCAGCAGTTTCCCCCGCCGGCCAAAACGTATCACCGTCATATTACCTTTAATGACAATGCGATGGTGCGGATTCTGATGTTTCTCGATGAAGTTGCGCGGTCGGACGACTATGCTTTTTTGAAAGAGGAGCAGCATCAGGCGGCTCGGACGGCCTTTCAGCGGGGCATCGGGTGCATTCTGAAATGTCAGATTCGCGTCAACGGGGAATTGACCGGCTGGTGTGCTCAGCATGATGAAAACGATTTAAGCCCGCGCTCGGCCCGCAGTTATGAGTTGGTTTCAATCAGCGGAGGCGAAAGTGCGGAGATTCTGCGGCTGCTGATGCGGCTGGACAATCCCTCTCCGGTTGTGGTACGGGCGATTGTCAGCGGCGTGCGGTGGTTTGAGCGGTCGAAAATAGAAGGCCTTCGGATCAAATGGGTCAACGGCAGGCGGACGGCTGTGCCGGACCCCGAGGCCCCTCCGCTGTGGGCTCGGTTTTATGAGATTGAAACGAACCGGCCGTTTTTCTGCGACCGCGACGGGGTTCGAAAATACGATTACAATGAACTGGACCCGGAACGGACGGAGGGATACGCCTGGTATGGAGACTGGGGCAAAGATGTTTTCCGCGATTTTGAGAAATGGAAAGAGAAATGGTCAGACCGTCTTTCCGCCGCCGAGAGGATCCGAATTGTCCTGACGGGGGATTCGACGGTTTGTGAGTTTCAGCCGCCGGACTGGAGACGGGGGTGGGGACAGTATCTGGGCGAGTACTTTTCGGATAAAGTGGAGATTGCCAACCACGCACGAAGCGGGCGAAGCACCAAGACGTTCTTAAATGAAGGGCTTTGGGAAAAGGCGCTGGAAGAGAAACCCCTCTTTATCCTGATTCAGTTCGGCCATAATGACAACCATGCCCCGGAAAAACCGGAATCGACGGCGGCGGATAAGGAATACATGGACAATCTGAGGTATTTTGTGGAGCGGGCCAGAGCGATTGGGGCAGCGCCGATCCTGATTACACCGATGCACCGCCGCAAGTTTAGCCCGGACGGCAGGATGAATGACACCCTCAAGCCGTATGCGGATGCAATGAAGAAGGTGGCGGAGGAAAAGAAAGCCGCTCTGGTGGATTTGCATACAGCCAGCGGACAATTGTTTGAACGGCTTGGAGAGGCGGAAGCCGCCAAGATGTCCGATGACCCGCAGGACCGAACGCATTTTAATGAGCAGGGAGCCCGGAAAATGGCGGAGCTGATTCTGCAGCAGCTGCCGGAGGCCGAACCGTCCATCAAACCGTTTTTGAAACAGAAAAGCGAACCGTAAAATCTGATAAATACTTGCATTCCGCTCCGGGTAGAGAGAGAATAGTGAGGGATAGTTTTTGGGGAAGCTGTTGGGGTCTGGTTGAAAAAAGGAAAGGACTGAGCAATGGGCTCCAAGAGACGAATTATGCCTGCCTTTACGTTAATCGAACTGCTCGTTGTCATTGCCATTATCGGTCTGCTGCTTTCCGTTCTGATTCCGGCCCTGAAAAGAGCAACGGCGTATGCTCGGAAAATCAGCTGTCAGTCCAACTATCACCAACTCGGCATTGCAATGGGGATTTACGAGCACCAGACCGGATACAATTTTCGAAAAATAAAATCGGCCAGAGGGTTATCCGGTACTGAACTTGCAAGAAGCTGGTTTTGGGCGAACGGCACTTCGGATTACGCCCACGAATGGCAGCCGTTTGCGGTGCAGTTCATTATGGATGCCGGCGTTCTTCAGGATCGAAAGGTTTTCTTCTGCCCGGGTTATACCAATCTGGCGTATGATAAGAATTATCCGAGGGATGCTTCCTCGCTGACTCCGCAGGAAACCGTAGAACTGGAGAGACGCTGGAAGGCAGGCACGGGGCCGATGCCGATGTTCTGGAGCACCCATGTCTGGATATGGAAAAAGGAAATTCGGGAGGATGTGACGTCGGTGAATAATCTGTCCTCCGGGGCAATGATGTGTGATATGACCAACGGGGCATGGGAGTTTGCCAAAGCCAGGGACCCGGATCGCTTAGGTCGGGTGATGAATACGGTCGGGATTCGCCGGCAATACCAGCATGCCAATGTCCTGATGCAGGATTACAGCGTAGAAAATCCCACGGATGATGATGCCAAACTGGTTCGATGGCTCTGGAATTCCGACAAATGGGCCGGAACGGGCTATTGAAAACTTTTGCATTAAAAGACCAATTTGCTCTGGTTTTTTGTTTTTGATTTTTTGCGCAAAATTCACTTTTTTTGTCACAAGATTGCCTTGTCCGGAATATCCCATAAAGAGACAATTAGAAAGAGAGAACCTCTGGACAAGGAAAGGATTATGAAAAGAAGATCTGCCTTTACGTTAATCGAGCTTCTGGTGGTGATTGCTATCATTGGACTTCTTTTGTCTATTATAATCCCGAGCTTAAAAAAAGCCACTGAATATGCCCGCAAGATTGTCTGCCGGTCCAACCAACGGCAAATTGGTTTGGTATTTAGCAATTATGAGTCGGAAACGGGTTATAATTTCCGAAATTTCAAGAGTTATAATTCGATTCCTGCATCCGATCGTTCAAAGCACTGGTTCTGGGTAAGCGGGACAGCGGATTTGGCCCATGAGCTGCGTCCCTACGCCATTGGTTTTGTAATGAAGGCCAATCTGCTTCCGGACAGCAAAATCCTCTTTTGTCCGGGAGTAAAAAACGTCTCCAGTGATACCAATTATTTGTTAAGTGATGTGACGAGCGGAAATCCCATTCCGCGGAACACCGATGATATCTATCGGGAGCTGGGGGATACTCTGGACAATTCCCGCCGACCGCTGTTCTGGAGTACGTATGCCTGGATATGGAAAAAAGAGATTCGCAATGGGGATACGTCGGTTCAGCAGGTGAACAACGGTTCCAGCGGAGCGATGATGGTGGATATGACCAACGGTCTGTGGAAGTACGCGGAGGCCACCGACCCGTCGCGTTTGGGGGTGTTGATGCGCACACGAAGTATTCAGCGTGCTTTTTCACACGGCAATGTCCTGATGCAGGATTACAGTGTCGCCAATCCGAGCGACCGAGACGACCAGCTGAATCGGTGGCTGTGGGGAGCGCCCTATTGGGCGGGCAACCCGTCATTCGACTATAAGTAAGCTGTTTTGCAGAGACTTAACTGGGGGACAACAAGTTGGGAAACAAAAGAGGTCTTGTTTTTTATTCTTATTCCTATTCTTCTTAACTTCATTTTAGGAGGTCTTTTATGATGAAAAGCAAGTGGGTGATTGTTTCTATGGCATGTCTGGGCTTGTGGGTTTTGGCCCAAGCGGGATTTGCGGGTATTACGGATCCGAATATTATTACGGGTGTGGTGCGGTACAATTGTATTGAGGGAACCAGCTGCGATACCAACCCTGTTGTGGTTAAAAGCGGGCTTCTGAACGGGGCCCTGACTCACGTGGACCGCACATTCGTTTTCCGGGATGCGAATGATTTGGAGGGCATTGATTTTGTGCAGACGGCGGTCGATGACAAAGCGAATTCAGCCCTGCAGATGGATGTGACGGTCAGCAAGGCGGGCACGCTCTTTCTGCTGATTGACAACCGGGTCGGTGACGGCAACGGGGCGAACCCGCCAACCATTGGGTCGGTGATGAACTGGGTCCTGACGAACGGTTTTGTGCAGACCGGCTATACGGTCGGCGTGTTCAACCCGTCGGATTCCTCCACGGTTTATATGACGGCTTATGCCAAACCGATTTCCGGCGCCGGCACGATTTCGCTGTATGAGCAGAACGACGGCACCAGCCGGATTACCTATTTGATTGCTGCCGTTCCGGCCGGCTGGAATCTGCCGCCGTCGGTAATGGGGGTACCCGCCAGTGCACAGGTGGAGCCCGGCAAATCCCTGGTGATAGACGCAACGATTATGGATTACGGTCAGAATACAACCACAACGGTTTTGTGGGAGAAAGTGTCCGGCGGGGAGGTTGTGTTCTCGCCCAACAATACTTCGGAAGATGTTTCTGTCTCGTTTCCGGGCGGAGAAGGCAATTATACCCTGCAGCTGACAGTAACCGATGGTGAGGGCAAAAAGACTGTCAAGACGGTTGAAGTAGCTGTTCAGATAAAGTCTTATGCTCTGGCGGCGGCGGACCATTGTGAAATCGGCAATGATTCCAGCCAGGGGCCGACATCGGCTCGCAAAGCTACAATTTCGGATGTCAAAAATTTCAACGACGGTTCTTCACAGAGGCGAAGAGTCTGCTACTACAGATACAACATAGCGGACCAGAAAGAGGCGGGCAAAGTATTTGCTAACAGCTATTTGATGCTCAACGTGGACAAGGGCAATCTTTACACCACCAGCCATGTTTACGTGTACGGTATCAAAGAAGAATATGACAACTTTACCCTGCAGGGCACAACGTGGAGCACAGCACCGGGTGTGGATAATGCCCCCGTGCCGCCGCTGAATTCAGCCATTACGTTTGATACGCTGGACCTGGAGGATATTTCTCCGCTTCTGGCGGCCTTTACGGTTCCGACCCTCGATATCTGGCTGTCCACGGCCAAGTTCCCGGCCCTGGATGAGTTCCTGAATTCCGATACGGACGGCAGTGTGGTGCTGATGTTTATCACTTATGATCCGGAAAGCTGCGGCTTTGAGATTTGTTCTCCCAGCCACAGCCGGACCGAGACCGAAACGGGTCTGAAAGGGATTATTCTCCGCGGAAATGTAGCGACCCCGACCTGGGCCACAAAGCCCAATCCGGCGAACAATACCAGCCAGAGCACGCGGCTGGCTCAGCTGAGCTGGACCAATCCAGCCCCCAGTCAGGAAGGTGCTGTCATCACCTGCGATGTGTTCCTCGGCACCACCGAGCCGAATCTGCTGGACCCGGACTACGGGCTGACCACGCTGGCGACCGGTATCAGCGGCAATTCCGTTGCGATTCCTTCGGGGATGCTTCAGGTCAACACGACCTATTACTGGGTGGTGGATGTGCATGACAGCATTGCCGGAACGACGCGAGGGTTTGTCTGGACGTTTAATACGAACAATATGATACCTCTGGTGGAGCTGGAGAAGCCCTCCCAGTACATTTGGCTGAACAATGCGGGCAATCCGGCCACAGCCACAGCCGTCATTAACACGACGGTGACGGATGATAACTTCCCGCAGCCGTATACGCTTCTTTGGGAGCAGCTCAGCGGACCGGTGACGGTGCCGATTGTTCCCAACAATGTCGAAGACATTACGCTGGTTCTGCCGCAGACGGGAACGTATGTGTTCAGACTGTCGGCGGATGATGGCAGTGTCATCGGTTCGGCAAGCACCCAGATTTATGTTGGTACCTCGCCGTGCAATGCGGCTCAGGCCAAACCGACCTATGTGCGGATTCCGGCGGATATCAACAACGACTGCTTTGTGGATATGACTGACCTGGCGGAGTTTGTCTCCCGCTGGCTGGAATGCAATGCGAGTATGGAAGCACCCTGCCGATAAAAAGGTTCAAAGGCGGGAGTGTTTTGTGAAGTAAGGCAGCGGCCGGAAAGAAACGTCTGTCTTTCCGGCCGTTTTTTCTTTGAAGGATTATCTCTGAAGAGAAGGGTTTGTCTTATGAAGCGATGGGGGATTGTTTGGATTGGTCTTTTGGTTTTCGCAGGGATGATTTCGGGTGCGCCTTCCAATCCGCAGCCGGCAGTCGGCGAGTCGGTGGACCCGGATGTGCTGACTCTTCAATGGACGCCGGATGCGGATGCCGTGCGCAGCGAGATATATCTGGGAACGAGTGCGGCGGCGGTTGCGGCGGCGCAAAAGCCGACCGGTGATGTGGACGGCAGCGGCGCTGTGGATATTCTGGACCTGGTTTACGTGGCCGCCCAGTGGCTGGACAGCCCGTCTTCGCCCTGTCCGGACCTGGATTACAGCGGCGGGGTGGATTTGGCGGATGCAGCTCAGGTTAGCCGCAGCTGGCTGAGTGAACCGGAAGTGCTCTATCTGGGAGCTGTTAGCGGTTCTTTCTTTGCTCCCGGCCAGTTAATTCCGAACAAGACCTATTACTGGCGGGTGGATACAGTCCGATGCAGCGGAATTGAGAAAGGAACGGTCTGGAACTTCAAGACCAAGCGTCCGGCCTTTCCCGGGGCGGAAGGATTCGGCAAATGGGCCTCCGGCGGACGGGGCGGCAGTGTTTATCATGTGACCAATCTGAACGACAGCGGGCCGGGCTCTTTCCGTGATGCCGTCAGTGCTCCGAACCGCACCGTGGTTTTTGATGTCGGCGGTGTGATACGGATCGGCGAACGAATTGTCGTCAGCAAAGATATTACGATTGCCGGCCAGACAGCGCCGGGCGAAGGGGTTGTCATTTACGGCAACGGCTTGTCTTATACGGATGCCAACCGCTCGATTACCCGGCATATGCGATACCGAATGGGCAAGGTCGGCACCAGCGGCAAAGATGCGGTGACGATTGCCGACGGAACGGATATGATTTTTGACCATTGTTCGATTTCTTGGGGGCGGGATGAGACCTTTTCCATCAGCGGCGGTACAGGCGAGGACCCGGGTTTTATCACCATTCAAAACTGCATTATTGCTCAGGGATTAGAAACCCATTCCTGCGGCGGCCTGATTCAGGATTTCAACGGGGTTAGTCTGTTCCGCAACCTTTACATTGATAACGACACGCGAAATCCGAAGGTCAAAGGAGTCAACGAGTTTATCAATAATGTGGTTTACAACTGGAACGATGCCGCGTATATCTTGGGCGATTCGGAAGCGGATTCCTATGCGAATGTCATCCGCAATTATTTTATCAGCGGTCCGAATACGGGGGCGGCGGCCTTTACAAGGGGCAATCTGAATTTTCACATTTACGCGCTGAACAACTGGCATGATTCCAACAAAAACGGGGTGCTTGACGGAGCCATTCTGGACCAGGCGGCCTACGGGACCGTAGACTGGCAGACGGTCCCGTATAACTATCCGGGTGTCAAAACAATGCTCGGTGCACCGACGGCTTATCGGGTTGCCGCTTCGCAGGCCGGGGCTGTTTATCCGATACGCGACCGAATTGACAGCCGTCTCATTAAGGAACTCAAGTCGCTGGGAACCAGCGGACAGCTGATTTCAGACGAAAATGCCTCGCCGATGTACGGGGTCGGAATTCTCGACGGAGGAATCTGTCCGACCGATACAGACCAGGATGGAATGCCGGATTATTGGGAGCAGTCCGTGTCGGGACTGAATCCTTACGGGGCGGACCATAACGGGGATGCCGACGGAAACGGTTATACCAATCTGGAGGATTATCTGAACTTTCTGGCGGTTCCGCATGCGAACGTGCAGAAAGACAGACCTCGGGATATCAACCTGCGTCTGTTTGCATCCGGATTCGATGCCGGGGCGGCCTATACGGTGTTTGATGCGGTGAACGGAACGGTTCAGCTGCTGGCGGACGGTTATACCGCCCGCTTTACGCCGAATGCGGGATACGTAGGCCCGGCTCGTTTTTCCTTTACCGTGAATGACAGCTGTGTTTGGACGGATACGGTGCTGCTTTTGGTTTCGGAGTACGGCGGACATGCGCTGCCGCCGAAGTATCCTTCCAATCTGACGCAGGGATTGAACTATAGGTATTATTCCGGAACATTTGAGTATTTGCCGGATTTTGCCCTCCTGACACCGACGCAGCAGGGAACGACGGCGAACTTTGACATTACGCAAGCAGCGGCCGCCGATTATTTTGCGTATGTTTTTGAGGGATTTATTGAGATTCCGGCGGACGGGCTGTACACGTTTTATCTGAACTCGGACGACGGCAGCAAGCTTTACATAGACGGCGGAATTGTCGTCAGCAATGACGGCGTTCACGGAACGCAGGAGGCGGAAGGCAGTACGGCCCTGCTGGCTGGGATGCATTCCATTCGGGTTTCTTATTTTGAAAAAGACGGCAATCAGCGGCTGGAAGTACGCTGGGCCGGGCCGGGCTTCGGCAAGCAGCTGATTTCCAACAGCGTTCTGTACAGAGGTTCGGTGGATTTGGTTCCGCCGTCGGCCCCTGCCGGACAGTGGGCATCAGCTTCCAATGGGCAGGTTTTCTTGGATTGGAATGATAATACGGAGGCCGACTTGGCGGGCTACAATGTCTATCGGACAACGATTTCGGGGGGAAATTATACCCGACTGAACGATGCCCTGATTGATGCGTCAAACTTTATTGATACGTCGGTTTCCAACAGCACATTCTATCATTATGTTGTTACTGCTGTAGATGAATCCTTTAATGAATCTCAGCGCAGTTATGAAGTTTCTGCACGGCCGGCGGATTCCAATGATGTGAGTGTGATTGTTCAGGAATGGACGGCGGGTTTCTGTCTGGTTGAGGGGACGGTTGACAATAACAATGCCGGGTTCACCGGGTACGGTTTTGCCAACGGGACCAATGCCGTGGGCATGGGAATCAACTGGAGTGTTCAAATCGGCCGCCCGGGCACGTATCAGCTGACCTGGCGGTTTGCCAACGGCACAACGGCCAATCGGCCGGCTGATTTATTGGTGAACGGTGCAGCGGTTCTTTCCAGTATTGCGTTTAATCCCACCGGCGGATGGACAACCTGGAGTGAAGTGACCGGCAGCGTTGTTTTGGATGCGGGAACGCATTTGATTCGCCTGGAACCGACTACCAGCAACGGGCTGGCCAATATTGATTATCTGATGATAACAGGGCCGGATGTTGTTCCGGCGGCCTGTCCGTAACCTGTTATCCGGCAATCAGCCGGATTAATCCCCAGAAAAAGAGGATGATTCCGAGCGTGACAGCTGTGCTGCACAAAAAGCCGAGCGTATCGGTCCGAGTCCATTTACAGAATTCCCAGCTGGAGCGGGGGAACAGCTTCAGATGGTCGAACCGGTGCGGGTCGGCATAACTTTTCTGAACTTCTTCTTCATCTTTCTGCGGATCGGGATAGACCGGTGTTTTCAGCCGGGCGTAAAAGCGTTCAATGTCTGCATGAAACCCTTTGTCCTTCGTGAGCAGACTGATGGGGATCAGAAAGACGAAGGGCAGAACGGCCGCAATCAGATAACGGAGCGTAAGGAGGGCGGAAGGGGTCAGAGAAGGCAGGTCGATGCCGAGAAAATAGGCAATAATCAATTCGGTATGCAGACGGCCGATGCCTTCATAGGGGGAGTCGGGAACTTCCGGATTCATTCGGGCGATGTTGTCGTAGTAAATGCTGACCGGCGGGATTCGCACCGGTTTGCGGATGAGTTGGCCGACTTCCTCTGCCAGCCCGTTTTGGACATCGCTTTCACTGGCATGCACGGAGCGGACGACCGTCTGTTCTCGCGTCTGCTGCGACAGCCAGGGCGAATGCCGGACGGCCTCGAAGCACGGAAGCAGATGCGGAAGAACAGCCAGAATGATGGAGCAGGCGATTACCTCAACATAGACGGCAATTCGCGTCAGCCGTTTCCAGAACAAAAGCAGCAAAACCGGCGCTCCGAAGATAATGTTCAGGGAAGGCAGGGCCTTAACCAGATGGATAATGCTGAAGGTCGTTACGGAGACATATATCCCCAAAAGCAGAAAACCGATAATGGACAGACGGGAAACATTGATGTAGTGGCGAGGGCTTTTGTTGGGGACGAAGGGCTTGTAAATATGCCGGACGAAGAGAGCGGACAGATAGACGCAGACGGCATCCAGCGTGGACATATTGGCGGCGAGGATGCCGGCGACCATCAGCCCGCGCAGTCCGGGACCGAGCAGATGCCGGCTGAGGATTCCCCAGGCCGTATCGGGGTCTGCGACAAGGTCTGAACAGAGGGCGTAGGCAAATAAACCGCAAAGGGCCCAAATGATGGTGAGGATGCGTTTGGTGTAAGCGCCGCCGATATTGGCGATTCGGGCAGTCAGCTCATCGCGTGCAGAGCCGTTGAGGGCCATATTGCCCTGATGGCCCGTGATGCCGATGATGGTGACCAGAACCAGGGCGGCAATCGAGTTCCAGGCGAATTCATCGCCGGCGGAACCGAAAACAAACAGCATGTGGTCCGGGATTCGCCGGGTAAATTCGGTCCAGCCGCCCAAGGCAACCAGCGCCAGCGGAATCAGAAGGATGGAAAACAGGAGGATGAGAAAGCCCTGCAGAATATCGGTCACGGCGGCTGCTCTGAACCCGCCCATGGTGACATAGAAGCCGATGAACACCGTATAAATCAGGTAAAACCAAAAAGGCTTTGTATAGGAAACAAAAGCACTGATTTGTCCTTTTTTATACAGGGCGTCCAGCCGTTCGTATTCGGCGGTCTCCTGAGGATTCAGGGGTGTGGTTTTCTGAATCTTTGAAAGCTGACGGTACCGCTCATACAGCTGAACGCTTTCTGCCTCCGCCGGTGTGTATTTTTCCGGGGGTTTGATGGTCATGGCCTGAAACGTTCGCAGAGAGGCCTTATAGCCGATTCCCAGAATCAGGATGCTCAGCCAGATGCCCACGAGCGCGTAAATCGTCGGCAGGATTTTGCTTTTGAATCGCTCCTCGAACAGCTCAGCCATCGTGACCAGACGAACGCGCCGGAACCATCCGGCCATGAACCAGTAGTAGGGACCCGTGAAGACACCAATCAGCATCAGCCATACGCCCCCCAATCCCTTTTCGAAGGCAAAACTGGCCGTTCGAATAGCGCTGTTGGCGTCGCTGAGTGTGCCCATATTGAGGAAATACTGGAGGAGTTTATTAAAGGAACGCCCGGCCAGAAAAAAATCTTCCTCAGAACGGATTTTTCCGTAGGCTTTCTGCCCGATATAAGTGATGGCAGACAAATAGAGGAGGATAATAAGCAAGTCAATAGGATGAAAACCGAACAATTCCATCAATGTATGTTCCTTAATCGGTACAGCCGGCTTTTTGCACATCGATTGTAGCGGAAGCCGTTTTGGTTTTCCAGTGTTTTTGCTCCTTCCGGAAGCGGAGCGGGAATCATTTCAATTCGATTAGAAAGTCTGGAAAATCAAAGGAGGATGGTGTATAGTTATGGTTATGAATACAAGACAGAGAAAAGTGTCGGGAATAGTTGTTTTCTTCTGGTGGACGGGATGGATGTGTGCCTTTGCCGCAGGCGGCGGTCTGAATGAATCCTCAACTTCCCAGGCGGTTTTTGTGTCGAAGGTATGGGCGGCGGATCAGGGGGACGGGAGTTACAAAAATCCTGTTTTGCATGCCGATTATTCCGACCCTGATGTCATCCGGGTGGGCAATGATTATTATATGACCGCCTCCAGCTTCACCAGCTTTCCGGGGCTTCCGATTCTGCATTCGAAGGATTTGGTCAATTGGACCCTCATTGGGCATGCGGTTTCGCGATATCCAAATCCGGATTTTAATGTTCCTCAGCACGGCAAAGGAATCTGGGCACCGAGCATCCGATTTCAGGATGGGATGTTTTTTATCTTCTGGGGCGACCCGGACAGCGGGATTTATCGGGTCCGCTCCGTTCGGCCGGAGGGGCCCTGGGAGGAGCCGCTTTTGATTCTTCCCGGAAAAGGACTGATTGACCCCTGTCCGCTGTGGGACGATAACGGCAAGGCGTGGCTGGTGCATGCCTGGGCGGGCAGCCGAGCGGGTGTGAAGAGTCTGCTGACGTTGCGGGAGATGGATTGGCAGGCGACCCGGGTCAGTCAGGATGCCCGTCATATCTTTGACGGCCATGAAAAGCATCCCACAATCGAAGGTCCAAAGTTCTATAAGCGCGACGGCTGTTATTATATCTTTGCGCCCGGCGGTGGAGTAACCGGCGGCTGGCAGGTGGTGCTCCGCTCCAAAGACATTTACGGTCCGTATGAGGACCGCATCGTTCTTCATCAGGGCTCTACGCCGGTCAACGGCCCGCATCAGGGCGGCTGGGTCGATACCCCGTCCGGTCAATCCTGGTTTCTTCATTTTCAGGATGCCGGCCCCTATGGTCGGATTATTCATCTTCAGCCGGTTGTGTGGAAAGAAGGGTGGCCGGTGATGGGTACAGACTCGGATGGAGATGGAACAGGCGAACCGGTGCTGACCTGGAAAAAGCCGGATGTCGGAGGCGTTTTTCCCAAAATGACGCCGGCTGACAGCGATGAGTTTGACGGTGATACGCTCGGCCTTCAATGGCAGTGGCAGGCAAATCCGAATCCTGCCTGGTTTGCGAAAGTTCGGGGAACAGATTATCTGCGTTTGTTTGCTGTTCCGCTGCCGGCGCCGGAAGCAAATTTCTGGCAGGTGCCGAACCTGCTTTTGCAGAAGTTTCCTGCGCCAGATTTTACCGCCACCGCAAAGGTACGGCTTGTGCCGGAACAGCAGAACATCCGCGGAGGGCTGGTGGTGTTCGGAGATGACTATTCGGCTCTCGAGCTGGCGGTCAAAGAAGGGACGAAAATTCTGCGGCTGATTGTCTGTATGCAGGCCGAGACCGGCAGCCGGGAGGGACTGGCTGCGGAAATCCCGATACAGACGGATACGCTCATCCTGCGGGTTCAGGTGTCCTCGCCAAACGCTCTCTGTCAGTTCAGCTATAGTCTGGACGGGAAAGAGTTCGTTCCGGCAGGCCGTCCGTTTCCCGCCAAGCCGGGCCGATGGGTGGGAGCCAAAGTCGGTTTGTATTGTGTCTCGCAGGCCGGCTCCCGTGCAGGCGGTTATCTGGATGTGGACTGGTTCCGAGTTGAGTAATTGAGTTCAGGGGCTACCTCAATTTTCTTTTGCTTTTTGATGTTTTGCCCGCTCGATGAGGGAGCCGCTACGGCATCGGCAGCAGATTTTCCCAGCGAACGACCCAGAGGCCGTTGTTCGGGAACCCCGGTGCATGGTGTTTGGGGCCTTCGTCCCAGCCGGCGGCCATCATCGCCGTCGCAGTCAGCAGGCCGCCGTTGCCCGGCAGATACAGCGGCAGGTTTTCCCGCTGATAATTGTGCCCGTTGGGCCAGTAGAGATTCTTTTTGGATTCGATAAAGAAGGCGTCCACGGCCAGTTCAGGCAGCCCTACGCGGGCGGCGGTCATCGCCAGCATCGGATAATCCCAGCCCCAGGTATCCGGCCAGTGCCACTCGGCATAGACCCATTGAGCCGTTCGCCGCATGAGGTCTTCCTGAACCAGCGGGGTTTTCGGCAGCACCCCCAGCGCCGCCAGCATTGACGGATGATCGGTCAGATTCGTATAAGGCTGCGGTTCAACGGCGGTGTAGATTCCGTCGCGAACCGGCAGGACGGACAGATGGTTCATCACATGGTCCCATTTTTCCTCGCGCGGCAGGCCGAGCCGCTGCCGCCACTGCTGAGCGGTGTTCAGTCCCCAGTACCAATAGCACAATTCAAAGGTCGGATTCCACGTGTCGGCGTATTTGTAGTTTTCCTGTGCCGGAATAACGGGCGGCCCGAGGACATACCGCTTTTGCTTTTCGTCCCAGTGGGCAAAGTCCGCCATAAAGCGGGCCGTTTCGAAGACAATCTCTTTGAATTTGTTCAGTGTGTCCGCATTCGGTTTCTGGCGGTACACCAGTTCCGCATAATAAATCGGATGCGGCTGCTGCCAAATCAGAAGCGGCCCGATGCCGGAGGGGGAGTCCTGCCCGTCGGGGCTGGTCATCTTAGGCCAGCGCACCCCCTCATAGCCCTGTCGGCGGGCGATGGCCCGGGCGGCAGGCAGTATCTCCTGATACCAATTGAGCGCGGACTCCAGCATCGGCAGACGATTCCACAGGGCAAAATGCACGCTGTGCCACCAGTGCATCTCCAGATGAAACTTGCCGAACCAGCTGCTGCAGGTCAGCCCCGTTTCCTGCGGCGGGTATTTCTGGACGGACTGAATGGCCGTCAGGTATTGGGAAAGGACAATGCGCCGTTCCAGCTCCTTCCAGCGAGGGTCTTTGCTCAGGGACAGGTCGATGGCGCCGCCGGTTTCCCAGAACGTTTTCCAATGGCGTCGGGCGGCGGCCCGCACGGTGTCGAAATCCGTCGCGCGGAGAGGACCGTCCTGCTCCTGGAAAACCACAAGGCCCTCGAGGGTGCCGCCCGAATGTTTCGGCTGCCAGAGATAGTGATGTTCAGCGGTCTTTTGCCAATCCCCTCCGCCGGATAAAATCGTTGTGCACAGGTACCGCTTGGAATCCATTATCCGTTCAAGGCGGAATTGCCTGTCGTTTTCCTTTTTTAGAATGGTTGTGTGTTTGTCCGGACTGTTCCAGTCCGCCGGATCGGTGCCCCAGGTGCCTGCGGCATAGGGAAACCGGATTTGGACGCGGAGTCTTCCGCTTTCCAGCAGGGGCGAATCGATGCGAAACGCGATGATGTCCTGTTCCGGGTGCACACAGGTTTGGACGTGAACCGGCAGTCCTTCGATTGTAAAGGCACTGTCCAGAAGCCCTTCCCAGAGGTCCAGGGTCTGTTCGATGTTTTGAATCTCTTCCAAAGAAACCAAAGTGCCGTCGGTTTTCTGCAGAACCAGTCCAATCAGCCCGAGGGTGATTTGGTGCGGATTCGCCCGCAGGTAGTCTGCGGCCGGCCCCTTCTGGTTGCTGTTGTAGGGGACCAGCCGGCCGTAGGTGTCAATCTGGACAAATGTATCCTCCAGTTTGAAGCCTGCGGTGTTGGGGAACGAGTGCCATCCCCATTCGGCCATTGTTGTCAGAGGGATGCCCTTGGCATAGGCCTGCGGGAATGTCTGCAGGCCGGTAAAGTCGGCAGTAAAAGCGAACCGTCCGTTCCCGACGGACAAGGGCGAAAACTCATGGAAGCGATCCAGTCGGACATTGTGTCGGCTCACGAGGGCTTGCCGGTCAATTTTGCCGAACGGGTCGCCGCCGCGGGCCAGGTATTCGAGATAGTCTTCGAGGCAGGTAAAGCCGTCGTCGTCGGGGTCGGCGTTGGAGTCGGAGAAATCGCCGGCCGGAGAATGGGGGTTGAGGTGATGAATGACTTCCCACCAGTCCGGCAGGCCGTCTCCGTCGGAATCGGGTGCAGCCGGACCGCCTTTTAATGTAGGATAGCCGCCGACATCGTCCTGCGAATCAATGATACCGGGCAGTCCGTCTTTGCTGCCGCGATAGGTAAAGGAGCGCTGCCGCACCTCCCGAACAATCCGTTCGTCGATGGCGTCACGTTTAGGCCGAACAGCGCCGACATCGTCGAGCACCTTTTCGAGCAGCTCATCGGCGGGGTAGGTACTCACATAAGGCGGGAAAAAAGGCTCATCGCTTCGAATGTCTGTTTCCTGAGCATAATTGGGGGAGACCCCTTTCCAGTTGTCCGCATCGTATTGCGGGTATCCTTCCAATTTATTGCCGGCGATATAGAACTTTTGCGGATTGCCGGTCTTCATTTGGTCCCCATCGGGACGCATAAGAAGAAAATGTTTGGTTGCCGGACCGGGCAGATAGAGATTGTTGACAAAATTGCAGCGATAAACACCGCCGTCGGTTGTTCGATGATGCCAGTTGTAGACAATATTGTTCCGAATATCACAGAATCCTTCATATTGCCCGTCCTGTTCGAGTCCTCCTGCGAGCGACCAGTTCCGTCCGGCGCAATGGGCAAGCAGGTTGTGATGAAAACTGCCGATGTTTCCGCTGATAGAGCCCGCAAACGAGTGCTTGCCGTAGTGATAGGAGTTGTGCAGGGCTTCTGAGATGATATTGCGGGAGAAGGTGATGTTTTTAGCCCCGCGGGTGCTGACCCCCTCATCCAGGCTCCAGCTGATGGAACAGTGGTCGATGATGCAGTGGTCGCAGCCGGCCATCCCCATCCCGTCCAGCGGTTTTTTGGCGAAATCGCCGACACGGGTCCGAATAAATCGAATCACAGCGTCTGCGGTGCTGTTCATCCCAAAGGAATATCGGGCCAGACAAATGCCGTCGCCGGGAGCCGTTTGGCCCGCCACATACACATCGCCTCCGTCCGGCGGGATAGTCAAACTGTTCTTCAGGAAGATGGTGCCGCCGACCCGGAAGATGATGACGCGCGGCCCTTTTTCCACTTCGAGGGCCTTGCGGAGCGAACCGTCAATGACCGGCTCGCCGGCCTGCGGGTCGTAATCATCCAGTGTGGTTACGGCGATGACGCGTCCGCCGCGTCCGCCGCGGGCGAAGCGTCCGTATCCTTCCGCCGAGGGGAAGGCAACACGGCGAACCCGGAAACTCCAGACGGAGCCCTTTCGAATCGTGCCGTCTTCGGAAACGGCATCCACCCGCCAGAAGTAGGTGTCTTTGCTGTGGAGATTTTCGGCGGGAAACGCGGTTTGTCCGGCCGGCAGGCGCCCTTTGTAAATTGCTGAATCGGTTAAAGAGGCCTTTTCGACGGATAAGCGGTCTGTGCCGAGATACACATCATAAAAAGCGGCCCCCTGAGCGGCGGACCATCTCAATTCGGTGCGGCCTTTGCCGGCCGAACCGGGACTGGGTAGGTCATTGTGGGCAAAGACGTGAAAATCGCCGTCTGATGGAATCGGGTTTTCCGGCACGGAGCCGGGGGCATACGGACGGTCGATTTCCAAGCCGTTTAAGACCGCCGTGCAAATCTGTTCCTCCGGCTTTCCAGTCGGTTCCAGATCAATTATCACCGGTTTGCCGTCTTCGGCGGTGATTTCGAAAAAGGCCGTTGTGATGAGCCGGTCATCTGCGGTGGCCTGGCTGGGCTGGATTGTCCGGAGAGTCTGACCATTGAGGCGGATTCGGCAGGGACTGATGGTCTTTCCAAACCGCTCTGCGGGCCAGGGGGCGTTGTGATAAGTCAACAGGGTATGCCGTCCGGGAGAAAGCCCCTCCAGCGTCATCCGGATGGTTCCGCCGGCAAAGCTCGGGTGCGTATTTTTCCCATCCTCTTTCTGCGCATACAGGCAGTCCATCGCCAGTTTGTAGCCCTTCAGGCCGTCTTTGTTGTGCCAGCCGATTGTCAGCTTCGTCCCCGCAGGCGGCTCGAGCAGCTCAAAGGAGATTTTGACATTGCCGAAAGACCGTTGGAACCCCTCTTCAGGCCGCCAGGACTCAAATCCGGCGGCGGTTGAATCCCGCCGTACGTCCAGGTCAATCCGCAGCGGCTGAGCGGATGAGAAAGATGGAAATACAAACAGACAAACCAGCCAGAACCAACATTGCTTTTTTGTGTTCATACGGACCTTTTTTCTGAGCAGATTCACCAATTGACGCCAGGCAGTTCTCAGGGGGTTTCCGCCAGCCAGTTTTGAGCCGTTCGAGCAAAGACGGACAGGTCGATGCGTCCGCCGTCTCTTTCCCAGCCGGCTTCCTGCAGCCATTGTTCAGCCAGGCAGGACAGGTCTTCCAGATCGACTCGTCCGCTGCCGGTAAAATCTCCATACAGCCAGTCCCGCGTCAGGCGTTCGGCCTCGAGCGGACGCTTGGCGAACGAAGGGCCGGACCAGGAGACGGCCGGATTCGCAGTGCCGCGGGTGAAGCATTCGACCCGAATCGGATGCAGACCGGCTTGGAGCAGGATGGAGCCGGCGGCCTCCTGCGGGCCGTGGACTCCGTCATTATCGACGACTTCGATGGAATGGACAAATAGACGGCTTCCGTCGGAGCTGCTGACAAAAAAGGTGTACCAGCCGTCTTCGGGAACGTTCAGATAACCTTCCAGCACCGCCCCGAAGGGAGGCGGGACCGACAGGGAGCTGAGATTGAAATCGCGGACGGCTCCTTTCGCCGCGGGAGACAGGGAGTCAAAATCCGGCAGGAACGACCAGCTGCCCGGATAGATTCGACAGGCCAGTCCCGGCCCGCGAGCGGCCGGGGAGACCGGCGTCATCGCCGGACGGATTTCAACAAAACCCAGGGCGGCGGAGTCGGAACTGCCCGGCGCCTGTGCAATCGTCAGCCGGCCGTCTGAAACCTGCACCACCGCCTGATATTCGTCATAATCCCACAGAACGGCCCCATCCGAGTCTTCGAACAGGATGCCTTCGAGCAGGACGCTGTTGAGCCGCGGGATATTGTTTTCGGGAAAGATGTTTCTTGGATCGCCCGGGTCGCCGCACATCAGGGTGATGTGGTACCAGCCGTTCGGGAGTGCGATTTCCCAGAACCGGCTTGCGGAGGCGGTTGTGAGGAAGGCGTTGCGGCGGAAATCGGCATCGACCGGCACCAGGTAGGTTTCGCCTTCTTTGGTGGTGCGTGTATGACGCCAGAAGGCGTTGGCGGTGTTGTCGGCGTTCCATCCGTAGGCATACCCGTTTCCCCGATTGGCGAATGCGGCGCCGGTATCGGAGAGCATGCCTTTGACGTCCGGGGCGGCCGCAGGCCGGAAGTTGATGCGAATGACCGGCGGTCCCATCCATTTGTCAAAACCGCCCGGGCCGGCTTTGGATTGGACCAGGGCCGGCACCTGGGCCGCAGGGTTTAGGACATACGGATACGGCGGGACAAAATCGTTTCCGCTGGCCACGGCCAGCCCGGTCATCGAATCGAGGATGCAGCCGACGGCTTCCACCAGTCCGCCGGAGGTCTCATAGTAGGCGTCTTTGCCCTGCTGGAAGTACAGGTTTTCCAGCCGCATTCGGGTCAGAGAGCGCGGCAGCATCCCGTAGCTGCGCAGCCCCAGCAGCCAGCAGTTAAAGACATGCACATCCGCCCACTCGCCGGTTACATTCCGCTGGGTGGTGTTGTCAAACCAGCAGTGGTGAAAGGTGTAGGTGCCTATCGGACTTCCGCTGCTGGGGCCGTTGGCGATGGCGGTTTTGTTGTGATGGCTGAGTATCGTCCAGGAGACCGTGACGTATCCGGAGGCATAGGTCATATCCAGCAGCCCGTCTCCGGCGCGGCTCAGGTGACAATGGTCAATCCAGACGTGATGAGCATTCCGCAGGGCGATCGCATCATAATCATTCAGCTTTCCGTCATAGTCGCCCATCATATAATAATCGCGGATTGTCAGGTTTTTGATGATGATGTTGCTGACGCCGTTGAGATTGAGCCCGTGGTTGACGAGGGCGGCGTCGTTGCCGATGCCGATGAGGGTTTTATTGCTTTTGACGGTAACGGTTCCCGGCGTCGGGGAGATAATCGGGCCGGCAATCTGGATGATGTATTTGGCGGTTTGTCCGGCGTAGTATTTCAGATCGGCCAGCGTTGTAACGGTTACGACCGTTCCGCCCGCTCCGCCTGTGGTTCCGCCGGCCAGATACTGACTGCCTTGCCCGTCGAGGGCGGCAAAGCCGATGGGCCGGTCTGAGGAGAAGGCCGCCGAAGCAGTCAGGAGGACAAGTGTGAAAAACAGCTGCTGATACGTTTGTTCTTTCATACGTTTGTCCCAAAGAATCGTCCGCCTCATATGGGGTTCGGAGTAATGCCCCTTGCTGCATTATAATGATTCGGAAAACGGCGGGAAAGTCGGGGGAAGGCCTTTTGCTCATTTTTGCGCAATTTGTCTTTTTTTGATGCACAAAATGGCTGTCGGCTGGGATAACATGTCCGGATTTTTCCCATTCGCCCCGTTGTTGAAGGGTGCGGTTTGTGGTAGGATACTTTCTTACTATTCAATTGATTTTGGGAGATGAACAATGCGGTATTGGCTGGCCATCTGTGCCGTGTGCAGCGGAGCAAATCTTTGGGCGGCGGAAAGCCCGCAGACGAATTGTCTGGTTCTGCCGCTCTGGCAGGAAACCATCCCCGGGGCTCTGGGGTCACAGGACAAGGACAAACCGATGCTGTATGTGTATCTGCCGAACGAGACACCCGCCCCGACAGCGGCGGTGGTGATTTGTCCGGGCGGCGGATACGTTCATCTGGCGATCGACCACGAAGGCCGGGAGATTGCCGAACGGCTGCGGCGGGACAACGTTGCGGCCATTGTTCTGAAGTACCGCCTGCCGGGCGACGGCTATCGGCATCCGATTCCGATTCTGGATGCGCGGCGGGCGATTCAGACGGTGCGGTTTCACGCTCGCGACTGGAATATCCATCCGGACCGAATCGGAATCCTGGGCTTTTCGGCGGGCGGTCATCTGGCCTCGACGGCAGGAACGTTTTTTGGAGAAATTCCTCTGTCGTCTGCTGTAAAGGATGCCGTCGGTTCCGTGTCCTATCGGCCGAATTTTCTGGTGCTGGTGTATCCGGTGATTTCGATGCAGGACGAATGGACGCATCGGAGCTCCCGGGCCAATCTGCTGGGACCGGAGCCGCCGCAGGAACTTCTGGAGCGTCTGTCCAATGAGCGGCAGATTACAAAGGATACGCCGCCGACTTTTTTAATCCATGCGGACGATGACAAGACGGTTTTGCCGGAAAACAGCATCCTCTTTTATCAGGGGCTGCGGAAGGCGGGCATTCCGGCGGAACTGCATATTTACCGCAAGGGCGGGCACGGATTCGGAACGCGTCCGACAGCCGGTCCGGCGGCCTGCTGGCTGGAGGACTGCCTGATGTGGATGAAGCAGATGGAGTTTCTCCAGCCGGCCTCGGCGGAGGACAAGCCCGTTTCGTTTTTGGAAAAGCAAACCAACGAATCATAGAGAATCCTAAAACAGCCGGAATCGAGAAGAGAGGTGAACCATGAAGTCGAAGGTGTTTTTGACGGCGGGATTGATTGTATTCGCAGGGGCCTGCCGGGTCCAGTCGGAGATTCGCGTTGCTGTTGTCAATCCAACCCAAATCCTGCGAGTCCAGGAGAGCATCGAACTGGATTGGGCGGAGATTCAGAATCGCTCGGCGGACCTGAAGCCGCAGGAGACGGCCGTGCTGGATGCCTCCACGCGGCAGCCGCTGCGCACGCAGGTCCTTGAGATTGACGGCCGTACGACTCTGCTTTTCCAGACGGATTTGCAGCCCGGACAGAAAAAAGAATTTGTTCTGCTGAAGCGCCCGGAGGGGATGACGGAGCCCGATTCACCGGCTCGGACGTACTGCCGCTTTATTCCGGAGCGCAAGGATGACTTCGGATGGGAAAACGACAAGGCGGCGTACCGGATGTACGGCCCGGCATTGGAGTATGAGACCATCACCAGCGGGATTGACGCCTGGGGCAAATGTGTCCCGTATCCGGTCATCGACAAATTCATCCGCGATTACAATGAAAAGCAGATTCCTTATCATTATGACCACGGTGAAGGTGGGGATTTTTACAAAGTCGGCAACACCCTCGGCTGCGGCGGTCTTGCCCCGTTTGTGGACGGCAAGGTCTGCCTCCCTCCGCACAATTTTGTCCAGTGGAAGATTCTGGCCAACGGCCCGCTTCGTTCCGTCTTTGAGCTGATGTATCGTCCGTGGCAGGCCGGTCCCTATACCGTCAGCGAAGTCAAGCGGATTTCGATTGATTTGGGCAGCAGCTTAAGCCGCATCGAGTGCACCTACACCTGTTCCCAGACGGATACCCTGCCGCTGGCGGCGGGCATTGTCCTGCGGGAAACCAGTCAGCAGACCTGGAAGGCCCCGCAGAGCATTGCCTACTGGCTGCCGACGGATTTCATCAGCGGCCATATGGGCTGCGGGGTTGTCTTCGGGGCCGGCTGGGCGGTAGAGCCGACAGAGGCCGACGGACATCTTCTCCTGACGCTTTCCCACAAGATTGCCAAGCCGGTGGTGTATTATGCCGGCTCCTGCTGGGATAAAAATGAAGAGTTTCGTACATTTGAAAAATGGCAGCAGTATCTGAAGACATTCAAGCAGCGGCTGGACAATCCGGTCGCGGTGGAATGGCTGCCGTAACCTATTTGTCGAAAGGATGCTATGCAGGTACGTTATGTTCCGGATCCGGTGCGGTTCTGCCGGATGACGACGCAGGAGATTCGGGATGCGTTTCTGATTGAAACGCTCTTTGCACCCGAGCGGATTGAGATGCTGTATTGTGATGTGGACCGCGTGATTGTCGGCTCGGCGGTTCCGGTCGGGACGCCGCTGACCCTTTCGGCGGCCGAGCAGCTGCGGGCGGAGTACTTCTGTCAGCGGCGGGAGATGGGCGTTCTGAATATCGGCGGGGCCGGTCAGATTGTTGTGGACGGCCGAGCGTTTCCGATGGCGAATCTGGATTGTCTGTATGTCGGACGCGGCAGCCGGCAGATTGAATTTGTCAGCGCCAGCCCCGCGCAGCCGGCGCGATTTTATCTGCTCAGCTATCCGGCGCACCGGGAGTATCCGACGACCCTGATTCCCAAGGCGCAGGCCAATCCGGTGCATCTGGGCAGCATCGAGCAGGCCAACAAACGCACGATTTACCAGTGCATTCACCCCAAAGGCGTGCCGAGCTGCCAGCTGGTGATGGGCTTTACAGTGCTGGAGCCGGGCTGCGTGTGGAATACGATGCCCCCGCATACGCACGAGCGCCGGATGGAGGTGTATATGTATTTCCATATGCCCGCAAATGCCCGCGTGTTTCATCTGATGGGCAGGCCCAGCGAAACCCGGCATATCGTTGTGGCGGAAGGGCAGGCGGTCATTTCGCCCAGCTGGTCGATTCATTCCGGCGTCGGCACAGCGGCCTATACCTTCTGCTGGGGCATGGGCGGCGAGAATCAGACCTTTGAAGATATGGATCATTTGACAATGGATGATATTCGGTAAGGAAGGAAGGCAGGACAGTATGATTCTGGATAAATTTAAGTTGGACGGCAAAAAAGCGATTATCACCGGTTCGGCCCGCGGCCTCGGGCAGGCCATGGCCGTTGCTCTGGCGGAGGCGGGGGCGGACATTGCGCTGGTGGATATTCTGGATATGTCCGAAAGCAAAGCCCGTATTGAGCAGCTCGGACGCAAATGCATCACCATCACGGCCGACCTGAGCAAAAAAGACTGTGTGGATGTGATTGTCAGGGAAACCGTCGAAAAACTTGGCGGGATTGATATTCTTTTCAACAACGCCGGCATTATCCGGCGGGCCCCGCTGCTGGAGTTTTCCGAAAAGGACTGGGATGATGTGATGAACATCAACATCCGCACGCTGTTTTTCCTCAGCCAGGCGGTCGCCCGGGTGATGATTCAGCAGGGCCGGGGCGGCAAAATTGTCAATACGGCCTCGATGCTCAGTTTTCAGGGCGGGATTCTGGTGCCCTCTTATACGGCCTCCAAGAGCGCGGTGATGGGGCTGACGCGGCTTTTGGCCTGCGAGCTGGCCCCCTATAAAATCAATGTCAATGCAATCGCTCCGGGCTATATGGCTACAGACAATACGAAAGCCCTCCGCGAAAATCCGGAACGGAATAAGGCCATCCTCGACCGGATTCCAGCGGGCCGATGGGGCGAGCCGGAGGACCTGCAGGGGGTGGCGGTCTTTCTGGCCTCGGCGGCCTCGGATTATATGCACGGATACACCGTTGCCGTGGACGGCGGCTGGCTGGCGCGATAGGGAGGACAGAAATCATGGCGACTTTAAACCTGCGTCCTGCATCGGAATGCAAATACGATATCCTTTCTCTGGGGGAAGTGATGCTTCGGCTCGACCCGGGCGAAGAGCGGATTCATACCACGCGCACGTTTCGGGTCTGGGAGGGCGGCGGGGAATACAACGTCGCCCGCGGTCTTCGCCGCTGCTTCGGCAAGCGGGCGGCCCTGGTGACGGCCATTCCGGATAATCCCGTCGGGCGTCTTTTGGAGGATTTGCTCCTGCAGGGCGGCGTCAGTCTCGAGTATGTCCGCTGGGTGCCGTTTGACGGCATCGGCCGCAAGACCCGCGTCGGGCTGAATTTTACGGAGCGCGGCTACGGCGTTCGGGCGGCGGTAGGCTGCTCGGACCGGGCCAACAGCGCCGCCTCCCAAATGAAAAAGGGCGATATCGACTGGGAGAAAATCTTCGGACGAGACGGCGTGCGGTGGTTTCACACCGGCGGCATTTTTGCAGGGCTTTCGCCGACGACGCCCGATGTGATTCTGGAGGCGATGGAGGCCGCCCGCAAATACGGTACGGTGATTTCCTACGATTTGAACTATCGGGCCTCGCTGTGGAAGGAATTCGGCGGCAAAGAGCGGGCCGTGGAGGTCAACCGCAGAATTGCCCCGTTTGTGGATGTGATGCTCGGCAACGAAGAGGACTTTTCGGCCGCGCTGGGCTTTGATGTGGCCGGCCTGGATGCGGACTGCTCCAAACTCGACCCGTCGAACTTCAAGAAGATGATTGCCGAGGCCGTCAAGGTTTTCCCCAACTTCAAGGCCGTGGCAACAACCCTTCGAAACGCCCGGACCGCCACGCGGAATGACTGGGGAGCGGTTTTGTACTATGACGGTCGCTTTTATGATGCGCCCCTGCGGGAGGATTTGGAAATCCTCGACCGCGTCGGCGGCGGAGACAGTTTCGCCTCCGGTCTGATCTACGGCCTGATGGAAGGCAAGAGCCCGCAGGAGGCGGTCGAGTACGGAGCGGCCCACGGGGCGCTGGCGATGACGACACCGGGCGATACAACCACGGCGACGCTGGCGGAGGTGGAGCGGGTGATGAAGGGCAAATCCGCCCGCATCAGCCGCTGAGCCGCAGCGGTTTCTGTTTATGGAGCAGTCTGTTTCGATTGCCGTTGGTACGGCCGGCTGGTCCTATCCGGACTGGGCGGGAATTGTCTATCCCAAAGGCTGCAAAGAGACGCTGCGGTTTGTATCCGGGCTGGTGGACTGCATCGAAATCAACAGCACGTTTTATCGTCCGCCGGACAGAAAAACGACAGAAACCTGGGCTGCGCAGGTGCAGGGGCGGGAGGGGTTTTTCTTTACTGCCAAACTGCATCAGAAGTTTACCCACGAAGGACAAATTGATTCGGAACTGGTGCGGCAGTTTCGGGACGGTTTTGCTCCCTTGCTGGAAACTGGACGGCTGCGCTGTCTTTTGATGCAGTTTCGGTATGATTTCACTGCTGCGGATGACAATCGGCGCTATCTGGGAAATCTGATTGAGCAATTCCGGGATTGCTGCCCGATTGCCGTCGAAGTGCGGCATGCATCCTGGAGGCAGCCCGCCTTTCTGCGCGAGCTGGAAAACAGAGGCGTGACGGTTTGTTCCATCGATTATCCTGCGGGTCCTGATTCGTTTGTTTTGGATGACCAAACCGTCGGTTCAGCGGGTTATATGCGTCTGCATGGGCGCAATGCCGCCGCTTGGTTTGCCAAATCCACCCGCGATGAGAGGTATGATTATTATTATTCACCGGAGGAATTAAAGGAAATTGCGGCACGGATTGGGCGGCTGGCGGCCCATTGTAAGACCTATACGGTGATTGCGAATAATCATTACAAGGGAGCTGAATTGGCCAACGCGCTCGAATTGAAGTTTCTTCTGACCGGACTGAAACAGCGCGTGCCTGACAGCCTGCTGGCCCGGTATCCTTCTCTGGCCCGGATTGCCCTTTCGGGGGCTCTGTTTGAATAACGGGGCGGGTTATTTTTCTTTCGGCAGCGGTTTGGGCAGCACAGGCGAATAATTGGGTTTTGACCCTTTGTGCCAGGCCAGCGTCCAGAGCTGCTCATGGACCAGGGTGTCCACGTGCATATCCAGAAAAGCCACATTGGTTTTTCGTCCGTGGCGGTTCAGGACAAAACGTCCGATGGCCCGTTCGGTCGTTCCGCCGGTCTGGTCGCCGGTGTCGTAAAAGTTGGTGGTCCCGGAAACGGCATTAGCAGGCAGGGTGTTGGTATTTTGCGGCCAGCCGTCCACCCAGTTGGCATCGAGGAAAACAGGGGCTTCGCCGGCGGCTTTCACATCGTTTAAGCTGGCATAGGGATAGTTCTGCATCGATGTCGGCACCCAGCGGTTGGCATCGCCGTAAAACCAGCCGTTGAAGCCGTAACTGCCGGTTTCATAGCGTTTATGCGACTGAGCCGAATAATTCCACAGCCACGGCCGCAGGGATGTACCCCACAAACTCGTTGAGCCGTTGTATTCATTTTCAACGGTTTTCAGCTGTGATTCAGTTTCCGGACAGAATCGAACTTCATCCACGTTTCCGACATTTTGTCCGATAGCATCCAGCCAAAGAACACTCGTGGTATTGTCCGGGTAAGGGAAAAAACGGTTTTTATTATGGGTCAAATAGACCTGCATGGCGGTCCCGAGAGTCTTTAGGTTGTTTCGATCTACCATCATTCGGGCCTGATATTTGGCCTTTTTTAGGGCCGGCAGCAGTACCGACAGCAAAACAGCGATAATGGCGATTACAACCAGAAGTTCTATCAGCGTAAAAGCCCTGCGTTCTGTCCGACTCGCCCCCGTTTTTTTGATTTCCATAAAAAACGCTCCATTGACGTTGTGCTTGTCTCCCTTTTATTAATGTCCGCTCTACCTTCTTTTTACTGGAAAAACAGCAAAAACTTCAAAAAACGGGAAAGAATCCGGCGAACAACGGATGTAAAATGTCCTTATATTATGCTATTCGAGGGAAATAAAGGACTATGTCTATGCAGAATAGGCAAGTATGAGTGGGTATGTCAGGTTTGTAATCGAAAGCTGACTAATTTCGTATCGTTTTTGAAGAAAAAAGATATAATAGGAGTTTCTTCAAACGTAGAATCATCTATGGTTTTGTATGTTCATGGAGGAGCTTTAATGGATACAGTAATGACAGAATCAGAAAAACAGCAAATACAGCGGGAAGAAGAGATTTACCAGATTTCCACTCTGGTGGCGGGCAATTTCCGCCTTCAGGAAGTGCTGGACCGTCTGGCCGAGACGGCCGTGCGCGTAACCAACACGACGGCCTGTTCGATTCGGCTTCTGGATGAAGAATCAGGCGACCTGAAGATGCGCAGCACCTACGGCTTAAGCGAGGCCTATCGCAATAAAGGACCGGTGACCAAGGATGACCCCGTGGTCAAAGAGGCCTTTGAGGGCAAGGCGGTGGTGCTGGATGATATGCGGGTGGACAGCCGAGTGCAGTACCGGGAGGCCACCATTCGAGAGGGGCTCATCAGCCAGCTGACGGTGGCAATGATTTTCCGCGACAAGCCGCTGGGAGTGTTGCGGCTGTATAGTCCGGAACCGAATCGGTTTGATGAGAATGCAATTCGTCTGGCCCGGCTGGTGGCGACCCAGTGTGCTGTGGCGATTACCAACGCCCGCTTGTACGCGGAGGCCCTCGAAGGGGCCCGGATGGCTGAGCAGATGCGTCTGGCGGCGGTTATCCAGCGTCGAATGATTCCCGAAAAGGCCCCCTGTATGAAGGGACTGGATATTCAGGCGCGGTATCAGCCCTGCTATGAAATCGGCGGGGATTTGTATGATTTTCTGCAGCTGGATGACCACACGCTGATTGTCGGGATTGCCGACGTCATCGGCAAGGGGGTGCCCGCGGCGATTATGATGAGTATGTTCCGCGGGACGCTTCGGGCCTACGCGGACGGCGGATACGGCCGGCACAGCATGCAGGAGGTCATCGCCCGGCTGAATCGAACGGCCTGCCGGGAATGCCGGGATGGAGAGTTTATCACGCTTTTTATGGCCCGGATTGATACGAAAGAAAATACCCTGACCTATTGCAACTGCGGGCATGAGCCTGGGCTGCTTCGGCACGGCAAAGAGCTGCTCGAACTGGAGCAGGGAGGTCTGGTATTAGGGGTCTGGCCGGATGCAGAGTATTCGATACAAACGATCCCCTTTGTCCAGGATGACCTGCTGATTCTTTACACCGATGGATTGATTGATGCGATGAATTTTGAAGGGGAAAGTTGGGGCAAAGAGCGGTTTTTTGAGGCCATCGGCAAGACCTGCACGCACAGTTCCGAGGCCTTTATTCGCTCGCTGATGACCTGGCGGCGTCGTTTTGTCGGTCTGGCCAGCCAGACGGATGACACGAGCATTGTCGTCATTCGCCGGGATGATCAAGCCAATCCCCGCCCGGAAGATTGCCAGTGCGCAAGGGTTGACACAAAGTAAACCCCCAAACTGTACCGTATAAGGAATCTCTCAAGGGAAAAAGGAGAAGAGAAAAAGAGACATTTAGTAGACATACTCTGTCAGAATATATATACAATTTTTTTCTCTAAAATTCATAGAAAACAGGGAGAGTTGGAGCATTTAATAATAGAGCCGACCTGCGCAGTAGGACGGGCGAAAAGAAAAACCTTGACAAACTTTTTTGGCAGGGTAAAATCAAATTGAATTAGAAACCGGTTTCTAATTCATTTCAAAAGGATTCCGGCTTCCGGGAAAATTGTTGCAAAATCGATACAGCCGGCGGCTATTGCTCTGTAGGAAGTATAGTTGAAAAAAAAACAGCCCCAAAAGGAGATCAGTATGAGGCGGAAGACCGGTTTTACGCTCATTGAGCTTCTGGTTGTGATTGCCATTATTGGCCTTTTGCTGTCAATTCTGATTCCCGCACTCGGAAAGGTTAAGACCATTGCCTGGGAGGTCTTCTGCAAGAATAATCTCAAACAATATGCCGTCGTTGGAAAGATGTATCTGAATGATTATGACGACACGTTTCCGAATGCGTGGAATTCCATTTACCGCTCTGTGGATGAGACCAGTCATCCGAGAATGTGTCAGTGGCACGATGCCTCCCGCAATCCGGACCGCCGTCCAGACTTGGCCGGCAGGTTGTTTCCCTACTTCGGCACGTGGAGTGAAATTCATGTCTGCCCGACGTTTGAGCGGTTCGCTTCTTCGTATGGTCCGGAACACTACTCCGGCTGCAATCCGTCGGTGATTCCCATTCAGCCGCAGTTCGGCTACAGCATGAATGCCTTTTTGGGCGGTTTTGAGCCCTCTTTGACAGCGGAAAACCACCGGCTGGTGATTAAAATGGCCGAGGTTCGCTCCCCGACTTCGGTGTTCTTTTTTGCCGAAGAAAATTGCTGGTTTATCTATCGAAACAGCCAGATGGTCCGGTATGGGGCGGTCTTCAACGATAATGCCTTGTGCGGAGCCCCGCTTCATCCTCAGGACCCGGCGGCATGGACCTATACAACGATTCCGGACCCGGATGTAAATCGGTTTTACGATTGCTTTGCCAGTTTTCACAAGACCACGCTTCAAAAACGCAACGATGGGCTGGCCAATGCAATTTTCCTGGACGGCCACGTGGCTTTTGTCAGTTACAAAGATACCTACAAGTATGCACGGCCGATGAAGCCGCAGCCCAAACTCCGGTAAATTCACCCTGCTTTTTCAGCCTTCTCTCTCCTCTGGCGAAGGTTCTGCCGCTGCAGAATCCCTTTACCTTTTCAGGGCTTGATGGTATAGTACCGGCTCTGATTGTTCTATAGAGAGTTTGGGTGGAAAGACAAGGCCGTAAAGTGGAATCCTGGGTGATTACGATTGATGGACCGGCCGGTGCAGGCAAGAGTACGGTTGCCAGAATGCTTGCAGAGCGGCTGGGGGCGGTGTTTCTGGATACGGGTGCTATGTATCGAGCTCTGACGGCGGCGGCCATGGATAAAAGCGTTAATTTGGAGGATGCAGAGACCCTGCTGAAGATATTTGAGACGACTCGTTTTCAGTTTGAGCATGACGGGCAGGTTCTTCGAGTTCTGGTGGACGGCAAAGATTATACGCAGCGGATTCGTTTGCCGGAGGTGACGGAGAAGGTACGCTATGCGGCCTGCCAGCCGGCTGTCCGGAGCCGACTGGTTCAGATGCAGCAGGATTTTGCCCGGCAGTTTCCGAAGGTGGTGACGGAGGGCCGCGATCAGGGAACCGTTGTTTTTCCGAATGCCCGGTGGAAGTTTTTTCTTGAAGCCGATGTAATGGAGCGGGCCCGGCGGCGCCAGAAAGATTTGGCCCAAAGCGGAAGATACGTGAGTCTGGAAGAGCTGAAAGAGCAAATCGAGAATCGGGACGCTTCGGACCGAAACCGTTCCGTAGGCCCCTTGACGGCGGCGGCGGACGCCGTCGTCATTGATACCACCTCTCTGACGGCGCAGGAAGTTGTGGAAAAGATTCTTCAGATTGTAGGAACCGTCGATGGCGGAAGCTGATATTCTGGACAGCTGGGGCGGACGTTTGTGGCGCAGAATCGCTCAGTTTCTTACCGTGAGCGTTTTTTCTCTGCTGTACCGCGTTCGTGTGTTCGGGAAGGAAAATGTGCCCCAAGAAGGGCCGATTCTGGTTTTGTGCAATCATCAGAGTTTTCTTGACCCGATGTTCAGCCAATCCTGGGTTCGGCGTCCGTTTTTGTTTGTGGCTCGGGAAACGCTCTTTCGCGGGTTCTTCGGCCGTCTGATTTATTCGCTGGGCGCGATTCCCATTCGTCAGGGCCAGGCGGATATCCGCTCGATCCGCACCGTGATTGAGTCCTTAAAAAAGGGGCGGGCGGTTTGTCTGTATCCGGAGGGCAGCCGCACGTTTGACGGACGGATTGCGGTGATCAAGCCGGGTTTTGGGCTTATCAGCCGGCGGGCTCGGGCCCCGATTGTGCCGATGGTGATTGACGGGGCGTTTGAATGCTGGCCTCGAACCCGCAAACGGCCCCGACTGGCAGGTCGTGTCGGCGTGCTGTACGGTAAACCGATTTCCCCCGAGCACGTGGAACAGGCGGGTGATGAGACCTTTGCGGAGGAGCTGACCGCTCTGCTTCGTCAAATGCACAATGAGCTGCGGGCCAAAATGGGCCGGCCGCCTTTGGATTATTCCACGCCGGTGCCCACCGATTGGTAAGGAATCCAGATGAAGGTCCTCCTGGCTGAAAAATGCGGATTTTGCCCGGGTGTTCGAAATGCCATCAAGTTGGCCCAGAAGACCCTGGCGGAGGAAAAGGAGGTTTATTGTCTGGGGCCGATTATTCACAATGAAGATGTCGTGCGGCGGCTTTCCGAGGCGGGCCTCAAGACCGTTTCCTCCATCGATGAAGTCCATTCCGGGACGGTTTTAATCCGTTCCCACGGGGCGACGCTGGAAGAACTGGACAAAATCAAGCGAAAAGGTCTGAAAATTGTCGACGCAACCTGCGTGCTTGTCAAGCGAGTCCAGCAAATAGCCCGGACATTAAATGAGGAGGGGTATCGCGCAATTATTGTTGGAGACAAAAATCATCCGGAAGTAAAGGCCGTTGTGGGTTCTGCGCCGGATGTCCGGGTTGTCGCCGGACCGAATGATTTGGATAACTTAAGTACCAATGAGAGGTTAGGTGTGATTTGCCAAACCACTCAGAGCCCGGATTATTTTGCAGAGACGGTAGCGGCGATTCTCAAGAAGGGCTTTTTGGAACTAAAGATTATTAATACACTATGTCGGGAAACAATGGCCCGACAGGAGGCCGCCGTCAAATTGTGTCGGCAGGTGGATGTGATGTTTGTCCTGGGCGGGCTGCACAGTGCCAACACAAAAAAACTGGCGGAACTCTGCAAAAAGCATAATCCGCAAACGTTTCATTTGCAAAACTGGCAGGAACTTGATAAAAGGATACTTTCCGGGAAACGAACCGCAGGCGTTACCGCCGGAGCTTCGACTCCGGACTGGGTCATCGAAGACTTTGTCAGGCATCTGCAGGAATACTCTTCGGAAGAACCGGCTCTTTAAGAAAAGAGAAAAGGATAAGACCGTCGGCTGTGTGGGCCGGCGGCGAGGAATAAATTAACCCGGGATGCAGAAAGCCCGGCGGCGTACATGTGGGGCGCCGTCGGTGCGGATGAACAGACTCCACAAGAGACGGATTTTTTTATGGTGGACAGAAACATTATCAGCAAGCTCGGTCTGACAGCCGAGGAACTCGAAAAACAAGTCAGTGAAATCTTTACGGATGAGCATGACAAGCTGCTCGGCGAGGTCCTGGATAAGAATGTGGAAGCCCTCGTGCCGGGCACGATTGTCAAAGGACGGATTATTACCCAGCTGGGCAATGATGTGATTGTCGAACTGGGCTTAAAGAGCGAAGGCATTGTGGATGCTTCGGAATTTGATGACCCCTCGGAGATTCAGCCGGGCAGGGAAATCGAGGTGCTTCTGGAAGAAGTGGATGCCGAAGGGTCGATTCTGCTGTCCAAGCGCAAGGCCGATCGGATTCGCGGCTGGGAGCATGTGATTACGCACCACAAAGAGGGCGATATTGTCAAGGGAATCGTCAGCCGCCGCATCAAGGGCGGTCTGCTGGTGGATATCGGCGTGCCGGTCTTTCTGCCCGCCTCGCAGGTGGACATTCGCAAGCCCGGCGACATCAGCCGGTTTATCGGTCAGGAAATTGAGTGCAAGATTCTCAAGATTGATACGGAAAACCACAATATTGTTGTGTCCCGCCGCAAGATTATTGAAGAGAATCGGCAGGCCAACAAAGAAAAGCTGCTGGCGGAACTGGAAGTCGGCCAGCTCCGCAAGGGCGTGGTCAAGAACATCGCCGATTTCGGCGTCTTTATCGATTTGGGCGGTCTGGACGGCCTGCTGCATATCTCGGATATGAGCTGGGGACGCATCTCTCATCCGTCCGAAATGGTGCAGATGGATCAGGAAATCGAGTGCGTGGTTATCGGCATCGACCGTCAGGCCGAAAAGGTTTCGCTGGGACTGAAGCAGAAGACCCCCAGCCCGTGGGAAACGGTGGCTCAGCGGTATCCGGTCGGCAGCCGGGTAAAGGGCACGGTAGTCAATATTATGAATTACGGGGCCTTTGTGCGGCTGGAAGAAGGCGTGGAGGGTCTGATTCACATCAGCGAGATGAGCTGGACCAAGCGGATTGCCCATCCGGCGGATATCCTGCAGGTTGGTCAGGAAGTCGAAGTAGCCGTACTGGACATCAACAAGGACAAGCAGGAGATTTCTCTGGGCTTAAAGCAGCTGGAAACCAACCCGTGGTCGATTGCCGGCCAGAAGTATCCGGTCGGGACGATTGTCACGACGAAGGTGACCAGTTTGACCAACTACGGGGCCTTTGTGGAAATCGAGCCGGGCATTGACGGGCTGATTCATATTTCCGACCTGAGCTGGACGAAGAAATACAACCACCCCGGCGAGTGCCTTCAGAAGGGCCAGGAAGTCAAGTGTGTGGTGCTCGAAATGGATGAAGAAAAGCACCGCATTTCGCTGGGCGTCAAGCAGCTGACGGAAGACCCGTGGGTTCGGGCGATTCCGGAAAAGTATATTCCCGGACAGATTGTCCGCGGGGTGGTGACCAAGCTGACGAACTTCGGTGTGTTTGTCGAGCTGGAGCCGGATTTGGAGGGACTGCTTCATATTTCCGAGCTGTCCGATGAGAAGGTCGAGTCCCCGCAGGATGTCGTCAAGATCGGCGATGTGCTGGAGGTGAAGATTCTTCGGGTGGATACGGAAGCCCGCAAGATCGGTCTTTCGCTGCGTCGGGTTCGCTGGGCGGCGGAAGACCAGGCGGCCTCTGCCGGCGGTGAAGAGAAGAAGTCCGCGTCGGAAAGTAAGCCGGAAACCCCGACTCGCCGAGGCGGTCTGGACGGCACGCTGATGCCGGGACCGATGAAAATTTCACCGGAAAATAAACAGGAAAATGCCTGATTAAGCAGCCTATTTTTGCAGGACTTCAAACGCCGCGTTCACTATAAGGGCGCGGCGTTTTTTTGTTTTTTCGATTTCACAGGAGCTGAAAGAAGAGATTAAGGAGAGGGGGGTTTTCAGCCGATAACCCATCAGAATGTTGTGTCTGTCCTGACACAAACGTCCGAAAATAACAGGGTATTTGACTTGCTGCAAAACCGTCCGTTCCCGATGGGTCGGCTAAAACAGGAGAAAAACCGAAATGGCTTTTGATATTACCATTAAAGACTACCTGAAGGAAATCGATGAGGCCCCGCTGCTCAGCTGGGAGGAAGAAAAGACGCTGGCCAAGGCGATTATTGAAAACAATGACCCGGAGGCCCGCGACCGGCTGGTTCGTTCCAACCTTCGGCTGGTGGTCAATATTGCCAAGCGGTTTTCCGGACGCGGAATGACGCTGGGGGATCTGATTGAGGAGGGCAATCTGGGGCTGCTGCGGGCGGTGGATACCTTTGACCCGGAGCACAAGGTGCGGTTCAGCACCTATGCGGCCTGGTGGATTAAGCAGGCCATCAAACGGGCGATTCTGAACAACGCCCAGCCGATTCATATCCCTACCTATATGGTGGAATTGATTAATCAGTGGCGCCAGACCTATGCGGAGATGGAGCTGAAGCTTGGCCGCACCGTCAGCCTGGAAGAAATGGCCGGAGCGATGAAGGTGCCGATTCGCAAGGCCAAGGCCATTCAGGATATTGTCTCGGTGGTGGAGGCCGGTTTTCAGTATGACAGTCCGGAGGGCAATGCAGGGCTTGAAGAGGCCATCGAAGATGACAAGGTATCGCTGCCGGATGATGAAATCGGCGGCGAGGAAGAACTTTGTCAGGCCCTTGAGCTACTGGAAGAGATTGACCCGCGCGAGGCGGAGGTGCTTCGGCTGCGGTTCGGGTTGGACGGGCAGGAGCCTCTGACCCTCAAGCAAATCGGCGAAAAGCTCGGTCTGACGCGCGAGCGGGTTCGCCAGATTCAGCGAAGCGGCCTGGCCAAACTGAACGAACTGATGACCCGTTAAACAATCGGTGGGAAACGACAAAAGCGGACCATTCACAGGTCCGCTTTTTTTATGTACATATGCCGCCCAAAAAAGTATTTTTTTGGGGGAGTTTTTTGCTATAATCCCCGTTTCTGAGATGCGACGGCCTGCATGCAGGAAAGGGATGGAATTGGATTTGAAAGACTATATTCGCAGTATTCCTGATTTCCCGAAGCCGGGGATATTGTTTCGGGATATTACGCCGCTTCTGGCGAATGCGGAGGCGTTTGGGCGGGCAATAAAGGAAATGTCGAGTCCGTATATAGACAAAGCAGTTGACTGTGTGGCGGCTGTGGAGGCCAGGGGGTTTATTTTCGGTTCGGCTGTTGCGGCGGTTTTGAACGCGGGTTTTGTTCCGATGCGCAAAAAAGGCAAGCTGCCGTATCAGACGGCCTCGGTCAGTTATGGGCTGGAGTACGGTCAGGACTCGATCGAGGTTCATTGCGATGCCATTCGTCCGGGCCAGCGGGTCCTTCTGGTGGATGATGTGCTGGCGACGGGCGGAACAATGGCGGCGGCCTGCGAACTGGTGAAGAAACTGGGCGGCCAAATCTGCGGTTTTTCCTTTCTGATTGAACTGACCGGGTTAGAGGGACGCAAGAAACTCGGTTCCTATCCTATTCATCGGCTGATTGCCTATTAGTGAAAACCATGGACTGCCCTTTGAAAGACAATTTGAAGACGTTCACGGTGTCAACGCCTGCTCTGCCGGAAGGAGGGTATCCGGTTTTTATCGGTTCCGGTTTTTTGGGCAGGCTGCGGGCGGCTCTTAAGGAGCAGTTTACCGGTCGGATGGGGTTTGTGATTACGGACCGCTCTCTTGCGCGAGCCGGTCATCTGGACCGCTTTCTGGGCGGCAGCCAAATGGGGGTGTATGTGATTGACCCGCCGGGGGAAGTGTCCAAAACGATGGAGATGCTTACGTCCATTTTGGAGGCGATGGAAAGCTGCTTTTTGGGACGGGATACCCTGGTGATTGCGCTGGGGGGCGGAACGGTCGGGGATATTGCCGGTTTTGCGGCGGCTGTTTTCAAACGCGGCGTGCCCGTTGTGCACATCCCGACGACGACCATCAGCCAGGCTGATTCGAGCATCGGCGGCAAAACCGGCGTGGACAGCACCCGAAGCAAAAACGCCTTTGGAGTGTTCTGGCATCCGGCAGCCGTGTATATGGATACAGAGACGCTTCGGACCCTCGATGAGGTGCAGTATCGGGCCGGACTGGCCGAGTCGGTCAAGCATGCCGCCATCGCCGATGCTGCCTTTTTTGCGTGGCTGGAAAAGAATACCGACCTGCTGCTCAAACGAGACCCTGCGGTGCTGGAGTATCTGGCCTGTCAGAACTGCCGAATCAAGGCCTCGGTGGTGATGGAGGACCCGCTGGAGAAAAACCGACGGCGTGTGCTTAATTACGGCCATACTATCGGACATGCGCTCGAGGCCCTCAGCGGTTATTCGCTCCTGCATGGACATGCGGTTGCGATGGGAATGATTGCCGCCGGCCGGATTGAAAAAGAGATGGGGCTGGTTGGCGATGACCGGCTGGAGCGGATCGAGGCCCTGCTGGTCAAACTGGGGCTTCCGACCCGCGCAGCAGGGTCGTATCCGCCCCAGAAAATTCTGGAGCTGCTGAAACTGGATAAAAAATCCGTCGGTCGGCGGCCGCGATTTGTGCTGCTGGAAAAACTGGGTTCGGTGCTGTGCCGAGACGGACAATGGGCATTGGAAGTGCCCGAGGAAATCGTCGAGAAGGTTTTGGTCCGCCTGGCGGACACGATGTAAAGATTTCAGGAGATTTTCATGCGCTACAGTCAGACGTTCATCCCTACGGTCAAGGAAGTACCCGCGGAAGCGGAGATTATTTCGCATCAGCTGATGATTCGCGCCGGTCTGATGCGCAAACTGGCCAGCGGCACCTATATTTATCTGCCCGCCGGCCAGCGGATTCTGCTGAAGGTGATGAATATTGTCCGGGAGGAGATGAACCGCGCCGGCGCGCAGGAGTGCACGGTGCCGGTTGTGCAGCCGATGGAGCTGTGGCAGAAAACCGGCCGGGATATGGATTACGGCGAGACGCTGGGCAAGTTCCGCGACCGGCACGGGCGAATGAATGTCCTTTCGCCGACGGCGGAGGAAGGATTTACATATCTGGCCTCACAGGAGATTCAGTCGTACAAGCAGCTGCCGCTGAATCTGTATCAAATCAATACAAAATATCGGGATGAGTTTCGGCCCCGCTTCGGGGTGCTTCGTTCGCGTGAATTTCTGATGAAGGATGCCTACAGTTTTCACGCTACAGAGGAATGCCTGCACAAAACCTATATGGATATGTACAATGCCTACAGACGGGTGTTTGCCCGCTGCGGGCTGGAGTTTGTGATTGTCGAAGCCGAGACGGGCGAGATGGGCGGCACCGGTTCGCATCAGTTTACGGTTCCCTGTGAAAACGGCGAGGATGTGATTGTCTATACGGAGGACGGGCAGCGTGCGTGGAATATCGAAAAGGCGCCGGTGGACCCGCTGCCCAAACAGCCGCCGGTTCGGGCGGATGCGCCGGCCGAAGTGTATACGCCGAATGTCGGCAGCATCGAAGCGGTTTGTGCGTTTCTGAAGGCCCGGCCGCAGGATTTGATCAAAACGCTGATTTACAAGACGGACGAGGAGGTTTTTGCGGTTCTGGTTCGCGGCGACCACGAAGTCAATCCGGAGAAGGTCAATCAGTTCTTTGTCGGGCATCATATTGAGCTGGCGGATGAGGAGACGATTCGCAAGGTGACCGGGGCGGCTGTCGGCTTTGCCGGGCCGGTCGGGCTGGCTGAACGCGTCGGCAAAATCCTGATTGACCACGCCGTGGCGGCGATGGCCGTCGGCATCACCGGTGCCAACAAGACGGATTCCCATCTGAAAAATGTTGTGCCGGGCCGGGATTTTCCGCTCGAAGGCGCCGGGATTCAGGTTTGTGATGTCCGCAACGCCGTTGCAGGCGACACCTGGGGCGGGAAAAAACTGCTGTTTAAGCGGGGGATTGAAGTCGGACAGGTTTTCAAGCTCGGCACCAAATACAGCGTCAAACTGGAGGCATTCTTCTTGGATGAAGAGGGCCGCCGCAAGCCGTGCCTGATGGGCTGCTACGGCATCGGCATCAACCGGATTGTTGCCTCTGCGATAGAGCAGTCGCACGATGAGTGGGGGATTATCTGGCCGATGACGATTGCTCCCTGGCAGGTAATTGTGACGCCCGCGGCACCGGACGCGGATGTGATGGAGGCGGCGGAGCGGATTTACCGCGAGCTTCTGGACAAAGGCATAGAGGTCCTGCTGGATGACCGGGACCTGCGGGCGGGCGTGAAGTTCAAGGATGCCGACCTGCTGGGCATTCCGATTCGCATTATGCTGGGCAAGAATTCGCTGGCCGAGGGCAAGGCCGAGGTGAAACTGCGAAGCGAAAAGGACAAGCGGATGGTGGAGATTTCCCGGGCCGCCGACTTCGCCGCCGAACTGGTTCAGCAGATGCTGAACAGATTGAATGCGGTTTCGGTATAAAAGTGTGTGGACAGGATTCGCTTTTCCCAAATGGCGGGTCTGCTTGACCCTCTTTTGATGAATCGGTATAATCAGAAAAGAAACGAGAGGGTATTCAGGTTGTGATTGAACAGATCAAACAGCATCGCGGGGCACTGGAGGCACTTTGCAAGAAATATCGAGTAGCCCGACTGGAACTGTTCGGCTCGGCCGCTTCAGGCCGGTTTAATCCTCAAACAAGCGATTTGGATTTTTTGGTTGAGTTTTTGCCGCTCCGGGATGGAGAGTATGCCGAGTTTTATTTCGGTCTTCTGTTCGATTTGGAGCAGTTGTTCGGAAGGCCGGTGGACCTGCTTATGCCCACAGCCGTAAAGAACAGATATTTTCTGGATATGGTGAATCGACAGCGAGAGCCGCTCTATGCAGATTGAAAAACGGTCTTTATTGGAGGATATTCTCCGGGCGGCGGAGTCCATTGAGCCGTACACGCGCGGCAAAATACTTGAACATTATCTTGAAGATGATCAGCTTCAGGCCTCCGTGGAGCGAAAGTTCGAGATTATCGGGGAGGCGATGAGTCGGCTGCATAAACTCGATGCACAAATCACAGAGCAAATAGAAGATTCCCGAAAAATCATCGCCTTTCGCAATATTCTGATTCACGGCTACAGTGCGGTTGACAATCGAGTTGTCTGGGATATTGTCAAATACCATATTCCTCGGCTTTTAAAACAAGTCCGGAGTCTGCTCGATTAAGGCGGATATCTTGCTTATGGGAGAGGTTGTATCACCCCAGCCGGTCAAACTGATTTGCGGGATTCTTGCGTCGGATTTGCGCTGTCTTCAGGCGGCTCAGGAAGCCCTGCAGCGGCAGTACGGGCGGGCGGATATTGTCAGCGAGGTCTGGCCCTTTACCCAGACGGACTACTACCGGGAGCAGACCGGACCGTCGATTCTCCGCAATTTTCTGGCCTTTGAGCAATTGATCGAGCCGGGTCGGCTGGCGGAAATCAAACACCAGACCAATGAGCTGGAAAAAAAACTGGCGGAGGAGTTAAAAACCCCCTGGCCGCGTCCGGTGAACCTGGACCCGGGGTATCTGGAGCCGGCCAAACTGGTTCTGGCTTCGACCAAGAATTTTTCCCATCGGATTTACATCGGGCAGAATATGTATGCCGAGGTGACCCTGATGTTTCACAAGGGCGCCTGGCGGAGTTTTGAGTTCACCTTTCCGGATTTCCGCGGGCCGCAGTATCACGGTTTTTTAAGCGAAGTCCGCGGGCGGCTCATCCGCCAGAGGAGAGAATTGCACGAGATGAAGCAATAGAAGGCCGCGACAGCTGCCGGCAGCTATTCTATTTCTTTTTTGATTTCTTTGAGCAGATTGACGGCTTCGATAGGCGCCAGGTCGTTGACATCCAGCATCCGGAGTTTCTCGAGGGCCGGGCTGTCTTTTCCGAGAGACTGCAGGGGCTGGTTTTTTGTTTTTTTGCTGCGGGCCTGTGCCGCAGGTTTTTGGGCCGGAGCGATTTTCCGCGGAGCCGGTTCGTCCAGCGGAACTCCCGTCAGCGGCGGAGAGATTTTCGACAGGTCCACACCGAAGCGTTTCAGAATTGTAGGCGCAATGTCTGCTCGGTCTCCGTCTCGATTGACAGACGAGTCATTGGTGCCGAGAAAGACATAGGGAGCATAGCCGTGGCTTTTTTGGCCTTCATCAAAGCCGTGGTCGACAACAACGTAAACAAGGGTCTTGTCATACAAACCCAGTTCCTTCAGTTTGGCGACAATCCTGCCGGTCCAGAGGTCATCGTCCCGGAGTGCCTTTGTATATTCCTGTGAGTTTTCCCCGTATTGATGTCCGGCGTGATCCGGCTGAGCAAAATGAATGAACAGGAAGAAACGGCGGTCTTTTCGCTTTTCGATTTCTTCCAAAGCCCGCTCGGCCACTTTTTCGTTTTCAGAAAGACCGTTCACAAACAGGTCCATTTTCCGGCTGGCCGAATACCAGGGCTCTCCCGGAATAAAAGCGAATTTATGCCCATTTTCTTCGAGAATCCGGGCGGTTCGAGCCAGGGCCGCAGCGGCCGCCGGGTTTCCTTTTTTCTTTTGCTCAAGCTGTTTTTCGAAGCGGGTGTATGGAATTTTTTTTGGAGCAGCATTTCCGACATGGTTTTTCTTGCCGATCACGGCGACCGTATCAATTTTTTCTGTACTGAAATGATTTTCGAGACGTTCAAAAACGGAATATCCTTCCGGAATCGGCTGATAACGGATGTTGTTGTAAACTCCAGTGATGCTGCAGCTGTAGCCGGTCAGAATCTGGGTCCAGCCGGCTTTGGTATCTGTTGCTCCGTCCGTGACATCGATGTCGATGAGTCTGCCTTCTTTGCACAGAGCGACGAGGTTGGGCAGCTCGTTGCGTTCAATCATTTCTTTGACATGATTCCGCTGGGCACCATCCCAGCCGATGACGATGATATTCCGGACGTCTGCGGAAAGAGAGGTACCCAACAGAGCGGCGGCAAGGATGTTCAGCAGAAGGGTTCGAAGCATAACGAGTTCTCCTGAAAAGAGGTTCACTGCATCTCCTTTTTGATTTCATTGAGCAGATTGATGGCTTCGATGGGGGTCAGGTTGTTGACATCCAGTTCCCGGAGTTTCTCGAGGACGGATTTGTGTTTTTCGACAAACAGGATATCCTCGTCTTGTGCGGTTTTATGACGGGCGAGTTTTTCGCCGCAGGCTTCTTTGGCGAAGGTGTTTTCGAGGTCCTTGAGGATTTCATCGGCGCGGCGGAGGATTGTTTTGGGGATGCCGGCCAGTTTGGCTACGTGAATGCCGTAGCTTTTGTCGGTGCCGCCGGGCACGATTTTGTGCAGGAAGATGACCTGTCCTTCCCATTCCCGCACGGCTACGTTGAGATTTTTTACATTGACCAGCAGCCGCCCCAGTTCCGTCAGCTCGTGATAATGCGTGGCAAACAGGGTGCGGCATTTGATGTGGTTGGCCAAATGTTCGGTAATGGCCCAGGCCAGCGACAGCCCGTCGTAGGTGCTCGTGCCGCGTCCGACCTCATCGAGAATGACCAGCGACCGCTCCGTGGCATTGTTCAGGATATTGGCGGTTTCGGTCATCTCTACCATGAAGGTACTCTGGCCGCGGGCCAGTTCATCCGAAGCCCCGACTCGCGTGAAGATTCGGTCCACCAGTCCGATGCGGGCCTCTTTGGCCGGAATAAAGGAGCCCGTCTAAGCCAGCAGCACCAGCAGGGCCGTCTGGCGGATGTAGGTGCTTTTGCCCGCCATATTCGGACCAGTGATAATCGCCAAATCGCCGCGTTCGGTTCCTAATTCCACGTCATTGGGAACAAACTCCGAGCCCATCAGGTCGGCCAAAACCGGGTGTTTTCCCTCGATGATGACCAGTTCTTTCGTATCGGTTATCTGCGGGCGGATGTAGTGATTCTGGCGGGCCAGATGGGCAAACGAGGCCAGACAGTCAATCTGCGCAACCGCGTCGGCCAGTTTCTGCAGACGCGGGATATACTGTGCCGTGTGCAGGCGGATTTGGTCGAAGAGCTCCTGCTCTCGTTCGAGGGCCTTCTCAGAGGCGGTCAGCACCTGCTCTTCATATTCCTTCAGCGGTTCGGTGATGTAGCGTTCCGCATTTTTGACGGTCTGCTTGCGGATGTAGTCGGGCGGCACCTTGTCTGCCATCGAGTGGGTCACTTCGATATAGTAGCCGAAGACTTTGTTAAAGCCGATTTTCAGGTTGGGGATGCCGGTTCGCTGGATTTCCTTCTGCTGATAGTCCGCCAGAAAACTGCGTCCGTCTTTGGACAGGCAGCGGAGCCGGTCGAGCTGTTCGTCAAAGCCCGTGCGAATGACGCCGCCGTCGCGCAGGTGCATCGGCGGGTCCGGTTCGACGGCCTTCTCCAGCAGGTCGGCCAGTTCGTCCATGCTGTCGCATTGGCCGGCCAGCTGATTGAGCAGGGCGGCGGAGCATCCGGCCAAAAGCTCCCGCAGCGGCGGGATTTTCCGCAGGGTTCGTCCGGCGGCAACCAAGTCCCGCGGGGTCGCCCGGCCTGTGCTGATGCGGGCGGCGATCCGCTCCACATCGGCGATTTCTTTTAAGAGGTCTCGGATGCGGCTGCAGACGGCCTCCTGTTCGACGAATTCTTCAATGGCATCCTGCCTTCGCCGGATTTCTTCGAGGTCGTACAGCGGCATGCACAGCATCGAACGGAGCCGCCGGCTGCCCATGCCCGTTAAGGTCCTGTCCACCGTCTGCAGAAGGGTGCCCCGTGTGCTTTCGCCGCGAATCGTCTGGACGATTTCCAGAGAACGAAGCGAAATCGGATCAATTCTCAGGAATCGGCTGGGCTCGACCTTCTGGAGTTTGGTGATGTGGGTCAGGGCGGTCTTCTGGGTTTCTTCCAGGTATTCCAAAATTGCGCCGGCCGCACAGAGCGTATCATCGCCGTCCTGAATGCCGAACCCTTCGAGTGTCGAGACGCTGAAGTGTTTCAGGAGCTTCTGCCGGGCCGTGTACGGGTCGAAATACCAGCCCGGCCGCTCCGTTACGACGGCGTTTGTCATCTGGCGGATTCGGGCCGCCAGGGTCTGGGTTTCCGCACCGAACAGGTCGCCTTTGCGTTCGGCCAGCAGGACTTCCTTCGGGTTGAGGCGGAGGATTTCATCGAGGGCCTTCTCATTCGGCACCGACTGAATGAAGAAATGCCCCGTGGACAAATCCACCCAGGACAGGGCATCGGCGGTTCGTCCGAGGTGAATGGCGCACAAAAAATTGTCTTCGCGTTCATTCAGAAGAATCTCATCCGTCAGGGTGCCGGGTGTTACAATCCGAACGACATCGCGCTTGACCAGGCCTTTGGCTTTTTTGGGGTTCTCGACCTGTTCGCAGACGGCCACTTTATAGCCGGCCTGCAGCATTTTTTTCAGATAGCCGTCCACGGCGTGATAGGGAATGCCCGCCAGCGGAATCGGCTGGTCTCCGGCCTTGCCCCGGCTGGTGAGCACCAGCCCGAGCACGCGGGAGCAGACGGCGGCGTCTTCAAAAAACGTTTCATAAAAATCCCCCATCCGGAAAAAGAGGACGGCATCCGGATATTTTTGCTTAAAATAGCGAAACTGCCGCATCGCCGGCGTCAGATTGTCCTGGTTGACCGATGGCTTCATAGTCCTGATTATACAGTCTGAGGGGCCTTGAACAACTGTTGAATGAGGGTTTTTATGCCGTCCGGGTCATTGGCGGACACAATCTTTTGCAGGAGCTGAATCTGCCGGTCTGTAAAGGCCGCCGGCCGGGCCGGGTCAAAGGAGTCAATCTGGAGAATCTGAAGAATTCGCTCGTAGAGTTGTTCGATATTTGTCCCGTGCAGGGCACTGACGGCAACTGCGTTCTGTTCATTGGAAGGAAAGACTTTAGAAAGATCATATTTGTTTAGGACCGTCAGAGTCGGGACGAGGCCGGATGTCGGCAGCTGCCGGGTCCATAGAGGCACTGACGTATCCAGAACGTACAAAATCAAGTCGCAGCCCGTCAGCCGTTCTCTTGTCCTCTGCTGGGCGATTTGTTCGAGCGTATCCGCCCGGGCCAGCTCTTCATCCAGACCGGCGGTGTCCACCCATTCCACCCAGAGCGGACCGAGGCGTCCGAAGGCGGTTACCCAGTCGCGGGTGGTGCCCGGAATATCGGAAACAATCGCCCGCTCCTGTCCGGCCAGTCGGTTCAGAAGGGTGCTTTTGCCGCTGTTGGGCGGGCCGGCAATCACGATGCGGACGCCCTGCAGGATTCGCCGGGCGATTCGGCTGTGCTGCAGGATGGCCTCGGCTTCGGAGGGAATCGATTGGATCTCCGGCCGGTTTATCCATCGCCGGAGTACTTCCGTCAGACCGCCTGTGATTTGATGGTGAAGACACTGAACCCCCAAAAAAGAGGCCGCCCGCAGCATTTCGAGTCGTGCTTCTGCTTCGATGAAACTGCAGCAGGCGGATTGGAACCGCCGCCGGAGCATCTGTTCAAAACGGACAATCGGCACACCGGTGTTTTGAAGGGTTTTTACGATTTGCCGGAGAATCAGCGGATTGCCGTGGGCGTGCAGGGCGAGGCGGTTTTCCGCCTCCATCGCTGCCAGTCCCTCATCGAGCACGCGGGAATCGGCAAGAAAGCGACCGTGGAGAATCCGCCCGACTTTCCATTCGACATCCGGACGGAAGGGAAGGAAAATCCGCCGCACGGCATTCAGAGCCTCCGGCCCTTCGATTTCGACGGTTCCAATGGCGGCTGTCCCCGCCCCGGTTCGAATGCAGGCCCAGGTTTGTTCCCGTTCGAATCCGGAGGGCGGACTTATTCTTTTTTCGGCGGCTTGGACGTCCATTTGGGGTTGTCTTCGCGGTCGAGCTGTTCGATTTCCGCCTTTTCGTACAGGTATTTTTTGTAGGCGATGATGAGGCCCCGCACGGTCAGGTCGGGCACATAGGAATCGACGAATTCACAGTCGTCCCGAATCAGGGCGGCCCCGCCGCCGGTCAGAATGACCTGCGGCCAGCGTCCCAGCTGCTCGGCGAATTTGCGGCAGACGGTCTCCAGCAGTCCCAGTGCCGAATAATAAAGGCCGGAGCGAATGGCCTCGACGGTGTTGGCTCCGTTGGGACTGACGGGTTTGGCCATCGTGATGCGGGGCAGCTTGGCGGTGTTTTCCTGCAGGGCCTTGGCGGCTATCTCAAAGCCCGGGCTGATGGTGCCGCCGACAAAAACGCCGCTTTCATCCACCAAATCAATCGTTACGGCCGTTCCGAAATCCGCCACCACGACCGCGTCTTCCACCACGGCAAAGGCGGCTGCGGCGGCAATCAGCCGGTCGGTCCCGACTTCCAGCGGGTTGTCCACACTGGTTTCAATGGGCAAAGGAATATCCCGGCCGACCAGCAGCACTTTTTCGTTTAACTCTTCCCGAACCAGTTTCTCCAGCAAATCGGTCCAGACCGGCTTGACCGAACTGGCCACCAGGACTCCGTCGCGAATCGGTTCGGCGGCGGATTTCGAAAGCGGAATGCGCTCCCAGGCCTCCCGGAGCGTCTGCCGGAGGGTGTTCTCGAGGGCCGGATCGCCGGGGATGGACCGCAGCCATTTTTCTTCATCATCACAGTAGAGAGCCACTTTGACTCGGCTGTTGCCGATGTCAATCGCGATCAGATTCATAAGGTTTTCCTTTTCCCAGACTCCAGAGTGTTTCTTTCAGTTCGGCAATTCCCTGTCCGGTGGCGGCGGAAATCGCCAGAATCGGTTTTCCGTTCGGCAGACGCTCTTTGTATTGTCGCACGAGCGTGCCGTCGGGGTCCAAATCGATTTTGTTCAGGACGATCACTTCTGGCTTTTCGAGCAGCTGCCGGCTGTACAATTCCAGTTCATTGCGAATGGTGTGGTAATTAACGACCGGGTCGGAGCGGTCCGCCGGCAGAATGTCCAGCAGGTGAACGAGAATCCGCGTGCGTTCAATATGCCGCAGAAAATCGTGCCCCAGCCCGGCTCCCTTATGAGCCCCTTCAATCAGCCCGGGGATATCGGCCATCACAAACCGGCGAAAATCCGACAGCTCGACAATCCCTAATACAGGCGACAGAGTTGTGAACGGATAATCCGCGATTTTGGGTCGGGCCTTCGAGCAGCGGGAGATGAGGGTGCTCTTGCCGGCATTGGGCATTCCGACCAGTCCCACATCGGCAATCAGTTTCAGCTCCAGCCGGAGTTTGCGCATCTGGCCGGGTTTGCCTTTTTGGGCGAAGCGCGGCACCTGGCGAACCGGCGTGGCGAAGGCCTTGTTGCCTTTGCCGCCGCGCCCGCCGCGGGCGATACAGACCTGCATCCCCTCGCGGTCCAAATCGGCCAGCAGGATGTTCAGGTCTTCATCATAAACCAGCGTTCCCGGCGGCACGGGGATAATCAGGTCTTCGCCGTCGGCCCCGTGCTTATTTTTTCCCTCGCCGGGCTTGCCGTTCTGGGCTTCCCAAGTATGGCGTCCGGAAAAATCCAGCAGGGTGTCAATCGAGGGGTCCACGCGGAAGTACACATTGCCTCCGCGTCCCCCGTCGCCGCCGTCCGGGCCGCCCTTGGGGATAAATTTTTCCCGCCGAAAACTGACGCATCCGTGCCCGCCGTCTCCGGCTTTGACAATAATTTTTGCCTGATCAATAAACATAAGTGTTTTATCCGGATTTTCCCAAAAAGCTGATTATACCATCTTTTTCTAATTTCACAATCTCTGTTGCTTGCGGCGGCTTCAGGAAGCCCACGGCGTTGAAAATGCCGTTGAAAAGATTTTTTGATGGGGTAAGATACTCAAAAATCGTAATTTAAGGTCGTTTTAAGGGATATTAGCTATGAATCAGAACAGCCGTTGTTGTTATAAATCGACTCCTGCGGTCTTCTTCTTTTTGGTTTGGGTCTCCTGCAGTTTTGGCCAGGTTTTATCGGCTTCGACCGCCGGAGTGGAGATTTCCGAAGAAAAAGTTTTGCAGTATCGGAAAGCTGTCGAGCAGGATTCGTCTGTTCAGGGGCAGACCCGTCAAAAACTTTTCGAACTGTATGACAAGGCGCTGGCCCTTCTGACCCAAAATAAGGAGCTCCAAAGTCGAGTTGAGTCTTTCCGACAGATGCAGGCGTCGCTGCCGGAGAAGATGGAAAAGGCCCGTCAGACGCTGGCGGCGCTCAATCAGTCGTCCGGGCTGCCTTCGGCGGAGGGACTTTCGATTGCAGAACTGGAGGAGAAACTTGCGGCGGCCCGTACGGATTGGGATGAGGCCCGCAAGAATGCCGAACAGGTTCAGCAGGAAATGCTCCGCCGCACCCAGCGCAGGGCGCAGATTCCGCAGGAACTCCTGACCGCCCGCGGTCAGATGGACCAAATCAAGCAGCAGATGCCGCCGCTTGTTGTACCGTTTCGTGCGGCCGAGCCGGCCCAGGCGACTGCTTTGGTCAGTCAGATTCAGATTGAAACATTTCGTCTTCAGATGGAGCTTTTGGAGGAGGAGGAAAAGGCGTATGCCGCCGCCGAAGCCCTGATGATGCTGGAGCGGGATGTCTCGTCTCGGCGCCTGGCGGAGGCCGAACGTCGGGTTCGGTGTTGGGAGCAGGCGCTTCAGCAGGCCCGTCTTCGTGAGGTTCAGCAGATTCAGGCCCAGGCCGAGCAGGCCGCGCATCAATCACAGGGAACGCATCCGGTGCTTCAGCAGCTGCTTCTGGAAAACGCCGAACTGGCTTCTCTTCAGACAGAGCGAATTCGCCAGCTGGAAGAAAACGCCCGTTATGCGATGATGGTTGAAACTCAGTTGAGGAATGTCAGCAAAGATTATGAGGGCATTCAGACCCAGATTGCCCGAGCCGGGCAGGTGACCAGTGCCCTGGGGGTGCTGCTGGTGACCAAGAAAAACGACCTGCCTGATCTGCGTGAGCATCGAAAACAGATTCGCCGCCGGATGATGGAAAGCTCTGCAGTTCAGCTCGAATGGGGCAAATACGACCGCCAGTGGTCGGATTTAGCCGATGTGTCGGGCCAGGCCGCCTTTCGGCTTGCATCGGCGGGGCTGTCGGAACGCGACGAAGACTATTCCGCTTTGCTTCCAAAGGTCATCGAACTGCTCAGCCGGCAGCGGGAGCTTCTCCAGAATCTGACGGCTTCCACGATGCAGTATCTGACGGCGTTGGCCCAGCTGGATATTCAGGAGCGAGCCCTGGTCAGCACTGTTCAGACATATCAACGGTTTATCGAGGAGAACAGTTTTTGGGTCAAGAACACCTCTTTGTTCAGTCTTCGGGATTTCTGGTCTGTTCTTCGGGTCGGCCGGGAATGGATATCCGGTAGCCGATGGCGTCAGATTTTTTCGGCCTGGCGTCAGGATGTCGTAGAAGAATGGGGGCTGCATATCCTTTGTGCGGCCGGCTGGATTGGGCTTTTCCGCTGCCGAAATTGGTTCAAAAAGAGGCTCCGGGAACTGGCCCAGAAAGTTTCCAAAGTCAATTCCGATCGATACCTTTACACGGTGTATGCTTTGCTGCTGTCTATTCTGTCGGCTTCTATTGGACCGTTGGTTCCGTTCTATCTGGGCTGGCGTCTGAAAGTAAACTCGGCTCTTTTCCCGGAAACTGCGTCTCTCGCGGCGGGCTTGCTGGCATCTTCGGTCTGTCTTTTTGTCTATCGGTTTCTTCAGATTTTCTGTGCTCCTGCCGGGTTGGGGGAGCATTTCCGCCTGCCCGCGGATTTCCTGAGCGCGTTTCGCAGACATATCGGCTGGTATTTTCAGATTCTGATTCCGCTTGTTTTTGTGTGGTATCTGACGGAGGATGCCGCGATTGAAGAAGCGGCCCGAAACGGCGTCCTGCGGCTGCTGTTTTTGGCCCGGCAGATTCTTCTGATGATGTTTCTGCTGATTGTGCTGCGGCCTTCAGGTTTTCTGTCTTCTTATCTGCATCGTGTTCAGTGGCTCTATACGTTTCGATATGCCTGGTACGGACTCTGTTGGCTGGTTCCGCTGTTTTTCTGCTATTTGTCCGTTCTCGGATACGGGTTCACCGCCCGGCAGCTCGAACAGCGTCTGCAGGAGACGATTTTGTTTTTGCTGGCTGTTCTGTTTGTCTATGGGATGCTGATTCGCTGGCTTTCTGTGCTTCAGCAGTCCCTGCATCTCCAATCGATTGGCCCCCTCGAACCTGCTGCGTCTGCGGAGCAGGCTGCTCCGTCGAAAGAAAGCCGGATGGAACATTCTCCGGAATGGTTCGCTCATCTGTTCGGGCAGACCCGAAAGCTGATTAATGCCCTGGTGATTGTGCTGATGGCGGCGGGGGTCTTCTGGATTTGGAGGTCTGTGCTGCCCGCATTCGGTGTGCTGGAAAAGGTTCATTTGTGGAGCTCATCGGATGCTCAGGGGCAGGTGAAAGACATTACAATGGCCGGGCTGTTCCGGGCGTTGATTATCACCATTCTGACGGTGATTCTGACCCGAAACATTCCGGGCTTTCTGGAAGTGAGTCTTCTGCGGCGGTTCCCGCTGGATGCCGGGGTGCGGTTTGCCATCACCTCCGTCAGCCGCTATGTACTGGTGATTGTCGGCATTCTGCTGGTTTCTTCAGAGCTGGGCATTCGCTGGTCGTCCATTCAGTGGCTGATTGCCGCCCTCGGTGTCGGGTTGGGCTTCGGCCTGCAGGAGGTTTTTGCCAACTTTATCTGCGGTCTGCTGCTTCTGCTGGAGCGTCCGCTGCGGGTGGGGGATGTCGTGACCATCGGAGAGGTGACCGGACGTGTGACCCGCATTCAGACCCGGGCGACGACGATTCAGCTGTGGGACCGCAAGGAGCTGGTGGTGCCCAATCGGGAATTTATTACCGGCCGGCTGATTAACTGGACTCTCTCGGATACCGTTTTGCGTCTGGCGTTCCCCGTCGGTGTGGCCTATGGTTCGGACATCAAAAAGGTTGAACAGGTTTTATATCGAATCGCCCGTTCTCATCCGAATGTGATTCAGGATGATCCGGCGCCTCGCGTAGTATTTGACAGTTTCGGGGACAGCGCTTTGCAGTTTGAGCTTCGGGTTTATATTCCTTCGATGGATTGTCTGGTCGATGTCAAACACCAGATCAATTGTGCAATCGATGAGGAATTTCGCAAGGAAGGGATTAAAATCGCCTTCCCGCAGCGCGATTTGCATATCCGCTCTATTCAGGCACCGCTGCCGATTCAGCCGTCGGAGCCGCCCATGCGTTCCTGAGGTTCAGAGAAAATCTTCGACCTGCTTATTCTTCCCAGGTCCCCAGCGCAACGGGGCTGCAGAGAGAGTCTTTTTTGGCGGCAACGCGTCCGCAGCTTTTGCAGACGTATTGAGGGTCTTTGACAAGCCCTTTGTATTCCTCAGGCCGGCTGCGGTGAAGACCATCGGCAGTCAATTTGCACAAATGCTCTGCGTGTTTTTTGCTGTCTGAACAGGGATGCATAGAAACACTCCTGCTGAAAAGGGTTTTATTGGGAAACGGATGCGGAAGATTCCTGCGTTTTTGGCGTTTGGGCCGGCAGGGTTGGAAGCACGGTTACTTTGTCGATTTTAAAGCTTCCAAAGACGGTCGTCAGATTCAGAAAATCGGTCGGGTTGCCGTTGCCTTTTGCCAGCACAATATGACCGGGACCATACCCTTGCGGGGCGCGGGTCGCATCCAGCCCCACCCATACTCCCCCGATATAGGCCTCTACCCATGCGTGTCCCCCGAAGACGTTCTTCTGACCGGCCAGATTTTCTGTATAGACCAGTCCGCTGACGACTCGGGCGGGAATCCCCACGGCCCGGCAGAGGGCGGCGGTCAGAACGGCGTGTTCGCTGCAGTCTCCCTGACGGCTTTCGGCGACTTCGCGAGCGGTGGCGTATCCGACGGAATAATCCTGCTTTTTAATGTATCCGCTGACAAAGGACTCGATTTGCCGCGCGGCTTTGGCGGCATCTGTCGTGTTGCCTACAGCGGTCCGGGCCATTTCAACGATTTTCGGATCTTTGCTTTGAAGATACTCTGTGGTTTTGAGGGCGTCCAGAATCTCCGGGTCGCTGCCCGTATAAGGGAAGGGTATGTCGGAAGGCGGAACGGCCGGGCGAACCGTTAATAAAAGACGTTTCTCTCCAAGGGATTCAACAACCTGATTGTTGTCAGAAGGAATCTTAATTCCCTCCGGCGACAGAACGGTGATTTCGTATGCAATCGCTGATGCGGTCCCTGCCGGCGGCAAAGGAACCGGACTGGACACGGTTATTAGAGAAAGGAAATCAAAGATATCCTCCGGCCTTAAAGCCAGTTCTTTCTCGCAGGAGACCAGTTCGAGAGTTTTGTCACCGAAAGGAACCAGAATCTTCAGCGATTCCAGCTCATCATCGCAGTAATTGACCGTTCGAATGGTCTGAACCTGGTTCCCAAAGGGGAGGGGGACGCGCAGAAGAGTTTCGGTTTCGTAGGCCTGGATTTTTTTGCCGAGCAAATCAATTTCTTTTTTGGGGCCGCTTTTGACGGTCATTGACAGCACGCCGCCGGTGGTCTCGAGCATGTCAGGGCGAAAGATAACGGCTTCAAATTCTGTTCCCTCCGCCAGTCCTTTTTGTTTCTGGAGACGCCGCATCCCTTCGGTCATCAAAGCACCCTGCGGATAGGCCAGTACAAGGGTTTGTTGGGTCCCGGCGATTTCGAGGGTTACATCCATTTGTCCGTCGGGACGGATGACCCCGCTTCGCTTCTGCATGCCTCCGCCGATATCCTGAATCATTTCAAACCCGAGGGGGTTTCCGTCGGCGGTTTCGATATGGGTTTCCTTGGTGTACAGACGGGTCATTTGGGCGCCGCGATAGACAATAAAGGTCATCTCCTCAGTTGAAATGACTCGACCGTTTTCTGTCTGACGGGTGCGAATGGAATGCCCGACTTTTTTGCCCTCCAAAAAAATGGCCATATAAGAAGGTTTTTCCTCTGCCCCGAACAGCAGCGGTGGGTCTAGGAGAAACCAGAATCCGAGCGCAACCCATATTATCGGATAAGAACGAATAACAGAGCTCGTACGAACTCTTTCTGAGATTTTCATAATTCCATCCTTCCTATTCAGGGTGAGGAGCTTATTTTGTCGATAGAGAGATTATAATTGTGTTTGGACAGGTTTGCAATGAACGGTATAAAACAATTGTAGATTATCGGCATCTACAAAGAGAAAATCCGATTCTCAATGGAGTATTCCGGACATGACCTTGACGGAGTTGCTGGCTCGGGTAAGCGGTTCTCGTTTAATCCATGTGCGAAATGACTCTCGGCAGGTGCAGCCGGGGGATGTGTTTGTTGCGGTGCGCGGTGCCCATGTGGACGGTCATTCTTTTATTTCTCAAGCCGTTCAGCAAGGGGCTAAATATATTGTGGCTGAACGTCCTGAGGTCTTGCCGTCTTCGGTGGAATTGATTTTGGTTCAGGACAGCTCGGCGGCGCTCGGTCAGTTGGCCCAGGCCTCGTACGGCAATCCGAACAGCCGTTTGACCAATCTGGCTGTCACAGGCACCAACGGCAAGAGCACAATCGGATATCTCGTTCGTTCGGTCCTGAATACGGCCGGACTGCCCTGCGGATTAATCGGGACTATCCAGTATGATTTGATCGGCGAAATTCTCGATTCGCCTTTGACTACGCCTGACCCGCTCACCGTAGCGCAAGCCGCGGCCAAAATGGTCGAACATGGCGGACGCTTTATGATGATTGAAGCCAGCAGCCATGCCCTCGACCAGAATCGGCTGGCGGGGATTTCCTTTTCCGCAGCGGCTTTTACCAACTTAACCGGGGACCATTTGGACTATCATAAAACGATGGAGGCCTATCTGGCGGCCAAAACCAAACTCTTCACGGGGCTGCCTATTCACGCGCTGGCGGTGCTGAATGCGGATTCCGATGCCTCTGTTCAAATAGCCGCGAAAATCAATCGCCGCATTTTGTGGTACTCCACGCATAAGGAAGCAGATATTACCGCAGAGATTGAATCCATGGATGCTGTCGGCAGCGAGTTTTATTTGGTGTTCAGAAATATTAAGGAAAAAGTCCAAACTCCCCTGCCGGGTCTTCACAATATCAGCAATCATCTGGCGGCGGCGGGGCTTTGTTTTGCCGTGGGATTGGATGTGTCCACGGTGGCGGCAGGGCTGTCAGCACTTCAGGCGGTTCCAGGACGGCTTGAACCGATTCTTTGCGGACAAGCCCAGGAGGCCGGCATTCGCGTTTTTGTCGATTATGCCCATACGGATGATGCCCTTCGAAACGTTCTGACAACGCTGCGGCCGCTGTGTCGGGGGCGGCTCGTTGTCGTTTTTGGCTGCGGCGGCGACCGGGACAAAACCAAACGTCCCCGAATGGCCCAGGTGGCTCAGGCCCTTGCTGACTGGGTTATCGTCACCAGTGATAATCCGAGGACAGAGGAACCGAATTCGATTATTCAGGATATAGTAAAGGGATTTACGCAGACTTTCAGGACCCAGTCCGTCGTGATTGAGCCCGACAGAAGAAAAGCCATCCGGCTGGCGATTCATGAAGCCAAAGAGGGGGATATTGTCCTAATAGCCGGAAAGGGGCATGAGAATTATCAGATTATCGGAACACAAAAAAGCCACTTCAGCGACCAGGAAGAGGCGTTGCGGGCCTTGAGCGAATTGTAATTTTTCTGATTTAACAAAAAACTAATTTTCTTTGTAAAAGTCGTTGCTTTCCCGACATTTATTTTAAAAAAAGAGAAAGATTTTTTGTCGGGGGATAAGTGAAAAAGCACATCTGTTTTGTCCTGTTTCTGCCATCTTTTGCTGTTTGTAATTTTATTGCCTACAATGACTGCATTCGGGGAACGGATGATACAACAGCCCCCAATGTCACAAACTGGACTATTTATAACGGGTTTACATCCCAAACCTCCGGCTATTTGATTGATTTTGCGACCGGTCTTCAGACCCCCGTCAGGGTTGCTTTTCGATGGAATGCATCAGCCGGACTGGCTGTCAGTGAAACCAGCGGCTCTGCCGAGGGGGAAAGTCAGCCGCGGCCAGGGACGCCGGCTTATGACGTGTTCGGCGGGATTGTCGATTTTTCGAATCGGCTGATTTATTACGGCAGCAGCGGCTGGTGGGTTGAAATTGAGTTTACCGGTCTGAACCCTCAAAAAAACTATACATTTGTTACAACGGCGATTCGGGGGTATCTCTATCCGGAACGTCTGACCCTTTTTACCCTTTCCGGACATATCAGTGCCGTCAATAACAGTTCAGACGGCGTTTATTTGAAAAGCGGGGACCAAACCGTTTTGCAGGCCGGCGGCAATCACTTGAGCACTACCGGATATGTCGTGCGTTGGGACCAAATTCGCGTAGCCGACCGGGGCGATGGAACGGGAAGTTTCATAGTGCGGGCTCAGGCCTACGGCAGCGACTATCGGGCGTATCCGTTCGGCGGGTTTATGCTCGCCGAGCAGGGCAACACGGCTCCCAGAGTGAATGCCGGAACAGACAAAACCATCCGGCGCCCGCGTGAGTATCTGATCTTAAACGGCTCTGTATCTGACGACGGGTATGGAAATCCCGACGGCTATCTGCAATTCGCCTGGTCGCAGATTTCCGGACCGTCGGATGCGGTGTTTGTTTCGTCTCCCAATCAGCCGCAGGTCGCGGTGCGTTTTCCGACAGCCGGCATCTACGAGCTGCAGTTGCGGGCGAGCGATGGCGAACTGGAAGCGGCCGATACAGTGGTTATCACGGTGGAAGAGCCGCTCTGTCCTTTGGGGGATGTGAATGGGGATTGTCGGGTGAATCTGGCGGACCTGAGCGACTGGGCCGCCGGCTGGCTGACTGAAAGTGAACCGAATCAATTCGATTTGGACGGCAGCGGTCGGGCGGATTTGTCAGACCTTTATTTTCTGGCCTCTTCCTGGCTGGAGGAGCGGCTGGGGTCGGTTCAGGTGATGATTCTGCCTCCAGAAGCTGTTTCGGCCGGGGCTCAGTGGCGGCTGGACGGGGGAACCTGGCTGTCTTCCCAGGCCGTTCTATCCTCGGTGCCGCAGGGGCCTCATACCATTGAGTTTTCGGCGCTTTCGGGCTGGTTTTCTCCGCCGCCTCATGAGATTTTTGTTTCCGAGGGTCAGTTGACCGCTTTTTCGGCGGAATACACCCATCCGCCGAAGGTACTGGTGCTCAATGAATTTATGGCCGTCAACTCCAATGTCAGCGATTTGCGTCCGCTGCCGGCCGTCAATCTCTACACGCAGGTCAATGGCCAGCCCGCTTACGAAGACTGGATTGAAATCCGCAATCTGTCCGACCAGACCGTTTCGCTGGAAGGATGGTATCTGACCGACAGCCAAAACCATCTGACCAAATGGCGGTTTCCAACCGGCGTTTCCATCGGTCCCTGGGGCTATTTGCTGGTTTACGCATCCAACAAGGACGAAGCGAAATACGGCTATCCTTTTGTGGACGACTGGGGGAACCTGCATACCAATTTTGAATTGTCGATGGATGGGGAGTTTCTGGCCCTGGTTCGTCCCGATGGACAATGGATAGAGGACTCTTTTGAGACCTATCCGCCTCAACGGGGTCTGGTCTCGTACGGAATCGGCTCCGACGGGCAAGTCGGTTATCTGATCTCGCCGACACGAGGGGCTGCCAATACGGGGATTTATGAAGGAGTTGTCGGCGACACCCGTTTCAGTGTGAAACGAGGATTTTTTGATGCCCCGTTTACGGTTCAGCTTTTCTGCCCCACGCCGGATGCCGTTATTCGCTATACAACGGATACGACGGAGCCTACAGAAACAAACGGTCAAATCTACAATCCGGCCAATCCGATTCAAATCACCAAAACAACGTGTCTGCGTGCGGCGGCCTTCAAAACCGGCTGGCTGCCTTCGAATGTGGATACGCAGACCTATTTGTTTTTGGATAATGTTCTTACGCAGGCAGCCAATCCATCCACCGGAGCCCAGGTGGTGCCGGATGGGTATCCGATAACCTGGCCCGGCGGTTCCTACAGCGGTTCCGTTACAGGGGATTATCAGGTGGACCCGGATATTGCCTCGCCAAGCGGGCAGTTCGGGGCTTTGTATGCAGCGACGCTCAAAGACGACCTGAAGGCGATTCCGTCGGTTTCACTGGTGGTGCCGATAGCCCAGCTTTTCGGCTCCGGCACCGGAATCTATATCAATCAGAGTCAGGACGGAACGGAACGGGCCGGCTCCGTCGAATGGCTGGACCCGCAGGGCATCGAGTCCTTCCACACCAACTGCGGAGTTCGGATGCAGGGCGGCGTCAGCGGCGGCGGCACGACCCTGAACCGGTGGAAGAGTTATAAATTATCCTTCCGGCTGACCTTCCGCGGGGTTTACGGCGGCCGGCTCGAATACCCCTTGTTCGGACCCAGTGCAGCGGACTGGTTTGATACGGTTATTTTGGATTCACGTCCTCAAAACAGCTGGGTTCACGCGGATGCAACCCAGCGTCTGCGTGGGGAGTATGTGCGCGACCAGGCGGCGTCGAATACGCAGTTGGCAATGGGCGGCTATGCCTGTCACGGCAGACCCGTGCATCTGTATCTGAACGGCTTGTATTGGGGGCTGTACTGGCTGCACGAGCGGCCGGATGATTCTTTTGCAGCGGCCTATCTGGGCGGCGAGAAGGATGATTATGATGTGCTCAAACATGATTACACCAACATTGTCAGCGGCAGCAATGAGGATTATATTGCTCTGTTTGCTCTTTCTCCCACCAGCCCGGATTATCTGACGGCGTTCGAAAATCTCAAGCAGAAATTGGATGTTGCCGACTTTATTGATTACCTGCTGGCCAACTTCTATCTGGGCAACGGCGACTGGGACCACAAGAACTGGTATGCGACGCGGAATCGGTTTGACCCAGCCGGGCGCTGGCGCTGGCATATGTGGGACGGCGAACATGTGATGGATGACGGCACGTTTACCGTAGTCGATGCCACCACAAAGAACACGGCGATGGCGCCGACCGGACTTCATCAGAAGTGGATTGTCAATCCCGAATATCGAATCCTTTTTGCAGACCGGGTTCACAAACATTTCTTCCACAACGGAGCGTTGACGCCGGAGAATTTTGCGGCTCTCTTTACAAACTTAACCACCTGGATTGACCGGGCGATTGTCGGTGAATCCGCCCGCTGGGGCGACAACCGGCGGCCGGCGACTCCTTATACCCGAAATACGGAATGGCTGAACGAGTGCAATCGGCTCTTAACGAATTTCATCCCGACCCGGCGAGATGTTGTGCTGGCCCAGTTTACCTCGAAAAATCCGCCGTGGTATCCGACGATTGCGGCTCCGGAGTTTTTTGTGAACGGTGTTCTGCAGTACGGCGGACGGGCTGACAGCGGAGCCGTTCTGACAATGTCCGCCGGCGAAAATACAATCTGGTACACCCTTGACGGCGCCGATCCTCGCTTGACCGGCGGAGCGGTGAATACCGCTTCGGCAGCGGTTTATACCACACCGCTGACCCTGTCCAGGACCGTTTGTGTCAAAGCGCGTGCCCGAACCAGTGTGGGACTGTGGAGTGCTTTGGCGGAGGCCGTCTTTGAAGTCGGTCCAGTGCCCGGCAGCATTGTTATCAATGAGCTGCTGGCTCATTCTCATAATCAGGCACCGGATTGGATTGAGCTGTACAACACAACCGCACAGCCGATTTCCATCGGCGGATGGTTCCTCAGCGACAGCAGCACCAACCTGATGAAATACCAAATTCCGAATGGGACAGTCCTTGAGCCATACGGCTATGCGGTTTTTTATGAAAATCAGCATTTTGGTTCGGCCTTCGCCCTGAGCGAAAACGGCGAAACCGTTTATTTGACCTCCGGCGACGGCACCTGCCAGGCTTCTCAGTCATTTGATGCTTCGCTGACCGGTATTTCGTTCGGACGCTATCTAAAAACAGACGGTGATATGGATTTTGTGGCGATGAGCACTCCAACCCCCGGCGGCCCCAACGCGTATCCGCTGGTTGGGCCGATTGTGATTTCGGAAATCCAGTACAATCCCGCTCCCGACAATACGGGGGATGAGTATATCGAGCTGGTCAACATCTCTTCTGAACCGGTTGTCCTGCAGGACTGGGTTGATACGGAAACAGCGCCCGGCGCTATTATTCAGGAATTGGTTCCGTGGGCCTTTACGGAAGGAATTGACTTTCCTTTCCCGCTGAACACGGAAATTCCCGCCGGGGGTGTCTTGATTATTGCCAAAAATCCATCTGCTCTGCGGGCCTATTACGGTTCACAGATTCCGGCAGATGTTCCCATTCTGGGGCCGTTTGAGAATGATACGTCTTTGAGCAACGGCGGCGAGAAAGTCCGGCTCTGTCGGCCCGGGGAACAGCCCTTCGGGAAAAACCGTTTCTGGATTCGCGTCGACCAGGTTGCCTACGATGATGATTTTCCTTGGCCGAATCAGCCGGATGGAGGCGGGGCAGCTCTGCAGCGGATTTCTCTTTCCGCCTATGGAAACGACCCGGCCAACTGGACCGCCGGGGCCCCTTCGCCGGGAGTGTACTAAAGCCTTTGTTTCCAAACAGGGCTGAATTCCCGCCTTCCTCCTTGGCGAAAAGCCTCGGTGGACAGGATGCTGGAAGGAGTGAAATAAAAGACTGGATTCCCGCCTGCGCGGGAATGACAAGATGCCGCGGGAATGACAAGATGCCGCGGGAATGACAAGATGCCGCGGGAATGACGGGGGATGCGAGGGAAGGACAAGGGCCTGACGTGGGAATCAGCCCCGGGCGCAAGCCTGGGGAAAAGAGGATGCACCCGTTAACAGTCATCAGCTGTCAGGGAACAGAAATGATGTTTCCGTTCCTCTTGGGCTTGTCGGCGGAGATTTTTCCCTTTAGAATAGATCGGACTTGTTTTGGGAAAGGGATGCTATGCTCAAGGGAATTCCGGCGATTCTTTCGCCCGAGCTGCTGAAGGTTCTGATGGAGATGGGCCACGGGGATGAACTGGTGCTGGCGGACGGCAACTTTCCGGCCTGTTCCAATGCCCGCCGTCTCATCCGGGCCGACGGCCTGATGATTCCGCCGCTGCTGGAGGCCGTTTTGAAATTCTTTCCGCTGGACCAGTATGTCCAGCGTCCGGCTGTGCTGATGCAGGTGGTGCCCGGCGACCCGACTCGCCCGACGATTTGGGAGGAATACCGGAAAATCATTCGGGCCAGCGGCGAGAAGTTTACTGATTTTGAGCAAATCGAGCGGCACGCGTTCTATGAACGTGCCCGAAATGCCTTTGCGATTGTAGCCACCAGCGAGCCGGCCCTTTATGCCAACCTGATTCTCAAGAAGGGCGTGGTTGTTTGACCGGGCGGCTTTGGAGGATTTGGTCCAGAAGCTCGGCCAGCTCCTTGGGTTTGGACCGCTGGGGGTTGTGGTCGGCCTCCATTCGGTGCACCGGCCATTTGTACTGGGCCGCCCGCTGAGCGTATGGATAAAATGTATCCAGCTGTTCGGCCGTACCCGGGTCAATCGTCAGAATATAATCAGCCGGAATCTCCAGACGTTTCGGGTTGTTCAGGACGATGGGGTCGGTGAGGGTCTTTAAGGGATGCGGGACATCCTTGGGCGGACTTTGGTCCTCTTTGACCCACATCGGATAGATGAATCCGCCGCGTGCTGCGGCCAGCAGCTGTGCCTTGTTGGCGGCAAAGGCCGGATGGTCCAGCAGATTCTCTCCGTCCTCCGGGAGAACGGCATCCAGATAAATCAGCCGGCTGATTCGCTCCGGAATCCGGTCAGCAACACCGGAGATGACCATTCCGCCGTAACTGTGGCCGAGGAGTACAATATCCTTCAGGTCCTCGAACACAATCACATTCACAATATCCTGAATGTGGGTTTCCAGGCTGATTTGCTCGCCGGCCAGATGGACCCGCTCTCCCTGTCCGGTCAGGGTGGGCCGATAAACCTGATACCCTTTGGCCTGCAGCAGTTCCTCCATTTGACGAAATCCCCAGCCGCCGCCCCAGGCTCCGTGAACCAGGACAATCACGCCTTTAGAAGGCTTCGTTTGCTGCCGGCAGCTGATGAGCGGCACGAGTCCCAATACCGTCAGACATGTCCAAAGGATAATCCTTTTCATTGTTTGCTCTCCGTTATGTCTTGTCTGCGCGACGGATTTGTTCCAGCTGGAGCGTAAACTTGTTCAAGCGGCTGTCGCCTTCTTCGTATTGATTCTGAGCATTCCGCAGATGCCGGCCCAGCACCCCCCAGCTGTCGACGAATGAGCCGAATGAACCGGTCAGCTGTTCCAGGGCGGTGCGAATTTCGGCGGCCTGTTTTTCAATCTGCATTCCGCGAAGCCCCATGGCGACCGTCATCAAATAAGCGTACAGCAGATTGGGGGAGACCGGAATGACTTTTTTGGCAAGGGCATAGTCCGGCAGATTGACTTTGTCCGAATCAGAATGAACGATGGTTTCGTAATAGACGTTTTCGGCCGGAATGTACATCAGGGCAAAGTCCGCTGTGCCCTCAGCAGGCAGGATATAGCTTTCGGCGATTTTGTCGATGTGTCTGCAGACGTCGGTTTGAAACTGACGGCGCGCTTTGCTGCGTTCCTCTTCGGTTTCGGCGGCGGCAATCTTTTCAAACGCCGGCAGCGGAAACTTCGCATCAATCGGAACCGAATAATCCGGCAGACGAACCAGCGCATCGACAATTCTGCCGTTTTTGAATGTATGCTGAATGGCGAAGTGTTCGGCGGGCAGGATATTCCCCAAAAGTCCCTCCAGCGAATATTCGCCGATTTGTCCGCGCAGTTTGGGGGCTTTGAGGATATCCTGAAGTTTACGGACCTCCTGGCCGATGCGCAGCATCTGTTCACTGTCGCTTTTGAGTCGGCCCAATTGTTCTTTCAGCTCGCCCAGGGTCTGTCCGCTGTGGGCCAGAAACTGACTGATGCTCTGCTGGCCCGTTTGAAGATTCTTTTCGAGTGTCTGCGAGAGAATCAGATTGCTCTGCCGCATTTGTTCTATTTGCTGCTGAAGAAGCCCTGCGGCTGTCTGCTGAGCGGCCGTGTCCCGGCGAAGCGCTGAAAGATTAAAAATCAAGACTCCAGCAGCCGCCAGCAGCAAAATAATGAATACGGCGATCAATGTCAGGAGAGCAGTTTGCATGCATCAGACTCCGGATTTCTTCTTCCATACTTTTGCGAAAAATTATATCGGCTGAGGATGAAGCCGTCAAAATGCAAATTGCCTGTTTTGTAAGATGAAATGCGGTGAAGTTAAGCAGGCGGTAACGCTCATAATTTTTAAAATAATTGCTTTCCAAAAGGAGAAGAAGTTATTACCATAGATTTTTAAGGGTCGATTTTGAATGGATTTTGGGAGAAAACTTATGGATAAATGTCAGTATTGGCCCAACAAGATTCCCCCGTGATGAAATCAGACGTGATGAAATCTATTTCCCTATTTCAACTTTTTAAGGAGGTTACTTATGAGAAAACTTTTATCTATTTTGCTGATTGTTTGTCTTTGTGCGGCAAGCGGCTGCCAGTGTTTTCAATGCGAAGAAACCAAATCTGAACCGGCTCCTGCTCCGACTCCGGCCCCGGCTCCTAAGCCCGCACCGGCCCCGGCGGCGGCCTATTACACGGCGACCCAATTGTACAACAATGATTGCTGCGGAACGCTTAAGCTCGAAAAAATTCTGCCTCAGACGGTCACGATGAATGCTCCGTTTGAATACACGATTAAGGCCACCAATCTGACAGATAAGACCTTAAGTTCGGTTGTGATTACAGAGCGGCTTCCGCAGAATTTTAAATACATCAGTTCGTCGCCGGAGGGCAAGTTGGCCGGTCAGATTTTGACCTGGCAGCTGGACAGCATGGGACCCAATGAGGCCAAGACGATGGTGGTCAAGGGACAAGCCACTAGTGAAGGTTGGCTTGCCACCTGTGCGGATGCAACCTATATCATCCCGGCCTGTGCCAAGACCCAGGTGGTTCAGCCGGCTCTTGAATTGGTAAAGAATGCGCCGGCAGAAGTCTCCATTTGCGACCCGATGCAGGTGACATTTACGATTACCAACAAGGGAACAGGCGAAGCACGGAATATTCAGATTACCGACCCATTGCCGGCAGGTCTGACAACGATGGACGGTTCCTCGCAGGTTACAATGAAGGTGGATTCGCTGCCGGCCGGGCGTTCGGCGACCAAGACCGTTCAGATCAAGGCGACCAAAACCGGTACGTATGAGAACAGGGCCGTTGCTGTAGCAGACGGCAATCTGAAGTCTGAGTCCAATGTGACACGGACGAAAGTGACCCAGCCCGTCCTGACGATTGACAAAACGATTGGAAGGGAATGGGAATACGGCGGACGCCGCGTAGAATACACGATTACAGTGGCCAATAAGGGGGACGGGGTGGCCAGGAATACCGTCGTTACCGACATGATACCGACAGGAGTTGAACAGCTTCAGGTCAGCGGCGGCGGGACGCAGTCCGGCGGGCTGATTACCTGGAACGTCGGCGATTTGGCGCCCGGGGCTTCCAAGCAGTTTACGGTTTCCTATGTTCCGACCGCGCTCGGCAAGATCAGCAATACCGCCACTGCCAAAGCGGTGTGCGCTCAGGATGTTTCCAAGTCCGCTTCGGTGGAAATCCGCGGAATTCCGGCTTTGCTGCTGGAAGTTGTTGATGTGGCAGACCCCATTGAAGTCGGTCAGAATGAGACATATGTCATCACCGTAACGAACCAAGGCACAGCAACTGCTACAAATCTCAAGATTGTCTGCATGCTGGAAGATACGATGCAGTTTGTCTCTGCCGACGGCGCTACAAAAGGAAGTGCAGAGGGCAACAAGGTGACCTTTGCGCCGCTGGCTTCTCTGAACGCCAAGGCCAAAGCGAGCTGGAAGGTTACGGTCAAGGCTGCCAAGGAAGGGGATGTCCGATTTGGAGTGGTTCTGAATGCGGATCAGCTGGATCGCGATGTTCAGGAAACCGAATCGACGCATTTCTATAAATAAGCCCTCAAAGACATGCATTTGATAAACTGTGAGGGTCTGTGGGCCCTCACAGTTTTTTTATTTGTTCTATCTGATGGAAGCGGGCTACAATGGAATTCAGCCGGCTGGAATCGGGCTGACATCTGTTTGTAGGAAGAGGAATGAATATGAAATTATCCGTCTGTCTTTTGACAGGGCTGATTCTGCTGGGGTTCGGCGGTTGTGAGCTGGGTCATCGTTCCACGGTCGGCACGATGAGAACACCCCAGGAGGGAATGATTACCAAAGAGGAGCTGCGGGAACTGCTGAACAGCTATCGGGATTATTATGTGGCGGAGCTGAAGCGGATTGGCGAACAGATTGATACGCAGAACGGAGCCCGCCGGACCCAGCGAATCAGCCTCCAAATGCGGATGCGCATCATCTCCGCGATTGACACCATGCTGGAGCCCTCCGATCCGGTGGCGGCGTTTCTGGAGATTTGGGGTTTTACCCTCCGGATGCGTCTGTATCTCGAGCAGGGAGACGGGATGCACCTTTACGGCAGTCAGCAGTCTGTTGTGGTGGATTTTACCCGCCGCGCGGAGGAGGAAATCCGGCGGATTGCCCGGCTGTTCCTCGATGAGCAGAAGTACCAGGAGGCCTATGACAATCTGATGGATTTCGCCCGGCGGAACCCCATCCGCGGGACTTACTCGAATCTGGTGGTGATGGCCACCAAGGAGCAGAAGGAAGGCCCCAACCCGCTGATGAATGTGATTACGATTCCGATGGCGCCGTTCAGTGCGATGCGCGGCGTGGACAGGACGGCCGATGCCGTCTATCAGTTCCGCAATACCGCCGAGCGGTTTACGGATGTCGTCCGCGACCTGCCGGAGATGATGCACTGGGAGGCCCAATTGTTTATGGATGAATGGGCCGGTTCTGAGCAGATGCAGTCATTGCTGACCAGTCTGGAGCGGTTTTCGGAGAGCAGTGTCCGTCTGTCGGCTGCTGCGGAGAAGTTGACGGCCATGCTTGAGGAGGACTCTTCTCAGACAGCCCTGAATCAAGCCCTTGTCTCGGCCCGAGAGACAGCCGCTGAGGTGCGGGCGGCGATTGAATCGCTGGATACGACAGGGCGAACACTCAAAGAGACGGCGGCGGAAGTTGCCCGGGCTGCCGAATCAGCTCGCGCACTGGTGGAGCCGTTTACGGTTCGCAGGGAACGGAACCCCCAGGCCGGTCCGCCGTTTACGATGCGGGATTTTGATGCCCTCGTGTCCAATATCGGCCGGACTGCCGAGCAAATTCATCAGGTTGTTCAGACGCTTCAGCAGATGCCCCAGACCCAGGACCAGATTACCCGGCAGATTAACGCCTCCGTTGATCACGCCGCCAAGAGAATCCTGCAATTGCTGCTGGTTTTGTTTGTCCTGATGCTGGGCTATCACATCCTGACGCGCAGAAAGAAGACGCCTGCGGATTCCTGACGACGGCTATCCGAGGGCCACATCCAGAACCATCATGACGGTAAAACCGAGCATGGCGGAGGTGGTGGCCAGGTCCACATGGCCTGCCCGCTGCGATTCAGGGATGACCTCTTCGATGACGACGAAAATCATAGCCCCGGCCGCAAAGGCCAGTGCATACGGCAGCAGGGGGGTGATGCTCATTACGGCCCAGGCCCCGAGCACGCCTGCAATCGGCTCGACTGCGCCGGACAGCTGGCCGTACCAGAAACTCTTCAGGCGGCTGAATCCTTCGCGGCGGAGCGGAACCGATACGGCCGCTCCTTCGGGGAAGTTCTGGATGCCGATGCCGATAGCCAGGGCCAGGGCCCCGCTGAAGCTGGCTTCGGACAGGCCGTATTTGAGGGCGCCGAAGGCGATGCCCACGGCCAGTCCCTCCGGGATATTGTGCAGGGTAATGGCCAGAACCAGCAGCACGCTTCGCCGCCAGGAGGTATGAATGCCCTCGGCCTCTTCGGTCGGATAGCCCAGATGCAGATGCGGCAGGAGGACATCGACCCCCCGCAGGAAGGCTCCGCCCAGCAGAAAGCCCACGGCGGCGGGAATCCAGGCGATTTGTCCCTGATTGGAGGCCATCTCGATGGCCGGCGCCAGCAGCGACCAGTAGCTGGCGGCAATCATCACGCCCGCCGCAAAGGACAGCATCGCATCGAGCGTGCGGCGGTTGATGCTTTTGAAGAAAAAGACGGTGCCCGCTCCGAGGGCGGTCAGCCCCCAGGTAAAGAGCGTGGCCAAGAGGGCCTGCATAATCGGATGAAGCTGTTCCAGTCGTTCGAGCATCGCTGCAAGTCCTTTTGCTGACTGTGTCCTCAATATAATCCGGTTTTTTGTTTTGGGCAAGAAGGAGAGGAGGAGAATAGGTGATTTTACGGATTTTTCAGCCAATTTTGGGTAAAGATTGCCCAATCCGCCCCGTCCACCGTTTGAGAATAATTCAAATCTGTTCCTGCGCAGAACTCGTTGTCAAACCCGCAGTTGTCTGCCAACCACCATTCTGCCAGAAAGGCCAAATCCGTTTTCTCTACTCCCGGCGGGCAATTCCGGTCTCCTGTGCGAGATTGCCAATTCAGCCGCGGATAATCGATTCCATCCGTACATAATCGCCAGGTCTCATAAGGGCCGTTGTCTGTTTCGTTTGTAAAATCCCAGCCGGCCGCAAGGAACGTCGAACGCATTTTCATTTCTGCGGTTGTCTTGCCTGTGCCGACGGCGCTGACAGTGCATCCGCTGGTTTGAATATCCCAGAATGAATAGGGCTCATCGATATTTCCCTGACCTGCTTTTTCCCCAACAAGACCGCCGAGAATCGTTTGAGGTGCCGGAATGCCGCGGACCTGGCCGGTTGAATAACAATGGAGTATATTCGGATTGCTTCGGCCAATTAGTCCGCCCGCTCTGCATGTATAAGATGGACCATATAAGAGATAGGCGGTACCGTTTCCTTTTGCACAGCAGTTCAAAACAGGGCCCCCGTTGTCGGCAATCAGCCCGCCGATGAAGGCGTATTTGCTGGATCCGGGGTACAGGGTAATGTTTACATCTGCCGAGGAGGACTCGACTGTTCCGGTATTGATTCCGATTAGTCCGCCGCCTTCGGTTCCGGAAACCGTCAAGCTGCCGGATGCCGCACAGCGAAAGACTCTTCCGGAATTTCCTCCAGCCAGGTGCCCGCCGCGCGTACCGTTGATAGAGATATTCCCCTGAGATTTACAGGAGACCATAGTCCCCCAATTCATGCCCGCGAGACCTCCTGCATAGGAGCCGGAAAGGGTTGTATCTCCGATGTAGGAACAGTCCAGAAGCAGCCCTTCACTACCCCCGACCAAACCTCCGCTGATGAAAATATATTCTGGTGTTAAGGAACCCCGGACCACGGTGCAGCGGCGGATAGTACCCTTGTTATAACCGGCCAGTCCGCCGATGTAAAAATTGTGGAAAGAGGTACCCGAAATGACGGGATTATAAACCGTCAGATTTTGCACAAGACCCTCCGTTCCGATTGTTCCGAATAATCCGGAGAAATCGGCAGCGGACTGAAAGTTTACCCCGTAAATGGTATGTCCGGCTCCGTCCAATGACCCGGTAAACGGCTGTTCAGTTGTGCCAACCTCCGAGATAGGAAATCCGGAAAGGTTGATGTCGCTCGTGAGGATAAAACAAAGGCCGTTTGCATCGGCGGGGGTACTGCAAAGGGTCAGCCAGTCTTGGGGTGTGCTGATTTGATAGGGATTAGAAGGGGAACCATCGCCTCCGGAATAGCCGAACAGGGCTGATGAGCACATCCATCCTCCAACAACCAACCAACGGAAAAAGGACAGCTTTCTCATTTTCCGTTCCTCCTTTTCTTTAATAAATTGCAGTATAAGAGATTTTTTTGTTTTGTCAAGACGGGATGTGGAAAGTTTAAGGAAGACCGCCTAAAAGCGTATAAGAAACCGCGGATTTACACGGATTGAAGAAAGGAAGAATTACGAATTAAGAATGAAGAAAGAGAGTCCCTCGGCCGGCTTTCGGTGGCCAGAAACGAACTTTGAGCCTGCACAGGCGGCATAGGATAGCCCTGCCCGTAAGGGTATGGTGAAAGATTTCAATTTTTTTTCCCGGGCTCATTCGCCCGGGGCTGTTTTACCCATAGGGGCTAATCGTCTTCGGGCTGCTGGAGCTGGGTGAGCAGGTCGAGGAGTTTTTGGGCGGCGGGCTGATTCGCCGGGTCTTTGACGGCTTCTTTCAGATGGTCGGCGGCCTTGTCATACTTTTCGATGCTGATGTACTGATACCCCAAAAGCAGATGGAAATCGGCCGCAAAAGGCTCTTCCTGCGCCGCCTTTTCGAGGACCTCAATCTGGGCCAGCAGGGTTTCCTCTTTTTCATACAGTCCGCGCGGGTAGTAAATCGTCAGCTGGTCATCCGGAATGGCCGCCACAGCCGAACGCAGCACGGCGGCGGCATGGGCATAGTCGCCGTCGGCAAAGAGGGCCTGGCTGTACGTGAACGGCAGGATAATATCATCCGGAGAAAGCCGGACCGCCTCTCGGAATTGAGCGGCGGCATCCGCGTATTTGCCCGCCAGGAACAGATTGACGGCTCGATCGAAGCACAGGTCGGCAGCAGTCTGGAACTGAGGAGCGTCAGGTGCAGAAATCTTTTCGATATAGCCGCTCACATCATAGTTGGAATCGCCGAAGGGATACTTCCACGGAGCAGAGGTTTTCTGCGAAGAGTCGGCGTCGGCTTTGCCGTAGTAGTTATACGTGTTGTAGATGTTCTGCTCAATAACGGGGGCAGAGGTGATGACGGTCGGACCGTACCAGTAGTACGGATGGCAGCCGTACCAGTAATAGCGAATGTATCGGTATTCGCACGGCCACCAGCCGCCGATGCTCACAAAGACATAGCGGCGGTGATAGCGGGGGTAATAATACGTCAGACCCCAGCAGGAACGATAGGGTACGCAGGCCAGACGGGCACAGGAATTAAAGGAAAATGTCAGGGAAAAATACGAACCGCAATCGTGCCAGTGCGGACTGCTGCGGACAATCACCAGGTCGGGATGAAGCCGGCGAGGGATATAGGGCCGCGGACGGTGAGGCGTGATGTCGCCGACGACAACAATTTTCTTTTCGGGTGTGACGGTGATTTTGCTGTCGTATCGCTCTTTATGGCTTGGACGACTGTTGTGCACGGACGCCCTTGCCTCTCGGCCCGGATGGTGTCGGGTCGGCTCGCTGAGCTCATCGGCCCGGATGATGCTTTGACTGCCGGGGCGTGCGGGCTGGGCAAGAGGGCGCTCCAAGGGGGGCTGAAGTTTTGTGCCGCCGTCGCGGGTTTCACGCGGAGCGGGCCGTTCGATTTTGGAAACGATGACGCGGCGATTCTTCCGCTCCGAAGCGGCACGGACCGAATCGGTTTGCTGCCCGGACTTTTCTTTTCTGTCGTTCGTTTTCTGCTCGGAGGATTTCAAGGTCAGCGTACTGCGTGTATTCTGCGGACGAGCCGGTTTGTTTTTGTCGGCAGAGGATTTTGTTTCTTGTTCTTCCGGGGAATCGGATTGAGTGCGTCGGCTGTTTCGACCGGCGGAAAGATTGGCGACAACAACGTGCCGCCGGCTGTTCAGACGGCTTTGAGAACGTACGGAAGATGGGGAGGATACATCTGTCGGCGTTTTGATTTCAGCGGGAGCGGAGCGTTCCGGTCGGGTTGGACGGGAGAGGGTTTTTGAATCGGCTGGACGGGTTTTCAAAACATCCTGTGTTTCCGCAGGTCTGGAAACAGACGGCGGGCTGTTTCTGCGTGCAGTTTTTTCAGCAGAGACGACTTTTCTTTCTGTCTGCTGCGGACTGCCTTGCGAGGTTTGCGCAGACAGCCTGCGGCTTTCAGAAGACCGCGTGGGCCTTGCGGCAGGGACAGCAGGCCGGGTGAGAGCATCTCGTGCTGCGGCGGGTTGCTGAATCGAGCGGGAGGGTTGCTGAGTGGATGCGGATTGCTCTGCCGATTTAGCCGGTTCAGCAGGCGGCGCCGGTTGCGATGGAGGAGATTCCTGCTTTTGCGGTGCAGCGGCGGGGCGGTCGTTTCCCCGAGCGGAACCGCGATTGTCCGGTTTTTCTCGTGCCAAAGCGGTCAGGGACACTGCCAGAATTGCCATCCCGAACAGAAGCCATTGTATATGTCTGCTTTTCATGGCTTATCTCCTTTCTGGGCAGACCGGCTTGGGAAAGTCCGGTTTGCTCATGCGATTTTTACGATTTCGAGGGCTGGTTCTGCATCGCTGACAGGTATTTGTCCAAAAATTCGGATGCCCGCGTGCAAATGCGAATCAGGACCTCTTTTTCTTCCGGAGTAACGTTGATGGCATGGAAAAGAGCGTTGAAGCGTTCTGTCTGCTGCTCCAAATATTTTTGAATTGTCTGTCGGCCTTTGTCGGTGAGTTTGACCAGGGTCACCCGCTGGTTGTCGGGCTTGATGGTCTTGGACACGAGTCCTTTTTCGCGCCACAGACGCGTGAGGGTTATCGAGATGGTGCTTTCACTGACGTTCGGCCAGGATTGGGCGATTTCGGAGACCGTCATCTCGGGGCGTTCGAGCAGCTGCTGCAGGATCAGGGCCTCGCGTTCACTCAGGGAGCCGGGCGCATCGCCTTCCTGTGCGGCGCGAATCAGACGCATCCGCAAACTCAAATCCTGTATGGCCTTTTCCAATTCCGGTCCCATGGGGCCGTCCAAGAACCGTCGTCTTTTCTGTAAGGTTATACGCTCATTATACAGAAAATATTTCAAGAAATACAATGTTTATTTATTGAAATGTTTAATAGTTGATATATTGCGGGTCCTATAAAAGCATATCCATTTTATTTTTAAGGGTTTACGAGCGGAAAACAAGATAAAAAAACGTTGAGAAAAAGGAAATTATTATGGCAAACAGGGAAACAATTCGCTGCCAGCTTGGGGTTTTCCAGATGAAGGGCTGGGTGATAAGTGCAACAAGAAGCCCGGCGAATGGGATTATAGAGGCGACCAACGCAATTAGAGCCAGTACAGTCGGGAGCAGGGAGGAAGGAGTATTCCAGAGCATTTGGTGAAGGTCGGCAGGTGTCAGTTGGGACACATCTTCCAGCGGAAGGTTCAGGTAAAAACTCCTCCCGCAATTTCGGCAGGTCAGTCGGGTTGTGCGAACCCGAAACGATGGTATGAAGAAAAACAGTGTCCCCTTTTCCACAATCTCTGCAGAATCCGCAGGCCCCCTTTCCCCGCAGGATGGGCAGTCTATTGTGAGGGCAGGCCCTTCCGTTTCCCGACAGGATGTACTGAACACAAAAAAGAACATAGGGCGTTCAGTCCGGCTGTTTCCAGGCGTACACGAAGCCGTCGTCGCAGCCAATCAGAACAAGATTGCTCACGACAGCCGGAGAGGAGGCGATCGGCCGGGCGAGGTTGGCAGACCAGAGTTCTTTGCCGTCAGTCAGCGAGAGCATCCGGAAGAAGCCGTCGTCGGAACCGAACAGAACTTTGGTACCGCAGATGACCGGGCTGGAATTAACGGCATCCTCCGTGCGGAATGTCCAGAGGAGCCCGCCGGTCTTTCGGTCCAGGCAAAGGACTTTATTTTTTTGCGAGCCGACAACCAGGTATTGTTCATTGACGGCGGGTGCGGCAAAAAAGGCGTCGTCCGAATGGCTGGACGTCCAGACGATTTGTGCCGTTTGGGTATCCACACAAAAGAGCTGTCCTTCAAAGTTGCCGATATAGGCCAGGTTCTCGTACACAGCCGGGCTGGACGGAATATAAGAGCCGGTGTCGATTCGGCGAACCTGCCTGGGGTCGTCTGGATGAATCAGATACAGGTTGGCATCGCAGCCGCCGGCAATGACTGCCGACGGAACGGCCGCCGGTGTGCCGTTCAGATAGCTTTCGGTTTGGAAAGTCCACAGGACTTTTCCATCCGGGCTGAGTGCATGGAGGGTCCCGTCATAGCTTCCGAAGAAGATACAACCGTTAAGGAAGTTGGCGGAGCCGGCGATTTTGCCTTTGGTTTCATATTTCCACAGGACGGCACCGTCAGCGGGGTTGAGCGCATAGAACCAGCCGGTAGTGGTGCCGACATACAGGGCCGATTTAGTCCAGAGAGCGGAGGCCTCCATTTCTCCCAGTTCCCGGCTCCAGAGGAGGGAGCCGGTCTTCAGGTCCACGGCGTAGAGTTTTTGGTCGGTCGAGGTGATATAGACTTTGCCGTCGGCGGCGATAGGAGTGGATTTGACAGGTCCGTTTGTTTTGAATTTCCAGGCGAGCGTGAGGTGCTCGGGCAGTTCGCCCGAGGCAGTGCCGGTTAATTGCGGATTGCCGCGAAACATCGGCCAGGAGTCTGTGCCGAAGCTCACCCGCACAGCCGGCGGTGACAGCGGCTCCTTTTTCTGCAGTTTGGCCTGGCGATGGGCCGCAATGACAGCCAGAACAGCCGTCAGCGGCAGCAAAAGCAGCAGAAACGGGACCACAGTCCGCTGCAAATGCATAGGATTTCCTTTCGAATCAGGAACTCATATGCCGTTCGATAAAACTCGTATCCACCTGATTTTTTACGAACAGGTTGTGCGAAAGGATTTTCAGGCACGCCGGAATCGTAGTCTTTATCGGCTCAATGCGAAACTCCCGCAGTGCCCGCTTCATCGTGGCAATGGCCTGTTCGCGGGTGGGCTGATGGACAATTACTTTGGCGACCATCGAATCGTAATACGGGGAGACGACGGAGCCCTGAGCCAAATGGGTATCGACCCGCACGCCCGGCCCGCCGGGGACGATAAAGCGGTGAATCGGACCCGGACAGGGGGCAAAGTTTCGGGCGGGGTCTTCGGCGTTGATGCGGCATTCCATCGCCACGCCGGTGTGTTTGATGTCCCGCTGGCGCAGCGTGAGCGGGTTTCCGGCGGCGATTTGAATCTGCCATTTAATCAGGTCCTGGCCCGTTACCAGCTCTGTGACGGGGTGCTCGACCTGAATGCGGGTGTTGACCTCGATAAAGTAGAAGTTTTTGTCACGGTCCAGAAGAAATTCGACCGTAGCGGCATTGTGATATTTGGCCTCGTGCACAAGCCGCAGGGCCGAGCGGCACAGCTCCTCACGGGTTTTTTCATCCAGCACCGGACAGGGGGATTCTTCAATGAGTTTCTGATGCCGCCGCTGAATGGTGCAGTCACGCTCGTAAAAATGCACGGCATTTCCGGTTTTGTCGGCCATCACCTGCACTTCGACGTGTCGGGGTTCCACGATGTATTTTTCCAGGTACAGGGCCCCGTTTTTGAAGGCGGCTTCGGCTTCGGCGCGTGCAGCGGCGAAGGCCTTGTGCAGACTGATGTCGTTGTGGGCGACCCGCATTCCGCGTCCGCCGCCGCCGGCAGCGGCCTTGAGGATGACCGGATAGCCGATTTTGTTGGCCAGCTTGATTGCCTCCGCTTCATCCTTCAGCTCGCCTTCGGACCCGGGCACGAGGGGCACGCGGGCCTTTTGGGCCACCAGTCGGGCCTGGACCTTGTCGCCCAGCATCCGCATGGATTGCGGGTCCGGGCCGATGAATGTAATCCCGCATTCTCCGCAGATTTCTGCAAAGTGGGCATTTTCGGCCAAAAAGCCGTAGCCGGGATGAATGGCGTCCACATCCGCAATCTCAGCGGCGCTGATAATAGCCGGGATATTCAGATAGCTTTTAGCCGGTGTCGCCGGACCGATGCAGATGGCCTCGTCCGCGGTCTCCAGATACGGGGCTCCGCGGTCGGCTTCGGAAAAGACCGCCACGGCCTCGATGCCCAATTCATGGCAGGCCCGGATAATCCGCAGGGCGATTTCTCCTCGATTGGCAATCAGGATTCTGCTGAACATAATTTCCTCAAGTTTTGCCGGAACGGTTTAGCGGGGTTAGGGGCGCACCCGGAAGAGAGTCTGGCCGAATTCGACGGATTGGCCGTCTTTAACGAGGACTTCCACGATGGTTCCGGACACTTCGGCCTTAATTTCGTTCATTACTTTCATCGCTTCGACGATGCAGACAACGGTGTCGGGCTTGACTTTATCCCCCGGTTTGACGTAGGGGGCGGCCTCCGGATTGGGAGCGGCATAAAAAGTCCCGACGATGGGAGATTTGATTTCCAGCAGACCGCTTTCTTCCGGCATAGCCATATCCGGCTGAGGTTTCTGGACGGCGGGGGCCGGAGCTGCAGGGGCTGCAGGTGCCATTGGGACCACCGAAGGAATATAATGAGCGGTTGCCGGCTGGGGACGTTTCAAGTGGATTTTCTGGTCCCCATCCGCGATTTCCACCTCGATGAGGTCGTTTTCCTTCATTAAATTGATTAGTTCCCGTACCTTTTTCAGGTCATCCAGTTTGTCAGCCATTCGAGTTTATCCTTATCAAATGGGGGATTATCATTAAGAGACTGAGGGGTCAGTATAGAAAAAGACGAAAAAAATGCAAGGGTTTTTGTCTGCTTATAAAACAACAAAGCAGGTCTATATTGTCCATTGCAGAGAGGATTCTTTACAAGACGAATCAGTTTTTGTATACAATTGCTCCAATGAAGAAAGGATTGCTGCAGCGGCTTCGAGAAGGCATTGTCATCGGCGATGGGGCGATGGGCACGATGCTCTATCAGCGGGGGGCCTTTGTCAACACCTGCTTTGAGGAGCTCAGTTTATCTCGGCCGGACTGGATACGGGAGATTCATAAGGCCTATATCCAGGCGGGTTGTGATTTTATTGAAACGAATACCTTTGGGGCCAACAGCATCAAACTGGGGCGGTTCGGGTTGGCGGACAAGACGGCGGTCATCAACCAGACGGCGGCGGAAATCGCCAAAGACGCTGCGCCCGTGGAAGTTTTGGTGGCTGGCTCAATCGGCCCCAGCGGGCTGAATATTCCGGTCCCGGACCCGGAATTGACTTCTACGCTCCATCAGGTTTTTGCCGAACAGGCGCGGGCGCTGTTCGAAGGGGAAGTGGATTTCTTTCTGCTGGAAACCTTCAGCAGCGAAGCGGAACTTCTGATTGCTGTGGAGGCGGTTCGGTCTGTCTGTGAGCTGCCGATTCTGGCCCAGATGACCTGTTTGGAGCATGCCCAGACGGTCTTTGGGACTCCGATTGAACAGGCCCTTTCTGCGGTTGCCCAGCATCCGGCAGTTGCGGCGGTCGGACTGAACTGTTCGGTCGGGCCTTCACATATGCTCGAGGCCCTTCAGCGGATTCGCGACATTACCGACAAGCCGATTTCCGTGCAGCCCAATGCGGGTCTGCCCCGTCAGGTGGATGGGCGGATGCTGTATATGTGCACGCCGGAGTATATGGCCGAGTATGCCAAGCGGTTCTTTGAAAACGGGGCACGGATAATCGGGGGCTGCTGCGGGACCACGCCGGAGCATATTCATCAGATTGCCACGGCCGTCCGTCCGCTGGACCGGGTGACGTCGGCCGTGTCTGTGCCGTCAAGCCGGATTGAGGTGTCCGCTCCGGCCGGTGTCGAGCCCCGGCCGCTCAAAGAACGGTCCAAACTGGGGGCCAAATTGGCTGCCGGTCAGCCGATTGTGTGCGTGGAATTGACGCCGCCGCGCGGCGTGGACCTTCGCGGGGTGCTCGAGCGGGCCCGCCTGTGTGCCCAGCACGGCATTGATGCGGTCAATATTCCGGACGGCCCCCGCGCCAGCGCCCGGCTCAGCCCGATGGTTACAGCCGTCAAGATTGAGCAGGAGGCTGGGATTGAGACGATTCTGCACGTCTGCTGCCGGGATAAGAATCTCATCGGTCTTCAGTCCGATTTGCTGGGGCTGTATGCCGTCGGTCTTCGAAATGTGCTGATTATTACGGGCGACCCGCCCAAACTCGGCGATTATCCGAATGCCACAGCGGTATTTGATTTGGATTCGATCGCCCTTACCCGGGTGGTTCAGAATCTCAACCGCGGGATTGACATAGCGGGCAATCCTCTGCCGGAGCCGCTGGGACTGACCATTGGGGTCGGGGCTAATCCGGTTGCGTCGGATATTCACCGGGAGATTGACCGGTTTCGGCTGAAAGTGCAGGCCGGGGCGGAGTATGCCATAACGCAGCCGGTATTTGATTTGGAAATGTTTTATGCATTTCAGGCAGCGGTGGAGAATTGCCGCATCCCTATTCTGGCGGGCATCTGGCCGTTTGTCAGTTTTAAAAATGCCGAGTTTATGGCCAACGAAGTGCCGGGGGTTGTTGTGCCGGAGGCGCTGCTGAAGCGCATGGCCAAAGCCAAAACCCGCCAGGAGGGGCGCCGCATCGGGGCCGAAATTGCCCACGAGATGATTGCCCAGCTGGCTCCGCACGTAGCGGGTTTTGCCGTCAGTGCCCCGCTGGGGCAAGTTGAGATGGCCCTGGCGGCCCTGGGACGGTTTCCGCTTCAGGATCTATAACATTTCGCTTGTGTTTTAAGAGCCGGCTGGACCGGAGCCGTGGGTGATAAAGTTCCATACCTCTGTTGCCGCGTAGTTTTCGACGGCTTCCAGGTAGGGTCTTGGGTCGAAGCGTTCCCCGTCTGTCAGGACGCGCGGCTTGGGCCATGTAAAGGCGGTTTCAACCAGGAGCTTGCGGGGTTCGCGGAGAAACGATTCGACCCGCAGTTCAATCGTGACCGGCTCCTGTCCTTCGGCAGCGTGGGGCGGAATCAGCAGACGCAGGCCGCCGCCGTGAACGGGCCGTCCGCCTAATGCCTTAAAATCCTCCGGCGACTGATTGAGCCGATTTTCCCACAAATATTGGAAGGCATGAACCTTCGTACTATACAGATGGTCGATGCGGGCGCTGGTGTTCAGAATCTGGTACTGTTCGGCCGGCCAGATTTGCTGATAGGCAGTCGTGACGGCCTCCGCCTCGCGGCAGAAATAGTCCAAGTCGCAGTTGGGATTCAGGGCGATAATCTTCAGATTGTGAATCTGGGGCGCCGGGCTTTCGAGGAGGATTTGCAGCGGGGAAGACGGCGGTTCCCGGCGGAGCTGGAAGCCGTTTTTATAAAACAGCGATTGGGAGAATTCCAGTCCGTTTTCGAGCAGGGCTTTCTGGAAATCAATCTGAACGCTCGGGTCGGCATTCCAGCTGCCTGCAAGCACATAACTGATGCTGTAGTGCGCCGAGGTTTTCGATTCACGTAAAATCAAATCCATAACCATCTCCTGTTTTTGTGTTGTTTATTATACGATTATCGGGCGTTTTGGCATAGGGGAAAAGTACGATTGGGGTGGTTAAGATAGGCAAAATTTCGGCCGATGAGAGAGGGGAAGTACGAAACGTCAAAATAGAGGCCGATTATGAAGCGTTTGGAGAAGAAACCGGTACCTTGGCTTATGCTCAATTATGAGATTAAGGTTTATCCGAATTTACGCAGCTGTGTTAAGCCGGATATGAATCGAGTCAAGCCTGAACAGATGCCGCCGCTGATGGTACGGAAAGCGGGGTGGAGGCGGTAATCACGAAATACAAGACCGATTATTGCAGAAAATAACCTGGCCGATAAAAAACGCCTGCCGGAACAGCGAATCCGACAGGCGTTTTTGTTTTACAGAGCGTTATTATTTTTTCTTGATTCGCGGGTAGTTGCCCAGATACTCGGTCTGCGGCAGCTGGCCTACCAGCGGCAGGGCGTATTCGACAAAGGCCTGCGTAATCCCGTTGCCTTCCGCAGTGATAAACTCATCCGGCAGGGATTTGGTCTTTTCGGCCACGTTGGCCAGCTCAGTGCGGAAGTATTCCACGCCGTAGTTTTTGCCGTTTCCGGTTCGCTTCATCGCTACAGAACCGTTGTCGTATTTCATCGAGTACTGCACGGCCATCCGCCCGCACATTTCAGCCTCCTGCCGGTCCACTTCGGACTGCAGGCCTGCAAAGCTGCGCTGCAGATACCCGAAGGTGTCGGCGCGGACGCGTTTGACCTTCAGTTTGGTTTTTACCTGAGCAGCCAGGTAGTCGGCCAAGGCGCCGGTGCCGGACAGCTGCACGTTTCCGTGGGCGTCTTTTTCTCCGGTCTGGGCGATTTTTTCCGTCCAGGTGACGTGATCGGTATCGCAGATGCCTTCGCTGACGGCCACGACACAGCGGCCCAGCTTCTTATAGACGGCCTCGACATCCGCCAGGAACTTGTCCATCGTAATCGGCCGCTCGGGCACATAAACCAGATGCGGACCGTCATCATCCCGCTGCTTGCCGAGGACGGAGGCGGCCGTCAGGAAGCCGGCGTGCCGGCCCATGATGACATCGATTTTGATGCCCGGAAGGGCGCGGTTGTCGAGGTCATCGCCGATGAGGGCACAGGCGACAAACTTAGCGGCGGTGCCGTAGCCCGGGCAGTGGTCGGTCACCAGCAGGTCGTTGTCCACGGTTTTCGGGACGTGGAAGGCCCGGAACTGATAGCCGACCTTTTCGGCCATATTGTTGATTATGTAGCAGGTGTTGGCGGAGTCGTTGCCGCCGATGTAGTAGAAATATTCCACTTCGTATTTGCGGAAAACGTCGAGGATTTTTTTGCAGTATTCCTCATCCGGCTTGTCGCGGCTGGAGCCGAGGGCTGAGGAAGGCGACAGAGCCAGCCGGCGAAGGGTTTCGACGGACAGTTTTTTCAGGTCGATAAAGTCTTCTTTTACAATGCCGGAGACGGCGTGGACTGCCCCATAGAGATTGTCGATTTCTTTGTGCTTGATTGCTTCCGTAATCACGCCGACCAGCGAGGCGTTAATAACCCCCGTAGGGCCGCCGGATTGACTGACTACCGCGTTTGCCATTGGATTTTCCCCTTTCTTCAACCAGATTATCTTGGGTTTATCGGGGGAACAATTATACGGGACATTGGGGACAAATCAAGCCGGAAAAAGAAAAACGGGCTCGGAAAAGCGAGCGATTTTTCGAGGGTTGATTGACAACTTCTATTCCATCGGGTAAGATAGTTATTTTGGTTCGCCGGGGTTCGACGGCGGTTGCGGTGGAAGTAGCTCAGCTGGTTAGAGCATCAGATTGTGGTTCTGAGGGTCGTGGGTTCGAATCCCATCTTCCACCCGTTTGGAGGCTGTGTGGCATCAGCTTTTGGATGCAGTTTCTTTTCATGTCCCTTCACAAATGCTGTCTGCCCAAAATCTGTTTGTTTTCCTCTTCCGGTGAATCCCCTTGTCTTCTTTGCCGATAGGCTCCGAAGCAGGACGAGCAGAAACGGGGTGTCGGATGGGCACAGTCTATCTGCAGGAACAGGGGGCCAAAGTTTCCCGACAGGGTCGTCGACTGCTGGTTTCCAAAGAGGACCAGCCGCTGCTGTCGATACCGGTCCACCGCCTTCAGCGGCTGGTGATTATCGGACGAATCCAGCTGACGGCGTCGGCCCTGGCGCTGCTGCTGGACCGGAAGGCATCTGTGGTGATGCTTACTTCACGCGGTCAGGTTCGCGGTACGCTGATTCCGCCGGACAGTCCCCGTGCAGCGCTCCGCCGCCGGCAGTATGCACTGGCCGAAGACCCGGCTCAAACCCTTCTGTTCTGCCGCGAGCTTGTGAGGGCCAAGGCCGTTTCTGCCGCAAATGTTATCAGACGATATGCGTATAATCACCGCAATTCCGAGCTGACGAAGGCATCGGAAGAGATTCTCCAAATCGCCGCGCGGGTGGATGAACAGCCCTCCGTCGAGACCGTACGGGGCATCGAGGGTCTGGTTGGCAGAATGTATTTTCAGGCCCTCGTGCAAATCTTTCATTCGCTGGAAATGGATTTCGGCGGACGGGTTCGCCGCCCGCCGGCGGACCCGGTCAATGCCTGTCTGTCGTATGTGTATATGCTGCTGACGGCGCTGGCGCAGAACGCCCTTCAAGCGACCGATTTGGATATTTACTGCGGTCTGATGCATGCGTCGATTCGCAGCGCGCCGGCGCTGGTGTTTGATTTTGTAGAGCAGTTTCGTCAGCCGATAGCCGACCGGTTTGTCATGCTTCTGTTTAACAAAAAGATTCTTCAGAAAGCGGATTTTCAGGTCGGCAGGGGGCAGCCGGCGCCGGTTCTTTTGTCCGATGCGGCTCGAAAACGGCTGATTGCCGAATGGGAAGCATATCTGCAGACCCCGCAGCGTCTGTTGGAAAAACGGGAACCGCTGAGTCCCTTTTCTCTGCTTTTTGAGCAGGCTGAACGCCTGGAAAAGTCAATTCAGACCGGCCGAATCTACCGTTTTTATCAGCTGCCTTTGTAGAGAATCTCTCACATGTTTGTCGTGATTGCCTATGACTGTACCGATGATAAAAGACGGCTGAGGGTCGCCAAAACCCTGCTTGACTACGGCGACCGGGTTCAATACAGTGTGTTTGAAGCAGATTTGGACAAGACTCTTTTGAAAGAAATGATGCAGCGGCTGGCTCAGATTATCAACCCGCAGGAGGATTCCGTTCGGATCTACCATATATGCCAAAATTGTCTGGCAAAAACACAATTTCAGGGACAAGGGCACTTGACACAGCAGGAGACATTCTTTATAATCTGAAATAAATCGATTACAGAAAATCTGTAAGTTGTGGTCTTTCAAAAGTTTATAGCGATTTTGGCGGTTCAGGGTCTTTGAAAAACGATTGAAAAAAAGCCCCAAAAGGGGGGATTACAGTTTTTGCCCTCGCAACCCCTTGAAAACAAAGGGCTTACAAAGGCCGGTCTTGCATTTTTCCCCTGATGAATAAGGGATTGAAACGTCTTCGTCAGAAGCCAGTGAAATCCAGTATGTTTTGTCTTGCATTTTTCCCCTGATGAATAAGGGATTGAAACCCTGTATGGAAGGATTTCAGGATTTTTCCGTCTATTTTATAACTTGCATTTTTCCCCTGATGAATAAGGGATTGAAACCCGTGCGGAAACAGGGACGTCCGTCCTCGGTCATCTCCGACTTGCATTTTTCCCCTGATGAATAAGGGATTGAAACACTTCAACGGCATAGTCTCCCTGACCGAATTTCAGAACCGGCTTGCATTTTTCCCCTGATGAATAAGGGATTGAAACAAAAGTCCAAAAACGTAAAAACAGAAAGACTAAAAGGACTTGCATTTTTCCCCTGATGAATAAGGGATTGAAACTTCCCATATGAAAAAATTTTTGAACTGCTTCCTCCCCCGGATAATCTTGCATTTTTCCCCTGATGAATAAGGGATTGAAACACCGTGCACTGTGATGTACACGGCCTCGCTCAGTCCGGACTTGCATTTTTCCCCTGATGAATAAGGGATTGAAACTGAACGGCAGCCGGCGTCCAAACGCCAGTGCCCGGTTATCGGTTATCAGTTATCCTGTAAATTCATTTGTTCTCTGCCTTCGCTTTTTTCGAATCTGTGAAATCTGTGTAATCTGTGGTTAATTGTTTCGGATTTCGAGATTCGGATTTCGGATTTAGAATTTCGGATTTCCATTTCCTCCGACTCCCTTTGAGGCCCTCGGTTTGGTATAATCCTCTCCGATGGCGCTGTCTGAAGACAAACTGCAGGCCCTGCGAGAAAAAATCCGCACGTTTCCGACCGGGCCGGGGCTGTATTTTATGAAGGATGCCGAGGAGAAGGTGCTCTATATCGGCAAGGGCAAGAATCTCCGCGCGCGGGTGAGCAGCTATTTCCAGCCCGGGGCCAATCTGGCCGAGACCCGCGGCCCGTGGATTGCCGAGATGCTCAGCCGCGTAGCGGATGTGGATTATCTGGAAACGGCCGGCGAGGCGGAAGCCATTCTGCAGGAGGCCCGGCTGATTAAGGATATTCATCCGCCGTACAATACAGATTTAAAAGATTCCAAGACCTTTCCCTACCTGGAAATCACGACGCGCGAGGATTTTCCGGGGGTGTATATCACGCGCAGTCCCAACCCCCGCAGCCGGCTGTTCGGGCCGTTTACGGCCGTGCGTGATTTGCGGCAGGTGCTGGGGATTCTGCAGAAGATTTTTCTGTTTCGCACGTGCACGCTGGAGATTCGTTCGGATGACCCGAAGCGGCGGTTTTTCCGGCCGTGTCTTTTGTATCATATCCGCCAGTGCACCGCGCCGTGTGCGGACAAGGTCAGCCGCGAAGACTACCGCCGGCAGATACGCGATTTGATTCGGTTTCTGGGCTCGAAACGCTCGTCGTACATCGAGGGGCTCCGCCGGCGGATGCAGGAGGCCTCGCGTCGGCAGGATTTCGAAGAGGCGGCCCGGCTGCGGGACCGGATTCGGCTTTTGGAAAATCTGGACAAACGCGGCACCGTGGAGGAGCACGTACAGCCGGAGGTGTTCTTTCAGGACCCGACGGAGGCGCTGGAAAAACTTCAGCATCTGCTCAAAAGCCCGCAGCCGATCCGGATTATCGAGGGGTTTGATATTGCTCATCTGGCCGGCAGCGAGACGGTCGGGGCGATGGTGCAGTTCATCGACGGCAAGCCCTTTAAGGAGGGCTATCGGCGCTTCCGCATCCGGGCGGCGGGCTCTTCCGATGATTTTGCGGCGATTGCGGAGGTCATCAGCCGGCGGTACAAACACGCGCTGGCGGGCGAGGAGCTCTGGCCGGATTTGGTGCTGATTGACGGCGGGCTCGGCCAGCTGCACGCCGCCGAAGAAGCCCTGCGGTCGATGGGGGCTCCGATGCCGAATCTGGCGGCGATTGCCAAGCGGGAGGAGCTGATTTATCTGCCGGGCCGGGCGGAGCCGCTGCGGCTGTCGGCGGTTTCACCGGTGCGAAAGCTGCTTCAGTATGTCCGCGATGAGGCGCATCGGTTCGCGCAGCATTATCATCATATTCTGCGTCGAAAGAAAATGCTGGAGGAGGAATAGTCCGGCGGGTTTATTCGGCCTTTCGGGCGCATTTGCGGGCGATTCCGAACAGCAGCAGGGTCAGCAGGATGAGGGCGGACAGATGGCCGACCCAGTCCGGCAGGGCGATGCTGTGGTGGTGCATCATTTCAACGGCTTTCTGGCGGGGCAGGAAGGCATCGACAATCAGCCCGCTTGCCAGCGCACAAAAGGCGGTTGAAAACAGAAACAACAAGGCGGAGCGAGGGCCGAGAACGCCCCAGAGCGTGGACAGTCCTGCGGCGTTGGTGGCCGGGCCGGTCATTAAGAAGACCAGCGCCGCGCCGGGCGAAAGACCTTTGGCAATCAGGGCGGCGGCAATCGGCACAGAGGCGGTGGCGCAGACATAAATCGGAATGCCGACGAGCATCATCACAAACATCGCCAGCAGATTGCTGCCGGCGGCCAGACGAACGGCGAACAGGTCATCCGGCACCCAGACAGAAATGGCGGCCGCGATGCACAGACCGATGAGCATCGGAAGGCCGATGTCGGTCGGCAGGGTCACAAAGCCGTGGCGAAGCATCCGTTCCCATTTGGGCGGTTTTTTTTCATTTTTGGAGCAGCAGTCATCCGTGCAGGATTTGGCGGGCTCTGCAGCGCCGCTGTCGGATGGGTCAAGCCAATTGACCAGTCCGCCGCCGAACAGGCCGGTCAGAAACGCGGCGATGGGACGCAGAACGGCAAAAAAGGGGCCCAGCAGAGAATAGGTCACGAAGATGCTGTCGATGCCGGTTTGGGGAGTTGACAAGAGAAACGACACGGCCGCCCCTCGCCCGGCGCCGTGTTTGTACAGCGACATCGTGACGGGAATCACGCCGCAGGAGCACAGCGGCAGGGGAACGCCGAACAGCGAGGCCTTGACGACCGCGCCGAACCCCCGTCCGCCCAGATGCCGCTCCACCAGGGCGGGCGAAACCCAGATGCTCAGCAAACCTGCTGCGAAAAAACCGAACAGCAGATAGGGAGACATCTGGGCCAGTGTGGACCAAAATGCCTGTATAAAATCCGTCATAGGGCGATTTCTCGTTTTTATTGTCTCTGTCTTCTACGCCCCGAACCTCGGAATGTTTCACAGATTCGGGTCGGCGGCGGAAGCGGACACAGGTACATTCGGGTCCGGCGGGGATAGAAGAGGAAATTCAGCGGCCAAGATTTTGGCTTTGACGATAGTCAGACCGGCGGCCAGCGGCGGGTCGCAGCTTACGAGCGCCTCCAGCAGCGGCAAAAGGTCCTGCTGCATCTGCGAAGGATTTTTATCTTGGGTTTCGCGGAAGAATTTTTCGAGATTGCGGCGTGCCTGGCGGGCCTTTTCCAGCTGCGGTTCGCCGGTTTCCACAAGGACATCCGGCAGCAGGCCCCAGTCGGTTCGGTTCTGTTTGAGCCGCTGATAGCGATTGGGAACTTCCCGGCTGTTGGACAGCTGATAGATGCCGCGAGTGTATTTGAGCCGGCAGCCGTTGGGAAGGGATTCAACCTCCTGAACCGTGCCTTTGCCGTAAGTGCGGGTTCCGACCAGAATGGCGCGGGGGGCATGCGGAGAAGCCAGGGCGCCGGCCAGGATTTCCGCCCCGCTGGCGGTGCCTTCATCGACCAGAACAACCATCGGAACGCCGCGAAGTACAGCGTCTTCGGAGGCGGTGATTTCCTGTTCGATTCCTTCCCGCGTGCAGAGTTTGACCAGGGTGCCGTTTTCGAGGAACAAGTCTGCCGCAGCGACTGCGGTGTCGAGCAGTCCCCCGCTGTTGGAGCGAAGGTCCAAAATCAGACCTCGCAGACCGCGGGCCTGAAGGTTTTCGAGAATTTGCCGCAGCGTCTGGGCTGTGTCTTTTCGGAAACTGCTCAGCCGAATGCAGGCGATTCCGGGGTCGGCGTCAATCTGATAGGCACGCAGCCCGCCGTTGGTTTTCAGGGGCGGCTCCAGCGGCGATGTATTGCCGTGCAGGGAGGGCAGGATGATTTTTCGGCGAAGGAGCGTGACAGTCTGTTCTTCCTCATGCCGCCGGAGGGTCAGGGTAACGGGGGTGTCCGCCGGACCGGAAATCAGACGAACCGCACAGTCCAGGGTCAGATTTTCCGTGGGGTTTCCGTCAATTGCGAGGATGGAATCACCGACCTGAAGCAGTCCGGATTCTTCCGCAGGAGAATCAGGAACGATTTCGATAATGGTCAGCCGGTTGTCCTGACGGGCAATCCGAATGCCTACGCCGGCGAACTCTCCGCTCATCTGCTTATCGAACTCTTCGCTTCGAGACGGCCAGACAATTTCGGTATAAGGGTCCAGCTCCTCCAGCATGGCCTCAGCGAGCAGCTGCACGACCAGACCTTCCGGCAGGCGAAGGGTCGAGCGGTTCAGGTCCAGGAGAAGGCAGATTTGTTCGAGAAGGGCCGGAAAATCTGTTTGGGCCTGCGGGGCTGAAGCCGCCGATTCCTGCAGATTTTTCAGCCGCTGGTTCCAGGCGGTCAGTGCGTTCGGGTCTGCAGTATAAAGAAAGTCTTTTCGTCCGCAGGCGAGCACTTCTCCGATGTGCCCGGCGCAGGTGAGGGCACGACGTTTCAGGACTGAATGGTTCAGGGGGATGAAATATTTTTGGTCGAGCCGACGGAGGGCTTCAAAGAAAATTTCGGCCTGAACGGATGCATAAGGGTCGTTCTGGCCCGGACAAAGGGGGGCTGTGAGTTTTTTCTCAATGCCGATTTTGGACAGCAGGTCGGTTTTTTCCTGCTGCAGAGCCGGATTGTTCGGGTCGGCGGCCAGAAGCACCCAAAGACCGGCCCGCCAGGCCTTTTCATATTCCCCCTGCGACTGCCAGCGGCGGATATTTCGGCGAATTTGTTCGGTCAGCGAAACGACAAGCGGGTCCGACAGAAAAACGGCCCTGTTCGGATGGTCTTTTCGGCTCTGAATCAGCAGAGAAAGGATTTCCTCCGGCTTTGCCGAAACCTGATTGGGATCGTTCCGGAGCTGTGCGATTCTCTGGTGCAGCTTTTCGAGGGCCTGCTGATTCTGCCGCCTCCATTCCTCCTGAAACGTTTTGTATCGGAGCAGAAGCGAACGCAGGTTCCGGTGAAAGTCGTCCTCCCGCCGGACAGACCGCTCGAGGAGCGACAGGGCGGCATCAAATTCGCCTTTGTCCACATAGCCCAGCAGAAGAGTCCGTTCGGCCTGCTGAAGGGAGAACGGCTCGGCGGCCCGGTGGGACGGACAATTGCAGTCGTTTGCCGTCTCCGCGGCAGCAAATCCGATTAGAACTGCTGCCGGCAGCAGGGCTTGACACATTAATGCGAGCCGCTTTTTGTTTTGCATAGTTTTTCCGGGGAAATACACAATCCGGGGATAGGGGCCGCAGGTCCCGGGCCGGCTCAGACGGATGGGTCCGGCGGCAGGGTGGGTTTGCCGTCCAGAAATCCTTCCAGCCGTCTGGAGCGGACCGGATGCTGAAGTTTCCGAATGGCCTTGGCTTCCACCTGCCGGACTCGCTCGCGGGTCACCTTAAAAATTCGCCCGACCTCTTCGAGGGTATAGGTATAGCCGTCTCCGATGCCGTAGCGGAGTTTGATAATTTCCCGCTCGCGGTACGTGAGGGTTTTGAGGACCTCGTCAATTCGTTCCTTGAGCATTTCCTGTGCAGCGGACTGGACCGGCGATTCAACGCTTTCGTCTTCGATGAAGTCGCCGAAGTAGCTGTCTTCGCTTTCGCCGATGGGCCGATCGAGGCTGAACGGATGCTTGCTGATTTTCATCACGCGGCGTGTCTCGGCGATGGACATATTGGCTTCGGCGGCGATCTCTTCGATGGTGGGTTCCCGTCCGAGCTTCTGCATCAGATTCTTGCTGATGGTGCGCAGTTTACTCATCGTCTCAATCATATGCACGGGGATGCGGATGGTGCGGGCATGGTCGGCGATGGCGCGGGTGATGGCCTGACGAATCCACCAGGTGGCGTAGGTGCTGAACTTATAGCCGCGCCGATACTCGTATTTGTCCACAGCCCGCATCAGACCGGTGTTGCCTTCCTGAATGATGTCCAGGAAGCTTAAACCCCGATTGCGGTATTTTTTGGCGATGGAGACCACCAGACGCAGGTTGCCGCCGGCCAGCCGCCGCTTGGCGTCTTCGTACTGCGAGAAGACCGCCCGGATGGCCCGCAGCCGCTTGGACAGCTGACGCGGCGTTTCCAGCACAAGTTCCTGCAGCCCCTGCAGCTCCTGCTTCATTGCGCGGATATCTTCTTCGCTGTGGTCGCGATTGGGGCCGGCTTCGATGGCGGCCTGCAGCTGGAGCATCTTGGAATGGATGCCCTCCAGTTTTTTCATCATCGGCTGGATGCGGCTGGTCCGCAGCGACAATTCCTCCAGCAGTGTAGCAATCTTGCGGCGGTTGCGGTGAATCTGCCGGATGTATTTTTTGGCCTCGTCGAGGGACGAACATGCCATCGAGGCGGCAAAAAGCTCCTGGTTGCGGTTGAGCAGTTTTGTGACGGTGTCGAGGTTCTGAGGCATCCGGTTTTTCACGAAGGCGCGGACTTCGGATTCGCCGCTGCCCATTTTCATCGTTCGATCGAAGGGAAGCGAACCATCGTCCACCTGCTGGAGGATTTCAACCGCGTGCCGGGCGCAGTAATCGCACTCCAGAACCTTGCAGCGGAAGGCCAGCCGTGTGAACTCGATTTTGCGGGCCAGACTGATTTCCTCCTCCCGCGTCAGCAGCGGAATTTCACCCATCTGGGTCAGATACATCCGAACCGGGTCATCAATGCGCCGGCCCTCTGCTTCCTCGAGGTGTTCCTCCAGAAGGAGGTCTTCTTCGATTTCCGCCTCTTTGGTGAATTCTTCGTCGATTTCTTCCCGGGCTTCTTTTCGATGACGCGGCAGGTCTGTTTCATCGATGAGCTGCACACCGGCTTCGTCGAGCGTCATCAGGAGATTATCCAGCCGCGCCGGACTGATAATCTCATCGGGCAGGTCATCGTTGATTTCTTCGTAGGTTAAATACCCCTTTTCCTTGCCTTTGCGGATGATGGCGGCGATACGCTCTTCGATGAGCCGGATGCGGTCGGGCTGGTCGCTTTCCCGTCCGTCTCCCTGCGGAATCGGCATGGACGGCGGCGTCGGCTCCGCCTCGTCCAGCGGTGCTTCGACGTCTCCTTCGTCCAGGTCCTCTTCTGTGTCCGGAATCGCATCGAGCGCCTCGTCGATTTCGGGGTCTTCATCCCCGAAATCATCCGTCAGGTCGAAAATCTCATCCGGGTTCTCGTCGTGTCTGTATTTTTTTGGCTGCATGGAACTCCTGTTCTTCTTTCTGTCTCCGGTGTCCGGCAGGGTCTGTTTTAGAGTTTCAAATAACCGGAACGCGGGTTACCTTTCTGGGTTCGCAACAATTCGTCAAATTTTCGAAGGGCCTTGTCATCTTGCCCCGCGGCGGCCGGTTTAATGGTTTCTTTTACCCGATTCCGCAGGTCTTCCCGCAGAACCTCCAGGGCCAGGTGAAGCCGCGGTCGGAAATTGCCGGTCTGCTGCCCCTCTTCGTACAGCTGCACAACCATCTGAGCTGTCTGAGGCGATTCAAACCGCCCGCACAATTGGGCGATTGTCGGCTCCAGCCCCTCGTTCAAGTTGGCTAAAAGCACATCGGCAATTTCTTTAAGTATCGGTTCTGTAAAGAGATCCGATTGAATTTTTCCCTCCTCTTCGGCCATCAGGCCCGGCTCATTCAGAAGGGCCCGAAGGACCTCCCTCTGTGCCTCTATAATATAATGAACGGAAGAGGGTTTTTTCGGTTCATCCGGTTTTGAAATTTCATTTTTTTTGATGATTTTTCTCAATTCGGCTTCGATGCGGCTGACCGAAAGATTTAGAAGTGTGCTCAGCCGGCTCAACAGCAGCGTCCGAGACACACTGTCAATTTTTCCAGCGGTAATACCGGCGGCGACATGCTGAAGAAACGTTCGGGCGGCCTCGGCGCGGTCCGCCAGCGTGTCGCTTTGCTCAATTTGTTCCTGAAATCGCTGCCAGGAATAGTCAAAAATATCTTGGGCATTGTCCAGAACTTTCCGGAAAGCATCTGCACCGCTTTGAAGAAGATAATCGCAAGGGTCCTTTCCTTCCGGGACAAAGGCCATCCGGATATCGATTTTTTCGGAGAGGCAGATTTCCAGTGCTCGTTCGGCCGCGGTTCGGCCGGCTGTATCGCTGTCAAACAGCAGAATGATTCGCTTGGCAAACCGGCGGAGCAAGTGGGCGTGCCCTTCTGTAAAACTGGTGCCGAGCGTGGCAACGACGTTTCGGATGCCGTGCTGATGAGCCATCATCACATCGGTGTATCCCTCGACGACAACAGCGGTTCCGGTTTCGACAATCGTGTGGCGGGCCTGATAGAGCCCGTAAAGGCAACGGCTCTTGTCAAAGAGAAGGGTGCTCGGCGAGTTCATGTATTTGGCGGGGTCATCCCCTAATGTGCGTCCGCCGAAGCCGATTACGCGACCACTGACATCCATAATTGGAAACATCAGCCGATTACGAAACTTATCGTAAAAACCGCCGGTGTCTTTGGGTACTGACAGGCCTGCAGAGACAAGCAGAGCCGGTTTTATTTTTGCATTGACTGCCTTGGCCGTCAGGTCATCCCAGCTGTCCAATGCCAGGCCGAGGTTCCATTCCCGAGCGGATTCTTTCGAGATTTTCCGATGGTCCAGATATTGGCGAGCGGAAGCTCCTTTTTCCGGGTGCCAGAGATTCTGCTGCCAAACCTGCATCGCCCATCGATTCATTTTGGCGATGAATTCTGTGCTGGGCTCATTCGCAGCGGATTGCTGCTTTTTCCAGGATGGATCCAAAGCAATCCCCGCCCGCTGGGCGAGCCGCTCAACGGCCTGCGGGAAAGTCAGATTTTCCCGCATCTGGACAAATTTGAGGACATCGCCGCCTGCCCCGCAGGCAAAGCATTTAAAAATCTGTTTGGCAGGGCTCACATAAAGACTCGGTCGATGGTCGCTATGAAATGGACATAGCCCCACCAGTTCCTTGCCTTTCTTATCAAGGCGAAGGTGTTCGGAGACCACATCGACAATGTCGTTGGCCTGCTGGATTCGGCTTATCAAACTGTAATCAAAAGAGCCAGCCAAATGCTTTCGTTCTTTCGAATTTCCAAAAAACTTTTCTATTAATAGAGATAAAAAAAACCGCTTCTTACCTAAAAAAGTTTTAAATTCCGGAGAAGCGGAAATGAAAAAGGCGTCCAAAAGAGAACAAATAAGTATAGTCAAGATGAAAGAAAAGTCAAGTCAAGATATCCCAAGTCCTTATTATTAATGGTGATAAGTTGTGTTATTTTCGTTTGGGACACCTGGCAAAAAGGAAATATAGCCCAAAACAAATATTTGTAGAATAAAGATAAAGGGGACATTTATTTGCATATATTCTGGAGGTCGTCGATGGTCAGCTCTTCTAAAGAAGAGACAACCCGTTCGGCTTTATCCTGAAGCTGTTCGGCCGGATAGGTATTGGTAACGGCGACACGATGCATTCCGGCGGCAGCGGCGGCGGCCAGCCCCCAATGAGAATCTTCAATGACAACACATTCGCCGGGCTGAATCGGCTGGGATTGCCTTTGGTTGAGTTTCTTGAGGGCCAGCAGGTATCCTTCGGGGTCCGGTTTGCCTTTCTTTACATCTTCGGCCGTCACAATGACTTCAAATGCAGGAAGCAGGCTGCTGCCGGCCAGCATTTGTTCGATATCTTCCCGAAGCGCCCCCGAACAGACGGCTCGTCGGATGTTGTGTGCTTTTAGATTTTCGATGAGTGTTTCCACCCCGTCGAGGATAGCAGTTTCCTCCCGTGCCAGCTGCTTGAACAGCTCGGCCTTTTGACGAGCCATCTGGTGAATCTGCTCCGGCGTCAGATTCATCCTGTAGTCTTCGGAGACGGCCTGAATGTTTTCAATGTCTGTGTATCCGAGATATTTTTGCCAGTGAACTTCTTTGGGGACGGAAACGCCGTATTTTTCGAAGACCTGATTGAGGGCCTTATAATGCAGAAACTCCGAGTCGGCGATGACGCCGTCAAAGTCAAAGATTACGGCTCTGAGCATCGTTCCGTATTCTCCCTGTTCACACTCCAGCCGGCCCTGCCGTCCTGCCCTGGCGCTGCTATCCGAGTTCAGGCACCGGCCCGGCCAGAACCTCGTATTCTTTGAACGTGGATTTGTCGCCGGAGCAGACTTCTTCGGCCCAGGCGCGGATTTTAGGAGCATTGCGGGTGATGTATCGCCGTGCCAGCATCCGCTTGCGTTCGGTCATCGGAACGGTTTTGCCGGAGCCGTTGGAGGCATCATCGGCGATGGGCACCTGCATCTGGACGCGGCTGGAAGCCTGTCCGCACAGCAGATAGCCGTTGATGAGGGCGATGGCGATATCCACCAGCTGTCTGCCGAACAAATCCATATAATCGACGCCGGCTTCCTTGACAAAAGCAACGGCCTTTGTCAGCTGCTGTGTGCCTTCGGCCAGCAGGGCCAGCAGGTCCTTGACAGAGTCGGCATAGGGCATCGCCGCCAGTTCGGCCAGATATTTTTCGCAGGCCCCGCCGCACACACCGCGAACCGCCGCAACAATCTGCAGCTGGCTGGTGCCTTCATAAATGGTGGTGATGCGGGCGTCGCGGGCCAGCCGTTCGCAGGCATAATCGCGCATGTACCCGCTTCCGCCGAGGACCTGAATCGTATCATACGTAACGCGGTTGCACATCTCGGAGCAGTAATATTTGCTCATCGGCGTCAGCATGGCCGCCACCCGCTTGATTGTACGCAGCTGCTGCTTGGCCTCTTTCTGGGCTTCGGGCGATTCGGTCGGATCTTCGCTGATTTTGGTCAGGCCGACCTCGTGGTCTACGATGCGGCTGGTTTCATAGAGCAAGGCGCGGCCTGCTTCAATCTGGGTTTTCATGTCGATGACCATATCCCGCACGGCGGGCAGTTTTTCGATGGGGCCGCCGAACTGTTTGCGGCTGTGGGCATAGTCGCGGGCGATGCGGTAGGCCGCCTCGGCAATGCCCATCGACTGGGCGGCGATGCCGATGCGGGCGCCGTTCATCAGGCTCATTACATACGTAACCAGTCCGCGCTGGCGTTCTCCGATGAGCCGGCAGGGCGTATTGTCAAAGAACAGCTCGCAGGTGGGCGAACCGTGAATGCCGAGCTTGTCTTCCAGCCGGCGGACCCGCACGGTGGGGCCTCGTTCGCAGAGGAACAGACTCAGACCCAGACCGCCGCTGCGGTCCGGTTCGGAGCGGGCCAGCACCAGCAGCACTTCACCGCAGCCGTTGGTGATAAACCGCTTGACTCCGTGCAGGTACCAGTTGCCCTGAGCATCCTGGAAGGCCCGCAGTTTGCAGGCCTGCAGGTCGGAACCCGCATCGGGCTCGGTTAGAACCATAGCGCCGGTCACTTTGCCGGCGGCGAACTGCGGCAGATACTGCCGTTTGATTTCTTCATCTGCGAAGAAGTTGATGGTCTCGGCGATGCCCTGCAGACCGAACAGGTTCATCAGGGATGCATCAGCCCGGGAGACGATTTCGATGGCCGCCGAGTACACCAGACTGGGGAAATTCAGTCCCCCGTATTCGTGCGGCAGCGTAAATCCCATCACATCGGCTTTGGCCAGGGCCTGGAGGGATTCGGCAATGCCGTCGGCGTATTTGACGGTGCCGTTTTCCAGCAGGGTGCTTCCCTGTCGGTCGATTCCCTCGCTGCGGGGGGCGATAAAGTCGGCGCTGAGCTGGCCGAGGGCGTCCAGAACGAGGTCATAATTGGTGACGGCCTCCTGAGCATTCGCCGGAGCCGTATCGAATTTGCCGGCAAAGCGAAAGCCCCGCTCCATAAAGTGGGCCAGCTCGCCCAAATCAATATGCTTCATCAGGAACTGAATGTCGTCATTATCTCGATAAAAATTGCCCATCTGTTCTTCCTCAAAACAGGCGTTGGTTGTTTCAATTTATACCTTTTCCCGGATGGCCTTAATCATCATCGGAACGACCTGATTCAAATCGCCGAGGATTTTGTAGTGGGCGATTTGAAAGATCGGGGCCTCCGGGTCGTTGTTAATCGCAATAATTTTCTGACTGCCGCTCATTCCGGCCTGGTGCTGAATGGCCCCGCTGATGCCGACGGCAATATACAGAACAGGGCGGACGGTTGTGCCGGTCTGTCCAACCTGATGGTCGCGGTCGATAAAGCCCAGATCCACTGCGGCTCGGGTAGCGGCGGGGGCTCCGCCCAGACAGTGGGCCAGGTCCCAGATGAGTTTGAAGTTTTCTTTGCTGCCGACTCCGGCGCCGCCGGCTACGATAATGCGGGAGGCCTTCAGATTGACCTTTTTGGGCTGGCGGTGTTCGGCCAGAATCTCCAGCATCAGGTCGTCCGGCAGCAGGGAGATGGTTTCCCGAACGATTTGGGCATTGCGGCGTCCGTCCGGTTCAGGCATGGGCATTACGCCTTCGCGAACGGTGGCCATCTGCGGCCAGCGGTCGTAGTTGATAATCGTGGCGATGATGTTGCCGCCGAAGGCCGGACGAATCTGCAGAAGCAGGTTCTCATAGACCTTGCCGGTGCTGGGGATTTCGTGACGTCCAATCTGCAAATCGGTGCAGTCAGCGGTCAGTCCCGCCTTCAGGGCGCTGGCCACACGCGGGGCCAGGTCGCGTCCGACCGGCGTAGCTCCGTAGAGCATAATCTGCGGCTTGTGTTTGTGAATCAGTTCATCCAGAACCTTGGCATAGGAGCTGGTCTGGTAGTGGTTCAGCAGGGGGTGTTCGGCCAGATAGACCTTGTCGGCGCCGTATTGACCGAGCCGAACGCAGAGGGGCTCGACGCGGTCTCCGAGCAGGACCGCCGCCAGCGGAACCTTCAGCTGGTCGGCCAGTTGACGTCCTTTGCTGAGCAGTTCAATGGAGGTGTCTTCGAGCGTGCCGGCATGCTGCTCGGCAAACACCCATACTTCACCCTGTTTGTTGACTTCTATCATCTCTGATTATCCTTGTTTGCTGAATCTGATTGATACGTCGATTTATCCGATGGTATGGTCCACGATGAGTTCGTGAATCATCGCCTCAATGGCTTCCTGGGTCGGCTCAACGGATTTGGTTTCCTTGGCGGTGAGCACGACACTCTGAATGCGATGGACTTTGGTGGGCGAGCCGTCGCGTCCGCACCATTTCAGGTCGGCGCCGAGGATGTCAAGGTCCCACTGGCGGATGAGCAGCCCTTTTTGCTCCAGCTGCTTGCAGACGGCCTCGACATCAATCGAGGGGTTCTGTTTGGCCATCGCTTCAATTTCGATACGGCAGCGTGCGGCTTTGTATTTCATCAGGCGCTTGGCCGCCGGGATTCTGGGCTCGTTGGCGGTGTCCACGACCGTCAGCAGCACCGGCAGTTTGGTTCGGACTTCCTGCCAGCCGTTTCCGATGCTTCGGCGGGCGGTGATGGTTTTGCCGTCCAGGTTGAGAATTTTTTCGGTGTAGGTAATCTGGGGAACTCCCAGTTTTTCCGCTACCTGAGGGCCGACCTGAGCGGTGTCGCCGTCAATGGCCTGCCGGCCGCACAGGACAATATCGGGGTTGAGTTTGCGGACGGCGCAGCTGAGGATATAGCTTGTGGCCAGCGTATCACTGGCGGCACAGCGTTTGTCCGTAATCAGGATAACGCCGTCGGCTCCGCGATAGAGGGATTGGCGGAGGATTTCGGCTGCGGCCGGAAGTCCCATCGTAATGACGGTGACTTTTCCGCCGTATTGTTCCTTAATTTGAAGGGCCATCTCGAGGGCATTGAGGTCTTCCGGATTGAAAATGGCCGGAAGGGCCGCTCGATTGACGGTACCATCTTCGTTCATCGCCTGGCCGGTGATTCGTTTTGTATCCGGCACTTGTTTTGCAAGGACTACACAATTGTACGCCACGGATTGTCTCCCTGAGCATGCAGTTGCTTTTTTCCGGTTATCAAAAGACAGGATAGTGTAGCCCCAAGTCTAAACAAGTCAACCAAAAAATCAGCCCGATATCAGGATATAAAGGCTCCGGATACGCCGAAACAGGAAAGGCACAAAAAAATCAAGAGGCGGGGGGTGCTTCCTAAATTAACAAATCCCGCTCAGATTGGTCATAACCAGATTATCGTCTTCAAAGCTGTGATGAAGGGCTCGCCGTTTCTTCAGTTCGCGTACGGCGGATTGGCGGAAAGTCTCATTCCCGAAAACAGCAATTAACAGAAGCATTTCCATGGATTCGTCGGACAGATTCAGAGGTTCGATGTTTTTCGGCCGCATATCCCTTCTTCCTTTTTGTTTTTCTTTTACTGCTTTATACGTCCTGTCTGTTAAAGGGTTATTAGAAAAGTATTTGGAAAAGGCGAAAAAGTGTTTTTTTAGGCGGGGAGATGCTTATAATTTCGGGCAGACATGATAAAGAAAGACGACCGTAAATTTCTGATTCAGGGTCTGCCGGTCTATTTTGTCCTGTTGGTGCTGATTGCCGGAATGGTTATCCTTTATCGGCAGAAACTATCCAGACACGGCAATGAACCGCTGGGGGATTTAATCAGCAAGAACCTGCGAGGGCTTCAGCCGCAATACCGGTCAATCGATGACGTTATCAACAATCGAAAGACCTGGGAGCCGGTTTTGCCGGACTGGCAGGGACGAGAAGTGCCCGATTTGACATTCTTCCTCCTGAACGGAGAATGCAGGCATCTTGCGGATTATCGCGGTCGGGAATGTATCGTGATTATAGGGGCGACATGGTTCCCGCCTTTTCGACTCCAGATTTCTCAGGTTTTGCAGGCCCTGAACTGGATGGAGGAAGAAAAGCCGACTGTGGTTGGCTTAATAGCAGAGTCTCCGGAGAGAATTGAGAAGTTCTCGAAGAAATTTACGCCTGAAGAAATACAAATAGGAAGGATAGAGAATCTGCCCGAGCCGTTTTCCCTGCCGGATGGATTCCCGTGTATCTTTTTTTTGGATGCTCAGGGTCGGCTGAAACTGGCGGCAATCGGTCTGATTCCGAGGGTTCAAGTGGAAGCCGTTTGCCGTCTTCCGCTGCCGGAGGAAAGAGAGCAGCTGAATTAGTTGGCGCAAAGAGCGGTTCGAATAATACGGGCTCTCAGGATGTCGCGATGGTCCGGGCTGAGGGCTCGTCCCGCCTGCATTTGCAGGTGTGCCGGCTGGATATGCAGGAATAATTCATTCACTTTCGAAATCGGAATGTCCGGGATGCGTCCGGTATGGATGCCGAGCCGCACGTGACTGAGAAGAATCAGCGCCTCCTGCGAACTGATCAGACGGGCACTGCGGAGGATGGCTAGAGAACGATGGATTTTGTCTTCGACGGCTTCCGGATTTTCCTCAAACAATCTTTGTCGAGCGGCCTGTTCGTATTCGATAATTTTCGGCACGATGTTGCGGGAGAAGTTCTGCACGATTTCCTGTTCGGTTACGCCTAAGGTGACCTGGTTGGACAGCTGATAGAAGTCGCCGACGGCTTCCGAACCCTCTCCGAAAAGACCACGGACGGCCAGATTGCAGTCGCGGGCGGCGTTGAAGAACTTTTCCGTCTGGCCGGTCATCTTCAGGCCCGGCAGATGAAGCATTACGGACACCCGGATGCCGGTTCCGAGGTTGGTCGGGCAGGCGGTCAGATAACCGTATCGAGGGTGAAAGGCGAATTGAACTTTTGTTTCGAGGTGGTTGTCCACCTGACTGATTTGCTCAAAGCATTTTTCCAGCTGCTGCCCGGCGGCGAAGACCTGCATCCGCAAGTGGTCTTCTTCGTTAATCATGGCAGAGAAGCTTTCGTTTCGGGCCACAACGACGCCGCGAGGGCCTTCTCCCCGGGCATGAGGGAGACTGATTAAATAGCGTTCCGCCAGCAGTTCTCGTTCGAGGGCCGAGGCCCCTTCAATATTGATAAAAAACAGCGGTTCCGGTGAGGGGACCGACAATAAGGCATTTTTAAGGGTGTCCAGGATTTCCTGCTGTCGCGGGGGCGTCAGACAGGGTTTGAATTCATAGCCGGCCAGATTGCGGGCCAGCCGGATTCGTGAGGAAATCACCACCTCGGAGGCCGGGCCGCCTTCCTGAAGCCAGGGACTGGGCTGTTTGGATAAGTCGCTTAAGTTCATTGGAGTTTCCGGATTTCATCGCGCAGACGCGCGGCGGTTTCGTATTGTTCACGACGAACAGCTTCCTCGAGTTTGCGCCGCAGCTGGGCGAGCCGCAGCTGTTTTTCCTGGACCTGGCCGGCGCTCGCCGGGACCTTGCCGCAATGTTCGGAGCGGTCATTTTGGGTCCGCAGTATCAGCGGAAGCAGGTTTTTCTCAAAGACGTCATAGTCCTGCGGACAGCCCAAGAGGGTTTCTTTGCTGAAACGCTGGAGGGTCATCCCGCAGTGGGGACAGGTTTTCTGTTCCTGCGGGCTTTGCGGAGTTCCCGCAGCTTCCGGCGGAACACTCAGCAGCGTCGAGAGCAGTTCGTTGAGGGGGATTTGGGTTTGAATTGCCAGCCCCTGTTTCTGGGCGCATGCCTGGCACAGATGCGTTTCCACTCGGTGTCCGTTGGTAATCTCCGTCAGATGAATCGTGGCTGTTTGCGTTTTGCAGTTCTGACAAAGCATATCAATTCCGTCCTTATTCCCGGCTTACTTTTATTATTCTTTTCTTCATCGGTCTTTTTTCGGACCTTCTGAAGGGTTAATCCTGCGCGTACCGTACGATACAACCCGGGGCTTCCGTAATCTCTACCCAGGCCAGTTTGCCGTGCGGCGGGATTTTCGGAGCCAGTCGGTCGAAAACAAACTTGGCCACCATTTCCGCCGTCGGATTCACAGAGGCAAACGCTCTGTGTTCCTCGAGCGGGCGGTCAGCCAAAGCCGCGACAATCTCACCCAGCAGGGCTTTCAGTTCATGAAAGTCGATTCCCATCTGAACCTTGTTCAGATGCGTACAGTGAACTGCTGCTCGTACCCGCCAAAGGTGCGAATGAAGGTCTTCTCGACCTCCGTCGGCCAACACCAGACCATGGGAGGCCCGAAACTCGGTTTCTGCTATTATTATATACACATCTTCAGGGTACTCAAGAATCAGAAAAAAACAAGAAAAACACGGCTGAGAGCGCAAAATTTGCTTTCAGAAGAAGTTAGACATCGGCCTGCGGATAAGCCGACTCGGAAAAGGCCAGGATTGGAAAGAAGACAAACGGCAGAAAAACCATCCCGAATCCGAAAAGGGTTCCCTTGCCGAAAGCTTTGGCCACGCTGACGGAAAGATAAAGGAAAAGAAAGAGGTTTAGAATCGAACCGACGAAGGGGATCATCGGGCTCAGGGCACAGAGAAATCCGAGCCATTCTGATTTTCCTCCGATGCGTGCAAAGACAATGGTGTTGTAAATTGGAACAAAGACAGCCCATCCCGGCTCGCCCGCTTTATTGAAGACAACCCACATCGAGATTAAGGTTGTCAAACCAATCAGCAAAAGGACAATGGCAATCGGACAATAATATTTTTCTTCAAACTCTTCGAATCTCTCAGAAAATGAACGTTCCTTTGCTGAGCTCGACGGGGAACTGATTGCATATTTCTTGACCGTATCGTTGAGGAGGGACAGCAATTCGTTTTGGTCGCTTTGACCTGCCGAGGCCAAAAGTGTATCATTCTCGTCGAAAATAGAGATTCCAAAGACAAATCGGTCCACAGAAATGGTTTCCTCTGTATTGTTCTCTATTTCAACAAATCCTATCCGGATTGTCCGTATTCTGTTTGAATCTGATATGGCCTTTGTTTTTGTGATAAAATAGGAAGCTCCGGGTTCGACCCGTGCCTTTTCTATCGCGGTTTCGAGGGAGGAGAACCGCCCGATATCCAGAGCATTGAGAAGAGAATCTAAATCTTGTTCCGACACTTGAATCTGGTCCGGGAACAAATAAATCAATTCTTTTACATCTTCCGATTTCCGATTAAGTTTGGTGATGATGGAACGGGAGAAATCAACGGCTTGCGGATAGTTTTGGGCGGGTGATGCAAGGTCTATCGGCTGATTTTGTGCGGCTTCTTGCGAAGATTTGTTTGTCGGCGGCGGAGGGAGCGGGGTGGGGGTACTTTTCTTGAGGGATGAAACCAGCCAAAATGCGATGGAAAAACCGATGATGCCGCCGAGGACTCCGGCAACAGCTTTGAAAAGGACAGATTTTTGTTTTTCAGGTTTTCTCGGCGTTGGAGAAGGTTCGGATTCAATCGGCGGCGGCTCGGAAAACACGGCGGAGGTTTCTTTAGGCGGTTTTTCCTCCAGAAGAATCAATTCCTGCTCGGCGGGCTTTGGAGTCGGCACCAAACAGGCATGTTTGCAGGCCGGACAAGTGAACTTTCTGCCGGCATAGCGGGAAGGAAGGCAGTAGCCCTGTCCGCACGAGCGGCAGGTGAAGCGAAGCATTTGACTGTCGGAAACCGCGTTTTCCTGCTCGGGAATTTGGGTGGGTTCTCGGCAGGTCGGACACGAAACCTGTCGGCCTGCCTGTTCAGCGGGGATTTGATACAAGGCCTTGCAGCGGCCGCAGATACAAATGATTGGTTTGGCGGATGTCCCCGGGAACGGCACGAGAATCTGTCCGCTGCAGGTTGGACAGAGGGCGGCCTGTCCGGCATAGTGGTTTTCCATCTGAAGGGCTGTTCGGCAATGAGGGCATTTGAAATGAATCATGGTCCCGTCCTGCCTCATTTTTTTTGGTTTATTACTGTAATCCGTTTCTGAAGATTTTTCTATGGATTTTTTGCTCTTTGGAAAAGCGGTGTCAAAACGGCCTTGAACTTCTCGAGGGGTTTTGGTACAATATGGATTCTTTATCTCGAATTTAAAGTCTCTATTGTGAGGGATTTATGGCAAAACTGGCGAAACTGGATGACATTGTATCACTGTGCAAGCGGCGGGGGTTTATCTTTCAATCCAGTGAAATCTACGGCGGTCTGGCCAGCTGCTATGACTACGGTCCGCTGGGGGTTGAATTGAAACGCAATATCCGCAATGCCTGGTGGAAGCATGTCGTCCAGATGCGGGACGATGTGGTGGGGCTGGATTGCTCCATCCTAATGCATCCGATGGTGTGGAAGGCCTCCGGTCATGCGGATAAGTTTGCGGATTTGGTGACGGTCTGCCGAAAATGCGGCACCCGTTCGCGTGTGGACCATCTGCAGGATCATCAGGGCAGCGTTGAGGAGCATACGGAACATATCGATATTGAAGCCGCCCAGAGCAAGGCGGCGGAGCTGTCCAGAAAGGTTTGCCCGGCCTGCGGCACGGTCGGCCAGTTTGGAGAGCCGATGGCGTTCCAGCTGATGTTTGAAACCCGGATGGGCGCCAATGTTGAAGATACGATGACGCTGTTTCTGCGGCCGGAAACGGCGCAGGGCATTTTTGTCAATTTCCGCAATGTTTTAGATTCGACCCGTGTGAAGATTCCGTTCGGGATTGCACAAATCGGCAAGAGCTTCCGCAACGAAGTGACGACCAAAGCGTTTATCTTCCGCACTCGTGAATTCGAACAGGCCGAACTGGAGTTTTTCTGCAAGCCGGGAACGGATGAGGAGTGGTTTGAGCACTGGAAGCAGGAGCGGTTCAACTGGTACATCAATCTGGGCATTCGAAAGGAAAATCTGCGTTTCCGGGAGCATGCCAAAGATGAACTGGCGCATTATGCCAAGGCGTGCGTGGACATTGAATACAAGTTTCCGTTCGGCTCGGGCGACTGGCAGGAGCTGGAGGGGATCGCCAACCGCACGGATTTTGACCTGCGGCAGCATCAGCGGGGCATCCGGACGATGAACGAATGGTACGACAAGAAGGGGGATTTGACGAAGATTACCCTGAAAGAGGAGGCGGAGGATTATCTGAAAGGGCCGCTGGCCTATTTCGATGAGGAAACGCGGGAGCGGTACATTCCGTATGTGATTGAACCGTCGGCAGGGATTGACCGCAGTATGCTGGCGTTTCTGGTGGATGCCTATGATGAGGAAGAGGTGCGGGGTGAACAGCGGAATCTGCTGCGGTTTCATCCGGCGCTGGCCCCGATTAAGGCGGGCATCTTCCCGCTGGTTAAGAAGGACGGAATGCCGGAAATTGCGATGAATATCTACCAGGATTTAAAGCGGTACTTCCCGGTCTTCTATGATGAAAAGGGAGCCATCGGACGCCGTTATCGCCGGCAGGATGAGGCGGGCACACCTTTCTGTGTGACAGTGGACGGCCAGACCAAAGAAGACAATACCGTTACGATTCGCCATCGCGACAGTATGGAGCAGGTCCGCGTGCCTCTGGACCAGGTGAAGAGTTATCTGCGGGACAAACTGGACCTGTAGCAGATGGACCGGGCGGAAACGGGCCGATGGAACTGGTGGATACTCATGCCCATCTGACGTATTCTCCGCTGTGGGAGGATTTGGAGAGTGTGCTGGCCCGCAGCCGGCAGGCGGGAGTGACCCGCTGGATTACCGTCGGCACCAGTCCGGAGGAAAACCGCCGGGCCGCGGCGTGTGCCGAACGAACGGAGGGGCTGTGGGCGGCGGTGGGGTATCATCCGCATCATGCCGATGAAATCTCTTCAGAGGATTTGGAGCTTCTTCGCCGGACAGCCGTCCATCCGCGTGTCGCCGCCATCGGAGAGACGGGGCTGGATTATCATTATCTTCATTCGTCGGCGGACAATCAGCGGCGGATTTTTCGGGCTCAGCTGGAGCTGGCGGCGGAGCTGAACAAACCGGTGATTGTTCATATTCGGCAGGCCTTTCCGGAGGCGATGGCCATTCTGGATTCGTACCAGTCCCGCCTGTCCCGTGTGGTGATTCACTGCTACAGCGGAAGCCCGACGGAGACCGAAGAAGTGCTCCGACGCGGATATTTTGTTTCCTTCACGGGGATTGTCACGTTCAAGAAGGCGGATTTGCTGCGTCAGTCGGCCCGGATGATGCCGCCGGAGCGGGTGATGATTGAGACCGATTGTCCTTATCTTTCGCCGGAGCCGGTTCGGCATGTTCAGCCCAATGAGCCGGCCTTGCTGGTTCATACGGCGGCCAAGCTGGCCGAGCTTTACGGGATGCCGATGGAGGAGTTTGCCCGGAAGATGACGGCCAACAGCATCGCGTTTTTCGGTCTGGCGCAGCGGGTTTAGCGTCTGCCGATTGCGATTCGGTCTTTTTGGGCCAGGTCTTTGTGAATTTCCACAGAGGCAAAGAGCCCGCTTTGTTCGAGCATTTGTTTGACGGCCGGTCCCTGTTCATAGCCGATTTCGAGCATGACAGCGCCGTCCGGTTTAAGGAACCGCCCGGCCTGTTCGAGGATTCGGCGGTAAAAGTCCAGCCCGTCCGGCCCGCCCCAGAGGGCCTGTTTCGGTTCATAATTTTTGACGTTGGGGGCCAGCTTTTCGTATTCGGCGTCGCTGACGTACGGCGGATTGGAGACAATCAGATCGAAGCAGGGGCCGTCGAGTTCCTCGATGAGCGGCTCGTACAGATTGCCGCACAGCAGCCGCACAGACGGCTCCAGATTGTACCGACGGATGTTTTCGGCGGCGACGGCCAGGGCGGCTTCGGAGATATCGACGGCGGTTATATGGAGGTCTTTGCAGTTTTTGGCCAGTGCGGCGGCGATGCAGCCGCAGCCCGTGCACAAATCGAGGGCCTGCCGGGGAGCGGGCCGCCTGCGGAGAAATTCCACGGCTTTTTCCACGAGCAGCTCCGTTTCCGGACGGGGAATCAGACAGTCCGGTGTGATTTTCAGGGACAGCGAGTAGAATTCGCACCGCCCGACCAGATAGGCGATGGGTTCGTGTTCGGCGGCCCGCTTGACCAGCTCCCGGAGCTGTCCCAGCTGGGGCTGCTGAACGACTCGGTCGTGAAGGGTGTACAGTTCAATCCGCTGCAGACCGAGCACATTACACAAAAGCAGTTCGGCGCTGAGCCGGGGACTGTCCAGCTGTTTTTGGGTAAAGTACGCCGTCATCCAGTTCAGCAGTTTTTGGATGGTCCAGATTTCCATTCTGTTCGTCTCTCGGAAGCCCTCGGAGTTCGAACCTGCCTCTTCGGATGATTATAAACCGGACCGGATGCGAGTGCACCTGTTTTTTATTCGACGGTGACGCTTTTGGCCAGATTGCGGGGCTTGTCCACGTCGTGTCCGCGCAGGACGGCGGCGTGATAAGCGAGCATCTGGAGAGGCACGACCGTCAGCATCGGCTGGAGCGGTTCGCAGGTTTCCGGAATGGGAATCAGGTAATCGGCATAGGGTTTGATTTGCTCATCGCCTTCGGTGGCCACGACGATGGTTTTTCCGCCGCGGGCGCGGACTTCTTCGATGTTGCCGATGATTTTTTCGTACTGCGAGCATCGGGTGGCGATAAAGACGGCGGGCATCTTGTCGGTAATCAGGGCGATGGGGCCGTGCTTCATCTCGGCGGCCGGAAGCCCTTCGGCGTGGATATAGCTGATTTCTTTGAGTTTCAGGGCGCCTTCGAGGGCGACCGGATAATTAAAGCCGCGTCCGAGGAAGAGCCAGTTTTCGCGGTCTTTGTTGGCGTCGGCGATTTGGCGAATGGCCTCGGACTGCCGGAGAATGCGTTTGATTTTCTGCGGGATGGAGGTGAGCTCCTGCAGGAGATTGTGCACGGTGTCGGTGCTCAGATGGCGGCGGCGGCCCAGTTCAATGGCCAGCATCGCCAGGACGGCGACCTGCGCGGTGAAGGCCTTGGTGCTGGCGACGCCGATTTCCGGCCCGACGCGAAGATACACGCCCGCATCGGTCAGCCGGGCGATGGAAGAGCCGACGACGTTGACGATGCCCAGCACGAGGGCGCCGCGTTCTTTGGCCTGTTCGACGGCGGCCAGCGTGTCGGCGGTTTCGCCGGACTGGCTGATGGCGATGACAATGGTTCCTTCTTCGAGGATAGGGTTGCGGTATCGGAATTCGCTGGCGTATTCGACCTCGGCAGGGATTCGAGCCAGCTGCTCAAAGAGGAATTCCCCGACGAGGGCGGCGTGCCAGGCGGTTCCGCAGGCGGTCAGGATAATGCGTTTAGCGCGGGTCAGTTCCCGCAGATAGTTGGAAACGCCGCCGAGGATGATGCGGCCGTTTTTGAGGTCCACGCGGCCGTTCAAACAGGTTTCCAGCGCTGTCGGCTGCTCGGCGATCTCCTTTTCCATGTAATGGCGGAACCCTTCCAGTTCGATTTGGTCTAGGGAGATTTCAATTTCTTTCAGTTCCTTCTGGACTTGCTCGTTGGAAAGGGTTTTGGTTTGGAAGCCGGCGGAGTCCACGATGACCATCTCGCCGTCGGCCAGATAAATGGCCTGGGTGGTATGCTTGACGATGGCGGCGGCGTCGGAGGCGATGAGAAACTCATTTTTTCCGACACCCAGAATCAGGGGGCTTCCTTTTTTGGCTCCAATGAGCACATCGGGGCAGTCGGCGCAGAGAATTGCCAGTCCGTAGGTGCCGTAGATTTCGCTGAGGGCCTGCTGGACAGCCCATTCAAACCGGTTGCAGCCGTGCGGGGCCAGCTGGCCGTTGCGGTTTTGGTTTCGTTGATAAAAATAGCCGATAAGGTTGGCGACAACCTCGGTGTCGGTTTCACTCTGGAAGGTGCAGCCCTCTTTAAGCAGCCATTTCTTGAGCGTGGCGTAGTTTTCGATAATGCCGTTGTGAACGACGGCGATTTTGCCGGTGCAGTCTACGTGCGGGTGGGCGTTGACCTGGTTGGGCCGCCCGTGCGTAGCCCAGCGGGTGTGACCGATGCCGACGGTAGCGGAGGATTGGCGGCCTGCCAGCAAATCCTCGAGATTGCTGATTCGCCCGGGGCTTTTGGTGACCTGAAACGTTCCGTTTTCAAGCAGGGCAATGCCGGCCGAGTCATATCCGCGATATTCGAGCCGTTTGAGCCCTTCAATCAGAATGGGCTGGGCCGGTTTGTTTCCAAAATAAGCCACAATTCCGCACATAGTTTTTCCTCAATTTTGAGCTGATTTGAGAAAATTATCGTCTAAAGAAACACGTCCGTAAAGCAGAAAATCCGGCTTTTTCAATACGTCGGCCGCATTTTGCGGGTGTAAATGCTTTGTAAAAAATGAGTTAAAAAAATGCTTGACAAGTTAGGATAGACTAACTATGTTAAGAATTCCTAATTTTTAAGGAAAAGCCGGTGGAAACAACGGAACACGAAAAACTGAGTGCTTCGCTGGAAGATTATCTGGAGGCGATTTTTAATCTTCTGTCGGCCAAGTCGGCGGCCCGCAGCAAGGATATTGCCGAACATCTGGGGGTCACGAGGGCTTCTGTGACCGGTGCGCTTCGTGCGCTGGCCCAGAAGGGGCTGATTGATTATGAGCCGTATGGAGTGGTTCGCCTCACGGAGGAGGGAGGACGGCAGGCACGTCGGGTGGTTCGGCGTCATCAGGTCCTGCATTCGTTTTTTACCGAAGTGCTCGGGCTGGAGGAGGGGCTTTCGCAGGAGGCGGCCTGCCGGGCGGAACATACGCTCGGCTCGGAGGTCATTGAGCGGCTGGTTGTGTTTATCGAGTTTTTGAGCCGTTCATCTCTGGAGGGGAAGGACTGGACGGCGGAGTTCAGAAAGTTTCGTCTTCAGGAGCAGAAGCAGAAAACCCAGAAAGCAGAGGAACAATAAATGGAATCTCCGGCGGAAAAATCGGTGCGGTTTCTTTCTCAGGTGCCGGCCGGACAAACGGTTCGGCTGGTACGAATTGCGGGCGGACACGCGCTGACGCTGCGGCTGGCCGGAATGGGGCTGGTGCCGAATGTCCCGCTGGAGGTGCTGCGGAATGATTTTCGCGGGCAGATTATTGTGCAGGTGAAGAATACCAAAATTGTGCTGGGGCGGGGGATGTCGGAAAAACTGGAAGTGGCGCCTTTGTAGAGAGAACGATGGACGCATCCGAAAAAAAGACGAAATGGCTGGCGGCGCTGGCGGGCAATCCGAACAGCGGAAAGACGACGGTATTCAATGCCCTGACGGGCACGCGTCAGCATACCGGAAACTATCCGGGCGTGACGGTGGAGAAAAAAGAGGGCATCTGTCGGATTGATGGGCGGACGCTGCGGATTGTGGACTTGCCCGGCGTATACAGTCTGACGGCGTACTCGATGGAAGAACTGGTGGCCCGGCATTTTCTGCTTCAGGAGAAGCCGGATGTGGTGGTGGACGTGGTGGATGCCTCCAATCTGGAGCGGCATTTGTATCTGGCGGTGCAGCTGATGGAGATGAAGGTGCCGCTGGTGCTGGCGTTTAATATGAGTGATGTGGCGCGGCAGCGGGGGCTGGAGTTTGATTTGGAGCAGCTCAGTGTCCTGCTGGGGGCTCCGATTGTGCCGCTGACGGCGACGAAGGGAGAGGGAATCGACGAACTCAAAAAGACAATCCTGCGCTGCGCCGAACAGGTGCGTCCGGTGCCGGCGGAGATTCGGTATGGACCGGAACTGGAGGAGGCGATCGGAAAGATTGAATCGGTGCTTGATGAGAACCATTCTCTTATCCGGTCATACGGGCGGCGGTGGACGGCGCTGAAGCTGCTTGAAGGCGACTCGGAAATTCAGGAACAGATTCGTTTGCCGCAGGTATCCGATGTGCTGCAGGAGATCCGCCGGCATCTGGCGGCGGTTTTTGGGGAGTCCCCGGAGGTGCTGATAGCGGAGCGCCGGTATGGGTTTATTTCCGGGGCCTGTCAGGAGACGGTCCGCCAGACGGTTCTGAAGCGGCGGGATTTCAGCGACCGGATGGATGCGGTTCTGACGCATCGGTATGCGGGGCTGCCGATTTTTGCCGTTCTGATGTACATTGTTTTTTACCTGACGTTTCAGGTTGGTGCCTGGCCGCAGAGCTGGCTGGAGGACGGATTTACGTATTTGGCGCAATTGATTGAGCGGTTTTGGCCGGAAGAGGTTTCCGAAGAAATCAAATCTCTGCTGATCGACGGGGTGATAGCGGGGGTGGGCGGGGTGGTGGTGTTTCTGCCGAATATTCTGCTGCTGTTTCTGGGGATTGCGTTTCTGGAAGACAGCGGGTATATGGCGCGGGCGGCGTTTATTATGGACCGCCTGATGCATCGAATCGGGCTGCACGGCAAGAGTTTTATTCCGATGCTGATTGGGTTCGGCTGTTCGGTGCCGGCGATTATGGCCACGCGGATTCTGGAGGAGCGGCGGACGCGGCTGGCGACGATGCTGGTGATTCCGCTGATGAGCTGCGGGGCCCGGATTACGATTTACGGACTTTTGATTCCGGCCTTCTTTCCGCCGGTGCTTCGCGGACCGATGATGTGGCTGATTTATCTGATTGGAATTGGGCTGGCGATTGTCTGCGTGCGGCTGCTTCGCAGCACGATTTTGAAAGGCGAGACCGTTCCCTTTGTGATGGAGCTGCCGCCGTATCGGCTGCCTACGCTCCAGGGGCTCCTGCTGCATATGTGGGACCGGGGCTGGCTGTATCTGCGAAAGGCGGGGACGGTGATCCTGGCCCTGTCGATTGTGATGTGGGCGGTGACGCGGTATCCGCGCCCTCCGCAGGAGTTCCTGACCGCGGAAGAGGACCAGGTGGAGCGTGTCGAGCTGGAGTATTCCCTGGCCGGCCGCATCGGCAAATGGATGGAGCCGGCGATACAACCGCTGGGGTTTGACTGGAAAATCGGCACGGCGATGATTGGGGCGGCTATGGCCAAAGAAGTGTTTGTCTCCCAGATGTCGATTGTTTACTCGCTCGGCAGCGAAGAGGATTTGGAACAATTGCAGAAGCGCATCCGGGAAGATTACAGCGTCCTCCAGGGGTTTTGCATTATGCTGTTCTGTCTGATTAGTACGCCCTGTGTCGCCACAGTGGCCGTCACACGCCGGGAAAGCGGGACATGGAGGTGGGCTCTTCTGCAATTCGGGGGACTGACGGCCCTGGCTTATCTTATTACTCTTCTTGTTTATCAGGGCGGACGGCTTGTCTCTTTTCTGACAGCTTAGGATTGTCCGGAATCAAGAAGCAAACAGCTCATTGGCCGTTCTTGAGCCAGTTGTCGGTCAGAATCATCAGGTCCAGGGTGTCCACAAACCAGTCTTTGTTCAGGTCAGCCTGAGGGCAGGGGCAGTTGGGGTCAATCAGATTGGGGTCATAGACGGTTTCGGGCGGGATGGTCATGCCTGGATAATCGGGTTTGGGCAGGAAAGTGTTGGGGTCGAAGGCGTTCGGGTCCGGACACCAGCTCAGCCATGCCTGAGAGAGGATTTGGAAATCCTCCGCATCAACGGAGCAGTCGTGGTTGATGTCGCCGGGCTGGACAGTACAGACGGACAATCCATCCACCGCCAGATAACTTTTGTAGATTGTGTCCAGCTGGTCACGTACGGTACAGATGAGCCGATAGGTTCCGGCGGTTTCTTCTGTGAAGTCGTACTGGAATGGAATCCAGGTGTTTGTGGATTGGAAATCCCCGACTTGCATTACATCGCAGTAAGCCAGCACAATTTCGGAGGGCAGGCCGCTGTTCGGGTCCTCCGGCATCAAATAGATTTTGCCGTAATCGTTGTACTGCAGAAAATCGCACGTGCCGAAAAAGTAGGCACCGGACAGCCGCTGACCCGGCAGAAAAGTCACTGTTTGGGAGATTGTGGAATGGATGATGGCAGGGTCCGACTCATCTCCAAGGTCGCCTGTGGATAAGACAACAAACCGTCGGCCCTCATATGGTTCGGGAAGGGTCCAATGGACTTCCCGTTTGCTGCGGTCATACTGCGGATTGGGCACCAAATAGCGGTGCAGCCCTGCATAGCAGTCTCGGTAGGGATTATCAACAGCCCGAGCCCAGCCCCACGGAGGGATAAACCACTCGGTCGTATTGGGATCAGGGATCTCAAAGCCGCCGTTCAGGATACCCCCCCAAATTGTACAGCCGAGCCAGAAAAAATAACTTATCCTTACAATGGGCGTCATTTTTCCTACACCAAAGCCCTGCGAATATTTGTTTTTTTCATTGTACCAAAAACAAATGTGCAAATCAATACTCCTGTAAACATTCCGGAGTTTGTCTGTCTTTCATTTATGAATTGTCGGCTGTCAAACGGTCTTTATTGCGTCTTCTACGGCAAAACTCTGTTTTTCGTGCATAAAAATTGAAGAGAAAAAACCGAAAGATTCTTATCGGTCTTTCGGATAGACGTTGTTCCGGACCATCTTTTTCGGTATAATGAGAATCAGAAAACGGATTCCATTTGTTGGATTTCCTGAATGGTCATTTCAGTGATAGAAAGGAGCGGACGATGTTTGAGACACTTGATAAGTTATTTCTGGCAGGGCTGGGTGCAATGACGATGACGAGGGAGCGGGCCGAGGCTATCTTCGAGGAATATGTCCAGAAAGGGAAGGCCAAACGAGAGGAGAAGAGCGGCTTTGTCAAAGAGATTCTCGAACTGGCGGCCAAAAGCCGTGCAGATTTGGAAAAAATCATTTCAGAACAGCTTCACAAGGTTCTGACACAGATGCCTTTGGCGACGAAAGAAGACCTCAAGCGTCTGGAAGAGAAAATCGACCAGCTGCTCAAGAAGTAAGAAGGAGAAACCGTTTTGCGGGGTTTGTTTTACCGAGTTAAGAGAACCGCCGCTCATCTGGCGCGGTATCGGCATATTATGTCTGTGCTGATTAAGTACGGCTTTGAGGAAGCTGCCGGTATTGTTGCGCGCCGTTTTCGAGTGGGGCTGGGTTCGAAAGGATTTCCGACGGCTCGGCGGGAAGAGCTGGCCCAGACCTCTCCTGCACGCCGGATTCGCCTGGCGATGGAGGAGCTGGGGCCGACGTTTATCAAGCTGGGGCAGCTGCTCAGCACGCGTCCGGACCTGATTCCGACGGAGCTGGTGGATGAGCTGGAGCGGCTGCAGGACCAGGTAACGCCGGAACGGCCGGAGACGATTCGACAGGAAGTTCGGCAGCAGTTAGGCGCCTATCCGGAGGAATTGTTCGAGACCTTTGAGCCGGAACCGATTGCGGCGGCCAGCATTGCTCAGGTGCATCGCGTCCGGCTTAAAGACGGCCGACCGGCGGCGATGAAAATCCGCCGGCCCGGCATTGTTCGGGTGATCCGAACGGAGCTGGAGATACTGGAGGATTTGGCGGCGCTGCTGAAAGGACGGCTGCGGAACGGGCAGACCGTTGACCCGCAGCGGATGGTTCGCGAGTTTGCCCAGGCGGTGCTCAAAGAGGTGGATTTGTCCCGCGAACGAAAAAATCTTCAGCGCTTCCGGCAGAACTTTGCCGATGACCCGACGGTGCACGTGCCGGAGGTCTTTGAGGAATACTGCTCCGAGGGCATCCTGACGATGGAGTTTATTGAGGGCATCAAACCCTCTCAAGTCGAGCGGCTGCAGGCGGAAGGATACGACACGAAGGAAATTGCCCGTCGCGGGGCGGATTTTGTGCTCAAGCAGGTGTTTGATTTCGGGTTTTTCCACACGGACCCGCATCCGGGGAATTTCTTTGTGATGAAGGGCAACGTGCTGGCCCCGCTGGATTTCGGGCAGGTGGGGCGGCTGAGCCGTCCGGACCGCCAATTGATGCAGGCGATTGTGTTGTCTATCGTCAGCGGCGATGTAACGCGTGTTCTGCAGGGGCTGGAGCGTTCGGAAATGCTCGATGAGCAGACCGATCTGCTGGACCTGCGGCGGGACTTGGAGGAACTGCTGGATACCTATTCGCATCTTCCGCTGAAGGATATTCCGTTTCAGGAGGCCATCGGGCGAGGCTTTGAGATTATCCGGTCGCATCATATTCAGCCGCCGCGTGATTTTACGCTGATGCTCAAGTGTCTGATGACCATTGAATCCTTTGCGACGGGACTGGACCCGGAGTTTCAGATTATTGAACATCTGAAACCGTATGCCAAGCGGTTTATGCTCGAATCCGTCAAACCCAGCGGAATTCTCCGTCAGCTGGGCAAGGCCGCACAGGGGGCGGGCGAGCTGGCGGGCCGATTTCCGGAGGATGCGGCGGCCATTTTAAGCAAAATCCGCCGCGGGCAGTTTCGGATTCATATTCATCATGAACATCTGGAGCAGCTGGAGCGGACACTGGACAACAGCTCCAATCGGATGTCGTTTGCCATTATTATTGCGGCCCTGCTGATCGGCTCCAGTCTGCTGGTGGCTCAGGAGGGGACCGTGCTGGGGCTGATGTCGCTGGAGGCCCTGGGAGTAATTGGGTATCTGACAGCGGCGGCCATCGGCATCTGGCTTTTGATTTCCATTCTTCGCGGCCGGCGTTTTTGACAAACCGGCACCTTGTGCGGTTCGTAGAAAACAAAACAGACCGGAAAGGACGGTCGAAATGGAAACACGGCGGCACAATGCGTTTACGCTTATCGAACTGCTGGTGGTGCTTGCGATTTTAGGCCTGCTGGTTGGTGTGCTTCTGCCGGCTTTGCGTCAGGCCCGGGAGGCGGGGCGGTCGATTGTCTGCCGGTCGCTGATGAAAAATTATACGTTTGCTCTTTATGGGTATTTTACGGAAACACGAGACCTGCTGCCGATTTCGGTGCAGGACCCGATTATGCGGCCGTGGTTTACGCTGGATGAGTTTCGCGGCCGAATCGGGCTGCCGTTTTTGACGGAGGAATACAAAATCCGCCGTTTTCCGCAGAATATCCAGGAATATAAACCGTCGTATGAGAAGAAATATATCTGTCCTTCTGCCTCGTTTGCCCTAAAGAATCCGGAGGAAGGGCTGTATGCGATGGACCGCAGCTACGGGCTGAACGCCCATGTGTATTATTTTCAGGATTCCATCCGGGAGCGGCTGCTGCGTCAAAGCGGGCGGATTCTGTGTATGGCCGACGCCCTGGACTGGTGGTTTAATTGGTGGGGGTGTGATAAATACACAGAAACCGGAGAGGAATGGTTGGGTTTTGAGACATACGGGACGGCGGCGTTCCGTCACAGCCGCCAGAGGGCCAATGTGAGCTTTTGGGATGGGCATTGTGCGGCAATGACCGTAGAGGAGCTTAAGCAGAATCTGGACGAGTGGATGCGTCTGGCGGAAAGGCAGAGCCGCTGAAGGCCGGTGTTGTATTTAGCGGGCAGATTTGCTACAATATAAGAAGCATCTTTGACAAGTGAATCGGGGGCGAAAGGAATCGACCGGACAGGTAGAAGGTTCGGCTGCATGTGCAGGATAGCGGTTGGCCTGCCTAATCATCCGCTGCAAAAGATAACTGGCAACTACCAGTATGCAATGGCTGCGTAATTAACGCAGCCCGTTCCGTTGGTCCTGCCCGCGGGACTGACGCGAACGCCGCTCAGCGGGCTGGCTGACGGGCTCCGTTCACGGTCCGACAGCGAGACAGCAGTGAACTGGCGAGAGCGGAAGCCGGTCGTTTGGCGTCCGCTCGAGCGAGACCCAAACAGACGACTAAACATGTAGATGCCGGACTGGAAATGTCTCGGGACGGGGGTTCGAATCCCCCCGCCTCCAGTCTTCGTTCGCTGCTTGTCAGAGAACGAAGACAGTCGCGGCGGAGTCCGTCAGGACGAAGCCGGACATGTAACTGAATAAGGTCCCGCAGCGAACTACGACTCGGCAGGCCGGTGTGAAATTTTATTATGTATATATATTGCAATCGCAGAGCGTACCTGAGCGATTTTACACAGGTATCACAGAGAATCTGCAGGCCCGCTTAAAAGCTCACAATCAAAAGAAATGTGAACATACCTCTAAATATATCCCCTGGATGATAAAAACAGCGATAGCATTCTCTGACGAGCAGAAAGCCCTTCAATTTGAAAAATATCTGAAGACATCTTCCGGCAGAGCCTTCGCAAAAAAACGTTTCTAAACATCGAACGCCGTTCTATAGACTTTTTGATTCCCATCTTCCCTTTGCCGTCAGCGGTCGTGTCGGGGGCTGTACTGTCTGCAGAACGCCAGGGGAGAGATGCCTCTGGATTTTCGGAAGAATCGGGCGATATGGCTGGGGTTTGAAAAGCCGACCGACAAGGCGATTTCCTCGATGGACAAATCGGTATGAATCAGCAGGTCGGCGATTCGGTCGGCACAGACCCGTCTGATTTCCTGAGCCACGGAGCAGCCCACGGCTTTTTTGAACCGCTTCTGCAGGGCGTTTACAGACAAGTGTACGTGGGCGGCTACATCGGAGACCTGAAGCCGTCCCGTTGAATGGTGGCGGAGAAAGGTCATGGCTTTGGCGATTTCATAATCTTCAATCGCGGTAAAGTCGGTAGACTGGCGGGGGATGACGGCAGTCGGCTCAATAAAAACCGTTTGGTCCTGCGGAAGGACCTGTCCGTTCATCATCCGATCCAGAAGAGCGGCGGCTTCAAACCCCGCCTTTCTGTAGTCGAGGGACACACTGGAGATGCGGGGGATTTGGGTCTCGCAGATTGTCCGGTTGTTGTTGACACCCAGAACAGCAATCTGCTGCGGGACCAGAAGGTCAGCAATCCGGCAGGCGGTTAAGATATCAACAGCCAGCGTGTCGTCACCGGCCAATACAGCTGCGGGCTTGCGGAGAGATTTCAGCCAGTCAGCCAAAATCAGCAGCTCCCTGTTCCAGGAGGTAAGATTGCTGGGTCTGGGTCTGACCAGAACGCGGATGTCAAAGCCGGATTCCCGAATGGATTTGGCGAAGCTTTCAGCCCGCTCCTGCATCGGCACATGAGCGGTGCAGATATAAGAGGCGAAGTGCTTAAACCCGAGCTTCAGGAGATGCTCGGCGGCCATTTTGCCGATGCGCTCTCCGTTGCCGACGATGGCGGGCCGACCCGGCAGCCGCGGCTTAACATTTCGATGGAGAATCGTCGGGATGGAAAGCCGGAGAATTCTGCCGAGGTTTTTTCGGGAATTGGGGACAATCAGGCCGTCGGGACGAATTTGTTTGAGCCATCGATAGATTTCCTCCTCATCGGTCTCAAACTGAAGCAGCAGCGGGGAGTACAGAAGCCATCGCCGATGGACCGAGGCATATTCAACGACCCCGTCCCAGAGTCCTCGATCTTCGCTCGGAGCGTATAAGAATACAACCTTCTTAAAAGGGTCCGCCATAGTTTCCGTCTTTTTGTTGAGTTTTCCAGTCTCTGAGAACAATACCCTTGCGGCGAGGGTCTGTCAAAGGGGTTTTGGGGTCCGAGGTGGCCGGCACAAAATGGCGAAAAAGACGGTTCGTTTTGGAGTGGTTTGATGAAGGCAGTTTCGTTAGAATCATTTTATTAGTCCGTTTCAAAGACTGTTTGGCTGGAGCATTCAGTGAATCCTGATACGGCAGGAGCAGCGATGAAGAATGTGCAGGAAACAGGGAAGCTCTTAAGGGGAATCATCCCGCCGATGGTGACTCCGCTTCGAAGCCGGAAGGAAATTGACCCGGACGGTCTGACCCGACTGGTTGAACATATCCTGGCAGGCGGTGTGCACGGGCTGTTTGTGCTGGGTACGACCGGGGAAGGGCCCTATCTGTCTTCTGCGCTGCGGGCGGATTTGGTTCGGCGGGTTTGCAGGCAGGTGAACCGGCGTGTTCCGGTTTTCGTGGGCATTACGGATACGGTCTTTTCAGAATCCGTTGCCCTGGCACATACCGCCGCCGAATGCGGTGCCGATGCCGTTGTGACGGCTCCTCCGTATTATCTGCCGCTGGGACAGGAGGAGCTGATTGGGTATGTGGAGCGTCTTGTTTCGCAAGTGCCCCTGCCGGTGGTTCTGTACAATATTCCCCTCTGTACAAAGATAAGAATAGAACCTCAAACCGTGCGCCGACTTGGGGAACTGCCCGGTGTCATCGGCATAAAAGACAGTTCCGCCGATATGCTGTATTTTCAAAAAATAAAACAGCTGTTCAGCGAAAATCCGGATTTCAAAATCCTGATGGGCACTGAGGAGCTGCTGGCGGAATCCCTTCTGCTGGGGGCTGACGGCGGAGTCTGCGGGGGAGCCAACCTGTTTCCCCGGCTGTATGTGGATTTATATGATGCTGCCGCGTCCTCTGATGTCCGGAAGGTTCAGGAACTGCATCTGTTGATTATGAAACTGAGCACGGAGGTTTACAGTGTCGGCCAGTCCAGCTCGGGAATCTTGCGAGGAATCAAATGTGCCTTGAGCCTCATGGGGATTTGCAGCGACCTGCCGGCGGAACCGTTTGGCTGTTTTACGGAGCCCCAGCGGGAGAAGATACGCAAGTTTCTGATTGAATGGCGGAAGGTTTATGCGTTTGCGGACGGCCGCTGAGGGGCATCTATAGGTTTTTCGGGACCGTCAAGAACAAAGGCACAAGGACGGCAAAATGGGAAAGTTCAGTGCGTTTGACCTGGTAGTCCTGATTCTTTATTTTGTCGGGACATTGGGCGTCGGTGTTTTCTTTTACCGAAAGAGCCGGTCCACAGAGGGATTTGTGGCCGGGCACCATTCGCTTCCGGGCTGGCTGACCGGCCTGTCTATTTTTGCCACGTATCTGAGCAGCATCAGCTTTATCGGCATTCCCGGCAAGGCGTATGCGGACAACTGGAGTTTTTTTACGTTCAGTCTGTCGCTGCCGATTGCGGTTTTTATTGCTTATCATTATTTCGTTCCCTATTATCGGCGGAGAGCTGAATCCATTTCCGCCTATGAGGAACTGGAGCGGAGGTTCGGCTATTGGGCCCGGCTGTACGCCAATCTCTGCTTTCTGACGACGCAGATTGCCCGGATGGGTGCTGTACTGTACCTGACGGCTGTGCCGATGCAGATTCTGCTCGGATGGGATATCAAAGCGATTATCTTTCTTCTCGGGATTTCCGTGACCGTCTATACGCTGATGGGGGGGATTACGGCGGTGATTTGGACGGATGCAATTCAGAGTTTCATTCTCATCGGCGGGGCTCTGGTCTGCACCCTTGTGATGCTTTTTTCCGTGTCGGGCGGTCCCGCTCAACTGCTGTCAACGGCCCTGGCGGAGGGGAAGTTTTCCCTCGGCAGTTTCGGGCCTTCCCTGCGGGAGGAGACGTTTTGGGTGGTTCTGCTTTTCGGCATTGTGCTGAATCTGCAGAACTTCGGCATCGACCAGAACTATGTCCAGCGGTACAAATCCTCCAAAAACGACCGGGAGGCGGGCAAGAGTCTGCTGCTGGGCGGCCTGCTGTATATTCCGGTATCGGCAATGTTTTTTCTGATTGGCTCGCTCCTGTTTGCCTACTATAAGATCAAGGCCGCAGAGATTCCGCAGGCCATTGCGGCCAAGCCGGACTATATCTTTCCTTACTACATTGTTCAGACCCTGCCGGCGGGGCTGAGGGGGCTTTTGATTGCGGCGATTTTTGCGGCGGCGATGAGCACCGTTTCGACGAGTTTAAATTCGGCGGCCACCCTGATTATGTCAGATTTCTTTCGACGATTCAAGGCGGATGCGACGGACCGGCAGTGTCTGAACGTTCTCTATTGGGCCACCGGCTTCTTCGGCCTGGTCGGCATCTTGGCGGCCTTCGTGATGAGCCGATTCGGCGAAGGATTCAAAACGTGGCAGACGCTGGCAGGCATTTTCAGCGGGGGCATGCTCGGGCTGTTTCTTCTGGGCTTGCTGTCCAGAAGGGCGGGGAATGCGGCAGGCGGAATCGCAACGGCGCTGGGAATCCTTCTGATTCTCTGGATGACGGTTTCCAAAATGTTCCCGGCCTTTTTCGGGCGTTTCAGCTATTCGTGGAACGATTTTCTGATTCCGGTGATTGGCACGGCAGCGATTCTTCTGACAGGTCTTGCCCTCAGCCGGGTCAAAGGAGCAAATGAAAAAGCACCTTGTCCGGAGGGACAAGGTGCTTGAAAAGACGAACAATTAATGCGTCCGGCGTTTTTTGGCGGCCGTCAGAAGACCGCTGAAAGCAAGCAGCAGAAGCGATGTTGGTTCAGGAACCGCGATAATTTGCGGTCCGCGTCCGCTTTCGGCGGTGTAAATTGCGCCGCCTGTATCTCGAGAACCGCACAGAACAAACGTTGTGTAAGTTCGTCCAGCCGCAAGGTCGTCGAGCAGGTGATTCAGCACGTCAAATTGTTTGATGCCGGGTGTTCCTTCCACCGTTCCGGAGTTAAAGAGATAATACTCAATCGAGACAACGGCCGCCGCGGGGCCGAGATTATCCGCAACAACATCGCCGGTCAGGTTCATGGTGCCTGTATCGACCCACCGAAGTCCAGCCGAACCATACCAGTAGCCGGTATCAAATCCTAATGATTCCACTTCCAGAATGGCGCTTGTGATTGTCTGGCCGGACAAGGCGGCTATCGGAATTTCAAAGATGGAAATGGTGTAATCGTTTCCATAGCTGCCGCCCATAGACAGGCCAACGCCCATTTCATTGGTTCCGATTGTGTAGCCGTAGGGGCCATATTTGCTGTTCCAGGCATACATCGCATCACCGGATGGAGAGGTGCGAAGGGTGATGGCTCCGAACGAAATACTGCATAGACAAGTTGATAAAAGCACAAAGACACTCCACCCTTTTTTCCACATAAGAAAACCTTTCTGATTTACAGGATTAAAGAAAGTTACCAGGAAATGTTAGATTTCGTTGTGAGGTCCGCCCCCATCGTTTATCTATATTTCCTCTTTTTTGGTTTCTAATTTTGCCTATGTTAACAAAAATATCTTTTTGAGTCAAGGATTTAATTCGAATTTTTTGGAATTGGAGACGATTCCGACCTGCCTGTCGGGGTCATTGTGATAGGTTTGATAGCCCCGTCGGACTCGTATTCCACAAGGTCTGCGGCGATTTTTCGGCTGCCGGAGTAGGGGCCGTCTCCTTCGACGTTTTCCCAGCGATGATAAAAGATGTACCAGCGGTCTTTGGGCGGTACATAAACAAAAGAATGATGGCCGGGACCTTTATAGCGGTCGCTGCTGACAAGGATTGGTCCTTTGTAGTCCCAGGGACCGAGAGGGCTTTTTGAGACGGCATAATGGACCGAATAGGAGCTATGCCGCCAGCTGCCGTGGCTGTAGGAAAGATAATACAGGCCGTTTCGATAATGGATAAAGACGCCTTCGGTAAAATTCGGCGGAGTCTGCACCGGGATTTCCTGTTTGAGCCCGAGCAGGTCATCCGTCAATTCAAAAACCCTCAGGGTGGAACCGGCGCTGCCGCCTGCATAAAGATAATATTTTCCGGATAGGGGGTCTTGAAAGACCATTGGGTCAATCGCTTCGAAATTGGGGTCATTGTGGTCGGACAGCAGGGGCCGCCCGGAATCCGTGAAAGGTCCCAGCGGGCTTTGGCCGAACGCAACCCCGATGTGGGAGGGTTTGGGGCCGAGCGAATAGTAAAAATAAAAGGTGCCGTTTTTTTCGATGAGACAGGGGGCCCAGCCGCTTTTGCGTTCTGTAAGCCATTCGATTCGGCTGACAATGAAAATCGGTCCGTGCCGCTGCCAGTCAAGCAAGTCTTCGGAGGAATAGGCATAAAAGCGTCCCCGTGCGGAAGTGGGGTAAAGGTAAAGGCGGTCTTCCAGCCAAATGGCGTGCGGGTCCGCCCCGTCGAAGAGCGGGTTTTCCGCCAGGGCCGCCGCCGGCACGCAGGAAAGAATGGTGAGGAGGACTATCCGTTTCACAGACACTTCTTATTGAGCGGGCTGAACGCCTTCGGTGGTCATAAGGACTCGTTTGAGCGTGCCGTCCGGGTTGTAATAAAGATAATCAATACACACGGAACGGCGGAAACTGCCTCCATTCGGCTGAATGCCGCCGGTGTGGTAGATGAAGTAGTGTTTGCCTTTGTATTCGATGATGGCCTGGTGATTGGTATTGCAGTTGCCTGCCAGTTCATTCAGAATGCCCTTAAACTCCCACGGCCCGGTAATGCTTTTGCTCATCGCATAGGCGGTCTTTTCCGGGAATTGATAGGCATAGGACAAGTAATACCAGCCGCCATGTTTGTGAATCCAGGGGGCTTCCGTGAAATGAGGCAGACTGTCAATTGTGTGGATAGGACCGTCCAGTTCAATCATGTTGGGCTTGAGTTTAACCCAGCGGCATTTCGTATTGCCCCAAAACAGGTATGCCTGGCCGTCCTCATCGATAAAGACGGTCGGGTCGATGTCATCCCAGGAGATGCTCACGTCTGTGGTCATATCGTTGGTAATCAGGGCTGAACCGCGGGCATCTTTGAAGGGGCCGGTGGGGCTGTCCGAAACGGCTACGCCGATGGCCTTGCCGGGGATGGTTTTGTGGGAGACGGCGACGTACCAATAAAATTTGCCGTCGCGGTGGACGATCTGCGAAGCCCAGGCATCATCCTGCGCCCATTGGAAATCGCTCACCCGCAGGGGGACCGGATGTTCGGTCCAGTGAACCATGTCGGTGGAGGAAAAGCACAGCCATTCATGCATGACATAGCGGTTTTGCCGGTCGGGGCATTCGTCGTGGCCGGTGTATAGATAGACTGTGTCGTTATAAACCATTGCTGCCGGGTCAGCGGTGAATTTGTGCGTGATAACGGGATTGTCCGCGAGGGCGGCAATTCCGGACAGAAAGGCAAAAAGAACAGCAGCGGCTGAATTTTGACCGGCTTTGATGTGATGCATAAAAACCTCCGATTTCGAGTTCCCTTTCATTTTTGACCGGCATCGTAGCCGCAGAACGGTTTTCTGTCAAACAATCACATAGTTTGGAGCAATAGGCTAAAAGGGGTTTTGGTAAGATTTTTCTCCACGCTTTTACATCCATTTTTGGTATAATAACATATCATCGTTGAAGTCATCTTAGAGCTGCGGGGTAAAGAGAACAGCATCGTTTCCGCTTCCTTGTATTGCCAATAAATGACATACAATGTCGTGTTATAATGATTTTTTAAAAAAGTACCGTTTTTTGTTTTCTTTTCTGTCTAAATTTTGATTTCTGAGGGCACTACTTGAGGAAGGGTTAAGATGTAGGTACGCTTAATAGTGGACAAAAAAGACCAATATAAATCAGATGAATTTTTGAACCTGCTGATGCAGAAGCAGATGCGGATTTACGCTTTTATTCTCAGCGTGGTCCGCAACTTCGAAGATGCAGATGACATCCTGCAGGAAACGGTTCATACGATGTGGCAGAAATATGAAGACTGCCGGCCGATCGAGGATTTTGTGGCCTGGGGAATTCAGGTGGCCTATTACAAGATTCTCGAATACCGCAAGAAGAAAGAGCGGAATGTGCATGTGGATCTGCACAGCGGGCTGTTTGACCAGCTGATGGCGGCCACTCGAACACTGGATAAGGAGGGCGAGGAGGTGCTGGAGAAACTCAAACGGTGCCTCAAACAGCTCAGTCCCCGCGGCCGACGGTTTATCGAACTTCGCTATTATCAGGACCTCAAGCCCAAACAGATTGCCGTGCTGCTGGGGCTTTCCGTCCTGAATGTGTATAAAATTTTAAGCCGGATTCACAGCCAGTTGGTGCAGTGTGTCCGGATGCATCCATAGAACGGGGACAGCGGATGGACGAAGTGCAGCGTCAGGAACTGGATTTGCTTTTGTATCAGATGCTTGAAAATGAAGCATCCTCCGAGCAGATTGCGCATCTGAATACCATTCTGTCGGAGGATGCCGAAGCCCTGCGCTACGCGATGGATTTTTACCTGGTGGCCTCGGCGCTTCGCAAGAGCACCGTGATTCCGTCGGCGTCGCTGGGGACGGCGAATGAGATTGATGAGCAGTTCCATCTGCTGAAGTTGTTTGCAGAAGAGGAGCGAGTGGCTCCTTCGATTGAGCTGCCGGAGGAAGAAGAGGAGCCGGCAGCGGAACCGGTTCGCCGGACGGCTGCATCGCGTCCGGACCGGCAGAAGGCGGCGCTGTGGGGCCTGGTGGCCTCTATGGCGGCACTGGTGGTCTTTTTTGCCTCCATCAAGTTCCTGCCGGAACGGGAACCGGTGGCGTTTGTGACGGAGGCCGTCGAGCCCAGGTGGCAGAATGGAGAAGAAGGACTGAAGGTTCAGGATTTGCTCTACAATACCGATGAGCCCAGAATTCTTCGGTCGGGAACACTGGAAGTTGAGTTTTATTCCGGTGCGCGGGCGGTTATTGAGGGACCGGCCGAGTTTGTCTGCAAATCCGACAATATGCTTTCGCTGGCGTACGGGCGGGTGTATGCCCGGGTGCCGGATTATGCATCCGGTTTCACGGTGCTGGCCAACGGAATGCGGATTGTGGATTTGGGTACGGAGTTCGGCGTTCAGGCCAATGTGGATTGTTCCGTCGAACTGCACGTAACCAAAGGAAAAACCTCGCTCGTAACGGGCCGGGGGGAGCAGGATGTTTATTCCGTGCAGGCCGGCCAGGCCCGCCGAGTCCGCGACGGCGGTGCAACCGTGGAGGAAATTGCTCTCAAAGAGGCCGGTTTTGCCCAGCGGATTGACACCAAAACCCAGATGGTCTGGAAAGGGCAAAAAACCCTCAATCTGGCGGATATGGTCGGCGGCGGCAACGGTCTGGGAACCGGCTGTCTGGAATGCGGGATTGACCCGGCGAATGCCCGTGGAATGCGGATGGATGTTTATTATTATGAGCGTTTTCCGGATGCGAATAACCGCTACAGAACCGTGGATTGGCATCCGTTTATCGACGGCGTTTTTGTACCGGACGCTTCTCAGGGACCCCAAGTAATCTCCAGCCGAGGGGATATTTTTGACCAGTGCCCGAAAACCAACCGGCACTACTATGTGAGCATTGTCAACGGAACGCAGCAGTCATTCGGCGGCGGCGGCCCCGGGCTGGTTTTGAATGGAGTTTCCTATGGGAATGCGGAAAGCCCGGCGATTTTTATCCACGCCAATCAGGGGATTACCTTCGATTTGGAGGCGATGCGGCAGGCCCTCAAGGGCGTCGGCATTCTTCGGTTTGAATCCATCGGGGGCATATCCGCCACCGCACCGGAATATGGTTTGGCGGACTTGTATGTTCTGGTGGACGGCAAGGTGCGGTTTTTCCAGCCGGCCGTCCAGAAAGGCCAGTTCTGCCGCATTTCCATCCCGTTGGAACCCGAAGACCGCTTCCTGACCCTGGCGGCGGTCACCCATCCGGGCAAGCAGGTGCCTGCCGGATACAATGAAGAGCACGGAGACTGGTGCCTGTTCGGGGCGCCGGTTTTGCGGCTGGAGCCATAAGCGTCAAGAAAAAGCCAAACTGGAAATCGAAACCTTAAATTAGTGAGAGAGAACAAATGATGTACCGAAACAATCCCATTCAACGTCGGCCCCAAAAGGGATTTACGCTGATTGAACTGCTGGTGGTGATTGCCATTATCGCCCTGCTGCTGAGTGTGCTGATTCCTGCCCTGAGCCGGGCCAAGACCTATGCCCAGAAAACAATGTGTGCCAACAATCTTAAGCAGCAGTCTCTTGGGACGCTTCTGTATGCCAATGACAATAATTCTTCGGTTCCAATTTATAAGAGCTCTGTGACCTTGTACTGGCTATGGGATATGCTGTTTGAGACAACGAATCAGATGTCCCGGTATGCGGGCTTTGATGACAACAAAACGTTTTTTTATCCGGCCAACAAGCTTAAAAGGTACGATGATGCCCGTTTCTGGCAGTTCAGCTGGCTGTATGGAAGCGGCCCTTACCGGAGCCCTGTACCTCTTCGGAATGAAGATACCCTGACTCAATCGCAGCGGCTGAGCTATTATCGGGTGCTTCCTTATATTTATATGTTCGATAAATTCAATACCGAAGGAATTTCCACTTTGCCAGCCAATCTGGATAATCCGAGAGAACAGGCCAAGTGGATTCGGAAGATTTCCCAGGTTCAGGCAGCCAGTTCCCGGATTATGATTATGGATGCCGTGCTCAGTGATGGTACGAGCCGGGCGGGAAATCGGTTTGATCAGCTCACGCAGGGGGGAATTGATGACCCTCAGATGAGTGACGGAACCCTTTGGGATAATACGAATCACTATTCCCGGCAGCGCAACAATGCCGGATTTCTTCCGGAAGGAGCCAATGTTGCCTATACGGATGGGCATGTGGATTGGCGGCGGTTTGACCGGATGAATCCACGGATTCAAATCGGGATGTGGTTCTGGTGGTGAGAAAAACGCTGCGTTCTGCAGGGTTGAAAAAACGCGGAAATCGTTTTTTGGGAGGGTGACCGTTGAGACAGTTGAAAGGAGTTTGCTGGAGCGGCAGGGCGGCCGCAGCGGGGATGCTTTTGCGGATTGGGGCTGTTGTTTGTACGGCTCAGCCGCTGATCAATCTGACGGTTTATACAGACCGGCCGACCCATTCGGTCAGCCCGATGATGTACGGTCTTTTTTTTGAGGACATCAATTTCGGGGCGGACGGCGGTTTGTATGAAGAGAAGGTCAAGAACCGCTCGTTCGAATTTCCCGATGGAATGATGGGCTGGTCAATTCTCCGGCAGGAAGGGGCCAAGGGAGAGGCAGCCGTCGTTTCGAAACAGCCCTATAAAGAATCGGATGCCCGCGCTCTGCGAATCACCGTGGAGGAACCCGGAAGGGGGTTCGGCGTATCCAACGAGGGCTTTCGCGGCATCGGTCTTCATCAGGGCCGGGAGTATTATTTTACCGTTTTTGCCCGGGTTCCGAGCGGAACCTCTATGCCGCTTCGGATTGAGGCCGTATCTCCGTCAGGAGCCAAGGTGCTCGAGGGGTCCCTCGAGGTCAAAGGGGCGGATTGGGCCTTTTATCAGATTACGATGAAGGCGGCCGTCACGGAGCCGAAGGCCAACCTGAATGTGCTGACGATGTCGAAGGGGACGGTCGATTTGGATATGATTTCGCTGTTTCCGGTTGATACGGCCCGGCAGGCCGACCGTCCGATTCCGGGACTGCGGAAAGATTTGGTGCAGCTGCTGGCGGAGGTTCGGCCGGCCTTTCTGCGTTTTCCGGGCGGATGCATCGTGGAGGGCTCCACGCTGGCGGTTCGCTATCAGTGGAAAAACACCATCGGCGACCTTCGCGACCGCAAGACGATTATCAACCGGTGGAATACGGAGTTTCGTCACCGCCTCACACCGGATTATTATCAATCGTTCGGACTGGGCTTTTTTGAGTATTTTCTGCTCTGTGAGCAAATCGGGGCGGAGCCCGTTCCGATTCTCAACTGCGGAATGGCCTGTCAGTTTAATTCCGGCGAGGTCTGTGCGCTGGACAAACTCGGGCCCTACGTTCAGGATGCACTGGATTTGATTGAGTTTGCCAACGGGCCCGCTGACAGCACGTGGGGGCGGGTGCGGGTCCAAATGGGCCATCCGAAACCGTTCGGCTTAAAATACCTCGGAATCGGCAACGAGCAATGGGGGCCGCAGTATATCGAACGCTACAAGGTTTTTGAAAAGGCCATCCGTGAAAAATATCCGAATATCAAGCTGATTGCCGGCTGCGGCTCAGAGCCGGAGATTTTCCCCAACGGGCCGGCGGAGATTGAGTATCTCTGGTCGCAGTGGCGAATTTTAAAGCCCGATGTTGTCGATGAGCATTTCTATCGGCGCTATCCGCGGTTTTTTGAGCTGCTCGATCACTATGATTCCTATGACCGGCAGGGGCCGAAGATTTTTGTGGGCGAGTATGCGGCGATGTCGCACGGCGTTGCCAGTCCGGAAAACCGCAACAATCTGATTTGCGCCCTGGCGGAGGCGGCGTTTTTGACCGGTCTGGAACGCAACGGCGATGTGGTTGTGATGACGGCGTATGCGCCGCTATCGGCCCACGTGGACGGCTGGCAGTGGAAGCCGAATCTGATTTGGTTTGACAATCTGACCTGCTTTGGGACGCCGAATTATTATGTGCAGAAGCTGTTCAGTCATTACAAGGGAACGGGCTACCTGAAAAGCGAGGTGAAATCGGAAGGACCGCAGCGGCTGTATGTGTCGGTCACGGAAGAGGCGGACGGGCGGGTGTATCTGAAGGCGGTCAATCCGTCTGATAAACCGATTTCAGCGGACATTCGGCTGCAGGGAGGCAAGACGTTTTCCCCGAAGGCCAAAGTGGCTGTGCTTGCCGGCCGAGCGGAGGAGGAGAATACGCTTGCTCATCCGCAGCGGGTGGTTCCGAAAGAAAGCGAGTTTGACGGCGTCGGCAGCCGGTTTGCGTATGAGTTTGCCCCCTATTCGCTGACGGTGCTGACGCTGAAACCATAGTGTGTGTGAAAAGCGTGTGAAGTGTGGAGTGTGTGGTTGGGTTTTTCAAGCGGTTTGATTTCCTTTTTTGGAGGTTGCGGAAAGATGAAGACAAAAATGAAGATTCTGTTTGTCATGATGCTTTCGATGAGTGCAGCGAGTCTGGCTACAACCGTAGCGTACTGGGATTTTGAGGATGGCGTGGCCGGCCAGCCGTTTACGCCGGCTGGACAGCCGGAAGGTTCCGGCGGCTCCTATGATACCGTCAATCACTATATGATGCGGGGCTGGAATGACTACTGGGGCCCGTCGTGGACGGACCATACCCCGACGGGGGCGGGTCTTGCCATGCGGAATGCCGACTATCATCAGGACGGCTATTCCTTCGATGCCGGGCTGGTAGCGTGGGCTCCGTCTCAGTGGACGATGGAATGCGCTGTAAAGCTGATCGGCGGAATTGCCGATAACCGCTGGCAGACCTTTATCGGCCGTGACGGCAGTGCCGACCCGGGTGTGGATCCGGAGTCGATTCTGTATCTGCAGAAGACGTGGGACAATTATTTCCGGATTAACTTCCGTACAGCCGACGGCAGTCGGTATCTTGCCACATCTACCTTTACGATGGAACAGGACAAGTGGTACCGAATTGCCGCTACCAGCGACGGAAGCACGCTTCGGCTGTGGGTCAACGGGACTCCCAACAGCAGCGCCGGCTGGGTTCTGGCCGCCGAAACACCAATGGGCAGCGGGAATAACGCACTGGCATTGATCAGTGCAAACTGGACGTTCGGACGCGGCTGGTACAACACCTGGTTTGTGGACCACATCAACGGCTATATGGATGACATTCGGTTTTCGGATGCTGCCCTCAGTCCGAGTGAGTTTCTGGTTCCGGAGCCGGCCACGATGATGCTGCTGGGACTCGGGTCTCTGATGCTGGGACGCAAGCGTTCCTAAAAAGCGTAAATTCAGCGGAGTCAAGAAGCTGCTTTTTGAGGAAAAAGGGTAATGAAAGCAAACGGCTTTGGAGGGTGTGTCTTCAAGGCCATAAACCAAAGAGGTTTTATTTGGGAGGTGTTCTTATGAAACGATTAATGATTTTGCTTTTGGCGGGCCTGCTGGTCTGGCCGGCCTCGGCGGCGATTACCCACCGCTACAGCTTTACATCCGATGCCAGCGACTCTGTGGGCGGAGCGGACGGAACGCTGGTGAACAATCCGGCGATTGCAAACGGACAAATTCAGTTTTTCGGCGGCACGGATGCGGCGGGTGCTTTTGTCAATCTGCCCGGTTCAACGATTGCGATTAATACCTATTCGCAGCTGACTATTGAATACTGGTCCACCCAGACCACCGATAACGGCTGGACCATGACCACATCGTTTGGTGATACGTGGGGCAACGGCTACGGAATGAACTATCTGTTCCTGACCTCCGGCCGCGGCGACAATGTAGCCCGCGCCGCCATTGCCAACACGCCTGATTCAGATGCCCCCTGGGGCGATGAAGTCGGCGTCAACGGCCCGGAATACAATGACAGTATTGAGCACCATTATGTCATGACGGTGGACGGCACAAACGTGGCCCTCTATATCGACGGTGTTCTGCAGGGAACGGCTCCGCTGGGCAGCACGACCCTGGCCAATCTGAGCAACACCAAGGCCTACATCGGCAAGGGCGTTTATACGGTGGACGGCACCTGGGCCGGCTATATCAACGAATACCGCATCTACAATCATGCTCTCACGCAGACCGGCGTGACGCTCAGCAATCAGCTGGGTCCGGATACCTATCAGGACTGCGTCATTCTGAGTATGTCTCCGGCAAACAATGCCCAGGATGTTCCCTACAATCCTTATACGCCGCTCAGCTGGACGGTCGATTCGGGAATCAGCGTTGATCATTTTGAAGTCTTCATTTCCACAGACCCGAACATTGTCGACCCCAATTACGCTCTGACGGTAAATCCGGGAACCCCCTATGCCACCACGACGGCTCTTTCTCTGAATGCAACCACGCTGACCAAGCAGAAAACCTATGCCTGGCGTGTGGATGTGATTGAGTCCGGTACAGGCAAGCGGTTTGTCGGCCCGATGTATCTGTTTACAACGGCTCCGGAAGGCCCGATCTTTACGGTTCAGCCGGTCCACACATCCGGCTTTCCGGGCGAGACAGCGGTTCTGTCGGCCAAATTCGTGAGCACCCAGGCAGCGACCGTTAAGTGGTTCCGCAACAATATGGAAGTGACCAGTGCGGATCCGGATGTGACGATTACGCTGACCAATGTCGGGGATGAGTGGACGACTACACTGAGCATCGCCAATCTGGAAGTGGCTGATGAAGGCACATACTTTGCCCGCGCCATCAATACCGGCGGAACCAAGGAGTCCAATTCGGTTCGTCTGGCGGTCAAGCGGATGCTGGCGTACTATCCGTTCAATGGAGATTCCAACGACTATTCCGGCAACGGCAATAACGGAACGGCAACCGGAAGCACCTACAGTTATGCGGCAGGCAAAGTCGGCCAGGCCATCTTCCTGTCCGGCGGAACAGCCTATGTGGACCTGCCGGATGTCTTTGACAACTTCACGCCGGGTCTGACCTTCTCCTTCTGGGCCAACCCGGCTGCGGCGGCCAACTGGGCTCGGTTCATTTCGCTGAACAATGGGGCTCCGAGCGACAACATCTTCTTCAGCCGAGTCGGAACAGGCACAACGCTGCGGTTCCATGTTTATCTGGGAACCTCCAGCGGCGGTCTGGTCGATGCCGCCAATGCCCTTGCACTCAACCAGTGGCAGATGTTTGCGGTGACGATGACCCAGAACGGAAATGTGGTTATTTACAAGAACGGTCTGCCGCTTGCCTCCGGCACCGTCCCGCTGCCGAATATTGTCACACGCACCAATTCCTGGATTGGACGCAGTGCCTGGTCGGGTGACCAGTACTACAACGGCGGTCTGGATGAATTCCGCATTTACAACTATGCTCTGACGGCAGACCAGGTGGCCGACCTGTACGTGGCCGATACAGGTCCGTACTGCCGGTGGAAACCCTCGTATGACATCAACAATGACTGCGAGGTGACTTTGGCTGATTTTGCGCTGATAGCTTCTGAGTGGCTCAAGTGCGGTATCTATCCGGCCAGTGCCTGTCAGTAATCAGCAGGATTGTACCGGCCTGGTTTTAGTGAGTTGAGGTTTTCACCGCTCCGGCACGGCTCAAAACCGTGCCGGAGCGGATTTGTGTATTCTGCGGGGGGAATGAAAATGGATTGGTTCTTGCGATTGGGGGTATTATGAAAACACAAATGCGGGTGGGGTTTTTTCTGGTCTTTGTCTTTTCCTGGGGTCTGGCCTCAGGAGCTCTTCGCCATCGGTACAGTTTTACTTCGGATGCCTCGGACAGTGTTGGTACAGCGCATGGAACATTGATGAACGGAGCGTCTGTATCGGGCGGGCAGGTGATTTGTGACGGGGTGGATGATTATGTGAATCTGCCGGCCGCGACAATTGCTGTTAATACTTATTCGGCGATTACCCTCGAGCTGTGGTCCGCCCAGCCGGCCGTCAATCAGTCGTATTCCATGACGGCGGCATTCGGCGGACGCTACAGCAACGGCTATGGGCGGGATTATCTGATGCTGTGCACAACGCGAGGAGATGAGGTCTCACGGGCGGCCATTGCCAACACAGAAAGCAGTTCGGCTCCGTGGTCGTATGAGGTCGGCGTCAACGGCCCGGAACTCAATGACGGGCAGGAGCATTATTACGCCCTGACCATCAACGGGACTGGGCTGGCCTATTATATCGACGGGGTCCTGCAGGGCACGGCGGAGTTGGGCACAACCACCCTCAGCCGGCTTCGCACGACCTATGCCTATCTGGCCCGCAGTCTCTACAATGCCGATCCGTATGTGCAGTGCTCCATCAACGAGTTTCGGATTTGGGATTCGGCCTTAAGCGCCGCCGAAATTGCTCAGCATGCTGCCTGGGGGCCCAATGCCCTCAGCGAGCCGCTGGTTCAGTTTACCGAAAGCGACGGACGGACGGTCCTGTTTACCAGTCAGCCGTCCCGAACCGACAGTTATACGATTCAGCTTCTGGCTGCACCGACGTCCAATGTGGTCATTACGGTTCAGCCGCCGGTCTCTCTGACCGTCGGGAACGGCGGCGGGCAGCCGAACGTCCTCACCTTTACTCCCTCCAACTGGAATCAGCCGCAGACGGTAACAGTGGGAATTGCAAACGTCGGTCTGTTAGGAACAACCGAACAAATTCTCCATGCGGTTTCGAGCAGCGACCCATCCTACAACGGCGGTCTCTATGAGCTCCAGGTTTCCATTTATGAGGATGTCTGCGGCGTCTGGGGTTATGTGGAGGCCGACTACAATCTGGATTGCGTTGTGGATTTGGAGGACCTGGCAATTTTGAGCCGGGTCTGGCTGACCACGGAGACCCCGCTCGATTTGGAGCAGCTGGCGGGGGACTGGCTGCGGGATACGCTGGTCTATCAGGAAGACGTCTATGAACGCTCCATTCAGATTTCTCAGCAGCCCTTTGCCGTCAATCCTTCGGATGTGCTGAATACGATCGATGAGAAGGTGTACGGGCATTTCCTCGAACACATCTATCATTCCGCCAACGGCGGCCTCTGGGGTGAACTGGTCTGGAACCGCAGTTTTGAGCTGGATGCTTCCAGCGGCGGCGGGTTGTGGTCGATTGAAGGCGACGAGCTGGTGCAGTCGTCGCTGGCGACGGATGTTCATATGGAGTTCGGCGACCCGTCCTGGGGCGATTATGAGTTGACGCTCGAGGCGAAAAAAGACGGCGGAAACGAGGCCTTTCTCATTCTCTTCCGGGCCTCGGATGCAAACAATTTTTACTGGTGCAATATCGGCGGCTGGAACAACACGCAGCACGCCATTGAAAAAGAAGTCAACGGCGGCCGAAGCGTGGTAACCTCCTTTGTGCCCGGGAGCATCACGGCAGGAGTCTGGTATTCCATTCGAATCCGATGTGAAGGCAATCGGTTCCAGGTCTGGCTCAATGATACCCAGCTGTTTGACTATACGGACAGCAGCAGTCCGCACCTGACCGGTATGGTCGGGGTGGGGACGTGGGCGACGCAGGCCCGCTATCGAAACATTCAGGTTGTTTCGCTGACGGATTCGACGGTCCTGTTCAGCGGACTGCCGACCCTGCCGTCCGGTCAGTTTGCGGCGAAAAACTGGACGTTCTTCGGCAATGGTACGGCCTCCGCGGATACCGATGCCCTCAATGATAACGTGAGTGTAAAAATTACAGCCGCCTCTGCCGGTGCAGGCCTTCAGCAGGACAACTTTAAGTTTATCCCGCAGGTGTACAGCGGCTCTCTTTGGATGAAAGGGACGCTGCCGGCCGGGGTTCGGGTGCAGCTGATGGACGGCTCAACGGTGCTCGGGCAGGCGGATTTGCCGGCTCCGACAGCTCAGTGGACCGAATATCCGTTTCAGATTGTCTCGAGCGGCACGACCAATAACGGTTCATTGCGGATTGTTCTGCTCGGCACCGGAACGGTATATATCGATCAGGTGAGCATGATGGGGGCTGATGCGCTGGCGGTCGGCGGCTATCGTCCGGATCTGCTGGCGGCGGTGGAGGCCCTGCGTCCGTCGATTATCCGCTGGCCGGGCGGCTGTTTTGCTTCGCTGTACCTCTGGAAGGACGGAATCGGCCCGCAGCATCAGCGCCGCAAGTACAGTGCCTATATGTGGGATGACCAGGACACCAACTCTTTCGGAACCGATGAGTTTCTGCGGATGTGCGAGCGTATCGGTGCCGAGCCCCTCCTTTGCATCAACACCGGTGTTCTGAACAGTGCCTGCGGGGCTCCGGCACAGTGGAAATTAAGTCCGGATACGCCGGAGACGTATCTGCAGTATGCCCTCGATTGGATGGAATACTGCAACGGGGATGCCCAGACAACCTATTGGGGGGCCGTGCGGGCGGCCAACGGTCATCCGGAGCCGTACAATGTGGTGTATTGGGAACTTGACAACGAAACCTGGGCGGCGGGGTCTGCGGCTTATATTGCCCGCGTTCAGCTGTTTGCCCCGGCCATGCGGGCCAAGGCGGATGAATTGGGCGTGCCGATTTATCTGATTGCCGTCGGCAGCGGCGGCTATGACCAGAGCTGGAATCAGGACATTCTGAACGGCTGTGCTTCGCTGATTGATTTTATCAGTGTCCACTACTATGAGGACCCGAGCGGCTTTAAGTCCGGGCCGGTGAACTATGAGAACTACCTGATCAATCTGGCCGGCCGTATTGCTGCCTCCGCCAATCCCAATATCAAGATTTACAATTCGGAATGGAATGCCCAGAGTACCGACTGGCGGACCGGCCTGTTTGCCGGCGGGATTTTGAACACCTTCGAGCGGCAGGGGGCCAACTTCAGAATCGGCGGTCCTGCGCTGTTCCTGCGGCATACCTCGGCCAGCGGCTGGGATAACGCCTTTATCAACTTTGACCATACCGGCTGGTTTCCGGCTCCCAATTATGTCGTAATGAAGCTGTGGCGTGATCACTATGCTCCCTATCGGGTTCAGACAACCGGTCAGGACAACAATCTGAATGTGGTGAGCGTCCTGTCGGAGGATGGCCAAACTTTGATCCTTCGGGTGGTGAATCCAGACCCGGCAGACAAATCGCTGGCCTTCCAGATTGATGGTTCCTTTGTGCCTCAAACGGCTGTGATGCATTACGTTGCACCGGGCAGTCTGTATGCCCGCAACACGCTGGCGGAGCCGAATGCCGTCCGTGTGCAGGCCAAGGTTGTCGGTTTGAACGGCCAAACGCTGCGGTTGCGGATGCCGGCCTATTCCGCTGGTGTGATTACCGTCAGCAAACAGTAAACGGTTTTTCTTCGGCAGAGTCAGCAGGGCTGCTTCGCTCAGCGAGGCGGCCCTGTTCTTTTTTAAAAGGTGATTTTTACACCGGCATAAAACGTTCTTCCGGCGCAGTAGGGGAACGAGTTGGGTGTGCCGGTGTAGGCGAACGTGGGAGCGAATTCCTTGTCATTCAGGAGGTTTTCCCCTTTGAGCATCAGGGTGGAACATCCTTTTTTCATTCCCATCCAGTCCGAGATGTCCATTTGCAGATTGACGGAAAGCAGAGTGACGGCCTTCGGGTTTGGGTTGATGTTCATCGGCGAGTCTACCTGCGGCGGTTTGCCGAAATGGGTCACAAAGACGCCCACAGACCCCTTCTCCCATTCGTAAGCGGTTCCCGTCTTAAACATGTTTTCCGGCACGACGGTGGGATTCAGTCCGGCATCGGCCTGATTTTCCTGATGCAGGTACGACCCCAGAATCTGCCAGCGCGGCGACAAAAAGTGCTTCCATTCGACTTCGAGGCCCTTGAAGGTCTGTTTGCCGCCGTTCATATAGGACCACGGTGAGACGGAGGTGTTGTAAATAATCAGTTTTTCGATGGTGCTTTGAAAGACCGTCAGAGCCGCAAAGGTTTTTTCCGTGTGATAGAACAATTGTGCATCATAGGTGGCGATGGTTTCCGGTTCCAGATTGGGATTGCCTGTCAGAATCGGCGGGTCATACAGGTCCGATTCCATCGCCACGGGGGCCCGAAAGGCCTCTCCGTACAGCAGCTTGACTCCCCATCGTTCGAAGGGGGTCAGAATCAGACCGTGACGAAACACAAAGTCTTCTCTGCCCTGTCCGGATTCGTTCCATTGGGTTCCGGTAATGAACTTGGCCCACGTCCCGAGTTGATAATCCGCCTGTGCGTAGGCGCTTTGGGGGTAATATTTGTAGGGCGGGATGGACTGGAAGTGATCCTCATCCGCACGGAAGTTGCGGCGCCGCTCTTTCAGATAGCCGAAGACCAGGTTGAGTCCCTCGGTCGGCTCAGCATAGAGGGTGATTTCCCCCAGCCAATCTTCGCTGTTAGTGCCGATTTTCAGGGGAGCAGGGCTGGACAGACTGTCTTTCTGCTGGTTGTAGGTCAGATTCAGTTCCAGTTCAACCGAGTCCGCCAGAGGATGCCGCCAGCCGAGATTGGAGAACAGCCGGCTGGTTTGCGATTCGTGGTGCGGATTGGACCAGAAGGGCATCACACCCATCGAGTAGGTGTCGATATCGGCGGCAAAAACGTCCGCGGTAAAGTCCTCGTAAGACAAATGCAGTGTTCCGGAAAAGTTCCGACTGTGGCGGTCATCGCGGCCCGGTACTCCCAGACTGTCAAACATCTTGTAGGGTTCTCCCTGCTGACCGAGCGACTGAAACGTTCCGAACAGTCCCAGCGAGCCGAACCGTCCGCCTCCGGCAAACGTACCCTGATAATACCCGTAAGAGCCGCCCACTCCGGAAAGCGTCCATTCGGGTTTTTCGGGGATGTTTCGGGTTTTCAGATTGACTACGCCGGTAAAGGCGTTGGTGCCGTAGAGAACCGAACCGGGGCCGCGGATAATCTCCACGCTCTCCAGTGCCGCCAGCGGGTAGGCCATATAGAGAGGAAAGTTGTAGCCGAGCGCACTTTCACGGACCGGCCGGTTGTTGATGAGAATCAGCGTATGCATTTCCGCATGGGTGGACATATTCCCGCGGAAGCCCGCCAGGTTGTCGGAGAAGACAAAGGAACTGCGGGTATAGATGCTGGGCTGCCGCTGCATCAGCCCGAAGAGCGTGCGGTCGCCGAACAGGGTCCATTCCTCCTGCGGAACGATAACGGCTACACCCGGGGCTTCAAACAGAGTCTCTTCTTTTTTGGATACCACGGAGATATCGATATTCAGCAGCTGTTCCAGTGAGAGATTGTAAAGGTCGTTTGATTCAAGACCGGATACGGAATCCCCCCATACAACGGTACTCATAAGAAGAAGCACAATCCATTGCGCCGCTGGAGCCCCCTTTTTTTTCGGCGCCGACCGCATAAGAGTTCCCTTCGAAGAATCGGATTCTCGAAACAGAACACCTTGGTTATCGGCAAAAAAAACGACCTGTTTAAGTCGATTTTTTGCTCCCTTATCGGACTCTGGAGGAACAAAACATACGTTTAAGAGCAAATATTTGCTGCTTTTCGTCTTCAGGAAATCAAGGCACATTATATCGCAAGGTAAAAAGGACGATTTTTCGTTTTGAGGGTCGGCGGCCGGGGAGATTTGCAGAGTGAAAGAAAACAGGAGGTACTCTATGAACCGTCTTGGGTTGCTGTTTCTGGGGGTGCTGGCAGGGGTTTGTTTGTCGGGTTTTTTGGATGCAGCTGAACCGGCTGAGCTGACACCGGATAATTTTTTTGATATGTCGCTGGAACAGCTAATGGAAGTCCGGCTGGATTCTGTAGCTTCTCTGACCAAATCATCGCCGCGTCTGGTGCCGGCATCGGTTACAACGATCACCCAAGAGGATATTGCGGCCTCCGGAGCCAGAAGTCTGTTTGAACTGCTGGATATTTATGTTCCCAATCTGCAGTGGCTTCGCAATACGTGGGAGCCGGATAATCTGGGACTGCGGGGAATCATCAGCGACCGGGACGACAAGTATCTGCTGACCGTGAATGGGAAAGTGATGAATGACCGAATGCACTATGGGGCAATCAGCGAGCGGGACCTGGTGCTTCTGAAGGATATTCACCATATTGATATTATCCGAGGACCCGGTTCGGCTTTGTATGGTCCGGGGGCAGTCTCAATGGTCATCAACATTGTTACGCACAGCGGGCTGACCTTTGAAGGAACGGATGTGACATTCCGCAGCGGGGCGGTGGAGGAGTTTTATTCAACGGAAATTCGGCACGGCCGCCGTTTCGCGGACAGGGACGGCGGACTGTTTACCTATGTGGGCATCGGCAAATACAACGGGGCGGACAAGTATGATGCCCCTGTGCATTATGGATTTGATTTTCCGACTACGTCTGATTTTGGCTGGAATGAGTCTCCCGGCGCTCCGTATCTTCCGGGGGACGGTACGGCCGCCGGAGAGGCGATGACCCGTATCAATATGCCCGCGGATCAGGCGGCCGCGAGGGGATTGCCGCCGATCAAATTGTTTGCTCAATACGATGAGGGAAACTGGACCTATTGGCTGCGCTATACGCGCGGCGGGCAGCAATTTCCGTGGACGACGGGGGCGTTAGCGCGTGTCCCTTACGGATGGACGGATTATATCAGAAGCCGCATGACGGGAAACTGGCTGCCAATTTTTCCTCCGGACTGGAGCGGAGACTGGGGAGATCCTGGTATTATCTGGTATCCGGAGTACGAAGCTTCGTCGGCACTGGAACAAAATTTTTATCAGTATCAGCAGCTGACGGGATATGTCGGATATGAGACGAATTTGTCTGAACAGACGGATTTGAGTCTGGCATTCAGTTATGATTTGTTCGATTATCGACGCCGGACTGTAAACTGGTTTAACGAGGTCTATCGAGAAGACGAATACTACGGGCGGGCCATGATTCGCCATTCCTTCAATGACAGTCACAGGGCGGCCTTGGGCGTTGAGGTTTCGCATCATGAGCTGGGACGAAAAGCTCATGGATATCCGGATATGGATTTTACAGATGATGCGATGGCCAATGCCGGGGTTCCAATGAATCGCTGGTCTACAAATTTATATTCGCTGTTCGGGGAATACCAGTGGACAATCAGTGAACAATGGACCGCGTTTTTCGGCGGACGTATTGACGATCATACTTACAGCAGCCGGCTGTTTTCCCCGCGGGCTTCGCTGATTTATGCTCCCACGAAACGAGATGTTTATAAGCTTTTGTGGGCGCGTTCCGTACGGACTAATTTTGAAGAAGAAATGCGGGCGAATGCATTGGTCAATCTGCCGGACGGCGACCCGGAAATTCTGGACAATGTTGAGCTGCGGTATGAACGTGCCCAGAGCGAGAACCTGGATTTGGCAGCTTCGTTATTCTGGCACTATAATCTGGAATTGATTTCCTATTCGGCGGCTGCCGGAGCGGCTGTGCCGGTGGGGACTCAGCGAAACTGGGGTTTTGAATTGGAGGCTTCTTATCATACAGAAGCTACACGATTCACCCTTTCCCATGGATTTACCAAATTGTATGATTTTTCGCTGTCACCGGGGCAGACCACCATTATTACCTCGCAGGCCTATGGGTATGGGGATGACGGGGCCTTGTGGTCCAATCATGTGACGAAGCTGACCTTTCAGCACAAACTGAGCGAACAATGGTCCGCAGACGGGTCGATGCGGATTTACTGGGGATTCGGCGGTCTGAAGGATTTTGACGAATACCAGCTTAGTCAGAACGAGTACTATCCGATAGATCCAGACTGGAAGCGCGGCTACCGGGGCAATTATTATCTGAATTTGGGCCTTCAGTATCGACCCAATCAAAACCTGACCTTTCGAGTTGATGGGATGAATCTGCTGGGAATTTTCGACAAGGATTTGAATAAGCGGAATTATGGTGCCAGCGGCGCCTTCCGTTCACATGCACCGTCAATTGGGGTTTCCATGACCTATAAATTTTAAATACAAAACATGTCTTGTTTTCGTCAAAGTTGGGGCATCCGTCATCGTTTTAATTTTGTTCAATTCAAAGAGACATAAAATCTTATTATATAACAAGATATAATTATTTTAAAAAGTCTCGAACCAAAAGAGTTTTTCCAAATATATGACTATAAAGATATAAAGATATAAAGATGGTCCTATGTATAAGGGGAAAATTATGGATGCGAAAATTGCTCAAAAAGCGGCGGCGGTTCTAAGGGCGGCGGCTCATCCCATCCGCCTGCAGATTATCGAGGCGCTGGCCCATGAAGAGCTTTGCGTCAATAAAATTATGGAGCGGATCGGCTGCCCGCAGGCCGTGGTCAGCCAGCAGCTGGCCATTCTTCGCGATAAGGATATTCTCGAATGCCGAAGAGAGGGGACCAACGTTTTTTACCGCATCAAAAATAAAAACGTGATTCACCTTCTCCATTGTGTTTATAATCATTGTGAACCCTGATCCCATCTGAGGAGGTCATCGAATGAGTCGCAAGATTGTGATTGTTGGAGGAGTAGCAGGCGGGGCGACGGCGGCGGCACGGCTTCGCCGTCTCGATGAACAAGCCGAAATCATCCTTCTCGAACGAGGGCCGTACATTTCCTTTGCCAACTGCGGTCTGCCGTATTATTTGGGTCGGACAATTGCCAATCGCCAGGATTTGCTTTTGCAGACCCCGGAAAGCTTCTCCAAACGGTACCGAGTGGATGTCCGGATTCAGAATGAGGCCCTTCGAATCGACCGTGCCGGCAAACAAATCGAGATTCAGGATCACCGCACAGGCAGGATATACAGGGAATCCTATGATTTTTTGATTCTTTCTCCAGGGGCCGAGCCGTTCCGACCGCCGATTCCGGGAATCAATTCGAAACGGATTTTTACCCTGCGTACGGTCCCGGATGTAGATGCAATCGATGCTTTTATTCAAACCAACAATCCCAAACGCGTCGTGATTGTCGGCGGCGGCTATATCGGACTGGAAATGGCGGAAAATCTTCGTCATCGCGGTCTGCTGACGGCTGTCGTAGAGTTGGCCCCATCCGTTTTGCCCGCCGTGATGGACCCGGAGATGGCTTTCTATCTGCAGGAACATTTGCAGCAGCAGAATGTCGCCTTGTGGCTCAATGACGGCGTTGCGGCTTTTGAGGAAACGGCCGATGCTCTTCGCGTGCGTCTGAAATCCGGAATGCTTTTGCAGTGCGACTTAGCCATTTTATCTGTCGGCGTCAAGCCGGAAGTAAAACTGGCAAAAGAGGCCGGCTTAAAAATAGGAACTTTGGGGGGAATCGAAGTTTCAGAGACCCTGCAAACCAATGATCTGTCGATTTATGCGATTGGAGATGCAATCGAGGTAAAACATCCGGTTCTTGGCGGAGCGGCGCTGATACCGCTGGCCGGTCCAGCCAACAAGCAGGGACGAATGGCGGCCGACAACATCTGCGGTCTGAATCGCCGGTACAGCGGTTCCATCGGGACCGGCATTTTGAAGGTCTTTGACCTGGCCGCGGCGATGACGGGGACTCCGGAAGCGGCTCTGAAAAAGGCGGGGATAGACTATGAGAAAATCTATCTGCATCCGGCCCATCATGCGGGTTATTATCCCGGGGCGGCGCCGCTGCATATGAAGGTGCTGTTCAGCAAACCGGACGGGCGGATTCTGGGCGCCCAGATTGTCGGACGGGATGGGGTGGACAAGCGCATCGACTTGCTGGCGGCGGCGGTTCAGAAGCGGATGACCGTTTTTGACCTGATGGAGCTGGAATTGGCGTATGCCCCGCCGTACGGCAGCGGCAAAGATCCCATCAATATGGTTGGGTTTGTCGGGGCTAATGTGCTGGATGGGACGATGCCGCTGGCGCATTTTGAAAGTCTCCGGGAAGGGGATTTTGTTCTGGATGTCCGCACGGACGGGGAATGGAAGCGCGGCCATATCCCGGGTGCGGTCCATATTCCGCTGGACGAATTGCGGCAGCGTCTGGGTGAGCTGCCCAAAGACCGCACGATTTATCCCTATTGCGGCGTCGGGGTGCGCAGTTATGCCGCCACACGGATTCTCCTGCAAAACGGATTTCACGTGCGCAATCTGAGCGGCGGCTATCAGACCTGGTGTTCGGTTGCCCGCCGGCAGACAGCGGATTCCCAAACGGCCAAACAGTTAAAAGAAGAATTTTGTGTTGTCTGATTGCGGAGAAATAGAAAGGAGCAGCAATGGAATTCAAGGATAAAATCATTGCTTTTTCAGCGGACCATCCCAAATGGATTACCTGGACGATGGTTCTGTTTACGCTTGCCTGTGCCGTGATGATTCCGATGATTCGGGTGGATACGGACCCGGAGAATATGCTTTCGTCGGATGAACCGGTGCGGGTTTTTCACAATCAGACCAAGCAGCGGTTCGATTTGAGCGACATTGTGGTGCTGGGAGTGATTAATGAAAAACATCCGGCGGGTGTATTCAATGCGGCGACGCTGAACCGTGTGTATGAACTGACGGAATTTGCCAAGACGCTCCGATGGGAGGACCCGAAGAATCCGGGCAGGCAGGCGGGGGTGGTGGAAGTGGACATCATCGCTCCTTCGCTGATTGACCATATCGAGGGGGGCGGCGGGATGGTGCGATTTGAATGGCTGATGCCGCAGCCGCCGAAGACGGACCAGGAGGCGCTGGAGATTCGCGACAAAGTGATGTCCAACCAGCTTCTTCGCGGCACGATGGTTTCCGAAGACGGCAAGGCGCTGATGCTGCTTTTGCCGCTGACGGACAAACACCTCAGTTATCGGGTCTACTCGGCTCTGAATAAAAAGATTGCCCAGCTGGGCGGTACCGAGTCCTATCATATTACCGGCCTGCCCGTAGCGGAGGACACCTTCGGCGTAGAGATGTTCATCCAGATGGCGGTTTCGGCGCCGCTGGCGATGCTCACGATTTTTATTCTGATGCTGCTGTTTTTCCGCAAGCTGGTGCTGGTTCTTTCGCCGATGATAATCGCGATGGTCTCGGTCATTACAACAATGGGGCTTCTCATCGGGTTCGGCTATCCGGTTCATATTATGAGCTCAATGATTCCCATCTTCCTGATGCCGATTTCGGTGGTCGATTCGGTCCATATTTTGTCGGAGTTTTTTGACCGCTATACGCGGGAAAAAGGCCGCCGACAGACCATTCTGGAAGTGATGCACATCTTGTTTGTCCCGATGCTGTACACCTCGCTGACCTCGGCGGCGGGGTTTTTGTCGCTGGCTCTGACGCCGATTCCGCCGGTGCAGGTATTCGGCGTGTTTGTATCGATCGGGATTATGATTGCCTGGGTCTTTACCGTGACGTTTGTACCGGCTTATGTGATGCTGCTTCCGGAGCGAACCCTGGCGAATTTCGGTCTGGCGGTGCATCAGGAAGAGACGCAGACCTGGCTGACGCGGCTTTTGGCCCGGACCGGACGAATGACTGTGCGGCAGGCCAAGCCGATTCTGGCGGTTCTGATGCTGCTGTCAGCAGGGGCCGTGTACGGCATCGCACAGATTGTCATCAACGATAATCCGGTCAAATGGTTCTCCAGACGTCATCCGATACGGCAGGCCGATATCGCCCTGAATGAACATTTCGGCGGCACTTATATGGCCTATCTGGTGCTTCGAAGTCCGGATGAACATCCGGCCCAGGCGGGCTTTGTCCAGGAAGTTCAGGAGCGTCTCCGGCGGCTTGCGGAGAACCGCAAAGCCGAAGAGCCGTCCATCGAGAAGGCTGCTGTTTCGGCTGGGGACAAACTGCAGGAACTGGCAGCCGAGGGTTCAACGGCGCCGGCCCTGATGGAAGAGATGGTTCGGTTTGTACAGACCCGGATGGAGCAGGCCTCCGACCAGGATTTTTACGGCTGGCAGGAACTGGAGGCCTTTTTCGGCGTGGAGCGGGAGCGGCTTCGGCCGTTCAAACGGCCGGAGGTTCTGGTCTGGATAAAAGGGCTGCAGACCCATCTGGAAAAGGCCGGCCTGGTCGGCAAGAGCAATTCCCTTGCAGATATTGTGATGAAGGTCAATCAGGAACTGGTGGACGGCCGACCGGAAAGTTTCCGGGTTCCGGAGAAGGTTGAACAGGTCGCTGAATGTCTGATTCAGTACCAGAACAGCCATCGTCCGCAGGATTTGTGGCATATGACGACGCAGGAGATGACCGAAGCGGTTATCTGGATGCAGCTGACCAGCGGCGACAACCGGGATATGGAGCGGGTCGTGCGGGCGGTGGAGGAATACTGGAAGACCAGTCCGCCGCCGATTGCCCTGGAGCATCAGTGGGCGGGGCTGACTTATATCAATATCATCTGGCAGAACAAGATGGTCTGGGGGATGCTCCAGTCGTTCCTCGGCAGCTTTCTGGTGGTCTTTATTATGATGGCGATTTTGTTCCGTTCGGTGCTGTGGGGTCTGATTTGCATGATTCCGCTGACCATCACGATTGTGATGATCTACGGTCTGATCGGCTGGCTGGGCAAGGATTATGATATGCCCGTGGCGGTGCTCAGCGCCCTGACGCTCGGAATGGCGGTGGATTTTGCCATTCATTTCCTCGAACGAGCACGGGACCATTACAAAAAGGTCGGGTCGTGGGAGAAGGTATCTGAGGAAATGTTCGGCGAACCGGCCCGGGCCATCACCCGCAATGTGCTGGTGATTGCCATCGGCTTTCTGCCGCTGCTGGCGGCTCCGCTGGTGCCGTATAAGACCGTGGGCATCTTTCTGTGTGCGATTATGGCTCTGTCGGGTGTGGTTACGCTGCTGGTGCTGCCGGCCTTGCTGAAAATCGGCGAAAAAGTCCTGTTTCGTCCGGCTGCCCAGCCGGTCGGGCCGGCCTGCAACTGCGGATTCTGTCTGGTTATTTCGCTTTCAACCGTCGTCCTGATTGCACTGAATGTTCATCAGTACTGGCACGTGGGTGTGGGAAAACTGACCTGGATTAGTCTGGGTTTGATTCCGCTGCTGGCCCTGACCTGCGGGCTGCTGTCCCGCCGGCAGGCCTGCCGGATGAGCGAACCGAAAAACTCTGTATCTTCTGAAGAAGGGAGGTAAAATATGACGGTCGAACGAATGCTGCGCGGCATTGCAGGTTTTTTTATTCTGCTCAGTGTCGGGCTGGCGGCTGTGCACAGCCCGTACTGGCTCTGGTTTACGGCCTTTGTGGGAGCCAATCTCCTGCAGTCGGCCTTTACCAATTGGTGTCCGATGATGACAATCCTGCGGAAACTTGGAATTCAGGGATAGAAAGGAGAGTGCTATGAAAACATTCGGATTCTGGCTGACGGTTCTGCTGACGGCCGGTTTGGCGGCTTTGCCGGCGGCGGCTCAGGAGGCAGAAGCGGTCCCTTCTGTCGATGAAATTGTCCAGCGGGCCAATCATATGGCCTATTATCAGGGCCTGGACGGCAAGAGCACCGTATCGATGAAGATTACCGACAGAAACGGCAACGTCCGCACCCGGGAGTTTATCATCCTGCGCAAAAACGGCGAAGGGGGCAACCAGAAATACTTTGTGTATTTCCTGCAGCCGCCGGATGTGCGGAGGATGGTCTTTATGGTGCACAAATTTGCCGCTCTCGACAAAGATGATGACCGCTGGCTGTATCTGCCCTCGCTGGACCTGGTTAACCGCATCGCCGCCTCGGATAAGCGAACGAGTTTTGTCGGCTCCGATTTTCTCTATGAAGACGTTTCCGGACGCAGTCTGGAGGAGGATGTCCACGAGCTGGCTCAGGTGACCGAGGAGCGGTTTCTGATTAAGAACACGCCGAAAAATCCGGCCTCTGTCGAGTTTTCCTATTTCACGGTGGAAATCGACCGCAAGACCTATATGCCGATGAAGATGGAATATTTCGACAAAAGCGGTACCCTTTATCGGGTCATCGAGGCCAAAAAGGTTGAGCCGATTTCCGCCAAAGAAGGCGACCGTCAGGTAGAGTATCTGACGGTGACCGAATCGGTTGTCAAAGACCTCAAAACCGGCAGCACGACGGAAATGAAGTTCAGCAATGTCCAGTACAATCTCGGCCTGAATGATGATTTGTTTACGGAACGCTATCTGCGGCGTCCGCCGCGGGAGGCGATGCGATGAGAACGATTCCGGGAGGATGTGCGGCGGCAGTCTTGCTTTGGACAATTGCAGCGGCAAGTGGAGAAGAGGTACAGAAACAGTCGTTTTGGAGTCAATGGGCTGAGCCGGAGGTGCACGGCTTCTGGGAGGCCCGCGGCGGCTATCGCCTGCAGAATGACCGCTATCAGAAGGATATGTCTGTGATGGAAACCCGCTTCCAGCTCGATTTGTTCACCTATACGGACTGGGCGGAGTTCAAATACAAAGGGGATGTCTTTGGGGATTGGGTTCAGGAAAAAGGCCGCTACCAGACGCGCGAGACGTGGATGTTTTTCCGTCCGAGCGACTCAATGGATGTCAAACTGGGCCGACAGGTTCTCACCTGGGGCACAGGGGATATGCTGTTTATCAACGACCTGTTCCCCAAAGACTGGCAGTCCTTCTTTCTCGGGCGCGATGTTGAATACCTGAAGGCCCCGTCGGATGCCGTTAAGGTGAGCTTCTTCCAGGATTGGGCGAATCTGGATATCGTTTATACACCCCAGTTTGACAGCGATCGGTTCATCCGGGGCGAGGGAATCTCGTACTGGAATGCCAATCTGGGACGAACGGCGGGGGAGGATGTGCACATTCATACCGACAAGCCCGACCGCTGGTTTCGGGATGATGAAGTGGCCCTGCGTCTGTACAAAAACATCAACAATTACGAGTTTGCCCTGTACGGCTATCATGGGTTCTGGAAAAGTCCTGCCGGGCAGAATGCAGCCGGTCTGGCAACGTTTCCGGATTTGAATGTGTACGGCGCCAGCGTCCGCGGGCAGGTCGGCAAGGGTATTGGGAATGCGGAAATCGGCTATTATCAGTCGCGCGATGATGAAAACGGCGATGACCCGATGACGGCGAATTCCGAGATGCGGTATCTGCTCGGCTATACGCAGGAAATCGGCACGGATTTCACGGCCGGAATGCAGTATTATGTTGAGCAAATGCTGGATTATGACGCCTACAAACAGTCGCCGGGAATGACGCGGGATGAGTTTCGCCATGTTCTGACGCTGCGGCTGACCAAACTGCTGATGAACCAGAACCTGACGCTTTCTTTCTTTGGGTATTATTCGCCCTCCGACAAGGATGCCTATCTGCGGCCGAACGTGCACTACAAAGCCAGCGACCGCTGGTCGATGGAAATGGGGTCCAATATCTTTTTCGGCGACTATCGAAACACCTTCTTTGGACAGTTTCGGGACAACACAAATCTTTATGCGGCAATCCGTTATAGTTTTTAGAGGTGCAAAGTGCCCTTTTGGAGGTTGAACGGCCTGGGCGGTGAACCTTTCTTTTTTTTCAAAGAAATGTTATACTAGGAAAATAAAACAAGAAGCTGTTTTTGGAGGTGTTTTAGCGGGAATTGGAAAAAATCAGAGAGCATATCAAGGTCCAGCAGGAACGCGCCATTCTTGTCGGGGCCTATCCAAAAGATAAAAACGGTCAAAAGAAAAATGATAACCTGGCGGAATTGACGGCCTTGGCGGAAAGTGCCGGGGCGATAGTCGTAGGCCGCCTGCAGCAGCGGCTCAGCCGCATCAATCCCTCTACTTATATCGGCAAAGGTAAGGCCGAATATCTTTCCCAAAAGGTTCAGGAAAGCCAGGCCAATCTGGTCATTTTCGATAATGACCTGACACCCGGGCAGATTCGGGAGCTCGAAAAAATCGTTAAAGTGCGGGTTCTGGATCGCAGCGAACTGATTCTGGATATTTTTGCCACGCGGGCGCAAACCAAACAGGCCAAACTTCAGGTGGAACTGGCTCAGCTCGAATACACCTATCCCCGTCTGACGCGGATGTGGAGCCATTTGGATAACGTGGCTGGCGCGGGGGGCGGTACGGCGGCCGGTGCGGTCGGCGGTATTGGTACACGCGGTACCGGTGAAAAGCAGCTCGAAATCGACCGCCGGCTCGTCAGCAAGCGCATTACAGACCTGAAGCGGGAACTGGCCGAGATTGACCGGCGGATTCTGCGGGAAATCGCCGGTCGAAAAGACTTTTTCAAGATTTGTCTGGTGGGCTATACCAATGCCGGCAAAAGCACCCTTCTGAATGCCCTGACGGGGGCCGATGTGCTCGTGGAAGACCGTCTTTTTGCGACGCTGGATACCCGCACCCGCAAGTGGCGGATTGACGGCGGTCTGGAGGTGCTTTTGAGCGATACCGTCGGGTTTGTGAGCAAACTGCCGCATCATTTGGTTGCTTCGTTTAAGGCCACGCTCGAAGAGGCCGTCCACGCCGACCTTCTGCTTCACGTGGCGGATGCTTCCAGCCCTGAGGTCTTTGACCAGATTCAAAGTGTCCAGAAGGTTCTGGAGGAAATCGGCTGCGGCGGAAAGCCGGTTCTGCTGCTGCTGAACAAGTGCGACCGTATTGCCGACGGAGGGCTGTTCGATTCTCTCCAGTCTGTTTATCCGGATGCCCTGTGCATTTCGGCCCGTTCCGGCCTGAATCTGGATTTGCTGGCGCAGCGAGTTCTGGATTATGTGAAAGGACAGAACATCTATATCCGCCTGCACTGTGCACCTTCGGAGGGCAGAATTATTGCTTTTCTGCGAACGCATGCGGCGGGTCTGAAGGAATGCTACGATGAACAGGGGGTGCTTCTGGAAGGGTGGCTGGGCCGAAATCAGCTGCCGCATCTGCGTCATTTGGGAGCCCAGCCCGAAGAAGTCTGCCTCTAATCCGTCCGGCAAATCTGCGGACATTTCTTGCCAAACACCGCTTTGTATGCTTTACTGTCGGTATGTTTCGACAGGTAACGATCATCGGTGATGGTGCGATGGGGACCGTCTGCGGGATGCTGCTGTGCCGCAACGGCGTCCGGACAACGCTGTGGGGTTATGATGCCGCTCAGCTGACTCAATTCGAGAAAGCGCGCGAAAACACCCGCTTTCTGCCCGGCTATCGGCTGCCGGAGGATTTGCGGCTGGAGCCGGATGACTCCAAAGCAATGGCAGGAGCCCAGCTGCTGGTGTCGGCGGTTCCCTGTCAGTATGTTCGCTCCGTTTGGAGCCGCCTGAAGCCCTTTGTGCCGCCGAAGGTGCCGATTGTCAGCGTTACCAAAGGGCTCGAAAACGGCACCCTGCTTCGTCCGTCGGAGATTCTGGCGGATGTCCTCGGAGCCGACCGAACGCTTGCCGCTCTGTCAGGGCCGACGATTGCGGAGGAATTGATGCGGGGGCTGCCGGCCACAGCGACGGCGGCCTGTGAGGATTTGCATCTGGCCGAAGCGATTCAAAAAACGTTCTCGACCCCCTTTTTCCGGGTTTATACCAACAGCGATTTGAAGGGGGTTGAGCTGGCCGGCGCAATGAAAAATGTGATTGCCATTGCCGCCGGCGGAATTGATGGTATCGGGGCCGGAGACAATGCCAAGGCCGCTCTGATTACGCGGGGGCTGGCGGAAATCAAGCGGCTGGGTGTGGCAATGGGGGCCCAGGAAAGCACCTTTGCGGGCTTAAGCGGCCTGGGCGATTTGGTCACAACCTGCATCTCTCCCAAAGGACGCAACCGCACGTTTGGAGAACGGATTGGGCGGGGAATGACCGCCGCGGAGGCCCTGGCACAGACGGCGGGCGTTGTGGAAGGGGTGACGACCTGCCGTTCGGTGGTGGACCTGGCGGCCAAGTGGGGGGTTGAGATGCCGATATCCGAGGCGGTGCTGGCTGTTGTGTCCGGCCGGATGACGGCAAAGGAGGCCATCTCGGCTTTGATGAGCCGCTCTCTGAAGGCCGAGTGATTTTGTTCAAAGAAGACATTTCTCTCCCTCATTCTTTCTTTTTCTTCTTTTTTTATAGGACTAAACTTTTCCGCCCTTCCTCCTTCTCGGAATCTTTGTTCCTGATTTTGTTTTGAAAAACCGTGCATTGACATTGAGTGCAGATTCCGACGGCCGTTTCAAGAAAAGTTTCCGCGTTATTATCAGACGGAAAATCTGCCGGCAGGACAATTTGCCGGAAAGAGATGGAAAAGGCGAACATTATGTACACTTTAAATACCCAGGCGGTGTTGTCGGAACAAGCTCTCAGGAAGCGTGCTAATGTTGAAGGGGATTCCTGACGACGAAAGAACGGAGACAAAATGTTTAGATGGGTTTTCTAAATAAGGTACGGATGGGGGAGCGAGCAGGGAGTTTAAAGGCTATGTGCCGGGAAACTGAATATGTTTGGTAAGAAGTACGGTCCAATCGGAGTGGATTTGGGCAGCGGCCATCTGCGGGCGGTTCAGCTCGGACAGAATGGTCAGGGTTTGTTTCTCCAGGCCGGAGGAATACGGAGCAAACCCGATGAGATAAAGTTTGGTACCCCGGAATGGCAGCGGTGGGCCCTCGAAGCCCTGCGGGAAATTGTCCGTGAAAGTTCCTTCAAGGGAGCCAAGGTGACAACAGCCCTGCCGTCGGATGACTTGTTTATCGACCAGGTCCGGGTTCCTCGGGCCTCTTCGGCAGCGGCGATGGAACAGGCCGCCTTTGCCAAAGTCCAGTCCAAACTGCCGTTTAAGCCCGAAGAAGGACTGCTGAAGTACGTTTTGGCTGAACCCGCGGAGGGCAAGGGGGCGGAAGTGGAGGTCGTTGTGATGGGTGCCGGTCGGCTGGCGCTGGAGGTGCATTTGGCGATTTATGAACAGGCCGGTCTGGAGGTGGCGGGGATAATCCCGTGGCCGCTGGCAATGATCACGAGTTATGCAAGGTTTTTCTGCCGGCGGAAACACGAGCAGGACCGCGTGTCGATACTGATGTCGGTCGGCACGCATCACTGCAATGTCGTCATTTGCCGGGGGATGGCCCTTCTGTTCGCGCGGGTGGTTCCCATCGGATTTGCTGAACTGAATAACGATGCCGGTATGATGCATCGGCTCATTGCCGAACTGGATGCCTGCGCCCGCTATTATCAAACGATGCCGTCGGCTGCTCCGATCGAGCGGCTGGTTTTTCTGGCCGGAAGCGGTGTCAGCCGCGCCGTCTGTGAAGGGGTTGCAGAGTTGGCCCAGCGGATGCAGATTGCCGCACAGGTCGGCGATGTTCTCTCGGCGATTCGATTGGACCCGGTGGAGCAGAAGATGATGATTGATCGGCGCAACTCCAAGGTGGACTGGTCTCTGGCCTTTGGGCTTAGTTTACAGGGAGTGAAAGGGTAGAAAACAGAACCGTTCTGATTGGTGGAGAATACGGATATGGCAACGATTAATTTTGTACCGGATGATTATATTCAGCAGCGGCAGTCCAGCCGCGCCAATTCTCTTTATCTGATTCTGCTGGTGGCGGTTCTGTGCGGAATCGGCGCCACCTTCTCGGTTTTGAAGATGCGCCAGCGCTCCGTTCAGGCCGAACTGAACCAGCTCAGTCAGCAGCTCAGCCAGGCCAAAGAACAGATTGCCAAACTGGAAGAGTTAAAGAGCAAGAACAAGACCCGTATGAATGTAATGATGATGACGGCCAACCTGATTGAACCGGTGCCGCGCAGCATTCTCCTGGCCTGCCTGACCAACAATCTGCCCAGCGGAGTCTCTTTGACCGCCCTCGAAATGAAGGAAAAGGAAAAACCCAAAACGGCGTCTCCGGCACCTTCCGCCGCCAAGCCGGGAGCCGCCAAAAAGCCGGCTGCTGCTGTGAAACCCGGTCCGGCATCCGCCAAGGCGGCCGCAGAGACGCCGGCGTCCCCTCCGGAATCGGAGGTGACGCTGACCATTCAGGGGCTGGCGCCCAGCGATATCGAGGTGGCCAATTATATTGCCAATCTCAATGAAGCCGTTCTGTTTGACCAAGTGCAGCTGGTCCAGAGCGAGGAGCGGGAAGTGGAAGGACTGAAGTTTCGGGAGTTTCGTCTGACCGCACGAATTCGCCCCGACCTGAAACTGACCCGAAAAGATATTGAGGAAATTCGCAAAAAACGCGACCAAACCATCTGACCGAAAGGGGATGTCCGATGAACAGCGGAATTCGCCATATCATCTTTTTCATCATGATTGTCGCCATGGTGTACGTTTCGTACGCCTATATGATTCGTCCGGCCAATGAGTATCTCACTCAGCAGCGGCTGCAAATGGAGGCCGGTCGGGCCAAACTCGAGGAACTCCGCCGGGCTACGGCGGCCTCGGAGGACCTCAGTGTGCAGCTGGAGCAGATGGAAAAGATTATTCGCGAGTTTGAGAGCAAACTGCCCCCCAGCAGCGAGATTCACACTGTGCTCGAAAACGTCACTCTTATCGCCCAGCGGCACGGGCTGGTGCCCAAGATGATTCGAACCCTTAAGACGACGACCAACGGCGGATACATTGAACAGCCCCTTGAGATGGAGCTTCACGGAGATTTTAACTCCTATTATGCCTTCCTGCTTGAGCTGGAACGGCTCGACCGGATTACGAAAATCCGCCAGCTCGAACTGAAAAAGAAATCCAAATACGAAGGCCAGATGGAGGCCAAGTTTGTCATGAGTATTTTCTTCCAGAATTCCAAAGCGTAACGGACCGCTTCGTTTTGTCCGGCAGCGGTCCCTTGGATAAGGAGTTGCCCTATGCTGTCTTTTTTGCGAGATGGAAGTCAGACCCCGGCAGCCGCCCAGATGCAGACTGAAGGAACTTCAGCTCCTTCGTCGCCGGCGACTCAGGATTTTCTGCGTCCGGCCGTGCGGAACCAAACGGTCAAGCAGGGAACTGTTTTGCTGGCGGTGTTGTTTCTGGCCGGAGGTGCGGCCGTTTGGTGGATGATTAAAAAGTCCGGTCTGTCCCAGGCCCAGGGGGCCACAGCGGCGGAAACCTCTCACATAGACGAGATGCTTTCCCAGCTGAAAAGTTTCCAGAAAGATATGAATTCTCAGATGAGTTCCGTCTCCAGCCGCTTTTCCCAGATTTCCCAGCTCGGTCAAATTACCGTCGAGGAACTGAAGAAAAATCCGTTCCGTCAGGAATGGACGCCGGTTTCTCCCGGTGAGGATTTGTCCTTCAGTCAGTCGCTTCTTCGCAAAGAAGAAATGCGCCGCAAAGCCGCCGGGCTGAAACTGTGGAGCATCACCGCACGCCCGGACCGGTCCTGCTGCATGATCGGCGACAAGGTCCTCTATATCGGGGACGCCGTCAGCGGATTTGTGGTCAAAGAGATTCATCCGGACCGGGTGGTTCTCGGCTGGGAAGACCTTACTGTGGAGCTGAAAATAGAGGAATGAGGCGATTATTCGGAAAAAATAAAACGGCCTCGGAGCCGGTGGCCCTGGCCGACCTCGAAGATCAGAACGGCCAAATCGAATTGGCCCCCGGTCTGAGGAATCTGTATTGTCCGGAGCCCAAGGCTGCTCTGCATGTCCGCGATTTGGCGGATGTGCTGGCGGAGATGGGGGTTTTGACCGCCGAACAGCTTCAGGAACTCCGAACGGAGAAAGTCCGGGGGGAGGAGCTGGAAAAACACCTCAAAAAGAAGGGGATTTCGCCGGAAGCGATTCTGGAGGCCAAGGCCCGGCTGTACGGCTATGAGTTTGTCCGGCTGGACCCCGAAAAGGTGGACCGGGAGGTTTTCAAAAAACTCGACAAGGACTACATTCGCACCAATCACCTGATGCCGGTGGCCGTAGAGAACAATACGCTCGTGCTGGCCGCCAGCGACCCAGCCAATGTTTTCGGGTTTGATGATGTCAAACGGCAGACGGGAATGAACATTCGGGTGGTTGTCTGTATGCCTGAAAATATCGAGGCCGTCTGCGACGCCTTTGATGAAAGCAAGTTCGATTACAACGTCGATGAAATCATCAGCGATTTGGGCGAAATCGAACTGGTTCAGGAAACCGAAGAAAGCATTGAAGACCTCGAAAAAAGCGCCGGTGAGTCGCCTGTCATTAAGTTTGTCAATTATATCCTCAGCAATGCCCTGCGGGAAGGGGCCAGCGATATTCATATTGAACCGAAGGAAAAATACACGAAAATCCGCTATCGAATCGACGGCGTTTTGTTCGAAATTCAGCAGGCACCGGCTAAAATGCATCCGGCCATTGTTTCACGCCTGAAGATTATGGCCAATCTGGACATCTCCGAGCGGCGCGTCCCGCAGGATGGAAAAATCGCCGTAATTATGGGCGGGCGAGGCGTTGATTTGCGGGTGTCGGTACTGCCGACCTGCCACGGCGAAAAAGTGGTGGTTCGCCTGCTGGACAGCAAAAGCATCATGCTCGGCCTGGATAAGTCGGGCATGGAGCCCCGGGTGCTCAAGGCCTTCCAGGACCAGATTGAACTGCCGCACGGCATTCTCCTGGTCACCGGCCCCACAGGCAGCGGCAAAAGCACGACGCTTTATTCGGCCCTGGCCCAGATGGACAGCGAACGGCTGAACGTCTCCACAGTGGAGGACCCGGTCGAATATCAGCTGGAGTACTGCAACCAGGTTCAGGTGAACGAAAAAGCCGGAATGACCTTTGCCGCGGCCCTGCGCAGTCTGCTTCGTCAGGACCCGGACATTATCATGATCGGCGAAATTCGCGACCAGGAGACCGCCCGCATTGCCGTCCAGGCAGCTCTGACAGGCCATTTGGTGCTGTCTACACTGCACACCAACGATGCTCCCAGCAGCGTCTCCCGATTGGTGAATATCGGCGTAGAACCGTACCTGATTGCCGCCTCGCTGAATGCCATCCTGGCCCAGCGCCTTGTGCGGCGAATCTGTGAGAATTGCAAGGAATCTGTTCCTGTTCCGGATGCGGTGCGGCGGTATTTCGAGCGGGCCCGGATTGAGATTAATGAAATGATGCGCGGCAAAGGTTGCGACAAATGCCGCCAGAGCGGCTATTCCGGCCGAGCGGGCATTTTTGAACTGCTGGTTGTGGATGAAAAATTCCGCCAGCTGATTCACGAAGACCCCTCTGTCCACAGCATGCGGAAGGCCTTCGCCAAAAGCGGCTGGCCGACGCTGTGTGAAGACGGTCTTCAGAAAGTCAAGAAAGGAATCACTACCATTGAAGAAGTCCTTCGGGTGACCGAAGAGGTCCGTCTGGAAGAAGAGGAACCGCCAGCCAAGGCGGCCGTTAAAACGGCTTCGGAATCGTCGGTTGTTTCCGGGGAGAATGCTTCGACGGAAAAGAAACGAACGGAACGAGCGAGGAAAAAAGTATGATTTCAGTCAAAGATATCCTGGCGATTGCTATTCAGTCCGGTGCGTCGGACGTGCATATCAACACCAATCTGCCTCCGGTGATGCGCATCAACACGGAACTGATTCTGATGGATATGCCGGAGGTGTCCGCGGAGGATGCGGCCGCGATGGTGCTGGAGATGGTCGGACCGGAAAAATTCAAGAAGTTTGAGGAAAAGCGAGACCTGGACTTTTCGACGATGATTGACGACGGCAGCCGATTCCGCGTCAATGCCCATTACCAGAAGGAAAGCATCGCCATTTCTTTCCGTGCCATTTCCAACAAAGTGCCGGATATCAACGACCTGCATCTGCCGGAAATCGTCAAGGAACTGACGGACCTGCCGCGCGGTCTGGTGATTGTCACCGGTCATACCGGGTCGGGCAAAAGCACCACACTGGCCTCGATGATCGGCGTCATCAACAAAAAATACAAAAAACGCATTATTACCCTTGAAGACCCTATCGAATATCTGCTTGAAAATCAGTCCTGCATGATTGAACAGCGGGAAATCGGCTCGGACTGTCCGACTTTTGCCTCCGGTCTGCGGCATGCCCTTCGTCAGGACCCCGACATCATTCTGGTCGGCGAAATGCGCGACCTGGAAACCACCAGTGCGACGATTACCGCCGCCGAAACGGGCCATTTGGTGCTGTCCACTCTGCACACGGTGAACGCGTCTCAGACCGTCGAGCGTATCATTGATATTTATCCGGCCAGCCAGCAGAACCAGATTCGGGCGATGCTGGCCAACACGCTGCAGGCGGTGATTTCCCAGACGCTGTTTCGGCGCGTTGACCAGCCGGGAATGGTGCCCTGCACGGAGATCCTTTTGTGCACCTCGGCGGTCCGCAACTGCATCCGTGAAAACCGGATTTATGAGATTCCCAACATTATTGAAACCTCCCGGCGTCTGGGAATGCAGAGCATGGATTTCAGCATTCAGCAGATGTATGAAGCCGGCTATATTGACCGCGAAGAGGCGATTAACCGCTCCAGCAACCCGGCCAAGATGGAAAAACTGCTTTCGCCGGCCCCCGTCCGGAAAACCGCTCCTTCTGCTAAAGCCAAAGTAACCGCCTGATGGAGTAAGAAAAGATGAATATTCTGGAGAAACTCGGTACACAGACCTCCCGTTCGCAGCGGCTGGAAGAAGCTGCGGCCGTCTCTCATGCGGCCCCCAAACCCAAGTCCCGGGGGTTTCGAATCGAATTCGGCCCAAGCCGCAAAGATATTCTGAACTTTACCAATCAGCTGGCAGTGATGCTGCGGGCGGGCATCAGTCTGCAGGATGCCCTCGAATCCATCGGGGCCCAAATCCAGAAACAGAAGTTTCGCAGGATTGTGCTGGACCTCAAACAGCAGATTGAAGCGGGCAAAAGCTTCTCGCAGGCTCTCAGCGCCCATCCGGAAGTTTTCAGCAATCTGTACATCAATATGGTGGCGGCCGCTGAAATCTCCGGCTCAATGAGTTCGATGCTCCAGCGTCTGGCCGAATACCTCGACCAGGAGGCGGAAACCCGAAGCCAGGTCATCAGCGCTATGATTTACCCAATCATTATCGGCGTCATGGCGGTTACCTGCGTGACCTTCCTGCTGACCTTTGTTCTGCCGCGGTTTCTGGTTGTTTTTGAAGGCAAGGAGCATCTCCTGCCGGCTCCGACCAAACTGATTATGGCCCTCAGCACCGGAGTTCGCTCCTATTGGTTCATTGTCTTTCCGGCTATCGGAATGCTGTTGGTCGGCTTCTGGTATTTCACCCGAAAAACCCCCATTGGAAAACGATGGTGGGACCGCACAAAACTGCGGATTCCTCTCTTGAGAACTCTGTGCCGAAGCCTGTATATTACCCGCAGCATGCATACGATGGGAGTGCTGACCAATGCAGGCGTGCCCATCCTCGATACCATTTCGATTACCGCGCAAATCACCGGCAATACGCTCTATGAGAGCATGTGGAAGGGGGTTTTTGAAGAGGTGCGGCAGGGCAAGAAGATTGCCTCCAGTCTGGCACAGTTTACGCTGATGCCTTCCAATGTGGTTCAGATGATTCAGTCCGGCGAGGAATCCGGAACTCTCGGCGATGTTCTCAATGACATCTCCCAGTTTTATGCCCGAGAATTGCGGACCGTCATCAAAACCGTAACCAGTATGATTGAACCGCTGATGATTGTCGTGATGGGACTGCTGGTGGGCTTTATTGCGATGAGCATTATTCTGCCCATCTTCAAAATGTCCAGCGTTGTCACCAGCGGCTGATGCAGGAGGTTTATTCTATGACCGATGCAAAAAATCGAAGGAGCATGGGATTTACTCTGCTGGAGGCGCTCTTTGCCGCCGTTCTGATCGGCCTGGCGATTGCCGCGCTCCTGGGTACCAGCAGCGCCTTTACGATGAAGAACGCCGCCGGTGTGGACCTGTCCACAGCGGAGTTTCTCATTGAGGAAATTCGGGAAATGACGGCTTCAGAACCGTTTGATTCTCTGACGGCCTATGACGGCCAGTCCTACAATCCGCCCATCGACGTGCAGAAAAATCTGCTGGAGGATTTTGCGGTTTTTACCCAGCAGATTCAGGTGGATTACGTGAATGCCTCGGATTTAACCCAAACCGTTACAGGTCCCACCGATTTTATCCGGATGACTGTCACGATTCTCAAAAACGGCCGGCCTGTCAGTTCGGCCAGCTGGATTCGGGCTCGCCTGTAAGAGTACGGGAGAATGAATATGAAAACGCTCCGTTTCGTTCCAAACGGCTTTACGATGATAGAGGTCCTGATTTCGATGACCATCCTGGCCGTTCTGATGGCGGCCGTTGCGGTGGCGTTCGATGCCTCCATGAAAAACTACAAGGATAACGAAGGGCTGGCCAAACAGATGAATATCGCCCGTGCAGCTCTTCTGCGGATGACAAACGACATCCGTACGGCCCGCGGAATTGTCGCCGATGCGGACAATACACAGTGCAGCATCGACAAAGACGGCGACGGTGAAGCGGATATCACCTATCGGTTTGATGGAAACCAAAAGGTCTTGTATCTGGATGTTTACTCCGCCGGCTCGACGAGTTCCTATGTCCTTTGCAAAAATATTGCAGGGATGACCTTTACACGGGCTATGGTTCCCGGCCAGCCCACCCTCGTCCGCAATGTCCGAATTACAATGACAATTACCGATGACGCGGGCCAGATGGCCAAGAAACTGGTCGCTGCCGCCGTCGTCCGAAGAAACCTGTAAATTCCCCAATAACGGATACCGAAGATTCCTTTTCCAAACGCAAACCTTCTCCTGATGAAGGCGGTTTGCGGGTCAGTTTTCTCTGTTTCTTGCCCATTTCTTGTATTTTTCGAAGGTTTCGAAATTCTGCCAGATTTTTTTGTCCCATTGGTCGCCGATATCCAGAAAATAATCTCTCGCATCTTCTTTGTCGCCGGCGGCACAGGCCATAAAACACAGACGGTTTAAGGTTGGAATGTCCAAACAATCCGGAAATTGCTTTTCGAAATCTTTCTTTCCCTCCTGAATTCGCTTGTAGTCGAAACCGGATGTTTGAAATTGTTCAATACTTTTTTCGTAACGAACCATTTGGTTGGCCAGCAGAAAATAAAGGGACTGTCCAAGTTTGTCTTTTGTAAGCTCGGCTGCCTGTGCGGCCAGTTTTTCATACTGTCCGGGGGTTCCATACCATCGGGGAAGATAGGCAAAACCCCGAACTAAATAAAGAGAGAAGTAGGTAGGTTCCGCTTCGACCCCCTTTTGGAAGGAGGTCTCAATTTCGTCAATTTTTCCCAGTCCCATAGCGACCTCAATCCAGAGCGAATAAAGTGCGGGATTGGTTTTGTCGATTGTCTCTGCTTCCGTTAAGAGCTCTCTCGCTTTCAGCAGTCTTTCGTGAAAAGGCCCCCATGCCTCCGGTGCAACGGTCTTTGAATAACCGGAACCTCGAATCTGCCACCCCTGGGAAATATAAGAGGCGGCCAGGGCAATCCGAGCGGCGGCGGAATTCGGGTAGCGGGTAAGCCATTTTTCACAGAGTCGAATGTTGTCTTCAAAGGGCTGATCACCATAACCGATTTGAAAGGCGCTGTAAAAGGCTTCCAGCTCCCATGTACCGTTGCTGAATCGGCGTTTTTCCTCCTGAATCCGGGATGCCGTCCTTTCCAGTACATCAAAATCTTCATAACACAGAAGCATCTGAATTTCCTGAGGGCAGAATTCACCGTTTTCATCCAGACTGTTTCGACTCAATTGTATGGTTTCACTGTAAATTCCGCACTTGCCGTTTTTTGTACAGGTATTGCTCTCCACAGAGGGGGCACAGTCGGAAGTCAAACTGATGCCGTGCCGTTGATTGTCCAAACAGAAGTTTGCCTGAATCAGTCCTGTAACACCGCCTTGCAGAAAAATGCCGTTTTCTTTGTTTCGACTGCATCGGTTGTTCAGGAGACTGATATGAACCTGGCCGTAGATTTCAATGCCTGAATAGCCGTTTTCAAAACAGGAATTTTCCTGAGCCGTGAGCGAACTGTTAGATTTGTGCCAAATGCCGTCACAGGCATTTCGGCTGCAGATATTGCCGAACAGCTCAACGGAAGCATTCTCTTCAACGGCGATGCCGCAGACTCCGTTTTCAAGACATTGATTGCCGGTCAGAATACCGTCGGCATACCCCTTTAGAGATATGCCGTGTGTGCCGTTTTTTCGACAGATGGTGTTTTTGACTTCAACATTTCCGTTGCCCAGAACAAGAATTCCGGCGGTTTTATTGTTAGAAACAAGACAGTCTGTGATTTGTACATGATTCAGGTGAACATTGTCATTGAGAATTCGAATGCCGTCGGAAGCACTGCCGGAAATCTGCAGGTGACGGACGGCGGCCCCGCTGTTTCGAATCAGCAGAACAGGCCATCGGCCTTGAATTTCATTCGAAAAAACGGGGAGATGACTGAGAGTCAGATTGGACACCTCGACTGTTTTGCAGTTTTCAATTTTCAGGATGGGATTGTATAGCGGCCCTTGAAGGACAACGCGGTTTGGATCTTCCCCGCGAAGGATAATTCCTTCTCGGAGGGTCAACTGGACCGGGTAAGTTCCGCTTTTGAGAAGAATTGTATCTCCGGGTTTAGCGGAATCGAGGACCGATTGAATTTGCCCCGAGGTTCGATTATCTACCTCTATGACCTTTCCGGAAGGAACAACAGGTTCGAGCTTTGTAATAATCCGCTGGATTTTGCCCGGCTGCAAAGCGATGGGTTTGAAATCTTCTTTTGGGATGTTCTTTTCTTCGGAGATGCCCTTCCATCGAAAAACAAAGAGAATGCCCGCAAGGCAAAAAAGAAAAATTGCCAGGCAGAGTTTTGTCTTTTGACTCATAAATTCAAACCTCCTTTCCTTCTGCTTTGCCGTCTGAAATTGATACAAGTCTTTCTGAAAAAGCAGCCGGCTTCTTGGCTGTTCCGCCCGGCGACGCTGTGGACCAAGCCGGGGTTACCCTCTGGTTCACATCTTCTCAAAGCAGCCGTTTAAGCCATTCTGTTTGTAGATATTGTACCGAGGCGGTACCGTCTGACAAGCCGTTTTTGCCATTTCCGCTCTCCGAAAGTTTGCTGGTCTTTATTCTCCAATCTGTGTAGTGTAAAAATCTGTGGAATCTGTGGTTAAAAGACTGCCTTTTTGCTTTTCGACTTTTTTTTGCACATTGTCCGCCGAATTGGTACAGTACTTCCACGTCAAACACGGACCGCCTCGGGCGGAATCTTAAACAATGAGGACCGGCTATGTCGATTACTGTGGAAGAAATCTTTGAAACCGTCAATATGACGCTCCGGCAGAACTTTGACATCCGCACACTCACGCTGGGCATCAATCTCAAAGACTGTATGGACCGCGACCTGGACCATTTCTGCGGTCGAGCCGGCCAGCGTATTGAGCAGATGGGCAAGGGTCTCAACGCTGCTGCCGACAAAATGCAGGCCAAGTACGGCATCCCTATTATCAACCGCCGCATTGCCGTCACACCCGTTTCGATCCTTCTGGAGCCGCTGCCCAAAACCAAAACCGTTGCCGTGGCTGTCGCCCGGATGCTCGACCGCTCCGCCGCCGCCGGCGATATCGACTTCATCGGCGGCTTCGGTGCCCACGTGCAGAAAGGCCTTACCGCCTCTGCCGAGAATCTGATGCAGGCCCTGCCCGTTGCTCTTTCTCAGACGCATCGGGTCTGCTCCTACTTTAACATGGGCTCTACCCGCGCCGGGTTGAACATGACCGCCGTCGAACGCTTCGGCCATATCCTCAAAGAGCTGGCCTTCCGCAGCAAAAACGGCATCGGCTGCGCCAAGGTAGCCGTCTTTGCCAACGTGCCCGATGACAACCCCTTTATGGCCGGCGCCCACCACGGGGCGGGCGAGCCGGATTTTGCCCTCAATGTCGGCATCAGCGGCCCGGGCGTTGTCAAAGCCGTCGTCGAGCAGAATCCGGACTGTGATTTAACGGAACTGTCCGAAGTCATCAAACGCACCGTCTTTAAGATTACCCGTGCCGGCGAGCTCATCGGGCGTGAAGTTGCCCAGATGCTCGGGGTTGAATTCGGCATTGTGGATATTTCGCTGGCCGCCACTCCGCGGGCCGGGGATTCCGTGGCGGAAATCATCGAGGCCATGGGCGTAAGCCGAATGGGCCGTCCCGGTACCACCGCCGCTCTGGCTTTGCTGATTGATGCTGTCAAGAAAGGCGGCTCGATGGCCTCCGGGCACGTCGGCGGCCTTTCCGGTACCTTCATTCCCGTCAGCGAGGATGCCGGAATGATTCGGGCCGTGCGGCAGGGGGCTTTGACGCTCGAGAAACTGGAGGCCCTCACCAGCGTCTGCTCCGTCGGGATGGATATGTTCGCCGTCCCCGGCAGCACGCCGCCCGATGTCCTCAGTGCCCTGATTGCCGACGAATTGTCTATCGGCATTATCAACAACAAAACCACCAGTGTGCGGGTCATCCCCGTCCCGGGCAAGAAGCCGGGCCAGATGGTTCATTTCGGGGGATTGCTGGGCTCTGCACCTGTTATGCCTGTCAGCCGGCGCGCCTCGAGGGCCTTTGTTCTCCGCCGCGGACGGATGCCCGCCCCCATCCACTCGCTCCGCAATTAGCTGCGCAGAAACTTTTCAGGAAAAGGATTTCGTCAGAAAAGGCGAGGCGTCAGCCGACCGGCCGGATATCAAAAAAGCACGAAAGATGCTGCAGGATTCGCTGCAGGGCCTGTTCGTGAGTCAGCCCCGTCAGCGGAATGGTCAGGTCGGCGTGTTTTTCATATAAAGGCGTCCGCTTTTCGTAGAGCGTCTGCAGCGTCTGGCCCGGTTCGATGACAACCCCTCGAGCCGACATATCTGCCAGCCGCTTCTGAAGCGTTTCCAGCGGCACCTGCAGGTATAGGGCATACCCGTTCTGCTTCAGATGCTTCATTGCCGATTCATAGTAAACCGCACTGCCGCCGGTGGCGATGACTGTATGATGAACATCCAGTTGGGTGAGGTATTCCTCCTCCAGTTTGCAGAAACCCTCCAGCCCCCGTTGGGCAATCAGTTCCCGAAGCGTCTTGCCTTGACGGCTCTGAAGGGCAACATCCGTATCCAGAAAGTCCCTTCGCAGGGCCTTGGCCAGAAGGACCCCCAGGGTGCTCTTGCCCGCTCCGGGCATTCCAATGAGAATCAGATTGGATTTTTCCATCGCTTCGCCGCCGGAAGGTCCTCCGGCTTCGACAACGCATCACTCGGCAGATGCCGCAAAATCTCTTTTGTGTAGATACAGGTCCCGATTGACTCCGGTTCATGGGAGTCCGAGCCGTAAATCAGTCGAACCCCGGCTTCCAGGGCTATCCGGTACAGGCGAATCCAGAACCAAAGTCCGTTATGAGCCAGCCGGGAGCCGGTCAGCTCATTGATTTCCCAGGCAATCTCGTTCCGGGCCGATAGGGCCGCCGCTTTCTTAAAAACCTCCAGGGCTCGTTCCGCATAGACATCCAGATGCATGCAGGAGGCCAGCAGACGTCCCGGGTGTGCCAAGGTATCAATTGCCGGATTCGAGACGATGCCCAGCAGGGTTTTTTCCCAGACTCTCAGGAACGTTTCTTCATCCAGTCCCCGCTGTTCAGGTTTCCAAGGGTAGTGGCCTTTGGTAGGAACATAATGAAAGCCGGCAATTACATAATCCAGACCTGAGAAGTCCTCAACCATCAGCCGGCCGTCATCCCGCTGTCCGTCCACGTCGATTTCGGCTCCGATGATGACTTGGCAGCGGGGGCGGAACTGTTCAACCAGACGGCGAATCTGTTCCACAGGGGCCTTTTTGTCCGGGTGAGTCGTATGGTCTGTAATGGCAATCATTCTCAATCCCGCCTCATCCGCCCGTCGGCAGATGGCTTCAATCGTCATCGTCGGGGCGTGCCCGCAATATTCCGTATGAATGTGAAAATCGTAGTCAATTTTCATTTCTTTTTCCGTGGTTTCAACACCCATTTTCTGCGGACATAGTTAACCATATTTTTCGAAAAATGAGAATAAGAAATTGCCGCAAAGATTTGTTTTGCCTATGACGATGAAGGAATAAAAAAACCGCCGGTTTTTCAGGCCGGCGGTTTTTTTGCGGCAGGTTTCTTATTGGACGATTTTCAGCACACTCACGGAGCGGGCAGGAAGAGATACGGAGATTTTGCCGTTCTTGACCTGAATGCCGTCCAGCGGGGCGGGTTTGACGGTGTTCGGCTTTTCGAAGGTGTTATGGGCCTGCATTGTCTCGGCCGTCAGAACCCGGCCGGTGACCGAGCCGATTTTGAACCCTTCGACATTGCAGTTCAGCTCGGCCGGTTTGTTCGGATTCAGGTTGCAGATGGAGACGTACACAGCACCGTCCCTTCCTTTGGAGGCGGATACGTGGAGGGCCGGAAGTTTTTGATTGTTGAAATCGTAATTCTCACAGGCCAGCTCTGTCGGCAGCAGCTGTCCGCCTTGATGGACCTTGTACATTTCAAAGACATGGTAGGTCGGCGTCAGGACCATCTTGTTGCCTTCCGTCAAAATCATCGCCTGCAGAACGTTGACGGTTTGGGCGATGTTGGCCATTCGAACACGGTCACAATGGCGGTTGAAGATATTCAAAAAGATGCCCGCCGAGAGGGCGTCGCGCAGGGTATTCTGCTGGTAAAGAAAACCGGGATTGGTGCCGGGCTCGGCATCCCACCACGTGCCCCACTCATCCACGAACAGGGCCACACGCTTCCGCGGGTCGTATTTGTCCATAATCTCCTTGACGTTGCGTATCACCTCGTCCACCTCGAGGGTATTTTTCATCAGGGCAAACCACTCTTTTTCATCAAACTGCGTGGCGCTGCCTTTTTCGTTATGTCCCCAGGTTCCCGTGCCGCGGACATAGTAATGCTGAGCCAGGGCGTCCATATGGCGGTGGCAGTTTTTCATCACGACTTCCGTCCAGTTGTAGTCGATGCCGCCCGGGCCGCAGGCGATTTTAACAATCTGATTGCCGGAGTAGTTGCGGACGTATGTTGCATACCGTTTGAACAGGTCGCTGTAGTATTCCGGTGTCATATTGCCGCCGCAGCCCCAGTTTTCATTGCCGATGCCGAAGTATTTGACCTTCCAGGGTTTTTCGCGGCCGTTGGCCCGCCGCAGATTGGCCATCTCGCTGTCGCCGTCAAAGGTCATGTATTCCACCCAGTCCTGCATTTCTTCGACGGTGCCCGAACCGACATTGCCCGCGACATAAGCCTGGCAGCCCAGCAGTTCGCACAAGTCCAGAAATTCGTGGGTGCCGAAGGCGTTGGTTTCCGTGACCATGCCCCAGTGGGTGTTGACCATTTTCGGGCGTTTGTCCCGCGGACCAATGCCTTCTTTCCAATGGTACTCGTCGGCAAAGCATCCGCCCGGCCAGCGCAGGACGGGAATATTCAGTGCCTTCAGGGCCTCCAGCACATCCGTGCGGATGCCGCGAATGTTGGGAATCGGCGAATCCTCTCCGACCCAGATGCCGTCGTAGATGCATCGGCCCAGATGCTCGGAAAAGTGCCCGTAGATTTCTGGTGCGATTGTATCTTTGGGCTGGTCGGCTCGAATGGTCAGCTGGGCCGGCCAGGCCGCCGCCGACAGCAGCCCGACCATCAGAAGAATCCCCGGTTTTCCTATCCTGCTGTGTGTCTTGCTTTCCTTCATTTTTGTCCCTTTCTCAAATTGTTTTCCAGTTGACGATGCCGTTTTAATCGACCTATTTCATCACACCTTCGACAAACTTAAACTTCTGTCCCCCGACGGAGGCGTCCACCATCAGGCCGCGGTCGGCCATAATGAAGACCGCCATTCCGTCTTTGTAGTCCGACTTGGCGGCCGCACCGACTGTTACAGCGGTAGCGGTGGCCTGTGCCGAAAAGGCAAACTCGCCCGAGCGGAAGCGGTCCAGGTCCTGTTTCTGGCGGAAGAAGACGATTTCGCGGAAGAATTCTCCTCCGAATGAAAAGCCCAGCGTGGCCTGCGACAGACTGGCATAACCGATTTTGCGTCCGCGTTCAAAGACCTCGCCGCGCCCGTAGGCCCCGCCGACCCAGAATGCTCCTTTGGTTACACGCGGAAACACCGCATATCCGTAGGCATTGTCAAAAAAGGACTGGATGCTCGGGTCGGCGGATTTGAACAACGCAATTGCCTCCCGTACCTCCGCGCTGAGAACATCCCGTGTTTCTTTCTTTTCCGGGACGGTAGTGCATCCTGCCGAAAGGGTCAGCAGGATAACTGTCGAGAAGAGATACCGTTTCATAAAAGAACTCCTTTCTTTTTCCTTCTTTTTAAGGAACGTTTAGCCGGATCCGCAAAGCGTGCAGATTTACGACATCTTCCTGATTGTAGTCGAGCAGGGTCTGCAGGGCCTCGGTATCGCCGTTTTCCACATAGTCCCGCCATAACTGCACTGCCATCCAGCCGTTGATGTCTTTGAGCCGGCGGCGGATATCCAGTTTTTGCTCGACTCGTTTCAGTCCGCCTTTGAGTTCCTGCTGCCAGCAGGAAAACATCAGGTCGCAGTGAACAAAGGATTTTTCCAGATGGATGCCCAGGCGTTTGCGCAGAAACGGCAGGTCAAACCGGTGCCCGTTGTAGGTGTAAATGGTCTTCACGCCCTCCAGGGCGGCTCGTATGGACCGCTCCTCAATCCCCGGACTGACCAGCTGGACGACTTCGAGCATCGGCCCCCGTTCCAGCGCCAGCCCGACGACCGTAATCTCCGCATTTTTAGGGCTCAGCCCCGTTGTTTCAATGTCCAGATAGCAACGCATAGGAAATCGCTTCTTTTCACCGAAAGACCGAAGAGTCTATGTTTTCCGCAAAAAAGCAGCGTACCCGCCGTCGTGTCCAAAATCTTTTTCCGAGCCGCAGGATGGCAGGGTCAATTCTTCCTGCTCCAGCGTAAACGACGGATGACGCGTCAGAAAGTCCTGAACGACCTGCTGATTTTCCTCCGGCAGAATGGAACAGGTTGAGTACACCAGCGTTCCGTGTTTGCGGACAAACCCGGCGGCCTGTTCGAGCAGGTCTTTCTGGGTTTGAACCATCTCAGGGATGGACTCGGGCTTGAGCCGCCATCGCACCTCCACACGTCGGGCCATCACCCCCGTATTGGAACAGGGCACATCCAGCAGGACGGCCGAGACCTTGTTTTTGGCTCCTAATGCCTCCTTGATTTGTTCAGGCGGGACACATTGCACACAGCTGATTTCCAGCCGCCGACAGTTCTCTTCGACCTTTTGGAGCCGTCGGCTGTCGGCATCCACCGCCAGAATCCGTCCCTGATTCTTCATTTTCATCGCCAGCTGAATGGTTTTTCCGCCGGGGGCTGCGCAAAAATCCAGCACAACCGCCCCCGGTTGGACCGGCAGCATCGAGGCCGCCCTGGCTGCCGTCGGGTCCTGGATGAAGAAATACCCTTTTTGAAATGTCCATAAGTCCGGCAGATACCGATGCGTATGAATGCGCAGCATCGTCTGTTCGGCGTTCAGTTCGGCGTGGACGGCCTCCGATTTGAGCAGTTCCGCCAGACGCGGGGCGGTGGTTTTCAGCAGATTCGGCTGCAGGATGATAGCGGGAATCCGGTTGGAAGCGGCACAAATGGCCGGCAGATTGTCCGCCCCATAGGCCGCCAGCCATCGTTCCGCCAGCCATTTTGGAATCGAAAAGGCGGTGCTGTAGTACTCAAGGGTTTGGCTGTCCGGGTCCGGCAGAAGCGGTTCTTTCAGCAGACATCCCGTGCCGGCCTTGGCGGAAATCCACCGACGCAGGTCGCTGCCTTCCCGGGGACAGCGGCGGTTTTCAATCAGCCGCTGCACGCGCCGAAGGACCGCATTGATGAAACCGCGCCGCCGGGCCTGTTTGCCCGCCAGCGAGGCCGTTTCGTTCACAATGGCATACTCGGCCGTATCCGGACAGAAGAGCAGCTCAAACGCCCCCAGCCGCAGCAGCGTCATCAGGTCTTTTTCCACAAAAGACGGCTTCAGCTCTGCCGCCGCCGTCAGCACCGTATCCAGCAGCGTCCGGTTCCTCAGGACCCCCAGCACTAAATCCGTCACCTGGCCCCGTGATTCGGCATCCGGCAGAGTTTGGTCAAGCAACTCAGAGGCGGTGTGCTGTCCCTCTTCCCAGCTGAGCAGAATCTCTGCCGCCAAACCGCGATTCGAGGATCCAAAAGATTTCATTCGAGAACTCCCTTCAGAACTTTTTCCAGCGGCAGGAATAAATCTCCCGGCTGGCAGGCCCGTCCGTTGACAAAAGCGCTGAACGGCATCAAATCGGAACCGGCCGGCTTAATCCACTCGATCCGCACGGCGTCCTGTCCGCACCAGACATCCAGATTGTCATTGAGCATTCCGCAGGGCTGATAGGTGGAATTGCTGGCCGGAACCGCCCGGGCTTTCTGGATAATCACCCGCCAGGAGCGGCCGGTCTTGCCGGAAACATAGACCGCCTGCGCACCCGGCCAGGGCCACAGGGCCCGGATTTGATTGACGACCGCCGACGCCGGTCGGCTCCAGTCGATAAACCCGTGCTCTTTCTTCAGTTTCGGGGCATACGTGACAGCGGATTCATCCTGCGGGATCAGCACAACCCGTCCGGCCTCGATGTTGTCCAGCGTTTGCATCAGCACCGGCACTGCCAGGGCGGCCAGGCGGTCGTGAAGAGTCTGGGCATTGTCCTCCGGTTCAATCGCCAGAGAGGCCTGCGCCAGGATGTCGCCGGCATCCATCCGGTCGGCCAGCGTGATGATGCTGATGCCGGTTTCCGTTTCGCCGTTCATCAGGGCCCAGTGAATCGGGGCGGCCCCGCGGTATTTCGGAAGCAGCGAAGCGTGAACGTTGATGGCCCCATACGGAAAGAGGTTGATGACCGGCCGGCTGATTTTCTGACCGAAGGCGATGACCAAAAGCAGCTCGCCCTTGCAGGCGGCGACCTTCTCGGCCCATTCCGGATGGTTGATGTTCTCGCTTTCCCGGCAGTCCAGTCCTTTCTGTTCACACCAGAGCCGGACCGGTGTCGGCCTGGGCTGGCGATGACGTCCTGCCGGACGGGCCGGCTGCGTGAAAATCCCTGCCAGGGTATGCCGGCTTTGCAGGACGGCCTCCAGACACGGAAGCCCGAACTCCGATGAGCCGAAAAATACAATTCGCATTCAAACAGACCCTCAGTATGGCCGTTGCGGTTCGAGAAAACAGATTCTGACCGGCCATTATAGAGCCCGCCGGTCGGATGCACAAGTGCCGCCTTTATTTCGTCCGTCTTTCGGCGGGCGATTCGATGTGAAAGACCTCCCGAAGAGGCTGCTGGACGGGGCTGTTGTCCGGATTTGACGGCATAATCTCCTTCATATAGGCCCACCATTTCTGACAGATTTCCGTTTTGGCGACCTCATTCCACCGCTGTTCGTCTTCAATTTCCGCATAACCGAACAGCTGGTTCGTCTGCGGGTCCAGAAAGATGGAATAGGTCTTTACGCCGTGCTCCAAAAGGGTCTGTTCCAGCTGGGGCCAGATGGGATTATGACGCTTTTCGTATTCGGCTTCCTGTCCGGGATACACCTGCATCACAAACGCCTTGCGTATCATCCGTACCCTCCTTTAGTTCAGTCGGGCTGTTTCCAAAGCGGCGTGTGCCGCAGCGGATTGTTTCTGGCGGGGTTTTGGAAAATCGGAAATGCCCAGAAGCCGGGCGATTCGACGCGGGATGTCCGTGTTGTCCAGCACGCCGGTAAAGTGTTCGGCCCCGGGCCCAAAGGCCAGCAGAATTACCGGCCCGTTGCTGTGGTTTTTGGACGACCATTCGGTTTTCATCCAATTGGGTTTCAGCCCGCCTCCGTAAAGGGTCAATCCGCCGGTTTCGTGGTCGGCAGTCACCAGAACGAGCGTTTGTTTGTCGGCGGCGGCAAACTCGAGCGTCTCACGCACCGCCGTATCAAACAGCAGCGTCTGGCGGACGGCGGCCTTGGCATCATTTGAATGGCAGCACCAGTCAATCTGGCTGCCTTCCATCAAAAGAAAGAACGGCTTTTGCGGGGAACTGCCTGACAGAATCCGCAGCGCCGCCCGCGTCATCTCCGCCAGGGTCGGTTCCGGCGGCAGGGTGGTCATGGCATCCCAAGCAAAAAAACCCAGCACGCGTCCGGAGGGGGCTGTCTCCATCTGTTCTCTCGTGGAAACAATGCGCCAGCCCGCTGCTTCGGCTTCCGCCAGCAGATTTCGCCCGTCGGTTCGACTCCCTTGCGGCTGCGGCAGCCAGTATTTGCGTCCTCCGCCCAGCAGGACATCCGCACGGCTTTCGAGCAGCTGAACGGCGATTTGGGCCTCCAGGTCGCGGTCGTGAATATGGGCCGCCAGTCCGGCCGGCGTGGCGTGGGTAATCGTGGATGTGGCCACCGCCCCGATGCGGTAGCCGTTCTGCTGGAGCCGCTCGGCAATCGACATCCAGTCTGCCCCTTTGGAATCCTGTCCGATTCGGTCGTTACGGGTCTTGATGCCGTACATCAGGGCCGTAATGCCCGCCGCTGAATCCGTTACCTCTCCGCGGATATTATGCGTGCACACCAGAGCTGTATAAGGCATTCGTTCCATCCACAGCCGCCCGTCTGCTCCGACCGCCGCCTGACGGGCCAGGGCAATCTGGTTGATGCCCATCCCATCCCCAATGCACAGAATGATGTTTTTCGGACGCTCCCCGACGGGATTGGAAAGCGTTTCTTTGCTTGTCGGCGGCTGATAAAAGGAAATATCTGTTTCCGCCGGTGCGAGATAGTGCCAGACGGTGGAACAGCCGGCAAAGGACAGTAAGAAAACCAAAAGAGTCAAAACAAAAAAGCGGATTCGAGGGTTCAACAGCATTGCGGAGTTATCCTTTCGCACGTGCATACCAATCGGGGTCTTGAGCCAGTTTAGCGCGGGCTTCTTCAGTCATCAAGGCAAAGGCCGGATAGGTGGATTCCCACGCCCGCAGCGTAAAGGGCGTACTGCGCATCTTTTCCACCTCGATGCCTGCATCCTTCAGATAAGAGCCGTAAATATGGAGGGAATCGCTGATGTCAACATAGCGGCCGACGCGGACCGGCTTGCCCAGTTTGACGGCCAGACGCTCGGCGATTGTCCGCTGAAGGTCCGTCAGGGCGTAGGCATTCATAAACCAGGCCTTGTATAAATCCCGGCTTCGCCAGTGCGTATTCATATTCAGCACAAAGCCGCCTTGTCCGTCTTCTGTCAGACGGCACCAGATGCGCTGCAGGCAGGGCGGGTCTTGTGTTTTCGGGTCCGCCGTAGGCATCCAGGTAATCGCCTGGGCCCGTCGGGTATAGTGACAGGCCGCCAGGGCCTCAACCATCGAGTCGATTTGATTAACGGGGGCAAAGGGCTTTGGACTGGTGGGATTTCGGAGATCTTCCGTCGGACAGTAGGCAAACAGCCGCTGATGATAGGTGTAGGTCCATTTGCCCGCCGCCGGGTCAATCCAGTGATCGTGAATGCCGTCCACCACCTCCTGCCGATACGCCTCCAGTTCCTCCGGCCCGCCGGGAAAGTTTTTGTGAATCCGCGGTTCCCGGAAGGGGTCGCTTACGGTAATCATCACGGTGGCATCCTTGCTGGGCGGGTCGCCCGGGCGGTCATACTGGGTCGGAATCGTCAGCCCGTAATCCCACACCGCCAGCACCGCCTTCTCCCACGCCTCCGGCAGACAATCCGCCGCAACCGTCAGGACAGGCAAATTCCCGTCTGAAGAACAAGATGGCATCGAAAATCTCCTTTAGGTTAAAGCCCCAGTTCCTCTTTGGTCAGGCCGAGGGATTCCCGCTGGTCTTCCGGGATTTTGGTTCGCAGCAGCTCGCGGGCGGCTTCCGCATTTTTTGAGTTCGGGCAGTTTCGGATAATCTGTCGGCATAAATCAACACCTTTTCGATAGGAAATGAACCGTTTGCCGGCAGCCTGCAAAAAAAAATCCTGTGCTGCCGCCAGCTCGTTGGCCCCGCACACTTCGTTGTATTCATCGTTTTCGGTTGGGCCTCGAACAGCGGCCGGTGCCTCAGCCGTCCGCGAATTGGGGTCCGCCGGAACAGGGACCGGGCGGTTCGGGTCCGCCGGTCTGATACCCGGCCCAAATTCTTCTCCCGATGCCGCAGGGGTCTGCTGGACCGGTTTCGTGAAGGCAAAACCCGTCAGGTTTTGCAGGAGCATCGGAAGCATAAATCCTTCTGCTGAGCCGGCAAATCGGAACTGGCCGTTTTTGTCAACAATCGCTGTAAACGGCGTTTTGGCATCCATCACCAAATCCGGCGTATTGGCGGCAGCATACAGAATCGGCAGCGGATGCGGATTCTCGTTCAGATACCGCTGCACGGCGGGTTTTTGGTCGGGTTTGTTGGTAATTACGCTCAGGAAAAGAATGTCTTTTTTGCCGGCTTTGACGGTTTGTTCCTTTAGGATTTCAATGGCCTCCAGCTGGGCGGCAAAAGTTGATCTGGTCTGGCCGTCCGGGGACACGGCCGTCTCTTCGCCCGCACCGGCCGCCGGGGTTTGCCGAGCCGGTGTGTAAAGCAGCGGCTGGTTGGTTTCCTCCGGCTTTTTCTCTACCAAGTTTTCCGCCGGAACCTCCCAAACGAAAAGACATAGGACCGCTTCGCTTGGCTGCTGATATTGGAAAGGTTTTCCATCCAGAAAGGCCCCGTAAAACGGCTTCAGAGTTTTCCCAATCAGGTCATTTCTCAAAGATTCAGGGTTAAAGTCCAGCTTTCCCGTCGTTCCGTAGAGGGATTGGCCGGCTGCCGGCTCCGGCACCATTTCGCCTCCGGGGGTTCCTGCGCCCATCGGATTTCGTTGCATGGTTGGTCGAGGCGGGCGCGGCTGAATCGGTCTCTTCGAGAGCAGCAGCGAGAAGAACTGCTGGGAAATCCAGGCATCCCGGTTGGCGGCATCCGTCCGGCAGGCCCGTGCGCTGGATGTAAGGGCTGATTCCACAGCCCCCGTGCAGTACTCTACCCAGCCCTGCAGGAGCATATAACGGGCCTTGGCAGGGTCCTCAAACATCATCATATGCCGGCGGCTGTCTTCGAGCAGGACGGAAGCCGATTTTACGTAAATTTCACCGGGATTTTGGTATTCATTGATTTGGGTAAAAAAGTCATCCAATGCCTTTTCCAGCAATCCGGAGGCCTCCTGGGCCTGCTGCAGAAGTGCCTGCCGACGAGGGTCTTCTGTTTGTACCGCTCCTCCCATCTGTTCGTGGCTCCGAGGTCTGCGGGCCGCTGCGCCAAACACATCCGCCTTCGGCAGAAAAACCGGAAAGACAAAGAAGAGAATCAAGAATTGTCTATAAAACATTTCTTTTTTCATCAAAATCTCCTACCCGTACTGTGAGTTCTGGATTCCCACCCGTTTCGGATACTTATTTTATCGCGGCATTGCCGAAAAAGAAACCTTTTTTTGAAGGGGAAAAGGCCTTCCCGCCGGCTGCAGGAAATGCCGTTTGCTTTTTGCGTATTCTAAAGGTAGGATAAACGGCATCTTAGAACATCTGGACGGCGAAACAATGTTTACGGGTATTGTAGAACAGACAGGTCTTGTTCGAGGGACTCGTCCCCGGGGCGGCGGGCTGCAGGTAGAAATCGACCTGGGAGCCGCAGCCGAAGGGACCCGAGTCGGGGACAGCCTTTCCGTCAATGGGGTCTGCCTGACCGTGACGGCTTTGCAGAATACCATGGCTGTTTTTGATGTGAGCCCGGAGACCCTTCGGCGAAGTACGCTCAAGACGCTCCGCAGCGGACAAAAGGTCAATCTTGAACGGGCGATGCGGGCCGATGGTCGTTTCGGAGGTCATTTCGTACAGGGTCATGTGGACGGCATCGGCAGGATTGCCGAAATCCGCCGGCGCGGAGACTTTGCCGAGTTTCGAATTGAAGCGCCGGGGCCTCTTCTGGAGCAAATGGTTGAAAAAGGGTCTGTCGCAGTGGACGGCATCAGTTTGACGATAGCTTCTCTGGATGAAAAGGGCTTTACGGTGGCCCTGATTCCCGCTACGCTGGCCCAGACAACCTGGAAAGAGTCCAAAACGGGGGATGAGGTGAATATTGAAACGGATATTCTGGTCAAGATTGTCCGAAACCTGCTGCACAAAACCGCCAGACCTTCCGGCACGCTGGACCCGGAGGTCCTGCGTTCGTGGGGGTATTCACCCAATGGCTGAGCATACGCTGGACAATTCGGCTTCCAACCCGCTGACAATTGGGATCACGATGGGCGACCCGGGCGGCATCGGACCGGAGATTATCGTAAAAGCCCTGGCGGACCCGCTCCTGCGCCGGCAGGCCAAATTTATTATTTTCGGTCTGGATGAGCAGCTGGAATATGCGGCGGATTTGGCGGAGGTGCCGCCGTTTTGGATTCGTCACCCGCACGAAAAAATCAGGCGCGATTACCCCCGTCAGGTTGTTGTGGCTGACTACGATGAATATTCCCTGCCGTCTTATATCCATCGACCCACGCGCATCAGCGGGGAATGCTCCATCCGGTTTTGCCTGGATGCGGTTCAGGCCGCCCGGGATGGAATTATCGATGCGGTCGTGACCGCCCCCATCAGCAAAACCAGCTGGAAACTGGCGGATGCCCCCTGGCCGGGTCATACCGAGCTGCTCGCCGACTGCTGCAAAAGCCCCCGCAAGGCGATGATGTTTGTCGCGGGCCCCTTGAAGCTGGCTCTGGCAACGATTCACGAGGCCCTTTTTGAGATTCGCCATAAGTTTACCATTGGCTGTGTCTTTGAGCCCATTGACCTGCTGAACACGGCTTTGCAGGATTATTTCGGAATCAAAAATCCGCGGATTGCTGTAGCGGGACTCAATCCCCACGCCGGCGAAGACGGCCAGTTCGGCGACGAGGAGCAGCGGATTATTCGTCCGGCGATGCTCCTGGCGCAGGAGGTCGGCATTCGATGCGAAGGCCCGTTTCCGGCGGATACGCTCTTTGTCAAAGCCGCACGCGGCGAGTTTGACGGTGTCGTGGCGATGTATCACGACCAGGGTCTGATTCCGGTTAAAATGCTTGCCTTTGAAGAAGCGGTCAATGTAACCATCGGCATTCCGATTATCCGCACCTCGCCTTCTCACGGAACGGCGTTTGATATTGCAGGCAAGGGGATTGCCAGCGAGGCCAGTATGAAGCAGGCCATCCGCACGGCGATTGAAATGGCGACGATCCGAAGAAATCGAAAAGCCCAAAAGAACGGCCATGCAGACCAAACAGGAAATTGAACAATTGCTGGCGGCGGCAGGCACCCGTCCCAAGCATCGGCTGGGGCAGAACTTCCTGATTGACCTGAATCTGATGCGGGTTCTTGTCCAGTCTGCTGGTATGCATTCCGGTGATGTAGTGCTGGAGGTCGGCTGCGGCACCGGTTCTCTGACGGAGGAACTGCTGCTGCACAGCGGCCGTGTGGTCGGTATCGAGTATGACCCCGTTCTCTTCGGCATTGTTCAAAAACGCCTGGCATGCGAAGAAAGTCTTACGCTGTTGTGCGGCGATGTTTTGGAAAGCAAAAATACCCTGAACCATACGGTTGTGGAGGCGCTTCAAAAGGCCCTGGAGGAAACGGGGGGGCGGCTGCTGTTGGTCTCCAATCTGCCGTACAATGTGGCCTCCAGTGTGATGGCCAATCTGATTGCAGGGCCGCTGACGGCTGAATCGATGACGGTTACCGTCCAGAAAGAAGTTGCCGAACGGATGGCCGCCGTCCCCGGACACAAAGAATACGGACCGTTGAGCATTTTGATGACGGCTACGGGAGACCTGCATTATCTCAAGCATCTGCCCCCGACGGTCTTCTGGCCGCGCCCGCAGGTGGACTCCGCCATGGTTCGATTCGTCCGAAACCCTCAAAAAGCCGCCCAGATTCACAATATGGATGTTTTTCGGCAAGTCGTGCATCTGTTTATGAGTCATCGACGCAAGATGCTCAAGGCCTGTATCCATTTTGCGGAGGGAGAACTGGCTGCGGTACGGCACTGGGCGGATGTTTTTGCAGAGGCCTTTGTGGACGGGCAGAGCCGCCCCGAAGAATTGTCCGCCGCCGACTACATCAATATCGCCAATCTCTGTTTTGAACAAATCCGGTAAATTGCTGCTTTACGCGTTTTGTCCGCAGCATTTTTTGTATTTTTTTCCGCTGCCGCACGGACAGGGGTCGTTGCGTCCGACTTTGGGCTGTTCGAGACGGATGGTTTTGACCTTCGCTTCTCCCTGCGGAGCTTGAGCGGCGGCCTGCTGACGCTGGGCCATCTCGAACTGGCCGACCTGGTCGTGCTGGGCCTGGCTGATGGTCCAGACGCTGCGACGCTGCGCAGTCGGCTCGACCAGCCGCACCCGGAAAATGACATCCGTTACCTTGTCATCGATCGATTCGAGCATCTGCTCGAACATCTGATACCCTTCGTGTTTGTATTCAATCTTGGGGTCTTTCTCCGCATAGGCCCGCAGCATAATGCTTTCTTTCAGCCGGTCCATCGCATACAGATGGTCTTTCCATGCCGCATCGTGAATCTGCAGGAGGACGTATTTTTCCAGGTCGGTCAATTCGCGGCGGAGGAAGACCCTTGCAGCCGTCAGGATGTCCGCCTGGGCCTGTTGTTTGTCAGACCACTGGTTCGGGTCAAAGCGGACTGCGAACCGCTCAGCGGCCTGCTTTGCCAGCTGTTCGAGGGAGGCGGCCTGTTCCGTCATCCGGGCGATGTCCTCCTCCAGACCGCCCCGATGATACCGCTCGCTGCAGGCCAGCAGTTTCTGGTAAAGGTCCTGCGGTTTGGTATTCTGGACTTCTTCGAGGGTCAGGCCGATTTGGTAGCGGCGGTTGGCCCACTCGACGAGGGCTTCCATTCCGTACACATTCGGCCCCTGCGGACCGAAGGCCATATTCATGGCAAACTCGACCGGGTATTCGATTTGACGGCGGATGTACTTTTCCCGCACCTTCTCCAGCAGCAGGGAGCGAATCTGCTCTTTTTTCTTCTCTCCGAGCACGTCGGCGGACAGGTCGATGTCGAACTTGTTTCGCGTCCAGGCCCGCAGGCTCTGCCGGGCAAAATCCTCCCGGAGAAAATCGGCTAAACGGGCGGCATCTTTCTTTCGAACCAGCTGACAGGCTGAGTCAATCAGTGTTTCTTCGATTTCCTCGGCGGACATCTGCCGCAGTTTGGAGGCGGACAGATTGACCTTAAAGGCGCTCATCGCCCAGCGGGTCAGGGCATCCAGTTTCCAGGTGGTCGGGTCTGTATAATCTTCGAGGTATTCGCCCAAAGCGATCGAGATTTCGCTGGACAGGTTTTTGCAGGCGGTTTCTTTGATTCGCTCCTCAATTTCCTCCGCCTCCATTCCTTCGATTTGACGGGTGTCCAGCTCGACGGAGAATTCATTTTTGGCCCATTCCGCGATGCATCGGTACGGATACAGCGGGTCGAGCATAATCTGCAGCGCCTTGTCGATGACGGCTTCGAGCATGGTCTCAATAATGCCCTGAAGGTCTTCGCCTTTGAGCAGACTGCGGCGCCGGGCATAAAAAATCTTTCGCTGATAATCCATTACCTCGTCGTATTCGAGCAGGTTTTTGCGGATTTCAAAGTTGCGCTCCTCGACCTTCTTTTGCGCCTTTTCGATGCCTTTGCTGATGCGCCGGTGCTGAATCGGCATTCCTTCCTCCCAGCCCATAATCGGCATCGAGAGGGCCTTGATGACCCATTCCGGAGAAAAAATCCGCAGCAGGTCGTCATCAAAACTCAGGAAAAAGACGCTTGAGCCCGGGTCGCCCTGACGTCCGGCACGTCCCCGCAGCTGGTTGTCGATGCGGCGGGCCTCGTGGCGTTCGGTGCCGATGATATGCAGTCCGCCGACCCACCGGTCGCCGCGGCCCAGCTGGAAGACCTCCGCCAGCGGCTCGTTCGATTTGACGGTGAGCGTTTTGCCGGTGCCGTTCTGGCGAAGGGTATAAATCTGAACGCCTTCTTCTTCGGGACTCGGCTCAGAATGAAGGACTTCCCAAAGGACTTCGGGAGCCAGTTTGATGTCGGTGCCGCGTCCGGCCATGTTGGTGGCGATGGTGATGTTGCCGCGTTTGGAGCCGTCCGGGGCGGTATGCTGCTGACCGGCCTTTTCGACGATGGCCGCTTCGCGGGCGTGCTGCTTGGCGTTCAGGACTTCGTGTTCCAGACCGTGCCGTCGGGACAGCGCTGCTGAAAGGGCCTCGCTTTTTTCAATGCTGACCGTGCCGACCAGAACCGGGCGGCCCGCCGTGCTCGTTCGGTAAATTTCCTCCACGATGGCGTTGAATTTCTCTCGTTCGGTCTTGTAAATCAGGTCCTCGCGGTCTTCGCGGATGCAGGGACGGTTGGTCGGGATAACCACCACCTCCAGTTTGTAAATCTTCAGGAATTCCTCCGCTTCCGTGGCGGCGGTGCCGGTCATTCCGGCGATTTTTTCGTACAACTTGAAAAAGTTCTGCAGGGTGATGGTGGCCAGTGTTTGGGTTTCTTCCTTAATCTGGACATTTTCTTTGGCCTCGACGGCCTGATGAAGTCCGTCCGACCACTGCCGGCCGTGCATCAGACGCCCGGTGAACTCGTCGACGATAATGACTTTGCCGTCCAGAACCACATAGTCCTTTTCCCGCTCGAAGACCACATGGGCCCGCAGGGCCTGCTCGAGCATATGAGGCCAGTCCATATTCGAGCCGGTAAAAAACGAGCCGACGCCGGCCAAATCCTGCGCCGTCCCGATGCCTTCGTGGGTCAGGTGAACGGATTTGGAATCCTTTTTGACGACAAACAGCTGCGGAATGCCCAACAGTTCCGCTTCTTCTTCGTCGAGGTCAAACGGGTCATAGCGGAACTTGGCGAGCATTTCGGCCAGGTCTTTTTCGGATTTTCCGGCCGACGCCGCCCGCTGCCGCAGATAGTCCTGGTCTCCGAGCCGGCTGAGCATCGAGGAATAAATCTGTTTTTGTTTGCTGACCAGCTGGCGGGCGACCGAGTCGGCTTTTTTATAACGCGATACATCGTCAAAGGCCGGCCCGGAAATAATCAAAGGGGTTCGGGCTTCGTCAATCAGAATGGAATCAACCTCGTCGATGACAGCGTATTCAAGCGGCCCCTGCACCATCTGCTCCAGCGACAGCTTCATATTATCGCGAAGGTAGTCAAAGCCGAATTCATTGTTGGTGCCGTAGGTAATATCGCAGGCATACTGGTTCCGCCGTTCGGGGCCGACGGTGTCCATATCCGCCTGAATGGCGCCGACCGTCAGACCCAGGGCCCGGTAAATCGGTCCCATCCATTCCGCATCCCGTTTGGCCAGGTAATCGTTGACCGTAACGATGTGAACGTGTTTTCCGGTCAGGTGAACCAGATAGGCCGCCAGCGTAGCCACCAGCGTTTTTCCTTCGCCGGTAGCCATTTCAGCGATTTTTCCTTCATAAAGGACATTTCCGCCGACCAGCTGGACATCAAAATGCCGCATCTTGACGGTCCGTCGGGCGGCCTCTCGAACCACAGCAAAGGCCTCCGGCAGAATTTCTTCCGGACGAGCCCCGTTTTGAAGCCGCTGCTTAAACTCGGCAGTTTTGTTTTTCAATTCTTCATCCGTCAGGGCTTGGAATGCCTGTTCATATTCCCCGGCGGCTTTGGCCGTCTGCATATAAGCCCGTACCAGACGTTCATTGCGGGAGCCGAATACTTTTAAAAGCCATCGATTCAGACTTGTGATTGCCATGAGTTTATCCTGATATTGTCAATTCATTTTCTCAGCAATGTTTTATTCCTTTATAATAGATTCCGGTGAATACGGCAACTTCAATCCGAATCCGTACCCCTCAGAATCTTGCTTGCATTGTAGAAGCGGACACGGTAAATTATCCCAATCTTTTTTTGTAAGGAAAGAACGGTATGCGTCAATTAACGATAATGGGTGTCTTGTTATTGGTGTCTGCAGCGGTCGGTTTTGGGATTGGTTTGTTGGCGGCTAAGCCCAAAATCAATGCGGCACGTTCAGAAACGGAAGCGATTAAGATTCAGTTGCAGAATCTCGAATCCCAGTCCCAGGCCAAACAGCGGGCGGCGGATGATGAAATCACCAAATTGAGGGCGGAATTAATGCGGGCCCGCAATGACCTCACGCGGGCCAATACGGATTTAATCAAGGCCAGAACAGACCTGGCTCAAATGAAGACGGCCCTTGAACAGATGGCCGCTTCAGGAACAGTTCCCCAGCCCGTTGCGGAATCAGACAAAGCCGTCGCCGCGGCCTCCTCCCCAACGGCGGCCTCGGCTTCCGCTCCTGCGGCAGGTTCCCCAGCTGCGGTCTCCACGAGCCCCTCTTCCTCCGCGTCCGCTCCTTCTTCGGCGGGACCGGCGGGGACCCGCGAATATATCATTAAAGAAGGAGACAGTTTCTGGAAGATTGCAGCCACCCAATTGGGCAGCGGGACCCGTTACAAAGAAATTCTCCAGTTAAACCCGCATCTTTCTCCCAATAAACCTTTGGAGGTTGGGACGAAAATTCGCATACCGGTCAAATAGTGCTTCGATTTGCCGGGAAGGGATTTGTTGGAAAATCCTTCGCAGAGGGGCTGATTTTCTGTCAGATAGTTGAAAAACGGCCTGGGGGCAGGAGTCAAAGACTGCCGCAGCCGTTCGGAGACAAATAGGAACAGCCGACCCATGAGTAAATATTATCTGCCTTGGTTAGTGCCCCTCATGCTCACAGCCGCCGGAGCGGGTCTGCTGACCGGCTGGATTTATTCCTATTATCATCTGTCGGTTCCGATGCGGCTGCCCGGAGAGGACGGCAGACCGAATGTTTCCTCTCTCGAAACACCTGCCGGCAAGAGCAGGCAGGGACATCTGGAGACATTCGACGGGATTCCCTCAAAATCCGCAGGGGTATGGCCGACTTTTCGAGGCCCCAATTATGATGCCGTCAGCACCGAATCGGTCCCTCTGATGCGGTCGTTCCCTGCCGGCGGTCCGCGGGAGTTGTGGCGTGTGTCATTAGGGGAAGGATACGCTGGTCCTGCTGTGCGGAATGGGCGGGTCTATTTGATTGATTATGATATGGACCGTCAGGCTGATGCGATTCGCTGTTTTTCTCTGGAGGATGGACGGGAAATCTGGCGGTACAGCTATCCGGTTGCAGTGAAGCGCAATCATGGAATGAGTCGAACGATTCCGGCGGTCGATGACCGGTACGTTGTGACGATTGGGCCTCGCTGTGATGTAACCTGTCTGGATGCGGATACGGGACGGTTTCGCTGGGCCATCGACCTGGTCAGGGAATACGGGACACAGGAGCCGCTTTGGTATGCCGGACAGTGTCCGCGGATTGAAGAGGGCAAAGCCATTCTGGCCCCGGCGGGAAAAGACGTCCTGATGATGGCGGTCGATTGTGAAAGCGGGCAGGTCGTCTGGAAAACCCCCAGTCCGCGCCGCTGGCAGATGACGCATTCATCGATTCTCCCCATCACATTTGAGGGCCGTCGAATGTATGTCTATTGTGCTGTCGGCGGCGTTGTTGGAGTTGCCGCAGAGGACGGGACGCTGCTGTGGGAAACGGATGCCTGGACGCTCCGCATCCATGTTCCGACGCCCGTTTGGCTCGGCGACGGCCGATTGTTCTTTTCTGCCGGCTACAATAAAGGCAGTATGATGATGCGTCTTGTCAAACAGCAAAACACAATTGTGCCGGAGGTGTTGTTTGCTCTCCCGCCGGAGGTGTTTGGGGCTGACCAGCAGACCCCGATTTATTATCAGGGTTTTTTGTACGGCGTCAGACCCAATAAAGAGATGGTATGTCTGGATACAGACGGCAAAATCCGCTGGACCAGCGGACCGCAGAACAAATTCGGCCTGGGGCCCTATATCATAGCAGACGGAATGATTATTGTCCTGAATGATGAGGGGGTTTTGTCCTTAATCGAGGCCCGTCCTGATGAGTTTGTTTTGCTGGCCAGGGCCAAAGTTCTTGACGGGCCTGAGAGCTGGGCACCGCCTGCTTTGGCCGAAGGACGTTTGGTTGTTCGGGATTTTACAACGATGAAATGTCTGGATTTGCGGAGGCGGGAATGATTGAGCAGATTTGTTCTTCAGGGTACAATAAGCTGCGAATAGACCAGCGAGGTTAAATGAGACAGCGTTCATACAAACAGGCGGCAAAAGCGGATGGGGGGCTGGTCGCCGTGCTTTTGGCCTTGACGGCCTTTGGGGCAGGGTTTTTGGCTTATTGGTTTGTGGACCGCCGGTTTGTCAGACAGGACGTTCCGCAGGCGTTTCGGTATTCGATGGAGGAATTAACGGCAATCGAGCCGTCTTTGCTGGTTTATCGTCAAAGCAGACCGCCTATAGAAACGGGTCTTCAGACGGCGGTCGCTTTGGACGTGGATTCAGACGGGTCGATTTGGGCCGCCGGAGACCAAAAAATACTCTGCTTTTCAGGGGACGGACGAATAGAAAGAGAAATTGCCCTGCCGTCCAAACCGACGGCTCTGAAGGCGGCCGACGGGGTTCTTTATGCGGCACTGACAGACCGGATTGAAATCTATTCTTTAGCCGGTGAAAGAGTATCCGCCTGGGCACCGGTGCGGACGGCGTTGTTCACGTCGATTGCGGTTGGGCCGCAGGATGTATTCGCGGCCGATGCCCTCAATAAGGTGATTCATCGTTTTGATAAGCAGGGCAATCCTCGCGGTCTGCTCGGAGCCAAAGACCTTCAGCGCGGAATCGATGGATTTGTGGTTCCCAGTCCCTATTTCGATGTTCTCATCGGCCGAGACGGTCTTTTGCGGGCAACGAATCCCGGGCGTCAGCGTGTGGAGGCCTATACCTTCGATGGGCATCTCGAATGGCACTGGGGAATCCCGTCCGTCAAGCTGGAGGGCTTCAGCGGCTGCTGCAATCCGATTGCCCTGGCTCAGCTGCCGGACGGAACCTTTGTGACCGGTGAAAAGGGACTGGTTCGCGTCAAGGTGCATGATGACCAGGGCCGTCTGCTCGGCGTCGCAGCCGGACCGCAGCAGCTGGGCTGGAAGGGGCCCATCCGGGTTTGCGAGAAACCGGAGGAATGCAGCAGCCGGGGACTGGATGTCGCCGCAGACGGACAGGGGCGGATTTATGTGCTGGAACAGGTTCGAAATACCATCCTGATTTTCGAGAAAAACCAATGACGGATTTCCGATTGTCTGACGACGGTGCGGATGTTTCGCGGCGTCTTTTTTTGAAGCAGGCGGCTCGTGCAGGCGTGTGGGCGGCTTTGGGGGCGCTGTCCGCTTTCTGGGTTCGAAGCCGCCGGGCCGAGTGGGCCGGATGCATTCATCCGGCGATTGCGGATTGTCGGCGGTGCTCTTCTTTCCAAACCTGTTCGCTTGGGCAAGCCGCGGAAAGAAAATCCTCTTCGGAGAAATCCTATGAATCATCCGCCCTCTGAAATACTCAGCCGCCGCCGTTTTCTCAAAGACGGCCTGTGGACGGTTTCGCTGGCTGCGGCCGGGGCGGCTGCGGCGGCTTTGGCTTCCCGGAGCCGGGCGAAAGAATGGGTCTGGCAGATTGACCCCTATAAATGCATCGGCTGCGGCCGCTGTGCGGCACACTGCGTCTTGAGCGAATCCGCGGTCAAATGTGTGCATGCGTTTGAAATGTGCGGCTATTGCGACTTGTGCACGGGCTATTTCGGCCCGCAGCCCAAAGCCCTTCAGACCGGTGCCGAACATCAGCTGTGCCCGACCGGAGCGATTCGGCGGCGGTTCATCGAAGAGCCGTATTTTGAGTTTACAATTGACGAAAGCCGCTGCATCGGCTGCGGCAAGTGTGTGGTCGGCTGTGCCGCTTTCGGCAACGGGTCGCTGTTTCTGCAGATTCGCCATGACCGCTGTCTGAACTGCAACGAGTGCGCCATCGGGCGGGTCTGTCCGTCCGGTGCGATTGTTCGGGTTCCGGCCTCGGCTCCTTATTTATTGAAGGTTCGCAATCCATGAGTTGTTTGGGACGGGCTGGGTTTTGGATGGGGCTGATTCTGTCGGCTGCGGCGGTGCAGGCGGCCGAGCGGTTTCCGCCGCCGCAGTTTGAGACCGATTATCAGATGCCGACGCTGACTACGCCGCCGCCGCGCGCCGCGGTGTGGGAGATGCTCGATGTCGCTGTGCTGGCCGCGGCCCTCGGGCTGGCTTCCTGGCTGATCTTGCGAAAACGAAGTCGGCGCGGGATTGCCGCCTTGTCTGTTTTCAGTCTGCTGTATTTCGGTTTTTGGCGCCAGGGCTGCATCTGTTCAGTCGGTTCGCTGGGCAATGTTGTGCTGTCTTTGTTTGATTCTTCTTATGTGCTGCCGCTGACCGCCGCGGCCTTTTTCCTCCTGCCGATTTTCTTTACGCTGTTTTTTGGGCGGGTTTTCTGCGGGGCGGTTTGTCCGCTGGGGGCGATTCAGGACTGGGTGGTGTTTCGTCCGCTGGCCGTTCCGGCCTGGCTGGAAACAGCCCTTCGACTCGGGGCCTGGCTGTATCTGGCGGCGGCGGTGCTGTTTGCGGCGGTCGGGGCCGGACTGCTCATTTGCCGATATGACCCCTTTATTGCTTTTTTCCGGCTGGGGCTGAATACCCCGCTGTGGCTTTTGGGGCTTTTGTTTTTGGCAGTGGGGGTGTTTATCGCCCGTCCGTACTGCCGGTTTGTCTGTCCGTATGGGCTGCTGCTGCGGCAGGCGGGCCGTTTGTCTTTTTGGCATGTCCGGATTACGCCGGATGAGTGCATTCAGTGCCGTTTGTGTGAGGATGCCTGTCCGTTTGGAGCCATTCAGCCGCCGACAGCGCCCTGGCCGGAGTCGATGCGGCCCGCGGAGCGGCGGCGACTGGTGCTGCTGTCGGGTCTGCTGTTGGTTCTGATGGGTCTGGGCGGCTGGCTGGGGTATCGGGTTCATCCGAGGCTGGCCGCCGGCCATCCGTCTGCGGAATTGGCCCGGCAGGTCCGCCTTCGGCAGGCCGGACTGATGACGGAACCGACGGATATGGTCCGTGCCTTTGAAGTTTCCGGCAGAACCCTCCGGAGTCTCTGGGCTCAGGAAGCCGAGGTGTTCCGGCGGTTTGCCTGGGGCGGACTTTTGGCGGGTGTCTTTGTCGGATTTGTCGCCGGCGTCAAGCTGATTCAGATGAGCATTCATTTCAAACGGACAGATTATGAGGCCGACCGGGCGGGCTGTCTGGCCTGCGGACGATGTTTTGCGTTCTGTCCGAGACATCGGATTTGGGAAACCGGCAAGCCGACCGACAGCGGAGAGACATCATGAACAATCAGGATGAGTCCAAATATCTTCTTCCGCAGAATCCGCGGTATCAGGCGGCGGTCAGTTCGCTGATTGTCTCGGCGGCCTTTTTGACGATAACAGGTCTTTTGCTGGCCGTTCAATTCTATCATTTGAAAGTGACGGATAACCGCCGCAGCCAAAAACTGGAGGCCCTTCGACATGTGTATCAGGCCGTCGAGGGGGATGAATCTCTGGCGGAGGAGATTCGGCAGCTTGACGTCCGCTATCGTCGCGACCATCTGGCACGCCTTCAGTTCCTGTATCGGGGCAGCGGGTTGTTTGTTTTGTTTGGTGCCGTTTTTGTCGGGACGATTCTCTGGGTGCGGTCCTTTTATCAGAAGCCCCCGCATCCGGAGCCGCTCGAAGACCGAACGGCCGCACAGATTCAGGCCGCCCGCCGGGCGCGCTGGGCGGTTTCCGCCGGTGCGGCTGTTCTGGCTTCCGCGGCTCTTTTCTGGTCTTTTCAGGTTTCTCAAACCCCGCAGGAGTTTGCGGGGGCGGAAGAGCCCTCCGAGAGCCGACCGACCTTTGCCTCTTGGGAGCAGATGAAGAAAAACTGGCCGGTCTTCCGCGGTCCGCAGGGAGCCGGCATTTGTCCGTTTGACAAGATTCCGACGGAATGGGACGGGGTCTCGGGGAAAAATATTCGCTGGAAGGTGCCGGTGGATCTGCCCGGACACAATTCGCCGATTGTCTGGGAAAATCGGATTTTTCTGACCGGTGCGGATGCGAAGCGGCAGGAGGTGTACTGTTTTAATGCCGAGGACGGCACGCTGCTGTGGACCGGGCAGGTGCCCCTGGCGCCGGCGGATCAGCGGGAGGAAATGACCATTATGAAGGATACCGGCTATGCGGCCTCGACGGCGGCCGTAAACGGTGTATTTGTGGCGGCGATTTTTGCCGACGGCCAGGCTGCCTGTTTTGATTTCGACGGGCAAAGACAATGGGTTCGTTCGCTCGGTGTGCCTTCCAGCGCCTACGGATACGCTTCTTCCCTGACGGTGTATGAAAACCGCCTGATTATTCAGTTCGATCAGGATTACGAGCCCGGACGGAGCAAGCTGATTGCACTGGATATAGCCACCGGCCAAACGCTGTGGGAGCGGGAGCGGCCGGTGCCCAATTCCTGGACATCTCCCACCGTGGTGGACTGGAACGGGCAGATGCAGATTTTAACCAGCGGTTCTCCCTGGCTGATTGCTTATGACGCGGCAGAGGGCCGCGAATTGTGGCGGCTGGATTGTCTGGGCGGCGATGTGGCGCCGACGCAGATTGCCGCTGCCGGACGAATCTTTGCGGTTTATCCTTATACGCATCTGGCCGCCGTCCGTCCCCCGCAGGCCGCTTCAGAGCAGGCACAGGCCGAACTCCTTTGGAAAGCCGAAGGCAGCATCCCGGATATCTGCAGCCCCGTCAGCGACGGCCGTCTGGTCTGGACGCTTGATTCGGAAGGCGTGCTGGAATGTTTCGATGTTCAGGACGGCAGCCGGCTGTACAGTCAGGACCTTTAGGCCATGTTTCAGGCCTCCCCTGTTCTGGTTGGCGATACCCTCTATCTGCTGAGCACCAAAGGACGGATGATTCTGGTCAGGGCCGCCCGCACGTTTGAACAAATCGGACAAAATGAGCTGCCGGAATCCTTTACCGCTTCGCCCGCCTTTGCGCCCGGACGCATTTACCTGCGGGGCAGCCGCCATCTGTACTGCATTGAGAACCAGCAATGAATGCTTTGACGGAATCTTCTGTCCGAGAGTTTGTGGACCGGTGTGTCGGGCAAATCGGCAGCACGCCGGACAAGACGCTGCCGCTGCTTCAGGCTGTTCAGAAGCAGTACGGCTATCTGCCTGCGGAAGCCCTGCAGCGCCTCAGTGAATGGATGGGCCGTTCGCCGGCCGAGCTGTGGGGGGTCGCAACGTTTTACGACCAATTTCGATTCAAACCGGCCGGTCGGCACCGCATTCGGGTCTGCGTCGGGACGGCCTGCCACGTCAAGGGAGCCGGAGAGGTGTTTGAGGCCTTTCGGCGGCATCTGCAGATTCCGCAAGAGGAGGATACCGATTCCCAGCGGCTGTTTACACTCGAACAGGTGGCCTGTCTGGGCTGCTGTATGCTGGCACCGGCCGTACAGATTGATGATGTGATTTACGGCTATCTGTCGCCGGAAAAAGTGCCGTCTGTTCTGCGGGATTTTTTAAGCCAGACGCAGGAAACGGCGGCTTCGGCCCGACACAGAACCGCCTCCGGCGGATCCGGAGAAGTGCGGATTTGTCTGGATACGAGCTGTCGGGCGGTGGGAAGTCATCGGGTTTATCAGGCGTTTGAGGAGGTGATTCGCCGGGACCGTCTGGGGGTGCGGCTGCGTGACGTGTCCTGCCATGGGGCTTCCTATCTGGCCCCGCTGGCGGAGGTGGAGACCGGAGGGCGGGTTTATCGCTACGGATGTGTGAAGCCCTCCGATGCCGAAGCGATTCTGCATCGGCATTTTCGCCCGCAGACCCTCACAGCCCGAGTCGGTTCGGCGGTCCGACGGTTTCTGGATACGCTGATTGAAGACCGAATCGGAGAACCGCCCGTTCGATTTGAAACGACGATTCGGGATGAGGACTTGAGCGGCTATGTAAAGCCGCAGGTGCCGATGGCGACCGATGGAGCCGGGCGGTCCGGTCCGCTGGATTGGGAGGATTTTCAAAAGCAGGGCGGTCTGGAGGCCCTGCGAAAGTGCCTGTTCGAAAAGAGCCCGCAGGAGGTTTTAAACGAAATTGAGCAGAGCGGCCTGCGGGGACGAGGCGGAGGCGGCTATCCGGCCTTTCGCAAGTGGCAGGCCGTGCGGGCCAATCCCGAAAAGCCCAAATACATTATCTGCAACGGCGACGAAGGTGACCCGGGCGCTTTTATGGACCGGATGCTGATGGAATCCTATCCGTTTCGGATTTTGGAGGGGATGGCGATTGCCGCCTGGACCGTCGGGGCCTCAGAGGGGTATCTGTATATCCGGGATGAATACCCGCTGGCGGTGGAGCGGATGAAAGAGGCTCTGAGGATTTTTTCACAGCACGGCTGGCTGGGCGAACGCATCGGCGGCACGGATTTTTCTCTGCACCTGGAGATTTGCACCGGCGCCGGAGCCTTCGTCTGCGGAGAAGAAACGGCGCTGATTGCCAGCATTGAAGGGCGGCGACCGATGCCGCGGCTTCGTCCGCCGTACCCGTCCGAAAAAGGCCTGTGGGACAAGCCGACGCTGATTCATAATGCCGAGACCCTCTCGCTGGTGCCGGCGATTGTTCGGCAGGGGGCGGCCTCGATGGCCTCCATCGGAACGGCCGGCAGCCGCGGCACCAAAGTCTTTGCGCTGGCTGGCAAGGTTAGGCGAGGCGGGCTGGTGGAAGTCCCGATGGGGGTTACCATCCGTCAGATTGTCGAGGAAATCGGCGGCGGTACGGCTTCCGGAAAACCGTTCAAAGCCGTGCAGATCGGAGGACCTTCCGGCGGCTGCATCCCGGCGTCTATGGCGGATATTCCCATTGATTATGATTCACTCACGCAGGCCGGGGCGATGATGGGCTCCGGCGGCCTGGTGGTGCTTGATGAAAGCGATTGTATGGTGGAAATCGCCCGGTATTTTCTTGAGTTCACGCAGCGGCAGTCCTGCGGACGCTGTACGTTCTGCCGGGTGGGAACCAAACGGATGCTCGAGATTCTCGAGCGGATTTGCCGCGGTGAGGGAACAGCATCGGATTTGGGCAAACTGGAGAGTTTGGGACATTTGATTCAGGCCGGCAGTCTGTGCGGACTGGGTTCAACGGCCCCTAATCCGGTGCTTTCGACTATTCGTTATTTTCGGAATGAATATGAGGCACATCTGCAGGGCCGCTGTCCGGCCGGGCGATGCCGGGCATTGATTTATTATGCCATTACAGACCGCTGCATCGGCTGCACGCGCTGTGCCCAGCATTGTCCGGCAGGGGCCATCGACATGCAGCCCTATCAGCAGCATCAGATTAATCGCGACAGGTGCATCCGCTGCGGTACCTGCAGGGCTGTTTGTCCGGCGGATGCCGTGCGTGTGGAATCGGGACGATGATTACGCTGGTGATTGACAATCAAACGGTGCAGGTGCCGCCGGGCACGACGGTTTTGCAGGCCGCCCGGTCCCTCGGCATTCCTATCCCTGCGCTCTGCTATCGCCAAGACTTTGAGCCGTCTTCCAGCTGTATGGTGTGTGTGGTGGAGGTGGAGGGCTTCAGCGGCCTGATGCCTTCCTGTGCGTTGATGGCGGAAGAAGGAATGCGGGTGCGGACGAATACACCGCAGATTTTAGCGGCTCGCCGCGCCGCGCTCGAGTTGCTTTTAAGCGATCACATCGGCGATTGCGAAGGGCCGTGCCGTTCGGGCTGTCCGGCGGGGATGGATATCCCGCGGATGATTCGATATCTGGCCGCCGGAGAATGGACAAAAGCTATAGAGATTGTCAAAAGAGACCTTGCTTTGCCTGCGGTGTTGGGCCGCATTTGTCCGGCTCCGTGCGAAAGGGTCTGCCGACGAGCCCGTCAGGACCAGGCCGTCTCGATCTGTCTGTTGAAGCGGTTTGCCGCCGATAGAGATTTGCAGTCGCCGACACCGTATCGACCCATTTGCAGGCCCTCCAGCGGAAAGAAAGTTGCCGTGGTTGGGGCCGGTCCCTGCGGACTTTCCGCGGCGTATTATCTGGCTCGACATGGGCATCCATGCGTGATTTTTGAGCAGAAAGACAAAGCCGGCGGGATGCTGCGGTGCAGGCAGCTGCAGGAAAAGCTCCCGGAAACGATATTGGAGCGGGAGATTGGGCAGATTTTTGATTTGGGGGTTTCTTTCCGTCCAAACCAGAAATTGGGGAGAGATTTTTATTTGGAGAATCTGCATCGAGAATTTGATGCAGTTTTTCTAGCTCTCGGTGGAGGGGCAGCGGATGAGCATTTGGCATCCCAGCTTCGAATGAAGGATGGACACATCGAAGTGGACCATTCAACCCTTCAAACCTCGCGGGAGGGAGTCTTTGCTGGCGGGGGACTTATCGGCAGCCGCCGTCATTGTGTCAAGGCCGTTGCAGACGGCAAGCTCGCCGCCCTCACTATTCATCAGTATCTTATGGGAGGCAAGGCAGCAGGAGAACCGTCGGAGTTTCACAGCCGTTTAGGAGCCTTAACGGAGGAAGAATGGCGAAAATTTGTCTCTTCGGCTGATTTGATATCAAGAGTAGAGCCAGCCGACCCCGAAATGGGTTTTTCGGAGGAGGAAGTGGTCCGAGAGGCCCGTCGGTGTCTGCATTGTGATTGTCGGAAAAAGAAAAACTGCAAATTACGTCAACTTTCTACTGAACTGAAGCCCGTTGTCGGGACGTATAAGGGGCAACGTAGACAATATGCGCGTGCAGATTCTCATTGGGAGGTTGTGTTTGAATCCGGGAAATGTATTCAATGCGGACTTTGTGTACAGGTTTTAAACAGAAACAATCTTTCGGAAGGCCTGACCTTCCGCGGCAGGGGGTTTGGGATGCAGGTTTCCGCTGCTCTGGATAAAGCACCTGATTTGGCGGCAGGAGAAGCGGGTCGTTTGTGTGTACAAGTTTGTCCAACCGGTGCGTGGGCACTGAAAAATCGATAGTACGTGGAGAGCGGCTCTATGATGCGGATTGAAAAGAAGAGGTTTGTTGCAGCTTTAGTTTTTCTTGGTTTCGTTTCAATGACACATGCAGCGGACTGGCCCTGCTGGAGAGGACCGAATCACGACGGCATTTCTTCGGAGAAGGATTGGGACCCGATGGTTCTGTCTGATTCCGCCAAGCCCCTTTGGACGGCTTCTGTGGGGACGGGGTTTTCGGCGGTTTCTGTGGCCGAAGGCAAGGCCGTGACGATGGGGAATATCAACAAAAACACCGATGTTGTCTGGTGTTTCGATGTCCAAACCGGCGTACTCCTCTGGAAGCATACCTATGATGAACCCCTGACCCCCAATTTGTACGAGGGAGGGCCGAATGCGACGCCGACCATTCATCAGGGAAAGGTCTATACCATCAGCAAAACCGGCAAGGTTTTCTGTCTGGACCTCAACAGCGGGGCGGTGATTTGGCAGCAGAATGCCGACCTCAAAAAGCCGGAGTGGGGCTATGCGGGTTCTCCGCTGATTGCGGGCGACCGCATTTTTTTGAATGCGGGTTTAACGGGTGTAGCCCTGCACAAAGACACCGGCGCCGTCCTTTGGCAAAGCGAGAAGGAACCCTGCGGATATGCCACCGCTGTGATTTTTCCCCGACAGGATCGATTTGAGGTTCTTCTGTTCAGCAAAGACCATTTATACAGTGTCGCACCGGAGGACGGCCGCGTTTTGTGGGCGTACCCGTGGAAGACTGACTGGGACGTAAATGCTTCTGATCCGGTTGTTTGGGATGATGAGATTCTGATTACCTCCGGCTACAATCGGGGGGCTTCGGTTCTGAAGGTTCTGCCGGAAGGGCCGAAGAGGGTCTGGGAAAACAAAAACCTCCGCTCGCAGCTTTCCGGTCCGATTCTGCTGGACGGCTGCGTGTACGGAATTGATGACAATCAGCTGGTTTGCCTGGATTGGAAGACCGGTCAGGTGCAGTGGACGGAAAAAAGCGTCGGCAAGGGTACGCTGACGGCGGCGGCGGGCAAGCTGATTGTTTTGAGCGAAAACGGGCGTCTGATGATTGCTCCCGCCTCTCCGAAAGAGTTCTCCGTGATTGCCTCGGCTCCGATTCTCAAGGGCCGCTGCTGGACGATGCCGGTTTTGTCCAACGGCCTGATTTATGCCCGCAACGCCAAGGGCGATCTGGTCTGCATCGATGTCCGCCGCAAACCGGCTGCCTCCTTGCTGGATTCGCCGCCGATTCTGGCCGCTTCCGAGATGGCCGAACCGTCCGCAGGGTCGGATTGGGCCTGTTGGCGGGGGCCGAATCGGGACAATCGGAGCCCGGAGACCGGCTTGCTGAAGGAATGGCCTGCCGAAGGCCTGCAGCTGCTCTGGAAGGCCGACGATCTGGGCGACGGATACTCGTCGGTTTGTGTGGCGGAGCGGAAGATTTTTGTTACAGGGCTGAAAGATAAACGCGGCGTCCTGACTTGTCTGGATTGGGACGGCAATCGGCTCTGGACTGCCGACTACGGTCCGGAGTGGACCGGTTCTTTCCCGGGCGTACGCGGAGCTCCTGTTGCGGCTGACGGCCTTCTTTATGTCCTTAGCGGTCAGGGTCGGCTTGTGTGTTTTTCTCCTGAGACCGGCCGGGAAAAGTGGGCGGCGGAACTGTACACTGAGTTTCAGGGGCCTTTGCCTCGCTGGGGGGTGTCGATGGCGCCGATTGTGGCGGAGGGGAAAGTCTTTGTGACCATCGGCGGTCCGAAAACCACCATGGCGGCGGTCGATGCCCAAAAAGGGCACGTCGTCTGGACAACGGAAAGTCTGAATGATACGGCTTCCTACTGCACTCCGGCGATTTTTCAATGGGCCGGACGAACCATCCTGGCCGGAATGACGGAAAATTATCTCTTTGCCGTCGATGCCGCTTCCGGACAGCTCTTCTGGAAATATCCGATGAAGGATTATATCAAAGGCCGCAACTGGGGTGTGCATTGCAATACTCCGATTTTTTATGAAGGGGGGCTGCTGTTTGTCAGCGGCTATGATATGGGCTCGATTAAGTTTACGTTTACGCAGGACGGCTGGTCGCTCCAGCGGGAATGGACCAATCAGGAATTCGACTGCCATCACGGCGGTGTGGTTTTTCACGACGGTTACGTGTACGGTTCGACCTGGAAAAATAACGAGGACGGGCTTTGGGCCTGCATTGATTGGAAGACCGGCGAGCTGATGTATGCCCAGCGGTGGCACAACAAGGGCTCGATTCTCTGGGCGGACGGGCTTTTTTATGCCTATGCGGAAAAACCCGGTGTCATCGGTCTGATTAAGGCCGACCCGAAAGAATTTGTGCCCGTCAGCGAAATGACCATTACGCTGGGCGACAAGCAGCACTGGACGCATCCGGTCATCAGCCGCGGGCGGTTTTTTGTGCGGCGCGGCAATACGCTGATGGTCTATTCCATTCGCCAAAATGCTGCAAAAAAGAATGTCAATTAGGATTTGATACAGATTTAGGAGGTATGGTGAAATGACTTCGCTTCGTTGTCTGACAGGGCTGGGGATTCTTGCAGGGCTTTTGATGACGGCTCAGGGGGCCTCGCTTTTTGTGGCCAATCATTCCTTTGAAATTCCCATCATTGATCCGGTTCAGAACCCTTTTTACGCCATTCCGATAGCTCCTTTCTGGACGGAACTGGACTTAGACCCGCTTTATAGTTCCAATACGGGAACTTTTCTGAACACCGACCCCAACAGTCCGGCCGGAGACCATATTTTTAATGCGGACGGGGCACAGCTGGCTTTTCTGAACACGGCCTCCGGCAATGCATTTCTTCAGACGCTTTCCTCGGTTTTTCAAGTCGGACATTCCTATCGGCTGCTGGTGGATGTCTGTCCTTCTACGCGTTTTCCGCCGCGTGCCCAGGAGCCGATGGATTATCTGAGTATCGGCTTTTATGCCGGTGCCGATGCCAATGATTTTCATACGATTCTGGTTCCGGGCTCTGCGATTGTCCGCAATTATCTGCGGACGTTTACGCTGTATCTGCCGACGGTTCAGGAAAGCGACCCCTGGGCCGGCAAAGCGATTGGTATTTCGCTGCGGGCCGTCGGGCAGGGCGGAGGATACTGGGATTTGGACAATGTACGGGTCTATGAGTATCCGCACCAACCGGACCTGACCAGCGACGGATTGGTGAATTTGGCGGACTTTGCCGTTCTGGCGGAAGACTGGCTCAAACAAACCTGGTCGATGAGCGACTTGACCGGTGACGGATTGGTGGATGTAGAAGACCTGATTCTTTTAGCGGACCTGTGGCTGCAGCAGGATTCTGAATGAAAAGGGAGCGGCTTCAACGGGGCGGATATGGTTTTACACTGCTGGAACTGCTGACTGTCCTTGCGGTCGTGGTCCTGCTGGTTTCTATCCTGCTGCCTTCGCTTCGCGCCGCTCGTCAGAGAGCCAAAAAGACGGTGTGTCTGTCCAATCTGCGCCAGGTGGGGCTGGCGATACGGGCCTATGCCTACGATTACAATGACACGATTCCCTTCGGCCCCGAAGGGCTGCCGATTATGGGGCATAATTTTTATACGGCCACCGGCAATGTCACCAGTCTCCTGTCGCTGCTGGACGGTCGTCCCGTCGGGCTGGGGCTTTTGCTGAACGGCTATTTGTCCGAACAGCCCAAGGTGCTGTTCTGTCCGGGGGCCGACCAGCCCTCTGAGGCCGACAGGCAGCTGGCCAATGTCGGGCGCCGCCAGGCCCAGAGCGATTATTATTACCGCCACGCCTCCGTTGCCCTGCTGAGCGGCAAGCCGGATACGTTTCACATCCGGCTCAGCGATCTGGGAAAAAACCGAAACGGCCGCCGCATTCGTGCGCTGGTGATGGACGTGCAGTTTCTGGTACATCCGTCGCTGGAGGCCTTTGGAGTGTTTACCCGGACCAGTCATCTGCGCAAAACGGTCAATCTGCTGTATGCGGATGGGGCCGTCCGCTCCGCCGACAACTCCGACGACCGCTTTACGGTTGATGTCGGCGCCCGGCCGTATGATGCCCTCGAGGAAATCCTCAAGCGGTTCGAGCTGGCCGACGAATTCGACCTGTCCGGCGACTGAGATTCTCGGATTGAATTGCCCGGCTGTGTCTGTTACAATCTTCGGAATGGATGAAACTTCAACCATTCTGCTGGCACACGGCGGCGGCGGCCGTCTGATGGAGGACCTCATCCGGCGGGTGATTGTGCCCCATTTCGGACAGCCGGACAAGCCGCTTCTGGATGCGGCTCGGGTGTCGGCCGGCACTCAGCCGCTCTGCTTTACGACCGACAGTTTTGTCGTGCGGCCTCTGTTTTTTCCGGGCGGCGACATCGGCAAGCTGGCTGTCTGCGGCACCGTCAATGATTTGGCCGTATCCGGGGCTCGCCCGCTGGTTCTCAGTTTGGCCCTGATTATCGAAGAGGGGCTCCCCTTGGCCGACTTGCAGACGATTCTGGCAAGTGCTGCGCAAGCGGCCCGTCAGGCGGGCGTATCCATTGTGACCGGCGATACCAAAGTCGTCGAAAAAGGAGCGGCTGACGGCTTGTTCATCAATACCGCAGGCATCGGTCTGCCCTGGGAGAAGGCCCGGCTGGGGTTTGAGCGGATAGCCCGGGGCGATCGGATTTTGATCAACGGTACGCTCGGCGACCATGGAATGACGATTCTGTCCAAACGCGGCGATATCCCGTTTGACGGAAGTCTTCAGAGCGATTGTGCCTGTCTGAACGGTCTGATTGAAGAACTGATTGAAGCCTGCGGGGACGGGATTAAGTTTCTGCGCGACCCGACGCGCGGCGGGCTGGCGGCCGTCCTGAACGAAATCGCCTCCGGTGCCGGGGTGTCGATAGAAATCGAGGAAGCGGCGCTGCCGGTCGAGCCGGCGGTCCGTGCCGCCGCGGAGATGCTCGGGCTGGATATCCTCCATATCGCCAATGAGGGCAAGGCGGCGGTTGTTGTTTCCGAAGAGGCGGCCGGCAAGGCCCTCGAGGTGTGCCGAAAGCATCCGCTGGGCAAACGGGCGGCCCTTATCGGCCGAGTCAGCAAATCCGACGATACTCCGCTGGTGGAGCTGTGTACCCGCATCGGCGGACGGCGGATTGTGCCGATGCCCTATGGACGCGATTTGCCGAGGATTTGCTGATGCACGAAACGGTCGTCGCCGAAAATGTCCTGCGCACCATCCTTGAGCATGCCGAAAAACTGAAGGCCAGACCGGTTCGGGCGGTGGTGTCCTGCGGGCAGTTTAACGCCCTCAATGAAGAGGCGATGAAGTTTGCGTTCGAAACGGCGGCGGCGGGCACCGTGTGCCAGGGAATGCTCCTGCAAATCCGTCAGATTCCGCTTCGGGCGTCCTGTCGGGCGTGTCGAACGGTCTTTGAGCTGAACCTGATGACTCCGCTTTGCCCGCAATGCCGCAGCGAGGACTTTGACATTGAACCGGATGCCCCGCTTCTGCTGGAGGAAATCGAGTTTGAGGACAAACAATGAAGGTTTCGCTGAATCAGAAAATTTTAAGCCGCAACGAGGAAGCGGCCGCCAAAAACAGACAGTTTTTTGCCGAACATAAGGTTTTTTGTCTGAATGTCATTTCTTCTCCGGGTGCCGGCAAGACCGCACTGCTCGAGAGAACCATCCGGGATTTGAAAGAGCGGTACGCCATCGGCGTTATCGAAGGGGATATAGAGACGGATAACGATGCCCGCCGGATTCAGGCCGCCGGCGCCCGCGCCTTTCAAATCGAGACCAAAGGGGCCTGTCATTTGTCCGCCGAACAGGTCCATAATGCCCTCAAAATGATTGACGCCCAAACGCTGGACCTTGTCTTTATCGAAAATGTCGGCAATCTGGTCTGTCCGTCCGCTTTTGATTTGGGTGAAAGCGGCCGGGTTGTGATTTTGTCCGTCCCGGAGGGGGACGACAAGCCCGCCAAATACCCCGGAACATTTGCCGGCGCATCCGTAATTGTCCTGAACAAGATTGATTTGCTTCCCTATGTTCCCTTCGACCTTTCGCGTGTTTTGGCGGATATTCATACCGTCAATCCCCAGGCGCCGGTGCTGCAGCTGTCGGCCGCCACCGGCGAAGGGATAGACGCCTGGTACGACTGGCTCCGACGGCATCTTGAAAAAAAACAGCCGTAGGGCTATAGTACCTCGTCCGAAATTTCATTCAGACGAAGGCAGAATTATTCGAAAGGTTTTTATGGACAGTTTTCAATATAGAAAAGGTCGCTTATTCGCGGAAGACGTGCCCGTGGAGGCCGTTGCTCAGGCCGTCGGCACGCCGGTTTATCTCTACAGCAAAGCGACAATTCTGGACCACTTTACCAAAATACAGAAGGCCTATGCAGGGGTGGAGACAACGATTTGCTATTCCATCAAGGCCTGCGGAAATATTCATATCCTCCGCCTGCTGGCCCAGGCCGGCAGCGGCTTTGATATTGTCTCCGGCGGGGAACTGTACCGCGCCCGTCAGGCCGGAGCCGACCTGTCCAAAATTGTTTTTGCCGGCGTCGGCAAGACCGACCGGGAAATTCTGGATGCCCTCGAGGCGGGCATTGCCTATTTTAATATCGAATCAGAAGCGGAACTGCAGAACCTGATTGACCTGTGCAAAAAACACGGCAAAACGGCCAAAGGCGCCCTGCGGGTGAACCCCGATATTCAGTATGATTCTCATAAGCATATTACGACCGGCGTGAAGGAAACCAAATTCGGTGTCGACATTGAACGGGCCAAGAAAGTTTTTGCCGAGTACGGACGCAATGGAATGGTGGAATTGTCAGCCATTCATGTTCATTTGGGTTCCGGCGGTAAGACTATCGACCCTTATGTGAATGCGGTTCAGAAAATACTGCCGCTGATTGAGCAGCTTCGCCGGGAGGGGTTTCGGATTGACACCCTCGATTTGGGCGGCGGCTACGGGGCCGATTATGAGAGCGATACGGTGCCTTCGGCGGCGGATTATGCCGCCGGTCTGGTGCCCTTGCTGAAAAAAGCAGGCCTGAAACTGATTCTCGAACCGGGCAAGAGCATCATTGCCAATGCGGCGATTCTGCTGACCAAGGTGCTGTACAAAAAGGTCGGCGGACAGAAAACCTTTGTGATTGTCGATGCGGGAATGAATGACCTGATTCGCCCCTGTCTGTATGAGGCGTTTCATTTTATCTGGCCGACGTCGGTGCCGGAACGCCTGGTGCCGCCCGCCCGCGTCAAAGAGCCCGCTATGCCCGGAATGGAAAAGGTTGATGTCGTCGGCCCCATCTGCGAAAGCACGGATTATTTTGCCAAAGAACGGCTCCTGCCGCCGGTGCAGCGGGGGGACTGTCTGGCGATTTTTACCGCCGGGGCCTACGGCTTTACCATGGCGAGCAATTACAACGCCCGTCCTCTTTGTGCAGAGGTTCTCGTGGACGGCAGCCGATTCGCCGTCATCCGCCGACGCCAGACCTATGAAGACCTCATTGCACCGGAGAAGATAGACTTGTCCTGGCTGCCCGGTCAGCCCTCAAAATAGTTTTTGCTTTCTTTTTTCTCCGCGGCTATACTCGCTCTCGCGTCCCAGGGAAGAATCGGGGCATGGAGAGGAGTTTGCCTATGTTATCACGATTGTATTCGGTGACGGTCGAGGGAATTGAAGGGGTGCTCTGTGAGGTGGAGGTGGATGTCTCCCGCGGCGGCTTTGAGCGGCCGGTCATTGTGGGGCTTCCCGATACAGCTGTCAAGGAGAGCGTCGAACGGGTCCGCAGCGCCGTCATCAATTCCGGTTTTCGCTATCCGGATACCCAGTCTCTGATTAATCTGGCGCCGGCAGATGTCAAAAAAGTCGGCCCGGCCTTCGATTTGCCCATTGCGCTGGGCATCCTGGCCTGCAGCGGGGCCCTTTCACCCGAAGCGCTGCGGGATTATGTCGTCATCGGAGAACTGGCCCTCGACGGGCGTGTGCGTCCGGTGACGGGCGTGTTGAGTATGGCGATGACGGCGGCCGCCGGCGGCTTTTCCAAAATGATTGTACCGCTGGACAATGCCCGCGAGGCCGCTGTCGTCAAGGATATCGAGGTCTTTCCGGTCGGTTCGCTGGCCCAGACGGCGGCCCTCCTGAGCGGTCAGCTTCCGATTGAGCCGACGACCGTTGATTTGGAGGCCCTGTTTGAAGAATGCGGCACCTATGAGACGGATTTTGCCGATGTCAAAGGGCAGGAGTCGGTCAAACGGGCCCTGACTATCGCCGCGGCGGGCGGACACAACCTGATGATGATTGGGCCGCCCGGAGCCGGCAAAACCATGCTGGCCCAGCGAATGGCCACTATTCTGCCGCCGATGACCCTGCCGGAGTCGCTGGAAACCACACAGATTTATTCAGCGGTGGGCCTTCTGCCCAAAGACAAGGCGCTGATTGCCGCCCGGCCTGTCCGGGCTCCTCATCATACCGCCTCCGGACCTTCTCTGGTGGGCGGGGGAACCCATCCGAGGCCCGGCGAGCTGTCGCTGGCTCATCACGGCATTTTATTTCTCGACGAGTTTGCCGAATTTCCCCGTCACGTGCTCGAAATGATTCGTCAGCCCCTCGAAGAAGGTCAGGTGACCGTATCGCGTGCCAAGGGGACGCTCCGGTTTCCGGCCCGATTTATCCTGATTGCGGCGATGAATCCCTGTCCGTGCGGCTATTTCGGTACGTCGATGCGGCGGTGCCGCTGCACCCCGACCCAGATTGAACGGTATATGGCGAAAATTTCCGGACCTCTGATGGACCGGATGGATATTCATATCGATGTGCCGCCGGTGGAGTTTCGAAAACTTCGCTCCCGCCGCAGCGGCGACGGCTCCGCCCAAATCCGCCTTCAGGTTCAGCAGGCCCGGCAGATTCAGCGGCAGCGGTTCGGTCATCCCTTTATGACCAATGCGGCGATGGGCCATAAGCAGGTCGAGCAGTTCTGCACGCTCGATTCGACCTCCGAGATGATGCTTCGTCAGGCAATGACCGAGTTTGCTCTTTCGGCGCGAGCCCACGACAAAATCTGCAAAGTCGCCCGAACTATTGCGGATTTGGAGGGGGCGGAAACGATTCAGCCGGCCCATATTGCCGAAGCTATCGGCTATCGGAAACTGGATCGAAAATTATAGTCAGAAATTTTGCTCCTGTCGGATGAATCGGATTTGATGGAGGCACGGACAGACAATACGGTACAGCCCCGACATTCCGTTTCGCCGGTCTTTCTTTTGATGGTGGTTCTGCCGCCTCTGGCGACGATTTGGCTGGTGAATCGTTTTGTGCCGGAGCCGTCGGATGACACTGCCCGGCTTTCCGCCGCGGTCCGAATGCGCAATTTGAAAGCCGTCCGGGCGGCTGTCGAACGCCTGCGCACCGAACATCCGGCGTCCCTGACGTACCATATCCTTTATGCGGAGACGTTTTTTCAGGAGGATAGCAAAGACGCTTCTGTTTCGGCTCTTTTCGAAGAATATGCCGGCTGGCTGAAGGATTCGGAGCCGAACCGCCGCGACATCGGACGGCTGATTTCTGCACTGATTTATATCAAAACCGGTCAATTTGTTCAGGCATCCGCATATCTGCAGCAGATTGAAAATCCCCATCGGCCGTATGTGCAGCTTTTTTGGGGGCAGGCGCTGGCCGGACAGGGACACTATCAGGCGGCCCGGGCGGCATTGGAAGCGGAAATTCAGAACAGAGGAAGCACGGCGGCGGCCGTCAAAGAACTGGCTGACCTGTTTGAGAAAACTCAGGATGCACAGTCTTTGCGTCAGCTTTGCGAGAATCCGCATCTCCGGGCTTTTCTGCCCGCCTATACCGTCCGCCGTCTGGCCTTCCGCTGCGGACAGCCCTTTGTCTATGCCGCCGCCGTTTTCCGGTCGTTTCAGCAGGCGGCTCATCCGTCCGGGATTGCCGCAGCATTTTTTATTCTGGTTCTTTGGCTTGATTTTCTGCGCCGTCTGGATTTGTTCGAGCCGGAAAAGGTTCGCTGGGTTTTTTTGACTGTTCTGATGGGAATGGCCGCCTCGCTGCTGGTTTTTCCTTTGGGGGATTTGCTTGCCGTTTTCTTTTCACTGGGCCTGAATGTCAGCGCCGGGGGAGATTTGCTGTATTGTATCGTGGTGATCGGCCTGGCGGAGGAGGCCGTTAAACTGCTGCCGGTGCTGGTTATTCTGCGCTTTACAAAAGAAATCAATGAATCGATTGATTATTTGATTTATGCCTCGCTGGGAGCCCTCGGATTTGCCTTTCTGGAGAATCTTCTTTATTTTGACCGCTCCGGAATGACGGCCGTCAAGACACGGGCGATGATTTGCTGTATGGGGCATATGTTCTATACTTCTTTGGTGATGTATGGGGTCGTTCTGGCCCGCTACGGACGGACAGGCTCTGTCCGGCGCAATGTTCTGTTCTGTTTTCTGCTGGCATCTTTTCTTCACGGAGTCTATGATTTCTTTCTGATCAGTCGGTTTGTCTGGAAAGAGGCCCGGCTGATTTCGGTTGGGCTGGTCTTTCTGGAAGTGCTTTTGTATGTGCGGATGCTGAATAATGCACTCAATCAGTCCGAGTATTTTGATGAGGCGCAGGCGTCTCGGCTTCTTCGTCTGCGCGAACGGCTCAGTGCCGGACTGGTTGGGGTGGTGATGTTGGAGTATCTGGCGGCGGCTCTTGCAGTCGGGCCGTCGCTGGCGTATGAGCAGTTCCGCGGAACTATTTCATTTACGTGGGTGCTGGTTTTCTTCTTTGCTTCCGCGCTGGGAACCTACAATCTGCAGCGGGGCTTCTGGCTTCCGTGGTTCCGAAAAGCGGAGCACCCAACCCAGAATCTTGTTGCAGGAGGACAGCCATGAAAAAGCCGGTTCGAATTATGCCCTGTCTGGATATGCAGAACGGGCGCGTCGTCAAAGGTGTGCATTTTGTCAATATTCGCGATGCCGGCGACCCGGTCGCCTGTGCACAGGCCTACTGTGAGGCCGGAGCCGATGAGCTGGCCATGCTCGATATCACTGCTACGGTGGAAAACCGCCCGACGCTGCTGGAGGTTGTCCGCCGCACGGCACAGGCCGTGACGGTTCCTTTTACGGTCGGCGGCGGCATTACGGATACGGCTTCAGCGGCGGCGGTTCTGGAAGCAGGGGCGGACAAAATCTCCGTCAGCAGTGCGGCCTTCCGAAAACCGTCTGTCATCGGAGAGATGGTCAAGGAGTTCGGTCCCGAGCGCATCACCGTAGCCATCGACGTGGACCGCAATCCGGCTCTGCCTTCCGGCTATGAAGTTTATATTGACGGCGGCCGCACCGCCACCGGAACCGATGCCCTCGAATGGGCCAAACGCGTGGACGGCTTTGGTGTTTCCGTCATCCTGCCGACCAGCAAGGCCGCCGATGGAGCCAAAACCGGATATGATTTGCCGCTTATCGAAGCGATTGCCCGGAATTGTTCCGCCGAAGTCGTTGCCTCCGGCGGAGCGGGCACGATGGAGCATTTCTACCAGGCCGTCCAGGCCGGCGCCGCCATCCTTCTGGCGGCTTCCGTATTCCATTTTCACATAATCGATATACCCCAGTTAAAACAGTATTTAAAAAGCAAGGGTGTACCGGTCATTCTGCCGAAAAAATAGAGTATTATCGGACGGGAACGGCTGTCGGCGGCCATTCGAGAGCAGGGCTGGGAAAACAGGTTATCCGGGATTCTTTTTGTGCCGATGGATGGATAGAGACTTCGAAGCCGAAGACCTTATCGGAGCATCGCACAAACTGAGGATAGAGAAAATCCAGATATGGCCGCCGTAAGCCGCTCATCTCGAACAGGACCGATTCTGATTCCGGAGCTGGAACTGGAACATTTTCAGCCGCCGGTTTTCGAGGGCGGTCCGGTCCGCCTTCCGGTCGGCTCCGTTCAATTTGGATGGGTGGGGGTCGGGGCGGCCGGCTGCCGTCTGGCCGAATGGTTTTATCGGCTCGGCTATCTTAAGACGATTGCAGTCAGTGCAGACGAAAAGCATCTCAGAACGCTCAACCTTCCGGACAGCCAAAAATGTCTGTGGCCTGCCGCTCTTCCCAAACGTCTTCGCTTCAGCAGTCCGAAGGAGTCCCCCCGCACCATCGGCCGCGATTTGTTCGGGAGAATGGAAGAGGTCTTTGGGGAAGATGCGGATTTCCTGATGCTGTGCCTGTCGGAGGAGGAATCGGAAAAGGGCGGTTTGGTTTGTTCCCTGATGGATGTGGTAAACAGCTATGCCCGTCTGCTCGGTTTTCGACGTCCGGGGCGGACCGCGGGTGTCTTTTTGCTCGAATCGCAGCATCTTCACAACAGGTTTCACGGGATAATCCGGCCTATGGTGGCGGCCGGTTTGCCGGTCGGCGGACGCAGACAGGCAAATGAGGATTTTCTTCGCCGTCGTGCGGAACTGTTTGCATTGTTTAATCGGCTCAGTGCCCAGCCGACGCCTTATCTGACATTTGATTCGATGGATTATCTGGATGTCCTGACGGCGGGCGGCTGGACAGTGATGGGAGAAAGCCGGCTGTCTGAACCGCCCGATCGAAGCAGCATTTCCCGAGCGGTCCGGCAGGCGCTCGAACAATGCACGCTCGGCGGCCGGTTCTCTCTGAAGCAGACACAGGCGGCGGCCTGTCTGATGGTCGGCGGACAGGAAATGATGGCCGATATTCCGGGCCTGCCGGATGTGCTGCTGTATGGGTTCGATGTCCTGACAGCCCTGCTCGGACGAGCCCGCGTTCATCGAGGCATTTACGAGGACCAGGACACCTCCCTTCGCATTTATGTCCTCCTGAGCGGTCTGCAGCCGCAGGCCTGATGAGTTTTTCCCCTCTTGTTTCTTTCCGTCAAAGCGGATAATCTGTCCGTTCGTTCTTTTCAGGAGAAGACAATGCGTGCGGTTGTGCAGCGTGTTCAGCGGGCCGTCTGCCGGGTAAACGGGCAAATCACCGGACAGATTCAGCAGGGGCTTTTGGTCTTTGTCGGCATCGGGGCGGAGGATGCCGATGCAGATGCGGTTTATCTGGCCGACAAGATTGCACATCTTCGGGTGTTTGAAGACGCCGACGGACGGATGAATCGGGATGTGCAGCAGGTCGGCGGCGGTGTGCTTCTGATCAGTCAGTTTACGCTGTACGGCGACTGTCGCAAAGGCCGCCGGCCGGATTTTACCGCCGCCGCAGGCCCGGAGAAGGCCCGGCGAATGTATGAGCAATTCATCGAACTGCTTCGAGCGAAGGGCCTGACGGTTCAGACCGGTATTTTTGCGGCCATGATGGAAATAGACTGCGTTCAGGATGGGCCGGTGACGATTCTGCTGGACAGCCGCCGGCTTTTTTAATTTCAGTATGTGATGCGAAAATCTTTCCAGTTCGGATTGTAAACCATCGGGCTGATTTGCTTGTCCCGCAGATAGCCCTCGAAATGTTCGCTGATTTCATCCAGGCAGCCCTGAACAGCTTCGGGGCTGCCCTGGAAGACCGCTTCCACCGTGCCGTCGGGCAGGTTTCTCACCCAGCCGGTCAGGTTGTACCGCTCAGCAATCCGACGGGTCGTATAGCGAAACCCGACTCCCTGCACCCGTCCTGAAAAAATGACATGTTCGGCAATCGGTTCCATCTCAATCCGCCCAAATCACACGCCCCTGTGCCCATCGATAAAGGGCTTCCACCCGCTCCCGCATCGTGACCGACAGCGGGACCGTATTGCGCACAGATTCGAGGAGGAGGTCTGTATTCACATCTTTTTTCTGGTGAAAGGCCTTGTACAGGGCCGAAAGAACGGCCTGTTCAATTTCCGAACCGCTGAATCCTTCGGCCGCGTCCGCCAGGGCCTCCAGGTCAAACTCTTCCGGCTTCCGTTTGCGTTTTTTCAGGTGAATCGCAAAAATCTCCCGCCGCACCTCTTTGCCGGGCAGGCCGACAAAGAAGATTTCATCAAATCGGCCCTTGCGCAGCAGTTCCGGCGGCAGGGCCTCAATGTCATTGGCCGTGGCCACCAGAAACACCGGCTGCTTGTGTTCCTGCATCCAGGTCAGCAGCGTCGCAAACATCCGCTTGCTCAGGCCGCCGTCCGTGCTTTGGCTGGCAGCAGAGGCAAATGCCTTTTCAATCTCATCGATCCACAAAATCGCCGGCGACATCGCCTCAATCTGACGCATCGCCTTTCGCAGGTTGTTTTCCGATTCCCCGATATATTTGTTGTAAAGGGTTCCGCAGTCGAGCCGAAAGAGCGGCTGACGCCACGCCGCCGCAATCGCTTTGGCACACAAGCTCTTCCCCGCTCCCTGCACCCCGAGAATGAGGATCCCCCGCGGCGGAGTCAGTCCGAATTCAGCCGCCTGAGGGCTGAAGGCCTTTTCTCGGGTTGCCAGCCACTGTTTTAAGTTTTTCATCCCGCCGATTTCGTCCAGCGTCAGGGGGGCTTCGACAGATTCAAGCAGGGCGTCGGCCTCCAGCAGACGGCGTTTGCCCGCGATAATCCGGTTGACATCCTCATCATCCAGTCGGCGGTCGCCCGCCACGGTCTCCTCCAGCACACGGCGGGCCTGGCGAATCGAAAGCCCCCGCAGATTCCGAATGATGGCCTTCAGCCCTTCTTTGCTTAAGCCGATTTCCAGCGGGGTTTTGTTGTGGATTTGACGCAGGGTGTTTCGAAAGACATTTTCCAGTTCTTCCTCACTCGGCAGCGACAGATCAAACCGCCGGCTGTAGCTGCGGATGCACTCCGGCAGACAATCCTCGCCGTCAATCAGAATCAGAACGCTCTGGTTGAGTTCGACCCGATGGATGGTGTCCCGCAGCATCCGCAGAATCAGATGAGACTGGAGATATCTGCTCAAATCCAGTGCAACGCAGAACGTGCGGGAAGGCAGGTTGCAGAACTCCTTGAGCCCTTCTTCCGGAGACGGGTTTTCCGTTTTGCCCCCCAGCACCGGATGCAGGCCGTCTCGGCTGCCGCGTCCGGCGGACCAAATCCGCATCTTCCAGTCCAGTTTTTGAGCGGCCTTGCGAATGAGCTCAAGGGCATGATGCTCCTCATAAGTGACAATCGAAATGCAGCTGACCCCGCCTTCTACCAGCCGGAGCAGTTCCTGAAGATCATTCATCGCTGTTTCTGACCAGGCCATCTTAATTTTTATGGTACCGGCAAACCGGAAAAATTCAAGTTCTTTCAGCGGACGCTTCGGGCGGCTTTTTTAAGAGAACTGCTGCCGAACAGGGACCGTAAAGATACTATGAAAAACGGAAAAACCAAGCGATGGTTTCTATGGTTAGGTTGTGTTTTGCCGACGGTTGCGGCGGCACACACCCGCAGGGAGGCCGCAATGATTCCTTATTCGCTGACGAAGTACACACAAACAGTCCTGAAAATCACGGACCCGAATCAGCTTCTTTCGCTGCCGGCGGCAACCTTCGGAGCCGGCTGCTATTGGGGAGTTGAACAGGCCTTCCGCGAGGTTCCCGGCGTGGCGGCGACAGCTGTTGGGTTTATGGGCGGACGAATCGAGAATCCGACCTACGAACGGGTCTGCCGCGGTGATACCAGTCATGCGGAAGTTGTTCAGCTTCACTATGATCCCAACAGGGTTTCTTATGCACAGTTGCTGACGGTCTTTTTTGAAATCCACAACCCCACCCTCAAAAACCGGCAGGGCAACGACATCGGAACACAGTATCGCTCGGTTATTTTTTTTCATACCCCCGAACAGGAAGCGGCCGCCCGGACAGCTATAGCCGACTTAAACAAAAGCGGCCGGTATCGTCGGCCGATTGTCACCGAAATTGTTCCGGCCGGCACATTCTGGCCCGGTCCCGAATCACACCAGCGCTATCTGGAAAAGAATCCGGCCGGCTATTGCCATATTCAATTTCCGGTCCCTGTCATCGAAGAGCTGAAGAAATCTGTGCCCGCAGAGCCCAATCAGGTTCCGCCAAAAAAGGAAGATTGACTTTTCGGCGGCAGTGCCGTTCAATTTGCGGCCATGAAATACAAAGGAATCCTGTTTGATTTGGATGGTACGCTGGTCGATACGCTCGAGGATTTGACTGCTGCAATGAATTGGGCGCTTCAGCAGATCGGTCTTCCGACGCACACGCCGCAGGCCTGTCGAGAGATGATTGGTTACGGTACCCGCGAATTTGCGCGCAGGGCCTTGCCGGCCGGCCAGGAACATTTGACCGAACGGCTCCAGTCCCTGATGCTGGAGTATTATCACCTTCATTGTCTGGAGAAGACCCGTCCCTATGACGGTTTGCAGGAAGTTTTGCCTTGTTTGAAACAGCAGGGGGTGCGGTTGGCGGTCATCTCCAACAAAAACCATCCGCAGACGGTCAAGATTGTCGAGTATTATTTCGGCCCGAATGCCTTTGATTTTATCTGCGGGATGTCGGAGGGCTTTCGTCCCAAACCCGCGCCGGATATGGCTCTGGCGGCCCTGAGGGCCCTTGCCTTAACCCCGCCGCAGGCCCTTCTTATCGGGGACAGCGATATGGATATCCTGACCGCGCATGCCGCCGGCATCGAGCCCGTCGGTGTCAGTTGGGGGTTTCGCCCTGTCGAACGGCTCAAGGAAGCCGGAGCTTCAAGGATTTTAAATCACCCTCAGGAAATTCTCACCTTGTTATAAATTGGTGTTGACGTTTTGCGCCGGGTTTTCTACAATAATAAAGGAAGGATGTTTCTTTGAAAGGCACTTCCTAAGGGTTCTTTTTGCAGAAAGTGAAACCAAAGGGGTCGGCGGGGAGAAACTATGCGCGACCCATGTCAATTTTGTCTTCTGCGGGCCCGGAAGGAGAAGTTTCTGCAGCAAAAAGTTCCTCACTCAGGAGAAAGCCCGCTTCTGAATTCGTTTGAGGGAGAAGAATCGCAAAGGCGGTCCCCCGTTCTTTTGGGGTGGATGAAAGTCATTGAAAGCCGCTCGGATACCCTGTTTATTTTTGACGAACAGTTTTCCTGCATTTATGCAAATCAGTCGGCGGTTTCTTTTCTGCGGCAATGTGGACAAGGTCGAAACTCCTGGAACCTTTGGGAGGCAGCTCGGGAACAGTCGGAACCGTTTTCTTTCTGGCTTCAGAAAGTTCAGCAGGTTTTCTGCACGGGCAGGCGAACCCAATTCCTTTCTGAATTGCAGCATCAGGGGCGATGGAAAATCCTGCAGGCGGAATGCATTCCCGTTCGAGAGGCAGACAGGAAGATATATGCTGCAGCCCTTTTGTGCAGAGACATTACAGAATTTCGAAAATTGCAGGAACAGCTGGCGGAGCAGGAAAACAAATACAAAGAACTGTACAATCAATCCCCAATCGGTCTGTATCGAACACGGGTCAGCGACGGCAAACTGCTTGAATGCAACAAAGCCCTGGCGGATTTATTGGGCTACGGCAGTGTTGAAGAATGTACAAACGAGCATTATTCGGTTCATCATTATGTTCACCCGCAGCAAAGACAAATCCTGTTAGAGCGTTTGCAGAATGAGAAAAAAATTAAGGATTTTGAACTCCAGGTCCGCCGGAAAGATGGGAAGGTTATCTGGGTCGAACTAACAGCGGAGCTGTATCCTGACGCGGGATATATTGAAGGAGTTATGAGGGAGATTACTGCGGCCAAGATTCTTACAGAGACAGAGAAGAAGATTCTCGAGCTCGTGATGCGGGGCAAAAGCAGCCGACAGATTGCCAAAGAGATGTTTCGGTCTGTAAGAACCATTGAGGACCATCGTGCGCATATTATGCATAAACTGAATGCCCATAATTTGGTGGAACTGGCGGCAATAGCCCGGTCGCTGACAAAATGAAATGCGATAAAAAGGATGCATAAAGGCTTATACGGAAAATCCCGTAGTTTCCACGATTGTATGGTCAGTAGAAATTGATTAGTCTTGTTTCTAATATATGCGTGTGGAGATGAGAGGGTGAGGAAAGACCATCCGTAACAACATCTCCTCAAAACGTGAGATCTGTCTTTGTATGGAGAAAGGAGTGAGGAAATGAAGAATGGGATTGTTTGTTTGGCAGCGGCTCTAATCCTTTTAGGGTCGCTGGGGGCGGAAGGGGCCCTGTATTTCAGCCCTGATCTGTCCACAATCGCGGGGATGACCAAAACATGGGATGCGGCAAACACAACTTCTTCAGGCCTGACAGTTCAGAACATGGGCACATCTATCCGCTTTTCCTGCCTGCTTCAATCAGGAGACGGAACCGCGGATGGCTGGGCCTCGATGGGGGTTGGATATGGCTGGCCGCCGCCGGCAGGGTTGCAGGACTTAAGCGGCTATGATGGATATGCCCTGAGTTTTCTGAACACTAATAACAGTGCCTGGTTTGTCAATCTCTATCTGAACACTGGCTGGACCGATCCGCCCTACAATGAACCGGACAATTTTTATCAAAACGGTTGGGTCGAGCTGCTGCCGAATCAGGTTACAACGGTCATCATCGACTTTGCTGCTGTAGGGGCTGTGAATCTCCATCATGTAACCAATATCGGATTCCAGGTTGGAGCCAATATGGATGAATATCCCTATTGGTCTCCGACGAATCCCTCGAATCCGGACTGGTATCACATTGATGTGTCCCCGATTCCCGAACCTGCCAGTCTCGGCTTGATTGGGCTGGGACTTTGGATGGTCGGGCGGAAAAAATAGTTTCAGGTAGAGATTCACCTGGGAAAGAGGTTCCTTCTCAATAAGGAACCTCTTTTTTTGTATCTGCTTTGTGTCAGAAAACCTTGTCGAAAAAGGTCTTTTTTGGTAGATTGCCGGCTGGCGGATTACAGAAAAAACAAGGTCCGGAATAGAGGTATCTTATGAAAGTTTTGCTGGTTGGCAGCGGGGGACGGGAACACGCAATCGCCTGGAAATTAAGTCAATCCAAACAGCTCAAGCAGCTGTATATCGCCCCGGGCAATCCCGGTACGGCGGAAGTCGGCATCAATGTAGATATTGCCGACACCAATCTTGACGGCTTGGTTTCTTTTGCCAAGGACAAACGGATAGATTTGGTGGTGGTCGGACCGGAGGACCCGCTGGCTGCCGGGCTTGTCAACCGGCTGGAATCGGAAGGCATTTTGGCGTTTGGACCGACTCAGGAAGCCGCACGGCTGGAGGCCGATAAGGCCTTTGCCAAGCACATCATGCGGGCCAACAGCATTCCGACTGCCGAAGCCAGAATCTTTACCCATTATGAAGATGCCAAAATGTACATTGCCAGCCGCGATGAACCCGTTGTCGTCAAGGCGGCGGGTCTGGCCAAAGGCAAGGGAGTTTTTGTCTGCGATGACCCCGCCGACGGCATCCTGGCCGCCGAGAAGATTATGGTCAATAAAATCTTCGGCGATGCCGGCAGTACTATTGTTGTAGAAGATAAGCTGCTCGGACAGGAGGCCTCGATTCTGGCTTTCGTGGATGGGCGGACGATTTACGTGATGGAAAGCGCCCAGGACCACAAACCCATCGGGGAGCAGGATACCGGTCCCAATACCGGCGGCATGGGGGCCTACAGTCCGGCCCCCATTGTCACGGATGCCTTGATGGACCAGATTATCCGTGAAATTCTTGTGCCTCTTGTCGACGGAATGAACCGCAACGAAACGCCCTATAAAGGGGTCCTTTACGCGGGACTGATGATTACGCCGGGCGGGCCCCGTGTGCTCGAGTTCAACGCACGATTTGGTGACCCGGAAACCCAGCCCATCCTGATGCGGATGAAAAGCGATCTTTTGGAGGTGATAGAAGCCGTCTGCCGCGGCCGTCTGTCGGAGGTTACGGTGGAGTGGGACCCGCGGCCGGCTGTTTGTGTTGTGATGGCCTCCAAGGGCTATCCGGATGCCTACGAAAAAGGCAAGGTGATTACCGGTCTGGAGGCGGCCGCTCGGCTGAAAGATGTCAAGATCTTTCACGCTGGGACAGCCAAACGCGATGGACAAATCGTCACAGCCGGCGGGCGGGTGCTGGGGGTGACGGCGATGGGACAGACGATTGCCGACGCCAAAAAACGCGCCTATGAAGCCGTTTCTTTGATTCATTTTGAAGGAGCTTACTATCGGAGGGATATTGCAGATAAGGCCCTGCGGTAAAAAGAGGAGTTGATTTGCTGATGAAAGGCAAGTCCTATATCCGATGGTTGCATCCGCGGCGGCTAAGTCCTTTTGCAGAACGGCTGATATGGGTAGGCGGTTTTCTGGCCGGTCTGCTGCTTCTGTTCTATCTGGCTTCTGATCTGCTTTTGAGACCCAAACTGCGGCGTTTTCTGGAAGCCAACACCGGTACAGCGGTGTTTCTTGAACGTGTCCGATGGAAAAGCCCTTTGACGCTTCGGCTCGGTCGTCTTGTGTTGGCAGAAGATGTCCGTCGTCCTCAAGAAACATTGATTTTAGAGATTGAGCAAGCCGATTGTGTTTTGTCCTGGACACAATTGCTGCATTTGGAGTTTCAGCCTGAACGGATTCAGATTAAAAAAGCTGCTGTTGAAGTGCGGTATGATGCGGATTCGAAGCAGTGGAATCTAAATTGTCTGAAAACCGTCGGCAAAGGGAGACAACAGCCCGTCCGGATGCCTGAAATCGTTGTAGGAACAGGCCGGCTGACTGTCCAAAAAATCGAAGAGGGAAAACGGCAGACGCTGGCGGCTGTCGATTTTCAGGGGCAGATGAAACGTGGTGCAGGGAACTATCGTGTGCTTCTGGAGTCTCTGCCGTCCGGAATTTTCGCCGGCAGCCGCCTCGAAGGGGTCTGGCAGCCTGAAGACGGCCGAGGATGTTTTGAAGGAAGCGGACAGATTCGGATGCCGCTGATTTATATCTGGGGGAATGCCTGGGATCTGGACGATATTCGGTTTGCCTTCAGCTATGATCGGGAGCAATTCCGGGTGGAGCAATTTTCCTGCCGGCTGGGCGATGGGCGGGTTGTTTTTCGAGGACAAATCAGCGGTTCTCCGGACCGAAAAATGCTGTCAGCAGAGACCGAATTGGAGAATCTGTATTTGTCTGCGAGTTCCCGGCCGGACCGGATTGTTTATTCTGAACCGGTTCTTCAAATGATGACCAGCGGGCTGGAGCGGTTTCTGCGGCGTTATCAGCCCGAGGGGAGTGCGGATGCGTTTCTCCGAATTAACGGCCCGCTGTCAGATTTAGCCCAAAGCCGGCTTGATGGAAAGATTGTCTGTCGAGATATCGCTGTTTTGGACCGGAAATTTCCTTATCGGCTTGAGCATATCCGCGGCGATATTGAATTCACGGGCCGGAATCTGCATCTGAAGGATTTGCAGGCACAGAACGGCGCTTCTCAGTTTACCATCCGCGGGCAAATCACAAATTTCGGCCCGAATGCCGAGATTCAGCTTCAAGTTGCCTCCGAGAAGGTGTTTCTGACAGAGGAAGTCAAGCGGGCTCTTCCGGAATCTCTGCAGCGGAAATGGTTTGAGTTTGCCCCTTCCGGAATCTGCAGTTTCGACTATCAGTTTACTCGGAACGCAAATGCAGAACGTTTCTATCAATCCATCATCCGTTTGCAGGGGGTCAATTGCCTGTATGACCGCTGTCCTTATCCTTTGACCAATTTAACAGGAACTCTCGTTATTGAGCCGAATTCTCTGATGCTGCAGCAAGTTGCCGCTCAGTCGGGACAGGGAGAGGAAATTCGAATCGAGGGTTCAATAAAAGATTTGCGAAAGGCGCCGGCCTGCGACTTGAATATTACTGCCCGAAGACTTCCTTTCGATGCGAGACTTCGCAGCGCATTTCCAAAATCCATCCGTCAGGTTTTGTCTGAGTTTGAGGCGGACGGCGTTGTGGATTGGGATGTGCAGGTGAAGGGAATTTTTAAAGAGGATAAGCCCCTGCCGATTCGCGTTTCGTTTGCTGCAGAAGCAGAACGTTTGCGCTGGAAGCCGTTCCCGCTTGATTTTCAAGGCGTTTCGGTTCAAGGCTCAGCGGAGAATGGAAGGGCGGAATGGCGGGCGGCGGCTCTTCTTCCCGACGGCGGAAGCGGACAGCTGGTAGGACGCTTCTGGAATTGCGGCAGAGAGCCCAATCAGCCGGGGATACAAATCGCGTTTACCGCAGAGGATGTTTCCTTGAATCCGGCTTTTTGGACAGCGATGGAAAACACGGGACTTTATCAGAATGTGCTGTCGGAAATTCGTGCAGAAGGAATTGCGGACGCAGCAGGAAGGTTTTGTTTGAATTGCCCTGACCGAGATGATTTTCCTGCCGCTGCTCATCGGCCGCAGGAACGACAAATCTATTTGACGGTTCGTCTCAAAGAAGGGGAGCTTTATCATCCCGGCGGCGGCTGGCGGACGGGGTCGGCTTCCGGGGTTTTTTCTCTCGAAGATGATCATTTTGCATTCAGCGGCTGGCGGATTTCCAATGTGCCGATTCGGGAGGTTTTTTCTGCGACACTGAAACAGGGCATTCAGACGATTTCCTCTTTGGAGCCCTTTGGGCGGGCAGATGTGCAGCTCGATTTTCTCGAATGGACTCCCCGCTCCTTTCCGCTTTTGCGGCGTGCAGAGGGACGGATTGAGGTTCATCAGAGCGGGGTCAATCGTCTGGCTGTCTCCGGTGCAGAGGGCTTTTTCGAAGGCCGTTTGCGGTGGACGGAATCCTCGCTTCTGCCGGAGGGCGGGGGACATTTTCGGCTGGATTCGGCGAATGTGCGAAGCTGCTTTTTGTCGGAGGTGGAGGGAATCTGGACAGCCGATCCCAACACCGGTTTTCTGGGCATTCGGGACCTCCGCGCACGATGCGGTCCGGAAGGCCGTTTTCTGGCCAATCTGCAGATGAAAACAGATGAACCGCTCCTGCCTTTTGAGGTTAACGCAGTTTTTGAGAATATTCCTCTGAACCGGTTTTCGTCCTCTCCTGAACTCCGGAACGGGCAGCTGGAAACGAGCGGACGCATTCGGGGGGCTGCCGACATTCGGGGAAAAGCGGCGCAGCTGGAGGACAGCGAAGGCCGAATTACGCTCGAAGCCGACCAGTTGAAGATTGGACGGGAATCCTTGCTTGGTAAAGCGCTGATGGTGATGCAGCTGCGTCAGGCGGATGAGTTTCTGTTTACCCAGTTATTTGCCGAGGCCGCTTTAAAGGGACCTGTAATTCACTGTGAGCGGATTCTTCTGGCCGGGAAAAACGATGTCTATCAGGGCCAGGGCCGTTTCAGCTTAAAAGACGGGACCATCCAAATGGTCTTGACCGCTTTCGGAAGGCGGAAGAATCAGGAGCCCACCCTCCTGACCGGTCTGGCGGAGAATCTCGGAGCGGCACTGGCTCGTGTCGAAATCAGCGGCACACTTGCGCAGCCCGTCATTACACAAATACCGCTGCCGCTGCTGCCTCGACCTTTTTAAAGCGGCTTCCTTCCGACCGAAGATTTACTGTTCGAAGACGGAGGAGACCTCGTCCGTCATTACAACCGGGATCATCGCCTTCGGGTCATCCAGAATTTTCCCTTTGACGCCGACGATTTTGTCTGTCAGCGATTCCATTTTGGACTGCTGAGAAGGATCTTTGGTAATCAAATAGCAAAGGATGCGTTTGTTCTGGTCCAGAATGACAAATCGCCGCGGACCGACGCGTCCGGTGTAAATGTAGGAGGGCTTCAAAACCCCTACAAAGAGATACTTGGCCTCCGCCGGGACGGCCTGTTCCCGCTGGGCCTGCTGTGCAGCGGCAATCTTGGCCTTTGTTTCCTCCAGCATCTTATCCTGAAGCTGAATCTGCTTGTGCACTTCAACGGCCAGTTCATAACTTGCAATCTGCTTCAGGAGCGACTCGGCGTAGATTTTTGCCCGGTCAATGTCCGGTGTCTGGAGGATTTTATTCAGCTCCTCTTTAATGGCGGAGTAATTCTGTTCGGGCAGCGGTTTCTTGAGCTGTTCTTCAATATCAGCCCTCAATTGGGTGCATTTCTGAACGGCCAGAGTGTCTACGGAAGGTGCTGCGGGTGCAGGAGGAGGAGTCGGCTGGGGTTGTTCGCTCTGTGGTGTCGAAGCCGACTGTTCACCCGGAGCGGGTGTTGCAGGAGTACTCGCCGCCTGGCCGGCGGGAGCTGCTGGGGTTGGAGCAGCCGGCTGGGCTGCTGCAGAGGGCTGCTGGGCTGCAGCCGGAGCGGACGGAGCCGCGGCTGGTGTCGGCTGAGCGGGTTTGGCCCCAGAAGCCGGACCGAGCAGTTTCAGATGCTCCATGCTCACCCACAAGTAGGCATCCGCCGGGGGTTTGATTTTGTAATAATCTGCATCCAAATCCGGCGGACCCATCAGCTCCACAATGTCCCCTTTGTACAGTTTGACCTGTTGCGAGTGGGAGTGAAGCGGCTCGACGAAGTCAGACCCAGCCCAGACCCGCACATCATCGCCGGTCAGAACACCCACTTTCGGGTTGTTCGGGTTCAGTTGGACATACGTTTTCGAAATCCACGAATAACTTCCCTCCGGCGGGACAATTTTCGCCCAGGCATTATGGAGAATATCCACAACGGTAACCTTATCTCCGGCATTCAGTTTTCCGCATCGATAATAACTTGTCCCGGGACCGGAGCGAATATTAACATCGGTGCCCGTTACTTCCGCGATTTGCGGAAATTCCATTTGGGCGAGTTTTTCGACCAGATTTTCGGCGGGGGCCTGAGCCGGAGTCGGGGTTTGAGTTGCGGGTTCCTCTGCAGGTTCCGTTGCTGCTGCGGCCGCCGACAGACTCCACAAAAGCCCGACGATATAAACGATTGAATTTGTGCCGATGATCATGTTTTGTCTCCATCCAAAACCAATTCCTGCCTCCTAAAACGGAGGTTTTTGTTCCTGTATTGTGTTTTTACCTTAACATGATAGAAACAGCGTGTCAAACGCTTTCTGAATTGATAAAAGACAAACAAAGGCGACATTTCAGATTCCGCCTTTTATTTTTTATCGGCAATTTCATCAAAAGTTCAAAAATGAAACATCTAAAAAAAGAGAGCGGAAAACTTGCCCGGAGAAGTAGTTTTTATCGGACGTTTTGGGCCTTTTTTTATTTTTTAGCAGCGGATAATCCTGACAAAGCGCCGGTAGACCAGGCGATTTGAAGATTGTATCCGCCGCAGGGGCCGTCTGCATCAAGAACTTCGCCGGCGAAAAAAAGATTTGACTGAAGCCGTGATTCCATTGTTGTTGGGTCGATTTCATTTCGGCTCACCCCGCCCCGCGTAATCGTGGCCTGCTCAAGGGGGGCCGTTCTCACAATGGTCAAGGGGCAGTTTTTAAGCAGATTCAAAAGGTTTTTTCGATGCTGACGAGTCATCTGGGACACCGAAATTTTTTCGTTGCCCAGCAAAAGTGTCTGCATCTGCTGAGCCGTCTGCCGGGGCAGAAAGCCGGACAGAATACCCGCCGGTTCTTTCTTGGGATGGGTGGTAAATTCCGCTAAGAGCCGGTTTTCGAGGGCCTGACTGTCCAGTTCCGGCAGCCAATCTATATGGACCGGAACCGGTTTTTCGTTGTGTGAAAGGATATCCGTCAGATGGCGGCTCAGGTCGAAGACGGCCGGGCCGCCGATTCCGTCTGAGGTGAACATCAGAGGCCCTTCTGATTCCCACCGGCGTCCTTCAGCGGCGGCCCGAATCCGAACCTGCGGGATTCCCAGCCCCTGTAAGCAGCCGGGCCACTTTTCCTCTGTGACCAGCGGACAGAGTGCTGGTTTGGGAGCAATGATGGAATGGCCGAAGTCCGCTGCCAGACGATATCCATCGCCGGTAGAGCCGGTCATAGGCCAGGTGGCTCCGCCTGTGGCCAAAATGACAGCCCGGCTGAAAATCGTTTCTTTGTTTGTGCGAATCTCAAAACTGTGTTGATTTGCAGTAATATGTTCTGTGTGTCGTCCGTACAAAAACACGACTCCCAATCCCTGAGCAGCGTCCAGCAGACATTTACACACATCAGAGGCCTTATTGCTTACTGGAAAAACGCACCCATCCTTTTCTTCCTGCGTCGGAACATTTCGACTGTGAAAAAAATCCCGAACCTGCTGCGGTGGGAAGGCATAAAGGGCCGGTTTCAGAAAACGGCCGCAAGAACCGTACGCTCGGACAAAATCATCGATGCTTCCCATATGGGTCAGATTGCATCGGCCCCGTCCGGTTTTCAGCAGTTTCCGTCCGGCCGTGGTGTTGCGCTCGACCACCAAAACCTGAGCCCCCCGCTGGGCCGCAAAAATTGCTGCCGTCAGCCCCGCAGGTCCGGCTCCGATAATGCAGATTTGGGTTTCCATTTTCTTTTATTCAAAGTCTTCAGGGGTCAGGACAATCGATGCCCCCGCCTTAACCGTTCTGTCAAGCATTTTCTCTTTGTATCGAATTCGGCAGGCATTGTCTGCTGCCGCGCGGACAACGGCCCTTTCGAGACGGTGCTCTTTCCAGGCAAGGTCAATTTCAAAACCGCCCCGTGCCCGCAGCCCTTGAATACGTCCTTGCTGCCATTGAGCGGGCAGCGCCGGCAGCAGTTCAATGAGCACCTTTCCGTCCGGCGTGCGGATATGAGACTGGAGCAGCATTTCCGCAACGGCCGCCGTCCCTCCGAAATTGCCGTCAATCTGAAACGGCGGATGGTTGTCAAAAAGGTTCGGCAGGGTGCTTTTGGCCAGAAGGGCCTGAAGGTTTTCATAGGCCTTTTGCGGCTCGTGAAGACGCGACCAGAAAAGAATCATCCATGCCCGCGACCAGCCCGTGTGTCCGCCGCCGTGTGCCAGCCGGTATTCAATCGTTTTCTTTACCGCCTCCATTATTTCCGGATGGTCATAAATGTTGTACTGGCGGCCGGGATGCAGCCCAAACAAATGCGACATATGCCGATGTCCAGGCTCGGCCTCTTCAAACGGAAGTGCCCATTCCATCAGGCGGCCGTCCGGGCCGATTTGTGTCGGAGCCAGTTTTTCCAGTGCCGTCTGCACACGTCGGGTGAACTCATCCTGAATGCCGAGAATCTCCGCCGCCTCGAGTGTATTGCTGAATACATCCCAAATAATTTGCTGGCCCATCGACGGCCCCATGGACACGGCAATTTTTTCCCTGGTACTGCTCAGGTAGAGGTTTTCAGGAGAGGTTTCCGGCCCGGCCGTCAAAAGCCCCGTTTGCGGATGCGGCGTCAGGTAGTCCAGATAAAACAGTGCCGCCTCCTTCAAGAGCGGATAGGCACGTTCCCGCAGAAAATCCTTGTCCTGTGTAAAGCGGTAGTGCTCCATAAAATGCTGGCTGGCCCAGCCGCCCCCGTGCGGCCACAGTCCGTACTGGACGTTCCCAAACGGGTCTGTGTACAGCCATGCATCCGTCGTAAAAGACGCACAGAATCCACGGGCTCCATAGAGCCGCCGGGCCGTTTGACGCCCGTTCGGTGCCAGCCGCTCAACGAACTCCAAAAAGGGAGTATGACATTCGGAAAGATTGGTTACCTCCGCAGGCCAGTAATTCATTTGGATGTTGATGTTGATGTGATAATCGCAGTCCCACGGCGCTGCAATCATATCGTTCCAGATGCCCTGCAGATTGGCGGGCATACAGCCCGGCCGCGAGGAGCTGATTAGAAGATACCGGCCGAAATGAAAATACAGGGCTGTCAAACCGGGGTCATCCGCCCCGTCTTTCACCGCCTCCAGACGGACATCCGTCGGTTTTTCGGTGCAGTCCGGACCGGTTAAGTCCAGGAGGCACCGCCGGAAAAGACGCTGGTGTTCGGCGATATGCTCGGCCTTGAGCTGTTCATAGGGTTTTGAGCAGGCGGACTTAACCTGCTGCCGACAGACCTGCCTGCGGTCCCGCGGCAGCGGCTTGGCGGGGTCTTTCAGATTGTAGTCTGTGGCCGCCGCCAGATAGAATGTCGCCGAATCAGCATTTTCAATAACCAGCTGATTGTTGTCCGAACGGACGCGTCCTCCTTCCGTCTGTACTTTCAGCAGACAATGCCACTTGACGCCCTGTTGTCGGCCTTCGTGTTGGGCCTGCCCGTACATCTCAATGGCATCCGGCCCTGCGGCGGCGGTTGTAAAATCGGCAGGCCTTTCGAGGGCGGCTTTCAGGTTTAATTTGCCGGGCTTGTCGCCGACTACTCGAATCACCAGGATATTGTCTGCAGGTGACGAAAAGACCTCTCGAGTATAATGGACCCCTTCGTAAACAAAGCGGGTTGTCGCAATGGCGGTGTCCAGGTCCAGTTGACGACGATAGCCCTCCACCGGTATTTGCTGTTGCTGAATCAGCCGCACTCCTGCGGCCATGCAGCCCTGACCATAATAATTTGTGACAGCCACAGCCAGAACATTCCTCCCTTCCCGAAGCAGACGGCTTGCGTTAAAGGCATAGGATTTGTTCCAAATGGCGGTGCGTCCCAGTTCTTTTCCGTTCAGATAGACAATTCCCTTGTCGTCAATAGGCTCCAATGCCAGACGAGTTAACCCCTTTTCAATCTGTTGAGCCGTCAGGTGGAACCGAGCACGGAAAACCACGGTTTTTCCCTCCGGTACCTCCAGCGATGAAGCCGCCGGCCAGCCGGTGTCATCAAACGTTTCCGCCAATTGAGAGACATCAACCCCGGTCAGTTCCGGTCCCCGCTTCCAGCCCTGAATAGACAGCGGAGGTTCGGTCGGCTGCTTTTGGGTATCCATCCGAAGATAGAGGTCTCCGAGTGTCTGATAACTGCGCGGTTCGATAGGCGAGCCCATTACGGATTGAATCGTCTGCTGAGCTTCGGCATATTTGCCTTCAAACCAGAGGACACGAGTTTTTTCAACCGCTTCCCGAAACCCCTCTTTGGCCTGCGGCACCGGCGGTCCCGCCCAGACTGTCTCTTCGTTCAGCTGAATCCGTTCTTCAACCGTGCCGCCGAAAACCATCGCCCCCAGCCGACCGTTGCCTACCGGAAGGGCCTCCGTCCATTCCTCCGCGGGCTGGGAATACCAGAGGGTCCGTTCCTCCGCCGAGACTGTTGAGTTGATACAAACCAGCAGAACAAAAAGTGTTTTCATGGAAACCTCCTCATGATTTTTCCTGACAAAGCAATGAATCCATCGTACACGCTGCGGAGGAGTCTTTCAAGAAAACATCTTTTCAAATTGGACTTGCCGGGTATAATTGCTTCATCCGTACAGACAAAAGAGAGATATTTTGTAGATAAAGAGGTTGTTCATGGCTCGGCATTCGCGGCTCGAAGTGCTTTGTGTGATGAAGGAAATCGGTCTGGTACCTGTTTTTTATCAGGCGGATGCAAAAATTGCGGTTCAGATTGCTCAGGCCTGTGCGGAAGGGGGGGCTCGCTGTATTGAGTTTACTAACCGCGGCGATCGGGCCGTGCGGGTTTTTGAGGAGTTAACCCGCTGGCGGGATGAGCAGAAACCGGAGGTCATTCTGGGTGTCGGCTCTGTTGTAGATGCCCCCACCGCCGCCCTGTACATTGCGGCCGGAGCGGATTTTGTTGTCGGGCCGCTGCTCGATGAGGATACGGCCAAACTGTGCAACAGCCGCAAAATCCCCTATATGCCCGGCTGCGGCTCCGTCACGGAAATTCACCGGGCCCATCAATTGGGGGTGGAAATCTGCAAAATCTTCCCGGGTGGTCAGGTCGGCGGACCAGAATTTGTCAAGGCCGTTCGCGGCCCCTGTCCGTGGGCGGAATTGATGCCTACCGGCGGGGTCTCCCCAACCCGGGAAAGTCTGTCCGCCTGGTTCAATGCCGGAACCGCCTGTGTGGGAATTGGATCCAACCTCATCACCAAAGCCCTCATTGATGCCAAAGATTTTGCCGGCATTACAAAGGCCGTTCGTCAGACCCTTGACATGGTGCAGGAAGTCCGCCGCAAAGCGTAGGGAATGAAAATCGGTATGTTCTTCCAACAGGAAGGTGCTCACGCTGCCCATCCGTCTGCACCCAGTAGTGTTTTCCGTCTTGGTCAATCTGAATGCGGAAAATCCGCCCTCGGATGCGCAGGTTCTCGATTCCCATCCCCGCTGTGTAAGGATGTCTGACAGGACAGATGAATAATGTGTCTCCCTCCATCCGGATCCCAAACAGTCCCCAAACGACGGTCTGAGCTCCCGCAAGGGCGGCAATGACATTTGCCCGTCCGTCACGCCGATAATCCCGGCTGTCCGCCCGAACGGCCTGCGGGATATACGGAAACGCATTCCACCAAAGAATTCTCTGTAAAACGTCGATGCCTTTCTGGGTAAATCCGGCTGACAGCAAATCCGCCGCCAGCTCCGGCGCATCTCCGGCATACACGCCGGGACCCCCCCAGTCGATATCCGTTGGGTCATAACCTTTGTCGAATTTGGACAATGAATGGACTCCCCATTGGGACAAAAACTCGTTTTCATTCAGCCGCTGAACAATTGCCTCGGCCTGTCTGCCTCGAACGAGATCAGCCCGCAACAGGTCGAAAATCTGGATTGAATAGCAGGTCTGTGGTTTCCGGTTCAAATCCAGTGAAACAAACCACTGATCCGTTTTATCCCAAAGGTTGTTCATTATTACGGATTTGAGCTGTTGAGTCCGAACGGAAAAGTCAATTGGGGGTTCTTTTCGGGCCCATCGATAGAGCTGTTTCATGATTTGATAGTTTAGAATCCGTTCAAAGTTCGGGCTGGGTGTATAGTGCTGATAGGCCTGTGTGCGGCGCAGTTCCAGCAGATTTTCATTTGTCCCGTAGTCAATCAGCACCGGCCGCTGTGTCAAGTCTTCTTTTTCGAACACATATTTCAGCAAAACGTCCGGCAGAGGGTGGTCCTGAATTGTTTCCTGCAGGATGGACACATCCCCCGTCAGGGCGATATAATCGTGCATCAGCAGGGCCATGCTGTAATAGTTATAACTGTAGCCGACGCCGATTCCCTCCCCTGTCAAGGGATGCAGGGCGTAATGCCGACTGTAATCGGCCTTCAGCGAAGCGAGCAAAAGCGCTCGAAGTGCTTGCGGGTCAGCCGCCGCGAAGAATTTGCTCAGATAGGCATCTCCCCACAGGTAGCTGCAAACCGCCCCTCCGTCAATGCCGGACTCCGCATACCATGGGTTCAGAATAAAATCCTCCGGTTCCCAGCGGGTGGTTAGAAAGGTCAGCAGACACCGCTGATAAAACCTCTCCAGAGCTTTGTCATCCGTGATTAATACAGGCAAACGGCTTCGAAGGATGCTGACTTTCTCGCTCCAGGTTCGGTAGGCCTTCTCGATTTCCTCCTCAATTTGGTCAAGGAGCGAGCAGGCTGATTGTCGGGTTGTATTCGGGTGCCCGAGGACAAAGGCCGCAGCAATTTGACGGGAACCGCCGGGCGATAGTTCCAGGGAAAATACCGGCCGGTTGTCTGCAAACCGGCTTGGAGCAGGGTGGAATACGGCGGAAAGTTCCGCTTCAGTTGCACTCAGAATCAGGATGTTGTCTGAGACGGATAACGCCGTATCCGGCCTTCCGGCGGGGGGGGCCCATCCCCAGTCCCGGCTGAATCCAATTTGGCCGGATAGGTCAAACGACAGGATGGTTTGAAGGAAATGGTCGGTTTTGTTTTCAAGCAACAGCAGAAAGGCAAAAGCCCGTTTCCGGCTCAAAGGGACTACCTGTCCTGAAATATCCAGTCCGTCTGCAGTTTGTCCTTTTAGAACAGTTGCCGCCGGATACCAGATATAGGTTTTAACAGGAATAGGATGTCCCTGAAGCATCCAGGTTCCGCGGATTGGATTGCCGACAAAAGGGGGAGAAAAACAACTGCCGAAACCCATTTGCTTCGTATCGGGCTGGATACTGATAGAGCCGCTGAAGTTATAGAGATGACGCCCTTCCAAAATCATGGCATCGGAAGAGACGGCGAATTCTTCCAGCCGCAGATTTTTCGGCGGCAGACCTTCTGCGGCCTTTCCGGCTGCATTCCCTGCCAGAACCGCGAGAATCATCAAGAACCGTTTCATATTTCTTTATTGTAAAAAGTGAGGGCATAAAAAAACAGGAAAAGAATCCGATTCTTTTCCTGTTTCCAATATGTTCGTAAAAAGAAGAGTCCGTTCTTCTTTTGAGAGTGGTCAGTCCTTATTTCCGGCTGCGCCGCAGGGCCAGCAGTCCGCCGAGCGTCAGCAGACCCATTGTGGCCGGTTCAGGAACCAGCCGCAGCGGTGTCGGCATCGAAGCGCCGCCGATCCAGCCGCCCATATTGGCAATTTCCGTGCTGGACAACGCGCGATTCCAGGTTGCAATAGTGGAGCAGTAACCCCATCTTTGGTTGCTCCAGTTCCAGTCGCCGGCAAAGAGGTGGAACCGGTCTGTGTAGAGGGAATAGCGGCCGTCAACACCCAGACCAGGAGCATCCAGGAACAGCGTTCCGTCCAGATACACGCGGAAGAAACTGGCGTTGTCAGCAGCGATTACGACGCGGTGCCAGGTTGTGGCGTTGAAGGTCTGAGTGGACCAGCCGGCTGCATCGTGACCAACCTGATAAACTCCCGCACTGACTTCCTTGAAAAAGAGCTCCGCTTCACTTCCAATCGGGTCCCAGGCGGTCTGGAACAAGCTGTTCAGGCCGCCGGCCTGTGTTTGCTGGTAATCAAAAGCGATGGTGTATTGATTGACATAGCTGCCGCCGCCGTTGGCCGTAAAAGAGGGGTTCACCGTGATGTATCTGTCGGCGCTCCAGATTTGAACCTGCAGGTTGCCGCTGTAAGCAGTCGGATTGGCTTGTGTTCCGATTTCAATCCAGGGGCCCACAACACTGTGGTTGCCTACGATTCCGCCGAGCGGCTGTCCGACAATCCCTGTCTGCCAGTTCGCTCCCCCTTGGAATGTCCACAGGCCGGTCAGGCCGACGGGAGAAACATCGCCGATTGCAGCAAAGGTCGCTGAAACCGCCGCCAAACCCAGAACACATCCAAACAATACTTGCTTTTTCATCGTCTTTCCTCCACACAAATAAGGTTCATTTGTTTTCTCATTTCCGCTGTCGGAAACGTTCTTGTTTTTGTTATCGGTTCGTCCGGCTGCTTTTTCACACACTCCACACGAAGGCATTCCTGCTGTGCCGGACCGTTTTCAGATTGTTTTTGTTATTCCCATGGAGCAACGCCGCTGATGTTGTTGAACCACTTGCGGAGCCAGCTTTCGGCGAAGAGTACCAGGTCGTTCATGTTGACATAGCAGTCTCCGTTCAAATCCGCCTCCGGAGCCGGCAGCCCCATCAACACCGCATGCGTGCATGTATACGGTTCGGCTGTCTCATACTCCATTCCGGATGCGATGTTGAACGTCAGCCCGCCGCCCGGTACCAGCCGTTTCTGGGTGGACAAATACACATCGCTGAAGGCAAACTCCGGCATAGAGGCGGCTCCGCCGGTTCCATAGACCCGAACATAGACGTTTGTATCGGCGCTGGAGGCGGTATAGGTTGTGCCGACCATCTGCCACTTGGACGCCAGGATGCCGGTGCCGCCGGACAGATTCCCGGTGGCATCCGCAGCGGCCTCGGCGATTTTCACATAGTTCGGATTGCCGCTTTGGATGGCTGCGTGAATCACGGCTCCGTCTGTGACTCCGGCCGGAATTCGCCACAGTTCCAGGTGCATTTTCGGGGCCGGATTCGGCCAGGCGGTTGCACCGTACTCGCTGCTGTTGACAGCGCAGGCCATATCAAGGTAGTACGTCATTCCGCTCTGGAGGGGGCCGACGACCTGTCCGAGCACCAGGGTCTCGGATGTGTAAATGCACACATCATTCATTCCGGGAGTTGGAAGCGGACTGCCGTAAAGGCCCGCCGCCCAAATGCCGCCCTGGTCGGCTTCATTGAAGTCCGCAGGTACTTCAAACAGCCAGCCGGGCGGAGCCGGGATGTTGTCCACAAACCAGGCGCCCCAGTTGTCTGATTTCATAATGCTGTTATAGACACTTTCGTAAGGCGTTCCGATCATCCACTCGATTTCTTCAAATCCGCCGTTGGCCAGCAGATTGTCTCTGCTTTCCGGCCAGTCTGTCGGCATCTGGGTGTCCAGATAGACGTATCCGATGTAGACAATCCCCGGCTGCTGGATTTCCGCTGTATGTGTGTTTTCGTAAGAGAGCTGCACGGTAATCGGCTTGCCGGCATCCGCCGCTGTTGCCGTATACGTTCCGTAAATCGGACGCCACCGATTCCGCGAGAGCGGACGCTTGAAGGAGGCAACCGCCTGGCCGTCGATTTGAAGGGTCAGCGTGACCGTATCTTTCCAGCCGTCCCAGTCTTTGGCCATCACATAAGCCATTGCATAGTAGGTTTGTCCGGCGGCTGCGGGTGTGCCGGCGGTCTGCTGAAGGACCGCCGCAGGGTCATTGGTGTAGGCCGCTACCGTTCCTCCCAGCGGGGCCAGAACGGGCTGGCTGTAGTTCATTACGCCGATGTTCGTGGCGCCGGGTTTATGAACCAGGTAAATCCCTTTCTCCCCGCTGCTGCCGCCGACAAAAGTCCAGCCGGTCGGATTGACGGAAAGTTTCGGTTCGGCTGCCGCCGGGTCCAGCAGCGACAGGTCGTAGAAGAAGTCGCCGTTCATCAGCAGGCCGGTGTTGCGCGGTTCCTGAACATTGGCGCTGTCCATCCAGCCTTCTCCGAGCGTTATAAGGTCTTCGCTGTTGACAATCGTATCCCGGTCATAATCTCCCGGCAGATAGGTCGGATAATGCTGAGAGGTATTGGCTTGATCGGAAATCGGGTTGAACTCGTCAATATACACACGGGTATCGGGTTGACCTCCGACAATCGAAATCTCCGTCCAGACTTTCTTTGAAGAACCCGGATAAGGTTTCGGATAGGCAAATTTCAGTTCCTGCCAGACATAATCCGGTTTTGTCAGCGGCAGACGAACCTCACCCAAATAGGTCAGATTGGCAGGATTCATCGGGTCGGTGCCGTCCGTATAGCTGTAGGATCGGACAAGCAGACTGGCTCCATTTCCATTGACGGCAGCCACGCGTGCATAGGTCTTGAAAAAGTTTTTGGACAGCCAGCCGTGCGTGGGACTGACGAATTCCTGATACCCGCCGTTGCTCGGGATGCAGATGGCAATGCCCGAGGTAATATAGGGGGCAAACACAGCCGTTTGCGGGTCGCGACCGCTCCACGACGGGTCAATCCACGCCATTCCGAACTTTTGGACATCTCGGGCGGCTTTGGTGTAGTAGGTTTCACCCGGGAGAATGTTCACAAATCGATACCACTGCTGGCCGTCACTCCAAAGGGCATAGTGTCCGCCCGGAATCATGATCGAAACAGGCCAGCCCGGCAGTTCTGCATCTTTGATGTACCACACGGAAGCCGTGTTGTTGCTGCTGATATTGATATTCTCGCCGGGCCAGTAATCAAACGACGAGAATGAAGGTCCGTACAGGAGCCGCCACCCGCTGGAGTTCCAAGCCAGGCGCGTTTCACGGGTGAAATAACTGTCCGGAAGCGGCTGAACAGAGGACACTGTCAGAGGAGTGGCTGTCTTGTTCGCCAGTTTGGCCACTTCACCGGCGGGCAGGTACGAGCCGCACCAGACGGCGATTTCATCCAAAGCGCCGGAAAACGCTCCGGACAGGCCGGCTCGGGACGCAATGTATAAGGGAGATTTAGCGACGGGAACCTTCGGGGCGATATAGCGGGAGGTAAACTGAAGCGTTCCGTTTATATATTTTCGAAGTACAAGTTTGTCGTACGTGATTGCCAGATGGTACCAGCTGCCTAAAGTCTGTTCCGCCGTTTCAGTTCCGATGTTCTGACGCCAGGCCGAATAGGATTCCGACCAAAAGTAGTCCAGAAGGTCATCACCGGTGCCGTTGGGGTTTCGGGCCAGTTCCACGTCATAAGCATCGGTGTACACCAGATACCCCCAGTCTGTTCCGGGAGCATTGTCTCGCCGGACCCACATCGAAATCGTGAAAGCATTCCCGAGGTCGAAGACATTCGGGTCGCTGTGGGCGTCATTCGGGTCCACATAGAGAAAATTGATTTGATTGGGGTCATCCAGAACAGGATTGAACAGCAAAGCCGTTCCGGTACCTCCCGGACCGGCCGTCCATTGCGGCTTGTGAATGCCGTCCACGGCACGAAGAGAGGCGTTCAATCCTTTTCCGCTTGCATCAAGAGCGGTCGTTCCGCTTCCTTCATTCAGCGGCCAGTAGGCAGCCAGTTCAGCTCTTACGGAAGCGGCGAGTACGACGAAAGCCAAAACCCCCAACGCTCTTTTCATCATTCCAAATCTCCTGATTCACTATGGGTTAATGGTTTCACCACGGTTTTAACGGAAGGTGGTCTTACCAGATTGGATTTAAATTTTCATGCCCCTGATACGGCTTGGCGTATTGAAGATAGGCCTTCTCTTCCGGCAGGCCGCGCATGGTTTCTACATGACCGTCCACGAAAACCAGGTTGGCCTTGCCTTCATTTTTCTGCGCAAGATTCACGTTGTGATACGTGGCGATATTGTCCGTACTGCGGCCGGGATTCGGAGCCATCCACAGGGCGTTGTCGTTCAAAACAGCCCGGCTGTAGTTTTCGCGGTATCCGTTGTCTATGTTCAAGGTCCACAAATTTTCTTCGGAAAAAGCAAAGCACTGAGCAGGCCGAGTCACGCGGGTCAGTTTCAGCGAAACCTCTTTTTCGTAAGCTGTTGAAAAAGTGATTCGCAAACCCGTTTCCCAGTCAAAGCCAAGAAAATAATTCATCGAATAGCTGTACATCGGGTTGAACGGTACCGTAGTTGTCTCCGGTGCACCGCACTGGGAGCAGCCCTCCCGCAGGGCATACGACTTAAATGTCGGGCACATATGCACATTTTTGTCCGCCACATACGGCCAGAAGGAACCGTCCGGCCAGTCCTTTGTGTAGTGCCATCGGCATACGGCCGGACAGGCCCCGTTGTTGAGGGTCCGCCGTGAGTAAAGCCAGTACACGGCAAACGGTGCTTTGTGATTGTTGTCCTGGGCATAACCCTGCAGGGCGGTGCCGTAGTTCTTCAGATTGGTTGAGCAAATCAGCGTTTGGGCAGACAGTTTCACGCGGGACAGGGCGGGAACGATAATTCCCATCAGAAGAGCGATGATGGAGATGACAACCAGCAGTTCTATCAGCGTAAACCCTTTTGTGGCTTTCCGCATCTTTCCATTCCCCGTTTTGAAAGGTTTTGTACAGGCACTTCCGTCAGCACTGTACTTTGACTGAATTATATCATCGCAAATATTTTCAGTCAATATATTTTTTGCACAAACTTTTGTGCAGCAATTGCCAAAAAACACATCCCCTCGGTTTGCTCCCCGAATGTCGGATAAAATCCGGAAGATTCGTTCGCGGAAAACGATGGGGTTCTCTGCCGGATTTCTGCATACGTTCGTCCGAAAAAAGGGGCCTCCTGGAGCATCAATCCGCAATATTATAAGACGATATAAAAGACCGAATTCACAAAGATTTTTCAAGTGTTGATTCGTTCGGTTTTGCACAGGTTTTCATATCAAGAAAGTGGTAGTCTAACCGCTTGGAAGGAAGGGGGGTATCTTTGTGTTTGATCTTTTTCCGAAGCATCGCAACCGCTTCGCGTGCCATATCAGTTTCCGGTTCAATAATCGCGGTCGAACACAAACCGACACGCTGGTCTGTTTCACCGGCGAACGTAATCACCGACAAATCACGCGGGATTTGAAGATTCAGCCGGGCTGCAACCGCAAAAATCGCCGGAATGGAATAGCCCCAGTAAAACAGCATTGCCGTCGGACGTTCAGGTTTTTTGAGGACCGAGTAGAAAAATTCCGTCTGTTTGTCGATGGATTCCTCCAGTTTCAATTCTGCAGAAGGAGTAATGTCATACGGAGCCAATCCCGCTTCCTGCATGGCCTGCTGGTAGCCGCCTCGACGGTCGGCGGCACTGTAATGGGCGTTGGGTTTTTGGTTGTACGAGTAGATATCGCAATAGCAGATTTTTCGATGTCCCAGTCCAATCAGGTATTCTGTGGCCCGTTTGGCGGCCGCAAAGCTGTCCGGATACACTGCATCGTATTCCAGTTTGTCATTGAGCCAGATTTTCGGCATCTGGGTGTCGTGAATGGCCTTCCGAACCTTGGGAGGCATGTCCTGGAAGAAGTTGACAATCAGCCCTTCCGCCATCAGAGAACGGAATATCATCGGCAGTTCCTGTTCTTTGACGGTCTCTTTCGGCACTCGCGCCAGCAGCAGGTGTTTGCCCTGCTTTTCCAGATTCAGGTGGATTTCGCACAGCAGCTTTTCAGGCAGATAACTTTTGTTTGTAAAGTCGCCGTGGAGCAGAGCCACACAGTTAAATTGTCCCGTTTTGACGCCGACGGCATAGGCGTTCGGGATATATCCCAGCTCAAGAGCAATCTTTTTAACCTTTTCCTGACAGCGGCGGCTGATACGGTACTGGTCGGCCTTGTTGTTCAGCACACGCGACACGACCGATACATCCACTCCTGCATAATAAGCGATTTCTTTTAGTGTGACCGACATAATCTAAATCTTTTGTTTTTCGCTTGTTACTCACTCCGCTTCAATTCGAACAGCTGGTCTGCTTCCGACCTTGTTTGTTTCAGCAGGGGGCTGTACGACCAGCACGTAATTTTCTTCAAATCTTTGCGGAATGTCAGCACGCGAAGCCAGGCCTGTCCGCCGATTTCTCGAATTGGGGATTGATAATTGACCAGCATCTGAATCACGGGCGCTCCGTTGTCGGTTGGGGAAATCAAAAGTCCTGTCCCGTCTCCGATCACGTGTCCGCTGACAACCAGAAAAACGTTGTCGTGCTTTCGGATCAGTTTGTCCCAGATTTCCTGGCCGTCATTGCCTGCCGGCTGGGTCGGATAGGAGTGCGGATTCCACTCCTGTTTGTCTCCTTTGGTTTTCCAGTCATACCGGCTGTCGTCGTAGTACAAATACGCGTGAAGGATGAGGATGGCGTTTCGGTCTGCGTATTTTGTGAGAATCTCGGAGGCCCATTGCAGCGTTTCATCCGTCGGAGCCCATTCGAGCGTCAGAATCAGCCACCGGCTGGAGCCCGGCGCTTCAAAAAGGTGATAGGAATTCGTCGTTTGACTGGCGGTTTTTACACCTGTCAGTCCGGACCAGCCGGCAAGCCGTTCATAAGGAAAGTATCGGTCCAACCCTGTGCTTCGGTCGGCGGCATTGCCGCCGGGACCGCAGTCGTGATTGCCGGTGCACATTGCATACGGAATTGTCCCATCCAGTATTCCCAGTGCACAGGAGGCATTTTCCCATTCTTTGTCACTGTTGGTGTTTGTAAGGTCGCCCGGAAGCAGAACGTATTGGATTTGGAGTTTCTGGGCCTGATTGCGAATCCACTGGGTCTGGAGTTCAAAAAGTCCGGGATAGGTGTCGTTGTAGTACTGCACATCCGGCAAAATCACCAGCGACCAGGAATCTTCAAAAGAAGAGGGAATTTCGACATTTTCTGTCTGAATGTACCATTGGCCTGAAAACACGGCTCCAAGCACCCCCAGATACCAGACAAAAGTATTCACCATTTTTTGTGCCTCGATTTTTTCGGGTTTTCGGCAGTATAGCGTGCAGGGAAAGGACTTGTCAATGAAAAAGCACAAATCTTTGTGCTCACATTGCTGAAAACGACAAAGAAGACGGATTTTTTAGGGATTCAGCCATTGGCTGACGAAGACCGAAAGGTCTTTGATATCAACCTGCTGGTCCGGCGGGACATTCAGGTCGCAGAAGGGGTTCCAGGTGGATTCTCCGTCCTCACTCAGCCAGGATTGGGTAAAAATAGACCAGTCAGTCTGTTCAATTTGCCCATCATCATTCAGGTCTGCCGAACGGGTCAAATCTGAGGCAAAATAGCCGAGCAGATAGCACATCTGGGCCTGCCAGGGGAGACAGGGCTCCAGCAGCCCTGCATTCTGGAGATTCATATAACATTTCCAGGGGTATCGGATGAAGGATTGGAGAAAACTCAGATGGTGATTGATGTTTCCGCACAGATATCCAGGGACCGGATTGAGGTGGTCAAACCAGTAAAAGGAGTACAGGTCTGTTCCATGCAGATAGTCTCCGAAGCCGGTGATAAAGACCCGCGAAACAGGATTGCGTCCGCCGATCCAGTCGAGCACATCCAGAGCGGCGTCCAGGTACGCTCGACTGCCGGTTCTCTCATAGGCCCACAGCAGTACATAGGCATTGCCGCACAGCATTCCGCTCGAGCCCCAGTACAGGTCGTTGTACATCAGCATCGGGATATTGTAAGGATTGCAGTCCCTGCGGTTGACCAGAGCGTCGGCCTCCATCAGAAACGATTGAATGAGGGCGTTTTTGATTGTGCTCGAGACGGGACGGTCTGTGCGGATGTAGTCCATATAGGCCTTGCTGATAGCGCTGGACCCGAGCAGTCCGATATAACCGTAGTAGGAGTTTCCTCCGAATGCGTTCAGGGGTTTGGGATTGGAGGCCGAGTTGTACTGACTCTCAAAGTAAGTTCGATAGGTTGAATTGCCGGTGGCGATGTACAGCTCCACTGCCGCCAGTCCCCGGTAGGGCAGGTCATTGGTTATGCCGTAGGACCAGGTGCTGCCGCTCGGTCCGGTCGGGTTGTACGTGTTCGGGTGAGCGGTCAGCCACCCCCACGACAATTCGGCCCGGCTGAGCAGTTCCTGGGCGTAGGGTTCCATTTCTTCGATGGTTCCCAAAATGCTGTATGCTTTGGCGAAAACGGCCGCCAGTACGCAGGCCGCTCCGCTGGAAACATCTGAAACGGTTTGCCGTTGAAGATTTCCGTCATTGGTGATGACAATAAAGTGCACGCTGCCGTCCGGATTCTGCATCTTTTTGAACCATTCGAGCTGATACTGAATCAGCAGAATCAAGTCATTGGTTAAGCCGTCGGATTCGGGAAGATGAAGCACACCCGGCCCTGTTTTCCGTCCGAAGCTTCGAAGTGTTTCCAGCAGAAACCACAGAGCACCCAAATTGTTGTGGACATCCAGGTGCAGATCACCCGCATCAAACCAGCCGCCTCGGACATCCCGCGTTTCAATTCCGATGTCCAGAGGGTCGTAGTCGTACATTTTCGCAGGATTATTGTCATCATAATCATAGCGGCAGGTTTCATTGTTGGCATAAATAGCGGGACGGCTGTGCCCTTCGGCAAAAGGTTCGGCAATCTCATAGCCGCTTCGGGCATAGTAGAAAAAACGCAGGGCATCGCGGAACGCCCGATTGAATGTTTTGGGGTGAATCAGAAAAACCGGTGAACGCTGGCCGATTTCCGGCACCTCAATCCAGTACCGTCCCGGTGTATTTATTTCCGTAAAATCGGCGTGATAGACAATGTCCCCGCTCAAGTTCCAGCTGCTTTCGCAGGCATCCTGCGGCAGAAGGGGACCCTGATAAACAGCGCGCTGGGCGGCTGCATCAACGACTTGGAAATAAGCCGGTGGCGAAGAAACCGCTCCGGCTTCATAGCTGACCACGGCCAGCTTCCTCTGGTCGGGCCGATATCCAAGCTGGTTGACTTTCACCATGTCTGAATAGACACAGTCGATGCCGGGCACGAATCGCATCTTTTCAATATAGAGCGTGTTGGTTTGACTGTACCGGCCGGCCCCCTCGAGAGTCAGGATACTCAGGCGAGTGAGGTCCAGATTGGGATTAACCGCCAGAAAATCGGACATCGGGATATAGACATTCTGCCATTGAACGGTGGACGGCTGAACATAACTGGAAAGCAAAACAGATGCCGTCTGACTTGAATAGATACTGCTTTGGCCTGCGTAGGTTCGGTAAAGATTCAGAATCTGCTGATCATCTGTGAGACGGATTCGCAAATCAGCCCCCGGGGCGACTTGTCCCCATTTCACCCGCAGATGCAGAAACGGATTCGGTGCGGTCCGAAGCAGATTGACCGAGTGGCCCCAGTCGAGTTTGAACTGGATGTTCCACCATCCGCCCGGCAGAGTGCTCTCGAGCACCAAAGAGCCGCTGCCGACGGACATATTGACCGGAACGGCATTTTGGCAATGGACGAAAGTGGCCGGACTTCCCAGGTACACATACGATTTGTTGCCGTCCCAGCAGGTAAATGTCTGGAGGTAGGATTGGACCGGGTCGAAGAAGTTGACGCCGATGCATTCTTGACTGCCGAACACCGGATGCACCGTCATCCAGCAGCAGACAAAGATAAAGAACCGCAGCCGGGTGCGGCGGAAAACTCCATCATGTTGACGACGGTCTTTTCTCATTCCTTCCCTCCTCACAGAAAACCAAATCTCGTTTTTGTTTGAAGACGGGTTTCTGAATGGGAGTTTTCAGCTTCGCAATTCGATGGTATCCCAGAAGGCACCCTCCCAGGCCCATCCGTTCGGCTGATTAACCACTTCCAGTTTTCCTTTTCGGCCTGCCAGCGGACTTAAATCCACCTCTGCATCCATCCAGCCGTCCGGAGCGTTTTGGGCATCCACTTCCCGGCGGAAAAGAACTTCTCCGTTAAATCGCACCAGCAGGGTCCAGTCGCCCATCGAATGACGCCCGACGGAAAGAACCAACCGCATTTTTCCGTCTTTGGGGATTTCCACCTCTTTCCAGATTGAACAGCCCGTGTTTTGGTTGAGGGGATGCGTTGCCAAAACGTCTTTGCGTCCGTTTGCCTCTTTTCGGTAGCCGGGGGACATATCCGGGCCGCAGTTTTCCACCGTCCAGCCGGGTGCGACAGGGTCTCCGCTGATGCGTACCTCCGCCCGCAGCCGGCTCAGTTCCGCAAAGGTGTAGCGGCTCTGGACTGTCGGACCGGGCTGATTGGACCGTTCCAGAGGATTGGGAGAAGCCGGCAGAACAGGAATCACCAGCACCTCGTTTCCATAGCCGTCCGATTCCGTCCAGCCGCCCCATCGGTACACGGCCAGCCGAGCCAGTTTTTCACATGTGTCAAAGAGATTCGGCAGGTCGTAGGGGGTATGCAGAAACTTCCGTTCCCGGTCAATCTGTTTGTAGGGTTCGGGGATATTCAGCAGGCCCTTGATGGTAAACAGAATGCCCGCCGCTGTGGAGGCATTGCAGTCGGAATCCTGCCCGCACTGCATAGCAATCCGAATCGTTTTTTCAATGTCCCCCCGCCCGTACAAAAGACCGAGCACCACGTAGGCCCCGTTGATTTTTGCATCGATGTTAAAATCGCCTTTGTCGCAGCTGAAGAGACGATAGGCCGGATCCTTCTGATACTTTTCCTGAATGCGGTTCCATGCGGCTTGCCAGTCTTCCGGTTTTTCCCGATACCACTGAAGGACATCTCGAACCGCTTCGGCATACTGGCTTTCTGCAGGAATATAGGCCAGAGCCGACTCAATCAGCTTCTCAATGTCGCGTTCGACAAAGGCCAGCGAATACATTGCCGAAACAAATTGTCCGCCGTAGAGCCCGTCGCCGTAGTTCATGATTCGCCCAAAAACATTTCCCAGATACACGGCGTGATTGGGCAGGGCGGGGCTGATCAGACCTGCAAAGTCTGCTTCAATCTGATAGTCAATATCATCCGCATGCATATTGTGCTGCGGATGCCCGCTGTCCGGCGGAGCAATTCCCTGCCGCAGATTTGTTCGTCCGGCGTCATTGGCGTGCCAGAGCGGATATTGGGTGTTTGCAAAATCAAGCCCCGCCCGACGAACGGATACATCGAACCCTTCGTTTTGCAGGGTTCGCAGGAACGTCATCTCTACGTAAAGGTCATCCTGCTCAAAGGCCTGCTGAATCATTTCCGGTTTCCAGACGGGTACGGCCTCGTCCGGGATTCTCTTGTTAAGATATTTGAACTCGACCGGAAACCCCCAGCTGACGCCGACCATCTGTCCCAGCCAGCCCGCCGTCATTTTGTCCCGATAAGTCAGCATCGGGATGCGGATATACTCTCTCGGCTTTTCGGTTTCCGGGAGGGAAATCCCGTTGGCCGCCGCCAAAGATGTCTCCGCATTGTCCAAACCGTCATTCCAATACAGTTCCGCCAGATACACCCCGCCCTGTCCCCAGCCGCAATGGCTCACGTACCATTTGCCCTGTGCATCTCGAATCACCTCGGCGGCGTGGGAATTCAGACGGCCTGCCAAATCGCGGATGTCCCAATGGAACGGGTCTTGGCTGCGATACACGCAGGTGCCCCGATAATCGTCCCGCGGCCCGATAAACAGATAGTACACGTTCCCGCGGCGAATCACTGTCGGCGATTCCGTAGGTCCCCCCCAGGTGCCTTTCGAAGGGTCGGTAAAGACAACCCTGCGGGGTCCCCAGTGAATCAGGTCTTTGCTCGTACGGGCGGCCACAATGTGGCTGCCGCCTTTCGGGTCGGAGGTGGCGGTGTAATACATCACCCATTCATCACCCAGCCGCAGAATAAACGGGTCGCGGGCATCGTATCCGTCCACGACCATCGGATTGGCCGGGTGACGCTGCCAGCGGACCAGGTCTTTGGATGTCGCCAGATGAATTTTGTATTTCGAATTGTCCACATCGCCGGCACAGTAAAACATATAATACAAGCCGTTGTGTTCGATGACGTGGGGTGCCCACAGATGCACTTCATTCCAGCTTGCATCAACCGTCAGCGCAAACGGCTGTTTGCGCCACGGTTTCTGAGTCAGTTTGTCGGCGGTCGCATGAGCAAAGTTATGCTCATCCAGAGGCCCTAAGGGTTCTGCATGGGTAATCCCGTACAGGTGCCAGGTACCGTCTTGTCCGCGAATGAAACAGTGATCGTTGATATACCATGGGACGGGCTCTCCGACGCTCGGGTCATAGATTTTCACAAAGGGTCCGCATTGGACCTGTCCTTCTGCGGACGAAACCGGGCAGGCACTCAGCAGAACAAGACCGGCGGTTATCACAAAGAAGATCGGACGCATACAGAATTCTCCCTTTAGAACCAGGTTTTTTTGACGTCCAGATAGTCCATTCCGAACATGTACCGCTGAATCGCCGCCGGGTTGCTGCCGGCAATTTCCGCCGTAAGGACATGCAGCCCTTTGCCCAGCGTAAACCGGCCCAGGACAATGGGTTCGGTTGCTATCACGCCGTCCGGATAAAACAGGTCTATCGGCTTGCCGATTTTTTTGCCGTCCAGATAGAATTGGACAATCCCGTAATCCGCCGCTTTGGTCAGGCGTGTCGTCAGCTGATACCGTCCTTTGCGGGGGATTTGGATGCCGATTTTCAGTTGGGCGCCCGGCTGTCCGACCCACCACAGCTGGGTATCATTTTGCCATTTGTCCTTGGGAAAAGCTCCCATGTGCTGTTCTTCGAGCTGACCGACCGGTTTTTCAAGGATATAAATGCCCGCAATGTCCATTGGATAGGTTAAGCGGGTATAATAGTCAACACGTTCCTGAGGCGGAAGGGGACCATATGGGTCACACCCTTCTGCAGACAGATACCAATAGGCGGTGCAGGCATACTGAGTCGGACGCGTATTGGAGAAATATTTTTCGATGCATCCCTCGAAGGAACGCTGAAACGGAACCTGATCGGCAATATGCCAGCGGTTGACGCTCACATGTCCTTTGTTGCCTTCACTGAGGGGCTGGTTGTGGAAGGCGTGCTCAAACAGAGTCGGGTCGCTCCAGGCGTAGCCGAAGTAATCTTCGGAACCGGTGCCGTACAAAGAAGGGAATTTTTCTCCGTCCACAAAAAACTTCTCATCCCCTTCGCCCCACCAGCCTCCTCGCGGGTTCCACACCATCAAAGCGACCCCCACAAACCGTCCCCGTCCGTCGGTTTTCAGCATTGTCCAGTCGATTTGACGCTCTTTTTCCGTCGGCAGGAAAGCATCTCGGTGCCACTTGGCGTGAAAGTATCCATATGAACCTGCCTGCATCGAATGAGGAGCGTGTGTGATTTCAACTGTGAGACGCCGAACCTGTTTGCCTTCGTTGAGCAGTTCAATCACAGCGCTCTGTTCAAACGGCATATACCAGTTTGAATAAAACTCCTGCTCATTCATCCCCATCGGCAGGGAACGGTAGGGATTCAGTCCGGGACCCGTTCCGAAGAAATCTCCCAGCGGGCTCCAGACACTCGGATTGGGTTGATGGTCCCAGAAAATCTGAATTGTCATCTCGCGAAGGGCTTTTCGCCTTTCTTCCGTATCATTCGGAAGGTCAGGACGAACCTTGATGGAGGCGATGGCTCTTTTGCCTTCCAGCACAATCTGTTCCTTCTTTCCCGGCTGGAGGTTTATCGTGTAGGTTTGCGTAATCTGTTCCGGATGACTTCGGAAAGAACCGGGGCCGACATGCAGCAAAAGGTCATTCACACGGTCCAGGGCGGCGTTGTCTTCCTCATTCATCTGCATCGAAAAGGTCGGCACACGCGTGCCGTTCGGAAAGAGTGTGTATGTGAAATGGTGAAATTCCCCATAATCTCTATCGGCAATAATCCTGCAGGATTTCTGGAACGGAATCGGCGTATAGTTGTTTTTCCCGTTGGCAACGATATGCACAAGAGCAGGACGATTAAACGGTGCAACCTTTCCGCTGAAGTACTCTGCAAAGGGCAAATCGACCGCCGGCTGTTCGGCTCCGTCCAGATAGATTCGGACGTGGCCTTGCTGCGGGGTGGCCGACCAGATTCGCCAAATGCATCCCGGTCCTTCCATTTCGGCCAGCACCAGCTTGTCGTTTTCGACACGAATCCATCCCCGTCCGCCGAAGCCGTCATCGTTGGCATCCCATTTTACGTATTTGCCTGTTTTTTCATCATACCGGCTTGAGCGGTCATAACTGGACCACTGCCGGCACACGAGCCCCTCTTCCGGCAGACGGGCCAGCCCCTCTAAGTCCGTCAGTCGGTTCACCAGGTCTGCATACTTGTATTCGGTTTGAGCCTGTCCCCATTGCGCCCCAAGAAAGAAAAGAAGAAAGAAGATTCCTAAATCCTTACCTTGCTTCATCTTTTTGCCTCACTTTCTACAGATTTTTACAAAATTATAGACAGGAAATCGTTAGTTTTTCTTGCCTTTATATAAGGAAGAGAGATTTCTTCTGTGTCCCGCTGTTCTTTTTTTAAGAAATATAATCCATCGGCCCTTCAATGGCAATCCCGAAAGAAGAAAATATTTGCATTACGCAAAAGTTTGTGCTAAAAGATAGGTCTTTCCGGCGACGGTTGTTTTTTGCCGGGGAAAATCCGAGGATTCCGCAGCGGTCCGGCAGAAAGCCAAGCGGGCGGTTCGTTGAAATTGGATGCAGAGGAAAATGATGAGTGCGAACTTAAAACATCAGAAGAACACGGCAAATAAAAGAGGGGATACTCCTTCTTATGCCAAGCGTTTTTCGTTCGAAGAATGGACCTCGGGACCCGGCGGGCTGCTTTTTTGTTTATGGGGATTTTATGGAAAATCGGGAGGTCAAACCGTTTTGGCTGCGGCCGTTTTTCTATTCATGCTGCACAGAGTGTCTTTGGCTGCTCAGGTTCGGGATGCCTATTATGCTCATTCTGTTCGTACGGATCAAACCGGGGTGATTGCCCCGTGGAGCCAAACTCAGAACGGACCTTTGGATACACGAATCCGCATTGCTGTCGAAGTTCTCAAACGGTATCCCTGGGTAGATTCAAAAAAAGCGGTGATGGCCGCTCCTGATTTTATCTATAATTCCCACTGGAGCATCCAGGAGGACGGCACGATTCTCATTCCGCCGACCAATGACTGGATGTGCGGGGATCTCAGTCAGCGGGCTTGGAGCATCATCAAGGGCCTGACTGCTTACTATCAGTACAGCGGCGATCCGATTGCATTTGTTTATATTCCTTTGACAGCTGATTATATCCTCGATTATGCACAAACCAGTGAAGAACACGACTGGCCCCGGTTTCCCATTGCCACACCGACCAGCGGTAAGGCCTACGGCAAATGTATTCAAGAAGCCCGCAATCAATTGGATTTATGCGCTGTGATCGGAACGGAAATCCTTCGGGCTTATAAATTGACCGGCAGGGAACGATATCTTGAGGCGGCACGTCACTGGGGCGATCTTTTTGCCCGGAAGTGCAATTTGGATCCGTCCATGCCTCCCTGGAACCGCTATACCCATCCGGAAGGGGTCGGCTGGTCGGATGAATTGACCGGCAGCACGACCCTGATTCTCGATTTTCTGGATGAACTGATTGCGATGGGATATGCCGGTGAAAATCGCCGAATTGTCCAGGCACGCGACGCAGGAAGCCGGTATGTCCGTACCCTCTTGGAGACTCGTTGGCTGGAGAATGACACCTGGGGTCGCAATTACTGGGACTGGGACAATCCGGTTCTCTGCGGAATCGTGTCGATGTGCGGCGACTATATTATGAAGAATCCGCAGGATTTTCCCGGTTGGCGGACGGACCTCCGAAATATCCTTACGCTGATTTTTCATCGCAACGGCACAGATCCCTCCTCCGGCGGAGATGTCTATCATGGTGCCTGGGCCTTTCCTGAATCCTCCACCTGCTGCGGGACTTCCCTGTCCTATAATCAATATACCGCTGCTCCGACCCTTTTGCGGTTCGGAGTCTTGGCGGATGATGACCGGATTCTGGAGATAGGCCGACGGATGCTCATTATGGCAGCGTATGACAGTCGGGAAAACGGCGTGGTGTACGACGGCCTCTTCGGCCAGCAGGTTGCAACCAAGGAATGGTCTAATCTGGCGCATCCTTGGCCCCTCTGTCAGACCCTGGAGGCGATGGCGTGGACGCCTGAACTCTTCGGTCCCAAACGCGAAAATCATATCATGCGGAGCACGTCCGTTGTCAATTCGGTTATTTATGAGAAAAATCGGATTGAGTATACAACATTTGATGCGCCGGAGAAGACTATGGATGTGCTCCGTCTGAGTTTTCCGCCTTCCGCGATTCTTGCTGACGGGAAACCGCTGCCGCATGTCTTTTCTCTGAATCAGAACGGCTATACAGTTCGGCCTCTGCCCGACGGCGATTTTCTTGTTCAGATTCGTCATGATCGGGCGCGTTCGGTGACGGTCATCGGTACAGATGACCCGCAGGAACAGGTTGATGACAAGGAACTGACTTTTCCCGGCGGATGGAAGGAGGTTTCTGATTCGAGTGCCTTTGGCGGAACGCTTCGGGTTGGTTCCCGGAAGGGGGCGGAGATGACCTTTGCCTTCAGGGGCAACCAAATTCGTCTGCTTGGAAAGGTCGGACCAACAGGAGGGCAGGCGGACGTTTATCTGGATGGCCGGAAGCAAATGACGCTGATTGACAGCTGGAATCCCGCGGTGCGGTATCGCCAACAGCTGTATTCAGCAAGCGGTTTGCCGAACAGCGAACATGAAATTCGAGTGGTTCTGAAAGGCAAGGGAAATCTGATCTCCAAAGGCACGGAAATTGCTTTGGACAGCATTCAGTTTTCGAATGCTTCTGCCGAGCCTGATTTCGGGAGCGGGGGTGGTCCAACCGGTGCCCAGCGAATGATTTTCGGTTATCCTCACCGGCAGGATTATGTGGATTCCCGGGGCCGTACTTGGCGGCCGGCTACGGAATGGGTTATTCGGAGCGGCTACGGCAGGGATACTGTCAAAGAGGCATGGTGGACCCGGCGGCGCAGTATGTATATCGGAAATACGGATGACCCGGAATTGTACCGTTACGGTGCTCACGGACAGGAATTCTGGGTGAACCTCACCGTCGGTCCCGGAATCTATTATGTCACCTTGAAATTTGCAGAAACCCCGCTTCATTGGTTTCTGGAACGCAATCAGAACAACCAGCGCATTTCTCACACCATTTCCGCCTGGCTGAACGGAAACCAGGTTCTTGGCGGTCTTAACATCGAGAAAGCGGCAGGCGGTTTATTTCTTGCAGTGGATAAAACGTTCACGGATATTGAACCCCGAAACGGAATCATTGAGGTTCGGCTCAAAGGAGAGGATGAACAGGGGGCTATTCTGCAGGCCCTCGAGTTGGGACCAATGAGCGAGTTGCCTCAGCAGAGACATGGAAAATGAAGTGCCGATTTACCCCATTCTGGTTCGCTGGACACTGCAAAGCGGCTGACAGGCAGGGCAGAAATTCAGCTTTTTTGAAACGACTGGTCTTGCTGCTGGGGGCTGTCTGGACTCTGCCGGCTGCGGCGGAGAAGTTTTGGATTCCCGCGATTGAAGAGCCCTGGCGTCAAATTGCGGGCAATCCAGACCTGGGCGAATACACGGACGAAAAGCAGCAGCCCGTCGATTTTGCTCTCTGGCAGGCGGCGGATGGAACCTGGCAGCTGTGGTCCTGTATTCGGTTTACAAAACTGGGCGGCCATACCCGTCTTTTTTACCGCTGGGAAGGAAAGCATCTGACCGATTCAAATTGGGCTCCGATGGGAATTGCTATGATGGCCGAGCCCGAACTCGGAGAACCCCTCGGCGGTCTGCAGGCCCCCCATGTGGTCCGATACAAAGGCAAATACTGGATGATATACGGGGACTGGGACAATATTCGGATGGCCGTCAGCCGCAACGGCAAGGACTTCAAACGATGCGATAAGGGCCGAGTCCTCTTTACAGAAGGTCCTCAGGTCAACAGCCGCGACCCGATGCTGCTTTTTACCCGAGGCAAATGGCACTGTTATTACACAGCGTTTCCGGATGAGCGGGGGTATGTGTACTGCCGAACCTCAGACAATCTGCTTCAATGGTCAGCTCCGGTCATCGTCAGTTTCGGCGGCACGGCCGGCAGCGGCCCCTATTCTTGTGAGTGCCCCCACGTGGTGGAAATTCTTCCCGGCCGTTATTTTCTTTTCCGCACGCAGTATTACGGCCCGGGTGCACAGACCACGGTGTATGAATCGCAAAATCCCCTTCTGTTCGGCATTGACAACGATGCCGGCTTCAGGGCTCGTCTGAATATCTGTGCCCCTGAGATTGTTTTTCATCAGGGCCGATATTATATCGCTGCGCTTAATCCGAATCTGGACGGCATTCGCATAGCCCGTCTCCATTGGAAAAGTTTCGGGAAGCCGGTTTTTGATTTTGACAATCCCCAGCATCGCCGGCTCTGGATGCTTCTGGACGGCAACCTTGATTCCGTTTTCACCGACAGCCGCCGACACGGTCTTTATCCGAAAACCCGATATTATATCAGCACGGCGGAGAAAGCCGGCTCTGCTCCGGATGATGCCCGGACGGCCGATATTGAAAGCCCGCCGTTTACGCTCGAAAGCCCGGAATGCATCGTTTGGCTGTCCGGCGGACAGGACCCGCAGCGGCTCTATCTGGTTTTTTTGGATGCTCAAAACGGTCAAGAATATCTCCGTCTGACGCCAAAGGGACAGGACCTTCCTGAGCCGATTCTTGCGGACTGCCGCTTGTTTGCAGGCAAATCCGTTAAAATTCGAATTGCAGATCACTCTTCGGACTCTTTGGGACGCATTACGTTCGGCGGGATTTATGAGCGAACCCCTCAACAGGATCGATAAGAAAGGAACAAGATGATGAGAATCAGACGCCGTGAGTTTCTAACCGCCGCTGTCCCGGCTTTGCTGGGAGCGGGCGGCTGTGCACTTTCGAAATCCGCTTCACAGGAAAAGAAATCCGGACGGGTCCTTCGTTTCGCCCATTTTACGGATATCCATATGGAGCCCAAACGAAAGGCCCCCGAAGGACTGGCCAAGGCCCTCCGCCATATGCAGTCGCTCGAGGACCGGCCTTCTCTGCTTATCACCGGCGGAGACCATGTGATGGATGCCTTTTCCGCCAAGCCCGACTGGGTGACTGTTCAGTATGAAACGTTCCGCACCGTGATGCGGGAGCACTGTGTCATTCCGGTTCGATACTGTATCGGCAATCACGATGTCTGGGGGTGGAACAAGAAAGACAGCCAAACCACCGGACAGGAACCCTATTGGGGGAAAGAACGGCCGATTCACGAATTCAATCTGCCCGGCCGCTATTATGCCTTTTCCGAGGGCTGCTGGCATTTTATTATTCTGGACAGTACGCATCCTTCCACGGACAACTATGAAGCCCGTCTGGACGAAGAGCAGTTCCAATGGCTCCAAAACCAGCTGCAGATCCACCGTCATCAGTATATTGTAATTGTTTCGCATATCCCGATTCTTTCCGCGGCGGTTTTTCTGGACGGAGATAATGTCAAAGACGGCCATTGGTCGCTGCCCAAAGAGTGGATGCATTTGGATGCCGGCCGGCTGAAAGACCTCTTTAAAGAGCATCGGAATGTTAAGCTCTGCATCAGCGGACATCTTCATTTGGTGGACCGCGTTGAATACAACGGCGTCGTGTATATCTGTGACGGAGCCGTCTGCGCCTCCTGGTGGAAAGGAGATTACAACGAATTTGACGAAGGATACGGTGTTTTTGACCTCTACGAAGATGGAACCTTCCGCCATCAATATCTGTCCTATGGCTGGACGGCGGCACCGGACGGGGAAGGCGGGAGTTGATGCGGGAAAAAGACGGGCTTGATTTCCAATGAAAAGGTAAAGTAGGATAAATCGTCTTCAAAGGATAGACTTCCTCAGAGACAGGAACTGCGGATGGAAATGCTGCTGGCAATGAAGAATATCAGCAAGTCGTTCGGGCCGGTCGAGGTGCTGAAGGATGTTTGCTTTGGCCTGCAGCCGGGCGAAGTCCATATTCTCGCCGGTGAAAACGGCGCCGGCAAGAGCACATTGATGAAAATAGTAGGCGGTGTCTATCCGGATTACACCGGTACCATCGAGGTCAAGGGCAGACCTGTCCGTTTCCGTTCTGTGCTTGATGCCGCCGCCGCCGGGATTGCGGTGATTCATCAGGAATTGTCTCTTGTCGGGTCGATGAGTGTTTATGAAAATATCTTTCTGGGGCGGGAAGTGCATCGAAAGGGTTGGGTCTGTCATGCCCGCATGCGTTCTTCCGCCCGGTCGCTGCTGGAGGAGTTGGGCCTTTCCATCCGGGTTGATGAACCGGTGGACCGCCTGCCCATCGGCCAGCAGCAGATGGTCGAAATCGCCAAAGCCCTGTCCTATAACGCCGATATCCTTGTGATGGATGAACCCACCAGTGCGTTGACGGAACCGGAGGTCCGCAAATTGTTTGACATAATTGCCCGTCTCAAGCGGAAGGGCTGCGGCATTATTTATATCACCCACAAAATGGAGGAAATCTATCAAATCGCTGACCGCATCACCGTGCTTCGCGATGGACGTTACATCGGCACGGAGGAGGCCGCGAAACTTTCCTCCGACCGGCTTGTCCAATGGATGGTCGGGCGGGAGATTCAGCAGCATTTTCCCCGACATCAGTCTCAGCCGGGACCGGTTCGGCTGGAGGTGTCCGATTTTACGGTCCCTGAACCGGCGGGCGGCCCGATTCCCTGGGTCAACTGCGTCTCCTTTACGGTTCATGCCGGAGAAATCGTCGGGTTGGCGGGCCTTCAGGGCTCCGGCAATTCTCATCTGCTTCACGGTCTTTTTGGTTCTTACGGCCGACGCGTGCGGGGAACCGTTCGAATTGACGGCCAGGTTATGCCTGTGATTAATCCGGCGCAATCCATCCGCTCCGGTTTGGCTCTTTTGACCAACGACCGGAAAACGACCGGACTGATTCTCGGAAGAGATATTATCGAAAATGCCTCCCTGGCCTCTCTGCGGCGGTTTTCCCCGGGCGGCTGGATGCGGCCTCATCTCGAGGCTGAAACGGTCAGCCGAACCCTTCAGCGGCTTCGGTTGAAGGCCGACCGTCTGACTTTGCCCGTGGAAGCCCTCTCCGGCGGAAATCAGCAGAAGGTTGTTCTGGCCAAGTGGATTCAGACTGACCCGAAGGTTCTCCTGCTTGATGAACCGACCCGCGGCGTGGATGTCGGCGCCAAGCATGAGATTTATCAATGGATGAATGAGTGGACAAAGGCCGGTATTGCCATTGTTTTAATTACATCGGAAATGCCCGAACTGCTGGCGATGAGCGACCGCATCCTCGTGATGCACCGCGGCTGTATTACGGCGCATCTGACTCGTCAGCAGGCCACGCAGGAAAAAATCCTCCAGGCGGCGCTCGGGCAGACCTTGCTCGAAAGGACTATTTCATGATGCAGACACGTTCTTCAGTCTCTCTGGGTTCTTGGCTGGCCTCCCCGACAGTTCGGGCACTGGCGGCTTTGCTGGTGGTTTTTGGGCTGGGTCTTCTTTTGCATGCAGACGGTGCTTTTTACAAGTGGCACACGCACAGGGATATGCTCCGGGCGGTTTCCGTATACGGCATTCTGGCCTGCGGGATGACGGTGGTCATTATTACCGCCGGGATTGATTTGTCGGTCGGCAGCGTCCTGGCTCTCGTTGCCGTGCTTTTTGCGCTGATGACCATCCATTGGCAATGGTCCTGGATGTCAGCAGTTTCTTTGTGCCTTTTGGCCGGCATCGGCTGCGGAGTCCTGTCCGGCTGGCTTATCGGCCCGCTGCGGATTCAGCCCTTTATTGCAACTCTGGCGATGATGGTCTTCGCCCGCGGAATGGCCAAGTGGGTTTCCGGCGGACAGAAGATTTCCACCGCCGTCCAGCAGCCCGACGGAACCTATCAGTATGTGCCGGTGCCGGAGATTTTCCAGATGCTCAGCGCAAAAATCTTCGGCGGAAACCTGACCGTCGTGACCCTGATTATGCTCGGCTGCATTATAATGACCTGGATTCTGCTCAGAAAACTTCGCTACGGACGTTATCTTTATGCTGTCGGCGGAAATGAGCAGGCCGCTCGATTGTCCGGCGTACCGGTCAATGCTGTGAAAATCCTGGCTTACGGTCTGTCAGGTCTGTTTTCCGCGGTTGCCGGAATCTGTCAGGCCGCTCAGGAGCTTCAGGGAGACCCCGAAGCCGGAGGCGGGTATGAGCTGTCCGCCATAGCCATGGTAGTAATCGGCGGGACAACCCTGCAGGGCGGGCGTGGCAGTATCTGGCTGACCCTGATCGGCATTCTAACCATCGGCTATCTGGAGAAAATTCTCAGCATCAACGCCGTCGGAGAAGATAAACGGCTGATGCTTACCGGTGTAATCATTGTGGCAGCCGTTCTCTTGCAGAAAAGTAAACGCTTTTAATTTGGATACATACCCGGACATCATCCAAACAGAAAGGACAGAAAAGATGAACAAAGTAGCCGTTCGAATCATTGGAGTTGGATTGGGACTGCTTGCCGTCTGGGGCTGCACAAAGAAGGAATCCCCTGCGCAGCCCTCTTCGGAGAAAGCGCAGTGGACGATCGGGATGAGTCAGTGCAATCTTGGGGAACCCTGGCGTGTTCAGATGAATGCCGATATTCGCCAGGCCGCTCAGGAAAAAGGCAATCTCCGGGTTATTTTCAAGGATGCCCAAAATGACACCCTCAAGCAGCAGGCCCAGGTCGAAGAGTTCATCAGTGCCGGCGTGGATTTAATTATAATTTCTCCTAAAGAAGCCGCTCCGCTGACTCCCGTTGTGGCACAGGCCTATGCCAAGGGGATCCCCGTCATTGTTCTGGACAGGCGGGTTCTCGGCGACCAGTACACCTGCTTTATTGGGGCGGACAATCGGAAAATCGGTCGTGCGGCCGGCAAATGGATTGCCTCCAAGCTCGGCGGAAAAGGCAAAATCGTCGAACTCAAAGGACTGATGACCTCTACGCCCGGCCAGGACAGACATGCCGGTTTCCGGGAGGGCATTGAAGGGACCCAAATAGAAATTATCTTTGAAGCGGATATGAAATGGCTTGAACCCAATGCCCGAAAGGAAATGGAATCCGCTCTGGCCCGCTTCCCGCAGATTGATTTGGTCTATGCCCATAATGATCCGGGAGCCCACGGTGCTTATCTGGCCGCCAAAGCCGCCGGACGGGAAAAGAACATTCTCTTTGTAGGGATTGATGCGCTTCCCCAAGAGGGGCAGGCCTATGTGAAACAGGGCATCCTCGCCGCCAGTTTTGAGTATCCAACCGGCGGTCGTGAAGCCGTCGAAACCGCCGTCAAAATTCTTTCCGGACAGTCTGTTCCGAAGGAAATAATACTGGACTCGCGGGTCTTTACGCCGGAAAATATTGACCAAGGCGGTGAATGGCTCGGAAAAGAAAAGTAAAGGAATCCTGGAAAAGACAGCAGAAAGGAAGCGGCGATGAAAAAGGTAGTAGACATCTACATTCCTCTGGATGCACGGGAAAAACCCAACGAAGTCGTCATGGCGGTTGCCAAACCTCAGCTGGAGCATTTGAAAAAGGTCATTCGCAGTCTGGGCTGGCAGCCCAACGTCCTGAACCCTGACAAGCCGGTTTCGAGCGTGGCCGAAGGTCTGCGGGTGATACGAAAGGCCAAGGGCAGCCGCTTTATCAATTTTATGGCCGGCTGGGCCTATCCGGATTTCTCCGTCAGTCCGATGTGGCAGCTGCCCAAAGACACACCCAAGCTCCTCTTGGGCAGTGCAATTCCGGATTTTCCCGGGGCTGTGGGGCTTTTAGCGGCTGCCGGCGGTACGGAGCATGTCGGCATCAAAACCAGCCGGCTTTTTGTGGAAAAGTTTGAGGAATATGATACCTATCGAGAGGCCCTCGAAACTTTCTTGACCAAGGGCCGCTATGCCCCCAAATATCCCAAGCCCATCGAAATCAAGGTTACCGATGCCAGCCGCAAAAAGGCCCAAAAGGTCAAAAAGCAGCTGTCCGGTATGGTGTACGGAACCGTCGGTCCCCGCTCGATGGAGATGTGGAACAAGATATCCGAGGCCGATTTCCTCCGCTATTTCGGCATTGCCAAACTCGGTTTTGACGGCCTGCGTGTGCTGAAGATGGCCGAACGCATCCCCGATGAGCGGGCGCAGCAGGCCTTTGATTTTCTCGTTCAGAATAAAATGCGTTTTGTCCTCGGCACCAATCCGGAAACCGAATTAACCAAAGACATGGTCCTGTTCCAGATGAAGGTGTATTGTGCCTTGCTGGAACTCAAAAAACAGTTTGGGCTGGATTTTGTCGGCGTGCAGGACCAGCTGGACTGGATTGAACATTATCCGACGACTGATTTAACGCTGGGCATCCTGAACAACCGCCTTCGTCCGGAAGGGGACGGTACGACCTTTGTTGCCGCCACGGAGGCCGATGACGGGGCCGCCCTGACGATGCAGGTGCTCAAACTGCTCACCGGCGGAAAACCGGTCGGCTTTAACGACCTGCGGTACTGGCAGCCCGACACGATGCTTTACTGGTTTGTCAACTCCGGTGCTCTGGCTCCTTATTTTGCTTACGGACGCGACGATTCGCTCGAAGGCGCCTGGTCCGAGCGTCAGACGCCGATGTACTTCAAAGCCGGCGGCGGCACCTGTTCCGTTGTGGTCCGCAAGCCCGGCGTGGTCACCTGGGCCCGCTTCAGCTATCGCAATCATCAGCTGTATCTGTGCGCCGGACGCGGCAAGACGGATGTTCCGTCGGAGGAGGAATGGCTGCGGCGTACCGAGCGGTGCAGCCGCGACTGGCCGCAGTGGTATCTCAAACTGTGCGGACGAATCGAATGGAAGGTCAATACGAACCATCCGATGACCGTCTTCGGCGATTATCTGGCGGATTTGAAGGCCCTGGCGGAGGAGCTGGGTATCCCGTTTGAGTGCTACGATTTCAAGACGCCGGCGGAGATTCAATAAGGCGGCCTTTTATCCCCGCACCGACGAGGCGGCGGGACGATGTTGTTTGCGAAACTGGCTGGGCGTAAGCCCAGTCAGTTTTTTAAAAGTTCGGTTAAAATAACTCAGGTTCTCAAAGCCCGATTCAAAACAGATTTCCAGACAGGTTTTCTCTGTTGTTGAAAGCAGCCGTTTGGCCCAGCTGATGCGAAGTTCATTCAGATAGGCCACGGCAGTTGTCTGCATGCGTTCCTGAAACAAATGACACAGTCGGGACACGCTCAAATGCGCCGAACGGGCAATCTGCTCCAGCGTGATTTTTTCATGAAAGTGCTGTTGGAGAAACTCCAGGGCGGGCTGAAGCCGTTCCAGACGACCTGGTTTTCCGGCGGCCGAAACACAGTCAATCAGCTCCCGGACTGCCACACTGAGCCAAAGACAGATTTCCTCCTGGTTTTGCAGAGAAATCACTTTGCTGATATAGGAAGCGTTCTTCTCCAGCAGTGTTTCCGGGTCTGCTCCGGCTTCCGCCGCCGCCCGGCTCAGAATCCCCAGAAGCTCCGTCAGACGAATCTTCAAAATATTAATCTGCCCGGGATAATGGTACAGAATGCCTGCCAAAAGTGTATTCAGCAGGTCGTCGGCTCCGGCTTTGTCGGCAATTTTCACTTTGACAATCAGCCGCTTTTCCAGTTCAAAAGGGTACCCCTGCTCCAGGCCGGCCTGTTTGTGTTCCTGAATGAGTTCTCCGATGTGTGCCTGCTGGGTGGTCTGCAGCCGTTTCCATTCGATCACATGCGGGTCCAGTTTCGCCGTTTCATAGACCAGGATAAAAAGAAACTCGACCGCCTCATGGAGGAGCCGTCCGCTGGTAATCGGCAGAAAGCGGGCTTCGTCAAAGAGCCGCTCGGCTGAAAAGCGAAGGCCGGCCAGCCGTTTGAGCATATCCTGCCCGATGGTTTCATTGAACGGTTCGGAAAGACATTTGCCCGTCAGCATCCCGCCCAGCGGTGTTTCCCGATGCATAATCGGAATGCAGCTGAACAAAATTCCGGCATGGCAAAGCGTTGTATAAGGCTGCCCCGTCTCAAAGGCCATATGCAGACTGCGAAGCCGCTCCTGCAGACAGCGTTTCCGCGACGCAGGATTGCTTCGGATATAGGAACAAAAAGCCAGCTCGCATGATTCAGAGCACAATCCACGGATTCGTCTGCCGTCTGTCCCGATTGTTTCAATGCCCAGACCGTAATGTCTCCAAAACCGCTCTTCAATGGTTTCAAAGAGTTCCCGACTGATGAAGGAAGATATTTTGCAGCCCCTGTTTGTCCTGTTTATTTCCATAGCAATATAATGTAATGAAAAGTTACAAATCGATTTTTCAGAATTATATCTAATGTTCTTTGAAGAAAAACAGCAAAATTGTACAAATAATCAAGAAAATAAGCGCAGCATCGCCTCTTTTGGGTTGATTGAATACAAGGACGTTTCAAGCCGAAAACAGTCAGTATTTTGGAGATTTGATGGCAACATCTGTTTTATTAAAAGAACCGCAAAGGGCTCCTTCGGCGGAAGGAAAGCTGCTCCAGGCTGTCCGGCAGGCCTATCAGCAGGGCCGTCGGCTGGCTGCGCCGCTGGCGGGTTTTCCCGCCTGCAGCTGGATGGGCGTGTCCATCAAAGTAGCCCAGCAGAATTACGGCATTCACTACAAATGCATTGCCGCTATGGTTGAAAAACTTCGTCCTGATGCCGCCTTTATGATGATGGACCTGTCCGTGGAGGCCAACGCTCTCGGTCTGCCGGTTCGATTTCCTGTTCACGATTCAAGCTCCGTCGAATATCACCCGGTTCAAACGCTTGAGGACCTCTGCCCCTTCCGTCCAATCAATATCCTCCAGGATTCCCGCATCTGTTCCTATATCAAGACGGTCGAGATGCTTCGGACGGGTCTGCCGGAAGGGGTTTTGGTTGGGGCTTATGTCATCGGCCCCTTTACCCTGTCGGGATTACTGGCCGGAGCCGAACAGATTGCCGCGGATACCATTCTGGACCCCGAGAAGGTGGAAACCCTTTGTCAGTTTTCGACCGGTGTCATTCAGCCCTATGCCAGAGCGCTGGTTCATGCCGGGGCCGACCTGCTGTGCATTCTCGAACCGACGGCGGGCATTATCGGCCCGGCTGAATTCGAACGGTTCAGTGCCGCTTATGTCCGGCAAATCATTGATTCTGTCCGTCATACCGGTGCGGACACGATTTATCATATTTGCGGCAACTCCATGCATCTGATTGAAGCGATGGCCCGTTCCGGTGTATCCGCCCTCAGCCTCGATTCCCCGCAAATCGGCGTCAATCTTCCGCTTGCGGCACAGAAAGCCGGCCCGGACGTGCTCGTCATCGGCAATATCAATCCGGTCGCCGTGATGCAGGATGGAACCCCGGAGCAGGTTCGGACGGCTTGTCTGGAACTGCTCGAACAGATGCAGGATTATCCGAATTTTATCCTGAGCACCGGCTGCGATTTGCCGCCTGCGGTTCCTGTGGAGAACCTCCGTGCTTTTATGGAAACAGCCCGCCGATGGCGGCAGAACCTGTCAAAAAACCGAAAATGAAACATTGAAAAGAAATTATCAAATTGATATAATTCTCATTTTATTCTAACTTTTTTGGGAGTCTGCTATGGCTGACTTAAAAGCACTGGCACAGGCCGTAATTGACGGAAACCCGACCGAAGCAGTTCGGCTGACACGGGAGGCCCTCGAGCAGGGCATCCCGCCCAAAACCATCCTCGATGAAGGGTTGATTGCCGGAATGGATGTAGTGGGAGTCCGCTTCAAAGCCAACGAAGTCTATATTCCTCAGGTGGTGATTGCCGGACGGGCGATGAAAATGGCAATGGAGCTGCTCGAGCCCAAACTGGCTGCCGCCGGCGTGGACCCCATCGGTAAGGCTGTGATCGGAACGGTCCAGGGCGACCTGCACGATATCGGCAAGAATCTGGTAGCCATGATGCTCAAGGGAGCCGGGTTTAAGGTCGAAGACCTCGGTGTGGATGTGGACCCGGAAACCTTTGTAGAAAAAGCCAAAAGCACCAATGCCCAGATTGTCGGCCTCAGCGCGCTGTTAACCACGACAATGACCGCGATGGATAAAACCATTCAGGCCATACGCGAAGCCGGTTTGTCCTGCAAAGTGATGGTCGGCGGGGCACCGGTCACCCAAAACTTTGCCGACAAAATCGGCGCAGACGGCTATGCACCTGATGCCGCCTCCGCCGTCGACTTGGCCAAAAGTCTCTTAAATTGATGCCTTTTTTCAGGTCCTATAAAGGGGCTTTTAGGCCCAGTTCTTAAATGCGACAAGGCCTTTTCGATTCGAAAAGGCCTTTTTTATTAGACGTTTTTCTTGTTGTCATTTTTCCTTTGAATTCCCCTGTTTTCCGGTCGAAAAAGAAATCACAGAAACGGTTTGGCCATGACAGGAAAAGGATTGAAATCAAGGTGGAAAAGAAGCCGCTTTTGCCGAGAAGCAGCGGCGGTATTTCTTTTCGGGCTGCTGGCCGTGCTCGGAATAGCGGCTGGTTCAGCGGCAGTTTGGTATTGGGGACTTTCTTTTTATCCGGCCCTGACTTTGACAGAATTGCTCTCCAGTCCTTTGCTGTCTTTGTTGGTCCTGTCAGATGCCGTCGGGGTTGTATTTTTCTGGCTGCTCGCGGTCAGCGTGATTTATCGTCTCCGTCGGAGAAAACGCCGGCTTCTTCTTCCGGCTGAACAGGATATGCTGGCTCGAATCATTGACGGCTTGTCGGTCCCGATGTTTGTCATCAATCAGGACCATGTTGTGACCCATTGGAACCGGGCCTGCGAAAAGTTGACCGGCATCTGGGCCGGCAGAATTCTCGGAACCCAGCGCCACGGTCAGTATCTCGGAGATGAAAAGGGATGGACCCTGGCGGATTGGATTCTCCGACAGACTCCCGAGGAAGAGATCCGGGCTGTCTACGGTTCCTCCTTCAAACCCAGCGGTCTGCTCAAAGATTCCTATGAAGCCCAGCGGTTTTTTCCGCATCTGGGGTCGGCCGGCAAATGGCTGGCTTTTACGGCTGCCCCCCTTCGGGATTTGAAGGGCAATTTGGTTGGTGCCATCCAGACCTTTCAGGATATTACCCAGGCCAAGCAGCATGAACAGCATCTTGAGGAAGCGCTCCATACCGTTGAAAAACTTCTGCAGCGGGCTCCGGTCGGTCTGTTTATTGTGGATAAAAACCGAACCATTCGACGTGCCAACAGTGCTGCCCTCCAGATTTTAGGAAAGAAAATCGAAGATGTCGTCGGCAAACCCTGCTGCGGGGTTCTTTGCGGCCAGAATCATGCTTCTTGTCCTGTGCTCCATGAAGGCCATACGTTTGAAGGCGAACATGTTTCGCTTGTTGGTCCTGAAGGCAAGCCTATAACTATTCTCAAGAATGCTTTTCCTGTCATGCTTGAAGGCCAAGAAGTGCTCATTGAGGCCTTTGTGGACATCACGGAGATAGAAAAAGCCCAGAATGCACTCCAGAGGGAATCGGCCAAACTGTCTTCTATGATTGCCGGAATGCAGGAAGGTGTTGTGTTTGCCGATTCCGAGGACACCATTGTGGAAGTCAATCCGTATTTCCTCAAAATGGTCGGGAAAACCCGTGAAGACCTTCTGGGCAGAAAGCTGGCGGATGTTCACCCGCTGCAGATTCAGGCCAAACTCAAACAAATGATTCGCTCGTTTCGCGAAAATCCTCGCAGTGAACCGGTCATGATTCGCCGGGAATTTTTCGACCGAATCGTCGAAATGCGAATTCAGCCGATTTATTGTGATAACGGGGTTTATGCCGGAGTGCTGGCCAATCTCATTGATATCACCGAATTGGTCAAAGCCAAGGAATTGGCCGAAAGTGCGAATAAAACCAAAAGCCAGTTTTTGGCGAATATGAGCCACGAAATCCGCACACCGATGAATGCAATTCTGGGTTTCTGTGAGCTCCTGGCGGCCACCGCGCTGGATGAGGAGCAGAAGGATTACGTGAATGTTATTGCCAACAGCGGCCGCAACCTCCTGCAGATTATTAACGATATCCTCGATTTTACCAAAATCGAAGCCGGCAAACTTACCATTGAAAAGGTCCAGTTTGCCCTCGAACCGTTCCTTCGGCACATCGAACAGATGATGAAACCCATCGCCGCTAAAAAAGGTCTCAATTTTGAATTCTTTAAAGGCGACAATCTGCCGGAAATCGTCGAAACTGACCCGGTTCGGCTGAATCAGTGTTTAATCAATCTAATCGGAAATGCCGTCAAGTTTACCGAAACCGGCTATGTTCACGTCACAGTGTCCTGGGAAGACCGCCCGGGAGAGGACGGACGCCTGTGTATCGATATTGAGGACACCGGAATTGGAATCCCTAAAGAAAAGCAGAAATTGATTTTTGAGTCTTTTACGCAGGCCGATGCCTCCACGACTCGCAGATTCGGCGGAACAGGTCTGGGGCTGTCTATCACACAAAAATTAATTCATTTGATGGGCGGAGAACTGTTCCTGCACAGTCAGCCCGGTCAGGGGTCTATTTTTACGATTTCTCTGCCGGTCAGTCTGACCAACGCTCCGTTCCAGGGAGAACTGGATTTCAGCACCGATACCCGCAGACCGGAATACTCCGCCGGAATCCGCAGCGATCAGCTTTGGGCCTGCCAGAATGAAGATTCTGAACAGCCCGCATGCGTCCTTGTAGCTGAGGACAGTCGAGCCAACCAGATTTTTATGAAAAAACTGCTCGAACGCTACGGGTTCGAAGTGATGTTGACCGCCAACGGCAAGGAAACCGTCCGAATGGCTATGCGGAAAGAGTATGATTTGATTTTCATGGATATGGAAATGCCTGTTATGAACGGGTATCAGGCAACCGGTATCCTCCGGAAACAGCAAATCAAGACACCAATTATTGCGTTAACGGCTAATGCCCTTCAGGGAGACCGCGAGAAGTGTCTGGCGGCCGGCTGTGATGATTACCTGTCCAAACCTGTCAAAGCCGAAGAGCTTGCCCAAATTCTCGAAAAGTACCTTTCCCGGCGAATCAAGGCGTTAAATGAACAGACTGAACATCTTCGCAGGCAAGCTGATGACTTGGCTTCAGAAGCGAACCAGTCTCTTCAAAAAGGCACAGCATCTCAAAATCTGAATTCCTCTCAATCCGACGATAAATAGAGGAAAAATGAGGAAGCCCCTGAAGTTTTTCTCCTCGGCTCTCCGAAACTTGCGAAAACCCCCAGTCTATTGTGGCATATTAATATCCTAATTGTCTTATACTGTGGGGCTGCATGTCCTGAAAAAACACTGCTTTTAGTATTAATTTAGAGGTTTTTTATTTATTTTTTAATCCTTGACACATTGAATTACCGATGGATAATTTAGGCAATCTGCCGAAGTTGGTTAAACCAAGGAAGGCCTTTTTTGATGAGGGAACAAAAATGGAGAAAATGAAGGAACTGTTTACAACGGGGGAAGCAGCAGACATTTGCAAAGTAAGCCAGCAGACGATTATCCGATGTTTTGATTCCGGCCGTCTGGAGGGCTTTCGTGTTCCAGGGTCCCGGTTCAGAAGAATCCCGCGGGAATCCCTTATTAAGTTTATGAAAGACAACAATATCCCTCTGGATAATCTGCTTGGTGACGGCAAAATCAAGGTTTTGATTGTCGATGATGATGATGAAATCGTTGAATTGATGGTGGACGTGCTCAGTCGGGATGGACGTTTTGAGATTCGAACCGCTTCCAGCGGCTACGATGCCGGAATCCAGACCCAGCAGTTTCTTCCGGATGTCATCCTGCTGGACTATATGCTTCCGGATGTCAACGGAAATATTGTCTGCCGAACCATTAAGAACAACCCGAACTTTTCCCATATTCACATCATCATTGTCAGCGGTGTTGTCAACCGCGAAGAAATTGATGATTTGCTGGCCGCCGGGGCTTCGGAGTTTATCGCAAAACCGTTCAATATCGCTGAAATTACCGAAAAAATCGCACGGCTGGCTCGAACCTAACGCGCTTAGGAGAACTGTCCCGGGATGCCTTCCTCCGCCAACAAACTTGCTGCAGCCCGTCAGGTCGAGATGATCGTGCGTCAGCTGGATACCCTGTCTACTTTTCCGCAGGTTGCAGGCAATGCGCTCCGTCTCCTCACTGCGGAATGGCCCTCTGAAAACTCCGAGCTGGTCGAAATGCTCAAGGCCGATCCAGCCCTTTCGGCCAGAATTCTTTCGATTGCTTCTCAGCAGATAAGGCCGACGGCAGAACAGCCTCTTTCCATTGAACAGGCCGTTGAGGTTCTCAGCAGTGAGCAGATTCGGGATGCTGTTCTTTCGGTGCAGGTCTTTCAGGCCTTTGAGATTCCCGCTGCAGAGCAGGAGGAGTACGATTTTCGTCATCAGCTGGCCCTTCATGCGTTGGCGACCGCCTGTGCTGCCGACCAGCTGGCCCAGGAGGCCTTGCCTTCTCCTCTGCGGAGTATCGCTTTTTCCGCCGGACTTCTTCATGACCTCGGGAAACTGGCTCTTCTGGAGGTAATGCCGAAAAGTTTTTTGCAAATGGTCAGACAGGCCCAGGCCGAAGGGGTTTCTCTGATTGGTATTGAACAGCATCATCTCGGTCTTGACCATACCACCATCGGAAAGCGTCTTGCAGAAAAGTGGAATCTTCCAAAACCGATTCAAACCGCTGTCTGGCTTCATCACAGCGATACAGAAGCGGTGGCGGCTCATATTCCTTTCATTGAAGTGGCGTCCCTTGTTCATCTGGCGGATTGTATGGCTCGCAAGGCCGAAATCGGCGTCTCCGGCTCCTATGATACCATCGAAGAAGCCCTCCTGACCGGCGCACGAGTTCGCTTAAGTCCGGATTTGCTCGACCGTGTGTTCAGCGAACTGCCCGAACGGGTTCAGAATCTAAGCCGCCGGCTGGGACTCCATACGCCGGCCGCAGCCCGCCATTACTACGGAGCGATCCACCAGACCGCCGCAAAATTGGCCAAATTGAATCTCGATTTGTCTCAAACCAGCCGTCAATTCCAAATCAAAAGTCGACAAGTGGAGCTGCTTGACCAATTCCTTGGGCGCGTCAAACCTCAAGATACCCTTGAGACACTCGCCTTTCATTTGGCCTGTGTTTTGGCGGATGCTGTTCAGGGAGCTGTCAGCGTCCTTCTTCAGACGGACCTCGGGGAACCGTCTGTCTGCTGCTTTACGGTGGACCGGCAGAGAAAACAGTATTCGGCCCTGCTTCAGCTTCCTGCAGGGAAAACGGTCGCTGCTCGTCAGGAAAAGGAGGAGTTTTCCGTTCGGATTATTGATGCAGAGCTTGACTGGTTTTTTGACAAGTTTTCCGCTCGGCTCAATCCCGCCATCTCCTATTCGGCCCCTCTGGCCGTCCCGGGATTTCGACTCGGCAGAGTCGTCTTCGAGTTGGCTCAGGCAGACCGTCTTGAATTGACAGCAGAGACAATCGGCCCGCTTTGTCAGGCCGCCGCCTCTGTTCTTCAGACGGCGGATGTGGCAAGGCGAAATCTCGAATTGTCCGAGCGTCTGGCCGAAGTCCTCGGCAATCTGAAGATGGCGCGCCGTCAAATCGCCCAGATGGAGGCCATTCACAGTGTTGCCGAAATGGCTGCCGGTGCCGCCCATGAATTGAATAATCCGCTTTCAGTGATTTCAGGCCGTGCTCAGTTGTTGGCTTCCTCGGAAACAGACCCGCAGCGGCAGCAGGAACTTCGCATTATTCAGGAGCGGACGGAGGAGATGGCACAGATTCTCAAAGATTTGATGTCCTATGCCCGTCCGGCACAGCCCGAAAAACATATCCATTCCGTCCTCGATTTGGTGAATGAAGCGATCCGAAGAACGTGTAAAATTCATAATTTGCCGCAAATGGCCGTTCGCCTCGAAGGACTTGATTCTTTGGCGGATGTGTATGTCGATTTTGAACAAATTGTGGAGGTTTTGACCCATATTCTTCTCAACAGTCTCCAATCTTACCCCGGGGAAAACGGCCCGATTCGCATTTCCAGAACTCCTTTGCAGCCCCCGAGCGGAGCGGTGTTCAGCATTTCCGACCAGGGGTGCGGAATGGACCCCAAAACATTGGCCAATGCCTCCAAACCCTTCTTTTCAGCCCGTCCTGCAGGACGCCGTCGGGGAATGGGACTGGCCCGAGCCCAGCGGCTTCTTCAGGTCAACGACGGCTCTATGATGATTACCTCCAGAGTCGGGAAGGGCACCACAGTCACTATTACGCTTCCTGGTACTTAAAGATAGGAAACTTTTCTTTATTCGTTCCTTCTGTCTAAACTCTTAAAGGAAAGATTTTTTATTTTCTCTATTTTAACAGTGTAGTAAGTCATTATCTTGCAAATAGTTATAGATGAGTTAAAAAGGGGTAGAAGTTTTTTAGAAGTTTTTCTTCTTGATTCTCTCTTTCTAAGATGATAAACTGCAATTATCCAATTTGGGGCGGAGGAAGAGACAGTTAACACGCAATGGAGTGACTCGGCTTTTTTTGAAAAGATTTTGCAGATGTCATTATTGAAGATAAAAATTGTCTCTTTCTTTGCACTGTTTGTTTTCTTGACAGTGGGGGTTTCCGCTTTCTCGAGTGTCTTTGAGCCGGTCTGGCGGGGCAGTGAGAAATCCGTCTTTGCAGAGTGGGGCAGCTGGAACAATCGTACCCTTGTTTCGGGCGATATGCTTTTTTCCCCGGATTTGACGGGGTTTGGGGAGGGGACCAGGAAGTCAATTGCCGTACAGGCCTTCCAGGAAGGGTATTATCTTGGCGAGCCGGCACAAGTCCTCGGTGAATACAGCGGCCGACAGAACGTCCTCAAACTGAACACAAACGGTCTTTATATCACCTTGCCGAATTTTATGGCGGGAGAAAAATATACACTTGTTCATTTTGTAATAACCTACGAGGATACATTTGCTTCTTTTGCGGGCTTTCGAGTTACTGGAATGACCGATGAGGGGGTAATTCCCGCTTATAACGATGTGGTCATTGCCCCGCAGCCGCTCCAAAGCATCCGGCAGGACCACTGGCTCACAGAGGTTTATGAGTTTACAATAGAGCCCAGCCCCCAATGGGAAACCTTCTATTTGCTGTTTACCCATTATCCGAGTTATCCTTATTTGTCAGACGCTCCATATATCGACTCTTTCAGTTTTGATACCATTTGCATTCCTGAGCCCTCCGGTCTGATTTTGCTGACGCTCGGAGCCGCCGTCTTTTCCCGCTTCCGCCGGTAACTGTTCGACTCTCATCCAACCCCCTTGCTTTTTCTCTTTTTTTAGAAGATATTGTTTTTAAAATCCTCTGCGGAAAAGGAAAGGGAAGCACGGATGATAACGGATTCGCTTGAACATGCCTTTTTGTACGAAACAATTGACGCTCGAGTTGCCGCGGGAATGGCTTTGCTGAATGAAGAATACGTCCGCACAGCTGCCGAAGGGCGATATGAAGTGCAGGGGGATGATTTATTTTTTATTGTTCAGGAATACGCAACATTGCCCTTCGAACAGGGGCGTCTTGAGATTCACCAGAAGTACCTGGATATCCAATTCATTGCTTCCGGACGCGAATGCATCGGTTACGCTCCCCTCGAAGGTCTTGCTGAATTGGAACCCTATTCGGACTCCAAAGATATCGCCTTTTACAGCTCAAACAGACCGGTCAGCCGGCTGATTCTGGAAACCGGGATGTTTGCTGTCTTTTTCCCGCAGGAACCCCACATGCCCGGTCGTCAGGTGTCTGACAAGCCGGAACCGGTCAAAAAGATTGTGGTCAAAATCCGTATGAAATAAGCCCTGCAGCGGACGGTTTTGTCCGGACGGAAGCTTGCTGAAATCGTCCGGATGCGGTAGGATGGGGAGCTATGAACCAAACCCAGCGCAATCTGCTGCTGAAAGTGGCCAAGGATGCCGTGCGGGCGGCTGTGAAAGGTCTGCCCAAACCGCCGCTGCCGAAAGTGGATGACCCTGAATTGATGGAGCCGCGCGGCTGTTTCGTGACCCTCAAAAACGGCGAAGACCTCCGCGGCTGCATCGGACAATTCGAAGCCGACCGTCCCCTCATCGAGATGGTCAGTCGGATGGCTGTTTCCTCCGCCAGGCACGACCCTCGTTTTGCAGGCGATCGGATTACTTCCGCCGAACTGCCGCAGCTGCACATCGAGATTTCCGTCCTGTCGCCGATGGTTCCGACTGATGACCCCCTGAAGCTTGAACTGGGCGTTCACGGCATTTATATCACCGATGGTTTTCGGTCCGGCTGCTTCCTGCCGCAGGTGGCGACGGAGACCGGTTGGTCCAAAGAGGAGTTTCTGGATTACTGCTGCACACACAAAGCGGGCCTTCCTCCACGGGCCTGGCAGAAAGACCCTTCCATTCGCGTGTATCTCTTTACCGCCGAGGTTTTCGGGGCCGATTGGACCCAGATTGAGGATTGAGTCGGATGACCTGCCGTGGATGGATTCTTTTCTTTCTGCTGACCTCGGGCATCTAGCTCTGCGCCGGCTGCAGTTCGTCGTCCTCATCCGCTGCGCCGGCCGTGCAGAATTCTTTATCTTCTTCCGAAGGGCTCATGGAATACCTCCGGGATTTGCCGGCCGTTCAGCAGGTGCAAATCTGGGAGAATCCTTACGGCCCGGGCCTTCAAATCCTGACGCGTCATTACGAAATCTATACCACACTCGATGACCCTCTGATGCTTCGACAGGTTCCGTCCTTTGTTGAAAGTGTTTATGCGGAATATCAGGCCCAGCTGCCGGACCCTGTCAGCACCGACCGCCGGTTTGTCATTTATTTATTCGCCCAGCGTTCCCAGTGGGAGCAGTTTACCCGGGACTTCACCGGCCCGAATGCGGATGTCTATCTGCGCATTCGGAAGGGGGCCTATGCCGTCAACGATGTCTGCGCGGCCTATCACATCGGGCGCTCCCAGACGTTTTCTGTCATCGGCCATGAGGGCTGGCATCAGTTCAACAGCCGCTTTTTTGCGTACCGGCTGCCCAGCTGGCTCGACGAAGGGGTGGCGACGCTCTTTGAAACCTGTCAGTACCGTCAGGGCCGATTTGTTTTTGAGCCCCAGCGGAACCTTTACCGTCTCGGAGCTCTCAAGGAAACGCTGCTGGCCGGGCGGATGATTCCGCTCGAGGAGCTGCTGGTTCTCAATCCCGGTCAGGTTCTCGGCGACAACGGCGGGCCCGATGAGCGGGTCACGGCCTTTTATGCCCAGACGTATGCTCTCGTGCGGTTTCTGCGGGAGGAGTTTTACGGCTATTACCTTCGCAAATATCATACTCTGATGGCCGCCGGCCTTCGCGGAAACTGGCCGCTCGACGAGCTGGAGGCCCGCATCGCCTCTGACCGCAATCTGCCGCTGACCGTTGCCTGGAATCAGCAGGTCTCCCCGCGTCTGTTTACCTTGTATATCGATTCAGATCTGAAGAAAATCGAAAAAGAATATCGGGCCTTTTGTGAAAAAATTACTTATCCGATTCGACTCCAGTATTCCCAATGAAACCGGACGGCACCTTCATTCTTGCCTCTGCCTCTCCGCGGCGGAAACTTCTTCTCGAGCAGGCCGGATACCGCTTTGAGGTTGTTCCCTCGCAGGTGGATGAGTCCAACGTCGACATCTCCGGCCTGACGTATGAGCAGGCGGCCGCTCGTCTGGCTCTGGCCAAGGCGCAGGATGTGGCCGCCTCGTATCCTGATTGTCTCGTACTGGCCGCCGACACGGTGGTTGATTCCGACGGTGTGCTGATCGGCAAACCCGCCGACGCCGCCGAGGCCGAAGCGATTCTCCGTCGGCTCTTCCGCAAGCCGCACCGAGTCATCACCGGAATCGCTCTGGTTTGGAAGTCCCGAAATTTGGAGATATGCGAGTCCTGCATTACCTGGGTGTATCCGAAAAAAATCACGGAGGAGCAGTTGGCGGCCTATCTGGCCTCCGGCGACTGGCAGGGCAAGGCCGGCGCCTACGGCATCCAGGAAATCAACGACGCCTTCGTCGAACGCATCGACGGCTCCTTCACCAACGTCGTCGGCCTGCCGATGGAGCGAGTTCAATCCCTTTTGAAGCAGTGGGGGATCGTTCCGATTCCTACAAAAGCTGGCGGAGATTTTTCTTTTTAGTTGAGAGCGGAAAAAAACCGGACGAGGCAGGGGTTCGACATCTCGTTGGGACTACGGAAATCTGGGGATCCGCAGCAGCCCATTCCCATCCGTGACTGGTTTGATCCCTGGGATGTCACCTTGTTCCCCTGCCGGGTACATTCTTTTTGTTCAGCTTGGGTCTGCCGTGGCTGCGACCGATGAAAAAAGACCGCTAAAATGCTCCGCGGTCTTTTCTTAATTCGCAACGTATGGCTCACAACCTTCTGCCTGTTTAAGGCTGGTTGGCCGGTCCATTCTCAAAAGTAAACAAAGCCGGCTCCAGCGGTTTATTATAATTGTCAAATTCGATGCGGGCCAGAAGTGCGCAGCCGTCGTTTTGCTGTGTGTAGAACTCCAGAGAAGAAACCAGTTTTGTTTTCTGATCAATGGAGGCGATTATCCGGTCCTGAAGCACCGGATGTGTCGGATGAAAGGTTGCCGTGATTCGAATCGGCTCGGAGGAATCCGACGGTCGGTCGATTTGAATTTCTGCTTGGCCGCGACGCTGTAGTTCTTCCATTTGCAGCACAAAGTATTTCGGATCCGCCTGTGTGATGCCGGCATACATTTTATCGGCTGTGTCCGTTTCTTCGACAGGGAGATACTGGTTGACATTCTTCAGATAAACAACCCCCTTTCCGTCCTGCCAGATGCATTCTTTGGGTCCGGTCTCGGGGCTGTCCCATTCAGGAACAGAAAGACGAAAGCGGTGGGGGCGTCCGTCTTCCCTGAATTCCACCCATGCCTTGATCGGTTCCGGATGTCCCGGATGATATTCACGGAAATGGATGAAGCGAACGGAATGGCAGGCCCTGATAGTTTGTTCAAGGGCATATGCCGTGGAAATGGTTTGATTCAAAAAGACCCCAAAAAGCCCGATCGCAGCCGTCAAGACGGCTGCGGCGGCGAAATGAGCTATTTTGCTGTTCATGATTGTTCTCCTTATTGGATGAGGATGCACTTGGTCATTGGTTGGCCGGGCGGACTGCATGGCCGCGATGGAATCCGTCAGGATTCGACGGTCCATCGTCGGGCTCAGCTCCGCATTCGGCTTATGCTTTTTGATTTGCTGTTCAATATTTTCTGCTGAGTTCATGGTCAATGCCTTCCGTCAGAAACGTTCTCATCTTTTCAATTCCGTACCGGTAGCGGCTTTGAATGGTGTTTACGGACACATTCTTCACGGATGCGATTTCGCGAAAACTCAGTTCCTGATGGAGATGGAAAAGAATCACCTCCCGCTGCTCATAGGGGAGTTTCTCAAGGGCTTCCTGCAGCCGTCTGGACTCTTCGGTTTGGATCAGACGTTTTTCCGGATGAACGGTTTCATCCGGACCGGCGGCCTGTTCGTCAAGGGATACCTCCGACCGTGCTTTGCTGCGGAGTATATCACGGGCCCGGTTGGCCGTACAAACGCACAGGTACCCCTTCAAGGAGCGACGAAGCCGAAAGCGGCCGGCCGTTTGGGCAAAGCGGACAAACACATCATGAACCGCATCCTCAGCCGAAGATTGATCATGCAGCAGCGACAAGGCCAGCCCGAAAAGTTCGTTTTTGTACCGTTGATAAATTTTGCAAAGAGCATTGGTGCTGCCTCGATTGAATTGCCAAACCAGTATTTTTTCGTCCAGCATCGTGATTCCCTCTTCGCTCCAAAGGAACCGCTTCCGGAAATACGACGAATCAGAAGTCTATTTTAGTCTAAAGAATTTGAATGGAGGATAAAAAACTCGGCAGATGAAAGTCAGGCGGCAAAGAGGTCTTATGGAGGGAGCGCATAAAAAAAGCCCCGCAGGTCGCGGGGCTTTTGCCGGTCGTCGAAAACGCAAACTAACAAGGTTTTACGTTCATCGCACAGGGGCCTTTCTTGCCCTGGCCGACTTCAAACTGCACCGACTGGCCCTCATGCAGAGAGGCGTAGCCGCCGGTTTTGACCTCGGAATGATGGACGAACAAATCCTTGCCGCCGTCCGAGGGGGTGATGAAACCGTAACCCTTGCTGTCATTGAACCATTTCACTGTACCTGTACTCATTTTTTTACTCCCGGGTTTGCAACGAAACCCTGCAATATCTCTCTAACATTGAATTGGAGGGGAAATATTCCAGAGAGATGGTTAAGAATACTGCCCTTTACATTCTACTTTCATTACCACATTATACGAAATATCGGCCCATCGGACCAAAGAAATAATGAAAAAAACGAAAAATAGTTTCTCAAATACACCGCTGCTTAATCTAACTGCTTTCTCTAATACATCTTAACACAGAATGCTTCTGTGCATCTTTTTTCACTTTTTCTCCTTTTTTTGTTCCGCCGCCCGGACAAATAAAGACCGCTACGCCTTCATCAGCGCGATAATCTTTTCCAAATCGTTTGGCACCTGGACCGGCGGATTGCTGAACGGCCGTTTCATCTGGCTGTGATAGTTCACCGTCGCATTTGGGTCCTTGAGCAGATGCCCCGTCAGCACGCAAACCACTCGTTCATCTCGTCCGATGGTGCCGTCGGCCAAAAGATGCTTCAGGCCCGCCACTGTCGCCGCGGATGCCGGCTCGCATCCCAGCCCGTATTTGCCGATTTGGGCCTTGGCATCCAGGATTTCCTCGTCCGAGACCGTCCGCACGACCCCATTGCAGACATCCAGGGCCCGAATGCACTTTTTCAGATTCACCGGACGAGAAATTTCAATGGCTGAAGCAATCGTGTTGGGCCGGTAATGTTTGGCATCCAGTTCCGAATAATAATCCGCAATCAAATCCTGGTCCACGTAGCCGCCGTTCCAGCGAAGTCCTCGCTCATTGTACAGCTCGCTCAGCGTATCCGCTCCGGATGCATTGATCACCGCCAGCCGCGGAACCCGCTCAATCAGCCCCAGTTCCTTCAGCTCGGCAAACGCCTTTCCGAAGGAGCTCGAGTTGCCCAGATTGCCCCCGGGCACCACAATCCAGTCAGGCACCTCCCAGCCCATCTGCTCCAGAATCCGGTACATAATGGTCTTCTGGCCCTCCAGTCGGAAGGGATTGAGCGAATTGACCAGATAAATCTTCAGCTGACGGCAGACCTCCTGAACCTGCCGCATACAGTCGTCAAAATCTCCGGCAATCTGGAGCGTATAAGCCCCGTAATCCATCGCCTGGCTGAGTTTGCCGAACGCAATCTTTCCTTCGCCGATAAACACCGTTGCCTTCAGCCCGCAGCTGTGGGAATACAGGGCCATCGAGGCCGAAGTATTGCCTGTAGAGGCACAAGCACTGGCTGTCGCCCCGACCATTCGGGCGTGGCTGTAGGCCGCCGCCATTCCGTTGTCCTTAAACGAGCCGGACGGGTTGAGCCCTTCGTATTGCAGATACAGAACATCCGGACGCATTCCCAGCTCCGCCGCCAGACCGCAGCACGGCTGAAGTACCGTCTGGCCCTCGCCGATTGTTACCCGATATTTTTCCTCGCAAAACGGCAGCAGCTCCCCAAACCGCCACACCCCCGAGAAGTGCAGCGGATTCTGCCGGTCGGTCCATTTTTTGGAAAAATCACTCAGTTTTTTCGGCACCGGCAGCTTGTCCCACTGATAACAGACATCCAGCAGGTCGCCGCACTGGGGACATTCAAACAAGATCTCCATCCGGTCAAATTCCGCCCCGCAGCGGGGGTTGATGCATTTTTGATACGCCTGGGCTTGCCTCACAGCTCATCCTCGTTCAGTTGTTTGATTAACTCCGGCAGTTCCGACAGATATTGTATCCGAAAAACGCCTTCCGGCACTCTTTTTTTTTGGTTTGTGTAAGCTTCTTTGAGGACGGGAATCATTCCCGCCCGCAGGGCCCCGCGCACATCCTTGTCCATCCGGTCACCGACAAACATGGTTCGGTGCGGTTCCGTCTGCAGGCGGCGGGCGGCTTCCAGGAAAATCCGCGGGTCGGGTTTGCGGAAGGAAAACTGGTAGGAATACAGACGCAGGTCGAAAAACTCCAGCAGCCCAACCTGCTGCAAGTGGCGGTCCAGTGTGCTGCCGTGCACGAACGTATTGGACAAAATCCCCAGCCGAAGCCCCATGTCCCGCAGTTTCTGAAGGGTCGAGTGCGTCTGGGGCTCAATGCGTCCTTTTTCGGCCAGCGGGCGATACCACTGCCAGTTCAGCTCCTCCCACTCCTTCTCGGAAAGCGTAAAGCCCTTTTTCCGCCCATACTCTTTCAGGAGAGACAGGGAATCAAAATCGTTTCCGGTCAGAAAGGAAAACAGCAGATGCAGCCGGATGCCCAAAAGGTTCCAGAGCCGGTAAAGGCCGAAACTCCCGACCCGCTGGCTCCGCTGTTTGAGGTAGTCATACGAAAAGCGGGCCGCCTGCTCAAAAAGTCTGCCGGTCTCCAGACGCCCGAACAGCAGCAGCGTCTCGCCCAAATCAAACAAAACCGCCTGAACTGCTCGACCCGCCAAACCCCTCACCTCTCCGGCGGCAGCTGATTGCCGAACACCTGACGAACCCACGCCTCCATCTCTTCATCTGAAATCGCAGACATCCGGTCTGCACTGTATTCTTCGTCGATCTTGTTCTTAATTGCCGTCACGCGCGGGTCATGCTTGGGGATGTCAATCTGATAGCGCGACTCAATCCAGTGCTTGATGCCTGCCGCACCCGATTTGTCCGTAATTGCCACGCCCACCGGACGCTTGAGGAGCTTGAGCGTATCAAAGCAGTTGTAGATTTCCTCATTCTTCAAAAGGCCGTCCGCATGGATGCCCGCCCGCGTCATGTTAAAATCGCGTCCCACCAGCGGGTAATTGGCCGGCAGATGGAATCCGAGCTCTTTTTGGGCATACTGAGCCAGTTCGGTAATGGCGGCATAGTTGATTTTTGGATTTGTGCCCGCCAGCTGCGCATGCTCAATCACCAGCGCCTCCAGCGGCGGATTGCCGGTCCGTTCGCCCACGCCGAAAATGGCACAGTTGGCGGCACTGCACCCGTACAGCCAGGCCGTCGCCGCATTCACCTCCACTTTGTGAAAATCGTTGTGCCCGTGCCATTCGAGCCAGGCCGACGGCACCCCCAGCCGGCGCAGCCCCGCCACCAGTTTCGGCAGCGAACGCGGCAGTTTCGCATTCGGATAAGGCACTGCAAACCCCAGCGTATCACACAGACGCATCTTCACCGGGCAGTTGTACTGCTGCGAAAGTTTCAGCAGTTCGGCCGCAAACGGCAGGACAAACCCGTCATAATCTGCGCGGGTAATGTCCTCGAAATGGCACCGCGGCAGAATCCCGTTGTCCAGTGCCGCTTTCACAATATCCAGATACGCCTGCATCGCCTGGGAACGCGTCATCTTCAGCTTCAGAAAGATGTGATAATCGCTGGCGCTGGTTAAGATTCCCGTTTCTTTGAGCCCCAGCTGCGTGACGTACTTAAAGTCCGCCGCCGTAGCCCGAATCCAGCCGGTCACCTCCGGATACCGATACCCCTTTTCCTGACAGAGCTGCACCGCCTTGCGGTCCCGGTCTGAGTACAGGAAAAACTCACACTGTCGAATCAGTCCTGTCTCCCCGTTGATTTGGTGAAAATATTCATAGATCCGGGCCACTTGCTCTGCTGAATAGGGAGCACGGGCCTGCTGGCCGTCCCGGAAGGTTGTGTCTGTAATCCAGAAATCTTCCGGAATCTCCATCGGGACAGTGGCTTCTTCGAATTCCAGCTTCGGAAACTCCGTATAAGGGAAGAATTCCCGGTAGAGGTTCGGCCGCTCTACATCCTGCAATTGACTTTTACTGTGTCCTGCCATGTTCATTTCTCCCGATGGGTTAGGGTTTCACTTACGCCTCGGCCGTCGGCAGACCTTCCACGACCGCAGTGGCCGAGATGGGAGTCGAACCCATACGCCCAAAACGGGCAGGGGATTTTAAGTCCCCAGCGTCTGCCTTTCCGCCACTCGGCCTTTTCCTACGAATTCCCTACCTTTTGGGTTCTTTTTTTCGGCCGTTGCATTATAGAAAAACAGGAACATTTTGCAAGGAAATAGGCCCTATTCGAAAGGATAACCCCCCATTTTTTAAACTTTTGGCAGATTTTCAGAGATTTTTCATCTGGCGGAGGATTTTCCGAACCGGTTGAAGAAGAGGCAATTTTTCCTTTATTTTTGCTGCCCACACGGTTCGTCGAATCTGCCGGCAGGATTTCTGCAGGGCCCTGTTTTCCGGCTCGATTTCGAGGGCCAACTCCGCCTGCCGCAGGGCCTGGTCCCATTGGCGCTGCTGAATGCTCAGCCATGCCATTGCCAGATGAAACGCCGGCTGGTCGGGTTTCAGGGAAATGGCCTGTTTGAGGCATTGTTCCGCCGCATCATATTCCCGCCGTACGGCCAGGCACAGCGCCAGCCCGTAAAACGCCAGCGGCTCAATCCGGTCCTGGTCCAGCACACGCAGAAAACACCGGCAGGCCGTATCCGATTGTCCCAGCTGAGCGCTCAGCCATCCCATCGCCAGCAGGACATCCGGCTCATCCAAATCCGTACTCATCTCCTGATGCAGATAATACACCGCCTTTTCCGGTTCCTTCTCCGCATACAGCTGAGCCAGTCGAAAACGCGGCCCCTTAATTTTGCGGTCTGCCTCCAGTGCTCGATGGTAGCAGTCGATCGCCTCCTCTCGTCGACCTACGTTTAACGCTGTTTCCCCTTTGTAAAACCAGGCCGGTGCGTAGTCCGGTTCTAATTCAAGCAGCCGATTGAATTTTTCCCGGGCGGCTTCAACGTCCCCCTGCTGAAGCAGAAAAATCCCAAAGTCCAGGATTACCTCCAGATTGCCGGGTTCCCGTCGGATTTCCTTTAGGAAATAGCGGCGGGCTTCTTCATACTGTCCGGCTGCCCAGTATGCCTGAGCAATCCGGTAATAAATCTGCGGATGGTTTTCATCCAGTTGGGCGGTTCTCTGCCAGCACCAGATTGCCCGTTCGTACTTTCCCTGGCTGAACAGGGCGTTCCCGATGTTGTAAAAGCAAATCGGGCAATCCGGTTCAATCTGCTGGGCCAGATAAAACATCTCCTCCGCCTTGTCATACTGTTCCAGTTCCGTATAGGTAATGATGCGGTTGCAGTAGCACGGCTCGTAGCCCGGCTCCATTGCCTCAATCTTCTCAAAAATCTCCAAAGCCAGGTCATATTGGCATGTTCGCGTGTAATCCACTGCCAGCGAATTCAGAATCTCCACGTCCTCCCCGCACAGTTCCATTGCCCGAAGATAGCACTCAATCGCCTCCTCATACCGCTCCAGCGCATCCAGCGTCAGCCCTTTGTTGAAATACCACGCCCCATATGAAGGGTTCAGGTAAATGGCCTCCGTGAGTTTTTCGAGGGCCTCCTGCATTTGTCCTTTTTCATAGAGTTCGAAGGCCTCGCAGGCAATAACATCGGCTTGGTCCCACGGGTGTTCATCCGGGTCGCGAAACGACTCTTCGTTTATCATAAGTGCTTTCTCCTGAAGGCCTTGCTGTTTATCGAAACCGGACAGACAGCCGTTGGCTGCCTGCAGCTGTTGTATCGGCTTGAGGGGCGGGAGGGTTTTTCTCCGGATGATCTTTTCGATTCTTTTTCGAGGATGCAAAACTTTTTTCTGGCTTTGGTCCGGATAAGCCCTTATAATCGCATAAGTTAAGAAACGAGGCAGGCGGAGTTGTTTTTGGAGAAGTTTCCTCTTTTTGAGAGGATTGTCCGATAAAAAATCGGCTTCAAACCGCCTCGAAGAGATAGGACCGTATCTTTGGGTTGGAGCAGAGCGTATGATTCAGGAAATCAAAGGTCAGTTAACAGCCGGCAGCGGCAAGTATGCCATTGTTGTCAGCCGGTTCAATGAGTTCATTACCTCCCGTCTGCTTGGCGGGGCGATTGACTGTCTCCAGCGGCATGGGGCCAAAGATGAGCAGATAACAGTGGTCTGGGTTCCCGGAACCGTCGAAATTACACCTGTTGCCCGCAGGTTGGCTGACAGCGGAAAATACGCCGCAATTCTCTGCCTGGGGGCTGTCATACGCGGACAGACCACCCATTATGACCTCGTTTGCCAGCAAATCAGCCGCGGGGTCGGGCAAATCAATTTCGAGTGCAAAACGCCTGCTATCTTTGGTGTACTGACTTGTGAAACCCTCGAGCAGGCCATTGAACGAGCCGGCACCAAACAGGGCAATGCCGGAGCTGCCGCCGCGATGGCGGCAATGGAGATGGCCGACCTTCTCAGCCGCCTTTAAGCGGGAAGAGTATAGGAAGGGGGACATGTTCTTTTCAAATCATTGTCAGGGATGAGCGGTGGATCGGAGAACCAAAGCCAGGGAATTAGCCGTACAGGCCATCTGTCAACTGGATGTGCAGGGCGAACAGGTCCTGTCTCTCCTGCCTCGTTTTTTTCGTGAAAACAGCGAGGATGAGCTTGTCATCCAGCTGGCGGAACAATGGACGCGGGGAACCTGGACCCACTGGCGTCAGTGTGATGAAGAAATCGCCGCCGCTGCGGAAAAATGGAACGTAAGCCGCCTGTCCATGGTGGACCGAAACATCCTTCGCTTGGGGGTCTATCAGCTGCTCTTCTGTCCGGACATTCCTGAAAAAGTTGCCATCAACGAGGCCATCGAACTGGCCAAAAAATACGGCGGTGTCCAGTCTCCCCGGTTTGTCAACGGCGTCCTTGATGCTGTGTACAGACGGAAAAAGGAATCAGGAACGATTTCCCATGTCCAGCAGTGAAGAATCCATCCGCATTTCTTCGTCCTGCCGTATTCTGGCGGTTCTCAACCAAAAAGGCGGTGTTGGAAAAACCACCACTGTAGCCAACCTCTCCGCCGTTCTGGCTCAGTCTGCCAAACGGACTCTCGTGATTGACCTGGACCCTCAGGCCCATCTGACGATTCATCTTGGTGCTGATGCCGAAACCCCTCCTTCCGGTTCTTATGCGGTCCTGACCGGTGCACGCACCCTCGAAGAAGTCCTGATACAAAGCCGTCCGAACCTCTGGCTCCTGAGTTCCGGAATTGATTTGGTGGGTGCCGAAACCGAACTGGTCAATGAAGTCGGACGGGAAACCATTCTCCGCAACGCCCTCCAGCCCATCCGGGAACGGTTTGATTACATTTTCATCGATTGTCCGCCTTCCCTGGGTCTGCTTACGCTCAATGCGCTGGCTGCCGCCGATGAAGTCCTGATTCCTATCCAGCCCCATTTTTTGGCTTTGCAGGGGTTCGGTCGGCTTCTTCAGACGATTCGGCTGGTCAATCAGCGAATCAATCCGGTGCTGCGGGTTAAGGCCATTCTGATGTGCATGTATGACAGCCGTGCCAGTCTGTCCGTCGAAGTCAAGAATGATATTGAGAAGTTTCTCGAATCCGCCCGTCAGAACCGCACACCCTGGTCCGGAGCTTCCGTGGTGCCCGTCCAGATTCGCCGCAACATCAAACTGGCGGAAGCCCCCAGTTACGGCAAAACCATCTTCGAATATGAACCTTCCTGCCACGGGGCCGATGACTATCGGGCTGTTGCTCAGTATCTTTTTGGGCCAATATCGGCGGAGGTGCAACCCGTCTCTCCGGAAAGCACGCCTGCTTGCGGACAAATCGATGCGGGGGAAAAAACACAGGATAAGGCGTAAAAAAAGACCGCTTTGTGGATGAAGAAGAAAGCGGTCTTCTAAAAGCGAATCAGCAATGATTCGCAAATTTTCTAAACTCCATTATGAGAGGCAGCTGTGTTCTGTCAATCTTTATTTTCCGCTTTCTTGGAAAAAAGTTTCGATCTTTTTTGAACGGAGGAGGTTTTGCCGGTCAATTTGTCTTTGTCAGGGTCCACGGGTCTTCCAGAAAATCGGCAATCCTCCGCAAAAAGGACGCAGCAGTCGCTTCATCGGCTGCACACTGGTCGATGGCCAGCGATACATTCAGCTGTTTTCGTATTGCCGGCGTTCCTTCGTCCGGCACAACCTCGTCTGCGATGTATCCGATGGAGACAATCCCGTTGGCCGAAGGCGGTGCAATGGCATAGAACCACTCAATCCCGTACATCCCCAGGCCGCTTAAAACAAGGGTTGCCCCGTCAAAATCATCCGGGGTCAGCTGATTGGCTCTGGCCCGACGAAGCAGAGCATCCGATGCCTGAGCAATCTCTGTCAGGGTCATCCGCCCGGCATCCTGAATCACCGGAACGACCAGTCCCTGAGGGGCGGCTACCGCAAATCCGAGACCGATACGCTCCGGAACCTCCCATTCTTCGGTTTCCAGGTTCGGCTTGGCGCATACCTGGGGATATGCGGCGGCGGCACGGGCCATTGCACACAAAACCAGGTCATTGGTGGTCAGACGGATTCCGGTCTGCCGGCTGTATTCCTTGCGCATCGACACCATTTCCGTCACATCCGCCCAGACCGAATAATACCCGAAGGCCTTTGTCTGTTTGGCCTCCAGCATGGTTCGTCCGATTAACTTCTGTATCCGCGTCAGCGGCAAATGACCGGCTTCCTTTTCCATCAGTTCTATGAATTCTCCCAAAAATAAAAAATGCTGAATGTATTGTAGCCCCGGATGTCTTGTCCGCAAACAGTTTTTTCTTGGCTCTTTTGGAGAAACCTTTTATACTGAAAGGGTCCGTGAAAGGAGATAAACCGTGAGATACTTTTTCGCGATTGTTCTGCCGCCGCTGGCTGTACTTTTGTGCGGCAAACCCATTCAGTTTCTGCTGAATATTCTGCTGACTCTGCTCGGGTGGATTCCCGGTGTGGTTCATGCCATTCTGGTTGTCCATGAACACCTGGCGGATAAACGAGCCCAGCGGATTATCAAGGCCAAAGGCGGCTGAGGAAAGGAGACCTGTTATGAAAACCGGGAAACAGGATGCCGGGACAATACGGCTGATGATTCTGTCTTTGTCGCTTTTTCTTTTCGGCTGCCGCAGTATGGAAATCGGTCTTAAGGAAAAATTCGGTGTTCCCAAACGCAGCCAGATGGTCACGGAAGTTGCCAAGGCCCGGGATGCTCAGAATGAGGCCAAAGAGCAGGTGGCCTCCGCCCTCGAGCAGTTCAGCACCGAGCTCCGTTTTGAAGGGGGTGATTTGGAGAAAAAGTACAAAACCCTCTCCAGTGAATACGAAAAGAGCCGCTCGAAGGCTTCCGCCGTTTCTTCTCGGATTGAACGGGTGAAGGAGGTTTCCGAAGCACTTTTCCGGGAATGGGAAAAAGAGTTGACCCAGTATTCCAGCGACCGTCTTCGCGAAAGCAGCCGCCGCAAACTGGACCAAACCCGCCGCTATTACGAAACGATGATGGCTGCTATGGAGCGGGCACGCGACAAAATGGACCCCGTTCTGGCCGCCTTCCGGGATCAGGTTCTTTTTCTCAAACACAACTTAAATGCCCGTGCCGTGGCTTCTCTTCGGCAGGAATTAAACATAATGGAATCAGAAGTTGCCGTCTTGATTCGTGAAATGGAAGCCTCGATTTCCGAGGCAAACCGTTTTATTGAACAACTGACGCAGGAAGAACCGTAAGAAAAGGAAAGGGGTCCCGATGCATCAGCCCTCCCTGCCTCATCCGGGTCATAACAAGCATTTGTGTTATCTCATCAACCTCCATTATCATCATACCAACTGGGAGCAGTACAAAAAACTGGTCGAAAATCCCCAGTATGTCTGTAAACTGTGCGGACGCACGGCCGCTGACAAAAATCACCTTTGCCGCCCTGTAAAACTCTGAGCCGTTCTGCAAAGGTTTGTCAGCGGCGCCGCAGCCCCCTTTAATCCTGTAAAAATTGAACCGCCAGTCCCAGCACGCCCTCGCTCATCATCCGGGAGCGGTCCACCCGAACCACCTTTCCGGCCTTAATCCGGGCGTATTGCCCCTTTTGATGAGCCAGCTGCGAGGTTCGCGGAAAATTAAGTTCCACTTCTTGTCCGGGACGTACAGGGGCGGTCAGCGGGATTGTCAAATAGGCTCCACCCTTGCTCACATTTACACTTCGGCCGTTGAAAAAGCGATTGGCGCCCGGCAGCCAGACGCTCACAGGCCAACTCAATTCCGTACGCACTTCCTTACGCTGTTCGACGAGTGTGCTGTCCATAGTCTTTTCTCCGTAAAAGTCATAAAATCACTGCACACTCTATTATCGTCAAAGTTAAAATAGGGAATATAGAAAAAATAGGAAAATCCTGTTTTTTTTAAATTAGCTCATGCTGGTTTGATTATCCGAAAGATTTTATCGGACGTAAAAGGGGTGTTTTAGCTTTTCATTGAATCAATTTGCAGCAGGGCGACTGGAAGAAAGAGAAAAACCGGTGCCCAAACCCATACTTCCGGCCAGACCCGTCCGCCAAAGCTTTCTGTTGCGAACAACTTGCAGAGAAAGACAGTCAGAAAACATCCCAGCGTTGTCGTGAAACTGATTACAATGGCAGATTTAATCTCCCGGGGGTCCCGTCGAATCAGAACCGGCAGGGCCGTCATCAGCATAATCAGGTTCATAATCGGGTCGACAACGCGGGAATGCTTTTGCAGAATCAGCTCTGCCAGGTCGGTTTTTCGTGTGCCCGGATAGTGCAGCAGTTCTTCTATCTGCCCCAGGCTCAGGAGCGATTTGTATCCTTCCTGGCGGCGGAGGCCGATGTCCTCCGGCATCAACCCGCTGGCCAGAAAATCAATCTTTTCTACGGAGGTCAGTGAGGTCTGCCCTCCTTCTTCCGGGAGAACATTCATCCGCCGTCCGTTCTCGAGCACCCAGCCTTTGCGATGCGCATCGTACACTGCCCGCTCGGCTTCAACCTGTCCGATTACTGTCCATCGCTGGCTGGACGGTTCTTGCCGCCGGAGAATCACAAAGGCATCTTTCATTGTCCGAGTGGATTCATTGTATTCCCGACCGCAGAACAAATGCCCTTCCGGAGAGCTGATAAACCAAAACGAAAACCGACGCGGCTGGCTGATTTCGTCTCGACCTCTTGTCAGGTCGTTTGCCAGCCGCGGAATCAAAAATTCCTCATCGGCAATTTGAAGTCCCATCAGCAGCACTGCCAGAAACAGAATCGGTGCCAATATGCGTTTGAGACTGATTCCGGAGGCCATTACGGCAATCAGTTCGTTGTTTTTTGTCATCCGGGCCAGCGAAAAAACCGCCGCAATCACGGTAATCATTCCGGCCAGATGCCGAAACCAAAGCGCTGTCTGCGGCCCGTAGTACAAAAGAATATGCCGCAGCATTATGCCCTTGCTCTGACCGGATTGCTCGACAAACTCATCAATATTCACAAACAAGTCCAGCGTGATGCACAGCCCAATCAGGACGAAGAAGGAAATAAAATACCCCACCAGAAAGTTTTTTGCGATATATCGATCCAGCAGCCGCATAACTCTGTCCGCTTTCAAACCCGACTGATTTTCCGATACAAAATCCACGCCAGTACCGTCAGCAAAACCAGCCCGCCCCACATCACGGCGATCCCAACCTCCGGGCCGGCGGCCGGATTTTTGGTCAGCTGCTTGCCCGAGAGAATAAATACAATCAGCAGGGCCCCCGGAATCGTGCTGGCTCCAAAGGCGCTGAGAATATGTCCCCCCCGAAACAGAATCCCCAGACAAATCCCCGTCACAATCAGCGGAATGCACCCCAAGCCCAAAACAAGCCGGGAATGAATCTCACTGGTTAACTGATTGTCCACCTGAACCAGCTGCTCCCGGAGCTGAGTTTGCAGAGCTTGCAGAATCCTGCTCGGTTTGGAAACACCGAGCCCTGTTCCGGAGGAATCCGTTTTTGTCAGGGTCTCAAGAAGCTTGTCCCGCTGGAGTCCTTCCAGGATCGCTTCCGGTATCGGCAGTTCCGGAATTGCTTTCTGAAGCGCGGTTCCCTTCACGCCGCCTCCCAGCTGCCATTGCGGTGTTTCCAGAATCAGTTCCAGCCCCCGGTCAATTCGGTCATCTTCGAGGGTAATCTTTCCCCGGTCGCTTTCGTACCGGCAATAAACCTCATTGTTGCGATACGGCAGGATTTCCAGCAGCCGTACGGGGCCGGTCAGGTCAATCTGCCGCTCCTGATTCACTTCCAAACCTGCCGCCCGCAGAAGGTATTCCCGTCCTCCGTCGGCGCTGCGAAACCGAATGTATTCCTGCGGTTTTTTCAGCGTCTGACGGCCTTCTTCCGCCAGACGCTCAAGGATGGTCTGAGCGCGTACCGTCAGGGCCAAATCATATATCGGGCCGAACTGAAGTTTGTCCGCCTGAATCTGTTTGAGCTGCTCGATTTTCTGAAACTTGATTTTATCCGCCAGCAGGGGGGGCACACGCCGGCTGACCCCAATCGTGCCCACACGAACCGGCTGGTTTTCATCGAAACGAATCGTATCCTCCGTAATCACCGTGACGGAATGATGCTCCCGCCGCGTTTCAATATCCACGATTGCCTGACGAGCTGTAATCATTCGCGGCGGTTTATTCTTTTGAATGTCCAAAATAACCACATCCAAAAGCAGATTGTCTGCAGGAACGGCCTGTTCTGCGTAGATTTTGTACCGCCCTCCCGGAATGTCCCAATAGCCTTTCCGCTGGATATTGCGGAACAGAATCTGCTTGGCATCCGCCCGAACCCGATACTCGCTGCGGTGCACAAAGGCCGGTGTAATGTGGAAACTCAGCAGCAGGTTCGCCAGCGCCGCCGCCAGCGCCAGTGAGAATCCCGGCTGAATCAGCGTCCGAAAGGCAATTCCGCTGGCCCGGCAGGCATCCAATTCCCGGTCTGCCGCAAACCGCCCGTAGGTAATCGCCGCCGAAAACAGGGCACCCATCGGAATCACAAACGTCAGGGTAATCGGGCAAAAGTCCCCGATTAAACTGAGCATCTGGCGCGGACTGACCCCGTACTCCTTAATCATCGGGACCAAAAGCCCCGCGCTGAGCATCAGCGTCAGCGCCACGGTGGCTAAAAAGAACACCCGCAGCAACTCTTTCATCAAATATCGATGCAGCAGAAAAAACATAACCTGTTTCTTTCTCAAGGATTCTGACAAAGTCCGGATTTTACTCCCCGAACATCCGTTTGCAAAGCGGATAATTGCATTTCTTGGAGCTCTGCAAGGGTATTTCTGATTCTTTTTCCCCCAAAATTGGCTGGATTTTGGAGTTAGATTCGCTTAGAATTTCTCGAAATTAAGGACAACCCGAAACCAAAAGCGAAGGGAGAAAAACTATGGCCAAAAGCGCAAAGGACAAAAAGGCAAAAGTGATTGAAGTCCTCAATAAAGCTCGGGCGATGGAACTGCAAGCCATCTCCCAGTATATGAATCAGCATTACGGCCTGGATGATATGGATTTCGGCGAGTTGGCCGCCAATATGAAACTGATTGCCATTGATGAAATGCGTCATGCCGAATCCTTCGCGGAACGCATTAAAGAACTCGGCGGCGAACCCACCGCCGAGCCGGCCGCCAAGACCGTCCGGGGGCAGGAAGTGGAAAAAATCTTCCCCTTTGACGCCGGCCTTGAAGACCATACCATCGATGTGTACAACCAGTTCGCTGCGGTCTGCCGTGAGAACGGCGACTCCGTCAGCCAAAAGCTCTTCGAGACTATCATCGAGGAAGAGCAGTCCCATTTCAACTACTTTGACAATGTGGATCAGCACATCAAGAAGATGGGCAATACTTATCTGGCTCGCATCGCCGGCACTCCTTCCTCAACCGGACTGGCCCCGCAGGGGTTTGTCATTCGTGAGCAGGGAGGCGGCGCTGCTTAATCCATTGGCATAGTAGAAACAAAAGGCGGACAGGTGTTTTCATTGTGTCCGCCTTTTTTACCGGCTTCCGGTTATTTTGTCTGTCCATGCCCCGGGTGTGAGACAGGTTTTGTCTTATTCTCTGAAATGGTTTCCTTTGTTCTCTTTACTGTCCTGATCACCAGAAGCAGCAGCAAAATGCTCGGCATCACCAGCACAGTCAGCAGAAATGCGCCGACTGCCGCAAGGATTTTCCATGGAAAGTGCCCCTGTTCTGTCAGCAGCAGAACGGGCTTTAGTTTTTCCATTGTACGTTGGATGGCTTTTGTGCTTTGTTCGATGGCTTCCCGATTGGCCTCAATCGCACGCGTGCTTTCTTCTACCGCCTTTTGATTGGCCTGTATCGATTCGGTGGCGGCTGTTACAGCTCGTGAACTGGCCTCGAGCGATTCCGTTGTTTTTCTCATCGCTTCAGCCGCATCCTCAAGGGATGTCGTAATTTCCCGGATTGCCTTCTGATTGGCCGTGATGGCGGCTGTGCTGGCTTCGACGGCCTGAATATTTTCGGAAACGGCCTGGGAGCTGGCTTCGATTTGCGAACGCACTTGTCTGACAGTCCCGCACCCGGCCGGAAAGAAACAAAACAATCCGAAGAAGAATAGTTTTATCCGCATTATGACTCTCCTCAATAAATGCTTTTTATTGTAGGTCTGTTTTTTCTTAAAACAAGCAGATTTAATTAATAACATTATAGGTCGAGTATGTTTTGTATATTTTATTCTTGCAAATCATTTGCAAATAGGTTATGGTTTTTATAAATATGCAACCACATCGGATTAAAGGTGAATTTACAGTTTAGGAGAAGGTTCTTATGGCGTATGAAAAGTTGCGTTTAATTGCCCGTCAGTTAAAAGAACATTCTCCCTTTACTGTCTTTGGAGCCCTTACCGGCATTGTTTTTATGCTCCTTTTCCGACGACTCGGAGTGACGGGCGGTCATATCCTTTTTTCCATATTCCATCCTCTTCATGTTGTTCTCAGTGCAATGGTCACCGCAGCCCTCTTCCAGCTCCACCGAAAAGCTGGAAATTTTCTCCTGATTCTTGTCATCGGCTATGTCGGCTCTGTGGGAATCGCTACAATCAGCGACAGCGTTATTCCCTTCTTCGGCGAGACGATTCTCGGTGCTGCCGTCCCCACGGAGCATGGACATGACCATACTCCGGCTCAATCTCCGCAGGAGCATGACCATAAACCCCAGCTGCATCTGGGCTTTATCGAAGAATGGTGGCTCGTCAATCCCGCCGCAATTCTGGGGATTGTCATCGCCTATTTTGTCCCCAAGACCAAGTACCCGCATGCTCTTCATGTCCTGGTCAGCACGTGGGCCTCTTCCAGCCATATGCTGATGAACACACACGCTGACTGGAGTATTACACTGTTGGTTGGAATGTTTTTGGCCCTCTTTATTGCTGTCTGGCTTCCCTGCTGCATCAGCGACATCGTCTTTCCGCTTCTGTTTGTCCGTGCCGATGGGGCTCATCTCGGTCATCAGTGTATTCTTTGCGGCCGCAAGGAAAATCCGACTCCTTCTGAGTCAGCCGAACGGACACATTCATGACGGACGAACACCTCCAAAAAGCTGCACAGCTGCTGGATAAAAACGGGTTGCGGAAAACACGACCCCGTCTAGAGATTCTCTGTGTTCTTTTGGAAGCGGACAGTCCTCTGACCGGTGAACAGGTTTTTGAGCGGGTGACGGCGGGCTCTGTGGATAAGGCCACGGTCTATCGGACTTTGCTGCTTTTGCTCAAACATGATATTGTTCACAATGCCTATCTGCGAAACCGCATCCGGCATTTTGAACTCGCTCATCATTGCAAACCCGACCACTGCCATCCGCATTTTACCTGTCGGGATTGCGGCCGAACGGTCTGTCTTTATCAGGCCGTCGTTCCGGCGGTCCAAAATCTGCCGGACGGATTTCTTGTGCTGCATCGGCAGACTCGTTTGGAGGGGATTTGTGCGGACTGTCGAGTACGCCATTATTCGTAGGGTATTTTTGTTTTTGCTTGATTTTTTCTTCTTCGTTCGCTAAATATCGCCCAAACTGCTAAAGAATTGCGACTCGATAGTCCGACTTTTACCGCATAGATAACAAGAGTCAAAAAGTAATTTCCGGATTTAGTATGCCGAGAATAAACAGATGGCTGCCTGCGCTTCTGTTGCTTTTAATGGCCCTCTCGGGCTGTCAAACTGCACCTAAAACAACGGCTCCTTCGGCGCCATCCTATATGATTTCTGTGGATCATCTGGCCGCTCGGCTCGGTCTGCACGTATCCTTTACAAACGGCCGCTATGTAGAATTGACCAACTCGGCCAATCGTGTCGTTATCTTCACTCATCCCGGCGGCAGCGTCTATGTCAATGGAGAAAATATCGGTCAGACCGGTACCGTTATTATGGAGGGCTCGACTGTTTATGTTTCTCAACTATTGCTGCCTCGGATTCGCGCCTCTCTGAAAACGGCAGCCCCCATCACGCCTTCGCCCCGATATACCCCGTCCCCCTCGCGGCCTTCCGGCGGACAAACCGTCGTTATTGACCCCGGACACGGCGGGAAAGACCCGGGGGCAATCAGCTATCTGGGGTATTATGAGAAGGAAGTCAATCTCAAACTTGCCCAGAAAATTGCCTGGCTTCTCAAAAAACAGGGCGTCAATGTGATTATGACACGGAATAATGATACCTTTATCGAGCTGAACGAGCGCCCTGAAATTGCCAACCGTGTTAACGCTGATTTGTTTGTCAGTATTCATCACAATTCCAATCGCAGCCGTTCTCATCATGGCTATACCGTTTATATTGCCCCGAATGCCTCAGAGGCCTCCCGACGAGCAGGGCGGCTCATTGAACGGTATCTGGCCCAGACAGGCCTTTCGAGCAACGGTCTGCGAACCAATGATTACCGCGTACTGGTTCGCACCAACGGACCGGCTGTCTTGATTGAATGCGGGTATCTGTCCAATCCCTCCGAAGCCGCAAACCTTTATGATGGAAATTTCCAAAATCGCCTTGCCGCTGCAATAGCCCAGGCCATTCTCGAAGCTCTCTGACGGGATAGACGCTTGCCTTGTTCAATTCTAAGACTGGACAAGACCGCTTGTTTGGCGTACAGTAGTTCTTATGAATCCCTATCCATTAAAATTAAAACCGATTTTTAAAGAGCGTATCTGGGGCGGCCAGCGTCTGCGGGCCTTGTTCGGAAAAGACCTGCCTGCCGGAAGGCCCATTGGGGAAAGCTGGGAACTGGCTGATTTGCCGGAGGATAAGTCCGTGATTGCCAACGGTCCGCTGGCCGGACAGACCATTGACCGGGCGATTCGTTCATTTGGACGGGCCCTCGAAACAGGGCGTCCCGGTCCGTTTCCGCTGCTGATAAAACTGCTGGATGCGAGGGACGTGCTCAGTGTTCAGGTTCATCCGGATGCGCCAACCTGCCGTCGTATGGGGACGGGGCAGCCCAAAACGGAATGCTGGTATATTCTGGATGCACCATCGGACGGGATTATTTACAAGGGTCTCAAGCCCGGCACGACCCGAGAGCAGTTCGCCCGGGCTGTTGCCGAGGGGACTTGTGCGGAGTATCTGGTGGCTGTCCCGGTGAAACCCGGCCAGTGTCATTTCCTGCCCAGCGGAACCCCACACGCCATCGGGGCCGGTCTGGTCATCGCTGAAATCCAGCAGCCCTCCGACACCACCTATCGCGTTTTTGACTGGAACCGCCTCGACCCCTCCACAGGCAAACCCAGGGCCTTGCATATTCAACAGGCCCTCGAAAGCATTCATTTTGGGGTATCCGCCGACGAGCTTCCTGTGACTACGGTCGGCCGGCTGGTCGATGCTCCTGAATTTAAACTCGATAAAGGGCATCAAATGCCCAAGGGCGAGCTTCTGCTCGAATCTCCCGTTCCCAAAGCCGTCCTCTTTTTAACCGGTGCCGGGCTCATTCATGGCCCTCATTTTGACCCGATTGCTTTCCGAAAAGGAGATACGATTTTAATTCCCGCCGGCGTCGAAGGGTTTGTGCTCTTTCAGGAGGAAACGGAGTATCTGACGGCTTCTGTGTGAAAAAAACAGAGAGGGAGAAAACATCGATGCTGAAAGAAAGCGAAAATCCCCCGATAATCTGGCCTGAGGGACGCTCGATAGATTCCTTCGAGGGGACCTGGTGGGTGGCTCACACCAAAAGCCGAAATGAGAAGGCCCTTGCCTGGCAGCTGGTCCAAAAAGAGGTTTGCTACTTTCTGCCGATGTCCTGGAAAATCAGCCGCAAAAGCAGTCGAACCTTGCGCTCCCTGATGCCCGTCTTTCCCGGCTATCTGTTCTTCTGCGGCACCGAACGGGACCGGCTTGAGGTTCTCAAGACGAACCGCACCGCCGGCATTCTGACTGTTCGCAACCAGTCTCAGCTGGTTCAGGAACTGCTGCCCATTGAAAGGGTTTTGCGGAGCGGCCGGACCGTTGTGCCCCACGAGTTTCTTCGGGTAGGGCAGCGATGCCGTGTCATTGCCGGCCCTCTTATGGGCATTGAAGGGCTTATCGTCCAGACGCCCAGAAAGGCCAAACTGGTTCTTCAGGTCCAAATGCTCGGCCAGGCCGCCAGTGTCGAAATTGATATGGATATGGTCGAACGAATCGCGTAAACTGGTTCCGGTTTTTCCTTTTGACCTTCTGAAACGGAGGTGCTCGATGGAATACAGCATTAGTATCATCGGTCTTCTGACGGCGGTCTGGGGTCTTGTTGTTGTGATTCAGCCGCTCTGGCACAAGACGCTTATCGGCTTCTTCGCCCGGGGGCGTCGGGCCTATGCAGCCGTGGTTTTGAAAATTGTTGTCGGGGTTCTTTTTCTTCTTTATGCCCGCCAGTGCCGCATCCCGTCCGTAATTATTGTTCTCGGCATTCTTACCGTGGTCGGCAGCGTCCTTTTCGCTGCTATGCCGATTACCAGAATCCATGCCTGGTTCCAATGGTGCCGCAGCCGTCCCCTTTGGTTTTACCGCCTCTGGGCTGTGGCGGCTGTCCTGCTCGGGATCATCATTTTTTACGCGGGCTGGCCGGTGTCTTAATCAGACTTGCTTTTTCCCGGTTCGTTTTGCTATAATTGTCGGGCGCTTTTGTTCAGCAAGACTCGGTAATGGGTGGAGGGTTTTGGCGGGATGAACAAAGGAAAGTGTCTCTGGGTTGTCCGACTCGGTCTTTTCTTTTCTGTCTGCCGGGTTGCTTATCCTTTGGCCGAATCCGCTGACCCGAACGGCATCAATGTCAAAGTCCTTCACCAAATGGGCTATACAGGCAAAGGGGTGCGTGTCGGCGTGCTTTCCCAGATGCACTGCCGAACAACCCACGAGGCCTTTTTTGACAAAGACCTGCAGGGGAATCCTTTTGGTAATTCACATGCCTATTGGTATGATCCGACCTCGGATACAGTCCAGCCCTATGAACCGTACTGGCACGATACTTCGCTGGCGGGCATTGTTGCTTCCCGCGGCGGAAAAAACTTCCCTCAGCATAGAGGCATGGCCCCCGATGCCGAAATCTACAGTGCTAAAGTAACCCGCTGTGTTTCCGAGACCGACCCCAACCGCACAACAAACTTTCAGTGGTTTCAGAAATCGCTGGATTATTTCCGCTCCAGCCAGTGCCGAATTGTCGTCACCGGTATTCAGCTGGGGGCGGATTATGACCAATTATTCCCGTTCACCTTGCTGTACGATTATTACACATACACCCACGGTATCTTTTTTGCCAATGCCGCCGGCAACGACAACGGTTCTGTCACCATCTTCGGTACCGCTTTCAATGGTGTGACAACGGCGGGCCTGATTACGACCGAACCGGATGTCTATCGGCGCATCGGCTCGGCAAGCAATCCCGGCCCGACGCTGGACGGCCGGCGCAAACCCGAAATCGCCGCCCCCGCACAAAAGCTAACGGTCCCGACGGACGGCAGTGATACCGCCTGGAGAAGCGAAGGCACAGAACGCGGTCAAACCAGCTGGGCGGCCCCTCATACCGCTGGGGCTGCCGCCGTCCTGCTGGAGTATGCGGATACCACATCCGAACCGGATGACGGCCGCAGCGTTGTTCTCAAGGCCGTCTTGGTCAATTCCGCGTTTCCGAATATTCAGGACAAAACCGGCCTGGAAACCACCGGACAGCTCTGGCATCCCCATCGCGGCTATGGTCGGCTGGATGCCGCCCGCGCCTTCTCCATCCTGAGCAGCCCCAAACTCAGTGTCGGCCAGGAGACTTCTCAGCCCCGCGGCTGGACTTTTCAATCTCTTTCGCCCGGACAGACCCATACTTATACGCTCCCGTCCATCCCCATCGGCAGCCGGCTGGTCTTGACTGTTACGTGGAAGCGGCGCGTGCGCTGGCAGGATAAGCCGCCCCGCAACAATCTGATAGACAATGGGGAATTGACCGGCTATCTGGCCAACCTGGATTTGGTCATTGAAGACTCCGCCGGCCGGATCGTTTTTTCGGATACAGGCACGTTTGACAATCTCAAAAAAGCCGACCTGCTGATTGCTCAGACGGGGCTGTACCGCATCCGCATCCGCAATCAGTCTTCGACGGAATCAGCCGAATATGGACTGGCTTACGAAATTCTCGAACCCCTGACGGCCGATTTGAACCTCGATGCTGTTGTGGATAAGGCCGATTTGGAACTTCTCCTGCAATCCTGGCTTCAGAATCCATGCGGGGTTCCCTTTGACGGTTGCGAGCGGCTCGATTTGCTGGCCGATAATTTCATTGATTTGGGAGATTTGAAAATCCTGGCTGGTCTTTGGAAAACCCGCGATCCCCGCTACTGTATCCTGCCGTAAATTCCTTTTCGGTGAGGTTTGATCAAAGCCGGGGGTTGTCATTGCTGCAGCGGCGGGGCGATCAGATAGATGGTTTTTTTCTGTCCGGCAAGGTCGAGAACGAGGGTTCCCTCCCCATAGCCGGTCATGTCCGCCGGCCGTTCTATTGTAAGCCGAATCTGTCCGTTGTCGGCGATTTGCTCCTTGAGCTGATGGAGCAGCAGCCCGCCCCCCTCAAACTGATGGCCGCCCAGAACTGGACCGGGTGCCGTCTTGTCCATCTCCACCGTCAGAACATACTCCTTTCGCCCCGGCTCAATCCAGACATATTCGGGGTAAATGACAGGGGATTGTTTTTCGGCGGTCTGGGTCTGCTGCGCCAGGAGCTGCTGTGCCTTTTGGGCGGCCTCGGCCAGCTGCTCATCCGTTGCCGCCGGCGGCAATACCGAAGAATCCTCTTGTGAGTTTCCCGCTGTTCCGCTCAAAGAGCTGTCCGCAGCTTCCTTGCGGCCTACGATATATTCGAGCCCGAGTATATGATCGTTGACTTGAGTACCTTTTGGAAATTCTATCCGTATCTGATCCAGTGAAAATGCCTCATTAACACGAACCGATTGAACGGTATATTCCCCCTTCATATTTATCTGATCATCAAACCAGACTATCTTCATTGGAATCCATAGTCCATTTATCTGACGGACATCGAGGAAATTGTTCGTAAAAGTATGCGTCTTTTTCCCCTCTTCGTAAACAACGGTTTTCTCTTGCACAGCCAAATACCCTCTGGCTGGATCTATAGCGAACTGTTGGACAGCTGCTCCGGGGTTACCTGGCTTTTCGGTTCGGATCTCAAGAATATACAGATTCTTATTCTCATCAAAATTCACCGTCAAATCTTCCAGCCGTTCGGTTAAAGTAATCCATTCGTAAATGGTATGCGGCCATATTTTCCAATACAGACAATATGGAGCAATCTGCCCTTGAAAGGACAGATCTGTTTTTTGAATATCGGCTTTGTAACGGATGACTGCTTTCGGTTCATCCATAAGACGGCGTCCCTCTTTCCTTCCAATATCATACACCAGTTTTTTTGTGACGGTTACTGGTTCGTAGGAATGTAAGTCGATTCGACAAGTCTGACGAAATGGAGACCAGCAAACAAAAGCGTTTGCCTCCTCCACAATCGTATCGGTTTCGCCGTCAATTCTGAAAAGACGAACGTCAGCTTGCGATTCTACGCAAAAGTACCGTTCACTCGAGGCACGCATGACTTTATACAACTGCTCTGCGGTCATGAATTTGGCGTCAGCATAAGATTGCGTGAACAAAGAAAAAACCAAATGAATCAGCAGTATTTCTTTCTGAATTCTCATCGTCGTCTCCTTTGTTTAGTCAGTATTTTCAAAACAGCCATAGGTAGCAATCCCGTACATATTTGCCGCCGCATTGACCATAGCTTATTGTCACATCCGGCAGACAAATACGCTTTTCGATACCCACACATTGTTGAAGGATCCGTCTTTTTGGGGCACATGTATGTGCAATATCATAATAACAGTTTAGTAGAAAGCCTCCAGACACGCACAACTCCTCTACTGTCTGATCATCACAGACATACCCAGACTTACAATCTTCTTTTGTTTGGCAGGGAATGAACGTTAAACAACTGTTATCTTGTTTTTGACATTTATTTGCTGGACACCCTCCTTTGATATTTTGCATCTGTTTCTGGGACAATTCTGCATAGTACGCGGAGATTTTCTCTATCTCCTCGGAGACATCTGCATCCTCTTTCACGAACCATGCATACGCTGCATGGACGGCGGCCTGCCAGGAAATCTGCTCCGAGACCATCTTTTCCAGATAGTCCTGCCGGCTGGTCTGAATCAGCAGAATCGTCCCGTCCCAAACCGTTTCGTCATGATTCCCCAGTAAAGCCCTCTCGATCAGTTTCGGCTCGTTGGGGCCGTCCAGAATCAGCGTCTTATCCTCTTGGGGAATACACAGCACAAAATGCCCCAATCCAACCCCCAACCCGCCGAACGAATGCCTCCAACCCATAACCGCTCTCCTTATGTTAATAGACTTTGCCTCTGCGGACACAAGGGGGATAACTCTTGCGCAAAGGACACCTTATCCGTCCTGCCTTGCCCTGTTTCGTTTCTCCTGCTGAACTTGTCGAAATCGCGTACCCGGTGATAGCCCTTGGATGATGCTTTATTCTACCTCTTTCCCACCGGGGCTTGTCAAGGAAAAATACGGAAAAGCAGAAAATCCGGAACCCGGAATCCTCCGCCCCCGGCTATCCGTACTTTTCCGGATAAAAAGAAGTGATGCCCCCCTAACTGACGGTTCAGGATGTCTTTTTTGCCCCCGCCGCCAACCCTTTTTTTGTTCCCTTCCGGCCTTCCTCTTCTTTTAGGGGAGCACCGGCGGGGCAATCAGATGGATGGTTTTCTTTCGTTTCCTCCGGAATCAATCCCCTGTTCTCTGTGGCCTCCGTCTTTTCAGAACGAAAGAGAAACCCAAAACCGTCATTCCTAAAAGACCGCTTCCCATCATCCAGTACCCTGCCGAATGCAGATTCAAAGCCGCTTGTGAAGAAAGCACCAGTATTCCTTCGCTGTGGGCAGCCATGTTGGTTAATTCCGGAAGCGATAGTTTTCTTTGGGGATTGGGATAATCCAGCAGGAGGATGCTTGCATCCGACTGGATTAAACCAGCCATATGCTTATAAACAGAATGGTCCGGCAGCGGAATTTGGAACTGCAGTACAATGCTGTTGTTTCTTTGAAGAGCTTTTTGAATCGTTTGGGCGGTGGGTTCCCGAATGAATTTCACGTACAGTCCCTTTTCGCGTGCATAGTCTCCCAGTTGTTTCAGACTGACGTTGTTTTGGCTGTCTGGTTGGATCCGTGCATATAGATCCTCCAGGGGAATGTCTGTTCCGTGATATTTCAGGCATAGATAAAGAGAATTGATGCCGCATTGGCTAAGTTGGGGATTTTCAAGCGAGGATATTTCTGTCTGCGGAAAAGCGGCTGCTTCAACCAGCATACAAAGGGAAATAAAGATAACAATGGACTGCCGGAGACCCGTCAAGATTCAATTCTCCGTCTTCCCTTTTCCTGCTCTATCGACCGACGATAGCACAGAGATCCGTTTACTTCCTGTATAATGCCTGATCGATCTGCTCCTGAGTCGGTTTGATCGTATATTGTTTTCCTGTAATCGTATCGTTCACCTTGGTTCCGGGAGGAAATTCCAGCTCATACTCCTGTTCTTCAATCGGCTGGTTGACCCGGACATCCGTAACGGTTATCCGGCTGGACGTTCCATCGCTGTATAAGACCGTGCATTCAATTGGAAACCAAAACTCGTCTCCAATTGGAGTCAGCTTCATTACATTATATTCAAGAATAGCCTTGTCTCCGTTATAGTAGGTGATTCGGACTGCAGCGTAATTATGTTCGAGCGAAAAATACATCCCAAACATTTTTTGCATTTTCCCTGTGGGCCATTTCACCGAACAGCTTAATTCGATTGCATCAAAGCCGTTTACCTTGGTGACAGCAGGATCCAATGAAAACAAAAGATTGGGGTCGTGGTTCTTCCGATACAGATTCAGAAGATCCAGCACCGAGAGCGAAAAATCGCATCGATGAAAGATGGTATAGCCCAAAGGCGTATTATTAATCATTGTCATCGGATCCTCGTGAGGTTCCTTTTGAAGAGTACCTCTGGGCGGCCTGTTGGGGTCTTCTATATAATATTCTCTGAAGACTCGGCCGTTATAGGTCCGACACCCATAGACGTCTTTCAGTCCCTGGAGAGTGTCATACCGCAGTGCCTGAATGAACCTGAACTTTTTGTCGAAGGGTTTTTCGGCAGTGAAAAGGATGGTTTGAGGTCCTGTAAACAGTAGCAGTTCTCCTCGCTTCCAATCTTCAAGGTGTTCCTCAGACGGTTCCGGAGCCGTGTAGGTATATTCCATCATAATGCTGTTAAAATATTTTTCATATCTTGTACAAATCTCAGCCAGTTTTTCCAGGTTGATATCGACAATCCTTCCATATCCTCCCAGGGAGTTTGCCAAAAAAAGGCAGACCCAAGTGATTCGCCGCTTTTCCATGATTATGCCCTTTCCGTAAATTTTAATCGCAGACGGTACGAACACAGGAGCCTACAATGCCCATTCGAATGCATTGGCATCTCGAAGGATAAGCCGCAGGCCTGCACTCTCGCTTATATCGATCGCTGCATTGTTCGAGACGGATAGTACAATTGAACAGAACACCGGGACACAATTGGTCCGGAGTACTTCCTGGACATATATCCCCGCAGGTTCCCGTGCACACTCCTTCCGTCCATATACAGCGTGCATGGCCAATGAAACCGCATCCATCAGAAATATTCCAACAAGGACCGCTGCCGCAACCTCCTTTGACACTCTCCATATCTGCCGGAAGATGCGACTGTTCCAGAAAAAACATTCCTGTTCCTGTCCACAGTAGAGATAAACAAATCCCAAAAAGATGTTTCTGATTCATTTCTCATCCTTTCTTATCGTCATTCCCGCGCAGGCGGGAATCCAGAGAATACGCTCCGAAAACCTGATTTTGAGCAAGCTTGTCTTGATCCTAAGGTTTTCAATCCTGTTCAGTTTCTTTTTTAAAGATCAATAGAAAAACCCGCTGAAAAGTCATTTCTTGTTTTCTGAGGGCGATCCGGCCTGTTCAATTTGTTCAATCTGGTTTCTGATTCGGTACTGGATAGGAGCAGGGCAGGATTGCGGGTTATTCAGGATTTGTTCATAGCACTTTTTGATAAAAGCGTTCGCCTCTGGGCGGGATAGAACTCCAGCAATCGCTAATTTTTCATAACAGTTGACGGCGACCATAGCGCACTGCCATGCCTTTTCATAAGAAGGCCATGTTTCCAACGTTTCCTCATAAAGTTCTACCGCTCTTTTGTAATCCCCGCATTGGTGATAAGTCCAGCCGGTAAAATGTGTTGCCATGGCCTGATGTTTCGGGTCCTCCGGAATGCGGTATCGGTTGATTTTCCACACCCGTTCCGCTCTCTGGTAGTTTTCTTCCGCCTCTGTCTGATGGCCGGCCTGAAGGGCCAGTTCCGCCTGAACGAGATATTCCTCGCCAATCACAAAGACCGAATACCCCAGTTTCTCCTGCCCGCGATAGTCTGTCATTATTCGCTCGACAATCTGTTCCACGCGGCCGTCCTCGCCCAAATGAATATAGGACTGCGCCATCCCCGTCAGGGCACACAGCTCCTCCGCCGGATTCCGTCCCTGGCCCAGAACCGCTCCATATACCTCCGCCGCCGCCGCATACAGCCCGTGTCGCCGAAGCCCATGCCCCGTCTGGACCGCCGCCTGCCCAAACTCCGCCTGTCCGCCGCATTCCTGGGTCAGACGCCGCGCCCACTGCTCCGCTGCCGACGCATCCTGCATCCCGGCCGACGCCTCCGCCAGGTACCGGTAAATCCACATCCGCTCCGGACGGAACGGATACTTTTCCAGGGCTCGTGTTCCCACCGAAAGCACCCGCGAATAATCATTCTGAGCCAGCGAACGCTCCTGAATCCGAATCACCGCCGACAAGAACTCCTCCGCCGGCTCCGGACGGGCCAACAGCGTCTCGATCGCTTCCTCCACCCCGTCCTCTTGTCCCAGCACCATCGCCCCGCAGATCCAGTCTCCCCAAAGCCGCGCCGCCATCGGATGCTCCGGAAATTCCTCCAGCAGCCGCCGGCATAAAACCTGCGATTTTTCCTTCTGCCCGGCCTTCCAGTAGGCACTCTTGACCGTATGCACAAACGGTACAAAATCCTCCCGCCCCCGATACAGTGAAAACATCTCTTCCACGAGGGCATCTGCCTCTCCCGTTCGATTCAGCTGTACGAGGGCTTCGGCCATCACTGCCCGTGTCGAAAAGGAATGGCCGTGCGTCGGATACAGCTGCAGGGCCCGTCGGCCCGCCTCTACGGCCTTTTCGTACTCCTTGCGATACACATACCGATTCAGAATCGGATAGATCGAGCGGGTAAACGGCTCCGTCTGCCCGGAATAAACAGAAAAGAGAGTTTCCAGTTCCGCATCGGCCCCGGACAAGTCGCCGGCTTCGAGCCGCACACAGACAATCTTCGCCTGCGCCTGGGCGGCCAAGGGGGTCCCTGGAAACGACTCGATAATCCGCTGATAGTCGGCCTGGGCCTGTTCAATTTGTCCGGCCTTTTGGAATTGTTCTGCCGACTGAAACAGGGCCGCCGCCTCCGGCGGGATGGAGTCCTGAGCCCTTACCATCAAAACACCCGACAACAGACCCAATCCAACCCCCAAACAGTGGAAGAAATGCCCGAAACACATAACCGCTCTCCTTAAGGTATCCAAATAGACCCTGTCTCCACGGATGCAAGGTGTGGACAACTCTCGAAAAGGAGGACTCCTTATCCGTCTGCCTTGCCCTGATTCTTTTCTCCTGCTGAACTTTTCGAAATCACCTGGACGAAAACCCTTGGACGATTCTTTCTAATTACCCCCCCCCTGTCCGAGCTTGTCAAGACAAAAAATAAAAAATTTCAAAAAATTTTTACGAACCAGAAATCTTCCGCTCCCGGCTATCCGTACTTTTCCGGATAAATCCGCCGCTTGCTGCCGAAATCGGCTTCAAAAAGCCCTTTTCATGCGGTCTTTTTCAGAGTATAGTATCCTGCTTTCCGAGGCATCGGCAGAAAGGAATTCGATGGCCGCCCTGCAGCCCAAACAGATCTTCATCGCCGCACTGGAGCCCAGTGCCGAGGCCCATTGTGCCAACCTGATTCGTGCCGTCTCGGAACGGACCCAAGGCCCGCCCTCCAACTGGCCCGGTGCCGACAGCAAACATATTCCCTTGCCCGAAAAACCCTCCATTCAGTGGGTTGGTCTGGGCGGGGCCAAGATGGCCGCTGCCGGCTGCCGACTCCTCGAAAATCCTGTCGGCAGGGCGGCGATGCTCTACAATGTCTTCGGTCAGCTCGGCTTTTACCGAGCTCTCCTGAAAATCGCCGTAGATTATCTGAAAACCAACCCCGTCGATTTGCTCATCGTCTGTGATTCGCCCGCCTTCAATTTTCACTTGGCCAAGGCCGCCAAGCGGCTCGGCATCCCCGTTTTGTTTTATGTCGCTCCGCAGCTGTGGGCTTGGGCCCCGTGGCGAATCCGCAAGCTCCGGCGCTGCTGCGATCGGCTCGCCTGCATTTTGCCTTTCGAAAAGGATTGGTTCACCCGCCGCGGGGTGCGGACCGATTTTGTCGGCAATCCGCTCTTTGATGACATTCCTTTCAATCCCGACCAGTGCTATAAATCTTATGCCGACTACGATCCGGCCGCCCCCAAAATCGCTCTCCTGCCCGGTTCCCGCCATGCCGAAATCCAGTCCCTCTGGCTTCCGATGCAGAAAATCGCCGCCCAGGTCGCCGAGCATCATCCGAAATTGCAGCTGTTTGCCGCCGCTTCTGATGAAGACAAACTCGCCTGGCTGAAGGCCCATCAGCTTCCGACTCTGTCCATTCAGTACCAGCTCGGTGAGGTTTTTTCGCTGGCCCGCCGCGCGGATTTAGCCCTCGTGGCTTCCGGTTCCGCTACGCTTCAGGTTGCCGCCGCCGGCTGCCCGATGATTGTGATGTATCAGTCCAATCCGCTTCTGTGGCACCTGCTGGGCCGCTGGCTGATCCGAACACGCTTTCTGTCGCTGGTCAATATCCTGGCCCGCAAAGAGCTGGTTCCGGAATATATGCCGTATCTGCCCCGCATTTCCGCAATGGCCGCACGCACCTGTGCGATGCTCGATAACAAACTGCTTCTCATACAGACCAGCACCGCCCTTGTGGAGCTGATGCGTCCTTTTGCCGCACGCAAAGCATCCGCCCAAACCGCCGCCATCGTGCTCAAAATGCTCGGCCTTCGCTGAACAATCCAAGATGCCGACTTGCGAAAAATTTCTGCAGGAGACATAGCCCCGGGCGCAAGCCCGGGTGAGAAAAAAAGTCCGCATTATTCTAAGTCCAACAAACCTCGCTGTCATTGGGGCGTTCTGTCTTCTGATGTGTTCAGCGAAGGAGAAGGGCTGGAAGCCGGCCTTTGGCATCGTTTTGTTTGATGCGTGAAAAAAATTGCAAAACACAAAAAAATTCTGAAGATTTTTTCCTGTGCGATCGATAAAGTCCATTTTCGGAGAATGCTCATTTGAACCGATCGAAGACGGCCTTTTGTTGCACGGAGGTAACAAATGGAATCCGGCGGGGATAAACTCAGCCAGCTCTGGCAGCAGTATTTTCAGACGCGCGACGTTCACATCCGGAATCAAATCTTTATGCATTATCTGCCCGAAATTCGTTATGCGGCCGAGCGGCTGGCGGCCCGTCTGCCGCGCTGCGTCCAAATGGAGGATTTGCTCGGTGCCGGTGCCGTCGGGCTGATTAAAGCCATTGAGCGGTTTGACCCCAGCCGCAATGCCAAGTTTGAAACCTACTGCGCCTTTCGCATTCAAGGGGCGATGCTCGATATGATCCGCAAAAGTGATTTCTTTGGGCGTCTGACTCGTCGAAAGGCCCGACGCTACCACACCGCGCTGCAAAAATTAGAGGCCGTATTAGGCAGACCGCCGGCGGATGAAGAATTGGCCGCAGAGTTAAAGATGAATCTGAGCGAGTTTTATGACTATTTAAAGGAAGTCAATACGGTTCATCTCCTTTCCCTCAGTCGGGAATTTGCCGGTTCCGACGGACAGTCAGACTTTTCCGAATTAAGCGGCATCACCGACACAAAAAGTCCCGATCCGGTCCTGCAGGCACAGATACGCGACCTCCGCGAATACCTGAAAAACGGTTTTTCCCAGCAGGAAGGAGCGATTTTGACTATGTATTATCTGGAAGGATTGACGATGAAAGAAATCGGTATAGCCCTCGGTATCTCCGAATCACGAGTCTGCCAGATTCATTCTTCCGTTTACGCCCGCCTTTGCGACCGCCTGCACCGAAAATCCTGCTACGATAATCTGCTCCCAGGTTCCGGATTTCAAGAGTCGTAAGGGCTTCCAAAAAACACAGCGAACGAATTATTTCGTAAAAACAGACCCGGCCGGAGGTTATTTATTCTCTCAGCCAGTTTTCGACGAAGACCGCAAGGTCCGACACCTCCACAGTCCCGGAGATGCTCATGTCCGCCCAGCCGCAATATTGGTTCGATTGGATACAGCTGCTCTGCAGCCAGTGTCGGGCCAGATAGGCGAAATCAGCCATCGCAACACCGTCCGGACAGGCAAAATCGCCGAGGCCGGCAAAACTCCAGGACAGAAGGGGATACGACACACCGTTCACGCACATTCGCCAGTAATCATTCGTCCCGTTGGCTGTCTCGTCGAGAAAATCCCACCCTATACCGGTAAAAGAACTTCGCATCTTCATCTCTTCCGTGAGGAGGCCGATTCCGCCGGCGCTGGTTTCCTGGTTGCTTGTCTGCATATCCCAGACCGAATTCAGCACCAGCCCCTCGTTGGAATATCCGATCAGGCCGCCGACATAGTCAACGCCTTTTACATAACCGGCACTGTAGCATCTTCGAATGCCGTCGGTCATATAGCCGGTGATTGCCCCTACCAGGCCCCCGGCAGCGCTTCCATGCCCGTAAACCGAAGTCAGACTGTACGAATTTTCGATGGAGCCGTATTCATCTCCTACCAGTCCCCCTACGGTGTGTATGCCTTCCACAGTACCGGTCGTAAAACATCCGGAAACGATACCCCGATACTGGGTTCCGATTAAACCGCCGACGGAATCGCCCTCCGTATAGATAGACACTCCTTCCAGACCCAGATTGCGAATAACGGCCTCGGATGTATAACCAAACATCCCGACATTTGACACAATCTCTTTTGCAAAGTAGGACAGATAACTGATAATGTGTCCGCCCCCGTCAAAGGTTCCGGTAAAAGGCTTTTCGCTGCTGCCGATGCATTTGTACTGTATTCCTGTATAAGCCGACATATTGATATCGGCGGTCATTAAGAAATGCGAGCCGTAAAGGGATTCGTTATAAGCCAGATAGAGCAAGTGTTGAGCACGGGCAATTTTCCACGGATTTTCCGGGGTTCCGCTGCCCCCGGCAAACCGCGGCGGCTGCCAGGTCAATTCGGGATACTGCTGTCCCTCCACCCAAAGTACCCAGTCGGCTGCATCCCCGTCGACCCAGGAAAAATCCCATCCGCCTGATGTAAAGGTGCTTTCGGTTTTCATCTCGAGTGTGGTTTTGGGGGTTCCGCCTGCGCTGCTCGGCTGGTTGGAAGTTTCCGTATCCCAGAAACTGCTTGCTGCAGTACCCGTGTTGTACCCAATCAGACCGCCGACATTAATATTGCCGCTGACCAAACCGGAGGAATAGCAGGCCGCAGCGGAACCGGCATTCCATCCGATAAGCCCGCCGACATCATAGAGATTGCCCCCGAATCCCTGACGGGTGGCTGACCCTCGTGCATAGCAATTCGTTACTGTTCCGGAGTTGTATCCCATCAGACCGCCGACGTAATAACTGTGATAATAGGTCGAAGGAGGAACCCAAAGGACATGTCCGGCTGCTGCACCGGATGCATAGCAGCCGCTGACCGAACCGGAATTGGACCCGATGAATCCTCCGACATAAGAAGAACCGTCCGCGGTGCCGACTGCGTACGACATACTTACCGGACCTATGTTCTCTCCAATCAGGCCGCCGATATAGGACGAACCGTTCACGGGGCCGGCCGCAGACGAGCGGCTGATTGTTCCGGAAACATTATTGTATCCGCTCAGACCGCCGGCGCAATAGGAACCGCTGACGCCGGCGCTTGACGTGCAGCTGCTCAGTGTCCCGCCGGCATTGAACCCTGCCAGACCTCCGGTGTAATTGCCGTCGCTGTTGACCGTGCCTGTCGTATAGCAATTCATCAGGGAGCCGGAATTGACCCCCGCCAGTCCGCCCGCATACGTCCGTCCGCTGACGGAAACATTGGTAAGCCCCAGATTCGAGACCTGTGCCCCGTAATAGACCCACCCGAATAACCCGACAAAGTCCATCGTCGGAGCCGAGAGCGTTAGATTTTGCAGGACATGACCGTTGCCGCTGAAGGAACCTGTAAAACGGGTTCCCTGGAAACCGCTGGCGGCATTGTCTGTATCCGGGGCAATCGGTGCACTGCTGAAGGTCAGTGTCGATAAATCGACATTTGTTGTCAGAGAAAAATGCTTATTCCAATCCGCCGGATAGACGGTCATATTGTAGAAATCGGAAAGTCGGCTGATTCGATAGGGATCGGAGATGGTTCCTTTTCCGCCGGAATACTTCGGCTCCCATTGCAGATGGGGGTATCCGTCATAAAGCCGCACCCACACCGTCGCAAAATCCCATCCGGCATCGGTAAAGGTCGATTGCGTCTTCATTTGCGCCGTTGTAAGACCTGTGATGCCGGCAGGATCTGGGGTAATGTTGCCCAGCCCGTCATTGGTTCCGCTGGTTTGCGTATCCCAGAAACAGGCCGTAAAGACGCAGGGGCTCTCAAATTCCCAGCTGTACCCTGCCAGTCCGCCTTTCCAGCCGCCGTAGCCGGCACTGACGGCTCCGGTTGAATAGCAGTTGCTGACCGTGCCGTATTGAATGTATCCAATCAGACCTCCGATATACCCGCCGGTTCCGACGGCGGCTCCCTGGGCATAGCAGTTGCTGACGGCCCCCGTATCGCTGTATCCGAGCAAACCGCCGACGCTGCTGGCTCCATTGACATTCCCTGTTGCATAACATTGGCTGACCGTACTTTGATAAATGTTGCCTGCCAGACAGCCGACGTGGTCTCCTCCGCTCACCGCGGCTGCCGACGAGCAGGAATTGAGTGTGCCCTGCAAAACACTTCCTGCCAGCCCTCCGGTGTGATACCCGCCGGAAACAGTTCCTGATACCGAACAGTTTGCCGTCGTGCCGTACAACTGACAGCCGATCAGGCCGCCTACATTTTGACCGTTGGTTGAGGAGATAGCAACATTGACTAATTGGACATTCTGAATCACGGCGTTTTGCGTATATCCGAACAAACCGACATAGCTGACGTTTGTGCCTGTATAAGTCAGGTTGCTGATTACATAACCGTTGCCGTCAAATCCGCCGGTAAAACGGGTTGTGATATTGCCGATGATGTTATAGGAAGTGCCCGTGTAGCCGGACATGTTGATATTCGCAGTCAGCTTAAAAAAACTGGCCCAATAAGCGGTCGAAGTTCCGATTGTATTCAGCTCTTCGGCCGTTGAAACAAGATAAGGGTCCCCTTATGTTCCGGTGCCCCCGCTGAAGGCATACAGGTTAGACAGAGGTGCATACAGACTCCATGCAAACACCAAAAAACCAAGACGGTTCATGTCCCCTCTCCTTTCTCCCGTGAAAAATTATTGATGATAGTAAAGTGCGCCTCTGATTGGCTTTAGATGGGCTTGTCGTCAAGGTGTTGTTACAGCATACCGCTTTGTTTCGGATTGTCAAGAAAAAAGACAGGGGACCAGACTTTTTTTAAGGCTCGATGTCAGGGAACCGTTTTTTTGCAATGCAAAGCGGGTTTGTTCTGGAAGCGTCCGCTTACGGATTTCTCAGGATTTCCCTCAGCTGGCTCGGATGAACCCCCGCCAAATCTGCAATCTGCCGCATTGTCATGTCCGGCTGGACCGTCAGCCCGCGATTCCGGAAAATCTCAATCGCTTTGGCCGGCTCCAGCCCCTCCTGCCGGCAATATTCAGCCAGCGTCATCTGTCCGATTCCAGTGCGATTTTCCTGACCGCCGCCGCGAGCAGCCACATCTGCGCCTCCCGTCTGTCGGCTGGGCTCCGTCATCCTTCTGGGCAGTTCCAAAAACGCCGCAAACGGCTTCCAGCGATAATAGGTTCCTGCAAAAACCACGGCGCCGACTGCCAGCGCTGCCAGCCATTCCAACCGAAACCGGTAGGTTTTTATCCCGACAATTTTTAAATAGTATAAAATCGGGCGAATATTCAGGATTAGATGGATAAGCCCTACAATGGTAAAAATCAGGCAAAACCAGACATGCTGTTCCTCCCATTGACGACGGCTCAGCCCCCAAAAGGCCCATGCCCGCCCGGCGCCGCGTCCGGAAGGAGCAAGAAACAGCACTGCACCGCTGATGACCGCCATCGCAAAGCAGATTGCCGTCAAAAGCGACACAAACGCACGAAACTGAAAAAATCTGCGGGGCTTCTCCATAGAACACCCACTTTCTTTTGTGTTGTTAGCGATTGAGTTGGGCATCTTTAGCCAGCACTTTTTCCGTCTGGTTTTTTCGAAAGGCCGCCAGTTTTTCCGCCAGTTTTTTGTCCTTGAGTGCCAGAATCTGAACCGCAAAAATCGCGGCGTTCTTCGCCCCGGCCCGTCCGATGGCCATCGTCGCAACCGGCACTCCCGGCGGCATCTGCACCATACTCAGCAGGGCATCCAATCCCAGCAGTCCCTCTTTGGCCGCCAGCGGTACCCCCACAATCGGCAGGGGGGTTTGGCCTGCTAAAACCCCCGCCAGATGTGCCGCCATCCCTGCTGCCGCAATAATCACCTGAACGCCGTTTTCCGCTGCTTTCCGGGCAAAGTCACCTGCCGCATCCGGCGTCCGATGTGCCGACAAAATGCGGACGGTCGGTTCAACCCCAAATTCTTTCAGCTGGTCGATGCAGGACTGCATTATCTCCAAATCGCTGTCTGACCCCATTACAATCGCTACGGGAGATGTTTTCTTTGGGCCGGCCATATGCTCCTCATTTTGTGAAAAGAAACCGAATTGATTTTTCAAACCGAACAGATAGGATAATAAGGCGGAAATACAAAAAACACAAGCGGAGAATCCCAAAATGATTCGAAAACCCGCCGTTGCCGGACAATTCTATTCTGCCAGTCGCTCCGGCTGTCTGAGCGAAATAGAAGAATGTCTCCCCAAAACATCTTTTTCCGTCGAACTGCCCAAGCCCATCGTGGCCGGTATCGTTCCGCATGCCGGCTGGGTTTTCAGCGGCGATTTGGCCGCCATGGTCTTTCAGGCCGTCCAACAGGTCAACGGTTCCGTAGATACCTTTGTCCTGTTTGGTGCCTCCCATCGATTCGGCAGCGGGCTGCCCGCTGTCTATGACAAAGGTGCTTGGGAAACTCCTTTGGGACTGGCCCATATCGATGAAGACCTGGCTGCAAAAATCCTTGCTCTCGGCGGTTCCGCCAAACCCGCTGCACATTTGGGCGAGCACAGCATTGAAGTCCAGATTCCTTTTATCCAGTATCTGTTTCCGGATGCTCAAATCGTTCCGATTTTGATGCCTCTGTCCGGTTCTGAAGTCCGGTTCGGACAAGAGGTTGGACGCCTTTTGGATGCGATTCGGGACAAGAAGACCGTCTGCATTGCCTCTACGGACCTGACGCACTACGGCCCGCGGTACGGCTTTTGTCCGCAGGGTATCGATTCGGAGGCAATCGAATGGGCCCATCAGGTTAATGACAGACAGTTTATTGACTTGGCTGTTCAGATGAAGGCCGACCAAATCGTTCCGAACGCTTGTGAAAATCAGAACGCCTGCGGACCTGCGGCTGCCGCTGCGCTGGTTGCCGCTGCAAAAGCCAGAGGTGCTTCAAAGGGGGTGCTCCTGGCTCACACCAACAGCCGCGATGTGATGTTGCAAAGGTTCCGCCAGCACAGCGAAGATTCCGTCGGCTATGCCGCCATCGTTTTCTGACCAACCTTCGCCGTTTTTTCCCTGTTGTTTCTTACAGTTTCTTACCCCCGATTGTAAGTGCGGCAAAACGAACATTAATCACTGTTTACTGCTTACTGATGACTGATCACTGATAACTGATGCGCCGTCTGCCCTGTATTTTTGTTTTGTTTTTTGCTTCTGCGAAATATCCTTCTTCCAAAAATAAGAAAAACAAATACAATGTAGAAGATATAAAAAACCAAGCATTTTCAGGAGATAAGCAATGAAAACGTTCTGGACAATCTCATCTGTTCTGGCTGTTCTGTGGGCTGGCTGTATGGCCACACACACGATAAACTTTGAAAATCCGGATGCCAACTATGCCTGGCCGGTACACGACCCGCAGCGTCCGCTTCCGCCGGTCGTCAAACCCGGTGCCGAAAATCACCTGCCCCCCTCTGATGCTGTTATTCTCTTTGACGGTAAAGACTTATCGGCATGGAAGAGCGCCAAAAATCCCGACAAACCCGCCCCCTGGAAAGTGGAAAACGGCTATTTCGAAGTCGTTGCGGGCTCCGGCGACATCGTTACCAAAGACAGTTTCGGCTCCTGTCAGCTCCATATCGAATGGGCCAGCCCCGAGGTTGTCAAAGGCGAAAGCCAGGGCCGCGGCAACAGCGGTGTCTTTCTGATGGGGCTTTACGAAATCCAGGTCCTCGATTCCTATGACAACCTCACTTACGCCGACGGGATGGCCGCCGCCGTGTACAGCCAGAATCCACCGCTGGTCAATGCTTCCCGAGCCCCCGGACAGTGGCAGACCTACGATGTCGTCTTCCATGCCCCCAAATTCGAGGACGGCAAGCTCGTCCGCCCCGCGGATGTTACGGTTTTTCACAACGGTGTCCTCGTCCAGGACCGCTGGATTCTGACCGGCCCGACCGCCTGGAAGCAGCGTCCTCCGTATTCTCCCCACGCCGACAAACTCCCGCTGTCCCTTCAGGATCACGGCAACCCCGTCCGCTTCCGCAACATCTGGATTCGACCGCTTGAGAACTAACTTTGGCCGAATTGACATTGGAAGAAGGAGTTGATGAGTTATGAAGTGCAGCGAACTGAATCTGCAGCCGGCAATCATCAAAGGCCTTCAGAAAGTCGGATACGAAGAGCTTACGCCTATTCAGCAGCAGACGCTTGAGCCGATTCTGGCCGGGCGCGATCTGATTGCCAAGGCCGAGACCGGCTCCGGCAAGACCGCCGCCTGCGCCATTCCCATCCTCGAAAAAATCGACCCTCACCTGAAGGAAGTTCAAGCCCTCATTCTCGTGCCCACCCGGGAACTGGCCCTCCAGTACGTTGAGGAAATCAGCAAAATTGCCCAGTTTACCTCCATTCAGGCCTTCGCCGTTTACGGCGGCTTTTCGATGGACATCCAAAAAGGCAAGCTCGCCCACGGCGTCCACGTCCTTGTGGCCACCCCCGGACGGCTCATCGACCTGCTCTACAACAGCCCGCTGACGCTCTCTCATGTCCGCACCCTCGTGCTCGATGAAGCCGATGAAATGCTCGATATGGGTTTCCTGCCGGACGTGGAGTTTGTCTTTTCCTGTCTGGTTCACGAACACCAGACGCTCCTGTTCAGTGCCACAATGCCGCCGGAAATCAAAACACTGGCCCAGCGGTATTTAAAAAACCCGGTCATCATTGAACTGAATGTAGAAAAGGTCGCCCCCGAATCACTCACCCATACCTTCTATCAGGTCCGCCCGCATCATCGGCTTCAGGCCCTGCTGGACTATCTGAAAACCGAAAACCCCCGTCAGGCCATTCTTTTCTGCAACAGTCGCCGCAGCAGCGAACAGCTGTACAATCATCTCAAAAAAGAGCTGGATTCCGTCGAAATCATCCACGGCGGTCTTGAACAGGCACGCCGGACCAGTCTGTTTCGCCGATTCAAGCGGCTGGATATCCGGTATATGATTGCCACGGACATTGCCAGCCGCGGCCTGGATTTCAGCCATACCACCCACGTGATTAACTATGATTTTCCGACTCATCCGGAATCCTACACGCACCGAACCGGACGCACCGCTCGTATGGGACGACAGGGTGTGGCCCTGACGTTTTACACCCCGCAGGACCTTCGAAAACTGCGAACCCTGATTCGGGTCAACCGCATCCAGCCCGTCTGGCTCGGCCCGGAACCGGACCTGAATATCAAACCGTCCAAATCCAAATCTTTTCATCAAACACACTCCGAGGCCCCAAAACGGCAGCCGAACCGCCGCCGGAGGCATTCCCGCCCCAAGGGAAACAGACACTCGGAGGAAAAGTGATTGCTCTCGAGCATCGGAATCGATAGGATTTGGAAACCATGAGTCAGTCATCCAGGAACAATGAATTTGGCCGTGTGTTTGCGGAAGCCGCCGCCGTTCACAAACAATTGCTGACGGCTTTCGAAAAGGAATGCGCCGGCCCGCTTGAAAAGGCCGGACAAATGCTGATTGACTGTCTGGAAGCGGGCGGCTGCATCTTTACCTGCGGCAACGGGGGCTCGGCTGCTGACGCCCAGCATGTCGCCGCCGAGATAGTAGGGCGTTTTCGGCGCAATCGGAAGGGCCTTTCCGCCGTCGCCCTGACCACCGATACCTCTATTCTCACTTCCGTCGGCAACGACTACGGGTTTGAAGAAGTCTTCAGCCGCCAGGTCGAAGCCCTTGTCGGAAAAGGTGATATCCTCTGGGCCTTTTCCACCAGCGGAAAGTCTCCCAATATCCTCAAGGCCGCTCAAACCGCCAAAGCCAAAGGTGCACTCGTTTTAAGCTTTATCGGACGCAAAAACTCCCCCCTCGAAGCCTTCTCCGATGTCTGCCTGTGCCTCGAGGGGCCCACCGCCGCCGTACAGGAAATCCACCAGTTGGCTTACCATATCCTCTGCGACTGGGTAGAGGCCCATTTCGCAGGGCAATCATAACCTTGGTTTACTCTTCCAAAACGAGCAGTTCGATGTTGCGAAACTCCACCGGATGACTTTCCGCCTGCAGACTGATATAGCCGCCCGCCACTCGGCGAGAAGTACCAGCCTCAATCAGTTTTCGGGCATCTGCATCGCCGTCATCCAGTTCCGGACGGCTGTATTCCAGAACAACCTGCCCGTTGATCAAATGTCGAATCAGCCGGTCGCCGTGCACCTCCACCTCCGCCTTTACCCACTGGTCCCCGTGGAAGGTCGGCGAAGAGGATAAGATGCAGTGCTCTGTCCGCCGGCGGTCCTGGATAACCACGTGCGTTCCTGGTGTGCACAGGTTGCCGGTTGTCCGCTCATTTTGCCCATCGCCACCCAGCAGCTGCACTTCCAGACAGACCGGAAAGTTCTGCTCCAGCCCCATCGTTTCCGGCTTTTGACAGTGAATCATAATCCCGCTGTTGCGGAAAGCCCAGGACGGCCCGCCCTTCGCCTGCTCCCCGACAAACCGGTATTCCAGGCGAAGCCGATAGTGCGAAAACGGTACGGCATAAAACAGATGCCCGAACCGTCCTTCAAACTGTTCATACTGGTCATACGATACCTTCAAAATGCCGTTTTCCACACGAAACGTGTTTTTGTAGTTCTCCCCCAGGGGACGGCCGGCAAATTTCGGCGTCCATCCTTCCAGATTCTGCCCATTGAACAGGGAAGTCCATTGTTCCTGCTTTTCCTTAAGGACAGGGGCGGTCTGATGGCGGGCGCAGCCGCACAGGCACAAAAGTACCGCAGCGGCAACGATTGTGATTCCTTTTCCTTTCATCTTATTCTCCTTTCTTTTTTTCGAGAACCGGCGCGACACAAAATATATAAACCAGCGGCTCCGAACCGGTATTGATAATATTGTGTTCCGTATGGGGCGGAATGTAGCAAACCCTGCCCTCGCCGACAGCGAAGTCCTTCCCTTTGATCCGGGCTGTTCCCCGGCCGGACAGAAAAATCAGTGCCTCCTCGCGGTCCTCGGTAGAATGGACCCCGCAGTCAGTCCCGGGCTCCAGCCAAACCCTTCCGGCCTTCATTCCGCAGGTATAAGCCGGGTCGATCACCCGCTGATAATCTTTTCGGTTATTCAGCTCTGCTACAAATGCCTGGACAGCCATCGATATGCTCCTGATGAATGTTCGGAAATCCGGCGGTTACTATAAGGGATTTTTTTAGGAATCGCAATCCAAATGCGATAAAAGGGGCATTTTTGGGTATATCGCTGTGCAACGCTTTTCCCGGTTAAGAATCCAAATCAGACGACAAGGAAAGTTCCCTCAGAAGGGTTTGAAGATAATGCGGGATTTGAGCATGCAGAAGGGGGGACAGAGACATTCGCTGGCGGATTTCCAGCGGTTCAATCCCGAAGAAGACGACCTCATTGGGGCATTCATCCAGTTGACGCGAAATGTCAAGAACTTTGAGGATATCAACTTCGTGAAGGGACAGGTGCGTCAGCTGCTTTATGGTTTGGACCTGGTCGGGGGTGAAGCGTCGGATGGTGCCGGGTTCGGTTCCCATCCGGGCACAGTCGATCAGGACGGCTTTTCGGCGGCCCGCCAGAACATGAAGCAGATTCAGCCCGCCGGTTCCGCCGTCATAAAACTGGATGCGGTCAGTGCCGGGGATTTTGCCTTCTCGCGCAAGGGCTTCCAGCCGCTCAATCAGGACGACCCCGATGCCCTCGTCGGCCATCAGCGGATTGCCCAGCCCGATAACGATGGTTTCTTTTGCCATTGTTTCACCGCGGATGAACACGGGTTTGATTTTATTTAACCACAGATTACACGGATTTCACAGATTATAGACGATAAAAAGGAAGATGCGCAATAAAAAAGCCCCGACGCGCGGGGCTCTTTTTTGCAGACTGTCCAAATGATTATTTGACGAAGGTAACATTGAGCATATGGGTTGAACAGGAGATGCAGGGGTCATAGGAGCGGACCAGCATTTCCATCCCGTGCCGCAGGCCGTCTTCGCCCAGATGCATATATTCAGGCACGAATTTTTCGAAATCCTTCTGGATGTTGGCGTGGTTCTGGTTGGTCGGAATGCAGATGTTGGCCGCAATGCATTCGCCTTTTTTGTTAAACTCGTAGGTGTGGAAGAGGATGCCGCGCGGGGCTTCGACGCAGCCGCTGCCGCGCCCGGCCCGCGGGGTGACTTTCACCTTTTCGTCTTTGAGCCCCCTGGTCAGGAGCTTGTCAATCAGTTCGATGCTCACCTCGACGACATGGGCGGCCTCGGCCAGCTGCGCGACGTTGTTCATAAACGGATTGCAGCAGCCCTTCCTGAGGCCGAACATATCGGCGACTTTCTTGCCCAGCGGACTGAGCAGATGGCCGTTGTTGTTGAAGCGTGCCAGGGCGCCGACGGCGTAGGAGTCGCGGTGCCAGCGGCACCATTTGGCCGTGGACTGCGGGCTGACATATTCGTTGGCGACGCTTTCCCAGTCGCGAATGTGAACGGGGCCGTAGCCGTCGCTGGAGACGATATCGCCGTGATAGAAAGTATAGGTCGGCGGATTGTCCTGCCGGAGCGAGATGTATTCCGTGGGCCGTTCGAAGGCGGGCATCCGGTCGGCGACGCTGTGGACGACTTCGCAGATGGCCACCAAATCCGGCACGGCCTCTTTGAGGGTTTTCTGGAGGTCTTTGAGCTCCTGAGCAGTCGGGATTTTGGTCATTCCCCCCGGTGTGAGTGTGACCGGGTGGGTGGTCCGTCCGGTCAGCAGGTCGGACCACTGATTGGCGATGCGGTGGGCCTTGATGATTTTTTTGACGGCATCGGGGGCTTTGGCAACCAGCGGGACGACGGATTTTTCGCCGAAAAGGTCGGGGGCCACCAGATAGCCGACGTGAAGCGTGTGGCTCTGGAGCTGTTCGGAGTAGTGCATCAGGATGCGGAGCATGTCGGTCTGTTCGGAAACCTGCAGCCCGAGGGCATCTTCGACCGCCTTGGTGGAGGCCAGGGAGTGGGTGATGGAGCAGATGCCGCAGATTCGGCTGACGATGGTCTGAATATCGTCCCATCGGCGTCCGCGGACCATCGCTTCAAAGAAGCGCGGGGCCTCCGGAACCTGCCACTGGCACTTTTCGATGGTGCCGTTTCGGATGTTAACGACGATATTGCCGTGGCCTTCAAGACGCGTGACGTGATGAACGTTAATCTGGATATTGGCGCTCATAGTGTATGTCCTTGTTTGCTTCCGAAGAGAATCATTTTTTGTTTGAGGTCTTCGACGGTCAGACCGTATTTGTCCATAACTTCTTTGGCGGCTTCGACGTTGGGATGGTCCACATACCCGCGGCAGCCGAAACAGCGGAAATTGCTGGACGGACAGCGGGCGCCGCAGCCGGCTCGAATAATCGGTCCCAGACAGATTTCGTTGTATTCATAGCGGCAGACGTTTTCTTTGGCCTTGCATTCGACGCAGACGGGATAGTCCGGAATGGGGGGGCGTTTGCCCAGCAGCAGGGCGCGAATGACGGTGCCGAACTCTTTGCGGTCAATAGGGCAGCCGTGAATATAAGCATCGACGGGCACCACCTCATCGACGGCTTTGGTCATCTCCGTATTCAGGTGGGGCATCTTGGCGTCTTTGCCGTACACGCACTCTTTGACATCGTTGAGGTCAAAGTTGTTTTTCATTTTGTTGACGCCGCCGATAGTGGCACAGGCGCCGAGAGCAATGAGAATCTTGCAGCGGCTGCGGATGACCTCCAGTCGGAGTTCATCTTCATGCCGGGTGATGGAGCCCTCCACAATGGCGATGTCGTAGTCGTGGCTCTGCTCGCTCATGGCTTCCCGCCATTCCACGACGTCAACGACGTGAATCAAATCCAGAATTTCTTCTTCGAGGTTGACAATCTGCAATTGGCAGCCTTCGCAGCAGGCGAAATCGAAAATAGCTACGCGCGGTTTGCTCATTAGATGGCCTCCGGTACGAGGGCCAGGTCGCTGTAGCGGAACACCGGCCCATCCTGACAGACATATTTATCGTTTATTTGACAATGGCCGCACTTGCCGACACCGCATTTCATCCGGCGTTCGAGGTTGACGTAGATGTTTTCTTCGGGGACTTGTGCTTCGGCCAGGGAAATCAAGACGAATTTGTACATAATCGGCGGTCCGCAAATCAGAACCAGACTGCCGGGCAGTTCGTTTTCAATCTTGGGGATCAGGGTGGTGACGACGCCGACGTTGCCGTCCCAGCAGTCGTGGGCTTCGTCGATGGTTTCCAGCACGGTCATGTCTTTGCGTTCCTGCCAAAGAGCGATTTCCTCGCGGAACAGCCGCATGGAATAGCACTTGGTGCCGATCAGGACGATGATTTTCCCGTAGTCGCTTCGGTGATCGAGGGCGTAGCGGATGAACGAGCGCTGGGGAACCAGTCCGATGCCGCCGCAGATAAAGACCAGGTCTTTGCCTTTGGCTTCTTCGATGGGATAAGTTGTTCCGTAGGGGCCCCGGATGCCCAGTTTATCGCCGACCTGAAGTTTGTGGATGGCTTTGGTGAGACTGCCGACGTTTCGGACGACCAGTTCAAGGCCTCGTTGAGTCGGGGAAGAGGAAATGGAAATAGGGGCTTCTCCGATGCCGGCCAGTGAGACCTCGACGAATTGGCCGGGTTTGTACGAAAGGTCCTGTCCGGAATCCATTTCCAGATGCAGGAACAGCTCGGTTCCGTTGAGCATCCGGCGTTTGGTGATGGTAGCCATCTGGGGCAGATAGATGTCCGGATGGCCGCTGCAGCATTCACACATATCTGATTCTCCTTAACGATTTACCGTTCGGCCCTGTCAGCCGAGTTTTGTATCCTGAAGAAGACGATTGTACACTTCGACGGGGTTGGCGATCTTGGCCGTGCAGGCGGAAATGCATCGCCCGCAGCCGACGCAGGCGATTTGCCCGCCGATTTTTTCGGGCACGTATTTGCCTTTTCGATACAGCCGGTGGCGGTAGCGGGCGGCTCGATCTTTGCGGAAGTTGTGATTGCCTGCGACGGTGGCGAAGTTTTCCAGCAGGCAGCCGTCCCAGGCACGGAATCGGTATCCGGTTTTCAGGTCCCAGTTGACGCGGTCCTGCACATCGAAGCAGTAGCAGGTGGGACAGACTTGATTGCAGGAGCCGCAGGAATAGCACAGCCGTGCTTTTTCCTCCCAGACGGGATGATTGTAGCTTTGTTCAAGGACTTTGGGCAGCAGAGAGGGTTTGCACAGCAGAATATGTTTGTTCAGTACAGCGTTATTGTGTTCCCAGACGGCCTTGCGGGCCAGCAAATCGGCCTCGGAGGCGGGGGCGGATGAACCGGCCAGCCGAATGAGCTCCTGTCCTTTGGCGGTGGCGGCATCGGCCAGAATTGAACCGTCTTTAAGGACGGTCAGAAGGATATCGTAGCCGCTGCGGACGGTGGCGGTTCCCATCGAAGAGGCAAAGACGTTGGCGCTGGGGGTGACGACATCGAGGGCGATAATGGTAATCTGGCAGCGGCGGTCCATATAATGTTTGTCATATTGACCCTGACGGAACAACTCATCCATCTGGAGGATGGCGATCAGGTCATAGGGGTGTACACCGAGGAGAATCATCGGCTGAGCGTCCTGCACGGAGCGGCAGGGACCGCAGACTTCAAATTCGAGGAGCGTTTCCACCTGCGGCAGGACGTATTTTTTCGGGGGGAGAATGGTCACGTCGTAATCGAGCCGCAGGTCGGAAGCAGAGGCGAGAGGTCCGAAGGCGAAACGGCCGTTTTTTGCCTGCGGTGCCATGACAGACTGACCGGTTTTGAGCATTGCCGATACGAAGTCATCGAACTGCTTTGGGGTAAATTTAAGTACGCTCATGGTTTTTCGTTCCTGTTGTTCTGCATGTTTTTGTTTACAGATAATAAGGCAATATACTCAGCTGGGAAGCCAGATCGATGTCGATTTTTTTGACGGAGGGCGGGACTTTCAGGCGTCCGGGCGAAAAATTCAGCAGTCCGCGAACACCGGCCTTAACGAGTTTTTCTGTAACGGACTGAGCGGCATCGGCCGGCACGGCCAGGATGGCCAGATGGATGTTTCGTTTTTTCAGTCCGGCCAGACGGGCGGCGCTTTCAATGGTCAGATGACCGATTTTCTTTCCGATTTTTCTGGGATCATTGTCAAAAACGGCGGCGATTTCGAGATTGAAGGAGGAAAAGCCCGGATAGGCCACCAGCGCGGTCCCGAGCCGTCCGGCGCCCACGAGGGCTGTCTTCTGGGTTTTGTCCAGTTTGAGAATGTGCCGAATGCGCTGGGCGGTGGTCTGGACGGGATAGCCCACACCGGGTCTTCCGAAGTTTCCGAAGTAAGACAGGTCTTTGCGAATCTGATGGGGATTCAGTCCGAGCCGCACGGCCAATTGCCGGCTGCAGACGGTGAGCTCTTTTTCTCCCTCCAGCAGCGAAAAAGCCCGCAGATACATGGGCAGCCGCTGAATGGTTTCGTCTGGAATCCTGCGGTACTTCATTTTCCCTACAGCATTTTATTTGTGCTCACATTCACAAACAGCTGCCGTAATATAGCGTAAAAAGAACGATTCGTCAATCACTTTGTATCAATAAATCCAAAGTTTTTCACAATAAGTGCGGGAAATAATCTGTCGTGCATCACATAAAACCCTGTTTTAAGCAGGAGAAATCCGGAAATAGGAAATGCAAATGGGAACGCCTTGACGGTCTTTTCAAAGGAGGATAGGATGGGCTCGCCGTTTTTTGGAAAGGAACTTGAATGCCTATCTTTGAATATAAGTGTTTGGATTGCGGGAAGATTACGGAGGTCCTGGTTCGTTCTTCGGAGGTCAAAAAACCGATATGTGAACATTGCGGGTCGAAAAAGACCCAAAAGCAGTTTTCTGCTTTTTCAGCTCAAGTAAAGGAATCGACCCCTTCTGTTCAATCGGGTTGTTCCTCCTGCCCAAACCACTCCTGTCCGCACGCGGGCGGTTTTGCCTGAATTAAAAGGCGCCTTTAAGCCAGTTTTCGCACAGTTCAATTAATTGATTCAAATCACCGGTCCACTGGCTGGAAAGCAGGGCGATGTCATCCATATTGACTTTGAAGTCTTCATTCCAGTCGCCGGCCAGGAGGTCGTCGGGGCCCATCAGCCAGAATACCGTCAGGAGTTGAACATCTTCCAAGTCGATTTTGCCGGATTTGTTGATATCTGCAAAATCACAATAGTTATTCAGGTCTGTGCAGCCCTCCATTTCCCAGCGTGCGGAAAGATAGACAAAGTCTTGAATGTTCACCCAGCCGTCCTGATTGAGATCGCCGGGATTGGGAGGGGGCGGCAGGGTACCCGGCCAGACCTCTGAAGTGCCCGCCGGCGGAGTGATGAAGGTCCAGCCGCCGCCGGTGAATATGGAGCGGGGGATGCCGCTGTTGTTGGCAATCCGGACAGCAAGGGCTTTGCCTGCAGGAAGAGTGAAAGACTGCGGAGAGGTCTTAAACTGGAAAAGATTTTTTGTTCCGCTTAGAACCGCAGATGTCCCGCCGCTGATGAAAAGTCCGTCGGCCGGGTCGGCATAACCAATTTCGATTGTAAATGCGCTGCCGTTTACCGGCGTACTGAAAAGGATTTGACCGCTCCAGCCGTCCTGTGCGGAAAGGACATTGAAGCTGATGGGGCCCAGGGCTGACGTCTCGGACAGCCATAAGAGCGAGCTTCCTATCGGTATTGTTTGCCATTGACCGGGGCTGTTGGGTTCCGTTGACATTGCTGCTCCTCCTTTCAAATACCAGGTCTGAAGGAGGTAATTTGTCGGCAGTTCGGTCAGGGGGAAGTAATCTTGTGAAAAAGTTCCATACAGTGAGTACGGCGTTTCTCCGATCCCATTGTTATTCAGGTCTGTGCCGGAATAGGAGCTGTAGTAGTTGCCCATTTTGCTGGAGAAGATGGCATCTGCGTAGCGATAGGTAAACGGGATTGGACTGTTCCAATAGTCCCCTTCAGAAACACGGTAATAAACAAAGGAAGTCGTGTTCGCCTGGAAAAGATTATTGGAGAGGAGATTGTGCTGGGATTCAAAGCAGTAAAAGCCGTAATAGTTCTGTCGGACCGTATTGCTGAGCAGCTGATTGCTGTTGCTTTGGAGTTGAATGCCGTAGTTTGTGCTGTTCTCAAAAAGATTTTCCGTGATGCTGTTATAAAGAGCTCCTCCGCTGAGCAGCGCAAGACCGGTGTAATTCCCGAAACAAGAGTTCTGAGTGACTACGTTGTACAAGGAGGCGTTCAAACTGATTGCCGCGGAGTTTTGATGAGCCGTACAGAGGTTCTGCTGAATGGTGTTCTGGTTGGAATTGTTTAATTCGATTGCGGCACCGCCGTTGGCCTGTAGGGTATTGCCGAGCAAAAGATTTCCGCTGCCGGCCGAAATGGATATCCCGGCTCCAATATTGAAAGAAAAAGTATTATTCTGGATAATGTTGTTGGAGGCATTGTTCAGGTAGATTCCTCTGCCGTTTCGATTTTGACTGTCCCAGCCGCATCGGTTGTTTTCAATTGTGCAGTTGCTGGCATTGATTAAGGCGACAGCAGCGGCAGTTGAGTTGGTTTTGCAAATGCTGAAACCTCGAAGGGTAACATAGCTGCCCATAATCGAAACAGCATGAGCAGTTCCTGAATTGGCTTGAATCGTGGTCTGAAGAGGCCCGCTTTCCGATTCGATTGTAAGAATTGTCGAAGGTGTCGGAGAAATGAGTAGATTTTCGTTATAAACGCCGGTGCCATGTCCGGTTCCAGCGGATCCGACGAGGATGGTCACGGCCCCTATTTCGGCAGAAGCGGCATTCACGGCGGTCTGAATGGTTCGAAAGGCAGTTTCCCACGTTAACCCGTCCGTGTTATTCCCATTGTCGGCGACGTATAAGATTTTTCCAGATAAAGAGTTGCTGAAAAAAAATAGTGAGAGAATCAGAAGAAAAATACTCCTTTTTTTCATCACCCTGCTCCAAAAATATTCCAAGCCAATTTTGCTCTATCCTAAGACAGCAACTACCTATTCTTAATGAATTGCTTCCAACTATCTTAATGAATTGCTTCCAATAAAGCAAGAAGTTCTTAGAACTGAATTAATAAGATATAAAAGAGCCATATATGCCTTATTGTGGAAATTTTCGAATGAAGCACATCTTTTTTGTTGACGAAATAAAGGGAGTAGGTTCGCCAATCTGATTCATTAACAGTTCAGGATAGAGAGTAAAAATGGGGAAACTACAGAAAAAAGTTTTTATAAGAGCGGGGCTTTCCATTGTCTTATTAGAGATCGTTTTTTCTGGATGTGCCAAGAAGGGGAAAGCGGCTTCCGATGAGAAGGAAGTCCAAACGGCACTTCTCCAGAAACAGATTCAAACTCTTCGGTCTGAGCTGGAGTCCGTTCAAAAAGAATTGGAGGCCGAAAGGCAGACCTCTCTCGAACTGGCGGAAATGCTGCGACATTATCGAGAAGGCGGGGGGCAGGGTAATACTTCTTCGGCTGAACCTTCCGCGGCGGCATCGGTCCAGACTTCCGGCGGGGCAGAGGTGCTTTTGTCGAAAACAAAGGAGTTAACCGAGGAGATACAACGGCTGAAAGAGGAAAACAGCCGACTTGCCGGCCAAGTGCGGACTTTGAAAGCTTTGCGTCCGCCCGTGCCGGCTGTCGAGGAGCAAAAACCAACCTCCGCTCCTGTAGAGGTTTATGCGGTTGGAGAATCGGGGAACCAGACAATCAAAGATGCCTATGCACTTTTTCAGAAGGAAACAGCATCTTCGGAACGGCTGGCGGCTCTCGAGTCGATGCAGGAACTGGCATTGGAGCAGGAGCCGGAACTGATTGGGCTGCTTGAGAAAGCATTGGAGGACCCAGACCCTGAGGTTGTTCGCACGGCAGCTCAGATGCTGGAGCCCTATCGAAATCCTGCCGTGCTGCCGCTGATAGAAAAGGCCCTGCGCTCGAGAGATGAAGAGGTGCGTTTGAGCGTCCTCGGACCTTTGGAGGAGATTGAAGACCCGAGATGTGCAGAACTGGCGGTAATGGCCCTGAGCGACCCGTCGGATACCGTGCGGGGATGTGCTTTGGATGTCATTCGCGGACAGTCCCCAGATATCCAGATTCTTTCGCTCAGTCGGGCGATAGGGTTGGCGTCGGATGAGGTAAAATCGGAGGTCCTTTCGCTGCTGGAGCTGCGGGGAGATAAAGCGGCGGTGGAGGTGATGTTCAACGGTCTGAAAGACCCCAATCCGGAGTTTCGTGAGGAGGTTAAGTCGGTTCTTCGCCTGCTGCTGAATCAGGAGTTCAGCAGCTACAATCAGGCGATGCGCTGGTGGAAGGCCAACCACAGTCGGTATGATGACAATCTGCTGGAGCAATGAGGAAAATCGGCCTTCAGCGCATAAAAAAAGCGTGCCGAACAGCACGCCCGGGAGGTTTGAAGAGGAGAATTTCATCAGTCTGCGGACACAGCGAATTCCTTTTTGCGACTGTTGAGCTGGGCTTTGAGGCGAGCGATAATGGAGGAATGCATCTGTGAGACGCGGGATTCAGAGAGGTCGAGCGTGGCACCGATTTCCTTCATCGTCATTTCTTCATAATAATAGAGGATAATAATCAGTTTTTCCGCCCGCGTAAGTCCTTTGGTTAAAAGATTTTTGAGGTCGCGTTTCTGGGCTTCGATGACGGGATTTTTGCTTCGCTGGTCTTCAATGATGTCAATCTCCCGGATGTCCTTATCGCCGTCTGATTCGCTGAATTTGGTGTTAAGGGAAACCAGGCCGACGACGTTGGCGTCCCGCTGAAGCCGGTGAAATTCGTGTTTTTCCAGTTCCATTTCCTCGGCCAGCTCCTCTTCGGTCGGCAGCCGTCCCAAATGGGCCTCGAGCGTCTGCATGGCTCTGTCGAGCTGATGAGCACGAGCTCGGACCAGCCGAGGGACCCAGTCCATACTGCGAAGTTCATCCAAAATGCTTCCGCGAATTCGCGGTGTGCAGTAGGTTTCAAACTTGACGCCTCGTTTGGGGTCAAAGGCGTCGATGGCGTCCTTCAGTCCGAAAATACCGGCACTAATCAGGTCGTCGATATCTACTTTGTCGGGGAGTTTTGCCCAGATTCGTTCTGCAGTGTATTTGGCTAAAGGCAGATAATGCTCAAGGAGCTGATTGCGGGCTTCATTGGAGCGCGTTCGGAAGAACTCTTCCCAAACCTGCTCCACATTTTGGATACGGGCGGTTTTCATGCCTAAACCTCCATGTCTGACACATTCATTTCCGCACTTTGCATGGCCGCGTCCGATAACCTTGCTGGTAAATCCCTTATTTTTTTTTCTGCTCTGCGCGCAGGTTTTTTGACAGAGCGTTTAGTTATCGGCAAAAAGGCCCTGCATCTTTAGAAAAACCAGTTCACTACTTTTCGAAAGAACCCTTCGCCGGAAGTCTGCATGGGACTTGTATTGGTCAGCCGATGGCTGAGCGTTCGGATCCCTCTTGAAAAAGGGGATTTGGGGAACGCCAAAACGACCGGTTTCTGCATGCAGACGGCGGCCTGAAGACATTCATCGCGGCAGAGAATTCCTGCTTCATAGATGGGGGTGGCCAGAAATCGGGCGGCCACCTGGGCAATCTGCCGAGATATTTTTTTGCCTTCTTCAATGGAAGAGGCCATATTGACCAGAAGACTGATTCGCCCGGGATATTTTTTGCCGGCAAGGATTTTAATGACGGCATAAGCATCGGTAATTGCCGTAGGTTCAGGGGTTGTTACTACAAGGGTGTGGTCGGCAGCCATACAAAACCCGATAACATTTTGACCGATGCCGGCGCCGGTATCGATGACAATCATATCCGTTCTGTTTTGGAGTCGGTTGAATTGGCTGATAAGGCGATGATGCTGAAAAGGGGATAAATTGGCCATATTTTCCAGGCCGGAACCGCCGCAGATGACCTCAATCCCGGCCGGCCCGATCTGGGTAATCTGGTCAAGAGTTTTGCGGCCGTCAATCACATGCGACAAGTTGTAGCGACTGTTGAGGTTCATTATGACGTCCAAATTTCCCAAACCAAGGTCAGCATCAATCAGAACAATGCGCTGACCGGCGGCGGCCAGGCAAATAGCCAAATTCACTGAAATATTGGTTTTTCCCACTCTGCCTTTGCCGCTGGCTACAGCCATCACAGCGGCTCGGCTGTTCTCCTCGTTCCTAATCTGTGTCATTCTGCCCTGCCTTCGATGTTGTCCTGAATCGTGGTGTGCAGCGGGGCACGGTTTAAAGACAAACCGGGCCGCTCCGCTCCCATCGTGTTTTTCCCGGGACACCGGCCGGTGTCCCTTCAGCGTTTCTTCAAACGAGCCGGCGGCTCGCGGGGCGGTCTTATCTGGCGGCGGCCGTTTTGCTCTTGATATGCGAGAGCAATTCAGCCGCAATTCGATTATTCAAAAGGTTTTCGGACAATTTTTGCATCTGCATCTGAAGATAAAGCGGCGGATTGTTTCTCAGCAGGAGATGGGCTTCGGAGTCCGTCAGGGGCTCCACCTTCAGATTTCCGTTTGTTTCAAATCGTATATGAGAACTGTCGCAGAAGAGCAGACGATTTCGGCAAAGGTGTTCGCAAAGTGCCCGGGTCATACAGTGAGCGAACTCTGCTGTCGGCAGGTCTTGAGGAACAAATCCGGGATTGCCTCGGTCAAAGATATTGCGGAAGAGAATTTCTTTTCGCTGTTCCGTAAACTCGAGGATTTGCGTCAGCAGCTCGGTGAGGTGCTCGGTTTTTGCGGTTGTGATGTCCATATCCTTCCTTTTCCTAAGGGCTTGCAGCTGCCCTGTCAGTTTTTCACCTCCGGCGCCGATTCTTCGCTGAGCAGTTTTCGGATTTCTGTGAGGGTTTTTGTTTTTCGAAGTTCCGCAATTTTTTGAAGGCGTTCAAAAACCGATTCATCATAGAGTCGGTGGCCGCCCTCGGTCCAGCCGGACTCTCGGATGAGTCCCATAATGGTGTAGTTATGAATGGTTTGTCTTGTGAAGGGGGTGTATCGGACGATTTCACCGATCCTGAAAAGTTTAGCCGGCACGTCAAAAGTTCGCCGCTGCTGTTTGTTCATATCCAGCTGTTTATCGAGTTGTCTTCGGGTTCCGGTTAGTAATTTTGGCTTTTTAGAGAATCTTCATTTTTTCGAAAACACCCTATTTGCTCCAGTCAGAGCTTTTCGCTGAGCGTCCGGGTGTTCGAAATATATTTTACGTTTTACAAAATGTAAAATACATTTTTTAAATGTCGAGAAAAAAATTGAAATTTTTAAAAAATTTTTGCAGAAAAATGGCAAGTTGAAGGAAGACAGGGATTTACGCAAAAGGTAAGGTTGAAAATTTTTCCGTTCGTATTTCCGGGGGAGGGGTTATAGAGAAATTGGGAAAGTTTGAAAAGAGCCAAGAGAAGAGAGCTGTTTTGTATGGGCAGGTCCGATAATAACGCGGTTGTTTTGTTTTTCCAGATTCAGGAAAGACATCTTTTTCAAGGATTTTTAGAGACTTAAAGGGTTAACTTTCCGCTCCGGAGTACCGATATAGAAACGACATCTTTGGAATGGAGTAAGCTTTTTCGGAGAAGGCAAGAAAAAGGATTATGTCAAAAGAAAAAGAACAAAACAGACTCTCAGAACGTTTGTGTTCGGCCGGTGAATGTCGTTTGGTCACGATTACCCCCTTGGCGAAACAGATTAATTGTCTGGATGTCAAACGAATTGCGGATTTGTGTGTTACGGAAATTCCGCAGTTAATCGGAGCCAAATTGGCTTCTTTGTATATTCTGGATGAAACCAGTGATATTCTTCATTTGGAAAAAAATAATCATCCGTTTCTAATTAACAATATCGTATCGCTGAATCAGAATCCGCCTTCACCGATGGTGGCGGCAATTCGAAGCAAAGAGTTGTTGGTGGTGGAGGGGGATGAATCGCTTCGCAGTCCTCAAATTAACCGAACACTTCGGCAGTTTTCGGGGAACTATAAAACGCGCAGCTGTATTATTGCTCCGCTGGTCTGCCACGGCCGGGTTGTCGGGGTTTTGAATTTCAGTGAAAAAATCGGGGGCGGCAGTTTTACCTCGGATGATATCGCCATTGTGGAGCTGTTTCGTCATCTGATAGGCGCTTCCATAGGCAATATTCATTTGTTTGAAAAAACACAGCGGCAGGCCAAGACAGATGGTCTGACGGGTATGCTCAATCACCGCACATTTTATGAGCAGCTTGAAATTGAACTTCGCCGCGCCCAGCGCTATACCACAAATCTGTCTATCATTATGGCGGATGTGGATAATCTGAAGCCGATTAATGACAATTACGGACACAAGGCAGGGGATATGGCGATTAAGCAGATTGCCCGCCGGATCAGTGCCTGCATTCGTCAGATTGATATTGCGGCCCGGTATGGAGGAGATGAGTTTGCCGTGATTTTGCCGAATACCTCTCTGGAAGATGCCGTGGTTGTCGCAGAGCGAATGGTAGAAATGGTGAAAAGTACGCCGATGGTGTGGGAGGGGCATCGGATAGAACTTTCTATCAGCGTAGGAGTTGGGCAATACTCACCGGACAGCTGTATCAGCGATGTGACAAAGGCCACAGACCAGGCCCTGTATGCAGCCAAACAGGCAGGGAAGGGACGCGTTAAGGTTTTTGCTTCCGCTGCGACAACCTAAATATCCCATCTTCTCCATCTTTTCTTTTTTGATTCTTCATCGTTTCAGCTCCGGAAAGAGAATAGACTTTTTCTCAATCTCTGGTATAATCAGAAGATATGAGAAAGGGACAAGCGGAATCTCTCTTTTCCGGTGCAGAGAAAGATGCCCTCAGTGCGAATGCACCGCTTGCGGTTCGAATGCGGCCGAGAACCCTGGATGAGTTTGTGGGGCAAGAGCATTTTGTGGGGCCGGGCAAGCTTCTTCGCCGGATGCTGGAGGGGGGAACGATAACGAGTTTGATTTTTTATGGTCCGCCGGGCTGCGGCAAGACGACGCTGGCCCAGATTGTTGCCGGACAGATTGAGGCGGCATTCCATTATCTCAGCGCTCCGGCCGCATCGGTAAAGGATATCCGGGAGATTATTGAAAAAGCCAAAGATCGGCTGATTGAAAAGCGTCAAAAAACCCTCCTGTTTATTGATGAAATTCACCGATTTAACCGGGCTCAGCAGGATGTGCTGCTGGATGATGCTGAAAATGGGGTTTTAACGCTGATAGGGGCTACTACCGAAAATCCGTTTTTTTCTGTAAACTCTCCCTTAATCAGCCGCAGTACAATTTTTACCTTTGAGCCGCTGAAAAAGGAAGACATTTTCACTATCTTAACGCGAGCCCTGAAAGACCCGCAAAGAGGATACGGGAATTTGCCGCTGGATGTAGAGCCGGAGGCGATGGAGTTTTTGGCTGTGATGAGCGATGGAGATGCCCGCAAGGCCCTGACGGCCCTGGAGGTGGCGGTTTTATCTCAGCAGAAAAAAAGCGGTAAAGAACGGATTTGCATTGACTTGGAAACGGCTCGGGAGTCGATTCAGCGCAAGTCAATTGTTTATGACGGAACGGGAGATACCCACTATGATTTGGCCAGCGCTCTGCAGAAGTCGATGCGGGGTTCGGACCCGGATGCGACGGTGTACTGGCTGGCTCGGATGATAGCGGGCGGAGAGGACCCGCGGTTTATTGCCCGTCGGATTGCGGTTTGTGCGGCGGAAGATGTGGGGAATGCGGACCCGCTGGCCACGGTTCTGGCGGCGTCGGCACTGCAGATAGCGGAGTTTGTCGGGATGCCGGAGGCCCAGCTGGCTTTGGCTCAGGCGGCGATTTATATTGCCTGTGCCCCGAAATCGAATGCCTGTGCGAAGGCGATTTGGTCGGCGGTATCCGATGTCCAGTCTGGCCGGACGATCCCTGTTCCTCCTCATCTTCGGGATTCGCACTATGAGGGGGCCAAGAAGCTCGGCTTCGGCATCGGGTACCGCTATCCTCATGAAAGTCCGCTGGGTTATATCAAACAGGATTATCTGGGACAGCCGCTGGAAAAACCGTATTATGTTCCCAAGGACATCGGGCGGGAGAAAACCATAAAGGAGTATCTGGAAAAACTGAAAAAACAGGTTGCCCATTTCGAAAGAGAAGGTAAAAAGAGGAGGACTGAAAAGAACGGGCAGGCGCAAGATGAATAAAACGGAGCTTCGGGCACTGATTCGTTCGCGGCTGGCAGCCCTTCCGGCGGAGGAACGGTTGGAGAAAAGCCGTCAAATCTGCCGATGGGTAATGGAGTCGGATGTTTTTCGGCAGGCGACGGTTGTGATGGCTTTTTTGTCAATGCCGTATGAAGTAGATACAACGCCGCTTATTCTTCAGTCGTGGCGGCAGGGAAAAACAATTGCCGTCCCGAAAATCTCCTGGGAGCAGCGGCATATGATTCCGGTGGAGATTCAGTCTTTGGAAAGCGGATTGGAGACGGGGAAAAAAGGTCTTCGCAATCCGACCGGCGGCGTGCCGGTTCCGCTTGAAGAGATTGACCTGGTATTAACACCGGGTTTAGCCTTTGATGTTCAGGGGAATCGGCTGGGCCGGGGCGGGGCGTATTATGACCGTTTTTTTAAGAATCCGGGGCTGTCAGCAGCTCGCTGGGCTCTGGCTTTTTCGTTTCAGGTAGTCGAAGAAGTTCCCGTCGGCCCTGAGGATGAGCCGGTGGATGCTGTTGTAACGGAAACAGGAATTCTTCTGTGCAGAAAACGAACCCAATCGGGAGGGCAGTAATTTGGCCAAAGGAAAATATCGACCCTATGGTTCAGGCGGAGATGCCGCTCGTCGGAATCGTCTGATTGCCATTGCGCTGATGGTTGTGATTGCCGGAATGGTGGTTTTGATTCAAATGCGGAAGAAGAAAGCAGCGGTCGTCCCGACGGCGGAGGAGATTCCGAAGGTTTCTTTGTCGGAAATAAAGCCGGTTCCTGCGGAAGCGGCTGATGAGCCGGCCCTGGAGATGCCCGGACCGTCAAGCTCAGCTCCGGCTGCTGCTCCGGCGCCGGGACCTGCAGTGTCTGAGTCTTCTCCGCAGGCGAAGTCTCCGGAGCCGGTTTCGGCGGCGGGAACGACAGGAACAGCGGAACAGGCTGCGGCGGAAGCGCAGGTTGCTGCCAGTCCTGAAGTTCGGACTCTGATTGAAAAGGCCGTGGAGGCCAGAAAGGCCGGGAACATTATTGCGGCAAGGGATTCTCTTAACGAAGCCCTGAAGATGCCGATGAGCGAGGTGCTTCGGGATGAAATCAAGCGGCAGCTGGCCTTGTTGTCCGCACGGTGGCTGTTCAGTCGAGAGGTGCTGGATGGGGATACGCTGACGGAGTGGTATCAGGTTCAGACGGGCGATTTGCTGGTCAAGATCGCCAATACGTATAAGGTTCCGTATGAAATTCTGATGGAGATTAACGGGATTCGAAAGGCGGAAGGGCTTCAGGCGGGACAGAAGATTAAAGTGATTCGAGGTCCGTTTCATGCGGTAATCAGCCGCAAGCGGTTTACGATGGATTTGTACCTTCAGAATCAATATGTCAAAACCTACAAAGTTGGGCTTGGGATGCCGGGGCGGGAGACCCCCACAGGGCTTTGGCGAGTCAAGCCGAACGATAAACTGATTCAGCCGCCGTGGACAGACCCGGATACCGGCCGGCGATATGTGGCTACCGACCCGGATTATCCGCTTGGGTCGCGCTGGATTGGTCTGGAAGGGCTGGAAGGCCCGGCCAAAGGGAGAACCGGCTTTGCTATCCACGGCACCAAAGAACCGGAGACCATCGGAACACAATCTTCCCGGGGATGCATCCGTCTGTTTAACGGGGATGTGATTGAGGTGTACAATCTTCTGTTTGCAGGCCAATCCCTGGTGCGTGTGGAGGATTGAGGTTGTCTGGACGGGTGAGGTAGACGGGATGACCAATCGGATGAGCCGGTGGTTTGGAGGATTGGGATGCTGGATTCTTTCAGCCGGGGTGCATGCTGTATGTCTGGGGGCACTGGCCTTTGTTCGTTTTCCATCCGGAGGGACCTCGGATAGACCCGGTAGCGGGGCTTTTTCATCGATTGAGACGCCTGCGGCTGTGCGGATAAGGGAGCTGACGGCACCGAAACCTCAGGTAAAACCGCTGACATCCGAACGGCTTTTATCCCCTTCTGCGGAACGAAAGCCCCATCCTGAAGTCAGGCCCGAACCAACACGGAACCCTTCTTTTTCAATCCCGTCTCACCTTTCGGAAGAGTTGGTTAGGCCTTTGGTCAATTTTTTCGGGAATCGCAGTGCAGCCGGACGCATCTGTTTTGTTGTGGACTGTTCCGGAAGTATGTTTGGAAGGATGGGGCTGGTGCGCAGGCAGCTTGCGGAAGCTGTGTCGCGTCTGACTCCAGACCAGTTCTTTTCCGTTCTTTTTTTTGGAGGAAACGGGAGGATTTTGGAGCTCGGCAGGGGTGAGCTGCTGCGTGCAGTGCCGGCCGCTAAACAAGATGCGATTCAGCTGGCGGAGTCTGTTCGGCCGGAAGGTCGAACAGATGCCTTGTCGGCCTTGGCCAGAGCTATGTCGCTGCGGACATCGGATGGGCGAGGTCCGGATTTAATTTATTTTCTGACGGACGGTTTTGATTTGGATAAGGAAGGAACCGCCAGCCTTGCGGAACAGGCAGAGGAATTGAGGAGGAAACTGGCTCCGCAGGCGGTGATTCATACGATTGCTTTCTGGGCATCTCCGATGGACCGTCAGGTTTTGGAGATAATAGCCCAGCGAAGCGGAGGCAGTTTTACTTGTGTGGATTATGAGCCGGAAAATCGGATTGAGGATTTGAAATGACGACAGGGTTGGGAGTGATGGAAGCACCGTCGTGGTTTGACCGGTTTTTTCTGGCCGGCGGACCGATAGTCTGGTTTGTATTGCTGCCGATGTCGGCCGCAATGCTTGCTTTAGGGTTGGATTTGGGCTTTCGTCTCCGCCGGAAGGTTTTGCTGCCGAACAGTCGTGCGGGCCAGATAGCCGCCCTGGCGGGCCAATATGGATTGCTCGGGTTAGAGGCACGTCTCAAGGGCAGTCCGGACTTTTTGGGCCGGGCAATTCTGTGGGCTTTGTCCCAAAACAGAAAAAAGGGGTTTGACTTCGGGCTGGTACGGGAGGCAGCGGCGGACAGTCTGCGGGAACAGGGACTGGACCTGATGCGGCGAGCAGAGGGATGTCATCTGATTGGCACCGTGGCTCCGATGGTCGGACTTTTCGGAACGGTTTTCGGGATGATTCAGGCGTTTATTGTGTTGGGGGCTTCGGAAGGACAGCCCCGTCCGGACCAGTTGGCTCAGTCCATCTCCGTTGCTTTGGTGACAACGTTTTGGGGATTGCTGGTGGCAATTCCGGCACTGGTTCTGCATGGATTTTTCCGGATGCGGATTGAGTCTCTGATGGGTCAGGCAGCTTTCGAAATGGAGGCTCTCCTGGAGCGGCTTGCGGAGATGGGATGTTTCCGCAAAGGTCCGTCAAATATCCACGAGGAACCAACGAGAACTCCAATAGCGGAGGAAATGGAAAGTTCGGACGAAGAGGATGATGAACCTCTTGAACTTGAATTTGAGGCAGATGAATGAGAAAAGGTTTTTTGAATCTCCCCTTTGAACCGACAGGTTCGTTTGATATGACGCCGATTATTGACGTGGTTTTTCTGCTGATTATCTTTTTTATGCTGGTTTTTCAGTTTATTACAGCGGAAAAAGCGGATGTACAGGTGCCGGAGTCCATTCGTTCGGCCCAGCCGTCGGAGGAGGATGTTCTGGCAACGGTTACAGTCGGCAGGGATAGCGAGGGGAAGGTGTTTTTCAGGGTGGATGGAGTATCAGCAGAAGTCTCAGAAGTGAAAGAAGTTTCCTCGGTGATAGCCGATTTGATTGACCGGCAGGCAGCCCGAAAGAACGGTTCTTCCAAGAAAATTGTTCGGCTTCGCTGTGATAAGGAGATTCCTTTTGGAATAGCGAAATATGCTTTACAGGGGATTGCGGACAGCAGGGCAACGGATATTCAGTGGTCTGTAATAAAGGGGAACTGAACTTTATCTATTTTGACAGTACAGAAAATTTTGCCGGAAGAGGATGGGTCAGGAAACGGGCTGGGGCTTTTTTTCGGGTTCCTGAAGGTTGTACTGTTTGACTTTTGCGTAGAGGGTGGCCCGTGTGATTCCGAGCAGAGAAGCGGCACGGCTTTTCTGCCAACCGGCTTCTTCGAGGGCCTTTTTGACCAGTTCCCGTTCCGCTTTCTCGAGGGAAAAATCTTTGATGGAAATGGTTTGAGCGGTCTCCTGCGGCTGATCAGTCTCAAAGGAGAAGGCGGGATTCAGCAATAGGTTGCTGGTTCCGATTCGGTCTGAGGATTCGAGGAGGATGGCTCTTTCAATCACATTTTTCAGCTCCCGAACATTGCCGGGCCAGTGATAGCGTGTGAGCATTTCAGCGGCCATCGAGGTCAGCCCTTTGATTTTTCCTCTCTTTTCCGGGCAGATCGTGGAGGTCTGGATAAAATACTCGGCCAGCAGGAGAATATCTTCCCTTCGGGATTCGGCCCGCAGAGGAGCCAGAGGAATGGGGCAGACGCACAGCCGATAATAGAGGTCCCTTCGAAACCGGCCGGCTTCGACTTCCTGGAACAGATTTCGGTTGCTGGAGGCGATGATGGTTGCCTTGCATTCGATTTCCTCCAGCCCGCCGACTTTTCGGAATTTTCGTTCCTGAAGGACCCGCAGGAGTTTGGCCTGCAGGTCGAGAGGCATTTCGCTGATTTCATCGAGGAAGACGGTACCGGTGCCGGCCAGTTCCAGGAGGCCGATTTTTTCGCGGTCAGCGCTGGTAAACGAACCTTTGGTGTGACCGAAGAGTTCACTTTCGAGCAGGTTGGCGGTCAGGGCGGCACAGTTGATAGCGACAAACCGCTGCTGACTGCCGTTGCGGAGGATGTGGACCGCACGGGCGGCCAATTCTTTGCCGGTGCCTGTTTCCCCGACAATCAAAACAGGGTTGCAGTTGCTCTGAGCAACCAGGCGAATCATTCGCAGCGTCTGCAGCATGGCCCGGCTTTTTCCGACAATGGAAACCGAGGAGGGGCAGTCTTCCATAAAAAAGCGGTTGTCGGAAGCCGGCAGTTCTTCGCTTTGTGTGAGCCGTCGGACGGCATCGGCGAGTTGATCATTGTTTTCAATATTAAGAACGCACTCGGCGGATTTGTATTCGGCCAAGTACGTTTCCAGCGGGGGATGATTGAGCGGACCGAGCACCAGAACAGGCCGCTGCTGGTTATTTTTCCGGAGAGATTGAAGGGTTTGGAGGATATCAGTGCGGTCCACGTCCTGACCGAAAATTAGCAGGTTTGGATCGACGGCTTCCAGGAGTTCCCACACGTCTTCGACTTCATCGGCGGCATAAAGTTTCTTTGCAAAAGGTCTGGCTGCCTGCTGCGTGTTCGGCTGTCTGCCGACGACCAGAATCTTTTCCAAAGTCATATGCACTTACTCACGGAACAGTTCATCCTCAGTTTGTTCAAATCAGCGTACTGCTACCATCGGCAGGCGGAAATAGGAAACTTTAATAAATTATGGGACGGTCCAATAATTCAAAACTGGTAAAAGAGGAAGAATGTGAAGAAGGATTTTTTTCGGGAAAGATTATCGGACTTATTCCGGAAAGCTGGGCGGGTGAAACGAAAGATTGAAACGGAGCGGGAGGAATAATTTTCCGACAGGTGCGAAATTTTTGACCTCGGTTTGGAAAAGAGAACGGGATTCAGGAAGTTTTGGAGAAAACATTTAACTGGTTTTTCCTTAAGAGGTTAGAGCTTCTGCATGTCGGATTTATCCTGAGAGCTGGCATAGATGTTGCAAGGAAATCCTTTTTGGAAAGGTCTGAACAGTTCAATAACGTGCCTTTGATGGAAGGGAACAAGATGGCGACTGTGAAGTCTGCTGCAGAACAGAAATTGGATTTTATGAAGCTGATGGTAACGGAACTTCAGTATCAGAATCCGCTGGAGCCGTTGGATAACCAGCAGATGGCGGCGCAACTTGCCCAGTTTACCCAGCTGGAACTGTCGGAAAAGATGAACAACAATCTGGAGACAATCAACGACACGATCAGCAAGATGAATCTTGGATTTACCGGGGCGATGCTGATGGCGGAAATCGAGTATGCCCGCTCCCTTCTTGGGCACACGGTTTCCTTTTATAACGAGACCTATCAGCAGACGCTGGAAGGAAGCGTCAAGGGGATTCGATTTGTCGACGGCGAGCCGGTTTTGCAGGTGGAGGCCAAGAATCCGGCAAATGGTTCCGCTCTGGAAACGCTTACTGTTTCTCTGGATGAAATCAACAGCATTCAATAATCAAAAGGGAGTGAGCATATGGGTTCAGCACTATCTGCGGGTGTATCGGGCCTGAAGGCCCATCAGGCGATGCTGGATGTGGCGGGCAATAACCTGGCCAATGTCAACACGGTCGGCTTTAAGGGCAGCTCAGTAACATTTGCCGAGCTGCTCAGCCAGACCCTGCGTCGGGCCAGCGGTCCTGCGGGGAATCTGGGCGGAGTCAATCCGCAGCAGATGGGGAGCGGTGTGGGGATTGCTTCGATTCGGGTCAATACCTCGCAGGGAAACATCGTTACGACCGGTCAGGATTTGGATGTGGCGATTGACGGTTCGGGGTATTTTGTGCTGAATAACGGCTCGCAGAATGTTTATACGCGCATCGGCTCGTTTGCGGTGGATGCGAGCAATACCCTTGTGGACCCGGCGACAGGCTACCGGGTTCAGCGGATCGGCAACTACGGAGAAAGTGAGGGCTTCCAGACCGCCGGCGATACGAGCATTCATATTCCCTGGGATGCCTCGATGCCCGCCCGGGCCACGACGGAGATTACGCTGAACGGCAACCTCCGGGCTTCGGCGGAAAGCACCGCAGCGACGGTGCATAAGATTGTGTCCAATCTGGCCTTTACGACCAGCAATGGGGAGCGTGTGGCAACGGCCAATACTTATTTGTCTGATTTGGACCAGTGGACCACGCCGCTGGCGGTCGGTGCGACCGGAACGATTCTTGTATCCGGATATCTGGAGGACGGGACAGAGTTTACGAACCAGCCGATTACCTGGGTTGGAGCTGCTTCCGGCTCGGGGCCGACTATTCAGGATTTGCTGGACCAGATTACCGCCCTGTTTACGGATTCGACGGCGACCCTGAATTCGGACGGCAAGATTGTCGTTACAGCCAACCAGGCCGGCTATAACCTGGCGATGATTACCAATATGACGTATGTGCCGGCCGGAACGGATGAGATGACTGTGCCGACGTTTTTTGACTATGTGACCATCGGCGGCAATGATACCAAGAACTTCAAGATTACGGTCTATGACAACATGGGCGAACAGCATGTGCTCAGCGGCACATTTGTCAAGACCAATACGACCAATACCTGGGATTTGGTGATTGATTCCATTACAGGCGAAATGGCAGGTTCGTGGGACAGTTATGATATTCATAATTCGAGCGCCCTGAACCGCCGCATCTCCGGAATTGAGTTTAATCCGGACGGTTCTTTCAAAGGAATTTCCGTTCCCGGTGAGGAGGCGGTGATCGGAGTTCAGTTCGAGAGCAATCCCTCTGCGATTCAGACGATTGAGCTGGTGCTGGGGACACCGGGAGAGTTTACGGGGCTGACGCAGTTTGCCTCGCAGCAGTCGAGTGCGGCGGCGCTGACACAGGACGGATATGCAGCCGGCTCCCTGTCAAATGTGATGATTGACCAGTCGGGGATGATTGTGGGGACATTTACCAACGGCGTGAAAGTCAATATTGCAGCGCTGCAAATCGGGATTTTCCAGAACCCGGGCGGTCTGGAATCGATCGGCAACGGGTATTTTCTGCCGACGGCCAACTCGGGAGAGCCTATTGCCACGATGGCAGCCAGCAGCGGTGCGGGCAAGATTACCGGCCAGAGTCTGGAGCAGTCGAATGTGGATATTGCGACGGAGTTTGTGACGCTGATGCAGGCCCAGAACGGCTATCAGGCCAATGCCCGAACGATTCGGGTTGCCAACGATGTGCTGCGTGAACTGACCAATCTGATTCGGTAAAAAGGGAACGAACGGAATGGTTTTTTTGAGCCGACTTCAACCGATTGTGCTGTTTCTGGCGGGGCTGTCGCCATATGAGCGGTTTGAAGCAATGCGTCAGATGGACCGCAGCAGCCAGTCGGGTCTGACGGCTCTGCTGACCAATAAGTGGTTCATTATTCTGGGATGGTCGATGATTGCGGTTCTGCTGCTGATTCTGGCGGCAATTCGTCAGCAGCAGCGGGAGCGGAATCGCCAGAAGCAGCTTCGTCTGTTTGAAGAGAAGGCCAACCTCTTCGGGCTGACACCGGAGGAGCGTCAGGTTCTTTTATCCATCGCCCGTCAGGCCCGGATGAAACAGCTGGTCAATATTTATTTCCGCCCGCAGGAATTTGAGACGGGGATGAGGCGGCTGCTGCGCCGGACACTGGCTGATGCGGCGGATGAGGAGCAGCGAAAACGTCAAATTACGGTGATTGAATCCATTAAGTACAAAATTGGGTTTGTAAAAACCGGTGCATCCTCTAAAGGACGGTATCGCCGGAGTCAATATTTAACCAGCCGTCAGATTCCGACAGATGCAGAGGTGGGGATTGTCCCGAATTTCCCGATGGAAAGTCGAGACTATCGGGGCAAGGTGGTTTCGAATGAGGTGACGGGGATTTCGCTCGAAGGGGTCGCTCCGTTTCCGCTGAAGGCGGGGGATGCCTGCACCCTGCAGTATATGCTCGGGTCGGTTCTGTGGGGATTTGATGTCGTTGTCATCAGCTCTGAAGGGACGCATTTAAAGGTCTGCCATGTGGACCATGCGCGGTATATCAACCGGCGGCGGTTTGTGCGGGTTCCGCTTCATCAGCCGATCTGGGTGGCGAAGTTTCCGGTTTTTGTCCAGACGGACAAGCCCGCCATGCCGGTTTTTCAGCAGGCGGAGGTGGTGGAGTTTTCGGGGCCGACGCTGCGGATTCGAGGTGCTCTGAATGTGAGCCGGCGGGAGCGGGTTCTGGTGATTTTTGAAGTGGAGCCGGGGCGTGTAGTGCAGGATATCGCCGAGGTTCAGCGGGTCGGGTGCTCCGGAACAGGGCCGTTTTGTGTGGCGGAACTGATCGGGCTGGATGCCCGCAGTGAGGATGAGATGATTCGGCTGACCAATCAGGCAGCGATTGAACAGGGTCTGGAAGCGGAATCGGAAGAAGATTCCTGGGAAGAAACGGAAGCGGAGGTTCACGTTTAAATGCCGGACGGAGCGGAACGAATCGCATCAGGACTGAACGGGCTGGTTCGGCAGCTGGAGGTGGTGGCGCATAACGCTGCCAATGCCCAAACGGCCGGCTTCAAGCGGCGCGTGCTGACGTTTGAACAGGAGTATCAGAAGTCTTTGGAGGCCTTGTCAGGGAATCGTTCGCTCCGGAGCAATCCCATTCAGACTCGCCAGGAAATAGATTTTTCGCAGGGACGTTTGATTCAGACGGACCGTCCGCTGGATATAGCGCTGGAAGGACGTGGGTTTCTGACGCTTCAGACGCCGGATGGGCCGATGTATACGCGCAACGGCTGTCTTCAGATTAATGCCCTGGGGCAGCTGACGGACAGTCAGGGGCGGATTGTAGCCGGACAGAACGGCCCGATTAATCTGCCGGCGGATGCACTGGGGGGGGATATTCAGATTTCGCAGGATGGTGTGGTGCGGATCGGAACTGTTCAGGTCGGGCAGCTCCGATTGGCGGATTTTGGGGAGAATGAACATCGGCTGATTCCTTCGGGATTCGGGGTATTTGCCGCTCCGGCGGATGTTCAGCCGATGCCTGCGGCGGGGGTCAAGGTGCGGCAGGGCTATCAGGAGAGCTCGAATGTTCAGATGATTCAGGAAATGGTCAGTATGATGACGCTGTCCCGGCTGTATGAGGCGAATATGAATGTGCTGCGTCAGCAGCGGGAAGCCTCGCAGGCCGTTTTGTCAGCGGTTAATACGTGAAAGGAGATTTTATGCTGCGTGCTTTTTCAACGGCGGCCACGGGAATGGATGCTCAGCAGACAATGGTGGACATCATTGCCCATAACCTGGCCAACGTCAATACGAACGGATTCAAGCGGTCGTGTGTGAATTTTCAGGATTTGCTGTATTTGAAGATGCGGCAGGCCGACCGGGAAGTGACTTCCGGCGTGACTGCACCGAGCGGTCTGGAGGTCGGCAGCGGCGTCAAGATTGCCTCCACCAGCCGTGTTTTTACCCCCGGTTCGCTGGAGAATACGGGCAATGAGCTGGATATGGCGATTCAGGGAGAGGGATTTTTCCAGGTGACGTTGCCGAACGGAGAACTGCGGTACACGCGGGATGGAGCCTTTCAGAAGGATGCCAACGGCTATCTGGTGACGGCCAACGGGTATCAGCTCAGCCCGGGCATTACCATTCCGACGGATGCAATGGCGGTGGACATCGGCACGGACGGAACGGTGACCGTGCAGACGCCCTCCGGCGTGCAGGTGGTCGGGATGATTGAGTTGTATCGATTTCCGAACCCGGCGGGCCTGAGTGCGGAAGGAGACAACCTGTACCGGGAAACGGAGGCCAGCGGGGCGGCGGTGGCCGGTCAGGCCGGTCAGAACGGCTACGGAACGATTCTTTCGATGTATCTGGAAAAGTCCAATGTGGAAATGGTGCAGGAGCTGGTGAATCTGATTACGGCGCAGCGCGGGTATGAAATCAACTCCCGGTGCATTCGCACAGGGGACAATATGCTTCAGCAGCTGAGCCAGCTGATCCGGTAGTCAAAATAGGTGAACAAATGAAGCTTTGGATGCTTTTGAACGGGGTGTTGCTGTGCACGGCGGTTTCTCAGGACGCCGGTTTGGAGATTTATCTGCCTCGAGCCGCTCAGGTTGAAACAGAGGTTATCGAATTAGGACAAATCGGTCTGCTGCAGGGGTCACAGGACCTGGCGGCCGCTGTTCGAAAGATTTCGCTGGGGCGTTTTTCGATGCCGGGCCAGCAGATTACGCTGGACCAGCAGACCATTCGCAGCTGTCTGGCGGCAGGCGGAGTCTCTCCGGAGAAGATTCGCCTGATGGGGGCGGAACGAGTTGTGGTGAGCCGAAAGGGTCAGGAACTGAGCGGTGCATCGCTGTTGGAAACAGCCCGGGCGTATCTTCAGTCGCAGCTGGCCGGACAGGATGCCGTGATTGGGGAAGCGGCGACAGTGCTGTCCGGCCGTGTGTTGGAGGCCGGCAAATCCTGTGAGGTGGTGCCGCTCTTGGGAAGCGACCGGACGCCGGGTCGGCGGACCGTGATTTTGTCCTTTCGTGAAAATGGGCAGGAAATCAGCCGTGTTCTGATTCCATTTGAGGTTCGCTTTCGCAGCCGTCAGGTCGTTGCCGCGTCGGATATTGCGGTCGGCCAGGTGATTTCTCCGCAGGCGGTTCGTTTGGAAACAGCGGAGACCCCGGAGCCGCAGACGGTGGAATTGGCCGAGGTGGTTGGGATGACGGCCCGACGGGCCATTTCAGCCGGAACGGTGATTCGTCCCCAATGGCTTCAGAAGCCCGCACCGCCGATTCTTGTTCAGCGACGCCAAAAGGTTGTGCTGAAAATTGATACAGGTCTGATGCAGATTACCGCCGGCGGCGAGGCCCTCGATGAAGGTGCGGAAGGCCAGATAATCCGGGTCAAGCGAGGGCAACGTCCGGATGAACGGATTGTGCTGGGCCGTGTGATGGCGGACGGCACAGTTCAGCCTTTATGGGAAAAGGAGAACAAATGAAGAGAGACTGGTTTGAACATGCCCGGTACTGCGGATTCGTCCTGATGGTGCTTCTCTTGTCTTCCGGCTCGCTTCAGGCAGGTTCGATTTGGGCCAAACGGACAACCGCCGCCAAGCCGATGTATGCGGATGACAAGGCCAATCAGATTGGAGATGTCCTGACGATTATTATCAGCGAAATTCACAAGGTGGACAACAAGGTCAAGCAGGATTTGAGCCGTACCAGCGATCGGAGTTTTGATTTGGGCGGGGATGATATCTCAGTCGGCCATATCCTTCCGAACGTCAGCAAGGTTAAGGTGGATGTCGATTCAAGCAAAAGTCTGAGCGGAAAGTCGGACTACAAGGACGAACGGAAAATCGAAGACCGAATTACCGTCGTCGTGATGGATATTCACCCGAACGGCAATCTGGTGGTGATGGGCACGCGGACGCGGGAGTTAAACGGCGACACCCAGACGATTCAGGTGAGCGGGATTGTTCGTCCGCGCGATATCAGTTTTGACAATACGATTCGCAGTGAACAGGTGGCGAATTTTCAGATGATTGCCGTCAATGAAGGGGTCACAAAGGATTTTACCAAACCCGGCTGGCTGGGGAAATTTCTCGATAAAATCTGGCCGTTCTAAAGAGGACAATGAGAATGAAGACCGTCAGCAGAATACAGAAATCGGCCGCTGCCCTCCTTTGCCTGGCAGGATGGGCGACTGTCGGTTTTGCAGCCCGCGTCGCTGACATTGTGCAGGTGCACGGGATTCGTGGAAACCCGCTGTTCGGAACGGGATTGGTTGTCGGCCTGAACGGAACCGGCGACGGGTCGCTGCCCAGTGCTCAAATGCTCACCAGTCTTCTCCAGCGGGAAGGGCAGGTGAGTTTGTCTCCGGAGATGCTTCGGTCGGAGAATATCGCCCTTGTGATGGTTACGGCGGAACTGGGGCCGTGGGACCGGGAAGGTTCTCTTATTGATATTAACATCTCCGCTTTGGGTGCCGCCAAGAGTCTGCAGGGCGGGACACTGCTGGCGACGGAACTGAAAGGACTGGACGGCGAAGTCTATGCTGTGGCGCGGGTGGCGTCGGTCTCAACCAGTTCGTGGACCGTGGAAGGCAAGACCGGCAGCAAGGTCGCCAAAAATCATCCCACAGTCGGGCGGATTCCGAACGGTGCCTATGTGGAGCGGGCGGAGACATCCCGATTTGTTCAATTGATCGGCAATCAGCGGTATATCACGCTGTCGCTGCGGCATCACAACTTTACGACGGCAGAGCGGATTCGGGCGGCCATTGACCGGCTGTATCCGGAGTCTGCTTTTGCGGAGGACCCCGGGACGATACGGGTGCGGATTCCCGATACGGTAGCGGATGCCGATATCCTGAAATTTGTGGATTCGCTGCTGCAGTTGGAGGTGGAGGTGGATTTGCCGGGGATTGTCGTGATCAATGAACGGACGGGAACGATTGTCGTCGGCGGAACGGTGAGTATTTCTGAGACAGCCGTTGCGCAGGGTGACCTGGTGGTCAAAATCAAAGAGCAGCAGTACGTATCCCAGCCGACAACGCCGTTTACGGAGTCGGCTACGACCGCCGTCATTGACGATACTGCACTCTCGGTAGAGGAACGGCAGGGGTATCTCATTTCGGTTCCCCGAACGGTAACGGTGGAGGAGCTGGCTCGGGCCTTGAATGCCATCGGGGCTTCACCGCGGGATTTGATATCCATTTTTGACGCCTTGAACCGAGCCGGAGCCCTGCAGGCCAAGCTGGAGATGATGTGATGCCGATAGAGTTTCCATCTGATTCTCTGATTCCTCCTGTGCCTTTGCCTTCGTTGACGGCTGTCGAGCGTCTGGGAGCAGGGCAGGAGTCGGTCGGTCGAACCAAAGAGCTGGAGGAAACGGCCAAACAGTTTGAAGGGATACTCCTCCAGCAGGTTTTTAAACAGATGAAAGAGGCCACAGAATCCCTTGAAGTCAATGACGAGGAGGAAGGAGAGGAGACCGGATTCAGAGAACAAATTCAAAGTATGTTCTGGATGTTTCTGGGAGAGCAGGTTTCGCGGGAAGGCGGCGTGGGGCTGTGGAAAGAAATGGTTCAGCAGTGGATGAGAGAAGAATCTTTTAGGGATGCGGCCGACTCGGCGGGTCCGGCCGGATTGGATGAGCGATTATGAAGCCGATCAGCCGACAGCAGGTTGATGAACTTCTGGTCTATCTGGACTGCCAGGCGCTGGCACTGGAGCGGGTATTGGTCTTCCTGGATGAGTTTCGCCGGGCTCTGATTCGGCGGGACACCGGGGCTCTCGAGCGGATGCGGGAGCAGCTGGACGAGGAAGGACGGATCGGTTCCGAAATGGAAACCCGCCGTCGGCATTTGATGGAGCAGTTCGCCGCGGCGATGGGCTGCCGGGTTGAACAGGTGTGTCTGTCGGAGATTTGCCGACGATGTGAGCCTATGCAGCAGGTGCCGCTGCGGGAGCGGCAGGAACGCCTGAAGGAACTGACGGCTCGTCTTCGTCGGCAGCATCTGGCGACGGAGCTTCTGGTTCGTGAATGCGCGCGGCTGAATCGGCGGCTGCTGGAAGTTCTCACGGGGCAGCCGGCGGGGGGAGGACTGTATGATGCGCACGGCCGTGTCGGTGGAATGAACTCAACCGGGCTGGTCAAGATGAAAGGATAGAGAAAGACAGCAGGAAGGAACGCGGACGATGGCCGGTTATGATATAGGGATGAGCGGAATCAGCGCAGCGCAAAAGGCGCTGAATGTCATCGGCAACAATCTGGCGAACGCCGCCACGCCGGGCTATCACCGCCAGCAGGTGGATTTGCGGCCGGCTCGGGATTCCTATATGAACGGCGTGATGACCGGACAGGGGGTGGATTTTGCCGGTATCCGGCGCAAAATGGATGAATTTCTGGAGGCGCAGCTGCTTCAGTACAACTCCACTTTATCCTCACTGTCCCGAAAACTGGATGGTCTGAGGGTGGTGGAAAGTGCGATGGGGGAGCTGTCGCTGAGCAGCATCAGTGAAAGTCTGGATAATTTTTATGCCTCTCTTTATAACCTGTCTCTTCGGCCGCAGGATGTCAACTATCAGACCTCCGTGCTGGCATCGGCGGAGACACTAACCAGTCAATTCCGAAACCTCGCCTCCATTGTCAACAGTCTTCAGGATTCTCTTTATACAGAGGGTCAGGAGGTTGTCTCGAAGATTAATCAGCTGGCAGAACAGATTGCTCAGATGAATCAGGAGATTTTTTCTCTTCAGGTTCAAGGGCAGGAGTGCGGAAATCTGATGGACCAGCGGGACCTGCTGATTGGGCAGATGGGAGAATATGTGACGGTTCGAACCACCACCCGTGATTATGGGGTGGTGGATGTAGCGGTGGCGGATACTCCGATTGTCATTGGTTCAAATGTCTGTGCGATTCGGCTTGGTTTGGTGGAGGAGGGGGGGCAGACCCTGCTGGGAATTGCTGCGGCCGGCACGGAGCAGTACGAAACCGTTTTGCAATCGGGGACATTGGGGGCTATTTTTGAGCTGCGGAATGAAACACTGGCGGATTTTATGGAGAAGCTGGATACGCTGGCGGTGACGCTGATTTCGGAAATCAACCGCCTGCATGTCCAGGGCATCGGTTCGAGCGGCTCGTTTACGAGTCTGACGGGCTGGACGATGACGGAAAGCAGTGTCGCGGAATTTGTGCCGCCGGTGACGTCGGGGACAATTTATGTTCGGGTGATTGACCCGGACGGTGTTTCCACTCGCTATACAGTCACGGTGGATGAAACCAGCACATTGGAAAGCGTGGCAGCGGACCTGGCGTCGATTCCGGGACTGGATGAGGCAACGGGTTTGTATGCAGGGCGTCTTCAGATTGTGGCCAATACCGGCTATAAATTCGATTTTCTTCCGGGGGTTTTAACGGCGCCGACGTCGACCGTTCCTCCTGTTTTGGCGGGCGCCGGCCCGGGTGACGACCAGAAACCGCCGACGATTGCCATCTCCGGTCAATATACCGGTACCGTCAATCAGACGTACACCTGCACCGTCCACACCAATCCGCCCGGTCAGACGCTGGCGATTGGAAACGGAACAATGTCGCTGGAAGTTCGGGACGGCTCAGGCAGTGTCGTAGCGACGGTTCAGCTGGGGCAGGAGTATGTTCCGGGGACGGCCATTCCGCTGGAGCAGGGAATTTCCATTACGCTGGGAACAAACGGGTCCAGCCCGGGGTATTTAAACGACGGTGACGTCATTAACATTGAAGCCCTGGCCAATTCGGATACATCGGGTTTTCTGGCGGCCGTGGGCATCAACTGTTTCTTCAGCGGGCGGGACGCCTCCTCGATTGATGTGACGGATGATATTCGCTCGGACGCCTCTCGAATTGCCGTTTCGACCGGCGTAGAAGGTACGGACAACCGGAACTGCCTGGCAATGGCAAGTCTGGGAGACCAAACCCTGACGGCACTGAACGGAATGACGACCAAGGAATATTATCGGCAGCTGGCGGTGGATGTCGGACAGAAGATTTCCGTTCTGGATATGCAGCAAAGCAATACACAGGAAATTCTGCGAAGTCTGGAGGAGCAGCGCGACAATATCAGCAGTGTGGATGTCAATGAACAGGCCGGGTTGATGGTTATCTATGAACGGATGTTTCAGGCCATGGCCAAATATCTGAATTCCGTGAACGACTCCATTGACACGATTATGACTATTTTGTCCTGAAAACGCCTTCGGTTCAGAGGTGCGGTTCGAAGAATTTTGTGAAGGAATCAAGCGAGGATAAGCGATGAGTTATTCCTTGGAATCTATATTTAAGGCCACCTACTGGGCCATCAGCCGCCATTCGGGGGCCCTGAGTGTTCTTCAGCAGAAGGCGGCCACGGGGCAGGACCTTAACCGGGTTTCGGATGATCCGAGCCGCGGAAACCAGATCCTCGGTTTCCAGACGGATAAGCGAGAAAAAGAGGTTTATTTAAAAACGATGGAGGAGGCTATCAGCATTTTGGATTTAAGTTCATCTGTTGTTCAGAGCATTATGAGTGAATTGGCGAATGCCCGGGCTTCGATGGCATCTACGATGTCCGGCACAACGAGTACCCAGGTGCGGCGTACGTTGGCGACGGAACTGAATAATGCGCTGGAACAAATTGTTTCATTTGCCAATTCTGAGCGGCTTGGCCAGTATTTGTTTGCCGGAGCGAAATCGGAACAAGCACCTTATCAGGTTGAACGGGACAGCAATGGGCAGATTGTCCGCGTGACCTATCAGGGCAGTCAGCAGGAACAGAATGTCGAAATTATTGAGGGAATGGAGATTTCGGCTCTGCTGGTCGGAGATCGGCTGTTTCGGGATGATACCCGTCAGACTCCGGTTTTTTACGGGTCAACCGGTGCCGCCGCCGGCACCGGCACCTCGAGTGTTCGGGGAGATGTTTATTTGACTGTAGCCGGCAGTCCGGGCAATTACCAATTGTCGATTGACGGCGGAGCCAGCTGGGTAACGGTGGACGGGACGGAAACCAATGCAGCCGTCGTCCATTCCGAGACGGGGGAAGTCCTCTATGTGGATGCCACCGGAATTAAACAGACCGGCACGGAGCCGATTCGTGTTCCCGGAACGTATGATATTTTTAATATTTTGATTTACGCCAGAGATTTGCTGAACAATACGCAGAATCTGGATGACAAAACGCTGGACAGTCTGATGGGCGCGACTCTGGCGTCCATGCAGGAGGTTGAACAGAAACTGGTGCGGTCGTTTCCGATTATCGGAGGCCGCATTGAAACGCTCAGCAATCTGAAAGACAGTATGGAGGATATGAAAGTCAATTCAGAAGACGAGGTCAGCCGTCTGCTGGATGCGGATATCACACAATTGTCTATTGATTTGGCGCGTCATCAGCTGCTCTATGAGATGTCGCTGACGGCGGCGTCAAAGATTTTTTCAACCTCTCTGCTGGATTTTCTTCAATAGAAGGACATGAAATGACAGGAATGGCTTCTCCAACGCAGCTGTATCAGCAGGCCGTTCAGTCGGCTAAAGACGGACGAATTGATTCGGCTCGGCGTCAAATTGGGGAGTTTTTGAAGGCACGCCCGACCTACGGGCCCGGCTGGCATCTGGCGGGACGGCTGGCGATGCAGCAGGGAGATTTCCGGGGGGCCGTTCGGTGCTTTCAGCGATGCCTTTCTTTGCTGGATGGACCCAAGGAAGCTCCGGCGGATTTGGCTGCGGCTTGGCTGAAGCTGAACCGTCCTGATGAGGCAGTCCGGCTTTTTCGGATGATGCGGAATGAGGGCTGCTGGAATGACTCCCTGGTGCTGGAAGCTGCCGGTTGTTTCCTCCGCCGGCAGGAGCCGGCCTCCGCAATGGAGGTCTTTCAGATGGGGCGGGCGGTTTCGAAAACTCCTTCTGTTTTTGATGAGCCGATTGAGCAGTTAAAAGTTCATCGTCCGAAAATTGCCTTTTTCTGCGGGGCCGATGGAGATACGTTTTTGAAGCCGATTTTGTCCTACCTGCAGCAGCGCTACCCGGTTCGCGTGTTCAGCGGCAGCCGGTCCGATGAAATCCGGTCGCTGATGAACTGGAGTGATATTTCCTGGTTCGAGTGGGCGAGCAATCTGGCCCAGATCGGCACAAACTTTCCAAAGACCTGCCGCATTATCGTTCGACTTCATCGGTATGAAGCCTATTTGCCCTGGCCGAAGCAGATTCATTGGCCGAATGTGGATGTGCTGGTCACGGTAGGCAATTCCTATGTACTCCGGGCCCTGGAACATTGGGTGCCGGATATTCGTAAGCAGACAGCAATTGTCCGGATTCCAAACGGGGTGGATGTGGATAAGATTCCGTTCATTCGGCGGGAAAAAGGGAAAAATATAGCTTTTATTGCCAACCTTCGCTTGGTAAAGAATCCGATGTTTTTGCTCCAGTGTATGTATGAATTGCACCAGATTGACCCGGAATATCATCTCCACATTGCCGGCAAGTTGGATGATTTGCTTTTGAAGCAGTATCTGGAGCATCAAGTCCGAATTCTGGGGCTCGAGGAGGTTGTTCATTTTCACGGCTGGGTGGAAGATATAGATTCCTGGCTTGCGGATAAGCATTATTTAGTGTCTGCCAGTGTTATTGAAAGCCAGGGAATGGGGATACTCGAGGCAATGGCGGCAGGACTAAAGCCGGTTATCCATCATTTTCCGGGTGCGGAGGAAATCTACGGGCAGGAGTACCTGTTTACAACTCCTGAAGAGTTTTGCGGGCAGATATTATCGGACCTATATGAGCCGAATGCTTATCGAGAGTTTGTGGAGAGGCGATATCCTTTAAGTCGTACTCTGCGGCTTGTAGATGAGCTTTTGGCTTCTTTTGAGAATCAGCCGTTCAAAGCAGCGGCAAGGCAGACGGAAGCTTCAACTGCCTGCGTCTGAGGGGGGGTGTTTGAACTTTTGACATTTCTTAATTTTACGCGGCAGGATTTGGTCTTTTCTCTCTCAAAAATGCGATTTTGACTTTAAGGCATAGAATTTGCACAAGAAAAGGAGGAACACTGCGGACCCAAAAATCAATTAAGGGAGTTGAACAATGGCGGGAATGGATAGAAAAGTGCTGATGCAGGCGACGGAATTGGCGGAAGGGGGACGATATGAGCAGGCCTTAGGGCTTTTGGAGGGGTATTTGAGAGAGAACCCCAATGACCCCGAGGCCCTGAATGATGCCGGTACAATTCTGTACTGTCTTCATCGGGGGCGGGAGGCCATCGAGCATTTCCAAAAAGCCCGTTTGCACAGTCAGGGAGAGATGCTCACCCAGGTTCTTTTTAACCTTTGTGAAGCATATTTGGCGGAGCGTCAGCCGGAACAGGCGGTCGGACTGCTGGACGAGATGGCGGACCGGGAAATCCTGAATGTAGATACGCTGAATCGAATCGCCAATTGTTTTGTGGAAAAGCATGCATTTGGGCCGGCGATTGAAATGCTGCTGTATTCGCTGCGGCTGGCGCCGAATCAGGAAATCCTGCGTCCGATGATTGAGATTATCCGCAGCAAACGGACGGCGGTTTTTCTCTATGCAGAGCAGGAACGTCGTCTGGAGGGGCTCAAGGACTATCTTGGACTGCGCTATCCGATCCGTTTGATTGTGGGGGGACAGCCGCCGGCGGTGCCGGATGAAGTTTATGTGCGGAGCATTCCGATTTTTGTGGGCATCGGCCGAGCCCTGCTGGAAGGACGCGATCCGCATGCTCCTGCCATTCTTTTCCTGGACTATGAAGACCTGAATCACCCCGCTCTGGAACAGATTGACTGGATGGGAATCCGGGCTTTGTTTGTTCCTTCCCAGGCGGCGGCAGAACAGATTCGCCTGCGTTTGGGGACCCTTCCTTCGTCTATGCAGGTTTTGTCCATGGGGCCGAGCGTGGATCCCGAAACGATTGGTTTTACAGAGCGGCGAAAAGGCAAGCGGCTGGCGGCCATAGGACCCTGGACGGCGCATCAGAATCCGATGTTTCTGCTGCAATGTATGCAGAAGCTGCATTATCTGGATGCCGATATGCGGCTGTATCTGGCCGGCGAGTTTGAAGATGAGACGATTCGTGCCTATGTGGAATCGATGATTGAAACGATGGGGCTGGACAATGCGGTGATTCTGGATGGGGTTCCCCGCAGCTGGGCACGGTGGCTGAAGGACAAGCACTATATTCTTTCCACGGCGGTGGACGGGCGGGCGATGCCGGGGGTTCTGCAGGCGATGGCGGCGGGGCTTCGTCCGGTTGTGCATCAGTTCCCGGGCGTCTGCGAGTTTGTGGAAAAGGAGTTTGTGTTTGTGCTGGCGGAGGATTTCTGCCGACAGATTCTTGAAGGGGCGTATGAGCCGCGGCGGTACCGGGAGTGGGTCGTCAACCGCTGCTGTCCGGTTCAGGTTTATCTGCCGCTGGTTCGAGTCCTTTCGGAGATAGAACATCAGATTTCGCTTCGTTCCGGCGGGGTTCCGTATGAATCTCAGCCGTCTGTTGAACCGGCGGCAAGTGTTCAAAGTCCTTCTGTCATCAGCGGTTCTGTTCCCTCGGGGGCTTCTTTCGAACCGAGGCCGCAGGAGCCGGCGCCTGCCAAATCTTCCTCTGTTTCGGCGTCGGACTCTATTGAGGAGCTGGCCAGGAAGGCCCTCGAGGCGGCTCAGCGGCTCTCAGCCATTTCAGGAACAGCCGCGGGACCGGCGGAAGCAGGAACGGTTTGTTCTTGTTCGGGAAGGAGTCCGTCCGCCGTCCCTTTTTGACGGAGGATTCCGCTCCGTTGTCCGGTGAGCCGACTCAGCCGATTTTGTCAGACGGCACCGGAACCAAACGGATGAAGGTTCTGCTTGTTCCGCCGGCCGGTTTGCTGCCGGCGCTGTGGGCTCAGCCGGCTGTTCGGATTTATGCACAAGCTGCCGCATCGGAACAGGAGATTACAATCTGTCATGAATATGCAGATTTATACATCGGGCATCCCGGCGTGCACGGGTTGGCTTATGGAGATGCCGGGGAGCTGAAGGAATCCTTTGACAAAGTGATTTACCTGCGGGGAGCTCCGCAGAAAGGAGCCGGTATGGACTGGATGTTTGATGCGGCGGGACAACTGGGAGTTCGCCTGGAACAGCAGCAGACACCTCAAATTATCTTAAACAGTTTTGATTTTGTCCGCACGCAGCGATTCGGTCTGTCAAAACTGGCTCATCCGCGAATTGCCCTGGCACCGATTTCGACGGATTCGTCCAGCTGGCTGTCCGTTCAGTCGGCGGAACTGAGCCGCCAGCTGAAAGAGAAATGGGGTGCGGGGCTTCTGTATGTGGGAGGAGGAGGCGGTGCAGCGGCGCAGGAGGCCAAAGACCTTCGCGGGAAGCTGACGGCTCGAGAAATCGCGACGGTTCTTCGGCAGTGTGATTTGCTCATCAGTGAGGATGAGGAAATTGCGGCCCTGGCGGCTGCCATTCAGCTGCCGGTGGTCTATCTGGGCAGGAATTCGTGGGATTGCTGGCCGATGAAAAAAGGAGCCGCTGTTGTTTCTGTCTGTCCGGTCAAGCCGGAGGACGTTTTGGAGGCCGTTGAACGATTGACTATTTCATGGGCAACCCCGAAGACCACAGAGAAATCGGATTCGTGAGAGGATGACATTTCGACGTCCCCAACATGGTCCGCTGGTCAGTATCCTGATCAGTACATACAACCGGCCGCAATACCTGGCCGAGGCGCTCGAAAGTATTTTCAGGCAGACCTGGCCGCATCTGCAGGTGGTGCTGGTCCGGGACGGCGGGGCGGATGTCGAGGAGGTGGTGCGTCGATTTGATGACCGGCGGCTGACCTTTATCAATCGCTCGGAGAATCGAGGACTTCCCTATTCGTTTAACGAGGCCCTGGCTCATGCCCGCGGCGAGTACATTTGTTATTTGGGGGATGATGACAAGTTTTATCCGCATCACGTTCAGCGGCTGGTCGAAGCGATCGAGAGCCAGGACCGCTGCGGCGCTGTTTACAGCGATTTGTATAAGGTGCACTGCCGGGTCAAGCCGGACGGGCGGCGGATTGCGCTGGCAAAAAATCTGGAAATCTCGCGGGACTTCGACCGGATGCTGATGCTTCAGTTTAATCACGTCCTGCATGTGAGTGTGATGCATCGAAAAGACCTGCTGGAGCGGGCGGGAGGATACAACGAAAACCTGAATGTGCTGATTGACTGGGATTTGAATCGCAAACTGTGTTTTTATACGGATTTTCTGCACGTCCCCCAGATTACGGGGGAATATTACGGGCCGGTTGGGGAGTGCGACCGGATTTCCGTTCAGCGCCGAAAGAATGTCCAGGACTATTTGCGGAATGTGCTGACTATCCGCACGACTCGTCCGCCCAAACCCTGGCCGTGTGTGGAGGATTTGTCGGTTTTGGTTCTGGCTGAACGTGCGGATGCCTTGCTGGAGCAAACGCTTCGTGATTTGTGGTCCCATACCTTTTATCCGCAGCAGATTTATGTGGCGCTCGGTCCGGAGCAGGCGTCCGGATGGCGGCCGGCGGTGCCGAATGTGGTTGTGGTGCCGGCGGAGCCGGCTTCTTCCCTTGAAAAGCGTGTGGACCGAATGCTGGCGGTCTGTGAAGGGGCCTATACCGCGCTGGTGCCGACGGGACTGGCGGCGGAGATGGATGAGGCGGCCTGGCTGGAGCGGTCGCTTTGTCCGCTGCTGGAGTGCCGGCAGCCCTATCAGGCCTTTGAGCTGGTCGAAGCGACGGAAACGTGCTGGGGAGCGGTTTTCCGAACAGAGGAACTCCGGCGGGTGCGCCGGCAGTATGGACATCTGCCGCTGCGGGCGTCTTTGCAGGCGGGGGGTTTTTCCGTTCGAAAGCCGAAGTTTGAAGAATATCCGTTTCGATTTGACCATTTTCTGGCGGCGGCTGAACAGGTTCAGCAGGAGGGAGATTGGGGATATGCCGCCCAGATTTATGCGTATCTGGCGGAGCATTTCGGCAACGGGTTGTGGATGCGGACGCGTCAGGCCCACGCGCTGATTCAGGCGGGACGCTGCGGAGAGGCCCTGCAGGTGCTGGAGCCGGTGCTGTCCGTTCGGCCGACCGTGTCCGGCCTGATGCTTGCGGCCCGCATCTATCAGAAGCAGAAAAACTACCGTCGGGCGATTGAGTTTTATGAGCAGGCCCGAAGGATTGTCGAGGGAACGGAGGTGCAGAGGAGGTGGACTCCTCCGATTCGACGAAAGGCAGTCAAACCGGCAGCAGACGAGCCGGAGATGTCAACTGAGGAGAGCCGAGTATGGACTTAGCGGGTGCATTGCACAATCCCGATCAGGGATGGATGCAGCGGTATGAGATTGTTAAGGAACTGGGGGACTGCTATGCCTCCGTGGGCGAATATGAAAGTGCCCGCCGATGCTATGAGCAGGCCTCCTGGCTGGAACCGGATGAGGCGGGGCCGTATGTGGGCACCGGCGTCATCGAACTGCAGCAGGGACGGCTGGAGGATGCGGAACTGGCCTTTCGGGTGGCGCTGCGGCTGGACGGATGCAACAGCCGGGCCTGGGCGGGGCTGGCCATGATTGCCCAGCAGTGCGGACGGCTGCAGCAGGCCTTTGATTATTATCTGAAAAGTCTGGAACTGGACAACAATCATCTGACGGCCCTTCTGGGACTCTTTCAGGTGTCTTGCCAGATGGGGACCTTCCGGCAGGTGATTCATTATCTGCAGGTGTATCTGCAGATGCATCCGGCGGATACGTCGGTGATGTTTTGTCTGGCGGCTTTGTACGCCAAGGAAGGTCAGATTCGGCAGTCGCAGGACCTGCTGAAGGATATTCTGGCGCTGGAGCCGGGGCATCAGGATGCCCGCCAGCTGCTGGAGGAACTGGAACACAAGGCCCTACAGAAAGGCAGGAACGAAGTATGACCAAGGCGATGGGATGTGCACCGGCCCGAACAGAGGAGCCGGCAGGACAGGACGAACAGATGCTGGCTTATTTGACCGACCTGCTGGAGCGGCAGCTGGAGAAACTGCGCAAGTATGACCTGGACGGGGCAGTTCGGCTGGCGGAGGAATCTCAGCCGATCTCCGCACAGATTGCCCGACAGAAGATTTTGGAGCGTCCCTGCTATGCCGGGCAGAAGAAGAAGATTCAGGGGCTTTATCAGGACATCTGTCTGGTCATTGCCGCCGAACGGCAGGAGGTGGCGGAAAAACTGCGGCAGATTCGGGAGGGATTGAAAGCGCTCGGCGCCTATGCCGGCCGGTGAGGGTTTGGAGATGCCTGTTTTTTGACGGGGTCAAAAAATGTCTGGAAATCTTCTGATTGCGATGTCCGGCGGCACGACCTGTGTGATTAATGCCACCCTGGCCGGAATCATCCGGACGGCTCAGGGTTCCGGAGCGGTGGGGAGGATTTACGTCGGCTGTCCCGGCATTCAGGGGGTGCTGAAGGAATCCATGCTGGATTTGACGGAGATGACCCCGGAGGAGCTGGAGCTTCTGGCGTATACCCCGTCTTCGGGATTTGCCGGTACGGCGAGAATTAAACCCCTCGAAGAGTCGGAACTGAACCAGCTGGGCCGGATTTTCGATGCCTATCAAATTCGATATTTTATCAATATTGGGGGGAATGGAACCATTAAGCAGTCAATTGCTGTTTCCGCTCGTCTTGGGCAGGTTGTTCAGGTTGCTTCGGCTGCCAAGACGGTGGACAATGATTTGGGAGATGCGGAATTTGATGATGTGCTCTATACGCCGGGATTTCCGAGCTGTGCTCATTATTGGCGTCATAAAACATTGATTCTGGATCAGGAAAATCAGGGGGCGTGTGAACATGATACAGTTCTGATTGCGCAGACCTTCGGACGTAAGACCGGTTTTCTGGCCGGCTGTGCCCGTCTGGCGGACCCGGAGCGTCAGATGCCGCTTTTAATTCTGCTGCCGGAGGACCAGCGGCCGCTTCAGGAGGTTTTGGGGGCGATTGAACAGATCGTTATTCGCTGCGGCAGGGCTGTTGTAGTAATGTCGGAGGGCTATGATGTGGGAGATTTGGGAGAGAGATATGATCGAAGCGGCCAGGTAATGTACGGCAGCAGCCGCACCACGGCGGCCCAAAATCTGGTGAATCATCTGGCGGATATGGGGATTCAGGCCCGGTCCTTTATTCCTACGATTGATCAGAGAAGCGACAGTCTTTTTCTATCAGAACTGGACCTGATGCGGGCTTATGAAGTAGGCCGTTTGACCATGCGGGCTCTTTTGGAGGGAGAACGGAGTTTTCTGGGCTCGATGGCTCGTTCGGTTGGCGGAGAGGGCCGGGCAGAGTTTCGATGCGTTTCTTTTTCCCGGATTCAGGATTATTCGCGTCGAATGCCGCCGCAATGGATTGCCGCAGGCGAGTATGATGTAACGGATGCGTATTTGGAATATGTTTTGCCTTTGATTGGACGGACTTTTATCGATTTGCCTCAGCAGGATGGGCAAATGATATTTCTGACCAGACCGAACCGTTTTGCGTCCAAACGGCTTACGAATTCCGGACAAAATGAGACGGTCGGTGCACAGACGGAAAGGGTCGAGGCATGATTTGGATTTTCCCAATGGCCGGACGCGGAAGCCGTACGCAGACGCTGGGGGCTTTTAAGCCCTTTATCGAAATCGGAGGTCGGAAGGTTATTGAATGGCTTCTTGTGTCGATTCGCCGCCATATTCTTCCGGAAGATGAGCTGGTTTTTATTACGACGGAGTCGTTTGCGGCGGAGTATGAAGTCGAGTCGCAGCTGGCCGAGATGCTGGATGCGATTGTGCCGGGCAGACCCTTTCACCTGGTGACTTGTCCGACTACGCCGCCGGGCCCTTCGGCATCTGTGTATGCCGCTCGGAATCATTTTGACAATCCTTTGCCGGCGGCGGTGGTGAACTGCGATCAATTTATTGATTTTGAACGGTTTGAATGGACCTCACAGCGGCAGGGATTTCTGCCTGTATACGCCAATTTCGGCAGCCGTTCGAGTTATGTCGAAATCCGGGACGGCCGGATTGTTCGAGTTGTGGAAAAGCAAAATATTTCCAATTTGGCCAGTGCGGGCGTTTATGCCCTGTCCTGCGGCAGGGCTTTGCGGGAGGCCCTTGAAATGCAGTTTGAAAAAGGACCGAAAACCGGTGAGGAGTACTATGTCGGACCGGCTTTCAATTATCTGATTGAACGCGGCTATGAGCTGATTCCGACGGCGGTCCGGGCCAAATACGATTTGGGGTGTGTGGAAGGGATTGAACGGTTTCAGAAAACGTGGATGTGTGAAACGGGGATAAAGGTTTTATGAAACCTTCTGACGGAAAGATTGCAATCTTTGTCTGCGGGCCGGTTCGTTATACCGTCTATGTGTCGAGGATGATTGACCGGATTTTCCGCGGATATGATTATGATTGTTTTTACCATATCTGGAAAAAGGACCTCGGCAATAAAGTCCGGGCTCAAGAAGTGGAGGATTTGGAAGAGGTCCAGAAAAATCCGCGCACCAAAGTCCTGATTCGGCAGGAACCTTATCGACCGGAGGATTTTGCACAGGCTGTTGGACTTCAGACAGGGTCCAATTCGTCCATCAATGCCACGATGGGGATGTTTTTTTCTGTCAATGTACTCTGTCATTATTTGGAGCAGCTGCCTGATTTTTCCCGTTATCGCTATATTCTGCGCTTGCGGACGGATTGTGCGGTTCTTAATCCGGAATTTCCTCTCCTGCTGGACGGTTCCGAGAAAACACTGACTTTTGCTAAAAGCTATTTTATCCCGGAAGAAGTGATTTGTGATCATATCTGTTTCGGAACGGTACGGGACTTTTTTTCGGTGTGGCGTTTTGAAGCGATGGAAGACATTTATCGAGTTTATCTGGAAGCCAAACGGAATCCGGAAGGTGTGCTGCGCTGCCGGCTCCAAAAACATCCGGAAATTTGCATCCGGGAGACGCCTGTGCGGTTTCGGGATTATCATATTGTTTACTTCCCTACGCGGGATTGTGAACCGGCAACTTTGTCTAAAGCTCTGAATCAGTATGGGATCGAACGGTTTTTTGAAAAAGGTTTTCAACTCATTGATTTCCGCGAAATCGACGAATTCAACGAGAAGTGGAAAAAGTATTGGCAAATGCAGAAAACCCAGTCATCCACGCAGCCGCGGTTTTCATTTGTGATGATTGTGCTCAACGGAATGCCGTTTATTGAGTACAGTCTGAAGTCTATTTATGAGTTTGCTCATGAGATTATCATTGTGGAAGGAGCGGTGGAAAAGTGTCTGTTTGCCGCCAATCCGGACGGTTCGAGCAAAGACGGCACGGTGGAATTTCTGCGAACCTTTCCGGACCCGGCGCATAAGATTCGTCTGATTCAGGGCCGCTGGCCGGAAAAATGCGAAATGCAGAACGAGGCCCTTCGGTACGTGACCGGCGATTATGTCTGGCTGATTGATTCAGATGAGGTCTATAAGCGGGAGGATTTGGAAAAAATACGGACTCTCCTGAAGAGTGACCCCTCCATCACGCAGGTGAATTTTATTCCGGACAATTTCTGGAAAGGCCTGGATTATATTTTCGTCTCGCCTAAGTTTTTTGAACCGGCTCATCATTATCGTCGTCTGTTCAAGTACAAACCGGGAGCAGTGTTTACGAGCCATCGGCCTCCGACTTTACGCTGGCCCGGCTGCAGTCAGACCACCGAACAGATGAAGCTGCTCGACGGGCAGACGACGCGTCGGCTGGGCATCATTCCCTTTCATTACAGTTATGTAACGGAGGAGCAGGTTCGCCAGAAAATAGAATTGTACCGCCGGTACGGCTGGGGGCGGATGTGGAATCTGGACCTGCAGGCGTGGTATGAGGAGTGCTTTTTGAAGTGGACACCGGAAAATCGGGAGGAAATTGAGAAGAAATGGCCTGTTTGGACAGGCGATCGGGATTCGCACACCGAACGGTTTACGGGGATTCATCCAGAGGTCATGAGGGATTTTATGGAAAAGATCAGAACGGCTGATGCGGTTTTCCCGGAGGAAAAGACGCTCCCAATTCTGGGTTCGCCGGCTGTTGCGGCTCGGGTGCTTCAAAACTGGCAGATGATTGAAACAGATGAGCCGATCCGCAATCGGATTGCGATGATACAGAAGTATCTTTCTGAAGGAAAACCGTTTTGGAACCTTCACGTTGCGTTGGCTTATACGGCGGCACGGCTGAAACCAAAGACCTATTTGGAAATCGGGGTGCGGACCGGTGCTTCGATGGTTCAGGTGCTGGGACAAAGTGAACTTGACCTTGCGGTGGGTGTGGACTTGTGGACGGGGTGTTATTCGGGCCTGCCGAATACCCGCGAATATACTCAGAAACAACTTCAGACGTTTCTGCTGAAAACAGGCCTCCGAACTGCGATTCATCTGATTCAGGGCGACAGCCGTCAGGTTCTCAAACAGTTGATTCAGGAAGGGCGACGATTCGACCTGATTACCGTGGACGGCGACCATTCACAAGCGGGAGCATGGGAGGATCTGCTCGACGCGAGAAAGCTGCTGGCGGACCGCGGGGTGATTGTGTTCGATGACTTGATTCATCCGCAGTTCTCTTATTTGCTGGAGGCAGCAAAGCGGTTTGTACGGGAATTCTTGGAATTCAGACTTCTGCTGAATACCAAACAGGACAACGGGACGGCTGTTTTTCTGAAGGGGATTCTTCCGGAAGAGTTTCTCCGTCAAGCCGAGTTGACTCCTGCAAAGAGTTCTTCGCTGAAGGTGGCGGAGGAGTATGTCAAAAACGGAATGGCGGTGGAAAACGGCTCAGCATTTGCAGAAGCCATTGCGCGGGTTTTTCAGGAACGGCGGCCGCGAAAGATTATCGAAACCGGAACCTATCTGGGCCGAGGAACCACCACGATTCTGGCGGAGGCGATGTGCCGCAGCGGCATCGAAGGAACCTTTTTTACGATAGAGGTCAATCCGAACTACTATGCCCAGGCAAAGACCTATCTGGAAAGCAGAGGTTATCCGGTCAAACCGCTGTGCGGTCTGTCGATTCCGCGACGGCTGCTGCCTGCCCGTGACCAGATTCAGACCTATGTTTCCCAGACAGCCGGCGGCGAATCGATTTTTGTGGACCATCCGGAGCCGGTACGGGCCGAACGGTATTATCAGGAGACGGATTTTCCGGACGTACCGGATGACCTGCTGGGACGGTGCCTGGAGGCCTTCGACGGCCGGCCGGATTTTGTACTCCTCGACAGTGCGGGGCATCTGGGCTGGATTGAGTTTCAATATCTTCTGGAGCGGCTCAAAGGCCCCTGTATTCTTGCGCTGGATGATATCTACCATGTCAAGCATTACCGCAGTTTTCAGCAGATGCAGAACGACAAACGGTTCGAGATTCTGACGGCTTCCAAAGAAAAGTTTGGGTTCTGCATCGCCCGCTTTGAGCCCCAGCCCAAGCCCCGGATGACGGCTGAGCCGCTGCCGGAGCCGAAACATATTCTCTGGCTGCGTCCGGATGCCATTGGGGACGCGGTGCTTTCCGCCTCAATGCTGCCGGTAATCCGCAGGCGGTTTCCGAAGGCGCGGCTGACCGTGCTGATTCAGGAATCAACGGCGCCGCTTTATGAGGCCTGTCCGTATGTCGATGAGATTCTCCGCTTCAGAACGGAAGAGACATACAAGCCGTCGGAATTCCTTCAAAAATGGGCTCCTAAGATTTGGAAGCTGCGGGCGGATTGGCTGCTGCATTCGGTCTATTCCCGGCAGTATTTAATGGACGGATTGGTTTATCTGTCCAAAATTCCTGTCCGGATTGGAATGGAAGGAGACTGCACCAATATTTCACCGGAGCAAAAAGCCGAGTCAGACTGCTGGTACACACAGTTGATTCCAAGTCCGGGTGCTTGGAAGCCGGAGCTGGAACGGCACCGGGATTTTCTCAAAGGGCTTGGCTGTGAGGTAGAATCCTTAACCCCGATGATTTGGCTGACAAAGGAGGATGAAGCGTTTGCCCGCCGCTGGTATGAGGAACACAGCGTGGCGCCGGAGCGGGCGGTGATTTTGTTTGCCGGGGCTCGGGTGCATCTTCGTTTTTATGACGAATATGGCAGGGCGCTGGAAAAGACGGCCCTCAGCCGTCGAATGACGGTGATTGCATTGGGGAGCAAAAGCGATTCTGAGATGAACCAGCGGAATCTGGATCCGCTGAACCGAATCGGGGTGCAGACGTTCAATCTATGCGGAGGGCTTACCCTGCGTCAGAGTGCTGCTTTGATAAAATATGCTCGACTGGCTGTGGGTGCGGAAACCGGTTTGGCTCATATTGCGGCAGCACTGGGAGTGCCGCATGTGATAGTTATCGGCGGGGGGCATTTCGGACGGTTTATGCCCTACAGCCCAAAAACCACATTGGCGGCCTTGCCGCTGGATTGCTATCGATGCAACTGGAATTGCCGCTACAGCCAGCAGAAGACCTACTGCGTCCAGGATTTGCAGCCGTTTGTTTTATCGGAAGCCGTCGAAAAAACGCTGGAATCATCCGCCGACAAACCGCGGATTTTCATTCCCGATTCAGCATCTTACCAAAAATCAGTCGGTGGACCGGAGTGGAAACTTTTTGAGGATGCTGTTCCTTTTCAGAATGTAGAGATTTATTCTGTTTCGGATAGGAAGCCCTTGTCGCAGCGGGGAAAGGAGAAAACTCTTGTTTTCAACAATCCGATGGAGTTTTCGATCATAGACAACGCGGATGAGTTTACCTATTCAAAAAAATGGCATTTTCAATTGTTTCAGCAGTCGTCTCAGGAATTATTCGGCAGGCCGGTGGACCCGGATAACTGGGATCTGAAGCGGTATCAGGACCTTTTGGTTTGTGAATTTCTTAAGCGTCATATTCCGAAGGGGTCAAGAATTTTGGATGTAGGCGGAGGACATTCGAGAATCTTAGAGCATTTTTATCGAGATTACGAATGCTGGAATATCGATCCCCTGCAGGGAGATGGGCATGGTCCATTGGAACTGGATACAAAGGGCCATTATAAATTAGTACGAGATTATATGGGCAATTTCAATTCGGAATTGCCGGATAATTATTTCGATTTTGTTTTTTCTATTTCAACCCTGGAACATGTCCCGGAGAATCCGAAGATTCATCAGAATATACGAGACGACATTAATCGAGTCTTAAAACCGGGCGGTTACAGTTTTTATCTTGTTGACACAATTATAAGGCCCAATGGGGTTTGGGTTCACGGGCAGGTTAAAAACTTTTTCTTTACGCAGAAAACCCTCAATCGGTGGGTGGTGCCTCAAGAGCTCATCAACGACCCCGATTTGTACACAATGTCCAAGTCGGCTTATGAGAAATGGTGGATGCCGTCTAACCATATTCCTTATGAGTCATTCGGTCGACCGTTTTCTTATCAGGTTTTGTGGCAGAAGGCGCCGAAGCCGAAACCGCAGGGAGGAACCGGTCAGAGTTCCAAATCAAGCCGGGCGGAGATTGCCCCTCAATCGACTTGGCCGAAAATCACGGTGGTGACGCCGTCCTTTAATCAGGCCAAGTATTTGGAGGCGTGTATTCAGTCGGTCCTGAATCAGGGCTATCCGAATCTGGAATACATCATTATGGATGGGGGCAGTACGGATGGCTCTGTGGAGATTATTAAGAAATACGAGAAATATCTGACATACTGGCAGAGCAAGCCGGATGGAGGTCAGTATGCGGCGGTTGAAGAGGGATTTCGGCGTTCGACCGGGGAAATTCTGGCGTGGCTGAATTCCGACGACATATTTTTGCCCGATGCCTTTTTCAAGGCAGCAGCGATTTTCCAAAATCGTCCGGATGTTTCCTGGCTTACGGCAAAGATATGTACCCTTCGGGAAGACGGGACAATCCTTTGTGCAAATCCGTATGTGAAACTTTGGAATCGCGCTCGCTATTTGCAGAAAGACTACAAATACATTCAGCAGGAAGGGACATTCTGGCGTCGGAGTTTGTGGGAAAAGGCGGGCGCCTGTCTGAAAAAGGAGTCGTATTTGGCCGGTGACCTTGAGCTGTGGATGCGTTTTTTCCGATACGCTGATTTGTTCACCGCAGAGGCTTATCTGGGGGCATTTCGGTATCACAGCGGCCAGAAAACCGCCGATTTTATTGAGCAATACAATCGGGAAGCCGAAGCGATTTTAGAAGCCGAGCAGCAGGAATATGAAAAACAGCCGCCGGAGCTGCGCCCCCCTCTGCGTCCGGCTCCCCCGCCGATTTCGGAATTGGAAATCAGCCGTTATCTAAAAACGCTGCCGAGCGTGAAGCCGAAGAAGACTGTTCAGGTTGTCTCCTCGAATGAGATTCGTGTCAGTGCCATTGTTTCAACCTATAATTCGGAGGCCTATATAGCAGGATGTCTGGAGAATTTAATCGGCCAGACTCTTTATGAAAAAGGGCAGCTTGAAATTCTTGTGATTGACAGCGGGTCTCAGCAGAATGAAGGACAAATTGTTCGGGAATATCAGGAGGAGTATCCCAATATTCGTTATCTGCGTACGCCGCAGCGGGAGACAATTTATGCGGCCTGGAATCGGGCGGTTCGGCTGGCGGCAGGCAGGTACCTGACCAGTGCCAATACGGATGACCGGTATCGGTCGGATGCCCTGGAGATTTTGGCGGATACGCTCGATGCTCATTCGGAGGTCGGCCTTGTTTACGGGGATCAGATTATCAGCCCTATCCCCCAGGAAATGTTTACACTGGAGTGGGGGGAGAAGATTCCGCGTCCGGATTATACGTATGAGCGGCTGCTGTTTGGATGCTGTGTGGGGTCACAGCCGATGTGGCGAAAGTCGCTCCATGAGGAACTGGGGTATTTTGATGAGTCGCTGACGGTCGCCGGCGACTGGGACTTCTGGCTTCGAATTGCCGCCCGTTATCCGTTCAAGAGAGTGCCTGAATTTCTGGGAATCTATTACAACAATCCGAACAGCGCGGAGCATCGCAAGCCGATTCATTCCCTGTATGAACGGTATCTGGTCGGCAGGCGGTACGGCAATCCGTACATTTCCACAATTCCGCGCTGTATCCGAAAGGACAATCCGCTTGTGTCGGTGATTCTGCCGGCTCATAATGCCCGAGAATTTATCGGGGAGGCGATTGAGAGTGTTTTGATTCAGAATTATCCGCATTTTGAACTGCTGGTCATTAATGACGGCTCAGAAGATGATACGGAAGCCGTTGTCAAGCGGTATGAAGACGAGCGAATTCGATATTTTGTTCAGGAACGAGGGGGGCCTTCGGCGGCTCGAAATGAGGGAATCCGTCGGTCAAAGGGAGAGTATTTTGTGATGCTGGACGCGGATGATTATTTGTCGGCGGATCATTTGGGACAGATGCTGGCCGCTTTTGACGAGCATCCGGAGGCCGACCTGATTTACTGCAAGACGATTCTGATCAACGAAGAAGGCAGGACGATTCGGGTTCATCAGCAGCGGGAATTTTCCGACTCGAATCAGCTGATTCGGGAGTTCTTCCATGCCGGTTTTCCGCTTCTTCCGTTCCGTACGATGATTCGCCGGAGAGTATTTGAGCAAATCGGCGAGTATGATCCGTCGCTTTGGGTGGCGGAGGATTTTGATATGTGGCGACGGTTTCTGAAACAGGGATTGGTTTTCCGCTATTGGCCCAAATCGTTTTATGGGCGGCGAATCCGAGGAAATGCCTGGTCCAAGACCGTTACGCCGGAGAAAGCCGCGACGCATTTTTCCGTTCTTCGGAGGTATCTGGATACCTTTGCACCGGAACAGCTGTTTCCGGAGGCCCATTGGGAATCTTATCAGGGTTGGAAAAAGGAGTATCTGTTCCGCTCGCTGGCGGCCGGAGTCTTTGTTTCACTGGCGGAACAGTACAGGAAAAACGGATTATCACCTTTGGTTCAGTCGGCGGCGGAACTGGCGATGGAGCAGATACGAATCTGCAGGTCTCTCTGTTCTGACCAGCCGGTTCCCCTTTCTCTGGAACAAAGATGCCAGACCCTGCTGGTTGACACAGGAGCCGTTGGGGCCCTGCAGGAAAGTGCGGCAGGATGTTCGAAAACGGAGGTTGAATCTTGGAAATGACAAGGAGCGGTTTTCCCAATCGGAATGCAGATGCGGTTCTGGCAACGAGCATATCGCCCCGGAACCTGGACCTTCAGCAGCGGGCGGTTCAATCTTGGCTGAAGGCGGGCTTTTCGGTGATGAGTGTGAATAATCCGGAAGAAATTGAGCTGCTGCGTCCGCTGTTTCCGCAGGTAGGGTTTGTTCCTGCGCGGCGAAACGGAAAGGAGCATTTCGGCAAACCGCTGATTTATATTGATGATTTGCTGACGGCTTTGAAGGAGACGGGGGCATCGATTGTCGGCCTGATTAATTCGGATATTCATTTGAAAATGACACCGGCACATCGGAGGGTTCTGAGGGAAGTAACCCGAAAGGCCGTCCTCTGTGTCCATCGCATAGGCGTGCAGAATTTGGATGAAGAGAAAGGAGATATGTTTCTCGGAGGTGTGGATGCTTTTTTGTTTCATCGCCGCCTTCTGGAGCAGATTCCGCCTTCTGTTTTCTGTCTGGGAGTGCCTTGGTGGGATTATTATTTCCCGATCGTCTGTATTCTGAGTCAGGTGCCGCTGGTTCGTTTTCAGGAACCGATTGCCTATCACCAGAAACATCCTCTGAATTGGGATATGAAACTGTGGTACCGGATGGGCCGTTATTTTTATGAACGGCTTTTGGAATTGTGTGCTGAAAAAACGGGGTATAATCCGTTTCAGAATCTGGCCGGAGTATTCGGCAATGCCTGGAAATGCTATCATATTATTCTGACTCAAAAAAAAGTTCCCTTGGAGGTAGTTCAGAGAAACCTGGCTTATTGTGAGTTTATCTTCGGCATCATCTGCGGTTCCGTTCGAATTTTGGAACCCGTTGTTCCTTCAACGGCAGATGCCGTTTTTTCTGACCGGTTTGAAAACGGCATAAACCATGTTCATCAATTGGAGGTATCAGCAGGCCGATGAGTTATCTGGTTTCAGCGATTGTTTCGGCATACAAGTCGGAAGCGTTTCTTCGCGGGTGTCTGGAAGATCTGACGAATCAGACCCTTTTTCAAAAAGGGCTCCTGGAAATAGTCGTGGTGGACAGCGGCTCGCCGGAGAATGAGTGGGAGATTGTGGAGGAGTTCCAGAAACGCTCAGGTTCCATTCTTTATCTTCGAACCTCGGAGCGGGAAACGGTTTATGCGGCCTGGAACCGGGGCATCCGGGCTTCCTGCGGCAAGTATTTGACGAATGCGAATACCGATGACCGCCATGCCCCGGAGATGCTGGAAGTATTGGCGGACCTGCTCGAGAAAAATCCTGACCAGGCGGCGGTCTATTCTCATTTTTATATTACGGATGTGCCTCATCGGACCTGGCAGACCAAAACGCCTTCCGAATTGGCGGACTGGCATCCCCCGTTTTCCCGTGAAGCATTGCTGAAGGGCAATTTTATGGGGCCTCAGCCGATGTGGCGACGGTCTCTCCACGATGAATACGGTTATTTTGACCCGTCCTTTAAGGTCTCCGGCGATTGGGAATTCTTCCTGCGGGTTTCACAGACGCATTCGTTTCTGCTCAATCGGGTTCCGCTGGGGCTGTATTACCGCAATCCGGGCGGTTTGGAGCGAAGCGCGGGGACCCGACATCAGGAAGACCAATTCATTCGGGAATTGTACACAAAAAACCGGAATCAAATCATTCGCAGGCCGTTTCTGCCGGAATCGAAGTCCGATTCTGCGGCCGGTCCATCTGTTGCGGTGCCGGCTTCCGGTCCTGCCGTCCGGCTGATGGTGAGTGTTTGTATGGCGGCCTATAATACGGCCTCGTTTATCCGGCAGGCGATTGAGTCGGTTCTGGCTCAAACGTATCGAGATTTTGAACTGGTGGTTGTGGATGACGGCAGTACGGATGATACGGCGACGGTGGTGCAGTCTTTTCAAGATCGGAGAATCCGGTTTTTCTCCCAGCCGCATAAAAACTTTGCTTCGGCAATCAACCGGGCGATTCAGGAGGCACGTGGGCAATTTGTACTGGGGGTTGATTCGGATGATTTTATCACCCCGGATTATCTGGAACGAATGATTACATTTGTGATACAGAATCCGGATTATGATTATTATTATCCGGAAAAACTAACGTTGGTGGATGAAACCGAAAAGCCGACGGGAGTGGAATGGAAATACGATTCTATCGAAAATCCTGAGATTCTTCCGGCTCTTCTGTTTGCCCGAGGCAACTCACCGATTCCGAATTCCGGTTCGCTGAAGCGGCGGGCTCTGTTCGAAAAAACCGGATTGTATCGGGAACTGGATAATGTGGAGGATTTTGATTTTTTGTGCCGATGCGGACCTCAGATTCGCTTCCGAAGGGTTGCAGGGGGCTGCGGATATTTTTATCGAAGGATGGATAGAAGCAATAACGCACGTTATGAACAGCGCCATCGCATTACAGCACAGTGTTTGGAGGAAATGATTGAACGATATCGCCCGGAGCAATTATATCCGTTTTTAAAGGGGGATGATTTTGAAAGGAAAAAACAATTCTGGAATTATATCATCTCCATTTTTGAAAAGCATGCCGAGACGTATCGTCAAAGAAAGGGAGAGATTTTTGCTCAGTGTGCGGAAAAATACAGACAGAGGAGGTCTGAAATTTTGGTCCGAGAAGGTTTTAAACAAGTGCAGGTCAATTTGGAACGGAAAAACCTGTTGGGGGCGGCTCAGCTATGTCGGCAATTACTGTCCGATAAATCTCTTTGTTTGGCGGACGACAGCCGGCAAACTCTTCAACAGATTCTCGAGGCAATTGAAGCAAAGTGCCCGGAAAAAGAGTATGCCGTTAAATGAAGAGATTTGGGGTAATTGGGTGATTACAGGAAGATTATTTTCAGCCGATAATAAAAATAGGATTATTGGAAGGTAGACCGATTCTGTTTTGCGAGAGAAGACCATGGCATCTATCCAATTGACCGGTCTTTCGACAGGAATTGACACAGCGGCGATTGTTGAGCAGCTGATGAAGGTGGAAAAACGCCGACTGACCAGTTTGCAGTCCAGCCTGGCAACGCTGAAGGACAAACGAACGGCCGTGACCGACCTGAACAGCAAGCTGACTTCTTTTCGTTCGGCCCTGAGTGCTTTGTCGGATTCGAGCCAATTGAGGACATATCAGGCCAAAACCAGTGATGAGGACCTGCTGAGCGCAACTGCCAGCAGCAGTGCATTTGAGGGCACGCACAATATCAAAATTCGACAGCTGGCTACCGCCAACCGCTGGGTGCATAATGGATTTAATTACAAAACTCAGTATGTCGGGGAAGGCAATCTGATTTTGTCGTATAATAACAAGGAGTTTGTAGTGCAGACCACGGCCACTACGACTCTGGAGGAATTGGTAACTCTGATAAACAATGACCCGGATAATCCGGGAATTACGGCCAGCATTCTGGATTATCAGTCGGCCGGCGGACGGTATCATCTGGTTCTGAGCGGTCGTGAAAGCGGTTCGGATTATCAGATTGCTATCAACACGAGCAATACGGATGTTCATACTTCTTCGGCCCTGAAAACGAGCAACGGGGACAACGCTTCGCTGACGACCCGTCTGTCTCAATTACAGGGCAGTTCCGGTTTTGGGACGGGTTCCACATCGGATCAGATTCGGATTCAGGGTACCCTTCGGGACGGTACGCCGGTGGACTATTCTCTCGATGTGAACCAGTACACGACCGTGGAAGAGCTGATGTCCGAAATTGAAAATGCATTTGGAGATACGGTCAAGCTTCGGCTGGAAGAAGGGACTCTGATACTTACAGACCTTACCAGCGGGGCCAGTGACCTGTCAATTACGCTTGAGCTGGTGCCCGGAGAGGGGTCATCGGCGGCCTGGACGGCTCCAACCTTTACGGAAACAACGGTCGGCGGTTCGATTACGTCCAATCTGACGCTGCTGGCGCCGTCCACTTTTTTGGAAACCCAGGCGGCTCAGGATGCGATGATTAAGGTGGATGGATATCCGCCGGGGGATGATACGGATGAAAATACCTGGATTCGCCGCAGCACCAACACGATTGATGATGTGATTGCCGGGGTCACCCTGAATCTGCACAGTGCGACCGGGAATGACACCGATGGGTATCGGTCCGTAGAAGTGACCCTGAACCGTGATACGACGACGCTGAAGGATAAACTCCAGGCGATGGTTGATGCGTATAATGCGGCGGTTTCCTATTTAAAGGAAAAAACAACCTATAATGAAGAGGAGAAAAAGACCGGTATTCTGTCTTCGGAGTACAGTTTAACCAGCATTACAAGTCTGATCCGTTCTCCGCTTCTCTTTAATGCAGCCGGGTTTACAGACAAGGATACCTTTGTCAAGCCGGCGGATATCGGCCTCAAATTTAAGGCGGACGGCACTCTGACTCTCGACAGCACAATTCTGGAAGAGGCCCTCGTAGATGATTATCAGGGGGTGCTTTCTCTGATTGGAGCCAAGAAGACGGGCTACAGCAATTCCAATACGATTCAATTTTATCAGGCCAGCAGTTATACGCAGGGCGGCCAGTATGATGTCCGGGTTACAGTGGAAGGCGGCGTGATCACATCGGCGCAGATTAAGCTGAACACGGAGGACTGGTCGGCAGCACGGGATATGCGAATCGAAGGCAATACTCTGTACGGAAGTACGGATACCCTCAGCAGCGGATATCCGGCTTATCCTGAATACAGCCTGGTTTTAACGGTCGATACATCGCAGAACGGAAGCTTTGATGCGTCCGTAAGCGTCAAGCAGGGCTTTGCAGGCAATCTGTATGATGTAGTGGACAACATGCTGAAGGTCGGCACCGGACGCGTTTCCATGGTTCAAAAGAGCGTCCAGAGCCGCATTGACAATATGGACAGTCAAATCAGCCGAGAGGAAGAACGGCTGAGTCGTGTTGAGACGCGGCTGAAAAATCAATATGCACGGCTGGAAAGAACGCTGCAGCTGATTCAGCAGCAGATGTCCGGCCTGAACATGCTTGGTTAATCGGCTTGCCGGATGACGGCGGACAGCGGCGGGAGCAGGTATACGCGGTGAATCGAAGGGTATCCTGCAAGAAAAGACTGAACTTGGGCGGGCGTTTTTGTGCTGAAAAAGAGGACGTGAACGGAAGGAGGCCATGTTTCTGAGGCGAGAGGGAGCAATGCCTGGGGGGCGTAAACAAGGCGGCAGGCAAAATCATTTGAAAGCGGTTCCGCCGCTTTCCGCATCCATTCTTCCAGGCGGATTGTCTGAATCCAGAGATGCCGGATTTGGGGGACAGCCGCAGGAACAGTCAAAGAAGCCGGGTCGAGTGAGAAGACTTTCGCCACAGCATTTCGAGGGTCTGCATCCAGCAGAAGGACATTCTCTTGTCTGCGTGCCAAATGCAGGGCAGGGTGAACAACGGTGTTGACCGGCAGGTCTTTGACGGATTCCGACGTCAGCAGAAGAAAGGACCGCCGGAAAGACGGCTGAGTGAAAAACTCCTCCATCCATCTGTAATATTCTTCCCAGGAAGAGCATTGAACAGGAAGGGGACGGATTTCTATCTGTGATGCTGTCCCGGATAGCTCGAAGTCCGCGATTTGTTCAGGGACTTGAGGATTGCGGGATGGTTCTGCAAGAGATTGCGGATTCAGAATTTCAATCTCTTCTGTTCGGCCGGAAACACAGGAGCGGATTTGGATGGTGCGGCTTTGAGCGGATTCACTTTTGCTGTCCGCAGGAGGCAGGGCCAAGGATTCTCTGGAAAGCAGAGCGGCACAGGCGCCGGCGGCTACGGCAGCGGGAATCCAGGCCAGCAGAGCCGTTCCGGCCAACGGGGGCGCCAGGGTTTCCAGCGGAGATTGTCCGGATGGGGCGGAAGCGGACTGAAGCCATTCCGACAGCCAAGCCAGGGGCCAGGCCGTCAGGAGGAGAAAAACACTGACTGTAATTTGAGCAAGAAAGAGTTTTCGAATCTGCTCCATCGAAGCATAGAACCGAACTTCTTTTCGGATTTTTTCGGCCAGCAGCTGTGCCTGTTCGGAGGTGAGGATTTGAAGAGAGCGGTCGGTTTCCAGTCCAGCTCTTTTGAACGGCAAAATCCGGAAAAAGTAGTCTTCAGCAGCCCTGCGCATTCTTCGGCTTGCCAGCCGGACCAGATACAGCAGAAAAAAACCGAGGAGAAAAACCGTCAGCAGAGCCAGCAGGGGCTCCAGGGAGGCGACGGTCCGACCAATCATTCCAACCAGCCGTCCGCAGGTTTCTCGGTGAAAAACGATCGCTTTCAGGCAGCCCGCAACGGTCAAAAAACTCAGCATCGAAGCAGCAGCGGTCAGCGGAGGAAAGCCGTCCAGCTGACTGGTGTTTTGAGCCCTCAGACAAATTAGAACCACAGCGGCTGTCAAAGACAGCTGGAGAATCCATAAAACATCGAGCGCCGGGGAAGACCAGGGCAGCAAAATACCGGTCAGCAGCATCGCGGCCATGCCTGCAAACAGAAGTTCTGTGCGGCTCCAGCCGGCTCTGTCCTGAAAGGGTCCGCTTGATACCGGGGCATTCATTTGGGTTTTCCTCATCCGAAATTGCCCTTAGTATAGCCGGCCGGCGGAAGCGGGCAAGGATTATCTGGTATGACGCAGCCGATAGAGCAGGGCGAGGATTTCAGCAACCGCTGTGTAAAGTTTTTCCGGAATGGGCTGGCCCAGTTTGACAGTGGCGTACAGTTCACGAGCCAGCGGGGGCCGCCGCAGGATGGGAACGCAGTAGGCGCGGGCGACTTCTTTGATTTTTTCGCAAAGATGGTCGGCTCCTTTGGCAACGACAATCGGGGCCGGTGTCTGAGCGGGGTCGTATTTGAGAGCGACGGCCACATGGTCCGGGTTCACCAGGACCACATTGGCCTTCGGTACTTCCTGAAGCATCCGCCGCATAGCGGCTTCCATCTGTTTCTGGCGGATCTTGGTTTTGACTTCGGGAGCTCCTTCTGTATCGCGGTATTCGGCTTTGACTTCCTGCTTGGTCATTTTGAGTTTTTCAATATACTGCCAGCGGTGATAAAGAAGGTCCAGAACGGCCAGAATCAGCAGGCCTGCACAAATTCGGATGACGACCCCGAAAACCAGACGTCCTATCGAGGATAGAATCTGGTCGGGAGGCATCCACTGGAATGTGGTCAGGAATTGAAGCTTGTTGTGCAGGTAAAGCCACACAATGACCGCCAGAAAAAGGATTTTTGCGGTGGACAGCCCCAGCCGCACGAGGGATTCCGGAGAGAACAGCGACATCAGACCCCGCATCGGATTGAGATTTTCCGGTTTCCAGGCGAGGGCCTTGGGGGCGAAGTTATATCCGCTGACCAGAATGCATCCGCCGATTCCCGCCAGCGACAAAGCCAGCAGAAAAGGGGCTGTCATTTTCATGATTTCCAGTATCAGGGAATTCGCATATTTCAGAAAGGATTGAGGATTGTCCAGCCAGAGCGGCTGACAGGAAAGTCCCGAGAGCATTTGCTGTTTGGACCACTGCACAAACCAGGGGGCGCACAGGGCGGTCATCAGGGTCAGCACAATCAGAGAGATGGCAGCGAGCATCTCCTGGCTTTGAGGGATATGGCCCTCCTGACGCGCCTTTTCGATACGTCGCGGGGTTGGGTGTTCTGTTTTGTTGGCTTCAGCCATAGAAGGTTAAAACGGCAGCAGCCGATTGAGCCACTGGGCGAACTGCTGGATATATTCATTCAGATACGGGATGAAGAAACCGATAATCAGCAGTCCTATTCCGATTCGCAGCGGAAAACTGAGAAACAGGACATTGGATTCCGGGGCAATTCGGGCCATAAAGGCCAGAACGACCAGCAGCAGCATAAAGGCTGCCAGAATCGGCGCAGCCAGCTGAAGGGCCAGAAGGAACATGGCGGAGCCGGAGCGCAGAATGCTTTCCATAAGGGCCCCTATATGGGGGGTACTTGTCGGAGGGAATCGTTCGAGACTGCGGGAAAGAACCTCCAGAAGGAGAAAGTGGCTGTTGGTGCTGAACAAAAGGAGAATGAAAAGAATCTCCAGCAGCAGCCCGAGCGGGTGCCCTTCTTCGCCGCTGAAGGGGTCAAAGACCTGGGCGATGCTCAGGCCCATTTCCTGTTCGATGTACTGGCCGGCCATATGAATAACGCTGAAGAGACAGTAGGCCGCAATCCCCATGGCCAGTCCGTAAAAGACTTCTTGTCCGAGCAGCAGCACCATTTCAATCGGGGCGGGGTTATTCAGGAGCGGCGGAGGGGTTAAAACAGTGAAAAAAAGACTCAGCAAAATGGCCGCAGCGATTTTCAGCTGAACAGAAAGCACGTCCCAGCTGAAGATGGGGGCTGCGGCAAAGAAGGCCCCCAGCCGAGTCAGAATCAGGAAAAAACCGTAGAGTCTTCCGCCGAACAGGTCCATACTTTACTGTCCATAGGTCTGGATTTGCGCAAAAATTTCGTAGGTGAATTTAATGAGGATTTGAAGCATCCAATGGCCGAAAAACAGGGTGGTGACGCCTACGCCGATGATTTTGGGAGCCGTGGCCAGCGTCATATCCCGGATGGAGGTAACCGTTTGGAACAGCGAGATGAGAATGCCCAGTCCGGCACAGACGATGAGAATCGGTGCCGAGACGAGCAGGGCGGTTTCCATTGTGTGGCGTCCCAGATAAAGAATGTAATCAGCCGTCATAGGTTCAATCCTTTATTTGAAGCTTAAACTCAATCCCTGAGCCAGAATCCCCCAGCCGTCCACGAGGATAAACAGTATGAGTTTGAAAGGCAGTGAAATCATGACCGGCGGCAGCATCATCATCCCGGCACTGAGCAGAATACTCGAAATTACCAGGTCCAGCAGGAGGAACGGGATGAACATCAGGCATCCGATTTCGAAGGCGGTGCGAAATTCGCTGATGACAAAGGCCGGGGTGATGATGTGCAGGGGCAAATCCGATGCCTGGGCCGGCGGGGTGATTCGAGCCATATTGACAAAGACGGCCAGGTCAGAGGTCCGAGTTTGGCGAAGCATAAAATCCTTCAAAGCGTCACTGGCGATTTCCGTGCTCTGCTGGAGTTCCATTTGGTTATTCAAATAAGGAAGAATCGCTTCCTGATGGATTTTGGAAAAGGTCGGGGCCATCGTAAAAAGGGTCAGAAAGAGGGCCAGACCGAGCAGGGCGGTGTTGGGAGGAATGGTTTGGGTTCCTAAGGCCCGCCGGACAAAACCGAGGACGATGGCAATACGGGTAAAGGATGTCATCATTGCCAAAATGCTGGGCAGCAGAGCCAGCAGGGTAAAGAGAAATACCAGCCGAATGGGTCCGCTCCAGGGAGTCGGGGCCTGCTGCTGCGGGTCGGTCGAGGCCTTGTCGATCATTTTGAGAAGGTCTTCGATGGTGGGCATGGTTGTTTGCCCGGCCGAAGCAGCCGGCTCGGGGGCAGGGCTTTGCGCCGGGCAAGCCGATTGGAGCCAACCCGCCAGAACAAGAACAGCCGGAAGGCAGCTCTTTCTCATAAAGACGGCTCCTTTTGAGGGGAGGTCGGCAGAGAGGTTTCCGTCAGCTCGGCAAGAAAGCGGATACTTTCCGGCGTACTGCTGAGCAGCAGTTTTTTGCGCCCCACTTCCACAAGATGAAGCATCTTGCGCGGTCCAAGCGGAACTGTTTCAACTACAGTGATCCATCTGCCTTTGCTGACCAGAAGTCCTTTGCTGTATTTGCGGACGAACCACCACAATCCGCCTCCAAAAAGGGCAACAATAAGAATCATAATCAAGAGCTGCCGGACGAGATTTTGATGCAGATTGTCCAGATTTTGGGATTGGGAAGAGGGTTTTTGCTCCAGCCAGACCGGCTGAGCGGTTTGGGGCGGATCGGCTTCAGCAGGTTGGGAGGCGGACAAAACCCATTGTCCCACCAGGCAAAAAACCAGAATCAATCCGAGCCATATCAGTCTTTTTTTCAGCATTAAGCCGTCTCCTGCAGGACAGAAATTATGTCTGTGGAGAGGGACTATGCAAAAGGTGTGCCGATTAGGCAAAATGGTGTTTTCCGCCGGTTTCAGGGGGTTGCAGAAGTCCGGCGTCAGGAAAACGAACATCTATTGTACAATGGCTTTACGGGTTATTTTTCAATAATCAGGGTAATCAGAATTTGGGTTTGTTGGGTTGTCAGACCGTTTCGACTGGTCCATTCTCCGCCGCTGCCGGCCCCCCAGCAGAAAATAGGCAATTTTTTGTCGGCAGTATTCAGAGTTTCCAGATAGTCTTTTACGGCTTTGGCTCGGCGGGCTGAAAGAATCATTTGACCGGACGGTGTATTTTCCTCCCCGGCTAAGCCGAGGATATACACCATGGCTTCATGGCCGGTTGTGGTGATGCAGATTTGGTTCCAGGCCAGCTGAAGCTCTTTTTGGGCCTTTTCATTCAGTACGGCGGACTTGGGGGCAAATTGGATTTTCATTGGAAGGAAGGTTTTGGAAATGCCGTCGATTTGAGAAGGGGAGATTTTCATTTTGGTTTCGATTTGGAACAAGACCCGCCGCAGCATTTCCATCCGGGCATCGATGGAACGATCTTTTTCCTCATCCATCCCTTCGTCAATATTGTAGGCCGGCTTGGGATGTTTAAATTCAGGCCCGCTTTTGTTTTCAATCAGGAAACCGCTCAGCCCTAAATCCGCCAGTGCCCGTCGTATGGAATTGCTGCCGGCCATAAATTTGTGTTTATCGACACGGGTATCGGCCATGCTGATAAGCATGACAAAAAAGGTCAGCAAAAGAGTAACCATGTCCGAGTACGTGACAATCCAGGCCGGTGCTCCGGCGGGGCTTTCCTGCGGTTTCTTGGTGCTCATTCGTAGATGCTCCGTTCCAGCAGTGTAATTTCCAGTTGGCGATTCTGGGGCGGCGTCCGCAGGGTGGTGGCCGGCGAGATGCTGAACCGCTCCAGGGGCAGCCCCCCTTCCTGAGTGAGGTATTCGAGAACAGCCAGGCAGCGGGCCAGAGAAAGTTCGGTATTCTCCACCGGTCCGGTTTCGGCGATGACTACCCGGCCCGTCACAGAGCCCAGAAACTTAGCCAGGGCTTCCAGGACTTCCCGGCCGGGCTGAGAAATAGCGGTTCCCTGTCCCCAGAAGAACTGTTCCGAGGGGATTGTAAAGACCTTCAGATTTCGAAAATCCAGCGGTTTTTTTTCCTTCATAAAGTTGCTGGTCATCCGGGTGATGTTGGTTCGGGTTTCCGTTCCTTTGGTTTGCTGGACCTGGTCGTTCGATTCCTGTTTTTTATGGAAGGATTCACGGTCGCTGATTCGGCTCCAGCCGATTGAAGGCAGGGACTGGGCAAAGGACTGGGCCAGCGACTCGAAGGTTTCTTTTTCAAACGTGGCAAAACTGATGAGCAGCACAAAAAAAGTCAGCAGCAGCGTCATGCAGTCGCTGAAGGTGACCAGCCATTCCGGTGCGCCTTGCTGTTCTTCTTTTTTTTTGAACCCGGCCATAGATTAAATGTTGGCTTTGATTTCTTCACGATGATTCGGAGCCAGGAACGCCTGCATTTTTTCCCGAACGATGGTGGGATTTTCACCCCGGCTGATGGTGCAGATGCCTTCCAGAATCATCTGCATCGCGGTGATTTCCGCCTGGGAATACAGCCCCAGCTTTCCGGCCAGCGGGATAAAAATGAGATTGGCCAGAATGGCTCCGTAAAAGGTCGTAATCAGGGCGACGGCCATTCCGGCGCCGATTTGGTCCGGCGAGGTCAGATTGCGGAGCATCTGGACCAGCCCAATCAGCGTTCCGAGCATTCCGAAAGCCGGAGCGGAGGCCCCCATAAACTCGAGAATCTTTTTTCCGCGTGCGTGCCGCTCCTGAAGCGACTCGATTTCCAGCGACAGCAGCTCCCGCATTTTTTCCTCATCCTGGCCGTCCACAAGCATCTGGAGGCCCTTGGCCAAGAACGGGTTGTCCGTTTTTCGGATATGCTCTTCGAGAGCCAGAGCGCCGTCCCGGCGGCTGATAGCGGCGTAATTGACCATCTGCTGAATCAGTTCGTTGGGGGACGGCACTTTGACAAGGACGGCTTTTTTGATGACAGAGAAAATCCCCAGAAACTGCGGCAGAGAAAAGTGAATCATTGTGGCGCAGAGCATCCCGCCGACCACGATACAGACGGAGGGAATGTCAATAAAGGCCATGACTCCGCCGCCCATGGCGACAGACACAAAAATCACTGTAAAGCCGAGAACCAAACCAATAATTGTTGCAATATCCATACTTGTTCAGCGTATTTCCTGAATGCGTTTCAGTTTTAAGTTGATCATCGAAGCCAATTCGGGCTGGGCGGTCCCGATTTCCCCCAGCACTTTGGCGGTTGTCCGTTCCGACATATAATACAGGATTTTGATGGCATCAGACGCCTGAGGCCCGGCCGCCATCGCCGCCAGGATACGGGCGGCCTGGGTGGTATCCATTTTGTCGTAGGTGGCGGCCAGCCGCTGGAAATTGGCCTGCTCGAGGGCTTCAATCTGGAGAATGCTCTTCTGCAGTTCCTGCTGTTTTTGTTCGACTTCCTGAGCTAATACAGCCAGTTTGGCCCGCAGCTGATTGAGCCGATCAATTTCCTCCTGCAGGGTTTGCTGGGTCATCTGAATCCGCTGTTCCTCCTGAGCCAGCTGTTTTTCTTTGGTGCGGTATTCCTGCATCCGTGCCCGGATGTCCTCGATCAGGTTCTGCAGCTGCCGTTCAGATAAACCGGGTGTATATTCATCAGAGGCAGCCAGAAGGTACGAAGGACCTGTTTTAGCAGGTGCGTCGGCGGAGCTGTTGGTTGCAGCGGGAGAAGAAGCCGGCTGGGGCAGAGCCGCTGCACGTTTCTTTTTCAGATGCCAGCTGACACCGAATGCCGCTGCAAAGCACAGCAGTCCGGTCATTATCAGAATCAGCAAATGAATTTTTTTCATACGTTTCTTCTCCTGTCCGAAAGCGGGTTGGATTTAGACAGAGGCCGCCGTCGGACGGTTCCAGTTTGTATGCGTATAATCATCCAGTTGTTTCTGTTCTTCCAGATTCACCTCGTATTCGTACTGCCGTCGGGCTTTTTCCCGAAGCCGTTCCAGACCCTTGCGGAATTTCTGTACCTGCAAATAATCATCCAATTTTTGGCGGCGGCGCTGCTCGAGAGCCCGTCTCTGTTCGGCCAGCTGCCGCAGGGCGGAATCAACTACGGGGGCATGCCGCAAATAGAGGGCCTGTGCCGCGATGCGCTGGTCTTCCGGAAGAGACTGGATTTGACGCTGATGAGCACGCAGACTCATCTGAAGAGCCATCATCCGCCCCCGCAGCACCATCGACTGTTCCGTCAAAGCGACAATCTCGCTTCGCAGGGCGTTTTCTTGTTTTTCCTTGATGGTCAGCAGCTGTTGGAGTTTCCAGACAAACTTTTTCATTTAGGATTCCCCTGAGAGGCCGGGTTCAGCCGGGCTTTGGGTTTCGGACTCGGTTTTTCCGCCGCGGCGCCGTTTCCGTCAGAGAGAAGCCGTTCCCAGGCGTCGGCGATTTCTTTCATCTGCTGTATAGTCTGTTCAAAGGAGGCCCGCTGGCGGACGGGCTGAATCAGGAAATCACGGATTCGGTCAATCAGCGCGATCGAGCCGTCAATCCGCCGATTGCTGCCGGGTGCAAAGGCGCCGATTTGAATCAGGTCTTCGGCGTCCGTATAGGTTGCGTAGATTTCCCGAAGTTTCAAAGCGGCCTTTTTGTGGGGTTCAGAAGCGACGGCCGGCATCAGCCGGCTGATGCTCTGAAGAATGTCCACGGCCGGGTAGTGTCCTCGGTCCGCCAGTTTGCGGCTTAAGACAATATGTCCGTCCAGAAGGGACCGGGCGCTGTCGGCCACCGGGTCATTCAAATCGTCGCCTTCCGCCAGAACCGTCAGAATGCCCGTGATGCTTCCGTGCGGGCAGCAGCCCAGACGTTCGATGAGTCGAGGCAGCATCGAAAAAACGCTCGGGCAGTATCCTTTTGTTGCCGGCGGTTCTCCGGCGGCCAGACCGATTTCCCTCTGGGCCTGTGCAAAACGCGTTAAGGAATCCATCATAAAAAGCACATGGCTGCCCAAATCGCGGAAATATTCGGCGATGGTTACGGCTGTAAAAGCGGCCTTGACCCTCTGAATGGGAGCGGAATCGGACGTGGCGACCACCACGACACTTCGAGCCAGTCCCTCCGATCCGAGGTCTTTTTCAATGAATTCGCGTACTTCGCGTCCGCGTTCACCGACCAGAGCCACAACGTTGATGTCGGCGGCGCTGCCGTTGGCAATTTCACCCAGCAGGACGCTTTTGCCGACGCCGCTGCCGGCAAAGACGCCGATACGCTGTCCCTTGCCGCAGGTCAGGAGCCCGTCAATCGCCCGGATGCCCAGCGGCAGCGGCTGATCAATCATTTTCCGCCGAAGCGGGTCAGGGCTTGTGCTTTGAAGGGGACGAAGTTCTTCAACCGGGATCGGGCCCTTGTGGTCAATGGGTCTGCCCAGACCGTCCAGCACGCGTCCCTGAAGAGCGCGGCTGACCGGAAGCATTCGCGGTTTGTCCAGGGCACTGACCACATCCCCCGGTGCCACGCCGTCGATGGTATCCAGAGGAAGCAGAATCACGTGACCGCCGTGAAACCCCACCACTTCGGCTTCGATAGTCCGTCCGCACCGCATTCGGATTTGACACAGTTTTCCCAGACCGACCGCCGGACCGCTGCTTTCGAGAATCAGGCCCGAGACGCGGACGATGACACCCTTGGGTTCCGCCAGGTGCAGATTCCGCACGGTTTCCAGAAGCGGCTGAAAATCAATGCAGCAGGTTTTCTCTTCCGTTTTCGTCATGAACTCTTATCCCGGCAGTTAAGGCCTCGGAGATTCGTTTCAAATGTTCCTCGATGATCCATTCAATGATTCCCTCTTCGGTTTCAATCACACATTCCGCCGGTTTCACGGTCGGATCGGGAATCCACCGAATCAGGGCGGAGGGTGCTTCATTGGTTTTTTCTGCGGTTTGCTGAATCGTCTGCAGGTCCTGCGGGTTGAGCCGGACCGTCATCGGGCGGTCCTGACCGATTCCTTCCAGGGCCTGCTGAAGAATGGACTCAATTTGATAGTTGTGTTCCTGAATATCTTTGGCCAGGATTTTGGCGGCAATTTCAATACTGAGCCGAATCAGCTGCTCGCGATGAGAGGCAAAAAGCCGCTGGGCGGTTTCCTGCATCTGTTTGGCGGCCTTTTGGAGGGCGGCCAGGGCCTGCTGAATCTGCCGATTCAACGGGGTCGGTGCAGGCCGTGCGGCCTGCGGTTCCGGACGCGTCGGACGAGCCACAGGGGCGGCGGACGAAATCGGTGCCCCGGAGGGCAGATGGACAACCGTCGTTTTCATCCTTCCTCCTCGATAAAGAGCAGTTCTTCCGTCTCATTGGCTTCCCGCAGCGGCTTGACGACTTCCTCACGCGCCGCCAGAACATCTTTCTTTCGCGGTTCGCCCATCAGGGAGATTTCTTCATCGACCATCTGCGAGGCCCGTTCGGAAATATTGGAGCGGATTTTGGCGGCAATCGCCGGATCGGCTCCGTGAAGGGCCTTGGCCAGAACGGTCGGCTCCACATTTCGCAGAACCTGCTGCAGAGAACGGTCTTCGATTTTGACAATATCCTCCCAGGTTACCATCAGGGCCTTGACGGTTTTGGCGGTCTCCTTGTCGCGGGCTTCAATTTCTTTCAAAAGGGCGTCCCGTTTCTCCTTGTCCAGTCCGCTGAGAACCAGAGCCACCTTGCGCAGCATTTCTTTTGGAACCGTTTCTTTGACAATCGGTGATTCCTCTCGGTTCAGGTCCATAATTCGCTTGCAGAGGATTTCACCGATGCGCCGCAAGGTTTTGGGAGATACTTCAATGGCTTGCGTCATTCGCCAGATGACCTGCTGGCTTTTTTCGGGCTGGAGCCGGTTGAGGACTTCGGTGCTGACTTTCGGCGGCAGCGCCGACAGAACCAAGGCAACGGCCTGAGGCGGCTCGTTTTCGAGAGCGGCGGCAATGTGGGCCGGCGACGAGGAGGCAATGACCAGGAAGGGGTCCTTTTCCCGGACGGCCTGCTGCATTCGGGCCTGAAGTTCAGCGGCTTTTTCTTTGCCGGCTGTGCCGTGAATGAGCGAATTGACGAAGCTTTTGATATGCAGGGTGCCTGTCTGGGCCTGCTGAAGGTGCCCGCAGAATTCACGGGCCACCTGGTAGGCCTGTTCGCTGTTTTGCTTGCCCTGGGCATCGAGTTGGGACAGTTCCATGGCGATTTTCTGAATCACCTCCTAGGGCTGGCCCTTGAGCAGTTCTTTGGCCGTAGCCGCATCCAAACTGGTCAGAAGCAAAGCTGCTTTCTGAATCCCCTTCAGACGCATGGATTACTGTTCCTCCGCAAGCCAACTGCTGAAGAGCGTGCGTACTTGTTCAGGATTCTGCTGAAGCTGTGCGGCAATCATTCGCCGCATGGCCGCCGGTGAATCCAGTCCGGCCGGCAGCATCGGCATTCCTCCGCCGCCGAGCATCATTTCAGCGCCCGACGCCGGCTGGGCGGCGGCTTTGGCCGTGGCGCGGGTGAAAATCCGCAGCACCAGCAGGGCACTGACAGCCAGAATCCCCATGGACAATTGACGCGCGATTTCAATCAGACCCTCCCAGTTGGGACCCGTCTGGATGGGTTCCGCCGGAGGGCGGTAAAACGGCACATGTTTTACAGTAAGGTTTTGTTCGCTCAGGAGGTCCGGACCGATTGCGGTGCGGATAATCTCCTTCACATCCTCCACAGACATCAGCAGACTGTTTTCATTTCCCGGCGAAGCGGTTTGCTGAGTCTGCTCTGTTCCTGCTGCCGGATTTTCCGTCGAGGGTTTGGAAAGATCCACAATCACGGAAACCGACCAGGCCGTCACTCGCCCCGGAATTTTTGTTTGGGTAGTGACGGTTTCCGGCAGCTGGTATTGGGTTGTTGTTGTTCCTTTCTTTTCTGTGGAGGAGGGAGTATTGCTTCCTCCTTCTTCGGAGGAGCTGCCGGCGGACTGTTTGATGGTGGATGTTTCGTCGATGGTTTCCTCGACGGGGATTCCTTTTTCGTAGGTTTTGCGGACGATGGATTCGCTGTTCATATCGATAGCGGCCTTGACCATCACGGTGGAACGATTCGGGCCGAGCACGCGTTCAAGGGCCTGCTGAAGGCGGTTTGCCATCTCCGTTTCCACGGCGTTCTGGTACTCCAGATAGGTATTGGCTCCGGCGGCATGGCTGTCCAGTTTTCCGGCTTGGGAAAGAATGTGTCCCTGACTGTCAGCGACGGTCACTTGCTCCGGTGTAAGTCCTTCAACGGCGCCGGCAACCAGATTGGCAATGGCGGCGACTGTAGATTGACTGATTTGCCAGCCGGGCTTGAGCTGGAGCATCACGGAGGCGGTTGCTTTTTGCTCGCCGCCGGTAAAGAGGGTTTGTTCAGGCCGAACGATATGAACCCGTGCATATTGAACTCCGTCAAAGACCTGAATGGTGCGTGCCAGCTCCCCCTGCAGGGCTCGGTTGTAGTTCATCTTCTGAACCAGAGGGCTGACGCCGAGTTTTTCGTTGTCAAAAATTTCGTAGCCGGGTTCGCCGCTTTTGGGGAGCAGTCCTTCACGGGCGGCCAGGGCCCGAAGTTCGTGGACTTTGTCGGCAGGGACAAAAATGCTGCTGCCTCCGCCGCGGATTTCGTAGGGAATGTTCTGTTCGCTGATTTTGTCGGCGATTTTGGAGGCCTGTTCCAGAGAGAGATTGCCGAACAGCAGCCGCATTTCGGGCCGAGTGGCCCAGCGGGTCAGCAGAACGGCCGTCAGAATGCACGTCAGGACCAGGGCAGCCAGAAGGGCGCGCTGGACCAAGCCGACTTTTTGCCAGACTGCATTGATTTTATCCAAGAACCCCATACCGCTCCGTTATCCCTGAAGGTCTTCCCCGGAAAGAACTAAATTTGCATCCGCATGGTTTCTTTGTAGGCTTCGACCAGTTTGTTGCGTACTCCGACCAGGAGTTTGAAACTCATATCCGCCTTGGCGACCTCCGCTACAACGGTGTTGATGTCCTGCTGTTTACCGGTCATCAGGTCAAGAATGGACAGATTGGCCTGGTTCTGCTGGTCGTTGACCTTGTTCAGCGACTCAAGAATCTTGTCTGTGAAAGACGGTGTTTTCTCCTGCTGAACGGATGGGAGATTCGATACGGCGGGAGCCGTCGTGTTGGGATAATGGATTTTTGGGTTGAATTGCACACTCATGCGCATCCCTTTCTTATCGTAACAGTTCCAGACTCGATTCGACCATTCTCTGGTAGCGCCGGAGAACGGCAGCGTTGGCCTGATAGGCCCGGCTGGCCAGGTTCAGATTCACCATTTCCGTAGGCCAGTTGATATTGGGCATCAACACATAGCCGTCTTTGTCTGCCTGCGGATGGCCGGGCATCAGGACCCGCTGAAAGGCACTTTGGTCCTGGACAATATCACTCAGTTCAACACCAGCCAGACTGTCTTCTTCTTTTGTTTTGAATTCTGCAACCAGCCGGCGGTAAGGCTGGCCGTTGCCAGCGTCCGTGGTTTGAATATTCGCCAGGTTGGAGCCGATGACCTCCATCTGCTTATTGTAAGCCCGCAGCCCCGATGTGGCGATGTCGATTGGATTGAACAGGTTGGGGTGCTCCACTTTCATTTCTCAATCCTTTCGAATCATCCGGATACTTTTATGGCGGCATCCATCTGCTGGTATTTTTTCTTCAAAATCAGCATATAAGTCCTGTGCTTAATGGTATTTTTGACCATTTCTCCGACTTCACTGTCCAAAGACACATCGTTATCGAACTCATTCAGAGGGGTATTCTGCGGCTGATAAATCTCCGGTTTCAGCGAATCGGGGTCGATGGATTCATTTTTTTTCAGGGCTTCCTGGAGGATCTCTTCAAACTTGATGTCGGAACGGCGAAAACCGGGAGTATTGATGTTGGCGATATTGTGAGCAATGGCCTGCTGGCGAATGCCTTCCGCCCGCATCCCTGCTTCCAGAAGGTTCAGTATGGTATTGTCCTGAATCATTGAAGATTCTCCATAAAGGCACTATCAGTCGAGTGGAGGATGTGCAAGGAATGTGCCAGCAAATCGACAGACGCGTTTTTTGATGGAATAGTCGAGTTTTTGGCCTAAAAAGCCGGGTTTTTAGAACAGAGGGTTGGGGGAAGGAACGGAAAAGTTCGTTTGGATTTTGAACAAATGAAGAAAAGAGAAATAAAAAACCGAAACAATCGTGACGATTGTTTCGGCCTTGTGAAGGTTTGGCACATGCGCTTGGTAGGCGTGGACCTTCTGTAGATAAGTCGTTTCTGATGAGGGGGCCATTGATAGAAAAAAGGGAAATTCTCTAAAATAATTTGCAAAAGACTTCAGATTTTTCCTATTTTAACATTCATGGTGCACAAATAGTCTGACTTCAGATATAGAGATTGTTCAAAATTCGACATCGCATATAATAAACAATAACAACAATAATATTGATTATGGCCCGAGATAAATTACTCATTTTGTCCGTTTCTCAGGTGAATGCGATGGTCAATGAAGCCATCCGCAGGCATTTGCCTTCGCGTTTTATCCTCAGAGGGGAAATAAGCGACTGGAAACGGCACCAAAGCGGGCACTGTTATTTTATATTAAAAGATACAGAATCTCAAATTTCCTGTGTTTTGTGGGCCAGACAGTACCAGAAATTGAAATTTCAGCCGGAAAATGGAATGGAGATATTGGCGACCGGTCATGTCGAGGTCTATTCTACACAAGGCAAATTTCAATTTTACGCCGAAGACTTGCAGCCGGCTGGGATTGGGGCCCTGCAGATTGCTTTTCAGCAGATGTACGAAAAACTCAAGGCAGAAGGTCTTTTTGAGGAGCGGTACAAAAAGCCGATTCCCCAATTTCCGCAACGGATAGGAATTGTCACCAGCAAAAGCGGGGCGGCTGTTCATGACATAGCTGACAGTATTTGGCATCGCTGGCCGATTGTAAGGCTGTTTTTGTTTGATGTGCCGGTTCAGGGAGAAGGGGCGGCGGAGGAAATTGCCCGGAAACTGGATTGGATAAATCGCAATAACAAGCAGCTGCAGCTGGATTTGCTGATTGTCGGACGCGGTGGTGGTTCGATGGAGGATTTGTGGGCCTTTAATGAAGAGGTTTTGGCCCGGGCGATTTTCCGCTCGAAAATCCCGATTATCAGTGCAGTCGGTCATGAGATTGATACAACGATTGCCGACCTGGCGGCAGACGCCCGGGCTTCGACACCAACCAAAGCAGGAATGCTTGCTGTACCGGACCAGCACGAAGTCCTTAAACAGCTGGGGATGGTTCAGCGTCGGCTGGTGCATTCGATGCATTCGGCGTATCGGACGGCCTGGGAGCAGCTGCGGACGATTCTGGCCAGCTGGGTCTTCCGGGAACCGCAGGGAATGGTTGAACGGGCCTGGCAGCGTGTAGATATGGCTGCGCTTCATCTGGCCGGGGTGATGCGGGAGCGGTTTGATCGCCTGCGGCGACGGCTGGAGCAGGCCAAAGACATCGTGCGGCGTCTGGAACCGGTGCGGCTGATTGCCGGCCAGCGTCTTCGTCTGGAGCGGATGCAGGCGGCGGCACGTCAGGGGCTGTCTAAAGTGCTCGAGCAAAAGCGGTTGCAATTGTCGGCGGCGGAGAATAAACTGACGGCGATGGACCCGCGGGCTGTCCTCCGCCGCGGTTATACCATTACAATCAACATGCGGACCGGACAAGTTATTCGCCGGCTGGAAGAGGTTGATGTCGGCGATGTCATTTTGACGGAACTTGCCCAAAGGCTGCAGTTTACGAGCCGGGTGGAAGAAATGCGGTCCGGCAAAGCAGGAGACGTAACCCATGGCCAAAAAGACAACCGACGGGAATCAAAATGACCTGTCGAAACTGAGTTTTGAAGAGGCGATTCGGGCCCTTTCCCAGATTGTCGAAAAAATCGAAGGCGGGCAGGTGCCCCTGCAGGAAAGTCTGGAGCAGTACGAAAAGGGAATGCGGCTGATTGCCCATTGCCGAAAGATTCTTCAGGAGGCCGAAAAGCGAATTGCCCAGATTGAAGAAGTGCACGCAGGGCCGAAGACCCCGGCACGCCCTGATGAGGATGAACTGGAGGCCCTGGCGAGGGAAATTGACGGGGAGGCGGAGGAAGAATTCGGCCCTGAAGAGGAGGAAGACAGCGATTGGATGAAAGGATAAACAGGCGAGCGTGGCGGAATTGGCAGACGCGCAAGGTTTAGGTCCTTGTGTCCGTAAGGACGTGGGGGTTCGACTCCTCTCGCTCGCAGTGGTCAGACAGCCAGCACGGAATCCGAAATGAGTCAAACACGTCGCCCGGCGGTTTTTTTGGACAGAGACGGCACCCTGATTGAAGACATCGGGTATGTACGTCAACCGTCTGAGGTTGTTTTTTTCCCCGAAACCTTCGAAGCGCTTCGGCGTCTTGGGGAACATTTCGTTCTGTTTATCGTGACCAATCAGCCGGGGATATCCCAGCAGGTTCTCCGTGCCGAGGAGGTTGAGAGCGTCAACAGTTTTGTGACGGACACGCTGCGGGAGGCGGGGATTTGCATCACGCAGGTTTATGTCTGTCCGCATCAGCGGCAGGAAGGATGTGAATGCATCAAACCGCGTCCGTTTTATCTGCGGCAGGCCGCTCAGGATTATTCAATAGACTTAAGCCGTTCGTTCTGCATTGGAGACCATCCGCATGATATCGAACTGGCCCGAAATGCCGGTGCCGAAGGAGTCTATGTACTGACCGGCCATGGACAGCAGCATTGCCGGGAAGTGCCGGCGGGGACTCCGATTGCTCGGCATATCGGAGAAGCGGCCGAGTGGATACTCCGGAGAATCGGTTCGAAGGAGTTTTTGCCGAATGAGGAGGAGATTGCGCAGGCGGCGGACTGTCTTCGCCGGGGCGGACTGGTTGCCTTTCCGACCGAAACCGTTTATGGACTGGGTGCCAATGCGCTGAGTGAAGAGACAGTTCGGCGGATTTTCGAAGTCAAACGGCGTCCGAGTTTTGACCCGCTGATTGTGCATGTGGGCACAATTGAACAGGCCCGGCGTCTGGTGCGGGATTTTCCAAAGGAGGCGGAACTGCTGGCGGAACGGTTCTGGCCCGGACCGCTGACACTGGTACTGCCCAAAGAGCCGATTGTGCCGGATATTGTGACGGCCGGGCTGCCGACGGCGGCGATTCGAATGCCGGCGCATCCGGCGGCTTTGGCCCTGCTGCGCCGGGCGGATGTACCGGTGGCGGCTCCGAGTGCCAACTTATTCGGGCATGTCAGTCCAACCTGTGCCGAGCATGTGCGGGAACAGCTCGGGGATGCCGTGGATTTTATTTTGGATGGAGGACCCTGTTCAGTAGGGGTCGAGTCCACCATTCTTTCGCTGGCCGTGCGGCCGCCTCTCTTGCTGCGGTATGGGGGGATTTCCGCCGAGCAGATTGAAGAAGTTATCGGACCGGTGCAGCGTGTTGGGTTTACGGAGCATACTCCGCAGGCACCGGGCCGTCTGGAGCATCATTATGCGCCGCGGACGCCTTTGTTTCTGGCGCCGGAGCTGATACGTCCCCCGAAAGGACGTCGGGTTGGGCTGCTGACGTTTCGGCCTTTGTCGGAGGCGGGGGATTTTGCCGCGGCGGAAGTGCTTTCGGTATCAGGGAACTTAGAAGAGGCGGCCCGCAATCTGTATGCGGCGATGCGCCGGCTGGACCGCTGCGGGCTGGAGGAAATCATTGCTGTTGCAGTGCCCAATGAAGGCATCGGCCGGACTATCAATGACCGGCTTTGCCGAGCCAGCTGGAACAAGCCAAAGGACATTTTAATCGACTATAAACAGGCCAAAAAGGATTGAGAATCTCTTTTTAGTGCCATTCCAAAAATAAACCGCAAAAAAAGCTCCGACTGTACGTTATCCTATTCGGAAAGAGTACAGGAAGCCTTTTATATGGATTATGCACATCAGAACGGCTCGTCGCAGAATGAAGAGTTTGTCCGTCTTCTTTTGGTTTATCAGAAGCGGATTTACGGGTTTATTTTGGCGATGGTGCCCAACTATGCGGATGCAGAGGACCTTTTCCAGCAGGTAGTGATGATTATGTGCCGGCGATTCGGGGAGTTTGAGCCGGGAACCAGTTTTCTGGCCTGGGCCCTCCAGATTGCCCGCTATGAATTGAACAATATCCGCAAGACCCAGCGGCGGAGCCGTGTGCAGTTTTCCAGCGAGACGATGGAGATGCTTTTTGACCAGACCTGCCGGCAGATTTCCCGGATTGACCAGCGGGTTCAGTGGCTGGAAGAGTGCCTCAAGCGGCTGGAGCCGTCGGACCGGGCACTGGTTTACCGGCGGTATGAACAGGGGATGGCCATCAAGGACATTGCTCAGCAGTTGGGGCGGTCTGTGTACAGTCTGTACCGAGGGTTCAACCGGATTCATCTTTTTCTGAGACACTGCGTCAATGCCCATCTGCAGGCGGAAGGAGGGGAAAGATGAAGGCCTTTACCCGCGATGAATTTGAATTGGGGCTTTTGATTGTGGAGGCATTGGAAGGGGAGATTACCCCGGAGCGGTTTTCGGAGCTGGAAAAGCGGCTTCAGTCGGACCCGTCGGCGGCTCAGCAGTATCTGGAAGAGGTGATGAACTCTGCGGCACTGATGTGGCGGGCACAATTGCTGTATGCAGAGGCGATGCAGAGCGAATCGGGAGAAGATACGCAGTTTCTGGCGGCGTTGGGAGAATATGAAAAAACTGCTCCGGCGGTGTTGATAGAGCCGGAGGAAAAGACGATTCCCGTCGAAACGAGGTCCCCTGTGCAGGTGCGAAAGCGGACGAGCCGGTTTTCGCTGGCCGCTGCGGCAGCTGCTCTGGCGGCGATGGTGCTCCTGCTGGTCTGGCTGGAACTGCATCCGGCAGCCGCGGAAGAGCCGGCGGCGCGGATCGCTGATGCGCTCGGGGCCGTCTGGGATAGTGAAGGAGAAGGCGGACAGGAACCGGAGGGGCTTTTGTATGCCGGCAGCAGGCCGTTTGTGCTGAAAGAAGGATATGTTCGGCTTACGTATGAAGACGGAGTGGAGGCCGTAATTGAAGGGCCCGCCCGGTTTCAGATTAAGGGACTGGAAGAACTGGGGCTTTCGTATGGGCAGGTTTATGTACGCTGTCCGGTTTCGGCAACCGGTTTTTCGGTATCGACCCCGGCGATGAAAGTGATTGATTTGGGCACGGAGTTCGGCGTGAAGGTCAGCGGGGTTGGCAGCGCCCAGGTGCATATGCTCAAGGGCCGGGCGTCGGTGATTGTCGGCGGAACCAAGGGGGGACCGCGTCAGAGTGTTCTTGTCCAGGAGGGACAGGCCAAACAGGCAGGGCCTGAGGGGGCGATTCAGGACATTCGTCTTCAGCAAGATTTGTTTGCCCGTCAGATTTCCTCGCGGGCCGGTGTCGTCTGGCAGGGTCAGCGGCTGGATGTGGCGGATGCGGTCGGCGGCGGGACGGGCTTTGGCGGCGGTCGGTCGGGGTGGGGTCTAAGTGCCCAGACGGGGCGGGCGTCGATGCTTCAGGATGCCCGACTTGAAAACAGTCGGCCGGCGGTGTTTGCAAGAACCCCGGAGCATCCGTTCATTGACGGGGTGTTTGTTCCGGGCCGAACGTCCTCCGGCGGCGGAATGATTACTTCAACAGGTCTTCGTTTTCAAGAGGTCCTGTTCTGCAGCGGGGCGGGATTCGCAGGGGTGTATTGCGGACGGGCTGAACAGAACAGACCGGAGGAATATTTCCGGCTTGTATGGGAGGAAAGCCCCGCAGCGAGAAGCCGGACGGCGCTTTGCATGTACGGCAATGCCGGAATTACAGTTGATCTGGAAGCGGTTCGGCGGGCAATTCCGGGCTGTCAGGTCCGAGCGTTTCGGGCCGTTTGCGGTTTGTCGCCGGTGGAAAGTCCTCGCTTGGCGGTCGGCAATACGCTGGCGGATGTGTTTGTTCTTCTGGACGGTCGGCTTGTCTTTGAAAAACGGTCTGTCTCGAGATTTTCCGAACCGGAGCAGATTGAGATTCCGATCGAACCAACGCATCGGTTTCTGACTCTGACAGTGATGGACAGTGGCGACAGCCTCGGCGCAGATTGGGTGGTCTTTGTCGAACCGGTTCTGGAACTGGTGATGGAAGACTGAACGAAAAAGAAGAAAACGGCTTCAAGGCCGATTTCTCCCGATAAAAAGTGTGAAGTGTGGTGTGTGTGAGAATGGATGGAAAGAAAACCTAATTGAATTGAGGAGGTGTGAACGATGCAGAAACGAATGATCTGTTTGCTGGCGGCAGGACTGATGCTCAGCGGCTCTGTTTGGGCGAATCTGCTGACCAACGGGGATTTCAACACAGGTGATTTGAGCGGCTGGTGGACGTGGGTGCCGGATACGGTCAATCAGTCCATTTCGATTGAGACCGCCTATACGTATGATTCCACGCCGAATGCGAAGATGTGGTCGGCAACGGACGGCTCCTGGCAGGAAATGGGGCAGTCGTTTGCGGTGGCGGCCGGAGCGAATTATGTGCTCAGTCTGGTGTACAATGCTACGGATTGGGCCAATGCAGGCATCAATCTGAAATACTGGGATTCGAGCTGGAGCTATGTCGGGTATCAGTGGATACCGTTGCTGACGCCGCCGAATTCGGGTCAGTGGACTTCGTTTGTCCAGACCTTCACCACACCGGCAGGGGCGGCCTATGCAGAGGTGAAGTTCGCGATGGGCGGCTGGGGCACGCTGTATGTGGACAATGTGAGCGTGGTGCCTGAACCGGCCAGTCTGGTAATGCTCGGACTGGGCGGCCTGGCGCTGGTGCGGCGTCGGTAATCGAACGATGAGAAGAACCGGCTGCGGTGCGGTGAAACGACCGCAGCCGGTATTGAAAAAAAAGACTTCTATGGCCCAGACACGGGTCTAAAAGAGAAAATCTGTGAAAACAGAATCCTGTTTTCCGGCAGGATAAAGAGAAATAGGTTTTGGGAGGTGCGTGTTATGAGGCGAAGAATACAGATGGGGCTGGCTGTTCTGGCGGTGATGCTGGCGGCTCAGGCCGGAGCGGTGGAACTGCTGGTCAACGGGAATCTGAACAGCTGGACCGGCGGTGTGCCGGACGGCTGGTATGTGTATATCGGCAATCCTAATCAGGCCTGGTTTGCCATGGAAACATCCTTTACGTATGACGGAAGTCCCTGTGCGGTGATGTATCCCAGCCAGGGGGAATGGCCGGGGGTGGAGCTGGGACAGACGGTAATTTTTGAGCCGAATTCGTTTTCGGTCCTCCATTTCAGCTGTGTAGTCGTTACACGCTGGTACAGTTCGAACAACTGGGGGGATGCCACGGTTGAGATTACCTATCGCGAGCCGAATGGAACGTATCTGGCGTATGATGAATTCATCCTTTTCGCGAATAATCAGTATCCGGTTCCGACGGTGTGGACAGCGTATAATCATGATTTTACCGTTCCGCCGGGTGCCGGACAGGCCACGTTGGTCCTGCGCGGCTCCGATTGGCTCAAAGGGGTGTATTGGGATAATATTTCGCTCAGCTACTCCGGAACAACGCAGGCAGAGTGGCTTTCTCCAGCCAACAACAGTACGATTCCGTGGGAGGACCCGACCCGATGCGGTTATGGACCTACGCTGCGGTGGAAAGCGGCTCAGGAGGCGACCGGCGTTCATTATGTGTATCTGGGAACCAGCGAGGAGGCGGTGGCGAATGCCACAACCTCCTCTCCGGAGTTTCTGGGGACGGTTCCGCTGGGCGAACCGAATTTTGTCCTTTCGCTCGGACAGGTGGTCAAAGGGCAGACGTATTACTGGCGTGTGGATGAAACCACATCGAGCGGGGTAGTCAAGGCGGCGGGTGTCTGGCGGTTTACCATCAGTCCGTTTACGGATTTGGATTTGTTTGACTATGCTTCAACGGCCGCTCTCCAGGCGGTTTGGGGCAGCGGAGCGGTTTTGAACAATGGGGCGATGGAGATTGCCTATGACCATACCGGCAGTTCGTATCTGACAGAAGTGGCGGCGGATGCGGATTTATTCGGATGCTCAACGGACTGGACCCGCGGCGGCAACGGGCTGCTGACGCTGGATGTCAAGGGCCATGATAACATGGTCGATTCAATTTATGTAACGCTTGAATCCAACGGCGGAGTCCAACGCGGCACCGTTCAGTATCGCGATGTCCGAGAACTCAATCAGCAGGCGGGCTATGAGTGGTTCCATTTTTGGCCCATCGCTTTGCAGGAATTTGCGGCGCAGGGGGTGGACCTGACGGCCGTGAGTCGGATTATCATCGGTGTCGGGACGAAAGCGTCTCCGACTCCCGGCGGAGCCGGTTCGGTTCTGGTAAACAACCTGAGGCTGAGCACTCCGATGTGTCTGCGGGGCTATACGCCGGCGGATATTAATCAGGATTGCGTAGCAGATATTTACGACTTTGTCGAAATCGCCAGGAACTGGCTGAAGGAAGCCGCCTCGGTGACCGCTCAGACGCCTTCGCGGGGACCGGTGCTCTGGTATGCCTTTGACGAGGGGACCGGCACAACTGTCAGCGATTTGTCGGGTTTCGGCTATCACGGAACGATTGTACCGGGTGCGGATCCCAACGCAGTCTGGGGCGGAGTCGGCAGCGGTATCGGCGGTTCAAATTGTCTGTATCTGAACAACAGTGCCTATGTGCAGGTGCCTGCGGCGGCGGCCAATATCGGCGACCCAAATGCTGCCCCGCCGGCGCTGGGCGCCGAATCCACAATTTCGCTCTGGGTCAAAGACCCCGGGCAAAGCGATGCAGATGGCGAACTGTTCCAAATCGGACAGGATGGAGCTGTTCTGGGCAACTGGATGAATGTCACAGGCAAGTTTGAGTATGAAGCGGGCGGCGATACGCTCGTCTGGACCGGCAGCCGATATTATTCGTCAACAGACCTGTACAGCAATCCGTCTCATCCGCAGGACGAATGGGTGCATTATGCCTTTGTGAAGAGTGCTTCGGCAGGCCTGATGCGGATTTACCAGAACGGCCGATTAGTCGTTGAAATGCCCGCATTCAGCACGTATTCACCGGCCGTGGATGACACAAACGGCTTCTTTTCCATCGGGGCCTGGCGGTGGTCGGGCGGCGCCGGCGGATTTGTGGACGGCTGGATTGATGACTTCCGCGTCTATGATTACGCCCTTTCGCCGGAAGAGGTGCTCCAGCTGGCTCAGGAGGGCGGTGCGGCCTCCAGTCCGATGCTTCAGCCGCTCATTGAACCGGCAGATGTTAACGGCGACAGCCGCATTGATTTAGAAGATGCAGCGGAACTGGCTCGACTGTGGCTGCAGGCTGCTGTTTATCCTGATTGAAACCGGAAAAGGGGGAAGATCTGCTTGAGCGGTTCTTCCCCCTATAACGGAATACTCGGATAGAAAGGAAAGGCAAAACCATGAAAGACCGTATGCAGCAAAGAGTGCGTGCGTTTACCCTGATTGAACTGCTCGTGGTGATTGCAATTATTTCGGTTCTGCTGTCGGTGCTGGTGCCCAGTCTTCGCAAGGCCCGAGAGCAGTCCCAGGGAGTTGTGTGTCTTTCCAATCTGAAGCAGTGGGGGATCCTCTATACCCTCTATGCACAGGATAATGACTCGAGTCTTCCGATCGGCTGGAACGGCGGGAAAATGTGGATGACGGATTTGCTGTCGTATTATCAGAATACGGACGACCTGCGGCTCTGTCCGCGGGCCACGCGGTTTCTGGATACGGTGCCCGGTCAGGTTCCGGGAGAATTGACGGCCTGGGGCCGGTATGGGTATGGCGGCATTTCTGTGCCTTATTGGGGAGAACACGGCCAGTACGGCAGTTATTCCGTGAACGGCTGGGCACACAACCCGCTGGATGTGGGTGTGCCGGGTACATATAACATTGCTCCGGCCTGGCGGGACTATTACTGGCGGAAAATCAGCCGAATCCGCGTGCCGTCCGCCGTGCCGCTGATGGGCGGCGGAATGTGGGAGGGGGCCAATGCCATCGATACGGATTCGCCGCCGCCGTCGCGGGGAGTCGAAGCCGGCAAGAACGCCTACAACAGCGGCGGTCTGAGCACGTATTGTCTGGACCGGCACAACGGCGGTCCCAACTGGCTGTTTGTCGATGGACAGAGTCGAAAAGTCGGTCTGAAAGAGTTATGGCGGCTGAAATGGAACACGCGGTGGAATAATAATCAAAGCCGTCAGTGGCCGGAATGGATGAAACGCTACCCGGATTATTGATGGCGGCTTTTCAGGGATGAAGGCGGATTTCTTTTAAAAAACAGTGTCCCTGTCCCAGAGGCGGACAGGGACTTTTTTTCAGATGAACAGCTCGGATGGAGATGATACAATCGATGCGGATGAAGAAAGGATTTCAATCAGTCGCTGTGCTGCTTTGGACGGCGGCGGTTTGTGCCCTGGATGCCGGAGGAGCGGGGCGGTCCGAAGCCCAGAGGGGTCTTTTTATAGATGCGGAAGGCGTGCTTCGCCGGCAGGACACCCAGCAGGAGGCCGCCCTGTTTGGGGTGAATTACTGTCTGCCGTCCGGCTACAGTTTCCGGGCCGCCGGCTATGTCGGGGCGGACCGCAAAAAGACGGTGGAGGCGGATATGGCCCATCTGGCTCGGCTGGGGCTGGACGGGCTTCGGCTCAGTTTCTGGGGAGACTGGGAAAACAGCGACCGGCAGGGCAATCTCATTGACAATGAGCATCTGGATTTGCTGGATTATGTGATTGCCCAGGCCGAGAAAAGAGGGATATCCATTCTGCTGACGCCGATTACGCTGTACAGTCCGGTCTGGCCAGAGCCGGAGGAAATGAACACCTGTCAGGGATTCCCGCGTTTTTTCCCCAAGCGCGAACTGGGCATTAATCCGGAGGCGATTGCCGTTCAGCAGCGGTATCTTTCGCAGATTGTTCAGCATGTCAATCGCTATACGGGCCGTGCTTACAAAGATGAGCCGGCGATTGTGATGATTGAACCGGTCAATGAGCCGCATCATCACCCGGGCCAAAAGCCCGTGGAGTATATCAATGTCTTGATTCAGGCGATTCGGGACGCCGGCTGGAACAAGCCGATTGTTTTCAACGTCAGTCAGGATATGACGATTGCACCGGCCGTGCGGGATTCCCGAGCCGATGGGGCCACGTTCGGCTGGTATCCGACGGGTCTGGTCAGCGGCTTTACCCTCACGAGCAATTTCCTGCTGCGGGTGGAGTCGTATCGGCTTTTGTTTGACCCGGCCTTAAAGAACAAGCCCAAAGTCGTTTACGAATTTGATACGGCGGATGTGGCGGGCTCGTATCTGTATCCGGCGATAGCCCGCACATTTCGCAGCGGCGGGGCTCAGTTTGCGGCGATGTTCACCTATGACCCGCTGCCGCTGGCCTCGAGAAATCTCGAATATCAGACTCATTATCTTAATCTGGTTTATACGCCGAATAAGGCCGTCAGTCTGCTGATTGCGGCCGAGTGCTTCCGCCGTCTGCCGAGGAGCTTTACCGCATCGGAATCAAACCGTTTCGGGCCGGTGCGGGTCAGTTTCGAGGAGGATTTGAGCGAGCTGGTTACAGAGCGGGAGTTTTTCTATTCCAATACGACCCAGACGACTCCGCCCAAACCGGAGCGGCTGGAACGGGTCATCGGCTGCGGCTGCTCGCCTGTGGTCGAGTATGAAGGAACCGGGGCATATTTTCTGGAAAGACAGACTGAAGGGCTCTGGCGGCTGGAGGTCTACCCGGATGTCGTGTGGATCCGCGACCCGTTCGGCCGGCCCAGCAGGGGCCGTCAGGCGGCATATTTAGCTTGTGGGACAAGGCGGATGAAGATTGCCGTGCCGGATTTAGGGACCTCGTTTACGTATGAGGGGGCCGATGAAGGCAATTCTCTTGCCGGCAGGGCTGCTCAGGGAACTCTGGAAATCCAGCCGGGAGTGTATCGTCTCCAGAGAGAACCCTCCGTTTCAGCGGCAGCCGATTTCAGCCGTGAGTACATTGTACCCGCCCGGCAGAAAAATCCGGTTGTGATTCACCATCTTCCGCCTCGGCAGATTGCAGAAGGCAGACCGTTTGCGGTTCGGGTCAAAGGCGTGTGGGAGCAGCCGCCGCAGGAGGTGGTCTGCTGGGTGCGGAGACAGGCGGGGGCGGAGTTTGAAAAGATTCCGATGAAACCGCTTTCGCGGTTCGACTATGAGGCGTCGATAGAGGGCAAAGCGGGTCAACTTATCGAATATGCGGTGAGTGTGATTCAGGAAGGGCAAATGCTTACGTTTCCGGCGCGGATTGTCGGACCGCCGACTTCTTCAATGAAGGCCGAAGCGGCCCCGCAGGTGCTGTTTGATGCAGCGGCGGTTTCCCAGACGCCGGAGCTGAGGCAGTGGTCCGCCCGTCATGCGTCCGTTTCGCTGCCGGAAGAAGGCGGACGGCGGCGGCTGCGCGTGCAGACGGCCGGATTTGAAGCCAATGGGGCCGTCAGCATTGAACTGGCCCTGAACAGTCCGCCCCCGTCTGAAGGTCCCGACGTTTTTGAGAAGGAAACCTACGAAGATGCCGTTTTGATTTTCAAGGGACGGCCGCTGAGCGAGCAGACCGACCGGCTGGAGCTTTTGCTGATTGACCGCTACGGGATGCAGAACAAGCATCTGCTGCGGCTGGACGGACGAAAAGGCCGCACAGAGATTCTGCTGAAAGATGTCTGCATTGCAAATCTGAAAACGGCACGGCTGACGTTCGGTGCGTGGCTGTTTCCGGGGTCTGAAGGGGCCTCTCACGGCTTTGAGCTGGAGGAGATTGCCGTACGGCCTTCGCCCCCGCTTTGGCAGGTGCCGGTTGCGGCGGCGGAGTCGGAGTTTGTGCTGTTTGAGGCGTCGGCGGACAGCGGCCGACTGATTTTCCCCAATTCGGAACACCGGGTTTCTTTCCGGCACCGACTGACCTCCGGGACGACGGCGGACAATACAGCGCTGCGGGTCGATGTGCCGACGTTTCGTCCGGCGCCGCAGGATGTCTCGTTTCGTCTGCTGTTGGATGAGCGGATAGAGCCGCGCCGGGAGGATTTGAAGCGGCTGAATGCGGTTCGGGTCCGGGTTCGGGCGGGACTGCCCAAGACGAGGCAAATGGAGCTGCTTTTCATTGGGCGGGACGGCTGGGTGCGCGGAGTTCGGATCCCGCTGACCGATGAATGGAAGGAGCACGAAATCCCGCTGAGCCGTTTGGAGCCGATGACGGCCAGCTGGCTGCCGCGGCCTTATCCGACGGTGGGGCTGGATTATTGGGACCAGCCGGACCGAAGCGGCGGCGGGCCGGTTGACTGGAGCCGGCTGGAGGCCGTGCAGGTCTCCTTTGGGGCCCGGCTGTTTCCGGAGGCCGCCAACGAGCCGCACGCCCTGGAAATCGAACGGATTTTTCTTGTCCGTTCTGTCCGACAGGAACAATAATTTTTTGTTGTTTTGAGTTTCGTATTTCGGATTTCGAATTTTTTTTTCACTTGGGGGTTGCCGATGAGAAGACAGACAGGGTGGACGATGCTGCTGGCCGCCTGGCTGCTGGCGGAGGTTTATGCCGGGCCGCTGACGGCGGATTTTGACGGCGATGGGAGAATCAGTATCGCCGACCTCGGACAGATGGCCTGTGCCTGGCAGACGGCAAGCGGTCAGGCGGAGTTTGACGCCCGGTTCGATTTGGACCGCGATGGGCAGGTCGGGATGGGGGATTTGGCGGTGTTTGCTTTTCAGTGGCTCCAGGAGCCGGCGGATGTTTATTACGTTCCCATTTCAACCCGACGGCAGAAAGTGTCCTTCAATCTCGGCTGGAAATTTTATAAAGGGAGCATTTCGGGCGATGCGGCCTCTGCTCCTTCCTATGATGACAGCAGCTGGGTCTCCGTGCGTCTGCCGCACAATCCGCCCATCAGCGGCCAGACAGGTCCGGACCCGCTGCGTCCGGCCTGGCCGAACTACAGCTATGAGGGGGTCAGCTGGTATCGTAAGCGGTTTTCGATAGACCCTGCGGCGGCGGACGGCAAGGTCTTCCTTGAATTTGAAGGGGCCAATACCGTTACGGATGTCTGGATTAACGGCACAAAACTGACCACCCATTACGGCGGGTATCTGCCGTTTCTGTATGACCTCAGCGGCTGTCTGATTTACGGCGGAGAGAATGTCATCGCCGTTAAGGTGGACAATACGGACAATCCGGATGTGCCGATCGGCAATGCCGACTGGTTTAACTGGGGCGGGCTGTATCGGGATGTGTGGCTGCATTATATGGACAAGCTTTATGTGACGGATGCCGTCTATGCCAATACGCCGGCCGGCGGCGGAATTTTTGTGACGTATCCGTCCGTCAGCAGCTCCTCGGCCCAGGTGCAGGTCAAAACCCAGGTGAAAAATGACTACGGAGCCGCACGGAGCTGTACGGTTCGAACGTATCTTGCGGACAAACAGCAGCGAATTGTTGCCCAAGCCGCCTCTTCCCAGACCATAGCCGCCGGAGCGGCCTTCACGTTTACACAGACAATGACCGTCCAGCAGCCGAATTTGTGGCATCCGCACCGTCCGTATCTCTACACGCTCTATACGGAAGTGTTTGACGGGGAGCGTCCGGCGGACTGGCAGAAGACGCGAATCGGCGTCCGCAGCATTTCGTTCAGCAAGGCCGACGGCTTTCGAATTAACGGCCAGCCGTTTAAGTTCCGGGGGCCAACCGGCTGCAGGATTATCCGTTTGTCGGGTATGCGATGGGCAATGTCGGGCACCGGCGCGATGCCCTCAAGATTAAGGAAGCGGGGTTTGACTATATCCGCACGGCGCATTATCCGCAGGACCCGGCGTTTATGGACGCCTGCGATGAACTGGGGATTTTGGTGATGAATGCGATTCCGGGCTTTCAGTACATTGGGGGCACGACATTCCGCAATCATTCCTATCAGATGATGCGGGAGGTGATTCGGCGGGACCGCAATCGGCCTTCGGTGATTGCCTGGGAGCTGTCGCTCAACGAGACGGATTTCAACTCGACCTATGCTTCGACCGCTGTGAATATCGGACGGGCGGAGTACCCGGGGGCGTATATCAGCGGCTGGCTGTATGACTGGATTTACGATATTTTTATTGCCACTCCCACGGCCGGGGCGCGGACCTACAGCAGTTCCAAGCCCCTGATTATCAGCGAATACGGCCACTGGGAATACGGCGGCGACGGCTGTGCCAGCGATGTGCGGAGAGGGTCTGTGGGGGATAAATATGCCTACGGCGAAACGGCGATGCTGGCGCAGGTCGTCAATCATATGGACGGCTACAGCCAGAATCTCGGAATGACTTACCTGTGCGGCGACGGGCTGTGGGCGGGTATCGATTACGGGCCGTATCCGTCCGGCGTGCTGGATATCTATCGGCTGCCGAAGTTTTCGTACTATTTCTGGAGGAGCCAGCGGGATCCCGATGTGCAAATCGAGGGGGTTGACGGCGGGCCGATGGTCTTTATCGCCAATCACTGGCGGTCTTCTTCGCCGACGACGGTCACGGTGTACAGCAATTGTCAGCGAGTGCGGCTGTTTCTGAATGATGTTCTGATAGACGAGCGGTCTCCGGATACAGGGACGAATCTGCCGCATCCGCCGTTTACCTTCAGCGGGCTGACGTGGAGTTCGGGCGTCCTGCGGGCCGAGGGGCTCATCGATGGACAGGTGGTCGCCCAGCATCAGGTCCGAACCCCCGGTGCAGCCCGGTCTTTGTCGCCGGCCTTTGATACGACGGATGTGCCGGCGAATGGTTCGGAGCTGGTGTTTGTCTATGTTTCCATTTTGGATGCCAATGGAACACTGGTTCCGACAGCGTCGAGTACCATGGTTACGCTGTCCGTCTCCGGGCCGGCGGAGCTGGTTTCACCGGCTGCGGTCAAATCCGAGGCGGGGATTGCAACCGGCCTGATTCGGGTTCTCGAAACGCCGGGGCTGATTACCGTGACGGCTTCCGCATCGGGCCTGACATCCGGCAGTGCTTCGTTTACCAGCCGTGCGGATTAGTCAATTCGGCCCAACAGCCGAAGCAGACCGTCCAGAATTGTAATCGGATGAGGCGGGCAGCCGGGGATATACAAATCCACGGGGACAATCCCGTCAGCGCCGTTGTGCACTTCGGGATGTCCGGCAAAGGGGCCGCCGGAAATTGCGCAGGAGCCGACGGCAATCACAAGTTTCGGAGCCGGCACGGCCTGATAGGTTTTCTCGAGAGCCAGCTTCATATTTTCCGGCACCGGACCTGTAATCAGCAGGCCGTCTGCGTGCCGCGGCGAGGCCACAAACTGAATGCCGAAGCGGCTCAAGTCGAAAACGACGGTCGTCAGCACATTTGTATCTGCCTCGCAGGCGTTGCAGCCGCCTGCGGAAACCTGCCGGAGTTTCAGGGAGCGGCCGAAGAGCCGTTTCAGCTCTTTTCCCAATGTTTCAGCTCGTTTGTATTCTTCTCCTTTTAAAAGCAGGTCAGCTTTTGTCGAGGCTGCCAGCCGATAATCCCGCGAGAATCGAATTACTCCGGAAGGACATTTCTCCGCACATCGTCCGCAGAAGAGGCATCGGCCCATGTCCAGTGCCACAGTGTCCTTTTTCTGAACGGCACTGGTGGGGCAGACCTCAATACAGCGCCGGCAGTCTGCGGAACATCGCTGGGGAAAGAGCTCCGGGCGTCCGAGAAAATCCGGAGGCAATGTCGGTTCGGTTTTCGGGAAACCGACGGTTCGGTGTTTCTGCTGAAGGCGGGCCAGAAGGGCACGAATCATCCGTTTATCCTCTTACAAGTCATGTCCGCAGTAGGACAAATTAAAACTTTTATTGCACAGCGGGAAATCGGAAATCTGCTGGCCGCGAAGGGCCATCGCCAGCCCCGTCCAGTTATGGAAAGACGGGTCTATAATTTTGTAGAAGGCCAGGCGTCCTTGGGCGTCTGTCGCGGCGGCGTGGCAAATCTCTCCCCGCCATCCCTCCGTCAGACTTACGCAGAAGCGGTTGGGAGCGGCGCCGTTCCAATCGGTTTGAATGGGACCGCCGGGGCAGTTTTCCAGCAGTTCCAGCAGAAAGGCCAGCGACCGCTGAATCTCAAGCCAGCGGACGTAGGCCCGGGCGAATACATCGCCTGTATGCCAGGTGGACACAGGCACTTGGGCGAATTGGTATACGCCGGCGGGAAAGCGGAATCGCACATCCGTTTCGATGCCGCAGGCCCGTGCTGCCACGCCGACCAGCCCCAGCTGCCGGCAGGTTTGTTCATCAATCTTGCCTGTTTCTTCAAATCGGGCCAGTACCGATGGGGTGTTCCACAGCAGTTCCACGGCGACCGTGACGTCTTTTTTCAGTTGCCGAAGGCGGCGGCGCATCTGGTCCGTTTTCTCGGCGGTTAAATCAAACCGCACGCCGCCCGGGCAGAGAAGATTTCGCCCGAATCGATTGCCGCACAGCAGGGCGGTCAGATTCAGAAAATCGCCGCGGATGCGTCCGCAGAACGAGGCGGTCGGCAGATATCCGACATCATTGGCCAGCGCCCCGAGATCGCCGGTGTGATTGGCCAGCCGTTCCAGTTCAAGGGCAATGCCGCGAATGGCCTGAGCACGCGGAGGCGCCTGGATATCCGCCATCGATTCAAGCAGCTGACAGTACGCGGTGGTATGGCCGATGGTGGTATCTCCGGCAGCCGTCTGAATCAAGGCATAGGTGCGGGGGGTCGGGACGCCGATGAGACGGCGTTCAATGCCGCGGTGCTGATAGCCCAGGGAAATCTCAAGATGGGAAACATGCTCTCCCAAACATTGAAACCGAAAATGCCCCGGCTCAATAATTCCGGCATGAACCGGACCGACGGCCACTTCGTGAATCTGTTCCCCCTCGAGCCGATAAAAGTTCATAACGGAAGGCAGGATGCTTGGGTTGTTTTGCTGTTTCCAGATCTCCTTTCCGCTTCGATAGCAGGGATGAAACCGGACGGGCTTGAGCCAGGGGTGCCCTTGGGGAAGGATGCCCCATTGTTCAGCAATTTCCCGTTCGAACAGGTGCACCTGCGGGCAGTCCGGCGTCAGCGATGGATATTTGTCTTGAGCCGCAGCGGACAGAACCGTCAGCCGTCCGGTATTCTCATCGGCAATCACGGCATACAAGCACACCAAATGAGGACCAGATAGGGCGGCGAAGAACGAGGCAATCCGCATTCCGACCGCCGCGGCGTTTCGCACCGCGTTGGTGAATTCTTCCAGAGAAACCACCGGTATCTGTGCGGCTTCCAGCGGCTGATTATTGTAAAACCACAAACGAGACAAGGCAGCCATATCACAATTCTCCGAAAGCAGCAGCTGCCTCGTGAAGCAGGCGGTTTACCGCAGGGGGCACGTACAGTCCGAGCAGCAGTGTCAAAGTCCCTAAAGCCAGCGGCGGCAGCACATGCGTAAAAGACTCGGGATGAGACGTTTCCGTCGTTTCACGGGGAACCGGCCCCTGAGCCATTTTCAAAAATGCCGAAGCCATGCCGGCAAAAATCAGGGTCAGAACTCCCAGAAAGGCCGCGGCGATGCCGAACCGGCCCTGTTCAATCATGGCTTTTATGATAGCAAACTCGCTCAGGAAAAGTCCAAACGGAGGCATCCCGGTGATCGCCAGAAAGCCGGCAAGCCAGAGGATTCCCGTCAAAGGCAGCCGCTCCAGAACCCCGCTGACCTGCGAAATGGTTTTGGTTTTAAAGGCGCCGAGGATATTTCCGGCGGCCAAAAACAGCATGGCTTTGGTGAGCGAATGGTTGACGGCGTGAAACATCGAACCAAAAACGGCTCCGGCTCCGATTCCGATGCCCAATGCCAGAATCCCCACATGTTCGACACTCGAATAGGCCAGCATTCGTTTGAAATCCCTCTGTCCGAGGATAAACACGGCGGCCCATCCCATCGAAAGCAGGCCGAATAAAATCAGAAGCGGCTGATAAAAATCTTCTAATCCTGCTGCCCGGCAGACCTGAACAAGCCGCAATATCCCCAAAAAGGCACAATTGAGCAGAGCTCCGGAAAGCAGGGCGGAAATTACCGAAGGCGATTCGCTGTGAGCGTCCGGCAGCCAGGTATGCAGAGGGGCCAGCCCCATTTTCGTCCCATATCCCACCAGCGTCAGCAGCATCGCAGCTTTCAGCCAGGTCAGGTTCAGCCGGCTTCCCTGATGAATCAGATTGCTCAGGACCAGAGATTTGTCTTCCACGGAGGAGTGAGAAACGGCAATGCCGATAAAGAATGTACCCAGAAGAGCCAGGGCGATGCCGACAGAGCAGATCAAAAGGTATTTCCAGGCGGCTTCCAGGGACCGGTGGTGTCGATGAAAATAAATCAGCGGGGCGCTGGCCAGCGTGGTGGCTTCCATGGCCACCCACAGCAGAGCCAGATGCTGGCTGAGTGCCGTTAGAGTCATTGTGGCTAAAAATGCCAGGAGGCAGGCGGAAAAGACGGCTTCCGGAGCGTTACGGAAGAACAAACCCTCTTCAAAATCCTGGATGGTTTGGCCGGATTCCCCGGCCAGATAGCCGGCGGCATAGACCGAACAGGCGGAAAACAGAATGCTCGTAATGGTCAGGAATAAAAGAGCGGGCTGATCCAATACAAGCCATCCGCTGCACTGAGGTGCAGCTCCCGTGTGCCAGGCCGCCAGCACCAGCAGCGTATGGACGGCCGCCGCCCCGACGAGAAGGCCGCGTCGGAGCCTGTCATTTTGAATCATCAGCGACAAAACCGCCGCCGCAGCAGGGATGAAAATCATCGCATAAATCATATGTTCAGGTCCTCAGGCCGGATAATTTATCCGTGTCAATGTGTTCAAACTCCCGGTTGATATGAAAGACGGCAATGCCCATCACAAAGGCCGCTGCAAACAAGTCCAGCAGGATTCCCAATTCTATCAGAACCGGCTGATTTTCCGACAGGGCTGCGCCGAAGGCGTAAATGCCGTTTTCCAGAACCAGATAGCCCAGCACCTGCGTGAGGGCCTTTTTGCGGGCAATAATCAGAAAGAATCCGGACATAATGGTAAAAAAGGCCGAAGGAACAATCAGACCGGACTGCATCGAGACCGGCAGCGGAAGGCGGCTGCCCAGCCACAGCGAAACAATTAAAAAGACTGTGCCTAACGCAAGGGAACTGCCGTATCCGATAAACGGCTCAATCTCCCGCTGAACCTGAATTTCCCGAAGGACAACCGTCAGAAGCCAGGGAAAAACAATTCCTTTCAGGCCAATCAGAAGAGCAGAGAAGAACAGCTGATGCGCCGCCGGCCCTGATTCGACCAGAAAGAGCGGAAGCAGTCCGAGTGCAACTCCCTGAAGGGCGGCTACGCGGATACAGGTGCCCATACGGCTTAATCCGAGCAGAGCAAGATTCGAAAGAATCAGGAAAATCAGAATCAGGTCAACGGCCGAGTTCATAGCAAACCTCCGCAAACGAGCATCAGGGTGACGATGGAAAGAGCGGCGGCGCCGATTAAAAGCGAGGGAACGTGGAGCAGACGAAGACGAGCCATAGAGGATTCCACAACGCCGACCAGAACAGCCAGCAGAGCCAGAAACAGCAGGGCGGCCGTTGTATCCAGCCACACATTTCCGGTGTGGACCGGAACCAGAATGCCCGCCAGAACAGCCCCCAGAAGCCACAGCTTCAGGGCGGCGGTGTACAGAATCATTCCTAAGTCCGGTCCGCCGTGGTCGAGCACCATCACTTCGTGTATCATCGTCAGCTCCAGATGCGTGTTGGGGTCATCGACCGGGATTCGGCAGTTTTCTGACAGAAAGACAATGCCTATAGAGATGCCGACCAGAACGAGGGTAGGGCCTGCGGCAGGCCAGTCAGCCAGGTCGAGGGAAGAAAAAATTTGTGAAAGAGAGGTATGTCCTGTGTATTTTGCAACGGCTGCCAGACCCAGCAGAAAGGCCGGTTCGGCCAGGGCGGAAAAGGTAACTTCCCGGGCAGCACCCATTCCCTCGAAACTGGACCCGGTATCCAGGGCGCTGATCACCAGAAAGAACCGCAGGAGAGCGAACAGATAGACAAAGACAATTAAATCTCCTTCAAAAGCCAGCACAGCAGGCAGCCCACCCAGAGGCATCAGTAAAGCGGCGGCCGCCGCAGAGGCCAGACCGACGACGGGACCGGCTCGAAAAACCCAGCCGGCGGTTTGACTGTACACGGCCCCTTTTTGGAACAACTTGAACAAATCGTAATACGGCTGAAAAACGGAAGGCCCCTTTCGGCCGGCAAAAAAGGCTTTGGTCCGGTTGATGATTCCCCCCAAGAAGGGGGCGGCGGCCAAACACAGCAGCAGGTTGATGAGTTTTCCCAGAATCAGCATGCTACATCAGTTTCCATATCAGAAGAATCCAAAGGGCTAACGCAATATACAGGATGTAAACCTGAAGCCGACCGTGCTGGAGCCACTGGAGTTTGGCCGACAGGCGTACAATCTGTCTGGCTGCCGGTCGGAAAAGGTGCTTTTCACAGATGTCATCTGTTTCTTCGCTGTATTGTCCGCTGTTCGGAAAGAGTCCTGTTGGAGGGGTGACATTTTTGCGGGTCGGCAGCAGCCGGCCGAATAAGTCAGCCAGAAATTGGGTAAAAGAGGTTCCGGTGTACTGCATCCTTGAATCCGGCTGAGCATAGCCGCAGTCCCAGGTAACGGCACTCTCCACCTGCCGCCCGCGCAGCAGACGGATTCGCACCAGAAACAGACCCCCTGCCAAAAGACCGAAAAGAACGGCGATTTTTACAATTTGGGATAAGATGGAGGAGGCCTGAACCAGTTCGATTTGAATTGTTTCGCCGGCCAGGCCTGTGATAGAAAGGAGCACCGGTCGCAGAACGTAAATCAAACGGGGAGAAAAAAGTCCCAGCAGCAGACAAAGCATAGCCAGAATAAGAAATGAGGTTTTCATCAGAGGACCGGCTTCATGTGCGTACTGCGCAGAGACACTTCGCGGGTTTCCTAAGAAAATGATGCCGAAGGCTTTGGTAAAAGCGGCCAGAGCCAGACCCCCAATCAGGGCCAGTCCTCCGACAGTCAGCAGCACGGCAATGACGGTTTCCAGTCCGCTGTTCATTCCTTTTTTGAAGAGGCCCAGATAGATGAGGAATTCACTGAAAAATCCGTTCAGGGGCGGGATGCCCGGAACCGCGATCGCCCCAATTAGAAAGGCAGCAGCCGTCCAGGGCATCTGTTTCATCAGACCGCCGAGCCGGTCTATCTGTCCGGTTCCGGTACTGTGAAGGACAGAGCCGGCACTGAGAAAGAGAAGTCCTTTGAAAAACGCATGGTTCAGCACATGAAGCAGCCCTCCGGCTATCCCGAGCACAGCCAGGGCTGCATTGTTCTGATGGATGCCCAGGAGACCTGTTCCAAGCCCAAGAGCGATGATGCCGATGTTTTCTACGCTGCAATAGGCCAGCAGCCGTTTGATATCCTGCTGAGTTGCTGCAAAGAGGGCTCCCAAAAGGCCGGAAACCGCTCCGAGGATAATTAGCGTCCAGCCCCACCAGGCGGGCGGAATGCCAAGCAGACAGATGGTTCGAACCAGCCCGTAAATGCCTGTTTTAATCATTACACCGCTCATAACGGCCGAGACGTGGCTTGGAGCGGCCGGATGAGCATGGGGCAGCCAGATATGGAGCGGCATAAAGCCGGCCTTGATGCCGAACCCAATTACTGCCAGAACAAACAGAATATCGGCCGCCGCCGAGGGGATTTTGGGGACAGCCGCAAAGTCGGTAGAACCGGTACGGCTGCCCAGTAAAACAAAAAAGACAATCAGAAAAGCCGTTCCGATATGGGCTGCAAGCAGATAAAGAAAGCCTGCCTGACGAACCGCGGGTCTGTTGTGTTCAAAGGTAACCAGAAAGAAGGAGGCCAGCGTCATGAGTTCCCAGGCAATCAGGAAAAGCAGACTGTTTCGGGCCGAAACCACCAGGAGCATAGAGACAAGAAGAAGGTTGTAAAAAAACCAGACTGGCCCGAGATTCCGCTGGGATTGATAAGCCCTCAAATACTCCATTCCGTACACAGCGGCCAAAGCACACAGCACCAGAATCGGCAGCAGAAAGAAGGCAGAGAGTGAGTCAATTTGAATATAGAAGGCCCCAAAAGGAATTGACCATTCTGTCCGCAGAGACAGAACATCGCTCCCCAAAAGGACTTGCAGCGGGGTAATGCATGCAAGGGCGGAGCCGATTACGGCTCCTATACCGCCTGCACGCGGTGCCCAATTGCCTTTGCGGCCAAAGAAAAGGGAGGATACACCGCTTAGAAGAATGATGGCTGCACCGGCAATGAAAAAACTCATTCGGCTCTTCCTTCTGTCTGTGTTTGACAAGCAGAGTGCTGCATCAGGCCCGATTCAATCCGGACGATTTCTGTATAGATGCGTTCTCGGGTGGCTTGATTGGCCAAAACGGTCTTAATGTCTCGGTCTCGAAGGACATAGGCCAGACGAGACAAAAGAGAAAGGTGGCATTTGACGGTTGGGCTGACGAGGGTAAACAGGCAAAAGACGGGCTTGCCGTCCAACGCATGAAAATCAATAGGTGATTCGAGAAAACAAAGGGAGACGATCGGTTCGTCAATATGGAGAACGATTGGATTTCGGACATGTGGTATCGCGATTCCATCGCCTATGGCAGTTGACGCCATTGCTTCGCGGGCAAGAATCATTTGAAGAAGATATTCCCGGTCCACTGACTCCGGCAACTTCATCAAGTTAATTACATTCCGAAGAACGTCTTCTTTTGTTTGTCCATCAATTCGATAATAGATTCCGCCTCTCCGCAGAGCGGATTCGAGTGAAATGTCTGTTTTATCTCGATTTTCTGTGTCCTGAAACAATTCTGGCGAAAAATTCATCTGACGAGAGGTTACCCATTCGAGAAGTTCTGCGCGGTTGAATCGATATTGGTTTCCTATTTTATAGGCAGGGAGTTTTCCTTCAGACAGCCATCTGTAAACGGTTTTTTCGTTTACCTTGAGCAAGTTTGCAACATCTTTGACACTAAGCTGCATATTTCCTCAAAATTCCAAAGATTAAGACAATCGAGAATATAAAGTACACAAATTAGGACATTTTTCAACAATTATTTTTGGGGATGATGAATGGAATCTCTCTAATTCTATGACTCAAAAGGAGTTAAGTAAGATTTATACGTTGTTTTTTGAAACTTTATAAAAAAAGCGTGATTTTAGGTAAAAAAGGGAATCCGGCGGATAGAAATATCTGGATGAGTTTAAGAGAAGAGAATCTCTACGCAAGAAAAGCCGAATAGGATAGGCGAGGAGATGATCAGTTTTATAAAAAGTGGAAAGGAGAATAAAATGAGAAGAATTCTGCTGGTTTTATCATTTTTTATTGCAGCCGGTCTCGGCTCGGCTGTCACGATTGATGATTTCGAAAGTTATCAATTTGGCCCTGTTGATAATGTCACAACGAACTGGAAAGCGAATACAACCGATAACGATGCCATTATCGAACTGGACCCGGAGAATGCCGACAATAAGGTGATGAGTCTTTCTCAGGCTCCTACCCAACAATCGGCCGCTTATTGTATCCTTTCATCCGAGGCCTCGATTCCTGAGGGGGAAACCAAGACGCTTTTCCTACGGTTTCGGACGAATGGAACTACAGATGAATCCTTTGGAATGACCAATGTGGATGTGCCGCCGGTCGGCGGCTCGGATTGGGGATATTTCCGTCCTCAAATTCGATGGACGAACGGCATCTTGGGGGTGCGTGACGGCAGTACCTGGAGAGACTTGAAGTCGATCAGCGCCAATAAGTGGTATTGTGTGTGGATGGTCATCAACAATGCCACGGATACGGTTAAGGTTTATTTGAAAGAAGATATCGCAGATGCGACGGCCGCTGATATTCTGTCAGTCGGGACCCAAACAACCTTTGCTTTCCGTGTGGCTACTACAGAGGCTCTCGACAGGCTTTACTGGAGAGCCCAAAGCAATAATGCGGCGCTGAAGGTTTTTGTGGATGATATTGCAATTATGCCGGGCGAGTCACTTGTTGTGCCGCCGGTTGCCAAACAGCGGGCTCATTTCCCGACTCCGGCCAATGGAGCAACACTGGTTGGGGTGCCCAGCGGTGTCGGGCAGGTGGATTTGGTGCTCACGTGGAAGGCCGGTGTGGACTTGACCGGCACCTATCCGGTCAATCCGGCCGTCAAGAAGCATTACGTGTATATCTCGAAAGACCAGACGGTTTATCCGAATGACCCCAATCTCTATTATGTCGGCAGTGTGGACCAAACCAGCCCCTCTGTTACGGATGCGCAATATACCCCAAGCCCGAAGCTCAACTCCGGCGGGAAGTATTTTTGGATGATTGAGGAGGGATTGGACAACGGCCAGGGCGGCGTGTATGCTCCCGGGGACCCCAATAATCTGATTGGATATACCTGGAGTTTTGAGACGGTTCCGAGCGTTCCGGTGATTCTGACCCAGCCAACCAATAAGACGGTTATGCTCGGTGCGACAGCCTCCCCGGCCTTTACAGTGAGCGTCGTTTCCACGACACCGGAACATTACCAGTGGTATTATTCCGCGGATGACCAGATTGGCGGAGATACAATGGTTGGAACCGATTCGCCGAATTTGACCATTGCCAATGCTTCTGTAGCGGATCAGGGCTACTACTACGTGCGGATTTGGAACAATGCGACGGCCTCCGGCGGCGGTACCAATCCGGATGTGTACAGCAGTGTTGTCTGGCTGAAGGTCGGGCGGATGGTAGCTCAGTATCAGTTCGAGAACAACTTCAATGATGCTGTGGAAAGCAATCACGGTGTCGGGATGAACTTTAATAATCCCAGTCTGCTGCCGACGTTCAGCAATGTCGACGGAATTGACGGCTACTATGTTCTGCTGGACGGTGCCGGTCAGTATGTGGATTTCGGGGCCAACGCCTATCCGAAAGCCGGCCCCCTGACAAATGGTCTGGGCGGCGGCCTGGATGAGGGCTCCATCCTCTGCTGGGTCAAGCCGACGGCGGCCGGAACAATCTGGCTGAACTACAATGATGGAGCCACAACTGGTCTCGGTTTCTCTCTGAATGCGGCTCAGAATGCCCGGCTGAATGTCCGCGGTGAAGGTCCGGCGGGTGAATATCAGGAAATTGCGACAGCCGAAGGGCGTCCGAACCGTCCGGAATTCGGGATGTACAACGGGCAGTGGCATTTGGTCGGCGCTACCTGGTCGCAGGGCGGCACGCTGCGGATTTATGTGGACGGCCAGCAGGTGGCTTCTGCAGCAGCCGGCACATCCGCTCGTTTCCTGCCCTGGCAGCGAGGCGTCTTGCTGGGGGCCAGCCGGGATTCGTCCAACCGCGACAACCTGCTGAACTTCCTGGCCGGTGCAGTGGACAATCTGCGGGTGTACAACTATGTGGTCGATGCCGATTCGATTGCAGCCGAGTATTATAACACGACCGGCATCAAGCCCTGTATCAATACATCGTTTGAGGGCAGTGCTTATAACTTCGACAACACCGGCACATCGTACTGTCGGGTTGATTTGGCGGACTTTGCCGCTTTTGCCCGCAACTGGCTGGCCGAGGGGCTGTATCCCTAACCGTCAGTTGTGAAAGGGATTTTGTAAACAGTGAACCGGAGTCCGTTTTTATCAGAAGGACTCCGGTTCTTTCTTAATTGTTTATTCTCTTGCGGGGGTGATTTGAACTGATGAGCTTCGTGAGAATTGCACACAGAGTGTTTCCTGCTGTTTTTCTTTTTACCGCTGTTTACGCCGAAGGTCCCCAAATTCGGCCCGCCTCCCAATTGTCCAACCCCTATATAGAGTGGATGAAGAAAGTCGCCGACTGGCAGCTGACCCAAAGCACCTGGAACAGTTCCGTCAGCTGGGAACGCGGGGCTTTGTTCGCCGGAATGATGGCCTGTTATGAGGCCACGAAAGATGAAAAGTATCTGGACAAAAGCCGTCAGTGGGCCCAGCAGTACAACTGGCGGATGGCCTCGGATTCCCGCCATGCGGATAATCACGCCTGTGCCCAGACCTATCTGGAGTTATATCTGCTGGATGAACCGGACCCGCTCCGGTATGCGCATTTTAAGTCTGTTGCAGATATTATGGTCAGCGACCCGCGACATTTTTACTGCAATGTCGCCTCCGGCAGCAATGTCTGGTGGTGGTGCGATGCCCTGTTTATGGCTCCGCCGGCCTTTGTGCGTCTGGGGCGGATTCTGAACAACCCCTCTTATGCAGATTTGATGCATATGATGTGGGGGGAAACGCAGTCTTGTCTGTATGATGCCGAGGAGCATCTGTTTTTCCGCGACATTACTTATTTTGACGACCGCTACAATGATAAAAAGGTCTTTTGGTCCCGCGGCAACGGCTGGGTATTGGCCGGCACGGCTCGCGTGCTTCAGTATCTGCCCCCCGATGATCCTTATCGCCCCCGGTATATTGCGCTGCTTCAGGAGATGGCGGCCAAACTGATTACGCTTCAGCAGCCGGACGGCTTCTGGCATTCAGACCTGCTCAGCCCGGAACGGTATAACAATCCGGAAAGCAGCGGAACGGGCTTCTTCACCTATGGAATCGCCTGGGGGATTAACAACGGTTTTCTGGATGAGCAGACCTATTGGCCTGCCGTTCAGGCGGGCTGGGAAGCGCTGAAGTCGGCGGTGCAGCCCAGCGGGCTTTTGGGCTGGGTGCAGCCGGTTGGTGCCGGTCCTGCCGCCACCTCTGCGACGACGACGGATGTGTTCGGGGTTGGGGTGTATCTTTTGGCCGGCAGCGAGATTCAAAAGTATGTTCTTCAGAAAGACCCGACGACGATTGATTTGTTTGAGACCTATCAAACAGATGCTCAGCTCAAGACCGTCTGGCAGGACGGCTCGGCCAACGGCACGGCTTCCGAAATTGCATTGGGCAATTTCGGGGATAAATTTCTGCAGCTGACCTACCGCAACGACCGGGCGCCGTATCGTTCAGAGATTCAGAGAGTCTTCGCCGCCCCAAAAGACTTTACCCTGAACGGTTCGGAGTATCTATCGATTCTGGTGCGCGGAAGGGGCGACAATGCCTCGGACTTGGTTTATGTTCGGCTTGAGGATGCACAAGGGCGTTCGGCTGTCCAGACCCTTTCGGCGGATCCAAATGCTGTCCGGACGGCAATGTGGATGGAGCTTGGCTTTCCGTTATCCGGCTTTGAAGGGATTGACCGCACGCAGATTGTGAAACTGGCTGTCGGCATCGGCAATCCGTCTGGTTCCTCTGCCGGCGGACAGGGGACTGTCCGGTTCGACAATGTCCGTCTGATGCCGCTCCAATGCATTGGTGCCGCCGAGGATTTCACCGGCAACTGCGAAGTGGATTTGGAGGATTTGGCCCTGCTGGCGGCTGACTGGATGGAGGATTATGCCGTTACCATCACGCCGTCCAACCCCGGTACGGCCAATCTGCTGGCCTACTGGCCGATGGAGGGAACGTTTCAGGATGTAACGGAGAACGGCTATGACGCCGTGGCGGGGGGCACGCCGGTCTTTGATGCCGGCAAAAGCGGACAGTCGGTTTACTTAAATGGAGCTTCCTATCTGGCCTGTCAGAACAGCGGTTCCATTTCGCTTCAGCAAGGAGGCAGCATCACGGCCTGGGTCAAAAGCGGCGGATTGAGTTTTCCCTGGGCTTCCGTGGTCAGCAAGGGAATCAGTTCCTGGCGGCTGATTCGAAACAATGTCAGCAGTGCGATGTCTTTTCATTTCAATATCGCCGGAGGCGGGGAATATCAGGCCAACGGGACAATTCCTATCCTCGATAATCAATGGCATCATCTGGCGGCGGTCTATGACGGTAGCCGAATCGCTTTGTATGTGGACGGGGTGCTGGATGCATCCTGTCCAACCCCGAATCCGGTGAATGGAACAGCGGACCCGGTCTGGATTGGGGGACGAGTAGACCGTCCTTTTGACCGGAATTGGACCGGATGGATTGATGAGGTTCGCATTTATACGATTCCGTTAACCGAAGAGCATATCCGCTTTTTGGCGGGGCTGGGCCCTTTGCGGATGATTCCGGAACCCCGTCCGGCAGACCTTGTTTTCGACGGTTTGATTGATATGAATGACCTGGCGGCATTTGTGCTCGGCTGGCTGCGCAGCAGTTACTGGCCGTAGCGGTTCAGCATTGAAGGAGATGTTATGCGAAATCTGCTTCTTGCTTTTTTGGTGATTGTCGGAACGGTTCGGCTTCAGGGACAGGCGGACCCGCCGCCCGGTCCGGGCTACAGTTGGAAGTTGGTTTTCAATGATGAATTTAACGGGACATCTCTGGATACTTCCAAGTGGCTCAGTCAGCATCCGTGGACGAGGGATTATAAAGGAGATGCATACAACCGCGATGAGAATATCACCGTGGCCGATGGATGTCTGACCATTACGGCCAAGGCTGAATCCTATGCGGGACATTCGTTTACCTCCGGGGCGATTTCCACCGGCTACAGCAAATTCCGTTTCAAATACGGGTATGCGGAGGTGCGGATGAAGATGCCCGGTGCCCGCGGGTCGTGGGCGAATTTCTGGATGCTTTCCGACGGCTGGCCGCCGGAGTTTGATGTGGTGGAATATCCGCTGGATGATGTAGAAGGCGATAACAATCAGCGGTATCGCTATATCACGAATATTCACTACGGCGACAACCAGTCGAATATGGCCACCCATTGGAAGAGTATGGATCTGTCCTCGGGTTTTCATACCTACGCGATGGACTGGCGCCCATGGTATGTGGCCTATTATTTTGATGATGCCTATGTCCGCAGTCTGAATGATTTTGAACCGTCCAACAATTTCGGCAGTATGTATCTGATTCTGGATTATTATGTGGGCGGAGACTGGGGCGGTCAGGTTTGGCAGCATCCAGACCCGGCGACATGGCCGGCTCCGACCAATCCGCTCGTCCAGCTGAAAATTGACTGGGTGCGGGTCTGGCAGCGCATTCAGGATACCGTCAAAGAGATGATTGGATGCTGGACGCTGGATGAAGTGAGCGGAACGACGGCCTTTGACTCCAGCGGCAAGGGAATGCACGGGACTCTCAGGGGCGGCTTTACTTTTGACAGCGGACGCGTCAATGGCAATCTCGGAACGGCTCTGAAGTTCGACGGGGTGGATGACTATATCGAGCTTCCAGCCGGATTTGATGAGTTTGACAATGGGTTTACCGTTGCCCTGTGGGCCAAGCCGACTGCCGTCAAAAACTATGCCCGCTTTATCGATTTGGGCAATGGGGAGGCGGCCAACAATATTATTTTGGCCCGCTCGGGCACCAGCAATAACCTCTTGTTTAAGGTGTACGGTAAGGATACCTCCGATGGAACGGTTACGGCCGCCAATGCCATCGAGCTGAATCGCTGGCAGTTTTTTGCCGCGACCGTGAACACCTCCGGCGCTGTGAAGATTTACAAAAACGGCCAAGTCATCCAGACGGGCACGACTACCTGGCCGTGGGGGCTGCTGCGGACAAAAAACTACATCGGACGCAGCAACTGGTCGGCGGATGCGTATTATCAGGGGATGATGGATGAAATCCGAATCTATGATTATGCCCTGACGGAGGCGGAAATTCTGGCTTTGTATCAGCAGACCGCCCACTGTATGAATCCGTATCCGGAAGAGATGGATTTGAATTGGGACTGTAGAGTGGATTTAACCGATATTGTCGGGATAATGGATTACTGGCTTTCGGAGGGGCTTTATTCGCCCCCTGTGCAATAAATGCTCAGAAAGGGGAAATGCCGGTGAAAAAAAGATGGCTTTGGGCAGCTGCGGCGGCTGTTAGTCTTTCCGGTTTCTGTTTGGCGGACCGTCTCAAAGTGCCCCTTAATGACTCGTGGCGTTTTTATCGGGCGGATGCTGCCGGAGCGGCCGCACCGGGATTTGACGACTCCTCGTGGTCTGTTGTGACGGTTCCGCATACCTACAATGCCCTCGACGGCCAGGACGGCGGCAGCAATTATTACCGCGGCCCGGCCTGGTACCGCAAACGCCTGACAATTCCCGCCGACTATTCCGGCAGGCGGGTGTATCTGTATTTCGAATCGGTTGGCAAAAAGGCCGATGTCTATTGCAACGGCACGCTGGTTGGGACGCATCTGGGAGCATATGCGGCCTTTTGCTATGACATTACCAATCAGGTGATTTTCGGTGCGGAGAATGTGATTGCCGTGCGGGCGGACAATTCGAGCACGCTGCAGATTGCCCCGCTGTCGGGCGATTTCAACCAGTACGGCGGCATTTGCCGACCGGTGCGGCTGGTGATTACCGAGCCGGTGCATATCACGCTTTTGGATTATGCTTCGCCGGGAGTTTATTTGACCCCGACCAATGTCAGCGCTGCTTCGGCGGATTTGCAGGTGAAAGTGCTGGTGCGGAATGCCGCAGCGGCCGAGCGGACGGTGACGGTGCGGGCGAAGATTTTTGACGCCGCTGGGAATCTTGTCGATACGCTTCAGACGCTCCAGACGATTCCGGCAGAAAGCACACAAACTGCTGTGATGAATACCCCAATCCTCCAGCCCCGTCTGTGGAACGGGCGGGCTGATCCGTATTTGTATTCCGTCCTGACGGAGATTGAAGCGGACGGAGTGATTGCGGATGCCGTCCGCCAGCCCCTCGGATTCCGCTTCTTTCGGGTGGATCCCGATGAAGGGTTCTTTTTGAACGGGCAGTATCTGGACTTGCACGGTGTCGCCATTCACGAAGACCGCACGGACAAGGGACGGGCCATCAGCGATGCAGATCGGCTGGAGGATATGCAGCTGATGGCGGAGATGGGATGCAGCTGGATTCGGCTCAGTCACTACCAGCACGCCCAAAAGGTCTACGAGCTGGCCGATGAGTTCGGGATCATTCTTTCGACGGAAATTCCGATTGTGGACAGCGTGGTTTTTACAAGCGCATTCATTGAAAACTGCAAAGACCAGCTGCGGGAACTGATTCGCCAGAACTACAACCATCCCTCCGTTTGTTTCTGGCTGCTGTATAATGAATTAACAACCAGCGGGTCTGAAACCATTATTCAGCAGCTGCACGATTTGGCCAAGACCGAAGACCCGACGCGTCTGACCTCCGTCGCTCACAATAACACATCCGATACGGCGGCCTGGTCGTATATCACGGATACGCTGGGCTACAATCGGTATTTCGGCTGGTACGGCAGCACGCCTGCTTCTTATATCGCTGTATGGGCGGACAGCATTCATTCCAGCCGCTCGAACGACAAAATCGGGATTATGGAATACGGGGCCGGCGCCAATCCGTATCAGCATGAGGAATACGCCGCCTGGCCTTCCCCCGGCGGACCGTGGCATCCGGAGGAGTATCAGTGCACATTTCACGAAGTCTATTGGAAGGCGATGAAACAACGACCGTTTCTGTGGTGCAAAACCATTTGGAATGGGTTTGACTTTGCCGTGGACAGCCGCAATGAAGGCGGCCAGCCCGGCCTGAACGACAAGGGCATGGTGACCCGCGACCGCACCCTGAAAAAGGATGCCTTTTACTGGTACAAGGCCAACTGGACCACGGAGCCGATGGTGCATATCACCGGCAGGCGGTTTACGCCTCGGACGACCTGTCCGAAATATGTCAAAGTCTATTCCAACTGTGAGTCTGTGGAGCTGTTTGTCAACGGCCGCTCGTACGGTTCCCGCACGAGCAGTGATCATATTTTCCTCTGGGAGGAAACGATTCATCTGAAAGTCGGGGAGAATGAAATTCGGGTGGTGGGGCTCTCCGGCGGTCAGGAGTATGCGGATTCCTGCATCTGGCGGTTCGAGATTGACAATACGCTGCCGGTGGCGGCGGTTTCGGCCAGCCATTATGAGACGGCCAATCCGCCGCAGAATGCCGTGGACGGCAATCTGACAACCCGCTGGGCGGGCAATAATTATCCATGGATTCTGTTTGATTTCGGCTCGCCGCAGCACGTAGAGAAGATTGCAATTGCCTTTTATCTGGGCGAGCAGCGGCGCTATACATTCGGCGCGGAGGCCTCGGATGACCAGAGCACATGGATTCCGCTGATTTCATCGACTCAGAGCAGCGGAACCACACGCGAACTGGAGGAGTTTGATGTTCCGGATACGACGGCCCGCTATATCCGAATCAACGGATACGGCAACACCGGCCCTTATCCGACCTGGACGAGTTTTTATGAAGTCAAGTTCTATACCAACCTGTCGCCGGATTGTGCCTTTTGGCGCTCCGTCAACTGCGGCTATGCGTGCGATTTTGACGGTCCGCAGGGACAGCCCGACTGCCGGGTGGATTTGTATGATTTGCAGGAAATGGCCCGTCAGTGGATGGAGGATTATCGCCAAACTGTTTTTCCGACGGACCCGGGGACAGAACATCTGATTGCCTATTGGCCGATGGAGGGAACGTTTCAGGATGTGACAGGAAACGGCTATGATGCTGTTTCAGGCGGAAGCCCGATTTTTGACAGCGGGCACATAGGGCAATCGCTGTATTTTGACGGCACAGATGATAGGAGTTATCTGAACTGTCAGAACAGTTCAGGACTTCATTTGTCAACAGGGGCGACGGTCTGTGCGTGGGTCAAAAGCAGCGGGATGACAGACCCATGGGCCTCTGTGGTGACCAAAGGAGTCAATGCCTGGCGGCTGATTCGCAATAATGAAACCAATTCGGTATCATTTCATTTCAATCAAGCGGGCGGCGGAGAGTATCAGGCCAATGGGACCACAGCCGTTCTGGATGGGCAATGGCACCATATAGCGGGTGTTTATACCGGAAGCCGGATTCAGTTATATATTGACGGCCGGCTGGAAGCCGAATCCTCGGCAGGGCCGGTGAATACCTCCAGCGACCCGGTTTATATTGGGAGCCGCGTCAATTTCACATCTACGCGGAACTGGATAGGCAATATCGATGATGTGCGGATTTATGATATTGCTCTCACTGAGGCGCAAATTCTTTTCCTGGCACAGGGGCAACCCTATCAGGTGATTCCAAAACCGACCCGTCCAGCCGATTTGACTTTAGACGGGCTAATAGATTTGGATGATTTGGCTCTTTTTGTGCGTCAATGGATGGCCTGTAGCGACCCAGCTAATCCTTTCTGTTTGTAATTTTTCAGGATTTTTCATTAGCAGCCGTTCGAAAAAAGTTTCATTCCGGCTCAGTACTTTTCCGGAATGACCCTGTTTTTTGGGTCAATAAAGCCGTTTTTATAACCCATTTTGCCTTTATCGGACCCCGGTTAGCCCATCCAGCGAGATTTTTTCAAATTAGCCCCTCCATTTTTTTAAAATAGAGAAATAATTTAGGGAATGGGTGGGGAATGGACCATTCCGTAGGGACTTTATGGACCTCGAAAGACGTGAACAATCTCGAAGTGATGAGTTCTTCAAACTGCTGATGAACAGCCAAAAGGTGATTTATGCCTATATTCTCTCGATGGTTCATAACTGTCCCGATGCAGATGATATTATGCAGGAAACGATGACCCTGATGTGGGAACGTTTCGACGAGTTTGAGCGGGGGAGCAATTTCGGAGCCTGGGGGATTAAAATCGCTCGCTTTAAGATTCTCAATTATTTCAAATCCAAGAACCGCGACGAAGAACTGTTTGATGAATCACTCCTGACGCAGATTTTGGATTGTTATCATCGGAAAATGGATGAGATGAAGGTGCGCATCAGTGCTCTGCAGGAATGTCTGAAGAAACTGGATAAGCGGGATAAAAAACTGATTGAGATTCGCTATGAACAGGGTCTGAAGATTACCGAACTGGCCGAGCGGATTGAACGGCCGGTTCAGGGGCTTTATAAGGCCTTGGCACGCATTCATACGGTCCTGCATCGCTGCGTCAACCAGACGATTCATCAATGGGGATTTCGATGAAAAAAGATATTTCGACAGAGTATCAGCTCAGCGAGCTGATTTTGTTGGTGCTCGAGGGGGGCAGCACACCGGAGCAGAGACGGCGTCTGACGCAATGGCTTCGGGAAGACCCGGAGGCAATGGAGTACTATGTTGAATATATGATGCAGTATTCCGCCCTGACGCAGCCGGGCGATATTGCGATTGTGGATTTGCCTGAGGAAACGGTTTCGCCGGTACTGGAAACGTCGCTCTGGATGGCCCTGTCGGCCTTTGAACAGCAGGCGGAGGCGGTGGAGGTTGCAAGACCGGCCCCCGTTTTGCCGGAACCGGAAAGAAAAGCGGCGGCTTCTGTGCCGACGGCCGTCAGCAAGTTTTCCCTGTATGCTTTGCTGCTGTCCACGGCGGCGCTGGTGTTTTTGATTGCCTATGCGTTTTTGTCCCCGGCCGGACGGGGCAAAGAGGTCGCCACGCTTCTGGAGACCATGAATGCCCGCTGGGGTTCGCCGGAACGGGGCATCCGCGAGGGGATGTGGCTGAATACCCAGATGGAACCTATATGGCTGCGGGAGGGGATTGCCGTCCTTCAGTTTGACAACGGAAGCCGAGTTGTGCTGGAAGGTCCCGCCGAATTTACCCTTCTGACGGATGACCAGATTCAGCTCCGTCACGGCCGGCTGTTTGCCTCCGTTCCCAAGACAGCCATCGGATTTACGGTCAGTACACCCTTTTCCAAAATTATCGATTTGGGAACCGAATTCGGGGTGAAGACCGAGCCCGAGAGGATGGAGGTTCACGTAATGGCCGGCAGGACGATGCTGATTTCGGGCACGGCTAGGACCTCCAAAACTCAGCTGGAGGTCCGGGAGGGGTTTGCCAAGGCGGTCAGCGCCGCCGGTGTCGTGCAGGATATTGCTCTGAAGAAAGAGGCCTTTGTCCGCCGGCTTCAGCCGCAGACACAGTTTGTCTGGCGGGGGCAGAATGTGAATCTGGCGGATATTGTCGGCGGCGGCAACGGCTTCGGGACCGGACGATTGAACGCCGGCATTGATTATCAGGGAACCATTGATTTGCTGGAGACGTTTACGTCAGCGGAAGGGCCGAAACAATATGTTCCGGTTCGCTCCAGTCTTTTTATCGACGGTGTTTTTATCCCGAACGGCCGCTCGCAGATTAACTCCAATGGTCTGACGTTTGAATTTGAACCGACCAACGGCCGCTACTGGCTGGGTGTGCTCAACGGGGCCTGGCATCAGATTGCTCTGACAGTGAAGGTGCCTCGCCATCAATTGCGGCTGAACGGCAAAGAATACGGCACGCCGGACAGCCCCGCCATCTATTTGAGCAGCAATCAGGGGGTCACTTTTAATCTTCAGGCGATTCGCGAATATACAAAGATGAATATCCGGCGGTTTACGGCCCTGTGCGGGCTTTCGGAAACGTACCGCGATTACTGGGAGATTATGAAGCAGTACCCGCATTTTCCACAGGAGCCGACCGCCTCTTTTTATGTCCTGGTTGACGGGAAGGTCCGCTTTGTTCAGCAGGATATGACGCCCGGCGAACCGGCTCGGCAGGTTGTCGTGGACATCGGGCCCGAAGACCGGTTCCTGACTCTGGCGACCACGCAGGGCCGCGACAAAACCAATAATGGCGACTGGACGCTGTTTGCCGAACCGTTCCTCGAATTGCAGGAATAGATTTCGGAAAAATCATAACAACGGATCCGTATTGAAATGGAGGATGTATGATGAAGCGAGGTTTGGTACTTCTTCTTGCAGGATTCTGGGGGATGACAGCGGGGGCATATGTCCCTTCTCTTCTGATTGATGACTTTGCGGACGGCAATTTATCGGAGTATGTGCTCACGTGTGTTCTGGACCAGAATACGGCTCGTGCAGTCAGTTTTACGACTGCCGACGGGGTTCTTCGGATAAGCAAATCCTCCGGTACTGAGGCCGAGCAGGTTGTTTTCTTGAGGGATGATTATTCATTGGCCGTAGGCGATTTGCTGGTAGCGGATTTGGCCTGGGGTACGACAACTCGTGCCGATATCGGGATTGCCGTAGCGGCGACCAAGACACCGCCGGCACTGGCTCCCGGCACCAGCGGCGAAGTCCGCCAGGATTATATCGCCGTCTATGTGCAGGCCGACAATAACAACCTCAAAGGGGTTGTGATCAACGGGACCTCAGTCGGCCCGACTCTGTATGCCGGCGGCCTGCCTGCGGACCCCAAAATTCACGTTACAGGTCTGTACATTCGCCGCGACAGTGCCAATACGTTCACTTTGGGCTATATCGTGGACAAGACGACTTATGTCGATTTTTCGACGGCGACGATTGACAATACAAACATCGGCAATGCAGTCGGTTTCTTCGGGGATGTCCGCAGTGTAACGACCTACGGAGACCTTGACAATTTGAGAATCGAAAGTTCGCTGTTCGGGCCGCACAATCCCGACCCGGTGAACAATGCAACCCAGGCGGGAATTCCTATCGGCACAACCGGAGATGTGGATGTGATGCTTCAGTGGAATGCCGGCTTGGATCCGGCCAATCGTTCTCAAATCAATCCGCTGATTAAAAAGCATTATGTGTATCTATCCAAAAATCAGAACATGACAAGCGACCCGAACCTTTATTATGCGGCGACGGTCAATCAGATCGGAGGCAATCTGACCTCTTCGTATATTCCTGAGCCGGCTCTGAAGGCCAGCGGCAAGTATCTTTGGAAGATTGAACATGCTCTGGATAATGGGCAGGGCGGTGTGTATCCGCCGGGTGAGCCGAATAACATTGTCGGCCCGACCTGGACATTCGAGACGATTAGTATGGAGCCGATTATCCAGAGGCAGCCGGTTTCGACCTCGGTACGTCTGGGGCAGTCGCTGTCTCCGGCATTCAGTGTTTCCGTATTCAGCGTCTCGCCTGTAAGTTATCAGTGGTACTATTCGGCGGATGCCCAGATTGATGCTTCGGATACGCAGGTCGGCGGCAATTCCCCGACCCTGTCGATTGCCAATGCTTCTCTGGCCAATCAGGGGCATTATTACTGCCGCATCTGGAACGAGGCGACCCAAAGCGGCGGCGGTCCGAAGCCGGATGTCTATTCGAATGTGGTTTCTCTGACGGTCGGACGGCTGGTGGCTGCTTACGGCTTTGAAAACAATCTCAATGACTCCAGCGGCGAAGGCAACCACGGCCAGGCGTTTGACCTGTCATTGCCGGAACCGAGCCAGGCCAATCTGGTCTTTACGACCGACCGGATTCAGGGAAGCTACGCCCTCCAGCTGAACGGTGTCGGTCAGTATGTGGATTTCGGGATGTCGGCTTATCCGAAGGCCGGACCGTTGGCCGGCGGCATCGGCGGCGGACTGGATGAAGGTACCATCACCTGCTGGGTGAAGGCCGCCAAAGTTGGAGGACTTTTGTCCAATTACAATGACGGCACGACAACCGGCTTTGCGATGAGTCTGGAAACCAGCGGCACGACGGCGGATGCCCGTATCAACGTCCGCGGCGAAGCGGCCGAAATCGTCACGGCTCAGGGCCGGCCTTCTATGACCGGCTTTGATATGCTCACCGACAATCAGTGGCATATGGTTACGACGGTTTGGAAAGCGGGCACCCTCGGGCGGGTTTATGTGGACGGGGGGATTGTAGCAGAGGATACCACACTCGGCACGCCGGCGCTGTATGCGGCCTGGCAGCGGGGGGTTCTGCTCGGCGCTACCCGCACGTTTGCCGACCGGAATGTCCTGGCCAACTTCTACGGCGGTCTGATGGATGACCTGCGGGTGTATAACTATGCCTGGACGCCCGCGGAAGTTGCCGCCGAATATACGCAGATAACCGGAAAGCCGGCCTGTGTAGAGCCCAATTTTGACGGCAGCCAGTTCAATTTTGATAATACCGCTTCTTCATACTGCCGAATTGACCTGGCGGACTTTGCGGCCTTTGCAAGTCGGTGGCTGGCTGACGGATTGTATTAAACGCGGCAATAAACGGGATACTCAACACGATGAAAATAAGAGGAGAAACGACGATGAGAAAGATGATGCTGACGGCAGTGGTTTGCCTGTGCAGTCTTGCGGTCCAGGCCGTGGATATCGGTCCTTACCCCCTGGATGCGGATACGCTCCATTTGTGGCGGTTTGATGTGGTCAAAGATGGCGTCATTCATGATTTGGTGCGGACCAGTCCGATTGATATGGCTTTTTACAACAATGCCGCTCTGGCGGCTTCCAATGCCGGATACGGCAATGCGGCCAATACCTATGATAATGCGGCCGGCAATAACGGCCCCTTTGTCGGACGAGTCGGCGATTATAACCAGACGATTCTGATTTCCGATTTGACGGGCCCCAACGGCGAGTTTACGTTTGAGGCCCTGGTTCGTCCGGATGTCCCGGCCGGTTCCCTGAAGGGACATATGGAGATTCTCAGCTGCGAGACGGATGCGGGCGCGACGGACCGCGGGTTTCAGCTGCGGATACAAAATACGGGCACCACACTTCGGTTCCAGACCCTTTCGGGCTCGACAACCGCGTTTGATGCTCCTATTACGTATACCCCGGGCCAGTGGTATCACGTGGCGGTGACCTACAGCGGCACGCCCAATGTTTCCGGCAATCTGAAACTCTATTGGACTCCTATTGCTTCGGCCACATCGGCTGTCCAGGTTGGCGGACCTTTCACGATGACGGCGGATTTGGATGCGAATGATGCAACCAAGCTTTGCATCGGGAATGAGCTGCGGAGTTTTTCTCTTGCGGATGAAAATTTTGATGGGTTGGTAGATGAGGTGCGCATCAGCCGCATTGCCCGCCAGCCCGATCAAATGCTGCTGCGGACAGAGGTACCGTGGGTGACCAACCCGGTTCCCGCTTCCGGCGACCAGGCGGTTGATTTTGACCTGACTGCTCTTCAATGGGATAATGCCGCAGCGGCCAATGTCACAACCTATTATCTGTATATCCAGCATAGTGAGCCGAATTTCGCATTTGTTTCGCCCGTGGTTGTGACCGATTTGGTCAATCCGATTACGGCCCCTGTGACCCTGTCAGACGGCCAGGTCTATTTCTGGCGGGTGGATGCCGGCATTAATAACTCCGGTCCGAATGACCCCAATACACTTACCGGCCCCATCTGGAGTTTTAAGACCCTTACGCGTGTGCCGGCCTTTACGGTGCATCCGCTGGACCAGGCCGTTTTTGCCGGGCAGACCGCCCAGTTCTCTGTGGAATTGGTGAAAGAAGCCGGCGCGACCTACAGGTGGTATAAAGGCACTGAGCCGCTATCTAATGGTACAACCGCCTGGGGGTCTGTGATTTCCGGTGCCGATACAAAACAGCTTTCGATAGCCAATGCTCAAGTGCAGGACGAAGACGTTTATTTCTGCCGGGCGACTAATGAAGCCGGTTCTGCGGATTCAAGCAGTGCCGCCCTCCAGATTAAACGGCTCGTCTCGCATTATCCGCTGGAGATTCTGAACGGCAATACGTCGCCTGATGTTGTCGGCGGCAGGGTTATGACGCTGATGCAGGAAGGCACGGCCGGTCTTCCGATGCTCGATACGAACGTGCCGGCTCCGTCTGTGGGTCTCTACAGTCTGCGGTTTGACAACGGGGACCATGCGACAGACCCGAACGGCCGCTATGCCCAGCTGCCGGCCGGAGCGGCGGATTATAAGGACATTACCGTGACGGCCTGGGTCTATTGGCGGGGCGGGGCCAACTGGCAGCGGATTATCGACTTCGGCAATGACACGTCCCATTATATGTTCCTGACACCCAGCAACGGAAGTGAATGCCGGTTTGTACTCAACAACGGCTCCGGCGAACAGATTGCTTCCACCGCCCCTCTGCCGACTAATCAGTGGGTGCATGTAGCCGTTGTGCTCGACGGCAATACCGGCCGGATTTATATCAACGGCGAACCAAAAGCCCAGAATACAGCGATGACGATTAATCCGGTCAATTTCCATCCGGCCCAAAACTACGTTGGGCGAAGCCAGTTTGCGGCAGATGCCGAGTTTGACGGCTGGATTGATGATCTGAAGATTTACAATTATGCCGTGGATGTCCAGACCATTGCGGCCGAGTTCTTCAATGCGACCGGCATCCGGCCCTGTATGGAACCCAATTTCGACGGCAATCAGTTCAACCTCGATAATACCGGCTCGTCCTACTGCCGCGTGGATTTGGCTGACCTGACGGTCTTTGTCCAGAAATGGCTGGCCAGCGGTCTGCAGTAAACGATAGAGTTTTCCCGGCAGGGCTTCCTGCGGAGGGAGGCCCTGCTTACCGCAAAAAAAGTGTGAAGTGTGTTGTGTGTGAAGTGTTGGATGTGTTTGGAGTGTGGAACAAGTTTCAGTGAACCCAATTTGTGGAGGATGTGAAAGATGAAAAAAGCATCTGTTTTAGTCCTGATGGGGCTGATGAGTATGGCAGCCCAGGCCGTTTTGATTGACGACTTCAGCGGCGATTTAAGTGCCTATACGGACACGGTGATTCTGGATGCCAACGGCGGGGCTTCGAATGTCAGTACATGGCAGATTGTCGATGGAACGCTTCAAATCAGCACCTCAACGTATGACGGCATTGAGCAGCATGCCTTCATCCGCAGCGGCCTGACCCTCGGTGTCGGCCAGGAACTCCAGGTCGATGTGGTGGTTGGGGCGACAGGTTCGCAGGATATCGGTCTCTATGTCGGCGGCACAGCCCCTCAGACCGGTGTTCGCAAGGATTACATTGCGATGTATCGCCGCAACTCCGGCCAGCTGTTCTCCCGCGGCTTCGATGGGACGACGGAATATACGTTGGCCGGAAACTGGACCAACAATATTCCGATTGACACCCTGTTTATCGCCCGTGTTGAGGAAAACAAGTATGAGGCAGGCTGGTACTATCAGGGGACTCGGAATGTTCTGGTAACCCGTACGCCTGCTTATGCCAATGCTGGCACGGTGGTAGGTTTCTATGCCGATATTCGGGGAGCCGGCGTGGTCGGCAGTCTGGACAATCTGCGGATTTTTGTTCCGGAGCCGGCGACGATGGCCCTGCTGGGACTGGGTGCTCTGCTGGCATCTCGCAAGCGCTAAGAACGGTTTAGGATAAGAGGCAACATTATTCAGCTGCAGGCCGGGAACGGCCCGGTCCGCAGCCCTTTTTGAGAAAGCCGAAACTGTTTTTATCCTAATGATCATTTTTGCGAAATCGCTATTCGTGTGAAAAGTTCTTTTCGTGTGATTGTCATTCCCGCGAAGGCGGGAATCCAGAGAAACAGGAGTTCCGTCTTTTCAGGAGAGTGTTGTGGCAGACAAGATGATTAAGAGAAGAAGGGGATTTACCCTGATTGAACTGCTGGTTGTAATTGCAATTATTGCTCTGTTATTGTCGATTGTTATGCCGGCATTGAAAATGGCCAAGGAGCAGGGCCGCAAGATTGTCTGCAAGAACAATTTGTCTCAAATCGGCAAGGCAATGGAGATGTACGAAATGCAGTACAACTACAAACGCTTTGCCATTCGGAAAGACGGCTCGGAAACGAACGACTACTGGATGGGCAAACTGGCTCCCTATTCCGACAACACCTATTATGCTCAGCAGTATCAGGAGGGCAAAAAGATTGATATGCTCCTGTGCCCGTCTGCGCCGTATGCCAAGTTTCAGGCGGACCCGACCGGTCCCTATGCCAATCCGTCCGGGCAGTACGGCACGGCGACGATGCCCTGGTCGTGGGCCCGCTCGACGGGGATTTCCACAATCGGAAGCTACGGGATCAACGGCTGGGCCGGGCTGGATTATTATTACGAAAGCGACTCGATGTATGCGCCGTACTTTTTCAAAAACTGGATGGATATTTCGCCGACTGTGCCGCTGTTTGCCGACTGTGTCTGGACCGTCGGCTGGCCGCGCGGCAATGACCTGCCGCCGGATACGCTGCAGGGTTCCACTGCCGCCCAGCTTCCTGCCAACAGTGAGAATATGCGGCGGTTCTGCATCGACCGGCACGGCAGACAAATCAATGTGATTTTCCGGGACCTGCATGCGGATACTGTAAAATTGGAAGTGCTGTGGACTCTGCCCTGGAGCAAAGGGTATAAAGTTCCCAGTCCGCTGCCTCGGCTTCCCAATAAGTAAAAAAACCGCAAACGTACAAAACAGAATTTCAATAAACTGGGGGTGAATCGATGCACCGTCGAACAATCACAAGCACCAAAAATGTTTTCTATTGGGCTGTTTTTGGGGGGGTTGCCTCGTTATGTATGGCGTTTCCGAGCGCAACCAAAATCGGCGATACAACCGTCGCGTCCAATGCAATGACGCTCAGCAGCGGGGCTCCCTACGGATATGCCATCAACGGGCTTTCTTTTCAGCAGGAGGCCCTGATGACCTTTAACGGCTGGCAGTATATCACCTATTATAACAGTTCGCGTTATGTCTGTGTGGGACGCCGCCAGCTTCCCTCCGGCCCCTGGCAGGTTCTGACCCTGACGGATTATACGCTCAGCACAACAACAGATGCCCACAATGTGATTTCGATGGGCATTTGCCCTAATGACGGCACGATTCACCTGTCTTTTGACCATCACGGCGGTGTGCTCCATTATCGAGTCTCGCAGACCGGTGCTGCAACCAATCCCGCCTCCGTAACCTGGAGTGCATCCCTGTTTGGAGCCGTCCGGAATTATCTGGAGACGGGCAAATCGTATTCGAGTGTGACCTATCCGCGGTTCTGGCCGACCCCCGACGGCAACCTTCAGTTCGGCTACCGTATCGGCAGTTCCGGTAACGGGGACTGGGCTATGGTGGATTATAATGCTTCCACAGGTCTGTGGACAAACACGCGAACGGTCATCGGGCGAACCGGCACTTATACAGATTCCCTCGGAAGCAGTACAGTTCGGAATCCCTATCTGAACGGCCCGATCGGCTACGGCCCGGACGGTACCCTGCATCTGACGTGGACTTGGAGAGAAACGGCCGGCGGAGCCAACCACGATATCTTATATGCCTACAGCAAAGACGGGGGACTCACCTGGTACAATAACGAACCGCCCAAAGGACTGCGCGTTGGAACAGGACCGCAGCCGATTCAAACAATGCTCGGTCTGACTTGGATTAACGAAGGCATTCAAATCGTTGGACGCTCCACCGGAGATACGGCTACGCAGGAGTTAATCCTTTTGGATTCGCCGGGGATTCAGGTTGTCACGCTGGACCGCTATTATGGGCTGATGAATCAGCAGGCGCAGGCCGTTGACCCGCAGGGGCGAATTCACACCGTGATGTTTCACTGTACCCCCGAAACCTATCAGGGCTATGCCTGGAGCACCTGGGGGCCGGAAGGGGCTCGACGCTATTTCCACTATTGGCGTGATTCGCAGGGCACGTGGCATCGAAATGAGCTGCCGGATTATGTCGGCAGCCGGCCGAAATTGTTTATCCGCTCCAACGGCGATGCCTTTGTGATTTATCAGTCCCGCCGGACGGTCAATCTGACGGATACCGGTATTTATTTTATGGACGGTGACCTGACGATTCAGGCGGCTACGGCGGCCAATCAGTGGACGGATTGGCAGATCATCCATGTCGAGCCCGGCTTTTTTCTCAGCGAAGCCCTCGGCGACAAGACCCGCTTTGAGCAGGGGGTTCTATCTGTGATGATGCAGGAATCGCCCGGGACAATCGGGGCGGCGACCAACCTGCGGGTTCTGGATTTTCAGATCAACGATTAAACAGCCGATGGATGGGGGATTATTCTGTGAAACGAATCTTAATGATAATCGGGACGGTGCTTGCGATGGCTGCTCCCTGTACGGCGGCCGTTCGCGGCTCCTATACACCGGATGACTATACACTGCATCTGTACCATTTTGACGGAGATGCAAATGATGCTGTTTCGAGCAATCCTATTCATTTAACGCCGGCTTATGGGGCAACGGTTACAGAATCCTCGTACGAAGGATTCGGGACGGCCCTGAATACCTACGAGGGTTCTTCCAATACCTCTGCCAATCAGCCGATTGCCTATGTCGATGAAGTTTCTATCAGTAATTTTACAGGTTCAGACGGGGCGTTTACGTTTGAGGCCGTTATCAGGCCTGCCGGCTCTATTCCCAATCATATGCAGATTATTTCCGGAGAGGACGACAGTTCCTCCACACGCGGCTGGCAGTTTCGAATTAACACCAGCGGCCAGCTGGAGTTTATCAAATTAACCGGTACCCAGGAAAATTTTACGGCTGTTTTGCCGACTGTTGGAGAACACGCCTGGGCTCCGGGACAATGGTTTCATGTTGCAGTGACCTACAATGGTCAGGAGAACACGGGGGGCAACCTGAGCTTTTACTGGACTCGGCTTGATTCCGGGGCTTCGGAGGCCAACCTGCTGGCTTCGTTCCAAATGTCGGCGGACCTTCTGTCTTACCCGCGAATCGACTTTGCCGTCGGCAATGAAGGACGGGATTATTCCGGCGAAAATTTTGAGGGATTGGTCGATGAGGTGCGTATCAGTTCCATTGCCCGCGGACCGGAAGATATGCTTTTGGCTCCGGGCGGTGTGCCGCCGGTCATTCTAAGTCAGCCGTCCGATGTGCGTGTTAGAACGCCGAATGACGCCGTTTTCGAGGCGGTTTTTGAAAGCCAAACTGAACCGACGGCTGTCTGGTACAAAACAGAACCGTCCGGAGAGATGCCGGTGGATACGGCCGGCGGCCGTATCTTTTCTGAAATCATTTTTGATAATCAGACTCAGCAATATACGGCTCGGTTGGTGTTTACAGAAACTTTGGTCTCAGATGCCGGCTTTTACTATTGCAGAATATCGAACGCAAGCAATGTCCAGCGTTCAAGTTCTGCCGCTCGTTTGTTGGCGGAAGGGCTCGTAGCATATTGGACGCTGGATGTGTCGGATTATGCGGACGGGATGTATGTGGACACCGTATCCGGACGTACGGCATCGGTTTGGGGGGTTCCGGTGTTTGTGGAGGGGGCAGACGGGCAGTCGCTGGGGGCG